>VOFC01001821.1_pt1 | contig 213129 bp, 238 predicted proteins | sample 5384161 | NCBI WGS metagenome assembly VOFC01 (sample SAMN12384722, study PRJNA508395) | human gut metagenome | isolation source: healthy gut B | host: Homo sapiens
ACCGTTGGAACAGCTTCCAAATGGATACAGCGACCATTATGTGCCGGATGGCTTTGAACGAGATTATGAACAAGGATATGATAACGAAATATCCTTTTTCATGCCTATGTTGATGTCAATGATAAGAACATCTTTTATTATGTGGACTGTTCCGTAATTCAAGACTATGGACAAGTCGAAACTTTCGACAATGAGCACACGGTTTATGAGCGCATTAAAGTTGGAACAGCCGATGCAACACTCGGAACGAACAATAGCGGAGGACGTACAGGATATGTGCTAGTATGGGAGAAAGATGGCATTTCACATACGATTATTGGAAAGATACCGCGTGAAGAGATTCTAAAAATTGCAGAGAGCATTTCCTGACTGGCTAAATTTTTGCTCTACACACTTGTAATTGCTTACAAATGTGTGGGCACTTTTTTTGTTGAAACGTCCAAAGTTGACAAGACCTTGAAATTTTTTCAAAAAAAGTTGTCACAAACGCAATGTGAACTACGTTGACTAAGCAAAAGCTCCTATTAGGAGCAAAAAATTGGAGGTGTATTGTCTATTTATGATGAGAAAAAAAGCAAAAACAATCACAATGACTGTGACCTTGATTTTGGCGATTATACTGATTTGTATAAAAGTCACTCACTTTGTGATAATAGAACGTCCATTGAAACAATGCAGGATAGTATCAGCATACCATCTTACAGTAGACACTAATGGTGCTCAAATTGACCAGTCTTGGCTATTTGAAAAGGATGACCTGATATATATAGATATTGCCAAAACTTTTGAGCAGACATATTTTGTCACTGATTATGCTGGTGGTTCTGGTGATAGCGGTGCACTCAATGAACTCACGATAGCTTTTGGTGAAACAATGGACGGAATGCCAGATATTCGCATAACGGTTTCTGAAAATGGCTACATTCAAATCAATGGTAAAAAGAGCATATCCGCTTTCTCTTAAATATGCATTCATTCAGTTCATCTGCGCTGCCAATTTTGTGTTCCTGCAAGAAAATCAGCGTCTTGGACATTTCTTTCAGATTATATTTTTTCGCCCATCGTGCATAGCCTTCGCTTTTGCCCTCGGAGAGCTTTTTGCCTGAATGTCAACCAGCAATTGGAACGGCGGCTCTTGGAACGGCTGTGTCTGACGCGGACGGTGTTCGGTTTTTCCCGCAATCACCGCTTGCAGTTCATCCTCACTGTACCCAGCCCCCAGCGTTTTGAAGCGGATGAACCGCTTCTGCCGTGCGCCCTTGACGGAAGTGTATTTTCCACGCTTGACCTCATAACCCTGTTGTTCCAGTTTTTGCAGAAAATCTTCGTAATCCTTGGGCTTTTTCTGCAAGGATGCTGTCGATGATGTCACACAGCCTATCACGATTGCTTTCTTTGGGTGGATAGAGGGTACGTTTCTGCCGTTCCCGGTAGGGCTTTATTTCAATAACAGAGAGCTGATGCTCCAGACAAATCAAGTCGCTCAACCGCTGAACGGCCAGTGCCGAAAAAAAAAATCCCGGAACTTTTTGAACCGTCCAATGCGGTGGAGTTGAAAATCACATGGTTATGGATGTGGTGACGGTCTGTGTGGGTGGCAACGATAAAAGCGTATTTGCCCTTGGTAAACCGCATGGCAAGTTCATAGCCCACCTTGTTGGCTTCCTCGGCGGTGATCTCACCGGGTTTGAAAGACTGTCGAATTTGATAGGCGATGATGTCGCTTTTCTGTCTGCGCCCGGTAGCAAGTTCATACTGCCGCTTGGAAAGCATAAATTCTTCATCGACTGTCAGAGGGCTACACTCGTAGCAGCTTACCAGTTCACCTTGTTCGGTCTTATCTGGATTCTGCACATAGTCGGTTGCGGCTTTTCAGACAAGCCGCAACCGACTTACCCTTGTTTTTGTGCAACGCGATCAGCCGTGTCGCGGCCATCCTGAATCACCCCCATAAAAGAAAAATGCCGCCCGAAGGCGGCAAACGATTAAAACTATTTCTTACAGTTCGGCAAGCCACTCACTGAAACGTCCGATGCCCTCGGTGATGGCTGTTGCACCGAAAAAGAGAACGAAGCAGATGAACTCGGCTACCAGCAGGATAAAGAACTGATCCCAAGTCTGGCGGTAGGCAGTGTAGATGCCGCAGCCGAAGATGTAGGCATCAGCGGAGCAACCACATAGCTGGACAACGTGAGCAGCCACTTCGCCATCAGAGCCAGAAAAGCCACAAAGAGAGAAACCGGGAAGAGAACAATTTTCTTCAGGATAGACATCATATCAGGCACTTCCTTTCTGTTCGCTCTTATTATAAAGGTATCGACTATTGCACTGCAAGGATGTCAAGCATTATATGTACACCCGCAGTCCTCCAACTGCGGGAATTTTCTTAGAGATTTGCCAGTTTAGTCAGAATCTGCTTGCCAATGGAAATCAGTTCGTCCAGCCGGGTGCGCAGATCAGCAAGGTCGGCAGAGTAGATCTTGCCGTTTTCGTTAGCGCGTTTGGCGACCTGATTCAGATTGTTACTGCAATTCTGAAGCAGATAAGCCATTCGGCGCAGCTGTGGAAGGTCGAGGTTCAGGCAGTAGCCATCCAGTGCCATTTTGCGGATATAGGCACTCAGACTGTGGATGCCCATTCCATACATCTTATCTAAAATGCGGTTTCGTTCTTCATCGGTCACACGAATAAATAGACGGTGTTCCCGCTTTTTCACATTATCGCCCCTCCTTATCCAGATAACTCTTGAACGGCTTGACTGGGTCCGGTTGGTTGACCTTTTCCTCCAGCGCAGCCAGCACGGACGGACGAGTTGCAGGTGTTTCGGTTTCCTCGGTTTCTTCGGGAGCATCCTGCGAGGAACTGCGGTCACGGTCGATGTTCAGCAAGGCGTTCAATTCAGCAAGGCGGGCAGACTTTTCGGCCAGTTCTTCCTCCTGTGCAAAGGGCTTTGCCACTTCGACCTCTGCGGCCTGCTTCTGCTGTTCAAGGTTTTGCAGAGCATTTTCGGCATCTGCAATACGGTCAGCGAAATTGTCGATGGCATTGTCCAGACGAGTGATATTGCCGCGCGCATCATCGCCCAGCGACACCGGGTAACTCAACTCTGCCCGGAGTACGGCCTGATGCTCGTTCTTGAAGCTGTCGAATCGAATGTTCAGTTCAAACCCACGGTAGGTGCCCAGCAGCATCATATCAGCATTGGGCATCTCCTGCCGAGCCAGCAGCAGCCGTTCGCCTGCAGCCTTTTTGTCATCGTACACCATGCCCTTGATGGTCATGCCGCAGAAGTTTTCTTTGTCCTGCGGGTGTGCTGCTGCAATCTGTGAGTCCTGTTGTAAAGCAGCAATGCGGGTTTTCTGTTTCTGGATCTCCTCCGGGAAAGTTTTGAGCAGCTTATCCTCCAGACGATATTTCTGATTCTGGAAGTCTCCGCGCAGCACCTTCAATTTTGCTACCTGCACGTCCAAGTCCATCTTTTCCCGGATGCGAGGGTCGCCTGCACACAGAGCCTTGATTTCTGCGTAAGATAAAGCCTGTTCGTCAATATCATCGCAAGATCGCATAGGCGATTTGCTCGTCATGATCTGCGAGATAAACTTCTGTTTATTCTCAAGGGTCTGATAGAGGTAGGCGTCAAATGTCGATTCCGTGACGTAGTTATAGACGTAGACTTGTTTGTTTTGGTTGCCTTGGCGGATGATTCTGCCGTTGCGCTGGGTCATATCAGACGGACGCCAGCCTACATCCAGATGATGCACCGCTACGAGCAGCGTCTGGACGTTGGTCCCTGCTCCCATTTTGGCAGTGCTGCCCAGCAGCACACGCACCTGTCCGCTGCGTACCTTGGAGAAAAGTTCTGCTTTCTTGTTCTCCGTATCTGCGTTGTGGATGAACTCGATCTCCTGTTCGGGCACACCGGCGTTGAGCAGCTTGGTGCGAATATCATCATAGACGTTGAACGAACCGTCCCCCTTGGGAGTAGACATATCGCAGAAAATCAACTGGGTCAGCTTCTGCTCCTTGGTGTCGTTCCAGATGCGCAGGACGTTGTTGACGCAGGCATTTAACTTGCTGTTGGGGTCATCGGGCAGAGCGGAATTCATCAACCGCTGGTCAAGACCAATTTTGCGGCCATCCGACGTGATTTTCAACATATTATCCACAGAGGGGTCAACAGAACCGCTGTGGACTTCGGCTGCACGTTCGCTCAACGCCTGCACCATGTCCTGTTGGATTTCCGAAGGTTTGACCACCACCGTCTCAAATTTTGCATCAGGCACCGGGAGATGAAGCTGATCGCTGGTCTTGATATCCGCCGCTTCTTTGAACATCGCCATCAGTTCAGGTAAGTTGAAGAACTTCGCAAAACGAGTGCGTGCACGGTATCCGGTGCCTTCGGGCTAGACTTCGTCAAGAGGTTTTCGGTAATTTTTCTAAATTCATCAGGTTGTCCGCAAGGAAGCCCTTGTAATTTCGTGTCTGCACATATCCTTGAACATCTTTTCAATCGGCTTTTTGGCAGTTTCGGACTGCTTCACGCACACAATAAAGGTGGTTTTGCCAATCTGCACCGAATAACTCGAATTCTGATTCTCCATTCGATTTCTCCTTTTATCGTCATTTTCTGAATTTGGTTGGCAGACTGGCAACTGTGGGTGTACCATGAAGTTCTTGCCAGCCAAAATTTTCTGCCAGCCAAATGGCTTATTCCATCCAAAAGACCTTCTTGCGGCCTTCCACGATCTTGCTTTTCAGGGCATCGCCCAGTTCCCGTTTTGCATCCCGGACGGTTCGACCGGGGATGTCCCTTTCCAGAGCCGCCTTGTCGATGTCCTCGCTGAGCACCTGCTTTCCTCCGGCAAGCAGGGTGCAGATCAGGTCTTTGGCTTGCTGGGTCTTGGTTTCCCGCTGCGGCTCGATGCCGGACAGCATTTCGTCTGTGGTAATGTCGTACTCGCCGACCCAGCGGAAACCGCTCTCGTCCCCCAGAGAGAACGCCAGTGACGCTCCCGGCGGGGCAAGGGAGCTTTTTTCATGGGTCAGGATGCGCATGGTCGGGTCGTGCTTCAGCTTGCCGATGAACATGACGCTGCGGACGGCGGCAGCAATGTCGATGGAGCCGAGGCCCCGCTGCAAGCTCTGCATTCCAGCGGCCTTGTTCAGATGCCCGATCAGCAAAATAGCGCAGCCTGTTCGCTGCGCTACCTGTCCCAGCCGCATGAAGATCGGACGGACTTCGTTCGCCCGGTTCATGTCCACATCGGCACCGAGATACGCCTGGATCGGGTCGATAATGACCAGTCGGGCATTGTTCTCGATAATGGCTTTTTCAATTCGTTCATCGGAGAGCGTCAGCTGCACATCGCTGTCATCAATGACCAGCACCCGGTCAAGGTCTGCGCCGGCTTCGATTAGACGGGGCTTTACCGTATCGCCCAGACCGTCCTCTGCGGTCTGGTAGATCACGTTGAAGGGCTCCATGCGCTCCATGTTAGGCAGCAGCTTTCCGTTGGTGCAGGCAGCGGCAAGGTGCATGGCAAAGTAGGTCTTGCCCTCGCCCGGATTGCCTTGCAGCACACTGAGCTTTCCAAAGGGAAGATACGGTTTCCAGAGCCAGTCTACTGGGGTCAGCTCCACGTCGCTCATGCGGATGATCTTCACCGTTTCCGGTTTTGACGGCTCTTTCAGCACAATGCTTTTGAAATAATTGCGGTTCGGGATCTCTGCCCGGTGCACCAGAACATCGTTCCAGTCCTTCATACAGGGCTGGATGCGGGTCACACTCACACTGTCCGGCAGCAGCGCTGCCAGCCGCTTGCAGGCATCCTCTCCAGCCTTATCGGAATCCAGACAGAGGAATACTCGCTCCACGTCCGGGCGTTCCGAGAGGAACTGCCGCAGCGCCTTGCCCGACACCCCGCCCAGCGACAGATAATTGTGCTGCTGCCAGTTTTTCGGGAACAGTTCGATGAAGGACAGCAGGTCGATGGGCGCTTCAAAGACCAGCAACTGTTTGTCGGTGCCACGATGAGCAAAGCCAAACGCCTTTTCTGCACCGGCTGCATCCTGCCGGAACTTCTCATTGATCCCACGGCTACTTGCGTAGCGGGGATGCCCGTCTGCATCCCGCCCCACAAAGACCACGTTGTGGTGGGAGGAATCCTCGTAAATATCTCCGGCGGCGATGAAGAAGTTCACCAGCGAGGGACTGAGTTTCCGCTCCTGCGTCAGGTAATTCAAGATGTTGGCATTGGTGACGTTTCGCAGCGGCAAACGAAACGCCGGAGAGGGGGCGGGGCCAGCCTCCGGCTGGGCTTCGCCCGGCTCTCCGGTCAGCATCTGCACCGCTTCGGGGAAGGACTTGCCGTAAAACTCCATCACGAAATCCACCGGCAAGCCGCCCTTGCTCTGGCTGTGCCGGAACCATTTGTTTTCACAGACGGTCAGGCTGTCGTGGGCTTTCCAGCGGTATTCTTTTCCGCTGCGCACCAGCGTTTCGCCCTGTGCCCGGAGAAATTTTTCCAGATCCACCGCATTGGCTTTGTCGATCTGGGCTTGGGTGTAGGTCATGCTGCTTCCTCCTTAAAGCTCCTGTGTGTGATTCTTCTGCTCAGCTTTCTTCTGGAATTGCGCTGCCTTGGCTTCTTCCAGCTTTTTCAGCACCGATTCCTTCTCCGGGGTCTTGCCGCCCGGTGCAGAAAGCTGCTGCTTATTCAGCACCATGTCAATATACTTGCGGATATTTTTCAGGGCAGAGATGTCCGGCTGCAAGGTTTCCAGTTGGGTGCGCAGCTCTGTGCTGCTCGATTGCAGCGCAGAAAATTCGGCATCCAATGCCGAAAAATCCACCGCTGTGCTGCCGTTCAGCTTCATCAGGGTGCGGACAGCTTTATTAAAGGTGTCCAGCTCCTCTTTGTGCTGGGCGGCATAAGCGTCCTTGGTCAGCTTGAAGCTCTTCTTTATAAAGGTATCGTGGATGGGCTTCAGCTTGGCATGGACGGCGGCAACATCTTTTATCTGGGCGATTGCCCGCATACGGTTTTCGTTCTGCTTCAACTGCTTGCGGAGAGGGGCGGCGGTCTGGTTTAAGCTGTCAATGGCTTCGTTCAAATCCTCAACAGTGTTCAGGGATTGGGCTTTCAGATAGTCCACAGCCCGTTTGACTTCCTCAAAGTCCCGGACAGTGCATTTCAGCTTTGCCTTGCCAGACCAATTGCTCCGCTGCTCGCTGCGAAGGTTGAAGTAATCCACCAGCAAGTCGGACAACGTGGGTTCTTTCGCCTTTTCCAGAGCGTCCAGAAGAAGCTGCTCCTTTTCGTTCAGGTCTGCGATCCAGCGTTGCAGCCCACGAATTGCACTGCGGATGGACTGCATCAGGCTGTTGGCTGCTCGAATGTCCCGGTTCAGGTTGCCGAGAACGGTTTCCACTCCACGTTTTTCCATCTGGTGTGCGGCGGGGCCAAGATGCACGGTCGGTATCTGCTGGATGCCCTGCCGTTCAAAGGAGCGCAGGTCAACACGTTCCGGCCTCCAGCAGCTTCCAGATAGCGGTTGGTGATGGTCTCCCAGCTATGCCGCCAGACCTCGGCGTACTTCTGGTCGTTCCAGTCCACGGTGTTTTCCTTGTGGCACTTCCAGTTGCCGGAAGCGAGCTGGATGCGCTCACCGTTCTCGTCAAGGTCGTACACCTTTCTGGCTTTCGGGAGCCACTTGCCGTGTTCATCCATTGCCCGGAGCGTCAGTAGAATGTGGGCGTGTGGGTTTCCATCTCCCTTGTCGTGGATGGCAAAATCGGCAATCATCCCTTGGAAACAAACTGCTCCTGACAGAATTCCTTTATCATGGACAGATACCGCTCTTTCGGGACTTCCACCGGAAACGCCAGCACGATGCGCCGGGCAAGCTGGGAGTTCCACTGGTTCTCCACGGCTTCCACGGCGTTCCAGAGCGTTGCTCGGTCTGCAAATCCGGGCGGCGCATGAGATGGCAGCATGATTTCGGCGTGGACAAGCTCTTTCTTCTTGTTGTAGAATTTGTTTTCTGGTCGTACTCGCTGAACAGCCGTTCGCTGCTTTGGTAAGCTGCCCCGGCAACAGCGGACTGCCCTTGGCTGCGCTTGACGATGGTAATTTTGAAATGCGGACACGGAATAGGCATCACCCCCAAACAAAAAGACCGCCCAGCAAGATTGCTCTTGATGAACGGTCTGGAATCGTATTCGGTTGTGCTCGCCGCCTAAGACCGGAGTGCCATGCGCTTCGGTCTTAGGCGGGAGCCGCAAAAGGATAGCTGCAAAGCAGCGCAAGGAAAATGCAGTTTTCCTTGGGATGGAATCGGGCTGGCGCACAAACGCCAGCTTCGATTTCATCGAGCCGTCTGCAAGACCGCAATTTCACCGGAACGGTGTATAATTGCGCCCTTTATTCTAAAGGGTTTTGGACGTTGCCGCGTTCGTGAACATCATGCACCATCTTTGCAAGTGCCAGCACGACTTCAGGCTGGCGGAACGAGATTTTCAGAAGTTCCATCACCTGATCATCTGTCAGTTCTCCCGGACAGACCAGAAAGCTTTCCAGCATTCCAGCACGGGTACCTGTATAGAAAGGATTCTCTTTCAGAAAGTCGCTGAAATTCATTTTCATTGCTGCTTTCAGGGCCTTTTCATCCGGGTCACTCTCCGGTACTCCCTGATACTGTCCCAGCATTCATCAATTTTCTGATTTATCTTATTGCTCCAAGGCGGAATAGTCAGCGCACTAACCGTTTGCGAAAAATATACATTTGATGCTCCACGCTGCAGTCCTCTTAACTTAGCTGAGCAGGGCTTCGGGTCATTGTGCTCTTTTTTCAGACCAATCCATGGGCGTTTCCCTCTGCAATGGTATCCTTTAAGCGCGTCTCTGCTTAAACTTCCGGCCATGGATCTTGACTTGCCACAGGCAGTGCAGGTGATAATAATACTGTCCAGTCCACCGGTCTCATCTGAGAATGAGATTTTCAGCCTGTCATCTTTTTCATAGGCCGGGCAACTGGAAGGATTTCCATAGTGTACCCACCATTTATACGGGAAATCTTCAAGGTGACCATTAACACAGGCTGCAACAAATCGAGACGGGACAATATTCTTATTGCATGCCCGACACACATGTCCGGCGTCATCACCAAATCCCCAGTAGGGCATAAGTTTTCCACATTTTGGGCAGAAATGCATCAGTGGGAATCTGAATGCAGGAACATCCGGCTGTATTTTATCGCTACCATTATCCGTCACATAGGGTTCTTTAAAACACGAAACTTTTAACAGTTTTTCCAGATTTGGCTCGTGAAGAACCGAGCTTTTGCTGTTCCAGTAATCTGTAGCTGCAATAATGACGGAATAGTCCGGCATATCAACAATTGCGCCACTTCCAAACGTCGTTACAAGCTGCGTTCTTCGCAGCTTTCCAACAACTGGCTTTTTTACAGTTTTTCCAAAATGAGGAGCCATAATTACCTCCCAAGAAGATAGATGCCCGACTGTGCATCAACATTACGCATACTGTTCATCATCCGAAAACGATCATTTGCCATATCGTTCTTTAGAAGGCATTTGCCGCCACGGTAATCCTTATATGGCAATGTTTCACCTGTCTCGGCAGCCCAGTCATCTGAAATATCCTGCAATTCTGCAATCACAGCATCCAATTCTTCCGGATCAACTGTATTCACATACTGAATGATCATATCTGTAATTTTCTCAACTTCCGGCGACTCAGCATCGTAGTATCCTGCTGCACTGTTGTCCAGAAGGCCAGGAACCAGATAGCGACAGAGCGAAACATAAAGAGCGTGCAGACCTCTGTCGCGTGCCCTGTCTGCAAATGGCGTCAGACTTGTTGCTTCAACATAGCGGTACAGCGCCGAATGATACTTAAAAAACTGCTCATAATGAGACCTGTCACGAGAACGAGTCGGATTATACATCGTTATGACAAGTCCAGGATTGTTTCGGCCAACACGACTGGTTGCTTGGATATACTCAGCATTTGTTTTAGGCTGGCCCGCAACAACCATCGTTCCCAACCGACTGACATCCACACCGACAGATATCATATTGGATGCCAGAACAAAATCATATACATCCCTGTGCCGGCCATCGTGGTACGCTCTCTTCAACCGATCCTGAATGATATCTGTAATATCCGAGTTGTTCATTCTGCTGGTAAGTTCCACCAGATGATCATAGCGTACTTTAGAATCTCCGGTTAGTTTCAGGTGTGGAAATTTTGTCGTTGCAAGATATACAAACCGGCTTTGTACGTCATCCAGGATCTGTGTGCTTGCTCCTCCAAGTTCACGAAGACTGTTGAAGTACCCTGTTATTGTCCAGAAATTATCCACAACCTCGTCTGGATATCTGAGCGATACAAGATACCGGATGCAAACAGAACTACAGCGTTAATGCGAATAAGTGCTGTGGTGGCTGTTGTACCTACCCCCATAACACCAACATATCTTCTTGAGGGTCTCTGCTCCGGTGTTGACTCAACTGCAAAATACGAATCTTTTTGTGTAATTCCCTGCGGAGGGAATTGTGTGAAATTTTTTCCGTACAGTGCCAGAATCTGTTTTTTAGCATTTCGGATTGTTGCCGTAGATGCAATCACCTTGGCACCGATTCCATCTCTTTCACAGAGCTTCGTAATTGCAGCTTCGTAAATTCCGGTTACTGTGCCAAGAGGACCGGAAATAAGATGAAGCTCATCCTGAATGATCAGCTCCGGAGGTTTTCTTTCTGGCGATATTCCAAAAAGAGCCGCCGGTTTCTCACTCAGGGGAATCTGGGCAAATTTATCCACTGTCGCCACAATAAAGGTAGGAAGGTGTGCATAGATAGCTTCATCAATAATATGAACAGGTAATCCATCAGCTACATTGTGGAATGCGCACGCCTTATCAGGGCATCGGATAATCATTCGTTTATGCAGCTTCTGTACTTCATAATCGGCAGGAGACAGCCTTGCGCCACACCAGGGGCACAGTTTGATCTGACACGGATTGGATTCATCTTCAGGTATCTGAGCACCATTTTTCTGTTTTGCAATCGCAGTACGAGCCTCGTCCAGACTGTTAGGTGTCAGTTTTCCACCAACCCACAGCCCGATGGAAAATTCACTGCCCTCTATGCCATATTTTTTTCTCAGGAGTTCACATGCAAGGATCAGCATACTTGCACGTTCAAACTGCTGCAAGGTAAGAAGGCGGAGCGTATATCGCATAATTACAGTGACCCCATCATCCGAAGGATTGCGGAGCCTGCGAAGAAAAATCGAAAATGCAGTAATTCCGAGATATGCTTCTGTTTTGCCACCGCCTGTTGGGAACCAGAGCAGATCAACGACCCTTCGTTCTTCGGATGTCGGATCAATAAAAGATGAAAGCTCATGCAAAATAAAAGCAAGCTGAAATGGATACCATGTAATTCTGGCCGGATCAACTGTTTTCCCGCTTTTTATCAGAGTCTGCGAACGCTGAAGGAGCATGGCTTCATTGGCAAGTTGAAACGCCCGGTACGCTTTTCCATCGTTTTGCAGACCGTTCTCCATCAGTTTGACAGACTTTTCCATCCGAAGAGCTGCCTGCCTGCATTTTTGCATGTTCTCAACTGCGCAGCCCCTATGCGCTTCTGACAGCATGACAATCTGTGCTTCTGTATTATCAATCCATTTTTTATAACCATCAATAAACTGATGCAGTTTTTCGAAAACAGTTTCTGCTTTTTCCGATGCCAGATATTTCATCGAAAGAACGTGTGAATCCGCCGTCTGTGCGGCCATCATCTGCCTCAGATCAAATCCGGGAAGATATGTTGAAGCCACCCAGAGAGGCTCTTCATGCTCCATATCCCAGACGACCGAGCATCCATGTCCCTGACCGTAGCACTTTGAATCCGAATAAAGCATTTCCAGTTCGCGCAGTTCATCATCCGTAGTAAACTGCGTCTGATTGACGGTGTCCGAAAAGATGCTGGTGCCTTCCTGCCCTTCAATCTTCAGACTGACCTGGAACGCACATCGTTCGGCTGTGGACTCCTGCATCCCATCCGTATGATTTCCGTTCATCAGAACTGCAGTAATAATTCTGCGCCTGTCAGGAAGCACAGTATGCGTACACACAAGAAGCTCCATACCGCCTGGAATTTTTATCGGCTCACGCTCCTCGGTATGATCAAACCGATACTCAATCCGATATGACTGACAGGTTCTTTTCCAGAATGTCTCCGGATGCACATCAGAATCCTTCCAGCGTTCCGTACTGATTCCGGCAGAAGCCGCACTTTCAAAAGAGACAGGAACATAGAATGCGTACTGACCGGACAGCACAATGGATCTGACGCCTTCCTTTAGCGTGCATGTTACACCAAGTGAAGACGGATTTCGCTGATTGCTTAATGATACCGATGCATCATAAAGATCTGTTTCATTCTCAAGCAGTGGATTTCGTGCCGTATCAACAGGGTCTGCCATATTATTCTGCGGGTAGAGCTTTCCCATAATATAGTACTGTGTTGGAAGTTCAGAAAGGATTTCATCATCTTTTACAGGTCCCACAAGATCCTGCTGAAGAATGTCTGTTATGACATTTCTTGCATCATAGAACTTTGAGTAATCCGGCATCGATTTTCACCTCAAATCAGTATGTATCTTTTTCAATCCGTGCGAATCCACTTACGGAAATTCCTTTCCAGATATACATATCGCCAAAGCGTCTGGCCCCGGAAATTCCTGTACCGTTTGTAGAGAGACATGTTGTAAAATCATCAACGTAAATATCAGTCCAGATTCTCGGAAACCACCTGATATCTATCGCATTTGATGTCCTCCATACTCGCTGGAGTGCATTTTCAATTCCAGTCATAAAGCCAAAACCTGTAAATCCAAGGGTAAGCTGCTCGTTATCTTCCGTTGCAATCCTGTAGATGATTTCGCCACCTGCGGATTCCGGACAGATGAAAAACTTCAGCCGTGTTCCAGGCTTCAGTTCACGAGACAGCAACTCCTGCGTTACCGCATTTTCTGCAAAAGATCGCTGGTTTAGATCATCCTGCAAGCCTACTTCAATGTGTGTAATGTAACCTTTTCTGTTGCCGATGCCGGGTTTAACCTTTGAACATCTTCTTGACGAACTTTTTTCTACGTTGATATATTGCGTTGCAAGTTCGACCTGCTCAATGTCTTTCTTCGGGCGGGTAAGTGCCACATAGCACACCTTGTGCTCCAGACGATTATCTTGTGTTTCGTCGGCCATTCCTTTCAGCAGGTCAGAAAGTACAAGCACCGTATCAAACTCACGACCTTTTGCACGATGAATATTGCTCACCGTAATCTTGGGACGCTTCTTCATCGGATTTTCAAACAGCAACGGGCTGCGAATATTCTGAATCAGTCCATGAAGCAGATCACTGATTTCATAATGATTTTTCGAAGCATCCTGCTGTGTGGAAATCAACGCATCCCAGTAGGGCGCCGGGTCTGTCTGGGATGAATACAGTTTTTCAAAGATTTCTGCGAATTCACCGTAATCCAGAACGTCAGTGTCTGCATTTGAAAACACATCGTAAATCCAACTTGCCAGATCCATGGAACTATTAGGCTTCTGCAGCTGGTGCGGCACGCCTTCGGTTCGCAGCCAGGACGATATCTGAAGAGCCTGTCCGTTCGTTCTTGTCAGAATACCAAGTGTGCCGTTTCGTGTATACTTTTCTGCGTCAGAAATACTGAAGTGTTTCAGGTCAATATCAGCTGTTCGGATTTTCTCGTACAGACTCTCCGCAACTCTGGACTGATCCCTGCTGCTCCCTGTTAAAATCGCATTCCGATACGGAATCGCAAATTCTCCGAACGTGCCATCCTGACGATAGTTTTTGTCCAGAGAAAAATAGTTTGCCTGCCGGAACTTGTCGAAAACTGCATGATAGAACTCGGTGGAGGACATAATCGTCTTATCTGCGTCCGAGAGATAATCGTAAATTCCCTGGCACGAGTCTCCCAGCAGAGTAAAACCGCAATCCTCTGGTAAGGCATTTAGCAGAGACAGCACAAGCTGTGCTCTTACGCCAACAAGATCCTGCACCTCATCTACAATAACATGTTGATATCCTGCTAACAGATCCTCCTGCTTTTGAAAAAGATTCGTTGCTTCGGAAATCCGGTCATCGTAGGAATGGCATTCCAGAGCGTATTTCTCAGGCAGCTGTTCCGGAATATTTTCTTTTGCCCAAGACAGAAGGTATGTAGCAAACGAGTCGAAGGTACGAACATCCACCATATGCCAGTTCATGGGCAGTTCGTCTTTTTCCGCTGCAGCTTTCAGCCTGTCCCGAATCACCTCAACGGCAGCTCTTGAAAAACAGAGTACCAGAATATTTTCCGGCGAAACATTCTGATCGTTCAGCATATATTTCAATTTCTCAATCAGTGTCCATGTTTTACCCGTTCCGGGTCCTGCATTTACGATCGTACGCTCATCAGGGGAAAGGCGTATGATGGTTTCCTGATTCTCGACAGAGAACGATTCAAACGTAGCTTCTGGAATATCCTGACTATCTGTTTTTCTTTCAACAATCAGCTCTGTGGCAGGCTGTTTCTCCTCTTCCGGAGTGGCCTTCTCAAACAGAAGGTTTTTGATGGCCGGTTCCTCCGCTACAACCTTTTCTACCGTCTGCTCCGGCTCTTCATAGAGCACTTCTGCAGCAACCTTTGCTGTTTCTTCCGGTGCCACTTCTTCAGGTACTTCCAGCGGATCTTCAACAGCTGTCCTGACCGCTTTGATTTTTTCAACAAAAGAGACATTCTGCGCTTTCACTTCAAGCTCGCTGACATCAAAATCAGGTCGGCATCTTTTAAAATGACCGCATTCGGTATTCAGGCATCTGCATACCTGATGGGCATTTCCATTCTGATCGATTACTGTACCCCCAGGGATAATCGTCTTTAAATGCATAGGAGCAATGACCCGATGCATTGAAATATTGGACATCCTGAACCTTCGTAAAACGGATGCCCCGATTCTTCATGAACGTCAGTCCGAACGGATCATGGATATGTGACAAAAAGACCCTGTCGTTTACGATAGAATCAGATTTCACCTCATAGAGATTGCTTTTAAAAGAAATCGTACTGGTCGGTCTGGTATCCGTTGTAGAGCTGGAAACTTCAATTTTCATTGTCAAACCTGTCTTTCCGGCAGCTTATAATAACACTTCAGCTTGGGATACTCCCATACTCGCTGATATTCTCTGCCACGCATTGTGCTGCCAGCAAGAACCTTAAACACCATATCAGAATCAACAGTTGCCATTACCTCAATCTGTTCTTCGATAAAGCGATACGAGGGAACTTCAAGAGTCCGATATTTTTCCGATGAAGCATCGATATCCGGACTTCCAGAGAATACAAATCGTGCTTCTTTGCTGGTATCTGTCAGCCCAAAACGACACTTTTTCGACCAGCCGTTCAGAGGAGTCTCCGGCGGAAGGAGTTCAAAATAGCTGTTATCGTCCAGAATCATGCCGACCGACTGATTGGAATAATACGATCCGGTGTCAGTGAAAGCTTCGCTGCGCCCTGTCCAACATTCCACATTGTTTCATCTGGGAAGAACAGCTTTTCACCATACTTTTTGTCCATTTTTTCGAGAAGCGGACGGAGATTGCTGCTACCACCCACTAGAACGATCCTGTCAATATTGGCAAGACCAACACCCGATTCGCGGATTGCCTCATCAAGGCACTCCATTGCCATATCCACTTCCGGATTCACAATGTCTGCAAACCAGTCATAATCCAGCGTTTCACGGCATACGCCATACACACCGTAGTTATTGATAGAAATCGTTGCAGTATCATCATCACCAAGTGCACGCTTTGCTCTTTCTGCACGAACACGAAGCATATCCTTTGCACTGGCAGGCATATCTTCAAATGCCATTTCAAGATTCTTTTTTCTGGCAATTTTGGCATGGATACGCTGGGCAATTTTGTTATCGATATAATCGCCAGCCACATCACGACCAGAAGTTGCCAGCTCAGAAACCTTACCATTCTCATTTTTCAGAATGGAAACATCGAGCGTTCCGCCGCCCCAGTCAAATACCGCCACGATAGATGAACTGCGCAGTTCGCTGTAATTGGCAAAAAACGCTGCAGTCGGTTCACTGACGAACGATTTGATTCGGACTCCAGCAAGCTGCGCCGCTTCGCGAAGCCGATTCCGTTTCAGGGGCTTAAATCCAACCGGAATCGCCACCATTGCGTTCGTCACATTGATGCCGGATCGGTCATCCACCGCTTTTTTCAATGCCTTGAACAGTTCCGCTGCAATTTCGACCGGAGTCCATGTCTTTCCCGCAATTTCCCATTGACGCTCTGAGTCAATGATAGACTTGATGGAAGAAAAATATTCACAGGACGTACTCAGTTCCATCTTTTTATCCCAGGCATCCCGACCAGTAAACACTTCACCCGTGTTTCGATCAATTGCAACCACAGAAGGAATCGGTCGCCCCTCCGCATCACCGTACTTAATTTCTTCCGCATTATCGTTCAGGACAAGATAACCAACAGTTGCACTGCTGGTCGTTCCAAAGTCAATGCCAAAAAAGCTGTCCAGTCTGCTTGCCATAACCTTCACACCTTATTTCATAATAATTCCCGCATCCTGAAGGATTTTGAACACCTCGCCAAGCTGATCTCTCATGTTTTCACCGAGGTCTGTACTCATTTCCAGAGAAAGCGCATCTTTATAGTCCATGTAATACGTCCGCAACCTTGAGGCTATCCGTTTTACTGTTTCATCAGACTGCTTATCCTTGTCTCTGCGCAGGATTTCCACCATTTCCAGAGCTTTTTTTTCTGTTTCATCCCTGTGCTGCTGAACAGCAGTTTCAAGATTCGCAATTTGTTTGTCCTTGAGGATGTCAGCCTGAATGGTTTCAGCAAGCTTTTGCTCAGTATCTTTTAGTGTTAGCGACTTTTGAGAGAGTCTTCTCTGACACCGCTGCAATTCACCCTGACAACTTGAAAGCTGGTTAGAGAGATTTTGCTTTTCTTCCTGTAAAGAAACAATTTTCTGCTGTAGTGTAGCAAGTCCTTCATGGCTCTTATCCTGTAGGAGCTTCTCTTCCACCTTTGCTGCACTCGGCTCAGTTTTCTTATCCTCAGCAGGAGAAGGTTGATCTTCTGATTTCCCAGAAGATACAGCTTGGTTCATCTGATCCAGCCATTGCTGAAGCTTATCCGCATTTTGAGCTACTGTGGGTGAACAGGTTTTAAAGTTTTTTTCTTTCGTCATAATCTGATTGATGACATTTGCAAAATCGTCAATCGTAAATTTATGGAGGCCGTGTTCCCGCAATATCGCAAACGATGGCAAATTAACACCGGGATCCAATTTCGACAAAAACCATTTCCGCAGGATTACGCCCGCATTTCCATCAAGCTTTTTCTCTTTGTTCTTTAGGGCCGGCGGAATATGATCAAGAAGCGAAGAAATCATATCCAGATTTTCACTCGAACCATTGGAACTATTGAGAGAGAGAGCAAGGAGATGAAATAACAGGCTGCTAGTTTTTGTTGAGTTAACACGATAAAGCTTTCCGCGGTAAAAGCACAGTAATTCGTCCGGGCACTTTTTTGAAGAGGCTAGATACTGATATAGCGGACTTGCACCACAGGAGCTGTAGCAGTTATACAGTAAAGCTTCAGCCCGGTCACTAAAGCCCTCGCAAAGTACCAGATTCTTCCAAGCTTCTGTAAACCTTTTACTTTCAACAGCATTGAGATCTTTCGATTTCTTTGATAAAAGCAAACTGTTGATGTTGTCAAAGCATTCATTTGCATCCATTGGGAGCCCTCCAATTCAGATTACTCATATATAAACCGTTTTTGGGTCTGATAAGTCAGAAATTCGGTCATTATGAATTGCTTGTGTTTCAAATTATACCACAGTGCATCTCTCAGGTAAATCAAAACTGTTCATTTAGCCGAATTCCGTACATCTATGAAAAAGTGACAGCCAGAAAATTTCAGGCTGTCACTTTCAAAAATCATCTTTATTTCGTTTCTTTTTCAATCGATGTTTCTGAAAATGGAATTTCCATCCAGAAAGCTGTATCATGAAGAAAAGCTTCGATCTCCTGAGCTATTTCTTCTGCAACGGATGAATCTTTCTTCATCCGTCGGATAGTGCACTCCCATACAACCAGAACCCGAATGTTACTTTCAGCAAGTTGTTTGTGCACAACCTTGTCCCGATTGACATTTGCCTCGAATTTCTTTGTCCAGAAATCAACACGGCTTTTAGGTATATAAGCATACCTGCATCCCGGATGCCGATGCCAGAAGCATCCATTTACAAAAATTGCCACTTTGTACTTCGGCAGGTAAATGTCCGGGTGTCCTGCAATTCGGGAATCATTCTTTCGATATCGGTATCCTCTGGAAAAAAGCAATTTTCGCAGATACACTTCCGGAGCAGTGTCCTTACTTCGGATGGCTGCCATATTTTCGTGTCGCTTTTCTTTTGATACGATATCAGCCATTAAAGCCCTTCCACTTCTTTTACATAGGCCACAAATTTCCCAAGTGTCCAGATTCGGTCACGCCGATCCTTGGGGTAAGTCCCTATGTATTTCTTTGGAACGATCAGAACAACATTTTCTGACTGCATCTCATCCATCTGTGCAGCCGAAATCCCCTGCTGAAGTGTGCAGAGATATTTTGTCTTATCACGGAGCCGGTCAGCTTCATTCAGAATCTGCCGCCAGCGATCCTTGCAGGTCGTTTTTGCTGCGAGCGAGATCAGATGATCGGCAGAGAAGTTAATGTTGTGGTATGCTTCCTGCGAAGGAAAGATGAAATCCGGTTTCTTGTTACCCTCCGTCACCGCCTGTGCCCTGTACTGGATGTTGTTGCCATCAAAGATTGCGGCGAGATGATGCTCCAGGCTTTTTCCTGCACGACTCTTTCTCCGGTTCAGAACAATATTGGCTGTGTTTATAAACTCTTCTACTGATGGGAAGCCGTGCGTGATCATATTGCCATACCGTGCATATTCCAAAGCACGGAACAACCGGAACTCAGCATCTGTCCAGTCCAGCAGTTTGCAGTCCGGGTCCTCAACAATATAATTTTCATGGTCATATACAGCATTCTGGATGCGCCTTGCCGCTGCGGACATTTCTTCGGATGCTGGAAAATCCACCTTCAGGCTCGAAATAAACTGGTCGATTGCCGCCTTTTCCTGAACTTCAGGATTGACCTGCTGCGTCTGGATCAGGCGATTTGTTTCCGTTGCACTGATGCCAAAAGCGTCAAGAAACTGGTTGATATCGTCTTCTGTATTCAGGACAAATCCCTGATACTCCTCCTCGCTGTCCATAATAAGCACAAATAATGCGCCCGTATATTCCGGACGGAGAAACGGAAATCCGCGCTTGAAATTAGTGATGCGGTATTCATTTCTTGTTCCCTTGCCATAGTAGATAAAACGGCTCTGTGTGGAAAAATCTCCCTGCCACCGGATTTCAACCCATTTATCCTTATTTTCTCCGCGTTGGCCTGGCTGATCAAACAGAATGGAAATGGCAGGCTTGGCAATGTAGATTCCCTCCTGATGCGTGCCCGTCACACCGGTATCGTTTGCCGAAAGAAATTTGCAGAACACCTTTTTGCCATTTAGTGCTGCAGTTATGGTCTGTAATGCAATGCTGTCCATTTACCCTACCTCTGAAATAATCATTTCATCTCGATCCTCAGCACTTTTATGGTCAAGCCGCTCGATTTCCTTTACAATAAGGGATGCAACATTTTCCATAAGGGGAACAACCACCGAATTTCCGAATTGACGATAGGCCTGCGTGTCGGAAACCGGAATTTTGAAGCTGTCTGGAAATCCCTGTAAACGTGCACATTCACGAGGAGTTAAGCGACGGGGATTTTTACCAAGCTGTTCAATCAGAATTTCGGAACCGTCCTTGTAGTAACGGGCACTGAGGGTACGCGATACGCCATCCAATGGCGCAATCCCGTAGCCAAATCCATTTCCTGCGGCCTTATGCTTTGCTGCATAGTTCTGAAGATAAATCCAGAGTTTGTCGGACAGGGTATATCTGGAATCCACATCCGTTTCCAGAATGTCTCGAATGACAGGTTTCGGCTCTTTCGGAGTGATGTTGAATTCAAATTTATAGTTATATCCGTGGCCATAACGCTTTCGGTCGAAACCGACAATCAGAATACGTTCTCTGTGCTGCGGAACAAAGTCCTGCCCATCCAGAACCTTATAATACACTTCATAATCGAGTTCTTCCAGCGATTCACGGATCACTTTAAACGTGCGTCCCTTGTCATGACTGCACAGATTCTTGACATTTTCCAGCATAAACGCCTTCGGGCGTTTTGCTTTCAAAATGCGGCAGACATCAAAAAACAGCGTTCCCTGTGTCTTATCCTCAAAGCCCGTTGCTCTGCCAAGGCTCTGTTTTTTGGACACGCCGGCAATTGAGAAAGGCTGGCACGGAAAACCAGCCACCAGAATGTCATGATCCGGAATGGAATCTGCGTCCACCTGGGTAATATCGCCTTCCGGCTGCTCTCCAAAATTTGCAAGATATGTTTGCTGACTGTATTTGTTCCACTCACTGGAGTACACGCATCGGCCACCAGCCTGATCAAAGGCAATTCGCATGCCGCCAATGCCGGCAAACAGGTCGATAAACGTAAAAGATGCTTTTTCTTTTTTTCTGGGCTTCTGCTGGTTCAACATTTTGATTAAGACTCCCGATACACAATTTTGCACGGATTGACCGCTTTCATCTGCGTAGCTGGTCAGTTCATCAAAAACATTATCCTCCAGCCTGATATGAATCTGCTTTGACATGATATGCGCACCTTTCTGGGATTGTTTTTATACCTTTATTGTCCCAGTATAGCACGAAGTTCCTGCCCTCGCAACAGATAATCCATATTTTAAGGTATGTAAAAACAGCCAAAGTATCACTCTGACGCTTTGGCCGTTGCGCTCTATTCTACCATAGCAGAGGGGCTTACGTTCAGGACAGCAGTGCAGGCTCAATCAGCACCGCCGCATTTCTGACCTGATACGTCATGCCGCTGGCTTCTCCCTTTTCCTTGCGGCAGCACACCTCCGGGTGCTGCGTTGCAAGGGTATCAAGCTGCTTCTGTAAGGCGGGATTCAGCGTGAACACGCTGTAAGTTCCGTCTCCGATAGCGTAAATCATGGTTTCCAGCTTACACGGCATCAGTGTATTCGCCATCTTCAGTTTCCTCAAACATCTCGGGCCCCCAGTCCTCATCGCTCTCAATGTCCTGCGCCAGCTTCTCCATACCGGCATAGCACTCCATCTCGGAACGGACGAAGTAGAACATCTGGTCATACCAGCGTTCCAAATGCAGCGACTCGTCCTCCAGCTTGCGGACAAAATCGAACACCAGCCTGTTCAGATCAGGATCGACCGTCAATCCGGCAACCTCATACAGCCGCTTGCGGGTCAGTGCCAGATCGGGGTTGCCGTAGGCATAGAGCAGCTTCTTTTCGTCAAAAGTCAGTTTCATAGGCGTGTACCTCCGTATCAAAAAAGGGCCTGCCGTATGCAGACCCGATGTAACAAAAAGACCGCCTTGCAATCGTGCAGGGCGGTCAAGGGAACTCAGGATTGGAGAAAATCCCGGAGTTCATCAGCGAAAATAGAGATTTTTGCGATGATCGACATCGCTATGTAAGGTAGGACGAAAACCACAAATGCGGTAACCAGCATTTTCAGGACTTCGCCGCCGTCTACCGGCTTCATGACCCAGCTTGCCAGAGCCACGAAGAAGAACAGCCCCGCCAGCAGATTCGTCAGGATCGTGGAGAAGGTCATGAGGAAGATGCCCACCCACTGCGCCAGAATCAGCAGCAGAAGCAGCGGGAGAAGGGCAAGTTTCAGCATCGGTTTCAGCACAGCCATCGTGGGCACCTCCTTATACAAAAATCAGCTCAGTCTTGATGACTTCCTCGGCACGGTTGCGGATACTGTTCATCCGGCGCACCCATCCCAGTGGATCGGCGGCTTTCAGGGCTTCAGTTACGCCCTCGGCTTCCTGCATCTGCCGGATGGTCAATGCAAGCTGTTCCTCGGCCTGCTTGTCCAGCTTGGCAAGATAGCCGTCCAGTTCACCGGACAGGAGCAGTTGATTGTACCGAACAGGGTGCTGCGCCTTCAGGTACGTCTTATGTAAGCGGCCCCACCGCTCGGTGGGGTGCTGTTCTGTCGGGGCTGCTGCGGTCAGGTTCGGCAGATAGTGGTCGTTGACAAGGGTGTAGTCCAGACCGTTGGCGTTGTCATGGATGGATTTTTTCATGGTAGTCATGCTGCATTGTCCTCCTATACTTTGTTTTTGCGTTTTTCGAGACATTTATTGGTTGCTTTCCGTTGCTTCGACCTCCGTTCTTCCAGCTTTTTTGCAGCCTCCGGATCGGTCTTTGCCTGTTCTTTCAACTGGTCGTAGGCTGCTTTTGCACTTTCTTTCTGTTTCTGACGCTTTTGCGCCAGCTTTTCTGCGGCGGCAGGGTCTGTCTTGGCCCTCTCCACAAGATTCTGATAGCACTCTACCGTTTTCCGGCTGTGGTAAGCCCGTATCTCTGCCAATTCTCTGGCGGCTTCCGGGTCGGTTTCCGCGCGTTTGATAAGGTCGGCATAGTCCGCTTTCCGCTTGTCTGCGTGGGCTTTGTTGTACGCCCGCTGCCGCTGACGGATTTTTTCGGCATACTCTGGGTCATTTGCCATGCGCTCTGCATAATGCTTTTTCTTGCGCTCACGGGCTTCGGCGTCCTTCGCCAGTATCGCATCTCGTTCGGCGATTGCTTCCGGGTCACCGGCTTCTGCAAGGGCTTTCAATTCCTTGCGGGTGCGCTTTGCCTTATTCTTCTGTTTTTCTGCCTTCCGGCGTTCGGCTTCGTGCATCTTTTCCAGCCGGATGCGCTCTTTTTCCTCCATCGTGCGGATATACTCCGGGTCGGCTTCTCTCGCCACCTTCAACTCTGCCCGCCGCTTTGCATTCTGCAATCTTTTTCGTTCCCGCTCAGATTTAAGCTTTGCAATGGCCTCCGGATCTCCGGCCTGCGCAGCAGCTTTCAGTTCTTTCTGCCGTTCCCGATACCGTTGCACTGACTTCTGCCGATTTTCGACCTTCCTCGCTTCTGCCTGCTCGTCGATTTTCCGAATACGCTCTTCCTCGCTGATTTCCTCGGCAGGGGGATGATACTCTCCGATGAAGTTGAAATAGATGTCGATACGCTGCTGCCGGTATCGTGTCCGCCCTCCGGTCGGCGCATGGACTTCCACCTTCTCGATAAACGCATACAGCATATCATCGGTCAGGACTTCGCAATCCTGATATTTACGAACCAGCGCAACAAAACGTTTCGTGTCAACCTTGGATGCCGTAGAATCTCCTGCTTTGGCTTCCAACTCCTTGATACGGTTTTCGCATTGCTCCTGTTCCTCGTCATACTGTGCCATCAGGCGCTGAAACTGACGGTCAGGCAGCTTGCCGGACAGATTGCTTTCGTACAGACCACGGATCAGGTTGTCCAGTTCATCCATCCGCTTTTTGGCATTGGAAAGGTCTTTTTTACTCTCGGAAGATAATCCCTGCTTCTGGCTCTGCCATTGCGCCTGCAATTCTTCAATAAATGCGTCCTCATCTTCCAGAACATAGTCCGATACAGCCTGAATGCTTTTCAGGATGGCTTCTTCCAGAACAGACGCTTTAATGGAATGGGATATGCAGCCATCGTATCGGTTCCGATACCGGACACATTGGAAGCCTGAATCGGAATCGAAGTGCCTGTTGTCCGGGCGGCGAACGGCATCCGGGCTTTTGTACGACATCCGGTGTCCGCAGTCTGCACAGAAGATCAGACCGGACAGCCGATGCGAGTAGGTACCATTCTGGAGTTTTCTCGGAGAACGCTTCCGCAGCTTCTGCGCTGCATCCCAGACCTCCTGCGTGATGATGGGTTCATGGGTATTTCGAAAAATGATCAGCTCGTCCTCGGATGCCTTGCGGCGTTTCTTGATTTTGAAATTCTCGCTGATCGTCTTGCCAAGGATTGTGTGTCCCAGATATTCCTGACGGTCAAGAATATAGCTTACGGTCGTATTGTTCCAGCAGTAGGGGTCGTGAAAGGACGTGTTGCGGTTATTCTGCGGCTGATACTTCTGGCTGTATGCAGACGGAATCAGCACCTTGTCACGAGTCAGGGTGTCGGAGATTTCCGTCAGTCCGGCTCCATGTGCAGCCATATCGAAGATCTTGCGGACAACGGCAGCGGCTTCTTCGTCTACATATAAGGTCTGCTTATCGTCCGGTTTGCGGTAGTAGCCGTAGGGGATGGAACCGCTGACACGGTTTCCTTCCTTCATCCGGTTGCGAAACACAGTCTTGATCTTATTGCTGGTGTCCTTGGCGTACCACTCGTTCATGATGTTCAAAAACGGAGTAAAGTCGCTGGATGTGGGGTTTGCACTGTCCACGCCATTGTTGACGGCAATAAACCGGACGCCCTTGTTGGGGAACAACAACTCAGTATAGTTGCCGACCAGAAGATAGTTCCGTCCAAAGCGGCTCATATCCTTCACGATGACAGTGGCGATATTTCCGGCTTCCACTTCCTCCAGCATGGCCTGAAATCCGGGGCGGTTGAAATTTGTTCCGGTATAGCCATCGTCTGTGAAGTGCCACATTGCAGCAGATTCGGCTTGATAAAGAACCTTGTCTTACCGCTGCCGGAGCCGCCGACTACCAGCACATTTTTGTTTCGGGCATTCTTGGGGTCCGGTGGGCGATTGCTCATCATCAACCGTTCCGTTTTGGTTAGGATGATGTTGTCGGCGAACTTTGGTGCCATGAACGGCTCAATGTCCTTCGGAGTTCCCCACCGGGCAGAGCCGTACTCCATGCCGTGGCGGTACTTCTTGGCGTTTTTGCCTTTCAGGTACACCGCCAGCCGCATTCCAGCACCGCAGCACAGACCAATGAACAAGTCAAATGGGTGCAGGCTGGGCAGCGGATTTGAAAATACAGCCGGGAGAGTATCCATCAGCGATACGATTTTATCGCCCAGTTCCTTACCCGCAGCCAGCCGCCACGCCTCGCCCAGATTGGTTGCCAGCAAGCCAATTACCACATAGGGCAGATAGAGCGCCAGCAGCTTGGAAAGCTTCTTTTTGCTCATAGGCCGCGTTCCTCCTGCTTGTGCCGCACTTTGTCCGGCAGGTTTGCAACGGACTGCGCCAGATCATGCAGCTTTGCCAGCACGGAAGGACGCTTGGTTTTATCCAGCACCGATGCCGAATATTCCTTGAAAGCTGCGTTCAAGGCATCCGTGTCCTGTGCCTTGAAGTAGATCAGATACCGGGGCGGCGTGCAGGACAGGTCTTTCTGGATGGAGTAGTCGATGTGATACCGCTTGGCATAGCGGTCAAAATCCTTGATGCCGGTTTTCTGAATCTCCACATTGGTCACGCCACGGTTCTGCCGCACCAGCCGCTTCATGGACTGCTTGCCCTGCGAAGCGTGCTTGTCGTACTGCCGCAGCAGAAACTGCATCCCGCGCAGCAGGGTGCGGGCAGACAGTTTTGTGGTCGAGATGGCAAAGTTGACCGTCTTATGCTCGATTTCTTCCTGCATCGTTACCACCTCCTGTGCAGAAAATCGTCTTAGCGGTCATGTTCCACCGGGGGCTTGTTTACGGCCTTCTCTGCGTCATTCTGAACCGATTCATCCGGAACCGGAATGACTATCAGGCGACGCCCCAGAGGGAGAAAGGCTTCGGGTTGATGAAATTCTTCTTCATACTTCTGCGCCAGCTCCGGGGAGAGCGATACAAAATCCTCCTCACCCAGACCTACCACCAAAAAGGTCCCGGCAATAACATCGTACATCAGCCCGTCCTCGTCCCATAAGGCACGGTTCAACGGCAGTCCCATGAGCTTGCCGTCATCGTTATAGACGATGGCAACCGGATCTTCAAAAGGGTAGCTTGCGCCGATGGAGCCGCCGACAGCCTGCTGCAATGCTTTCAGGTCGTTATCGATCTCGACCTGCTGCGGATACTGCCCCGGCGCAATTTTCAGCACCGACAAGGTGTTCTCGTTCTGTTCCATTATCTTCCTCCTCGAATTTGATAGTGATTTCCTGCCCAGCACGGGCGGCGTTCAACAGAGCTGCCACAAAGAAGCCGAAAAAGGCACCAGCTTCAAAAATGATAAACGAATAAATATAATTCATAGCGAACCTCCTACATTGACTGAACTGTGAGAAGAATCCTCTCAGGGAGGACGAGGAGCGCAAGACGCGGTGACGGTATGCTTAGTGGAAACATTGGCATGAGTATGCGGTGCGGCATCGGTAGAAAAATAGTCGTACAGAGCATCCCGCAGAGAATGGAAGCAACGAGCATGGTAGTCGTGCAGACGGAGAACCAGAATCTTCAAAACATCAACGGCGGAACAGTAAAAGTCCTCCGTGACTTCTGCGAAACTCTCATAGCAGGTCATTTCGGTATCCATGCTGCACCTCTCAGTCAATGCAGATGCAGACCATCTTCTCGCGTCCAGCCATAAGAGGGACGCTGTTCTCGGCCAGATAACACTGGATCAGGTACAGGTCACTGGTGGTAAGGGCAACAAAGCTGCCATTGGTATCGTAGCGAACAAAGACAACGGCACCGGACAGATACCGCTTGCCAGCCAGTGTGATGACCTGACGAGGGTCGTAACAGAGAGCCAGCGGCACATCTTCGCTGATGCTGTAGCAGGAATCAGTTTCATCGAAGCAAGGCAGGTAACTGCGAACGTTCGCCAGCGGAGTGATGGTCAGTTCGATCTCCGGGGCAATCACGGCGGCGTAAACTTCATCATCGCCGAGCTGCCGCTCCAGCACATCGCTCATCTTGTTGAAGAAGTCGGTCACAGCATTGTCCATGTGGTTGATCTTCTGGTTCATGGCTTCGATGGTCTTTGCGGTCTTGAGATCAATGGTAGTATTCATAGTGAGTTTCCTCCAAATTTTTGCAAAAGAAAGACCCGGTCGGGTCTTACGTTCAAAAGGTGTATCAGCGTTCATTCTGCCGCTGCTGTTTACGCTGCCACTGATCCAGCAGCTTGATGATGGTGTCCTCCATCTGTTTCGGGGTGTAGCTGCGCGGGAAATATTTCCGCAGGGTGTCGTTTTTGATGACCACCTTGTCCAGCTCGTCCTTTTTCTCTTCTCCCATAACCGCAAAGGCAACATCATACGAGAAGTGCCCTTCCTGCGCCAGCTTTTTAAGCCGCTGCGCTTGGGAAAGGGACGGTGCATTCTGGGTGTCGTTCATTGCTTCTAAAAAATCCCGCTGTTGGCTTTCGTCCAGATAGGACAATTCCACAGCGGGATTGAAGGCAATTTTCTTTTCGTCCACCATGTCCAGCAGTTCAGGAACAAGGTTGGTCAGACGGATAAACCTTTGGACATTTCGAGCGTTGTCACCTGATTCATCAGCGACAATATCTCGCGCTTTTGCACCATTTAACTTGTGGCCAATTTGGCCACAAGTTAAATCTGACCTAGCACCTTGATTTTTTAAGGCTTCCAGCTTCATTTTGTAGGCGAAAGCCCTTTCACTGGGCAGGATGTTCTCACGCTGGAGATTGCTATCCACCATGAGCAAAACTGCGGCATCATCATCCATATTGCGGACAATGACCGGCAGGGTTTCCAGCCCGGCAAGCTGTGCAGCGTGCTGACGGCGGTGCCCGGAGATGATCTCATAGCCACCCTCCGGGCGAGGGCGGGCAATCAGCGGAGAAAGCACGCCGTACTGTTCCACGCTTTCCACCGTGCGCTGCATGGATTCATCATCCAAAACCTTAAATGGATGATTCTTGAAAGGGAACAGCTCCCCGATGGGAATCTGCTGCACCTGCTCTCGCTGCTGCACCTGCTCTCGCTGCTGCTCCTGCCGGGATTCTTCTGTGGAGAAAATATCATCTGCCCCTTTCAGCGACACGTTTAAGCTGCCTTTCGGCATTCGCCATCACCTCCTCGGTCAGAGATTTATAGGCTTCTGCCACCTTGCCTTTGGGGTCGTGCTGGAAAATGCTCTTACCCACGGCACTGATCTCCGCAGCGCGGACAGACCGGGGAATGGTCTGGTCGAACACCTTGATCTTGCTGCCGTAAGCACCCCGAATCAGGTTGTCGATCTGCTGCCCATAGTTGGTGCGGCTATCTGTCATAGTCAGCAGAATGCCCTCAATTTTTAATTTCGGGTTTATCTGCCGCCGGACTTTTTGGACGGTCTGCAAAAGCTGTTCCAGGCCCTTTGCAGACAGGTACTGCGCCTGTACGGGAATCAGGGTGGTGTCTGCCGCTGCCAGTGCATTCACGGTCAGCATCCCAAGGGAAGGGGTGCAGTCCAGCAGAATAAAGTCGTATTCATGCTTTGCACCTTCCAACACCTGTTTGAGCATCTTTTCCCGGTTCAGGCAATTGACAAGGGAAACTTCCAGCCCTGCCAGTTCGATGTTTGCCGGAATCAGATCAACGCCCTCTGCATGGTGCAGGATGCCTTCACCGGGCGGAATACTCTGATCGTTCATGGCTTTTGCCATCAAGGTGGAAAGGGTCGTGGGCAGTTCATCGGGCTGCTGCCAGCCCATGCTGATAGTCAAGCTGCCCTGTGGGTCAGCGTCCACCAACAGGACTTTTTTGCCCTCCATCGCCAGCCCGATGCCCAGATTTTCACAGGTGGTGGTTTTGCCGGTACCGCCTTTCTGGTTGACGATAGCGATTGTGGTACATTTCTTTGCGATAAAATCACCCCCTCGGCGAATCATGCGCAAAGTCATGGTTCATTTGATTTTGATAGGTTAGCTGCATCGTGGTGGGTGCGTTATACAGAGAAGCGAGCAGATATTGTTTCATGTTTCGGATTGGGCTGCTGTTCTCTGCAAGGCACTTCAGCACAAAACGGATGTGGTCGGCGTTCAGCTTCATAAAGCGGCTGCGTACCACCTCAGCGGGTTTATCGTCCCCGGCAATGCGCAGCGTCTTGCGCTTGGTGGCACAGGTGTCCACCAGCAAATCCATAATCTGATAGATGGTATCCTCATCGTCCGGGCAAAGCCGGAGCAGAAGGTCTACCTCCAAAGATTGAGAAAAATATTCCTCCAGTTGTTCACGTTCGCTCATCCAGTCGTTTTCATCGGAAGAGATAGGATCAGTATCGCTTATCTCTGTATTATTTCTCTCAGTCTTATTACATCGTAGTTTGGCCGGGTCTTGAAGCGTATTCTGGACGACTCCAGAATCGTCATTATCACGATTCAGAAAGCGTAGTTTTGACGATTCTGACGAAAAATTCTTCACATAGATGAGATCGGGCTTGCCCAGCCCCCTCCGTTTGCGTTCAATCAGGCCGTACTCTTCCAGTTCTCGCAGCAGCTTGGTAGCCTTTTTATCGGCACAGCCCAGTGAATCCTGCACCTCCTGCACAGTATAGATGATGAACACCCGCCCAGCTTTGTCCAACCAACCATTCCGGGCTGAAAGGCTCATGCGGTCCAGCAGGATACCGTACAGGGTTTTGGCATCTGTGGAAAGCGGTTGGAAGCGGCTATCCTGAAACAACAGCTTGGGAATCCGGTAGAAGGAGAACAGCTCGCTGGACTGCCCATAGAAGTAATCAAGGTCTGCGGTTCTTGTCGGCTTTTTTTCGGGCATAGAGAATATCCCATTTTTCAGGTGTGGAACGGAATACATTGACCTGCTTCTTATAAGGGCAGTGGGCATACAGGCAGGTGCGGAACTTGAAATCGGGTCGATAGTACGGGCACAGCTTGCAACTGTCCGGGGCACGGTCGGAACCTTCGCCAGCGGCGATCACATGGTGCATGGAGTGCTGAACATGGCGCAGAGCTTCGTTTCGCTTGTGGCTCACTTGGCATCACCTCGTTTCTCCAGCGGTGCCATCAGGTCTTTGTAGCAGGGAACCAGCACACAGGGCTTTGCCCGCTTGTAGGGGCACCCTTCGCACTTGCTGGGGCCTTTGGGCGGCTCGATCAGATAGTAGCAGTTCTCTTTGCCGAGAACGCAGCCCTTCTTTCGGTTCTTCCAGAAGAAGCAGTGCCGGCAATCTGCCGGGCGGGAAGCATGGTAGCGGATACCGTCGATCGTGACGGTCAGAACTTTTTTCATCGGTAAACCCTCCTTTGGTGGATTCGGGAAGTTCGGCCCGAAAACAAAAAAGCGCGTTCCTCTTTCTGTTCCGAGAGAACAGCGAGTGAACGCGCTATGTATGGAGAAAAGTGTTTTGCACGGCTTCCAGCAGAAAGGTGGAAAATAGATTCACACAGATTATCTTGTATTTACATGGATTTACAGGAAAGCGTTTACCAATCTTAGCAGAGAGCCAGAAAACAGGGTTCAAAAGGCGCTTTATGAGGCTTTATTAGCTGGAAAGCCGATTTTATTAGCTGGAGCTGAAAATTCTGCTAATGGCATTAGCTGGCTAATTTTGGTGATAGGTTCAAAATGAAAAATGCGAAGATCGTCTTTCACATGGAAAAATGACCTTCGCATTTCTTAAAAGAATGTCCCTACCCGGGTTCGAACCGGGGGCGTTTCGCTTAGGAGGCGAACCCTCTATCCAGCTGAGGTATAGAGACATATATGTATTATCGTTGATTTTTGACTTTTCTGCACTTTGTATGGAATGCTTTTCACAACGAAGTGACCGACTGCGTTGCAACCGGAACGGTGTTAAACTTGTTGCATCAAAAATTGTTGAGAAAACTTCGATTCCCGGTCTTGCTTTTGATTAGAGCAATCACTTCTGCCCCCAAGGTATCAGGTTGACCGAATTCTTAGGAGGCTTGCGCTCTATCCATCTGAGCTACGGAGACGAATGCCCTATTATAATACAGCATTTTGCGGATAAAATCAAGTTGAACCGGAGGGCAAAATGGTGTATGCTATAGAGGAAATGAAAATAGCCGCGGCAGGCTTTGCCGCGTGCGGAGGAACTTATGGAAAAGGCAAAAGGGAAAAAGCTGTTTTACCGCCCGGCGGGCAAGCGCAAGGGGATGTATACGCCTACGCAGATCATCTGTGTGAGCTTTGTCATCGTGATCGCGCTGGGCACCTTTCTGCTCAGCCTGCCTGTTGCCAGCAAGCATGGGCGGCTGGATGTACTGGATGCCATGTTCACCGCCACAAGCGCCACCTGCGTTACTGGCCTGATCGTGCGGGACACCTGGACGCAGTTCACCTTCTTCGGGCAGGCAGTGATCCTGCTGCTCATTCAGGTGGGTGGTCTGGGGTTGGTCACTCTCACCAGCTTCTTCGCGCTGGCTATGCGGCGGCGCATGGGCTTCCGCGATCTGCGGCTGCTGGGAGAAAGCGTCTCAGCGGACGGATATGCGCAGGCCAAGGACGTGCTGAAGATCGTGGTGGGACTGGCTGGCCTGTTTGAAGGCATTGGCATTGTGCTGCTGCTGTTCGCCTTTGTGCCGCAGTTCGGGCTGGAAGGCATCTGGGTGAGCGTGTTCACGGCCATCTCGGCTTTCTGTAACGCGGGCTTTGATCTGTTTGGCCGGTTCGGCCAGTATTCCTCACTGGCACCCTATGTGAACAATTACTATGTTCAGGCCGTTGTGATGTTCATGATCATCTCCGGCGGTCTGGGCTTCATGGTATGGGTGGAGATCGGTCAATACCGCAAAAAGCACCGGCTTTCCCTGCAGGCCAAGGTGGTGCTGAGCTTCTCGGTGATCCTGTGGCTCGGCGGCGCGGCGCTCATCGCGCTGATGGAGTGGAACAATCCTGCCAGCATGGGCGGGCTCTCTGTGCCCGGCAAGCTGATGGCGGCACTGTTCCAGTCGGTGTCCACTCGTACTGCGGGCATGAATACCATCGACCTTGCGGCCTGCGGCCCCATCACCAAACTGCTGATGAGCGCGCTGCAGTTCATTGGTGCGGCACCCGGCTCTACCGGCGGCGGCGTGAAGGTGACTACGTTCGCTGTGATCATCCTGACGATCCGTAGTGTGGCTCAGGGCCGCGACGACTGTGTGATCGCAGAGCACCACATCGAGTCCAAGACGGTTTATCGTGCTTTGACCATTATCGTGCTCGGCGGGCTGGCGGCGGTTGGCTCGGCTGTGGTGGTGTTCTACAACACTTCGGAGGCGGTATCGGTCATTGACACTATTTTCGAGTCCTGCTCTGCCTTTGGCACAGTTGGCCTTTCGGTGGGCGTTACCGCTCAGCTGAACCGGGGCGCAAAGATCCTGTATATGCTGGTCATGTTCATGGGCCGTGTCGGCCCGGTGTCGCTGGCCATGAGCCTGACGGCAAAGCCGGACGACAACAAACGGAAGATCATGCCGGTGGGGCATATCAACGTAGGTTAAATGAAAACAGGCGGCTGCACAAAGCACTGTGCAGCCGCCTGTTTTTTGGTAAGGAAAGGTTATGCTTTGATTTTCAGGACTGACGGTGCGTCTGCGGAGCTTGTCCGAGCCCCGCCATCCGCTGAGGCAGACCGCGCTCTTTACAAGGGGATAAACGCTGCTGCACACAAAAAGCCCCCGGAGGCGCTCTCCGGGGGCAGGGGGTCAGGCTTTGGTGGGTGCTAAAGGTAAAACGCTTTAGTGGCCTGCGGCCTTCCAGGTTTTGAAAACCTTCAGGCGGGTAACGCGTTTTGCGGGAGCAAATTTACCGCTGCTTTCGGTTTCCATCAGACCAGCTTCGATAGCCCACTGTGCTGCCTTGGCAGTTTCAAGGTCAGACACGTCGGTAAAGGCGGGCTGCTTTTCGGGCTCCGGCTTATCGGCTGCATTCCACAGCAGCAGAGCCAGTTCGCCGCGGTTAGCGGGGATGGCTGCACCTGCGGGCAGGGTCTCTCTGAGGGTCTGGGTGATGCCGAACTCATGGGCGGCATAGAGGGTCAGACCAACGAGTGTGCCGCCGACAGCGACCAAAGCAAGACCGAGCAGCGGGCTGCCTTCCGCATCGGGGGTGGGCTCCGGAGGAATATCGCTTGTTGCACTGATCTCAACATCTTCTGCGGGCATGGTGAAGGTGATGACGTTTCCATCAATCCGCAGATCTCTGGGCGTGGGGGACAGGGTCCAGCTGCTAAACACATCGCCTGCGGTAAAGGCGTCCTCATTCACAGTCAGGGTCAGGGTCACGGGGCTGCCAGCGGGGATTTCGGCTTCGTTGCCGGTGTACTGCTTGCCGTTCAGCTCCGAGATCGTGCCATTGGTCACGCGCAGGGTGTGCTTGGCACCGGAGAGCAGCTCCAGATAGGGGAAGGAGCCGGGCTGTTTGCCGGCACCGGGTGTGAACGGTTCCATGCTGTACCAATCAAAAGGTTCCGCACTTTCCATGGAGTCGCCGCCAAGCGCGAGGGCAATGTCATAACCTTCTGCAAACTTGACCGGCATATCAATAGAGCAGGCCTCGCTATCAATGACGATGCGAGCGTCCTCAATCGTGGCTCCCTCGCCGACAGAGATGCCCTTATAACCCTTCACATAGAGTTCGACACCGCCGCCGATCTCCATACGACCGTCATTGCCATCGTCCATGTGGATCGCGTATGGCTTCTCATCATAGCGTACGGTGGTTGCTTCTACCCTGCCGCCGTCGATCTTCATAACATCGGATGCACGCAGGGCATTGTATTTTTGCGCGGTAGCCTTGACCGTAGCGTTGGTAATGGTCATAGCACTTCTGCTCATAATGGCGCTATTCTCGGCCTCGGCAGTAATGCTGCCGCCGGTCAGGGTCATTTTGCCTCCTGAATACAGTGCGGTATAGTCACCCTTGTTTTCCACGTTGCAGTTGGTGATGCTAAGGGTGCCAGCGACACCGAGGGCATCGCCACCTTTACAGGTGGACTTCAGCCGACCGCCGTTGATAGTGATATCGCCGTCACAGCAGATGGCAGGATATCCCTTATTGCTTTGGTTGTCGTTGGAGGTGGTGACGTTCGAATTCTCGATCTTCAGATCGCAGGGCGTCCAGATGGCGTTGCCGTCGGGGGTAGCGGATTCAAAAGTACTGTTGCTGATCTCGATGCCTAAATCGGCGTAGACCGCAAGAGCATCGCTGGACACCTTAACGGTGGTGTCCTTAACGAGCAGACTGCCTGTGTTGGCGTAAATAGCATGACCATCAGCAGCAGTGATGTTCAGGCTGCCTTCGCCGGTCAGGGTCAGAAGGCCGCACCCCTGCATACTCAGAATACCGGTCTGATCGCCGGAGTTGATGCTGTTTTCACCTACCAGCTTAATGGTAAGACCTTCCACCGTATTCCAGATGGCGGCATTGTAGTCGTGGTTAATCGTGACATTCGTCAGGGTCAGGGTCTTGGTGTCGGGGTCATACGCGGCAGTACCCTCGCCGCAAGTCACAGAGCGCGTGGCACTGCCCAGCCATGCGTCGCCGACACGCACCTGCTCGTCGTCAGCCGCAAAAGCGGATGCGGGAAGGAACATCAGCACCATGGCAGCTGAGAGCAACAGGCTCAAAAGCCGGGTCTTTAGGGAAAATCGTCTAGGCATAAGGAACAGTCCTTTCTTTTGGCGCATTGTGCAGCCGCCCGTACAGACTTTGCGGCAACACGCTGCATTCTTTGCGGGAATCGTCTATCTGATATTATACAATACTTATACGGGGGGGTAAGTGACGGCTTGGCCAAAAAAAAGAAAGAAAAATTTGATGTATCACACAAATCTTCGAGAGCGTAGTTGCAGTTTGTTGCAGATGGCGCTTTTTGCTGCCGTTTGACCGGGCTGTTTGCCGAAAAATGGTTTTAAAAAAGCAATGCCGGGCAGCCCGAAGGTTGCCCGGCATTGCTCTATTACGGAAGGTTTTGCAGTATCTGAAAATCACTCTGCGTACAGCTTGATGATGTTCAGCAAGATCTCGGTGCAGCGGTCCATGCGCTCAGCGGTGATGCACTCGCACACGCCGTGGAAATTGAAGCCGCCGGTGCCCAGATTGGGGCAGGGCAGGCCTTTCCAGCTCAGCATAGCACCATCGGTGCCGCCGCGCACCGGAATTTCCTCCGGTTCCAGCCCGGCCATGCGGGTGGCCTTGCGGGCGGTCTCTACTAAGTGGAAATGCGGCTTGATTTTTTCCAGCATGTTGCGGTAGCTGTCCTTGATCTCCACGGTCACGGTGCCTTCGCCGTACTTTCCGTTCAAAAATTCGGCAATATCCAGCATGTTGTCCTTCTTGAACTGCAGCTTTGCGGCATCGTGGTCGCGCAGGATGTAGCCCAGCTTTGCGGTGGTCACATCGCCGTACATCTGGCACAGGTGGTAGAAGCCCTGACGGCCCTCGGTAGTCTCCGGCCGGGCCGTGACGGGCAGAGCACCGTGGAACTCCATTGCTACGTTGGAAGCGTTGATCATGGTGTCCTTGGCGGTGCCCGGGTGTACCGAGAAGCCGCGGATGGTCACGGTGGCGGAAGCGGCGTTGAAGTTCTCGTACTCAATGGAGCCGGCATCGCCGCCGTCCACCGTATAGGCAAAGTCGGCACCGAAGCCCGGAATATCGAACAGCTCTGCACCCTCGCCGATCTCTTCATCCGGAGTAAAGGCGATACACAGCTTGCCGTGGGGCAGGCCTTTTTCCTGAATGGTCTCAACAGCGGTCAAAATTTCGGCAATACCGGCCTTATCGTCGGCACCCAGCAGAGTGGTACCGTCTGAGGTGATGAGGGTCTCGCCCTTCATGGAAGTAAGGAAGGGGAACACAGAGGGCTTCATCACCATGCCGGTGGCGGGCAGAGTTACGTCGCCGCCGTTGTAGTTTTCCCACACAACGGGCTGCACATTCTCACCGCTGGCATCGTCGGCAGTGTCCATGTGGGCAATCAGGCCCAGAGCGTGTTTATCCTCACAGCCGGGCGTGGCAGGCAGGGTGCCATAGACGTAGCAGTGCTCGTCCACATGGGCATCCTCCATGCCAAGGGCCTTCATCTCCTCCACCAGCTGGCGGGCAAGGTCAAACTCCCGTTCAGCGGAAGGGTGCGTACCGGAGTTTTCGTCCGAGGTGGTATGCACCCGGACATAATTCAAAAGCCGTTCATAAGCGCGCATAAGGCACACTCCTTTTATATTTCAGTGATGTATACTTCTCAGTTCCTTTATCATACCCTCTTTTCCGACAATTTACAACTGTTTTGCGCGCATTCATATGGAGAGATGAATCCTCATTTTTAAGGTGAACAAAATTCATGCAGCAAAATGCATCCATCTGTGCAGAACGTGCTACAATAGGTACAAAATAAGCCGGGAGGGAAGTTTTATGGCAACAAAAGTCTTTTTTTACACCCTGCGCCCCTACGATGAGCTGGGCATCGCGCAGCGGCTGGCACCGCAGCTGGACGTTGAGTTTGGCTCTGTGCAGGAGTATCCCACGCTGAAAAACGCTGAACTGGCAAAGGGCTATGATGCCGTGTCGGTAACGCCCTGTGATATGAGCGCGCCCATGGTCAAGCGGTTTCACGAGCTGGGCGTAAAGTCCATCTGCTGCCGTTCCATCGGCTATGACCACGTAGACCGCGAGACGGCCCGGGAACTGGGCATGAAGGTGGCCAATGTGGACTACCCGCCAAACGGCGTTGCAAACTTTGCCATTATGCTCATGCTGATGAGCCTGCGCAAGGCAGGGCACATCCTCAAGCGCGGCGAAGCGCAGGACTACTCCCTGCAGGGAAAAATCGGCCGTGACATCTCCACATGCACGGTGGGTGTGATCGGTACGGGCCGCATTGGCCGCACGGTGCTGCAGCATCTGTCCGGCTTTGGCTGCCGCCTGCTGGCCTACGACCTGTACCCCAACGACGAGGTAAAGAAGATCGCCGAGTATGTGCCGCTGGAGACCCTGCTGGCGGAAAGCGATGTCATCACTCTGCACACCAACGCTACGGAGGAGAATCACCATCTCATCGACACCAAAGCAATTGAGCGCATGAAGCCGGGCGTGACCATCATCAACACCGCCCGCGGCAAGCTGATCGACAGCGATGCACTGATCGCCGGGCTGGAAAGCGGCAAGATTGGCGCGGCGGGCCTGGACGTGCTGGAAAATGAGAACGGCCTGTACTATTATAATCGCATGGGCGATGTGATCCCGAACCCGGAGCTGGCGGCTCTGCGCAGCATGCCCAATGTGATCCTGACCGACCACACGGCTTTCTACACCCACGAGGATGTGGAGAGCATGGTGCGCGGTGTGCTGGAAAGCGCGGTTGCCTTTGAAAAAGGCCAGCCCACCCGGCATGATGTGACGGACCTTTGATTTGTCCGGCAGACGATTTTGAATGGCCACCGTTGCATTCTGGCCATCTTCAACGGAAACAGTATTTCTGAATAGAGCAGATCCCGGCAGACTGCGGTCTGCCGGGATCTGCATTTTCACGGGAGGGGGTGCAGCGGAAAACGGCATTCCGTTTGTTTGAAGCATCTGCCGGTTGGGACCCTTCCGGTGAAAAAGGGATTCCTGAAAATCCGCAGATTTTCAGGAATCCCCAATAAAAAATAATTATTCCGCTAAATATGCTCAGAGCAAAGCGGAGAGCATTCAAATGGTAATCAACCCAGACTGATGCCCATGCGGCGGGCGACGGTGAGCAGATCGCAGTTCTCCGGCACGTTGCGGGTCTTGCCTGCAATGTCGGCCAGACGGTTCTCGGTGACATGGCGGTTCACCATGGCAACGGTCACGCCGTAGCGCTCGATCTCCACCAGCTTTGCCGCATAGCTGCCGAACTGGGTGGCCAGCACACGGTCGTAGGCGCTGGGGCTGCCGCCGCGCTGCATGTGGCCCGGGATGCACACACGGGTCTCCATGCCGGTTTTTTTCTGCACGGCCTGTGCAATGCGGTTGGTGGCGGTGGTGCCAAAGCCTGCCTCGGCGCGCTTTGCCATCCATTCCTTGCGCTTCATGCCGGCTTCCTCGCAGTTGATGGCACCCTCGGCCACAGCGATGATGGAGAAGTTGGAACCCTTCTTTGCGCGGCGTTCCACGGCAGAACACACACGGTCGATATCATAGGGCTGTTCCGGCAGCAGGATAATATCTGCACCGCCTGCAATGCCGGAGTACAGCGTCAGCCAGCCTGCCTTGTTGCCCATGATCTCAATGCACATCACGCGGCTGTGGCTGCCTGCGGTGGTGTGGATGCGGTCGATCACATCGGTGGCAATGTCCACGGCGGTGTGGAAGCCGAAGGTTACGTCGGTACCATAGATATCGTTATCAATGGTCTTGGGCAGGCCGATGATGTTCAGACCCTCCTGCGAGAGCAGGTTTGCGGTTTTGTGGGTGCCATTGCCGCCCAGGCACAGCAGGCAGTCCAGCTTGGCTTCTTTGTAGGTCTTTTTCATGGCGGCAACTTTATCAATGTTGTCGTCCTCCACCACACGCATCATTTTAAAGGGGGTGCGCTTGGTGCCCAGAATGGTGCCGCCCAGCGTCAGGATGCCGCGGAAATCGTCTTCGCACATCTCCTTGTAGTCGCCGTTGATCAGGCCGCTGTATCCGTTCAGGATGCCAACGATCTCCACGTTATCGCCCATGCGGGCATACAGTGCTTTTGCTACGCCGCGGATGGTGGCGTTCAGACCCGGACAGTCGCCGCCGGAAGTCAGGATTCCAACACGTTTTTTCATTCAAAAGCCCTCTTTCATTTGGTATTCAGCGCCGCGCGTTCTGCCTTTCAAAGTCAGTCTGCCCGGAGACCTACCTGTTTATAGTATAAGATTATTCCGGATGGGGGCCGCTGTCAAGAGAAGCGCAGAAAATTTACACGCTTCCACGGTGCATTTCTGCGGGCAGGAGAACAGCGGGAAAACTTTTGCAGAAAAAATAAAAAAATGGTTGACAAGCGCGGGCCTTTTGAGTATAATATCCCCTGTCAGCAGCGCACGGCGCGGCAGACGAACTGAATAATGGGGATTTGCATAGTGGTAGTGCGGTAGACTCTGACTCTACTTGTGGGAGTTCGATTCTCTCATCCCCAACCAGAAAACCGCAGTCTCAACTGGCTGCGGTATTTTCGGGGCATAGCGCAGTTGGTAGCGCGCCTCGTTCGGGACGAGGAGGCCGTGGGTTCAAATCCCGCTGCTCCGACCAAAAAGAACCAGTACACATTCGTGTACTGGTTCTTTTTTGTCTCCGCACGGGATTTGAACAGGGCGGCGGTGCGAAGCACCGCAAACAAAGCCATAGTATGGCTTTGTTTAGCCCGCGGGTTCCACCGGCTAGGAATGTCTAACAGGGTGCATGCTGCTAACACATTCGTGTACTGGTTCTTTTTTGTCTCCGCACGGGATTTGAACAGGGCGGCGGTGCGAAGCACCGCAAACAAAGCCATAGTATGGCTTTGTTTAGCCCGCGGGTCCCACCGGCTAGGAATGTCTAACAGGGTGCATGCTGCTAACACATTCGTGTACTGGTTCTTTTTTGTCTCCGCGCGGGATTTGAACAGGGCGGCGGTGCGAAGCACCGCAAACAAAGCCATAGTATGGCTTTGTTTAGCCCGCGGGTCCCACCGGCTAGGAATGTCTAACAGGGTGCATGCTGCTAGGAGCAGCGGGATCTGCAACCCGAAAAGTTTTGACTTGTGTTCTAAATATGATATACTGGAAAGGCAAAGCCATATTTGGCTGCAGAACGGACAAAAAAGCGAGGAAAAACAGAAACTATGCAGGAAACAAAAAAGAAAAAACGGGCGGTCGCGCTTTTTGTGATCGTTCTGATCTGCCTTTGCGGCTGGTGGGCTGTGCAGAAAGAGGGTTTCTTTCTGGATGAGATCTACTCCTACGGCCTTTCAAACAGCAGTTATGTTCCGTTTTTAAGCTGGCTCCATGGTGGAGAACAGGTGGCAAACGGCAAGCTGCCGGAGGCAGTGTTCACGCAGAGCGAGTTTCTGAATTATGTTGCCCCGCAGGGAAGCACACGGTTCGACTATGCGTCGGTCTACTATAACCAGACGCAGGACGTTCATCCGCCGCTGTTCTACTTTTTGCTGCACACGGTGTGCTCATTATTTCCGGGCAGCTTTACAAAATGGACGGGTCTGGGGATGAATTTTGTGCTGCTGGGCGGCACGCTGGCAGCGCTGTATGCGCTGGGCATGGAGCTGTTTGCAGACTGGAAAAAAGCATTGTTCGTCTGTGCATTGTATGCGTTCAACCGTGAAATGATCTCGAATGTGACGATGGTGCGCATGTATATGCTCATGACCTTGCTGACGATCCTGCTTGCGCTGCTGGTGGCAAAGTCTCTTCGCAGGCCGTCTGTGCCCAGATATCTTCTGATCGGTGTAACCATCTATCTTGGCATGATGACCCAGTATTTCTTTGTGGTCTATGCCTTCCTGCTGTGCGCAGCATATGACCTTTACCTGATGTTCCGGCGCGAATGGAAAAATGCTGCTGCATTTTCGCTTCCGGCACTTGCGGGCGTTGGCGGAATGCTGCTCACCTTTCCGTGCTGGTATGCACAGCTGCACTCGCAGGATACGGTTTCGCTGGAGTCAACAGCAAACAATCTGCTGGATCTGGCGCAGTACCCCAAAGGCCCGCTGGAGCTGATCGGCTGGAGCATCGTCGGTTTTGCTGTAGGCGCAGGCATTATGGCCGTGCTGACCCTGACGAAGCTGGGGCAGCGCTGGCTGCCGGGCAAGTTGCGCGGCACTACGCTGATCCCCGGGGATGTCAAGCTGATCACGGTCCCGGCGCTTGCTGCATTTCTGGTTATCGCGGTGATCTCGCCGTATAAGTCGCTGCGGTATGTGTACCATCTGCAGCCGCTGGAAGCGTTGTTTTGTGGCTGCGGCCTTTTCTCCATTCTGGATACGCTGCGTGCAGGCACCAGAAAGCGCATTCTGCAGATCGTGTGCCTTGCAATGGTCGTGCTTGCATTTGTGATCGAGCCGGAGCGCATGTACAGCGGTACTTATAAGATAGACAAAGAACTGGAACAATACAGTCAGGCCGCCTGCGTGGATATTACCGGGGACCTTGGCAGTTTCACTTCCGGCGTGCAGGAGCTTCTCAAATTTCAGGAGGTCTGTGTTGTGCCGGACGATTCCAGTGAGCTGCTGGTGCAGTATAACACCGGCGAAAATGATACGCTGGTGCTGTTCATTGGCGGCCGGGGGCTGTGGCAGTTCGTGACGGCAGAACAGGTGGAGCAGATTACGGCCCAGAACATGGAAACTGCGTGGAACGTTGCCCGACAGGGCGGCTATGAGGATGTTTCGCTGCTGGCAACGCAGGAGTTTGAACAGATCTTTGTTTTGAAAAAGTGAACGCTTTGCGGCACAGCAGAAGGGAAAACTGCCTTTTTTTGCGCGTGCTATATCGTTTTAAGGTAAAGTGTGCTAGAATAGTACCATCAATGATTCAGGAGGGTATCCCATGCTCAAACGACTGCGCAAAGCGCACCCGATCTTATTCTGCGTTCTGGCAGAAGTGGTCTTTCTGGCAAGCCTGTTCGTAACAGATCTTGTCTTTACCATTGCATTGGTTCTTTTTCGGGCGGATTTTGCGTCCATTGATACATACCTCTACAGCACTCTGCAGGAGCTGGTGGGGGCCATGGTGGCAGTGCTGTTTCTGGTACGGACAGACCGTGCTGGGCTGCTGCGCCGCCGCGGCAGCGGCTTTTTCAATGGCCTGCTGGTGGGCATGTACCCGCTGGTGTTCATTGGCTACAATGCCTTTGGGTCGCTGGTGCTGGGCCGGCCGGAGAACGGCGTGCTGCAGCCTGCGGCACGCATCTGCACCTTCCTTGTCAGCATGGCCATGGTGGGTGTGGCCGAGGAATTCATCTTCCGCGGTGTCATTGCCCAGACCCTGCTGGAGCACTTTGGCACCAGCCGCGCCGGTGTGTGGAAGGCCTGCCTTTTGTCCGGTGTGCTGTTTGGTGCGGCGCACCTGACCAACATCCTCAGTTCGGCACCCTTCGGTGTGCTGATGCAGTGCGTGTTTGCAGCATCGCTGGGCACTCTTTTTGCGGCGATCTACTTCCGCACTGGCAATTTGTGGGTGACGGTATTCCTGCATGGTGCCATGGATATTTCGTCCATGCTCATCGGTGGGCTGTACGGCACCACTACCGTGGCCGATGCGGTGAGCGGCTACGATGCATCCATGCTGCTTTCGGTGCTGCTGTATCTGATCCCCACCGCAGTTCTGCTGCGCAAAAAGAAGCTGCCGGAGGTACAGCTGTACTGGCACCAGTACGTAAAAAAATAAAGGCAGGATGCAAAAAATATCCTTGCATTTTGCACAGGGTTCTGGTATACTGTATCTGTTACCGTGGTACGGGGTTGGGAGTATGCCCGCTTTTTGGGAATGCCGTTTCCCGCCGCTGTTCCATTGGCACATAAAATTTTATAAAGAGGTATGTTACTATGAACAAGCAGGAAGTTATGGCCAAAGTCGCTCTGACCGAGAAGGACACTGGCTCTCCCGAAGTGCAGGTCGCTCTGCTGACCGCTCACATCAATGAGCTGAACGAGCACCTGAAGAAGAACCCGAACGATCACCACAGCCGCCGCGGCCTGATGAAGATGGTTGGCCGCCGCCGCAATCTGCTGGCTTATCTCCAGAAGAAGGACATCGAGCGTTACCGTGCTCTGATCGCAACTCTGGGTCTGCGTAAGTAATTTAAACAGAGGGCAGGTACCGCAAAGGTGCCTGCCTTTTGCTTTTATGTACAAAATGGCGGCGGCAGCGTATTGCAGCAGTAAATCGAACGCCTGTGCCCCGGGTACGGACGCTGGATTTATTGCTATGATGCGCGCGCCACGGCCTTTTTGGATAGAAAAATCCGGAAAAACAAGGAGGCAAAAACAATGGCAATTGAATTTGGTTCCCGCAGAGAGACCTTTGAGAATTTCAAGGTCTACGAAACCATGCTGGCAGGCCGCCCGTTCAAGGTCGAGATGGGCAAGATGTGCGGCCTGTCCAACGCCAGCGCCATGATCCGCTACGGCGAGACCTGCGTTCTGTGCAATGTGGTCATGAGCCCCAAGCCCCGCGAAGGCGTGGATTTCTTCCCCCTGAACGTGGAGTATGAGGAAAAGCTCTACGCCGCAGGCCGCATCCCCGGCAGCTTTATGCGCCGTGAGGGCCGCCCCGGTGAGCGCGCCATCCTGACCAGCCGCGTGGTGGACCGCCCCATGCGCCCGCTGTTCCCCAAGGAAATGCGCAACGACGTGTGCATCACCATGACCGTCATGAGTCTGGACCCCGACTGCAGCCCTGAGATCGCCGGTATGATCGGTGCTTCTCTGGTCACTGCCGTGTCCGACATCCCGTGGAACGGCCCCATCGGCGGCGTGCAGGTGGGTCTGGTGGACGGCGAGATCGTGCTGAACCCCACGCAGGAACAGCGCAAGGTGAGCGACCTTGCCCTGACCGTTGCCGCCACCATGGATAAGATCGTGATGATCGAGGCCGGTGCCAACGAGGTGGACGAGGACACCATGCTGAACGCCATCAAGGCCGCTCACGTGGAGATCAAAAAGATCATTGAGTTCATCAACCGCATCGTGGCCGAGCGCGGTAAGCCGAAGATCGATTTTCAGGTGGTGGGTCTGGATATGGACGTGTTCCACGCCATCCAGAACAAGTATCTGGACGACTTCAAGGCCGCTATGGACACCGACGACAAGAATGTGCGCGATGCCGCTCTGCTGCCCATCATGGACAAGATCGCCGAGGAGTACCCCGACCTGACCGCTGCAGACCTTGATCTGGTCAGCTACAAGATGCAGAAGTTCGTGGTGCGCCGCTGGCTGCTGGACGAGGGCAAGCGCGTGGACGGCCGCGGCATCAACGAGATCCGCCCGCTGGCTGCCGAAGTGGGCATCCTGCCCCGCGTGCACGGCTCCGGCATGTTCACCCGCGGCCAGACGCAGGTGCTGACCACCTGCACTCTGGGCGGCACCAAGGACAACCAGCTTATGGACGACCTGACCGACGAGCAGACCAAGCGCTATATCCATCACTACAACTTCCCGCCGTACTCTGTGGGCGAGGCCCGCGCACCGCGCAGCCCCGGCCGCCGCGAGATCGGCCATGGCGCACTGGCAGAGCGTGCTCTGGTGCCCGTGCTGCCCTCTCTGGAAGAGTTCCCCTACACCATCCGCTGCGTGTCTGAGGTGCTCTCCTCCAACGGTTCCACCTCTCAGGCATCCATCTGCGGCTCTACGCTGGCCCTGATGGATGCAGGCGTGCCCATCAAGGCACCCGTTGCCGGCATTTCCTGCGGCCTGATCACCGAGGGCGACCGCTGGATGACCATGCTGGACATTCAGGGCGTGGAGGACTTCCACGGCGATATGGACTTCAAGGTGGGCGGCACCCGCAAGGGCATCACTGCCATCCAGATGGACATCAAGATCGATGGCCTGACCTACGACATCATTGCCGAGGCTTTCGAGAAGTGCCGCAAGGGCCGCCTGTATATTCTGGACGAGATCATCAAGCCGGTGATCGCAGAGCCCCGCCATGAACTGAGCCGCTACGCACCCAAGATGTTCAGCATGATGATCCCCACCGATAAGATCAAGGACGTGATCGGTAAGGGCGGCAAGGTCATTCAGGACATCTGCGCTACCTGCAACTGCAAGATCGACGTGCAGGAGGACGGCCATGTGTTCGTCTCTGCTGTGGATCAGGAGGACGCAAAGCGCGCCATCTTTACCATCAAGACCATTGTGGAGGACCCCGAGATCGGTGCCATCTACAAGGGCAAAGTGACCCGCCTGATGAACTTTGGTGCCTTCGTTGAGATCGCACCGGGCAAGGAAGGTCTGGTTCACATCTCCAAGCTGGACACCAAGCGTGTGGAGCGCGTGGAGGATGTGGTGGCTGTGGGCGATGCCATCGTGGTCAAGGTGACCGACATCGACCAGCAGGGCCGCATCAACCTGAGCCGCCGCGATGCCATTCTGGCGCTGGAAGCCAAGCGCGCCGAGCAGCAGGCACAGCAGAAGTAAACCCTGACTGCATAAAAGAAATCGAAAAAGAGGACCCGATGCATCTGCATCGGGTCCTCTTTGTTGTATCAGAATAAAATTATACTGTGCGGTACTTGCGATCCAGCGCCCAGCCGAATGCAAACAGCACCACACCGCTGACAGCCAGCACCGGCACGGGCCAGTTCAGCTGACCGGTCTGCGGCAGACTGCTCATTACCGGGTTATCCGGGTGGCCCGGCAGAACGGGGCTGTCTGGATTACCGGGTGCTACCGGATGATCCGGATGGCCCGGAGCCACGGGATTGTCCGGATGGCCCGGAGCCACGGGATTGTCCGGATTACCGGGAGAGACCGGGTTATCCGGGTTGTCCGGCGGGGTAGGCGTATCAGGATAATCGGGCGTAGGCGGGGTAGGGGGCGTAGGCGGCGTGTCCGGCTTGGTGGGGGTGTAAGCACCCACCTTGGGGCTGGCATCCACCGCATAATTCCACTTGCCATCCTCCGCCATGGGCAGAGAGACAAGGAACGGATTGATCGGCTCATAGCCCTTGGAAGCCTCGGTCTGCACGATCAGATACAGGCCCAGCTCCAGACCACGGAAGGTCACGTTGCCGTCCGCATCAATGGTCTTCGTAGTGCCCTCGGCGCTTTGGGGCAGATACTCCTGCAGCTGGGCCGCAAGGGTGCTGTCGGTCAAATCACCCAGCGCAATGCCGCAGCCGTAGAAATCGCCGCAGTATTCGTAGCTCAGGTTGCCGTTTTGGCGCTTTACCTCGGCCACACGGTACAAAGTGAGCTTGCCGCCGCTCAGCGCCTTATCGTTGGCGCTGTCGTACAGCGTAACGCAGATGGTGCCGGTAGTGGGATTGCCGCTGCTGTCCACCAGCTTGATGTTTGCGCTGGTGGCAAGGGCAGGCAGCGCACTTGTTACCAGAAGGCACAGCACCAAAAGCAGGGCCGCAGCGTGCTTTTTGAGATCAGTGCGTTTCATGTTTTTCACCTCTTGTAGATTTGCGTTTGCGGTTGGAGAACAGCAGCCAGAGCAGCAGCACCAGCAGCAGGGGCAGTGCCATGATGGGGGCTGTGATGATAGGTTCGATCTTGACGGCATCGGCTGTTACACGGATGTGCTTGAGCTTGTCCGGCGTTTCGATGCGCCGTCCGCGCACCAGAAGGCGGTGGGAGTTGATGCCGTAGGGGGTGCAGGTCATCAGGGTGACGTAATCCTTGCCGTCCACCACCTTGAGGTTGTCGGTCTCGGTGGGCAGTACAATGGAGATCTGGTCCACCTCATAGGTCAGCACCCGGTCCAGCACCGTGATGGTAAAGGTATCGCCCACTTCCAGCTGGTCCAGATTGGTGAACAGCTTGGCGCTGGGCAGGCCGCGGTGGGCCGAAATGACCGCGTGGGTGCTCTGGCCGCCCACCGGCAGGCTGGTGCCCTCCAAGTGGCCTGCCGCCACCTGCAGCACGCCATCGCTGGTGCCGTGGTAGATGGGCAGCTCCACACCGATCTTTTCAATGGTGATGTAGCCCATAATGCCGGTGCCGGTCACATCCAGCGTGGCGTTGTAGCTGGTGAACCGGTCGGCATGGAACAGCGCGTCCGGGTCGGCGGCGATCTGCGCATTGAACGCATCTGCCGCCTCGAAATAGGCGGAGTAATCCGCATCGGTCAGATTGTCCACATCCTCGGCATAGGTGGCCACAGCACGGGACTGATGCAGCTGGTTGACGTAATCGCTGAGGGTGGGGTATAACATCACGGATAGACCCACGAAAAAGACGAGGATCAGGATGATGGTGCTTTTGTTCTTTTTCATGGGCTACTCCCTAATGTTATAAGGATAGGAGCGGGGGCCTTGCGGCCCCTTTGCTCCGGGTTCTTGGGGGAAATGGAGCTTACTTGTTCTCCATGCGCTTCTTGGTGACCAGCAGAACGATGGCCGCAACCATCAGGCCGCCGCCGACCACATAGAAGATGGTAGTGCCGATGCCGCCGGTGGAGGGCAGGGTAATGCCGCCGGCTTTTATGTTGATGATTTTATTATTCAGGTTGGATTCACCGGACAGATTAACATTGTATTCGTTGTGCGTTGCAGAAATGACGATTTTTTTATCGGGACAGGGACTGTAATCGTCAGGAGTTTTGGTCTCCTTCAGGTAGTAGGTGCCAGCGTCCAGACCCTTGACATTGAACTGACCATGTTCGTCAGAGAACATCTCAACAGCGTCTTGGGCTTTATCGGTTGCGTCTTTGATGGGGTAGTAGAAGTTGTCTTTTTTGTAGAGCTTTACTTCCTGTTCCGGAGTGCAAGCTTCATCGCTGTACAGACGGAAGCCAGCGCCCTCCAGCTTGTTGTTCTCGTTAACTTCATCGCGGTACTTGGTGTTGTTCAGCTGGTAGGTGTACACACAGACTTCGCTTGTGGTAGTATAATCAAGGGATGTGTCGATTCTGGGATTGTTGGAATACTGGAGAAAAACACGATTCTTGTTATCAGTAGTATTAGGACCGCCTGCAGTATTGACAGTGGCATTTTCGTTCAGGTGTGCAGTATAGGTGACCGTAATCGTAGCGCCGTCATTCAAATTGAGCCCTGCTGCAGCTGCACAGGTCTTGACATTATCAATGCTCAGTTTGAAGGACTGAGAACCGTTCGGTGTACGTGTATAGTTAGCAGCATCGATCACTTGTGGATTACCGCCATCGACATTTGCGATTTCCACCTTATCCAATTTGTCAAAGGTAATGCCGTCAGACAGAGTATCATTGAAGCAAACAGTGTACTTCTTATAGTAATCGTAAGCACGGCCATTGTCTTTGCTTGCGGGCAACTTAGCGATCAGCCTGAACTGGAACTTTTCGTTGATTGCATGGTCAGCGGAACTGCCCCAACCGTCATTGTTACCAGCAGAGCTAATGTCGTTGTTGTCGTTGTCGTAGACTTTCTTCTCAACAGTGGGCTTTACAACCTTATAATTAATGTTAAAGACATATTCTGCTTTGGTAACTTTCAGCAGGAAGGAATTGTAGGCATGATAGAAATCGTCTTCGTCAAAGGGGGAAGTATCAACGATCAGATAATAACCTGGCTTTGGAACTTTGATGCCACCGGTGTGAAGACCTTGAATGACGGGTTTCGGGTCTCCATTCGAGTAGAGATAGTTGCATACACAACGCGCAAAAGCGATGCTGTTATCATCGGAATCACCCCATTTGCTGATAACCGCAACAGCTTCCTGAGGAGTGAAATTAGTTTTAAACTCACCGCCGATGGTAGAATCTGCCGTCAACTGCGCCAGAAACTCGGTAGGATTAGTGATGCTTTCGCCCCACTTTGCGTTGGAAATCTTAAAGTCATCAATATTATTACCCTTAACATCACCCGTGAAGATCTGGAAAGCGGCGTACTCGTGTTTTGTGTTGAGGTCCTCCTCAGTCTCCCCAGGGTTGTATGCAAACGCCGGGATCGCCATGGCGCACACCATGGCAACTGCCAGCAGTGCGGCCAGCAGCTTTTTGATTGCTTTCTTCATCATGATTTGCGAAAATCTCCTTTCAAGTTTTTCTGATTCCTATTTTCAGGGTCTGCTTCCGGCGCAGAATCAATTTTGCCGCCGTGTCAGGAAGGATGCAGGTTTTTTAACGTGCCCTCCTTTCGCGTCTGCGCTTTCTGCAAACCCCGCACACCAGAGCGGCAAGCATCAGCGCACCGCCGCCTGCTGTATACAGTTTGGTACCGGCCCCGCCGGTAGAGGGAAGTTCGTAGTCGGACGGATCGGCCTGACTGGTGATCACAAGGCTGTCGGTTTTTACCGACTCTTCGGCATCATCGCTGATGGGCGTATCCAGAATCCTGATGTTATTGATTACTCCGTCAACAGCCGTTTTGCCAACGTCCTTCAGCTTGACGGTGTAGCAGATAGAATAGGTGCCTGCGGCAATGGGGGAACCGGCAGAACCCAAGGTGATCTTGCGCTCACCATTATCATCTTCCCAAGTGATTCTGAGCGCTGTATCGCCGTTTTCCATGCTGAGCTGGAGCGAGTTTTCGACATATTCGGCGGTTACGCCGGTGGGCAGGGTCATGCTGTTCGCAAGCGTCAGCGGGCCGGCCTGTTCGTTCTTGACCACAAGCGTAACAGTGTAATCCAGGTAGGCATCGCTGCCATCGCAGCGCGGGCCCTTCACGCTCTGGTTAAGGTCATAGTTCTTATCGTCTTTTTGATCCTCATCGGGGGTTTCATCCGGGTTGATGGTGATATCAAGGGCGTAATCTTTGTTGACCTCGATCAGATTAAAGCCGCTGCTGGTGACCTCGCTCTGGTTCCACTGGAAATTGAAGGCAACGTTGCTGGTGACCTTGGCATCGGAAGTATCCGCGCCTGCGGCTGCCTCCTCTTTCTGCTGGATATAGTCTTGGTCGTACCGCAGCACGGCGTACCAGCAGCCGTCATTCCCCTTGAGCAGCCGGTAGCTGCCGCAGGCGTCATAATTGCCGGTATCTTCCAGTTTGCCGGAGATAAGCTCATCGTTCAGCACATCAAAGCTCTTGGGCAGCTTAACATGGACACAGTAGTCGTTTTCCTGGATCGCTTTGACCGGGATATCTGTGACGGTAAGGCTGCTGTGCAGAAGCTCCGAAATGGTGGTGACATTGGTATCCTCGTATTCAGTGCCATTCTTGCGCTGCACCTCCAGAGCAGTGAGGTAATCCAGTGCATCCAGACCTTTGATGGTGGTAATGGCACCTGCGTCATCTTCAACTTTGTAATCCGGCGTAGCAACGCCGTAATCGGCCTGCTGCGCATTTGCCACAGACACCAGCGTTGTCACCTGCGAAGCATTCAGCGTGACTTCAGCCACCTTGCCATCCACATCGCCGGAGATCACGGTCAGGGTGCCGAAATCTTCGTCCACATCGCTCACGATGCCAACGGTGCTGGCATCCACGGTGTATTCCTCAATGTGGGGCGCGGTGTCGGTGGTGGCCGCAGCATCCATGGAGAGCAGGGCAATGTCGGCATCGGCGGAATCATCCTGCACCTGCAACGGCTGGCTTTCCGCGGCCACAGCCTTGGTCACGGTGCCATTGTAAATGACGATATCACCGGGCATTGCGGCATCAGACGGCAGATCACCGTCAAAATCCATGGCATAGCCGCTGCCGGTCTCTTCGTTGTACAGCGCGCTGCGCAGCTGGCTGTGCAAAGACAGCACGCTGGAAACCTGCGGGATAGCGCTCTGGGGGATATCGGCATATTTCAGGCAGTAGGAAAGGAACATCACGTCCCATGGGCCGTAGTCGTTGCCGTAGTCGTTGCCGTAGCGGGTGTAGTGGCGCACGGTCTCGCCGTCGGCATCGTCCAGCTGGAAGTTGCGCTCGCTCTGCTCATAGCCCAGCTGGCTCTCGGCTACGGCCAGCAGGTCGTCGGCCCAGTTGCCGCTCAGCGTGGTGCCGGTCTGCGCCAGCCATTCGTCCTCGTCCTGCGTGCCGTCCAGCGGGTCGGACAGGCAGTTCACCGTGTGGTGATGCTCCGGCAGGCCGCAGACCAGCACTTCCTCGTAGCAGGCATCGGTGTGGTGGTGCACCGGGGGCTCGGTCACAGGATCGACCACCACGGGCTTTGCGGCCACCGGCTCCTCAAACAGGGCCACCGGGTCATAATCGGGGTTCACTTCTTCTACAAGCTCGCCCTCTTCCAGACCGCACACCAGCTCATAGGTGGTGGTGTAGCAGCTGTCGTCGTGGGTGTGCTCGAATTTATCGCAGATGAAGGTGACACCATCCTCATCAAAACAGCTGTCGTCGTGGGTGTGCTCTTCTTCCAGGCAGGTCAGCTCCTGCACTTCCTGGTAGCAGTCGTCGGTGTGCTCATGGGGCACAAAGATGTACTCCGGCTCTGCGGAATAGGCTGCAATGCCGGGATCATCCGCATCCACGCCCAACGCATCATCATCCATGTCGAATGTATCATCAAAAGACATGCCGTCGTCCGTCATGGTGGCGTTCCAGTCCTCCGGTTCGCCTTCCTCATAGCCGCACACACCAGCTGCTTTTCATAGCAGGCAGCGGTGTGCTCGTGCTCCAACTCGCCGCACAGATATTCGGCCGTTTTGGCAATGCCCACGCCGTGCAGCTGCCAGTTCACGAACAGGCTGGTGGTTCCGACGGAACTTTTTCTGATATTCTTTCACAATATCCCGCATGATTCCTAAACCTCCTTAGTGGATCAACGAGAAGTTGGACAAGGGCCATACCCGCAAAAAAACCTTGCCTACGATCTGACTTTTTTCCACACAGCCGATCACACTGCTGCGGCTGTCAATGGAGGTGGCCCGATGGTCACCCAGTACGAAATACCGGTTTTCCGGCACCTGATAGGGAAATTTGATGTCGCATTCGCCCAGAGCCAGTTCATCTACATAGGGCTCATCCAGCGTCTGGCCGTTCACAGTGACCACACCGTCCTCGTCCAGTTCGATCACATCACCGGGCAGGCCGATGATGCGCTTGAGCAGAAGCTTGTTCTGCCAGTAAAATCCGCAAAGGTCGCCGGTCTTCATGTCGCTGCCCTTGACCAGCAGAATGATGTCCCGGTCCTGCAGAGTGGGGTTCATGCTGTCGCCGGAGACCTGCAGCACCGGCAGAAACAGGGTGGCCAGCAGCACGGCAATGGCCGCGACCACCAGCAGCGTGTAGACCGTGCTGCGCAGCACCCGCATATAACGGCTGCGGTAGGCCAGACGTTCGCGCTCTGCTTCCACCTCTGCTATGGATGGAATGGGCGTGAACCTGATCTTTTGCTCTTTCATTTGGCACGCTCCTCCGGCAGGAATTCCGTGCTGTGATAGCCGTCCAGCAGTTCGCTGGCCCGGCGGTCAAAAGCGGCCCGGCGCTGCTGGATCTCCTGCTGCGTCCGGGCAAGCATTGCCTCGCAGTCCGCTTCGGTCTGGGCGCGCTTGCGTGCGGCGGCTTCCGTTTCCGCGTCGCACTGCTGCTGGGTGCGGGCCTTCAGGTTCGCAGCCTCGGTCTGTGCCTGTGCAAGGATCTGCTGGGCTTCGGCTTCCGCCTGAGCGCGCAGAGCGCTGGCAGCGGCATCGGTGTTTTTGTTTGCTGCGAGCACCGATGCAACGTATTCATCAGCCGCAGCCTGCGCCGCTTCAAACACCTTGTTCAGCTCCAGTGCAGCCTGCGCAATGGAACCTGCGTTTTCAATATGGATCTGCCGTTCCTGCAGCTGGGCAGACAGGGCAGCGTTTTCTGCCCGGAGCTGGTCCTCGCTCTGCTTGAGCGCCAGAATGATCTCGACTAATTCGGTGCGGCGCATGTGCCGCAGTTCACGGTCTGGCATAATGATCGATTTCTCCCGCAAAAAGTGGTCGGATTAGGCGAACGAAAACTTTCGACAAATACGAAAATTTTCGCACCACAAAACCACATTTGATATATCAGTTTTCGGCGTGAAAGCGCCAGTTTGATGAATGACCTTCCACCTTATATGTTAGCACAGTATACGTAACAAAAGCGTAACAAAAATGCCTTTTTCCGTGCATTTTTTTGCCAAAGCCAAAGAAAAATTGTTTCTTTTGATGTAAACGATTAAAATGCGTTAAAAACAAAAAGAACTGTCCCCACAACGGAGACAGTTCTTGAAAAACAGATGAAAATAGAAGCCGGATCAGAAGCTCTTCAGCAGATCGCCCAGAGTCAGGAAGGACTGGTAGATCACGTTGACATTGTTGATGATGGAGCTTGCACCGGAGAAGATGCGGGCAATGGCGTTGAACACCTTACCGACATTCAGGAAGCTGTTGTAAGCGTCGCGGGCACCACCGTCCAGATAGACCATTTCCTCTTCGCTGATGGAGGCATAGTTTGCGGGCAGTTTCATAGTAGACATGGAGATTTTCCTTTCTATTGATAAAATTGATACAGTGTGTGAAAAGACTTAAATAAAGGCAGCCACGGCCAGCGTGGTGATCAGAGCACCGGCTACCGTCAGAACGCTCAGAATCGGGCCGTCATCGTATTCCTGCGCGGTCTGTTCCGGCTGAGCGGGCGTGGATGTGCTGGTGGAAGTGGTGGCATTTTTCACGGTCCAGTGTGCGTACACAGTGGTATCACCGGTAAACACCGTAGAGGTGCTGATTTTTGTGCCGCCCACCGGCTCGGTATACCAGCCGTCAAAGGTGTAGCCTTCCAGCGCAGGCTGCGCGGGCAGGGCACTGAGTTTGCCGCTCAGATTGGTGGTGACTGCCACAGCGGAGCTGCTGCCGCCCATGGCATCCAGACCAATGGTGTAGACCTGCGAATCCTTGTCTTCTGCGGCAAAGGCAGAGGGCAGTGCACAGCAGAGCAGTGCAGCGCTGAGCAGACCGAGGACCAGCATTTTCAAGATCTTTTTCATATGACTCCTCGCTTTCCTGACGAATTGGGATGTGGTGCCTGCCGGGAACGGAAACACCAGAACAGACCTCGATGTCCCCGCCATGAGGCAGTAGACGAAAAAGCCGGGAAGAGGAGGTTTATTCAATCCTATATTTACCACATATAGTGTAACAAAAGTGCAACAAAATGGGCGTATTTTGTTGTTATGATGAAAAAAGTTGGTTTTTCACAAATTGCAGGCTGCAAAAGGCGGCACAGAGCCGCCGCAAAAGCGGAAAAGTGGAACCTTCCCCTTGTGGAAAAACAAAGAATATGATATAATATCTTGCACGATGCGCCATCGCCAAGCGGTAAGGCAGGGGACTTTGACTCCCCCATCGTAGGTTCGACTCCTGCTGGCGCAACCAAAAGCCCCGTCATCCTGAAAAGGCTGGCGGGGCTTTTTGCATCACTTTTCCACAAAATGCGGCTGAACGGTGCAAAGCTCAGCGGCGGCGGATCTTTCTGGTGGGCTTGCGGCGGTTCCAGTTGTTCAAAAGGACCCACGCAAAGTAGATGATGATGGAAATAATACTCAGTGTTATTACAACTTTGAGGTACAGACTGCCTAAGAATTCCTGAAAACGCGCCACAGTGAACAGCAGCGGGTTGCGGCTGACATCCTGCCCGGCGATCAGGTCCACCACGCCAATGGTCTCACCGGCAAGCTTCAGCTCCACGGTACCCACCACATCGCCCTGCTGGACAGGGGCACACACGGAATCCGGCAGGTGGAAATATTTCTGGGTCACGCTGCCGTCGCCGGTGGAAGGCAGCAGGGTCATCATGCTGTCGGCGGGATACAGCTGCAGGGAGCTGGTATCGGAGGAATACTTCACCGGGATCTCGGCCAGCGTAAGGTCGGTGTCCAGCGCGGCCTGAATGGAAAAGCTGTCGAACACCCAGTCCATCAGCTTCACGGTCTCGCACAGGGCCGGGCGACGGTTGGCGTAGCCGAAATCGTCGCAGGTGTCCGGGCTTTGCATCACGCAGAAAATATAGGTGGCACCATCCTTATTGGCCCATGAAACATAGCTCTGATTGCCACTGTCGCTTTTGAATGCGGTCACATCGCACATGCCGCCCTGCATGGCGCTGCGGTAGTATTTGCCGCCGCTGGATTTGCTCAGCGCGGCGTTCTGGCTGACCAGAACAGACGAAGAACGGTGTTTTTCTTTGGCGGGCATGGTAAAGCTGGGCGCACCGGAAACCTCCACAAAGGCATCAAAGCTCATCAGATAGCGCAGGATCAGGTACATATCCACGGCACAGGTCACGTTGCCGCTGTCGATGCCGCAGGCATCCGTCCAGGTGCTGCCGGTGGTGCCGATGCGCTGGGACAGGATGTTCATCTGGCTTACCCAGCCCGCGAGGTCGCCGCCAGAAAGGGCATAGGCAAGGCCCATGGCGGCTTCGTTGGCGTTGCGGGTCAGCATGGCGTACATGGCTTCGCGGTAGGTAAAGGTCTCGTTGGAGCGCATATCGGCGTTGTTGGTGTTATAAACGTAATCCGAGATGGCAAAGGGCATCTGGAAGGTGTCGTCCAGATGGTCGGCATAGTTGGTCAGCAGCAGGGCAATGGTCATGTACTTTGTCAGACCACCGGCGGATACCTGCTTTGTGCTGTCCTTATCATAGACGATGATATTGGTATCGGTGTTGACGATATAGGCACTCTGTGCCTGCACCTGATAGACCGGGGTGGGGTCGAACATAGCCCCGGCGGGCAGCACAAGGCAGCTGAACAGGACAGCGAACGACAAAACCAGCGCAAAAATACGTTTCATGTGGACAATTCCTTTAAAAAGCGATAATATAAAACAACAGGCAGCACGGCACAAGCGCCGTGCGCCGGGTAAGAACGAGATCACAGCGGAAGGCTGTATTCTTTATAATAACAGGTTTGGCGGGGTGTGACAAGGCTTATTGTGCCGATTTCACATCCGGTCAGGGAGGACAGGAATGGTATATCTGACAGGGGACACCCACGGCGACATCGACCGCTTCAAGCACGGCAAGCTGCGCTGGCTGGGCAAACGGGATACCGTGGTGGTACTGGGCGACTTTGGCTTTGTGTGGGACGGCAGCAAGGAGGAACAGAAAAAGCTGGATTGGCTGCGCAAGCGCCCGTATATCCTGCTGTTTCTGGACGGCAGCCACGAAAACTACGACCTTTTAAAGCAGTATCCCACCGAGGAACGCTTTGGCGGCAAGGTGCAGGCACTGGGCGGCAATGTGTACCATGTGTGCCGCGGCAGCGTGCTGGAATTGGAGAACAAAAAATACCTGTGCTTTGGCGGTGCGGAAAGCCAGGATGTGGAGGATCGGGAACCCGGCGTGAACTGGTGGAGGGAAGAAATGCCTTCGGAGGAGGAATACGCCTTTTGTGAGGAGAACCTTGCAGCGTGCGATTACAAAGTGGATTATGTGCTGACCCACGATGCGCCAAGCAGATTTTTGGATTTTACCGCCCTTGCCAGCGGCGAGACCAACCAGCTGCACAGCTTTCTGGATAAAATTTTGTTGAAGCTGACCTACGACAAGTGGTTTTTTGGCTGCTACCATAAGGATACCCAGCTTTCCACCAAAAGCCGCTGCGTGTTCTGCGATGTGATAAGCATGGGCGAACGGCACGCAAAGCGTTCCGTTCGATAACAGGGGCCGCTGCACCAGCCGTGCAGCGGCTTTTGCATTTGCTGTTGCTTGTGCGCAAAAAACCTCCGGATCAGTTCATGGCTCCGGCTTTCTCGAACATCTGCTGCACCTGCTGTTCCAGCAGTGCGTGCTCCGGCGCTTCCAGCAGCGGGTCGTCGGCCAGCATGGCAACGGCTTCCGCCTGCGCAGCGTGCAGGGTGCGGGTGTCGTTCATCAGGTCGGCGATCTGCAGGGTGGGCAGGCCGTGCTGGCGGCTGCCGAAAAAGTCGCCGGGGCCGCGGGTCTCCAGATCGTACTGCGCCACCGCAAAGCCGTCCGTGGTGCTGCACAAAAATTTCAGCCGTTTTTGTACGTTTTCGCTTTGGTTGTCGCTGACAAGGAAGCACCAGCTCTCCGCTGCACCGCGTCCCACGCGGCCGCGCAGCTGGTGCAGGGCGCTCAGACCGTAGCGCTCTGCGTTTTCGATCACCATTACGCTGGCATTGGGCACATCCACACCCACCTCAATGACGGTGGTGGACACCAGTGCGTCCAGCCGTCCGGCTTTGAAGTCCTCCATCACGGCAGCTTTCTCCTTGGGTTTGAGCTTGCCGTGCATCAGGCCTACCCGGCGCTCCGGCAGCAGGGCTTTGGCAATGTCCTCGTAGTAGCTCTTGACGGCGTTCAGCCCGCCATCCGGTGTGTCCTCGATGGCGGGGCAGACCAGATACACCTGCCGCCCGCGCCCGATCTCCTGATCGAGAAAATGGTAGAGGTCGTGCCGCTTTTTGCCGGTGATGCAGCGGGTCTTGACCGGTGTGCGGCCCGGCGGCAGCTCGTCCAGAATGGAGATGTCCAAATCGCCGTAGATGAGCAGGCCCAGCGTGCGGGGAATGGGCGTTGCGCTCATCACCAGCAGGTGCGGATTCGCGGCCTTTTCGGCCAGCATTCCGCGCTGCCGTACCCCAAAGCGGTGCTGCTCGTCGATCACGGCAAGACCAAGCCGGGCAAATTCTACGCCTTCGCTGAGGATGGCGTGGGTGCCCACCACAAGGTCGGCTTCGTCATTCCGGATGGCGGCAAGGGTGGTGCGGCGTGCAGCGGCCTTCATGCCGCCGGTCAGCAGGGCCACCCGCATCCCGAAGGGGGCAAGCATCCGGTTCAGGCCTTCGGCGTGCTGGGTGGCCAGAATTTCTGTCGGGGCCAGCAGCGCGGCCTGATACCCCGCTCGGATGCAGGCCCAGATGGCGGCAGCCGCCACCAGCGTTTTGCCGCTGCCCACATCGCCCTGCAAAAGGCGGTTCATGGAAGTCTCGCCCGCCATGTCGGCCAGAATCTCGCTCACGGTCCGGCGCTGGGCTCCGGTGGGGGAAAAGGGCAGGCTGGCCCAGAACAGGGACGGGTCGGCAAGCTGCATGGGCGCACCGGTGGCAGCGGCACCCCGGTTTTTCATCCGGCCAATGCCCAGCTGCAAAACCAGAAGTTCTTCATAGATCAGCCGCCGCCGGGCTGCATAGGCCTGCTCTTCGGTGGCAGGGCAGTGGATGGCCCGCACGGCATCTGCCTTGGAGAGCAGACGGTATTTTGCCAGCATTTCCGGCGGAAGAGGGTCGGGCAGAAGCTCTGCATGGGGTAGCAGCTGCCGCACGCACTTGGCGATGGCATTGCTGGTCAGGCCCTCGGTCTGGGGGTAGACCGCTTCAAAGGGAGAAGCCTTGATCTGCTCGGCGGTGCGCACCTGCGGGTTGACCATCTGGCGGCGCAGCATTCCGCCGGTAACGATGCCTTGAAAATAATATTCCTGCCCCAGCTGCAGCTTCTGGGCGGCGTAGGGGTTATTGAACCATGTGATCTCCAGACTGGACACATCGTCCCCGGCAGTGATGCGCTCCATCCGCCGCCCGCCCGGCAGGATACGCCCGCCGGGTTTGGCGAACACCTCGGCCCTGACGACGCACTCCACATCGGTGGGCGCTTCGGCGATGGAATAGGGTTTGGTGAAGTCGATATATCTGCGCGGGTAGTGGCACAGCAGGTCGGCCAGCGTCACGATGCCCAGCTTCTCGAACCGCTCAGCGGTTTTGGGGCCAACGCCCTTCAGGTAGCGCACCGGCGTATCCGGGGTGAGGGTGGTATGGTTTTCGGCGGGCATGGCGTGTCAGCTCCTTTCCTGGATGCAATATAGCCATTGTAACACGGAGCGGCAGCGGATGCAAATGGCCCAAAAAGGAAAAACCGGCAGGACCTTTGCCTTTGGGCAGGAACTGTGGTACACTCGGAAGAAAAAGAGGGGAGAATATTTATGGAGATCCGTAAGGGGACCTTAAAGGACTTGGAGGCCATTGCAGCGGTGGAGGCGGCCTGCTTCCCGGCGGCAGAGGCGGCTACGGCAGAGGAGTTTGCCGGGCGGCTGCAGCAGTACGGCGATCATTTTTGGCTGCTGTGGGAGGGGGAAAGGCTGCTGGCCTTTGTGGACGGCTTTTGCACCGACTGGCCGGACCTGACCGATGAGATGTACGCCGACGCCTCCCTCCACCGGGAGAATGGTGCCTGGCAGATGATCTTTGGGGTAAACACCATCCCGGCCTGCCGCAGACAGGGGTACGCCGGGCAGCTGCTGCAGCAGGCCATTGCCGACGCCCGGGCCCAAGGCCGGAAGGGGCTGGTACTGACCTGCAAGGAGGCCCTGATGCACTACTATGCAAAGTTCGGCTTTGTGAACGAGGGCGTTTCCGGCTCCACCCACGGGGGCGTGGTGTGGTACCAGATGCGGCTGAAGTTCTGAGGGGGACGATCTGGAATGGCCTACGCCTTGCTCCGGCCGTATTCAGCGGAAGAATAATTTTTAAGAGAGCAATGCCGGAGCGTCCGCGGAAGCTCCGGCATTGCATTTTTACTGGAGGGGGCGTAAAGGTAGACGGCATTTGCAGTGCCGCTTTCTGCGAAAGTGCGGCACTGCGGCAGACTTTTCGGCTTAACTGCAAAGTGACCGGTTTCGCCAGAGGCTCTCCCTTTGAGGAAAGACTTCCCCCGCTCCGGGGGAAGATGTCACCGCAGGTGACAAAAGGGGGAGTCTGTCACCGTAGGTGACGGAGAGGGCGAGGAGGCTGATAGGGAACAGCGCAAAAACAAAAAAATCCCGGAAGCCGAAGCTTCCGGGAATCTTTTGGAGGTGACGACCAGATTTGAACTGGTGGATGAGGGTTTTGCAGACCCTTGCCTTACCACTTGGCCACGTCACCATATTTAGGAGTGAATTTCCACTCCTGTTGGAGCGGCCGACGAGGCTCGAACTCGCTACCTCCACCTTGGCAAGGTGGCGCTCTACCAGATGAGCTACGGCCGCATATTGGAAACCCTGCTGGGTTTCCTTGACTGGTGCCTCCGATCGGAATCGAACCAATGACACGGGGATTTTCAGTCCCCTGCTCTACCGACTGAGCTACAGAGGCGCACCGGACGATGATTATTATACCTGAAATTTCGATTTTGTAAAGGGGTAAATCCAAATTTTTTTCAGAAAATTGAAACTTTCTTGATTTTGGTCGCTCCAGCGCGTAAAATAAGAATGACTTTTTTAACCTGCTTTCGGCACATCCGGCACAGGATGTGCTGTGTGCGGGCGCGCCAAACAGAAATTGACAAATTCAACAACCTATGGTTTAATGAAAATGAAATGATTCAGGCGCTTTTGCCCTTTTTCTCTGTGTATACCTATATTATAGTAAGAAAAGGGCAGAGGCGTTTTATGATTTGACTACAGACGGCCTGCTTTTTGCAAGAAAGGCCGGGCCGGGAGGAGCAGCATGGCAAAAAAACAGGAATATGGCAACGAGAGCATTACTTCTTTGAAGGGTGCCGACCGTGTGCGTAAGCGCCCGGCCGTTATCTTTGGCTCAGACGGCGTGGAGGGCTGCGCCCACTCCATCTTTGAGATCGTCTCCAACTCCATCGACGAAGCCCGCGACGGCCACGGCGATACCATCAACGTGACCCGCTGTAAGGATGGCAGCGTCATCGTTGAGGACTTTGGCCGCGGTATGCCCGTGGACTGGAACAACGGCGAGGGGCGCTACAATTGGGAGCTGTTGTTCTGCGAGATGTATGCAGGCGGCAAGTATGGCGAGGGTGAGGATAACTACGAGTTCAGCCTTGGCTTGAACGGTCTGGGCCTGTGCGCTACCCAGTATGCTTCTGCATGGATGACCGCCGATATCTACCGTGACGGATACCACTATCACCTTGATTTTAAAAAGGGCGAGAATGTGGGCGGCCTGCAGAAGGAAGCCTACAAGGGCCGCCGCACCGGCAGCATCATTCACTGGAAGCCGGACGACGAGGTGTTCACCGACATCGATGTGCCCGGCAGCTACTATAAGGATACCCTGCGCCGTCAAGCGGTGGTCAACGCAGGCCTGACCCTGAACTTTACCGATGAAAAAGAGAAAGACCCTGCCACTGGCAAGGCGTGGTACGAGAGCTGGTGCTATGAGCACGGCATCGCGGACTATGTGGCCGAGGTGGCAGGGGAGGATACCCTGACCCCGGTGTTCAGCTGCGAGAGTGAGGCATCCGGCCGAGACCGCGAGGACCAGCCGGATTACAAGGTGCGCATGAGCGCAGCGTTCTGCTTCTCCAATAAGGTGCAGATGCTGGAATATTACCACAACTCTTCCTGGCTGGAGCACGGCGGCAGCCCGGAGCACGCGGTGCGCACCGCCTTTGTCTATCAGATCAACAAGTACCTGAAGGAAAAGAACCTCTATAAAAAAGGTGAGAGCGCCATCAGCTTTCAGGATGTGCAGGACTGCTTGGTGTATGTCTCGTCCAGTTTTTCCACCCGCACCAGCTACGAGAACCAGACCAAAAAGGCCATCACCAACAAATTCGTCTCGCAGGCTATGACCGACTTCCTCAAGCATTATCTGGAAGTGTATTTTCTGGAAAAGCCGGACGAGGCCCAGAAGATCTGCCAGCAGGTGCTGGTGAACAAGCAGAGCCGTGAGCATGCGGAAAAAACGCGCCAGAGCATCAAAAAAACGCTGTCCACCCAGATCGACCTTGCCAACCGGGTGCAGAAATTCGTGGACTGCCGCACCAAGGATGCATCCCGCCGCGAGCTGTATATCGTGGAGGGCGATTCCGCCATGGGTGCGGTCAAGTCCAGCCGCGACAGTGAATATCAGGCCATCATGCCCATCCGCGGCAAAATTTTGAACTGCCTGAAGGCCGACTATGCCCGCATCTTTAAATCGGATGTCATCGTGGATCTCATCAAGGTGATGGGCTGCGGCGTGGAACTGGGCGGCAAACACAACAAGGAGCTGGCCACCTTCAATCTCGATAATCTGCGGTTCAATAAAATCGTCATTTGTACCGATGCCGATGTGGACGGCTACCAGATCCGCACGCTGGTGCTCACCATGCTCTACCGCCTGACCCCGACCCTGATCGAGAAGGGCTATGTGTATATCGCAGAGTCGCCGTTGTATGAAATTACGACGAAAGACCGAACTTATTTTGCCTACACCGAGCCGGAAAAGACAGCGTTTCTGGAAGAGATCGGCGAGAAAAAATACACCATCCAGCGCTCCAAAGGTCTGGGTGAGAACGACCCCGAGATGATGTGGCTGACCACCATGAACCCGGAGAGCCGCCGCCTTATTAAAGTGATGCCCACTGATGTGGTGCAGACTGCGCAGGTGTTCGATATCCTGCTGGGTGATAACCTTGCAGGCCGCAAGGAACACATTGCGCAGCACGGCGCAGAATATCTGGACGATCTGGATGTGAGCTGATGATTTTAAATTGCCTCCGCTTGCGCTCTGGCAATGACAGAGGTAACGTTATTTTAATTTGGTGATTTGTCGCAGCCTGCGGGCTGCTCCAAATCACGTTTTCACGAAGAAGGCCCCAACGGGTCACGGCATTTTAAGGGAAAAATGCAGAAAACCGGAACGGCTCCATCTGTGAGAGCAGCTCAGGATGGCCCGCAGGCCATCCTGAGCTGCAAAAATAAAAAATATTTTCCGCTGAATATGGGCAGAGCGAGAGCGGCGCCCATTTAAAATCGTCAAGAGGTTAGAAGATGCCTAGAAAATCGACCAAGAAAACACTCAAGCCGGTGCGCCCGCAGCTGGGCGACGGCGTTGAAATTTTAAATGCCGGCAGTGTGCTGGAGGACCCCATCACCCGCACGCTGGAAACCAACTATATGCCCTACGCCATGAGCGTCATCGTCAGCCGCGCGCTGCCAGAGATCGACGGCTTCAAACCGGCGCACCGCAAGCTGCTGTACACCATGTACGAGATGGGCCTGCTCAAGGGCGCACGCACCAAGTCTGCCAACATTGTGGGCAGCACCATGCACCTGAACCCCCACGGCGATGCCGCCATCTACGACACCATGGTGCGCATGGGCCGCGGCAACGAGAGCCTGCTGGTGCCCTTTGTGGATAGCAAGGGCAACTTTGGCAAGGCCTACAGCCGGGATATGTCCTGCGCTGCTGCCCGTTATACGGAGGCAAAGCTCGAGGGTGTGTGCGAGGAGCTGTTCCGGGATATCGACAAGGAGACCGTGGACTTTGTGCCCAACTACGACAGCACCACCACCGAGCCTACCCTGCTGCCGGTCACCTTCCCCACCATTCTGGCCAACAACACGCTGGGCATCGCGGTGGGCATGGCATGCAACATCTGCTCATTCAATCTGGCAGAGCTGTGCGCCACCACCGTGGCCCTGATGAAGGACGAGCACCACGACATCTCCACCACCATGCCTGCCCCGGACTTCGTGGGCGGCGGTCAGATTTTGTACGATGAAGCGCAGATGCGTGAAATTTACGAGAACGGCCGCGGCAGCGTGAAGGTACGCGCCCGCTACAATGTGGTGCCGGGCGAAAACATGATCGAGGTCACCCAGATCCCGCCCACCACCACGGTGGAGGCCATCATGGACAAGATCGCAGAGCTGGTCAAGGCCGGCAAGGTCAAGGAGATCAGCGACATGCGTGACGAGACCGACCTGAACGGCCTGAAGCTGACACTAGACCTCAAGCGCGGCGTGGATGCCGACAAGCTGATGGCAAAGCTGTTTAAGGCTACCCCTCTGGAAGACAGCTTCAGCGCTAACTTCAATATTCTGGTGTCCGGCCAGCCCCGCGTGATGGGCGTGCGCGAAATTCTCAAGGAGTGGACGGCCTTCCGCGTGGAGTGCGTGCGCCGCCGCACCTACTACGACCTGCACGGCAAGGAAAAGCGCCTGCACCTGCTCAAGGGTCTTGCTGCCATCCTGCTGGACATTGACAAGGCAATCAAAATTATCCGCACCACCGAGGAAGAGACCGAAGTGGTGCCCAACCTGATGATCGGTTTTGGCATCGATGAAGTGCAGGCCGACTATGTGGCCGAGATCAAGCTGCGTCATTTGAACCGGGAATATATCCTCAAGCGCACCAGCGAGATCGAACAGCTGGAAAAGGACATTGCCGACCTGAACGATATCCTTGCAAAGCCCGCCCGCATCCGCCGCATCATCATCGATGAGCTGAACGATGTTGCCAAGAAGTACGGTCAGTCCCGCCGCAGCGAGATCTTGTACGATCTGCCTGAGGAGGAGAACGGCTCCGAGGAGGAAGAAGCGCCGGATTACCCCGTGACAGTGTTCTTTACCCGCGAGGGCTACTTCAAAAAGATCCCGCCGCAGGGTCTGCGCACCGCCGGTGCCCATAAGCTGAAAGAAGGCGACGAGATCGTGCAGCAGATCGAGACCCGCAACAACGTGGAAGCGCTGTTCTTTACCGACAAGCAGCAGGTGTACAAGGTGCGTCTGGCAGAGCTGGAGGACGGCAAGGTGGCCCAGATGGGCATTTTCATCCCGGGCCGTCTGGGCATGGACGAGGGCGAGAACGTGCTCTCCATGGTGATCACCAGCGACTACAGCGGCTATATGCTGTTCTTCTTTGCCAGCGGCAAGTGCGCGAAAATTCCGCTCAGCTCCTATGCCACCAAGCAGAACCGCCGCAAGCTGCTCAAGGCCTACTGCGACAAGGAACCGCTGGCAAAGCTCTTCTTCCTGCCGGAGGAAACGGAGCTTGCCATCCGCACCAGCGCCAGCCGGATGCTGCTGGTTGGCACGGCGCAGATCGCGGCCAAGGCCACTCGCGACAGTCAGGGCGTGGCAGTGGTTACTTTGAAAAAGAAACCAGACCATCGCTTCGGTGGTGCCTGCGGACACGCTGGAACTGGCGAACCCCCACCGCTACCGTGTGCGCAGCCTGCCCGCCACCGGCGCGCTGCTCCGCGCCGAGGACGAGGGCGAGCAGATGAGTCTGCTGTAAAACGTTTTTTATTGCGAAATGGCTCCGCTTCGCTCTGCCATTCTTAGCGGAAGTTGATTTTAAGGATTGCAAATTGGAAAAATCTGCGGATTTTTCCAATTTGCCTTTTCACAAGAAAGGCTGCAACGGCAAACGGCATCTTGCTGCTGTCGGCTAGCAGCCGTCGCGCAGCGGAAAAATACATTTTCCGGCAGCGACCCCATCTGTGAAAATGTGTTTGGAGCGGCCCGCAGGCCGCGACAAACACGAAAATAAAAATGGAATTTCCGCTGTTATTGTCAGAGCGAAGCGGAGACAATTTTAAATCGTTTCTATATAAAAGAGGAAACTGCAATGCAAAACATCGACCTGATCTGTGTGGGCAAGCTGAATGCAAAATATTTCGCCGAGGGCGTGGCAGAGTACCAGAAGCGCCTTGCCGCCTTCGCATCCTTCCGCATCATCGAGCTGCCGGAGGAAAAGATCGAGGAGAAGAACGCCTCGGATGCCGTGGTAAAAAAGGCACTGGACAAGGAGGGCAAGGCCATCCTGTCCAATGTACGCAAGGGTGCTGCCATCGTGGCCATGTGCATCGAGGGCAGGCAGATCTCCTCCGACGAGCTGGCGCAGTTCCTTGCGGACCGCGCAAACAGCGGGGCAGGGGATGTGGCTTTCGTCATCGGCTCGTCCCACGGCCTGTCCGATGAGGTGAAAAAGGCCGCCGCCCTCAAGTTCAGCATGGGACGCATCACCATGCCCCACCAGCTGGCCCGCCTTGTGCTCACGGAACAGATTTACCGTGCCTGCACCATCAATGCAGGAATGAAATACCATAAATAAGTGCAAAAACCGGTCTGTTCCCCAAAGCAGGCCGGTTTTCGGCTTTACAAGCGGCGCAAAACATGGTACAGTAAAGATACTGTGCTTTCCCTTTGAAAAGCACGCCCGGCAGTGGGGAAAGCTGCCGGAACGATACAACAACGACACGGCAAACCAGCCGCGGACGGAAAGGATGTACTACAATGGAACAGAGCGAAAAGACCCTTGATATGATCGTCAATCTCTGCAAGAACCGTGGTTATGTGTTCCCCGGTTCCGAGATCTACGGCGGTCTGGCCAACAGCTGGGACTACGGCCCGCTGGGCGTCGAGTTCAAGAACAATGTCAAAAAGGCATGGCTGAAGAAATTCGTGCAGGAAAGCCCCTATAATGTGGGTCTGGATGCAGCCATCATCATGAACCCTCAGACCTGGGTGACCACCGGCCACGTCTCCAGCTTCTCGGACCCCCTGCTGGACTGCCGCGCCTGCAAGGCACGCCACCGCGCCGACAAGCTGATCGGCGAGGAGCACCCCGAGGTGAATGTGGATGCCATGAGCTTTGACGAGATGGATGCTTTCATCGCAGAGCATGAGGACATCGTGTGCCCGGTGTGCGGCAAGCACGATTTTACCCCCATCCGCAAGTTCAACCTGATGTTCAAGACTGCCATCGGCGTTACTGAGGATAGCTCTTCCACCTGCTATCTGCGTCCTGAGACCGCACAGGGCATCTTTGTCAACTTTGCCAACATCCAGCGCACCACCCGACGCAAGCTGCCCTTCGGCGTGTGCCAGGTGGGTAAGGCCTTCCGCAATGAGATCACCCCGGGCAACTTCACCTTCCGCACCCGTGAGTTCGAGCAGATGGAGTGCGAGTTCTTCTGCAAGCCCGGCACCGATCTGGAATGGTTCGCTTACTGGAAGGACTATTGCGAGAACTGGCTGCTGAGCCTTGGCATCAAGAAGGAGCACCTGCGCCTGCGTGACCACGAGCCTGCAGAGCTGGCCTTCTACAGCCGCGCTACCACCGATATCGAGTACGCCTTCCCGTTCACCGACTGGGGTGAGCTGTGGGGCATCGCGGATCGTACCAACTACGACCTGACCCGCCATCAGGAAGCTTCCGGCAAGAGCCTGGAGTACTTCGACAGCGAGACCAACGAGCACTACATCCCCTACGTCATTGAGCCGTCTCTGGGCTGTGACCGTGTGGCTCTGGCTTTCCTGTGCGAAGCATACGACGAGGAGCACCTGACCGACAGCAAGGGCAAGGAGGATATCCGCACCGTGCTGCATCTGCATCCGGCTCTGGCTCCCTACAAGTGCGCCGTGCTGCCCTTGAGCAAGAAGCTGGGCGAGAAGGCCATGGAGATCCGCAACGAGCTGAGCAAGTACTTCATGGTGGATTACGACGATACCGGTTCCATTGGCAAGCGTTACCGCCGCGAGGACGAGATCGGCACCCCGTACTGCATCACTGTGGACTTTGATACCGTGGGTGACGAGGCCAAGGGCATTGCCGCCGACAACTGCGTCACCGTCCGTGACCGCGACACCATGGAGCAGGTGCGTATGCCCATCTCCGAGCTGAAAGCTTATATCGAGAGCAAGATCGAGTTCTGAGAAAATTTCGCTTTCAGGCGATAAAAAACAGCCCCGCCGTTGCAATTTCGGCGGGGCTGTGCTATAATACAAATAAAGAAAGTGCTGTCTGGCAAACGGTCAGTACCTTTCCGGTTGGTTAATCAAAAGATGACCGCACGAGTTGGTAGCTGAGCGGTCATTTTTTGTTGTTGAAGATCTTCCACGCGATATCGAAAATGCCAAAGCTCACGGTTGCAAGCAATGTGAGCAGAGCCAGAGTTTCTAAAAGCGTCATGAAGCATCACCCCCTTCGCTGCAAAGCGTCGGGGTACGACAAAAATGTTCGCCTTCCCGACGCAGGGCCGAAAAGGCATAGACCGCCTGCCGTATGTAGACAGCACTCTCAAAAGACAGTATAACAGACGTTTCCTGCTTTTTCAACAGCGGGAGGTGTCTGTTTTCTTTTTACTGGACAGAACGGCTTGTACCGGGTATACTGAAAAACAGAAAAACATGATTTTTACACCGCAGGAGGTTCTACCGTGGAAAACTTTGACGAACTGCTGAAAAAATATGCCGATTTCATCGTCCGGGTGGGGGTGAACCCGCAGCCCGGACAGACCCTCATCATCAACTGCCCGCTGGAGGGCGCGCCGCTGGCACGGCTGTGCGTGCGCAGTGCCTACGAAGCCGGTGCCCGGGATGTGCAGGTGAACTGGAGCGATGACGCTGTGGCCCGCGCCCGCATGGAGCTGGGCAGCGAGGAGGCGCTGACCGACCACAAGCCATGGCAGCTGCGCCGCTATCTCGACTATGCCGAAAGCGAGGGCGGCGTGTGTGTACTGCATCTCATTGCGGACGACCCGGAGCTGTATGCGGGCATTGACGGCAATAAGATCAGCAGGGTGAATGCCGCCCGCCGCGCCTTTATGGAAGAGTGGCAGGAGTACACCATGAACGACCGGGTGCAGTGGTCCATTGCGGCCCTGCCCAGTGTGCCGTGGGCAAAGAAGGTCTTCCCGGAGCTGGACGCGGATGCCGCCATGGAAGCGCTGTGGAAGCTGATCTTTGACGTGTGCCGGGTCACCGGCGGCGACCCGGTGAACGAGTGGCAGGCCCATATGGAGCGGCTCAGCACTCTGCGGGATAAAATGAACGCGCTGGACTTGGAAAGCGTGCATTTTGAGAGCAGCAATGGCACGGACCTGACCGTGGGTCTTGCGGATCAGGCTGTGTGGGAAAGCGCCGCCAGCAAGAGCGAAAAGGGCGTGGTGTTCCTGCCCAACATCCCCACGGAGGAAGTGTTCACTGCGCCCCACAAGGACAGGGTAGAGGGCGTTGTCTACGGCACAAAGCCCTATGTGTTCAACGGCCAGCTCATCAAGAACTTCCGTGTCACCTTTGAGAAGGGCCGGGTTGTGGACTACCACGCCGAGCAGGGACAGGTGCTGCTGGGCCGTCTGCTGGACGGCGACGAAGGCTCCCGCAGCATTGGCGAAGTGGCACTGGTGCCGGCAAGCAGCCCCATCAACCGCAGCGGCAAGCTGTTCTACAGCACGTTGTTTGACGAAAATGCCGCCTGCCACATCGCGTTCGGCGCCAGCTACCCCGGCACCACGAAGGGCGGCACGGCGCTGACGAAGGAAGAGCTGCTGGCCCGCGGCATGAACCAGTCCCGCCTGCATGAGGATGTGATGATCGGTGCAGAGGACAGCCATATCACCGGCAAATGCCGCGATGGCCGCACCGTGGAGCTGTTCCGGGACGGCGTGTGGGTGCTGTAAAAGACCCTGCGGCGAAAAAAATCTGCGAAAATGCTTGCATAATCGCGGGATGTATGGTATATTCTAGTAGTACGATATAGTTTAACCTGAAACGTGGGCCGCAAGGTCCGCGTTTCTTGTTTGTTTGGAGGTTTTTTATGGCGAAGCAGTCTGGCGGCAACACCGCCCAGAGAGTCGAAGCGCTTGTCCGCCCCACCGTGGAGGGCATGGGCCTGCGCCTGTGGGATGTGGTTTTTGAAAAGGAAGGTCCAGACTGGTATCTTCGCGTGCTCATCGACAAGGACGGCACCATGGATACCGACACCTGCGCGGATGTTTCCCATGCGCTGGACCCCATCCTTGACGAGGCAGACCCCATCGACCAGAGCTATTATCTGGAAGTGGGCAGCCCCGGCCTTGGCCGTAAGCTGACCCGCCCGGAGCACTATGAAGCCCTCAAGGGCCAGAAGATCCGGGTAAAGCTCATCCGCCCGAATGCAGACGGCGTGCGTGAGTTTTCCGGTATCCTGACAGGCCGCGAGGGCAGCACCGTTACGGTGAACACCGATGCGGGCGCTGTCACCTTTGAGGTGAACGCCGCATCCAGCGTGAACCTGTGCGATGATGAAGACCTGTTTGACTAACATAGATAGAGAGTAAATTACAGGAGGAACCCGAAAAATGGCAGCAGCGAACAATGAATTTTTTGAAGCTCTCTCCATGCTGGAGCACGAGCGCGGCATCACCGCAGAATACCTGATCGAAAAGATCAAGGCTGCGATCATCATTGCCGTCAAGAAGAACTATGAGGTGGAAGAGGACCACGTGAAGGTGGATATCGACCCCGCCGCAGGCCGCTTTGATGTGGCCCTGATCCAGGACGTTGTGGCCGACGAGGACTGGTACGACGAGCACTCTGAGATCGGCATTACCGAGGCACAGAAGATCCGCAAGAGCTACGAAGTGGGCGACCGCATCGTGACCCCCCTCAAGACCAAGGACTTCGGCCGCATTGCAGCCCAGACCGCAAAGCACGTGATCCGTCAGGGCATCCGCGAGGCTGAGCGCAGCCAGCAGCTGAGCGAGATCCAGTCCCGTGCACACGACATCGTGCAGGCCACCGTTACCCGCGTGGACCCGGAGAAGGGCATCGTTGCTCTGGATCTGGGCAAGGGCGGCGAGGCTATCCTGCCCCACAACGAGCAGGTGCCCGGCGAGGTGTACACCGAGGGCCAGACCCTGCAGGTCTACGTTGTGGACGTGGTCAGCACTGAGCGCGGCCCCCGCGTTATGATCAGCCGCACCCACCCCGGCCTTGTCAAGCGCCTGTTTGAGCTGGAAGTGCCCGAAATTTTTGACGGCACTGTGGAGGTCAAGGCCATCAGCCGCGAGGCCGGTGCCCGCACCAAGATGGCTGTTTGGAGCAAGGACCCCAACGTGAACCCTGTTTCCGCCTGCATCGGCGAGCACGGTGCCCGTGTAGCTGCTGTTGTGGAAAAGCTGGGCGGCGAAAAGATCGACATTGTGAAGTGGAGCGAGGATATCTCCGAGTTCATCTCCGCAGCACTCAGCCCGGCCAAGGTGGTCAAGGTGGAACTGCTGCCCGGCGAGACCCGTTCCTGCCGTGTGACCGTGCCCGACCAGCAGCTGAGCCTTGCCATTGGCAACAAGGGCCAGAACGCACGCCTGTGCGCACGCCTGACCGGCTACAACATTGATATCCGCCCCGAGAGCGGCTATTATGGCGAGGAAGAGCCGAAGAAGGAAGCCGAGACCGACACCGAGTAATTCCGGCGCAGATGGCCAAAGGAGGGAAACCGGATGGCACAGAAAAAGATCCCTTCCCGCCAGTGCATCGGCTGCATGACCAGCCGCCCCAAAAAGGAGCTGGTGCGTGTGGTGCGTGCACCCAGCGGAGAGATCAGCATTGATCTGGTCGGCAAAAAGCCGGGCCGCGGCGCGTATCTCTGCCCGAACCCCGACTGCCTGACCAAGGCAAAAAAGAAAAAGGCGCTGGAGCGCTGCTTTGAGCAGCCGGTTCCCGCCGAAGTTTACGAGGCTCTGGCCGCACAGCTGGCCGAAGCCGCAAAGGAGGCAGCAGCAAATGGCAAAGAAGAATAACACCCCCGCAAAGCCCAAGCTGCCGCCGGAGGAAGCGCTGTATCAGGCGCTGAGCCTGTGCCGCAAGGCGGGCGCACTGACCATGGGCTTTGATGCCGTGGAAGATGCCTGCGTCAAGAGCAAGGCATGGCTGGTGATGGTGGCAAGCGATGCCAGCGCCAAGACCGTGCAGCGCCTCGACTATTCTGTGGGCGATCTGGTGGATGTGATCACCATGCCGCTTACGCAGGATAAACTGGCCGATATCAGCCGCAAGCCTGTGGCTGTTTACGCGGTGACTGACCGCAACCTCGCAAAGCTCTGCTTTGACCGCCTGTCGGACTGCGGAGCAATCAAAAATGAGGAGGATATGACCGAATGATCGTAAAATATAAAGTGAGTGATTTTGCAAAGGACCTGAACCTTTCTGCCAAGAAGGTCCTGGATGAGCTGAACGCCATGGGCAGCACCGGCAAGAAGAACAGCTCCAATCTGGAAGAGAACGAGCTGAACTACCTGCTGGAAAAGTTCAGCAAGGATAACAGCGTGGCAAATCTGGACGAATTCCTGAACAGCGCCAAGGCCGCAAAGGAGGAGCCGAAGCCCACTGAGAAGAAGGCCGAGAAGAAGGCCGAGAAAAAGCCCGAAGCTCCCAAGGCAGAAAAGAAGCCGGAGCAGCCTGCCGCCAAAAAGGCAGAGCCTGCCCAGCAGGATAAAAACGGCAATAAGCATAACGAAAAGAAGAACGAGCAGCACAAGAAGCGCGAGGAAAAGACCGTTTCTCTCAGCGAACTGGCTCGTGAGACCGGTGCCAAGGCATCCGCTGCTCCGGCACAGGCTGTGTCCGTGCGCCGCGAGGACAATCAGGTCACCGTGGATACCCGCACTGTGGATATGAACGTGGACCGCTTCGATGCCCGTTACGATGATCTGGCTTCCACCAAGAACACCGAGAACCGCCGCAAGCCCACCCCGCAGGGCAACAAGCAAAAGTTCACCCAGCGCGGTCAGCGCCAGCGCCAGCAGTTCCAGAAGGGCAAGCGCGAGACCGAGTTCGAGCGTCTGCAGCGCATCCAGCTGGAAAAGGCCCGCAGCGCACAGCTGAAGGTGATGATCCCCGACGAGATCACCGTGGGCGAGCTGGCTGCCCGCCTGAAGCAGCAGGCCGGCAAGGTCATTGCCAAGTTCATGCAGATGGGCGAGATGCACGCCATCAACGATGTGATCGATTTTGATACCGCTTCTCTGCTGGCAGAGGAGTTCCACGCAAAGGTCGAGCACGAGGTGCATGTGACCATCGAGGAGCGCCTGTTCACGCAGGAAGAGGATTCGCAGGAGGATCTGGTGGAGCGTCCCCCGGTGGTCTGCGTCATGGGCCACGTTGACCACGGCAAGACCAGTATTCTGGATGCCATCCGCAAGACCAACGTTACCGCAGGCGAGGCCGGCGGCATCACGCAGGCCATCGGTGCATATCAGGTCAAGGTCAACGACAGGCTCATCACCTTCCTGGATACCCCGGGCCACGAGGCGTTCACCTCCATGCGTGCCCGCGGTGCCAACATGACCGATATTGCAGTTCTGGTGGTTGCTGCCGACGACGGCATCATGCCCCAGACCATCGAGTCCATCAACCACGCCAAGGCTGCAAATGTCAAGATTATCGTGGCAATGAACAAGATGGATAAGCCCACCGCAAACCCCGAGCGCGTGATGGAAGGCCTGACCAAGTACGGCATCATCACCGAGGACTGGGGCGGCGATGTGGCCTGCATCCCGGTGTCTGCCCTGACCGGCATGGGCATCAACGACCTGCTGGAGCGCATTGCTCTGGAAGCTGAGGTCATGGAGCTGAAGGCAAACCCCAACCGCCGCGCCAAGGGTGCGGTCGTCGAGGCCCGTCTGGACAAGGGCCAGGGCCCCATTGCCACCATTCTGGTGCAGAACGGCACCCTGCACTCCGGCGATGTGATCATTGCCGGCACCGCTGTGGGCCGCGTGCGCACCATGCGCAGCGACAAGGGCCAGCTGCTGAGCGATGCCGGCCCCTCTACCCCTGTGGAGATCACCGGCCTGACTGCAGTGCCGGAAGCAGGCGACCTGTTCGAGGCTGTTGAGGACGAGCGTCTGGCCCGTGAGCTGGCCGAACAGCGCGTTGCTGCCGCCAAGGAAAAGCAGTTCTCCTCCTTCCAGAAGGTCACGCTGGATAACCTGTTCAGCCAGATGGCTCAGAACGACATGAAGGAACTGGCCATCGTGGTCAAGGCCGATGTGCAGGGCTCTGCCGAGGCTGTGAAGCAGAGTCTGGAGAAGATCTCCAACGAAGAGGTGCGCGTGCGTGTCATCCATGCCGGTGTCGGTGCCATCAGCAAGTCCGACGTGGATCTGGCCGATGCCTCCAACGCCATCATCATCGGCTTCAACGTCCGCCCGGACAATGTGGCCAAGGAAGAAGCTGCTGCCACCAAGGTGGAAATGCGTATGTACCGCGTCATCTATGATGCCATCAACGATGTCACCGACGCTATGAAGGGCATGCTGGCTCCCAAGTTCCGCGAGGTGTCTCTGGGCGAGCTGCAGGTCCGTCAGGTGTACAAGATCTCCAATGTGGGCACCGTTGCAGGCTGCCGCGTGACCAGCGGCAAGATCACCCGCGACAGCAAGGTGCGCGTGGTGCGTGACGGCATCGTGATCACCGAGGACGAGATCGCATCCCTGAAGCGCTTCAAGGATGATGCCAAGGAAGTGGCCGAGGGCTACGAGTGCGGCGTTACTCTGGCAAAGTTTGCCGACGTTAAGGAAGGCGACGTGTACGAAGCCTTCAAGATGGAAGAGTACCGCGATTAAGATCTGAAATATCCCTCTCCGTCATTGCTGGCGCAATGCCACCTCCCCCGAGGTGGGAGGTTTGCAGAGAAACGGAACGTTTGCCGTATCCACGCAAAAAGCTCGTCCCTCGGGAGAGCTGCCGAGCGAAGCGAGGCTGAGAGGGTTTTCTTTTATAGGGAGAAATACTATGTCTCAGAAGAATATGGGCCGTCTGGCGCAGGATATGAAGCGCGAGATCATTGCCATCATCGGCAGGCTGAAGGACCCGCGTCTGGAGGGCGGTCTTTTGACCGTCACCCGTCTGGATGTGACCCCTGATCTGGATGTGGCCAAGGTGTATGTGAGCGTGATGGGCCGCGAGGACGGCCCAAAGCCCGCCATCGAGGCACTGAACCGCGCGGCAGGCCATGTGCGCACTGAAGTGAGCAAGAAAATGCACATCCGCAAGGCTCCCCGCTTCATCTTCGTAGAGGATGACGGTGCCGCCTATGCAGCCCACATCAACGAGCTGCTCCGCACGCTGAACGTGAACGGCGACGCTGACACCGAAGCCAGCGCACCGGAGGAGACCGAAGAATAATTCCGCCTGCGGAAAGGATGGATCATGGAATGACAGAACAGTTGAATGTGCAGCAGATGGCCCAGCGCCTGATGACGGCGGACAACATTTTGATTCTGTGTCACAAAAACCCGGATGGCGATACCATTGGCTGCGGCAGCGCGCTGTATTGTGCACTGAAAGCACTGGATAAAAATGTGGCAGTGCTTTGCTCCGATGCCATTCCCAACCGGTATGCGTTTACCAACGCACATATGTTCAAAGGCGAGTTTGAGCCGCAGACGGTGGTAGCGGTGGATGTCGCCAGCGTGCAGCTGTTTGGAGAGAACAACGGTATGACGCAGTTCTCACGCCATGTGGATCTGTGCATCGACCACCACGCAGGCAACAGCGGCTATGCCGACTTCACCCTGCTCAATGGCAGCGCCGCAGCGGCGGCAGAGCTGCTGTACGAGGTGATCAACGCCATGGGCGTTGCCATTACGCCGCACATTGCAGACTGCCTTTACACCGGCCTTGCAACCGACACCGGCTGCTTCCGGTTCTCTTCCACCACGGCAAACACCCACATCGTGGCGGCAAAGCTCATTGAGGCGGGCTGTCATGTGGAGGAGCTGAACACCCTGCTGTTCGATACCAAGCCCCGTGAGCGCATGGAGGCCGAGCGCATTGCCCGCAACCATCTGGAATACTATCTGGATGGCCGGTGCGCGCTCATCTACCTCACCCGGGACGAGATCGAGCAGAGCGGGGTGGACCCGGCCGATCTGGAAGAACTGACCAGCCTGCCTGTGAGCATTGAGGGCGTAAAGGTGGGCCTGACCCTGCGGCAGCAGCCCGGCGGCAGCTACCGCATCAGCGTGCGCACCGCAAAGGGCGTGGACGCCTGCGCCATCGCCCGGCGTCTGGGCGGAGGCGGTCACAGCCGCGCTGCAGGCTGTGAGCTGCTGGGCAATCTGGAAAACGCAAAAAATGCAATTCTGGCAGAGGTGGAAGCCGAGCTGGACGCACCGCAGGAGGAAGCATAAATGCAGGGCATCCTGATCGTTGACAAGCCCATGGACTGGACCAGCTTTGATGTGGTGGCAAAGCTGCGCGGCGTGCTGGGCACCCGCAAGCTGGGCCACAGCGGCACGCTGGACCCCATGGCCACCGGCGTGCTGCCGGTGTTCTGCGGCGGTGCCAGCAAGGCAGTGGACCTGCAGCTGAACCACGATAAAAGCTACCGTGCGGTTTTAAAACTGGGCGCGCGCACCGACACCGGCGATGTGACCGGCACTGTGCTGGAAACGGCTCCGGTCACGGCGGGCGAAGGGGAACTGCTGGCCGTGCTGCCACAATTCATCGGCCCGCAGATGCAGGTGCCGCCCATGTACTCGGCCATCAAGCTGAACGGTCAGCCGCTGTATAAGCTGGCCCGTGAGGGCGTGACCGTGGAGCGCAAGGCGCGCCCCATTGAAATTTACAGCATCACCTACGGCGGCAGCCCTGCCGAAAATGAGTATGTGCTGGATGTAACGTGCTCCAAGGGCACCTATATCCGCACATTGCTGGAAGACATTGCCGCCGCCATGGGCCAGAAGGGCACCATGAGCGCACTGCGCCGCACCTCGGCGGGCGTGTACACCGAAGCCGATGCCCACACGCTGGAGGAAATTCTTGCCGCAAAAGAGCAGGGCATGGACGCACTGGAAGCACTGATGCTGCCGGTGGAAAGCGTGTTTGAAAGCCTGCCGCTGCTGGTGGTGGAGCCTTGGGTGGAACAGCATTTGTACAACGGCTGCCCCACCAGCCGGTATCCGGCAGCAGATGGCCGCTACCGGGTGCGCAATGCCGCCGGACAGTTTTTGGGCCTTGCCAATATCGTACAGGGTGTGCTGCGGGTGGAAAAACTGTTCGTAGAACGTAATTGAAAAGGAAACAAAACCCATGCAGATCATTTCACAATTTGCACCGCTGCCGCTGGCGCAGCCGGAAAAAGGCACCGCAGTGGCAATGGGCTTTTTTGACGGCATCCACATCGGCCACCGTGCGGTGATCGAAAGCGCCGTGCAGTGGGCCAAAGAACACGATGCCGCCCCGGCGGTGTTTACCTTCAAGCTGCCGATGGTGAATAAGATGAAGGGCAAGCGCCTGCTTTCCACAGCGGATAAGCATGCTCTGATCGCAAGCCTTGGCGTGGAGTATTACCTCACGCCGGACTTTGAGGAGATCAAGGGCCTGACCCCGGAGCAGTTCGTGCTGGGCATCGTGCGGGACTGCAATGCCCGTGCGCTGGTCTGCGGCGAAAACTTTACCTTTGGTGCCAAAGCGGCCGGCAACCCGGAGCTGCTGCGCACCCTCTGCGCTCCGTTGGGCGTGGAGGTGATCGTGGTGCCCATGGCGCAGTTTGAGGAAAAGCCGGTGTCTTCCACCCGCATCCGCACCGCGCTGGAAGGCGGCGACATCCCGGCAGCAAACGCCATGCTGGGGATGCCCTACGCCATCCGGTTCGAGGTGCAGCACGGTGCAGGTCTGGGCCACACGCTGGGGGTGCCCACCATCAACCAGCTGTATCCCGAGGGCTTTCAGCTGCCCCGCAGCGGCATTTATATCACCCGCACCCGCATTGGCGGGGTGTGGTATCCTTCGGCCACAGGCCTTGGCAGCCGCCCTACCGTCAACGATGATGCCACCAAGGTGACCTGCGAGACCTTTATCCCGGGCTTTTCCGGCGACCTCTACGGCACCGACCCGGTGGTGGAGTTCCACGCCTACCTCAGCCCCAGCAAAAAGTTTGATACGCTGGACGAGCTGCGGGCCTGCATCAACAACGCTGCAAAGCGTGCACAGGAATATTTTGTATAAGAAAAAGACCTGTCCTTCCGGAGATCCCGGAAAGGCAGGTCTTTTTTACTGCTTATTCGTAGTCGATGGGTAAAGTGGGCAGACCGTTCAGTTCAAGGCCCGCTGTGTGGCCTGCAATGTACTGGTAATACCCCTGCGCCGCGATCATAGCGCCGTTGTCACCGCAGAATTTCAGCTCCGGCAGATAAACTTTTGCACCCAGTTTCTGGGCACCGTCGTTCACCAGCTGGCGCAGCCGTCCGTTGGCGGCAACGCCGCCTGCCAGACACACCTGCTTTGCGCCGGTGTCCGCTGCGGCCAGCAGCAGCTTTTCGGCCAGAATGCCCGCAATGCGGTCCTGAAAGCTGGCGGCAAGGTCGGGCACATTCACTTCTTCGCCCTTCATCTGGGCCTTGTTCACCTCATTGAGCACGGCGGTTTTCAGGCCGGAAAAGCTTACGTTGTACTTGCCGTCCACATGGGGCACCGGCAGGCGGTAGGCCTTGGGGTTGCCGGTCTTGGCGGCATTGGCCACGCTGGGGCCGCCGGGATAGGGCAGACCCAGCGTGCGGGCCACCTTGTCAAAGGCTTCACCGGCGGCATCGTCCACCGTGTGGCCGAGGATGTGGTAGTGGGTGTAGTCCTGCACCTCCACGATGTGGCTGTGGCCGCCGGAGGCCACAAGGCAGAGGAAGGGAGGCTTCAGCTCCGGGTGGGTGAGGTACAGTGCGGCAATGTGTCCGCGCAGGTGGTGCACCGGCACCAAAGGCTTATTGGCCGAGTAGGCCAGACCCTTGGCAAAATTCACGCCCACCAGCACTGCACCGATCAGGCCCGGCGCAAAGGTGACGGCCACGGCATCCACATCGTCGATGGTCTTGCCTGCATCCAGCAGGGCTTTTTTGACCGTAGCGCTGATAAATTCGCAGTGGCGGCGGCTGGCGATCTCCGGCACAACGCCGCCGTAAAGAGCCTGTTCTTTTACGCTGGTGGAAATGACGTTGCTCAGCAGGTGCCGGCCATCCTCCACCAGAGCTGCGGCGGTCTCGTCGCAGGTGGATTCAATTCCCAAAATAATCATGTTTTAGTGGGCCTCCAGCCAGTTTTTGCCTGCGTGCACATCGGTGCTCAGGGGCACGGCATACTGCACGCAGCCTTCCATTTCCTCCCGCAGGATCTGCGCAGCCTTTTCGGCTTCAGCCTGCGGTGCTTCCACGATCAGTTCATCATGGACGGTCAGAATCAGGCGGCTTTCCATCTTTCGTTCCGCAGCCGCTTCCATACCCGCACCATAGCCAGCTTGATCACGTCGGCCGCAGTGCCCTGAATGGGGGTGTTGCGGGCCATGCGTTCGCCGCTGGAACGCACATTGAAGTTGCTGCTTGCCAGCTCCGGCAGAGCACGGCGGCGGCCGAACAGGGTGGATACATAGCCCACGGCCTTGGCGTCCGCGATGGTCTTATCCATGTAGCCGCTCACCTTGGGGAAGGCGGCCAGATAGTTCTTGAGGAAGGCATCTGCCTCCTTCACACTCACGCCGATGTCCTTGGCAAGGCTGTAAGCGCCCTTGCCGTACATGATGCCAAAGTTGATGGCCTTGGCAGAAGAGCGCAGCCGGGAGGTGACTTCTTCCTGCGGGATGCCGTAAATTTTTGCGGCGGTGCTGCGGTGGATGTCCTCGCCGTTCAAAAATGCCTGCTGCATGTGCTCATCGCCTGTAATGTGGGCCAGAATGCGCAGCTCGATCTGGCTGTAGTCGGCATCCACCAGCACACAGCCCGGCTTTGCAATAAAGTAGGCGCGCAGGTGGCTGCCCAGCTCGGTGCGGATGGGAATGTTCTGCAGGTTGGGGTTATCGGACGAGAGCCGTCCGGTGCGGGCCTCGGTCTGGTTGAAGGTGGAGTGGATGCGGCCATCCTCGCCAATCACCTTGAGCAGGCCCTCCACGTAGGTGGAGTTCAGCTTCTGGTAGGCGCGGTACTGCAGAATGTCCTCCACCAGCGGGTAATCCCGCAGGCTTTCCAGTGTTTCGGCATCCGTGGACCAGCCGCGCTGGGTCTTTTTGCCGTGGGGCAGGCCCATGGTGTCAAACAGCATTTCGCCCAACTGCTTGGGGCTGTTGGGGTTGAAGCTGGCGCTGCCGGTCTCCATGTGGATGCGGGTGAGCACCTGCTCCAGCTCGGTGCGCAGCTTTACGCCGAACTGCTCGATGCCGTCTTTGTCCACCAGCACACCGGTGCGGGTCATATCGGCCAGCACCTGTGCCAGCGGGAACTCGATCTCGTTGTAAAGGCTGTCCTCACCGCAGGCGGTGATCTCGGCCTTCATCTTGCAGAACAGGTCTGCAAGGCGGCCTGCATCCGGGTAATCGGCACAGGTAAAGGCAGCAACGGCGCGGTAGCTGGCGGTCAGCTCGCTGATCTGATACTTGGAAGCGGATGCATCCAGCAGGTAGGCGGCAAGCTTGCCATCCCACACGATGCTGCTGCCCCAGCCGCCTGCGGCCATGGCCTTGGCATAGAGGGGCGCTGCATTGAACACTTCCAGCGTTACGTCTGCGTTGTCCAGCAGGCGCACAAGGTCGGCATCCTCCAGCGGGTAAACGGTGCAGTCCTGCACGGCGTACCAGCTCTCCGGCTGCAGCACCACGTTGCGGGTGCCCTGCTTGCCCATCACGGCCGGGCGCGATGCCACCAGATAGGTGCCGGAAGGGGTCAGCGGCAGAGCTTCCAGCTCTGCTTCAGCCAGCTCGATGCCGTCCTCTTCTTCCGGGGCGGCAGGTGCAATGCCGTCCAGCCCAAAGCGAGGGATCAGAGAGTGGATCTCCAATTCCTGCAAAAGGCGCACGGCCTCGGCTTTGTTGCCCTCGCCCACGGCATAGGTGCCCTCGGCCGTGTCGATGGGTGCATCGGTGCGGATGGTGCCAAGGGTGTGGCTCAGCTGGGCCATCTCGCGGCATTCCAGCAAATGTTCCCGCTGTTTGGGCTTGATGAGCTTATCGTCGATGTGCTCGTACACGCCTTCCAGCGTGCCAAAGTTCTGCACAAGGGTCAGGGCGGTCTTTTCGCCAATGCCGGGCACGCCGGGAATATTATCGGAAGCATCGCCCATCAGGCTCTTCACCTCAATGAGCTGTCTGGGCTGGATGCCGTATTTTTCCTGAATGGCGTCCACGTCCATCGTCACCGTCTTGCTGCGTCCCATGACAGTGGCGGCAAGCAGCACAGTGGTGGTGTCACTGACCAGCTGCAGGCTGTCCCGGTCTCCCGTAGCAAGGAAGCAGTCGTCCTTTCGGGCGGCGCAGGCAGCGGCCAGCGTGCCAAGAATATCATCCGCTTCCCAGCCTTCGGCGGTGACGGTGCGGTAGCCGAGGTCTGCCAGAAGTTCCTTGAGCACCGGCATCTGCTGGGCCAGCTCTTCGGGCATGCCATGGCGGGTGGCCTTGTAGCCATCGTACATTTTGTGGCGGAAGGTGGGAGCCTTCAGGTCAAAGGCAACAGCCACCTCGTCGGGTTCGCACTCCTTAAGCAGGGAGAGCAGGATATTCAGAAAGCCATAGATGGCGTTGGTGTATCGTCCGTCCTTGGTGGTCAGCAGCTTGATGCCAAAAAAAGCACGGTTGGCAATGCTGTTGCCGTCAATGACCAGTAAACGCATAGTCGTGTTCCTCCATTGCATTATTACACATTCTGCATTATACCACAAAACCGTGCCCAGCGGGGGATTTTTGCGTAAAAAAGAGAGAAAGCCGCCAACATGGTTGACGGCCTTCCCTCTTACTCCTCGATGCGGATCGCGCTTACCGGGCAGGCGTTGGCTGCGTCCACAGCCTGCGGCACCTCCTCCGGTGGGATCGGCCCGGGCTGGGCCACGGCCAGCGTGCCTTCCATCTGGAACACGGCGGGGCAAAGCCCGGCGCACTGGGTGCAGCCAATGCACAGATCAGGGTCAACATATGCGTTCATAGAAAAACCTCCTTCTGATAATGCCCTGCGGGCAGTATGGCCCATCCGGCTGCGAATTATGCCTATGCAGAGGGCACAGGATGTGGTACAATAAAAATTCAGGAGGGTACAGACCATGAATATTCAGATCTTTGGCACAAGCAAGTGCTTTGATACCAAAAAGGCCCAGCGCTATTTCAAGGAGCGCGGCATCAAGTTCCAGATGATCGACCTCAAGGAAAAAGAGATGAGCCGCGGCGAGTTCGAGAACGTGGCCCGCGCTCTTGGCGGCTGGGAAAAACTGGTGAACCCCAAGGCCAAGGATAAGCAGACCCTTGCACTTCTGGACGCACTGGTGGACTGGCAGAAAGAGGACAAGCTGTTTGAGAACCAGCAGCTGTTTTTAACGCCCATTGTACGCAATGGCCGCAAGGCCACCGTGGGCTACCAGCCCGATGTGTGGAAGACATGGGAATAAGGAATGCGCTTTTCACAAAAAAACCACGGGCATAGTTTTGCACAATGGGCCGGTATGTGGTATACTGGACACTGTAGCATTTGAGAACCCTGGGAGATAAAACAACTATGAAACATTATATTACCCCTGAAGAACATGCCCGGATGCAGCGCCGCCGCGGGCGGCAGGCACTGGGCCTTCTGGTTGCCATTCTGGTGATCGTGGGCTTTGTTACCGTGCTGCGGGCCGGTGTGGGCGCGGTGGCGAACCTGTTCGATGATACCGCCCAAAAGCAGGAATATGAAGATAAGCTGGAAGGGCTTGTGCTGTTTGACCCCATGCCATTTGACGGCATTGAGAACATCGACGACCTGACTCTGCGCGAAGCTGCGGTGTGGGGCTGCATCTATAATATTCAGGAAACGCAGGGCGGTTTTGACAACTACAATACCGACCCCGACACCGAACAGCTGCTGCTGCCCTCGCTGGATGTGGATGCCTACCTTGCAAAGCTGCTTGGCCCCGGCTTCAAGCTGACCCACCGCAGCTTTGAGATGGAGGATATGACCATCGAGTTTGACGATGCCACCCAGTGCTATAAGATTCCGGTCACCGGCACGGTGGGCTACTACCGCGCTGTAGTCACCAAGCTGTTCAAGCGCAGCGGCAAGCTGCATGTGACCGTGGGCTATATCCCCACCACCAGCACGGACGACAGCATCATCAATGTTTCTTCGGATACGCCCACCAAGTACATGGATTATCTGTTCGAGCGCCAGAGCGGCAGCTGGTATCTCACCGGCCTGACCGAGAGCGAGACCAAGGCCGAGAGCACGGAAAGCACACCGGCCGCGAATGTGCCGGAACCCATGGCAGAAAGCGATGTGCAGGATGCCATTCTTGCAGCAGCCGGTTCAGATTCTGCTTCGGCTGAGGCAGACAGCACCGCTGCAGACGAGGGCGTGGATACACAGGCGGAGGAACAGTCCGCCGACAGCACCGAGGCACAGGCGGACGAAAGCACAGCCAGCCCGGCGGCATAATACAAAACAAAAATACCGGATACAAGGCAGATGCTTCGTATCCGGTATTTTTTATTTGAGGTCAAATTTTACGATCACCAGCCGGTACCACAGGTACGGCACCATGTTCCAGATCATCCACAGCTCCATCAGGATGTAGTTGGGCAGATCCTTCAGGCGGAAAGGCCGCTTGCCCAGCCTGCCGCTTTTCAGCAGGGCAAAGGCTTCGTGCATCCCCTTGTCCCATGCCTCGCCAAAGCCCTGTTTGTGGAACTTGTAGCACTTGAGCAGGTAGCCCACGGCCAGCGGGATGAAGTTTAAAATCAGCATCAGCAGCGGTTCGTTCTTGAGGGGCAGCAGGATGCTGTTGCGGCCGCTCTGCTGGCTTTTGAAGGCGTTGTACTTCACCGCGCCGGTGCTGGCACCGCAGATGTGGTAGCACTTGGCGGTGGGGCAGAGCAGGTTTTTATAGCCTGCATTGTTGGCGCGCCAGCTCAGGTCCACATCCTCAAAGTAGGCAAAGAAGTTCTCGTCAAAATTGCCGATCTCGTCCAGAATGCTCTTGCGGTAGAGCGCCGCACCGCCGCAGGCCGAGAAGATGCGCTTTTGCCGGGTATAGCGGCGGCTGGCGCGGCGGCCATCGCCGGTCTTGCAGGCAAAGCCCATCCATGTGACATAATCGCCGGCATCGTCGGCCAGCTCCCGGTCAAAGTGTCGGATCATCAGGCTCTGCACTGCAAAGATTTTCGGGTCGGTCTCAGCGGTGCGGATCAGCTCTTCCAGCCACTGGGGTTCGGCAAAGGCATCGTTGTTGAACAGCACCACATATTCACTGTCCGCCAGCGCAATGCCCTGATTCACTGCATGGGAAAAGCCGGTATTGGTGCCGTTTTCGATGAGGGTGAAATTTTCGCGGCTGCAATAGCTGCGGGCCTGCTCCAGACTTTCGTCGGTGGAACCGTTGTCCACCACAATGAGCCGGAAGTTCTGTTCGGTCTGGGCATAGACCGACTCGATAGAATCCTTCAGCCAGCCCTTGCCGTTGATATTCGGGATCACGATAGTCGCTTTATACATAAATACTCCTGTATTTCAGTGCAAGTTCACGGGAACAGTATAGCATATCTGCACACAAAAAGAAACCGCATCCCGGCAGGATGCGGCTTCGGCAGGGCAAAAATTATGCGGCAAGGGCTTTCTCGATGTTGGAAAGAATGGTGTCGTGATCCTCGGCGCACACCAGAACCACCTCACCGGTGGGAGCTACGGTGACGGTGGCCGCCTTGGCGACCAGATACTGATCCTCAAGGTAGTGCTCCATGGACTGCTGCTCACTCTGCACATAGGCTTCCAGTGCGGCTTTCACGGCATCGGTCTTGCCCTCGGCTGGCTTTACGATGGCAACGGCGTAGCTGCGCACTATCATGGAGGAAACAGAGGCAGCAAAGCTCTCGTAGCTGCCGTCCTCAAGGCCCAGCAGGGGGAACACGATGTCTTTCAGCTCGTCATTCAGCTGGTCGGCCTCATACTCGGCGCTGTAGCCATCGATGGCGGTGAATTTGCCGTCCTCACCTTTGGTAAAGATCATATCGTATTCGTTGTCCTCGTCGGTGCGGGCATCGTGGATGATCTGGGAGTAGTCCTTCGGGGCGGAAGAGTCGGCCTTGCTGCCGGCAGAGCAGCCCACCAGAGCAAGCAGGCACAGACCGGCAAGCAGGGAAGCGATGATACGTTTCATAAGTGAAATCCTTTCGTGTGTGAAAATCTTCGTGTGAAAGCGGGCGCAGCGGTTTTGAAGCTATTGTGTGCTGTTTTGCGCCTGCTATCCATAATACGAAAGAACACCCCGGCAGAATTGCACCGCAAACGTAACCATTTTATGAACAGCGTTACAGCATAAGGGCATCCAGCTCGCCGTGGTTCACCGGCGTGGAAAGGATGATCTGGGTGCTGGTGGTGCCCAGCTTCTGGAACTGCAGGATCAGGTGTTCCAGCTGGGGCATGCTGCCGCAGCTCACCTTGACAAGGAAGGTGTATGCACCCGTGACGTGGTAGCACTGCAGCACTTCCTTGCTGCTTTGCAGCAGCTCCAGAAAGGCATCCTGCTTGGAAGGTGCTACCGAAAGGCTGATGAGGGCATCCACATACATCCGGTCAGCGGGACGGTTCAGGGTGACGGTGTAGCCGCTGATGATGCCATCCGTTTCAAGCTTGTGAATGCGGCTGGAAACAGCAGGACTGGTCAGCGATACCTGCTCGGCGATCTCCTTGACCGGCATCCGTGCGTTCTTGGCCAGCAGGGAGAGAATCTTACGATCCAGATCATCCATGGGGAATACTCCTTTTTGAAAATATGTTGGATTGTATAAAATTTTTTGAAAGTAAAGTTTTATTGTTGGTGCAAACATACAAAAGTCAAAAAATTTTGCTTTTGCTTTGCTTTGCGTTAATTATATAAAGCTTTATCGAAAAAGTAAAGACTTAATTTAAAGTAAAACCGGAAAATTTTGTTTGACAAGAAAACAAAAAGGGGTATAATACATCATGCAAGGCAGCGCAGCACAGAAAGCGTCTGCCGCTTTGAATTTGAGATTCACCACTTTATATACTTTCCCACCCCTCTATACACAAAAACCCGCTGCCAGGCGGGTTTTTGTGTTTGTTGGGGATTTTTTCTTTTTGAAAAAAGCAGTGGCAGACAATGTATTCGACCCATAGAGCAGCTGCTTTCGGCTGCGACCCCGCCCGTGAAAATGCAAGCCCGGAAAGTCCGCAGACTTTCCGGGCTTGTTCTATCTCAAAATATTATTCCGCTGATGATAGCCGGAGCACAGCGGAGGCGATTTAGATCGTGTACGCCTATCAGACCAGATACCCTTCAAAGCAGTGCAGGTCTTCGGTCTTGACGATGCCCTCCAGATACAGCCCGTCCTCCCGGTATTCCTCCAGCTGCACGCTGCCGCGCTCCCGCATGGGGGCGGCAAGGCCCAGCTTATCGTAGGGCAGCAGCACCCGCAGGGTGTGCACCCGGTCGCTGAGAACCTCGTCCAGCTTTGCCAGCAGGGTGTCCAGACCGTAGCCGGTCTTGGCACTGGTGAGCAGGATGTCCGGGTCAAAGCTCATGGCACCCGGCTTATCGCACTTGTTGTAGACGGTCAGGCGGGGGATGTCCGCACAGTCCAGCCCGTCCAGAACCTCGTCCGTGACGGCCAGCTGCTCTTCCCGCTGCTCATCGCCTGCGTCTGCCACACGGATGATCACGTCCGACCATGCCGCTTCTTCCAGCGTGGACTTGAAGGCTTCCACCAGATTGTGGGGCAGGCGGGACACAAAGCCCACCGTGTCCACCAGCAGCACCGCCATGCCGCTGGGCAGTATCAGCTTGCGGCTGGTGGGGTCCAGTGTGGCGAACAGCATGTCCGCTTCCGCTACGCTGGGGCCGCACAGAGCATTCATCAGGCTGGATTTGCCCACGTTGGTATAGCCTACAAGGCTGACCACCGGCATCCCGGTCTTGGCACGGGCCTTGCGGCTCTCGCCCCGGCGCTTTTCCATTTCGGCCAGCTTTTCAGCCAGCGCATCGATGCGGGCATGCACATGGCGGCGGTCCAGTTCCAGCTTGGTCTCACCGGCACCGCGGCGGGCACCACCACCGCCGCCGCCACCGCCGCCCTGACGGCTGAGCGCTTCGCCCATGCCCTGCAGACGGGGCAGACGGTAGCGCAGAAGGGCCAGTTCGGTCTGCAGCTTGCCCTCGTTGGTGACGGCGCGGCTGCGGAAAATTTCAAGGATCAGCATGGTGCGGTCGATCACTTCCAGTCCGCCCAGCGCATTGGAGATGTTGCGGATCTGGCTGCCGGTCAGTTCACCGTCAAATACGGCGCATTCCGCGCCCAGCGTTTCGGCGGCAAGGGATGCTTCCTCCAGCTTGCCGCTGCCCAGCACGATGCCGGTCTCCGGGGTCTGGCGCTTCTGGGTCACCTGTGCCACGGCTTCCATGTGGTTTGCTTCGCACAGGGCGGAAAGCTCTGCAAGGCTGCGCTCGCGGTCCCACAGGCCCTGATCCAGCGCCAGCAGAATGACCTTCGTCGGGGGTGTTTCTACCAAAATATCGTAAAGTTCGCTCAAAGTAAGTCCTTTCTGTTATATCGTTCTCTTGTCAGCAGATAGCTTCTGCACTCCACCGGTGTGCCGTCAAATTTATGATCAATGGCATCGTGGTGGTAGAGAAAGCCTGCTTTTTCCATCACCCGGCCGCTGGCAGGGTTCTCTTTTGCGTGGCAGCAGGTGAGCCAGCCGCCGTCTGTATTCTCAAACCAGTAGGTTACTGCTGCTTTTAAAGCTTCGGTTGCAAAACCATGGTTCCACCAGTGCTTCCCGATGCAGTAGCCTGCTTCCCAGATGCCGTCTGTGCAGTCCTGCTGCGGCCAGAGCGCTTTCTGTGCCGGGTCACCGAGCAGAGCATTGAAGATGCTGATGCTGCCAAACACCTGCCCGGAAGCCTTTTCCACAATGGCCCACTGGTAGTAGTCCGGGTTCGGGTAAAGGGTGGCCCATGCCGCCAGCAGACCTACGGTCTCCAGCGCGTTTTTGTGCGGCTCCCACCGCAGAAAGCGGGTCACTTCCGGGTCGGATGCCCAGTTCGTATACATCTGCTCGGCATCCTCGGGCAGAAGCTGGCGCAGGAAAAGCCGGTCGGTCTCAAGCGTTTGCGTTCCGGCATGGCGCATGGCACACACCTCCCCACTTTATAAAGTATGCATAGGATAGCACAAATTTTGCGTTCCTGCAAGCGCCGCCGTGAAAAAACGCTTGACCGGACGGCATTTGTGCATTAAACTGAAAGCCAAGCGTTTTTGTAGGAAAAAGGAGAACTCCCTCATGAAGGATGTGCGTGAAATTTTAAAAAAGCGCCCGCTGCTGTTCGATGGCGGCATGGGTACATATTATAAGGCAAAGCCCGGGCAGGAATGTGAGCAGGCAAACCTGCTGGACCCGGACGGCATTTTGACCGTGCACCGCGCGTATCTGGAAGCGGGTGCCGATGCTATCAAGACCAACACCTTCGGCCTGCCGCGCATGGCAGCAGCGCAGAACCCCATGTGGGAGGCCATGGCGGACGAAGGCTGGAAACTGGCTACACAGGCCGCTGCAAAGACCAGCGCTGCCGTGTTTGCCGATCTTGGCCCGGCCCCGGACACCGAGGCACTCCCGGCGGCACAGATCTATACGGCCCTTGCCGAGCGGTTTGCCGCATTGGGTGCAAAGAACTTTTTGTTTGAGACGCTGAGCAGCGATGCCGGTGTGGCCGAAGCCGCGCGGCAGATCAAAGAAGCAGTGCCGGATGCCTTTGTGCTGGTGTCCTTTGCAGTGCTGCCGGACGGCTACACCCGCGAGGGCCGTCACTGCGCAGAGCTTGTGCGCAGCATGACTGCTTGCGGTGCAGTGGATGCTGTGGGCCTGAACTGCGTTTCTGCTCCCGGTGCCATGCGTGCGCTGGTGCAGCAGCTTGGCGAGACAAAGCTGCCGCTTGCAGTGATGCCCAACGCGGGCTACCCGGTGGTCACACGCACCCGGGTGCAGTATCAGGGCAGGCCGGAATATTTTGCACGGGAGCTGGCCCGCCTTGCTGCCGAGGGTGTGCGCATTCTGGGCGGCTGCTGCGGCACTACGCCTGCCCATATTGCGGCCCTGCGTGCGGCACTGGATGCCTTGCCGGAAACACTGCCTGCAGCCCCGGCAGCAGCAGTCTCCACTGCCGCAAAGCCGGAGGTGGAAACGGACGATGCCTTTCTGCGCAAGCTGAACGCGGGCAAAAAGGTGATCGCCATTGAGCTGGACTCCCCCAAGGATGCCGACCTGACCGGCTATCTGGAGGGGGCACGCCGCCTGCAGGCTGCTGGTGCAGACCTTTTGACCATTGCGGACTGTCCCATTGCCCGGGCACGGATGGATTCTTCGCTGGTGGCCTGCCGGGTGCACCGGGAGCTGGGGCTGAACGTGCTGCCCCACATGACCTGCCGCGACCGCAATCTGAACGCCACAAAGGCCCTGCTGCTGGGCCTGTACGCCGAGGGCGTGCGGGAGGTGCTGGCCATCACCGGCGACCCCATCCCCACCGCAGAGCGGGACGAGGTGAAGAACGTGTACCAGTTCAACTCCCGCAAGCTGGCGCAGTACATCGTCTCGCTGGCAGGGGAGGGCCGGGAGATGCCCTCGCCCCTCACCGTGTTCGGTGCGCTGAACCTGAACGCCCGCAACTTTGATGTGGAGCTGCGCCGCGCACAGGAAAAGCTGCAAAACGGCATGAGCGGCTTCCTTACCCAGCCGGTGCTCTCCGCACAGGCGGTGGTGAACCTGAAAAAGACCCGCGAAACGCTGGGCGAAAAGGCGAAAATTCTGGCCGGCATCATGCCGGTGGTGAGCCAGCGCAACGCCATCTTTATGGAGAACGAGGTCAACGGCATCCATGTGGACGCTGAGATCATCGAGCGTTTTGCCGGGCTGGACCGTGTGCAGGGCGAAGAGCTGGGGTTGGAAGTCTCGGTGAAGGCCGCGCAGGCTGCAGCGCCCTATGCAGACGGCTTTTACCTGATGACCCCCTTCAACCGCATCGCTCTGATGGAGCGGCTCATTGCAAGGCTGAAGGATGAAGGGATCGCGGATTGAAAATGGCCGATGCGTTTGCTCTGGCCATTGATAGCGGAAAAAATATTTTTTATATTTGCGTTTGTCGTGGCCTGCGGGCCACTCCAAACGCGCTTTCACGAATAAGGCCCAAACCGTAAGATGCATCGGGATAAATTCTTTTGAAGAAAAAGTAATTGACAAATCGCACAAAAAACGCTATATTCTTTTTATAAATGCGTTGAAGAAGAGTGTGCATCGCTTTTGCCATCCAGAGAGCCGGGGGCTGCTGAAAACCCGGTATGGCCCGGCGGTGTGCTGTCACTTTGGAGCAGGAGCGGTGAGCTGAAGAGCAAGCCGCTCTCGGAGCTGTCCCACGTTACCGGGGCATCAAGGGGCGCAGGATGCTCTGCGCAATTTGGGTGGTACCGCGGTTATTACAGCCGTCCCATGGAACGTTCCGTGGGACGGCTTTTTTCGTCCCACTTCATCATTTTTTACTGGGAGGACCCTATGAAAGAACTTGCAAAACAGTACGATCCCAGCCAGGTGGAAGACCGCATCTACCAGTTCTGGCTGGACGGCGGCTACTTCCACACGAAGGCAGACCCCGACAAGAAACCCTACACCATCGTCATGCCGCCACCGAACGTCACCGGTCAGCTGCACATGGGCCATGCGGTGGATAACACCATGCAGGACATCCTCATCCGCACCAAGCGGATGCAGGGCTATGCCGCCCTGTGGGTGCCCGGTACCGACCATGCATCCATCGCTACCGAAGCCAAGGTGGTGGAGGCCATGCGTGCCGAGGGCCTGACCAAGGAGATGGTGGGCCGCGATGGTTTTCTGGACCGTGCATGGGCATGGAAGACCAAGTACGGCAACCGCATCGTCAGCCAGCTGAAGAAGCTGGGCAGCAGCTGCGACTGGGATCGTGAGCGCTTTACTATGGACGAGGGCTGCTCCGAGGCTGTCAAGGAAGTGTTCGTGCGCCTGTACGACAAGGGCCTGATCTACCGCGGCAACCGCATGGTTAACTGGTGCCCCCACTGCAACACCTCCATTTCTGATGCCGAGGTGGAGTACGAGGAGAAGGACGGCAGCTTCTGGCACCTGCTGTACCCGGTCAAGGAGACCGGCGAGATGCTGGAGCTGGCTACCACCCGTCCCGAGACCATGCTGGGCGATACCGCTGTTGCCATCAACGGCGATGATCCCCGCTATGCCCATCTGCACGGCTGCCATGTGGTGCTGCCCCTGCTGAACAAGGAGATCCCCATTGTGTGCGACGAGCACGCCGACATGACCAAGGGCACCGGTGTGGTCAAGATCACCCCCGCCCACGACCCCAACGACTTTGAAGTGGGTCTGCGCCACGACCTGCCCATCGTGCGTGTGTTCACCTACGACGGCCACATGACCGGCGCTGCCGACAAGGCTGCTGCCGATGCCCTGTTCGCCGCCGGCAAGAACGCCATCAATGAGCCGGAGGTGCTGGACTGCGGCAAGTACGCCGGCATGACCACCCTCGAGGCCCGCAAGGCCATTCTGGCCGATCTGGAAGCAGGCGGCTTCCTGAAGGAGATCGAGCCCCTCAAGCACGAGGTGGGCACCTGCTACCGCTGCCACTCCACCATCGAGCCCATGGTGTCCAAGCAGTGGTTCGTCAAGATGGAGCCGCTGGCAAAGCCCGCCATCGAGAGCGTGGAAAAGGGCGAGATCAAGTTCGTGCCCGAGCGCTTCACCAAGAACTATATGAACTGGATGAAGAACACCCGCGACTGGTGCATCAGCCGTCAGCTGTGGTGGGGCCATCAGATCCCGGCATGGTACTGCGACGACTGCGGCGAGACCGTGGTGGCAAAGTCTGCTCCCTGTGCCTGCCCCAAGTGCGGCAGCGCAAAGCTCACGCAGGACCCCGATACGCTGGATACCTGGTTCTCCTCCGCTCTGTGGCCCTTCAGCACGCTGGGCTGGCCCAATGAAGAGAGCGAAGACCTCAAGTATTTCTACCCCACCAACACCCTCGTTACCGGCTACGACATCATCGGCTTCTGGGTCAGCCGCATGATCTTCTCCGGTCTGGCCTACACCGGCAAGGCACCCTTCAGCACTGTCTGCATCCACGGTATCGTGCGCGACAGTCAGGGCCGCAAGATGTCCAAGAGTCTGGGCAACGGCATCGACCCGCTGGAAGTCATTGCCCAGTACGGCGCAGATGCCCTGCGCTTTATGCTGGTGGACGGCTCCACCCCGGGCAACGACATGCGTTATATCGAAAAGAAGGTGGAGGCTGCCCGCAACTTTGCCAATAAGCTGTGGAATGCTACCCGCTTTGTGCTGATGAACCTGCCCGAGGACTTTACCCCGGGCCTGCCCAGTGAGGACAAGCTGGACATGAGCGACAAGTGGGTGCTCACCAAGCTGAATCAGGTGGCCGGTGCCATGACCGACAACCTCGACCACTACGAGATGGGTCTGGCCGCCGCCAAGATCAACAGCTTTATCTGGGATGTCTACTGTGACTGGTTCATCGAGATCGCAAAGCCCCGCCTGAACTCCGGCGATGCCGAGCAGGCCGACACCGCCCGCCGTGTGCTGGTGTATGTGCTGGACAAGGCCCTCAAGCTGCTGCATCCCTTCATGCCCTTCATCACCGAAGAGCTGTATCAGGCTCTGCCCGGCTCTGCCGAGACCATCATGACCCAGAGCTGGCCCACCTTTGACGAAGCTCACAACTGGGCCGACGAAGAGGAAGCTTTTGAAAAAGTCATGGACTACATCAAGGCCGTGCGTACCATGCGCACCGAGATGAATGTCCACCCCGCCAAAAAGACCAGCATGATCATCGAGACCGCCGACGCTGCACCCTTCCAGAAGGCACAGGTCTATCTGGCAAAGTTCGCCTTTGCCACCGACGTGACCTTTACCGAGAAGTACGAGGGCAGCACCGACGGCATGGTGCAGGTGTCCACCCACGCCGCCCGCGGCTTCATCCCCATGATGGAGCTGATCGACCGCGACAAGGAACTGGCCCGCCTGAACAAGGAAAAGGCCAAGGCCGAAAAGGAAATGGCCATGTTCGCGAACCAGCTGAACAACCCCAAGTTCGTGGAGCGCGCCCCGGCGGCACTGGTGGAGGATATCCGCAATAAGTACGCCAAGAGCCAGGATAAGCTGGCCAACATCGAGCAGAGCATCAAGGCTCTGGGCTGATTTGAGCGGGGAATATAACAGCAGCGCACAGCGCACTTCGCCGTGGGTGACCGCAGGGCGGGTGATCTTTACCCTTGCTCTCATCGGCTGCATCGCGTTCATCTTTTCCAATTCCATGAAGATCGCCTCGGTGTCTACTGTGTCCAGCAGCCGGGTGCTCACTCTGCTGCAGGCGGCTCTGCGCCGTCTGGGCCATCCGGCCCTTGCCCAGCGCCTGACCGACCACATCGTGCGCAAGCTGGCACACTTCTGCGAGTATATGCTGGAGGGCTTTCTGCTCATGCTGTGTATGCGGGTGTATACCCGGCAGTATATCTGGCACATCAGCGTGCCCATGCTGGGCGGCGTGCTCACTGCGCTGACCGATGAGACCATCCAGATCTTTTCGCCCGGACGCAGCAGTCAGGTCACCGATGTGTGGCTGGATTCAGCCGGTGTTCTGGCGGGCATCCTTACGGCGCTGGTGCTCATGGCGCTGTGCAGATTGTTGTTCAACCATCGTAATAAGGAGTAACCAATGACCATCGAACAGGCAAATCAGTATTTTGCCGCCCTGCCGGACGGTTTTGCCTCCACCGAACAGCTGCGCGCCGCGTTCACCGCGCCGGTGCAGAAGGTGCAGTTCGTGGGCGTGGCAGGCACGGCAGGCAAGACCGTGACGGCCCGCCTGCTGGCGGCCATCCTGCACGCACAGGGGATCCATGCCGGCCTGTACCATGCCGGGTGCCGCCCGCTGTCGGAGCGCATCTGCATCGATGATGCCCCGGTGGACGAGGGCCTGCTGGCTCTGACTGCGGATGCCCTTTCCGCAGCCGAGGCCCTGCCGCAGGATGCAGCGGAGCTGGCCGCTGCGGCCAACTGCTTTGGCGCAGCGGGCTGCACACTGGCCGTGGTGGAACTGCCGGATGCGGGCCTTGCGGAAGCGCTGCCCGGTATGCCGGTGTGCGCCGTCACCTCGGTCGGCCCGGACGGTGTGAGCCGCTCGGTGGAGCGCCTTGCGGCTCTGGCAGCAGGTGTCATGCGCAAGGAAAGCATCTGCGTCACCGCGCCGGAGCAGCCCAAGTCTGTGCTCAGCGAGCTGATCGTGGCCGCAGGCAAGTGCGGCTGTGAGCTGGTGGTGCCGGACCCGGAGGATATCACCTTTCTGGAGGCAGAAAAGTTTGCCAGCAAGGTGGACTACGGCGGATATACCGTGCCGCTGGCTTTTCTGGGCCGTCATGCGGCGGGCAGCGCTGCCATGGCTGTGGAGCTTTCGCTGGCGCTGTGCCGCAAGGGCTTTGATGTTACCGACGATGCCATTCTGGAAGGTCTGGCTGCGGTGGAGAACCGCAGCAGCATCCGGGTCATCTCGCAGCGCCCACTCATCATTCTGGATGCCTGCCGCACCCCGCAGCAGGCAGCAGCCTTGCTGCGTGTGCTCAACATGGCCAAGGTGCGCCATATGAGCGCCATCATCGGTCTGGCAGAGGAGGAGGGAGCCGAAGCGTTCTTCTCCGCACTGGAGACCGGCCTGACCCCTGAAGAGCAGAAAAAGGATAAGTCCACCATGCCCGGCATGAGTGAGAACCCCTTTGATAAGGTGTATCTTGTCACCCCGGCAGGCGGCGATGACGAGATGACGGCCCGTTTGACCGAAAAGGCAAAGTATCATTTTGATGCCGAGATGTGCACCAGCATTGCCGAAGCAGTGGAGTTGGCTCATGCCAACACCCGCCGCGGCCTGCTGGTCTGCGGCGGTGAAGCTGCCGCGCTGGAAGCGGCCGAACTGCTGGTGAACAGCTGAGCCGACACGCTTCCCTAAAAAATAAACGAAAGATCCCGTACACTGAAACCATGTGTACGGGATCTTTTTATTTTTGGCAAAGGAGATGGACAAACCATGGCAACGGTAAGCTTCAGCCCGGCGGGCGATGTGCTTTATGCCTACCTTGCGGGCGAGATCGATCACGATGCGGCGCAAAGCCTGCGCATCCAGCTGGATGATGCACTGGTCAGCCGTGCCCCGCAGACCATGATCCTGGATTTTGGCGGGGTCGGATTTATGGATTCATCCGGTGTAGGGCTGATCCTGGGGCGGCAGCGCATTGCCCGCACACTGGGCACGGCACTGCGGGTGCAGCACACACCGTCCCAGCTGGCAAAGGTGCTGCAGCTGGCGCGCATCCCCTGCACGGATGCAGGACAGAAGGAGGAATAAACCATGAAAGCGGAAAACACAACAAAGATCCAGTTCGATTCCCTCAGCGTGAACGAAAGCTACGCCCGGGGCGCAGCGGCGGCCTTTCTTGCCCGGTACGACCCCACCGTGCCGCAGCTGGCCGATATCAAAACGGCAGTGTCTGAGGCGGTGACCAACTGCATCGTCCATGCCTACCCGGACCACATCGGGCCGGTGGCCATGAGCATTGCAGTCTATCCCGGGCGGGAGGTGCACATCACGGTGGCAGATAAGGGCATCGGCATCCCGGATATCCCGCAGGCCATGGAACCGCTGTTTACCACCGGAAACCCGGAGGAACGCTCCGGGCTGGGCTTTGCGGTGATGCAGAGCTTTATGGATAAGGTCAAGGTCATCTCAAAGCCCGGCAAGGGTACAAAGGTGCTGCTCATCAAGCGTCTGGCCCAGAGAGAATGATACATAACAGGAAAGGCAGGCAGGAGCATGGTATCGGATAAGACCCGGCGGGACGCATTCATTGAGCAGAATCTGGGGCTGGTGCACGCCTGCGCCGGGCGCTTCCGCGGGCGGGGCATAGAGTACGATGACCTGTACAGTGCCGGATGCATGGGACTTGTAAAAGCCTGCGATAATTTTGATGAGAGCCGCGGCGTATGCTTTTCTACCTATGCAGTGCCGGTAATTTTAGGCGAGATCAAAAAGCTGTTCCGGGACAGCGGCACAGTCAAGGTGAGCCGCTCCTTAAAAGAATTAGGAATGCGCGTACAGGCGGCACGGGAGCATCACATGAAAGTGTGCGGTACGGAGCCGACCCTTTCTCAGCTGGCGGAAGAATTGAATGAACCTGCAGAGAACATCACACTTGCCATTCAGGCGGCACAGCCTGCCATGAGCCTGACCCCGGAAAATGAAGAAGAGGACCGGCAGATGGATATTCCAGTAGAATCCCCGGAAGAAGCATTGGCAGAACGTATCAGTCTGGAAGAGGTGCTTCACGCTTTGCCGGAACAGGACAGGCAATTGATCCGCCTGCGGTTTTATGGCAACAAGACCCAGAGTGAAACTGCAAAGGTGCTGCATACCACACAGGTGCAAATCTCCCGGCGGGAACGTAAGATACTGGTACAGCTGCGCCGTCGACTTTTAGAAGATTAGATGTCATACTTTCCAGATTAAAAGAAAAAAACTGGGCAAAAAGCCAAAAGCCGGATTTTTGCGAAAAATATGAAGAAAATGCTTGCTTTTTGCAAAAGGCTGTGCTAAAATATATTACTGTCAGGCGGACATCCGACAGAATGAAACACTTCAGAAGGAACGTCCTAACGTGAAGAATCGATGAGCTTCGACAAGAAACTCAAAAATAATTCAAAAAAGTGCTTGACAACTTATCACGAAAGTGATAAAATAAATAAGCTTTCAGCCGCAAGGCTGAGGCGCACAGGACCTTGAAAATTGAACAATATCGAAAAACTTGTAAGGAACCTTTTAAGTGTTTGGAAAAACACTAAAAACAATTCCAAAAGTAATTCACACAGGACGCAAGTGATTGCGTGCTGAGCGAACAAGATTTAACACTTTTAAGTGATAAATATCATTTATAAAGAGTTTGATCCTGGCTCAGGACGAACGCTGGCGGCGCGCCTAACACATGCAAGTCGAACGAGCGAGAGAGAGCTTGCTTTCTCGAGCGAGTGGCGAACGGGTGAGTAACGCGTGAGGAACCTGCCTCAAAGAGGGGGACAACAGTTGGAAACGACTGCTAATACCGCATAAGCCCACGGGTCGGCATCGACCAGAGGGAAAAGGAGCAATCCGCTTTGAGATGGCCTCGCGTCCGATTAGCTAGTTGGTGAGGTAACGGCCCACCAAGGCAACGATCGGTAGCCGGACTGAGAGGTTGAACGGCCACATTGGGACTGAGACACGGCCCAGACTCCTACGGGAGGCAGCAGTGGGGAATATTGCACAATGGGGAAACCCTGATGCAGCGACGCCGCGTGGAGGAAGAAGGTCTTCGGATTGTAAACTCCTGTTGTTGGGGAAGATAATGACGGTACCCAACAAGGAAGTGACGGCTAACTACGTGCCAGCAGCCGCGGTAAAACGTAGGTCACAAGCGTTGTCCGGAATTACTGGGTGTAAAGGGAGCGCAGGCGGGAAGACAAGTTGGAAGTGAAATCTATGGGCTCAACCCATAAACTGCTTTCAAAACTGTTTTTCTTGAGTAGTGCAGAGGTAGGCGGAATTCCCGGTGTAGCGGTGGAATGCGTAGATATCGGGAGGAACACCAGTGGCGAAGGCGGCCTACTGGGCACCAACTGACGCTGAGGCTCGAAAGTGTGGGTAGCAAACAGGATTAGATACCCTGGTAGTCCACACCGTAAACGATGATTACTAGGTGTTGGAGGATTGACCCCTTCAGTGCCGCAGTTAACACAATAAGTAATCCACCTGGGGAGTACGACCGCAAGGTTGAAACTCAAAGGAATTGACGGGGGCCCGCACAAGCAGTGGAGTATGTGGTTTAATTCGACGCAACGCGAAGAACCTTACCAAGTCTTGACATCCCTTGACGGACATAGAAATATGTTTTCTCTTCGGAGCAAGGAGACAGGTGGTGCATGGTTGTCGTCAGCTCGTGTCGTGAGATGTTGGGTTAAGTCCCGCAACGAGCGCAACCCTTATGGTCAGTTACTACGCAAGAGGACTCTGGCCAGACTGCCGTTGACAAAACGGAGGAAGGTGGGGATGACGTCAAATCATCATGCCCTTTATGACTTGGGCTACACACGTACTACAATGGCGTTAAACAAAGAGAAGCAAGACCGCGAGGTGGAGCAAAACTCAGAAACAACGTCCCAGTTCGGACTGCAGGCTGCAACTCGCCTGCACGAAGTCGGAATTGCTAGTAATCGTGGATCAGCATGCCACGGTGAATACGTTCCCGGGCCTTGTACACACCGCCCGTCACACCATGAGAGCCGGGGGGACCCGAAGTCGGTAGTCTAACCGCAAGGAGGACGCCGCCGAAGGTAAAACTGGTGATTGGGGTGAAGTCGTAACAAGGTAGCCGTAGGAGAACCTGCGGCTGGATCACCTCCTTTCTAAGGAGTCAGGCAAGGACAGAACATCAAAAGATGGACAGTCCTTGGACAGGTAACAAACGAGTAGAGTAGATATTGTTCGATTTTGAGGGCCCTGAAAAGGGAACTCAATTCCTAATGTGGGGGTTTAGCTCAGCTGGGAGAGCACCTGCTTTGCAAGCAGGGGGTCAAGGGTTCGATTCCCTTAATCTCCACCACATGGGCCAATAGCTCAGCTGGCTAGAGCACACGACTGATAATCGTGAGGTCGATGGTTCGAGTCCATTTTGGCCCACCATGTGACGTTTCTCAAAGTTCCGGGAGACCGGGCTTTGAGGAATATCACCAAGACGTACCTTGAAAACTGAATAATAACTGCGAAACAAAGATTATAGTAAGTTCTTTTTTAAGAAATATTGCAATTTCAAAAGGAAGGGTAACAATAATCTTCGTTGGCAAGAGAGAATCAAGAGGATACCAAATGTTCCAAGAGAACGTTTGAAAGGTCAAGCGAACAAGGGCGCAGGGCGAATGCCTTGGCACTGGGAGCCGATGAAAGACGTGATAAGCTGCGATAAGCTTCGGGGAGCTGCAAATAAGCATTGATCCGGAGATTTCTGAATGAGGAAACTCACCTGGGTTCATACTCAGGTACGTTATACTGAACTTCAAAATAGGTATATCGAGGGAACCGCCTGAACTGAAACATCTAAGTAGGGCGAGGAAGAGACATCAAACGAGATTCCGTAAGTAGTGGCGAGCGAACGCGGAAGAGGGCAAACCGAGAGTAGAAATACTTTCGGGGTACGGAGCGCATTTAAGACTTAAGTTGTTAACCGAACGGCATGGGGAGGCCGGCCGGTCAGAGAGTGTGAGAACCACGTAGGTGAAAACGACAAGAGCCGAGCGAATTCCAGAGTACGGCCAGACACGTGAAACCTGGTCGGAATACGGGGGGACCACCCTCCAACCCTAAATACTACCCAGTGACCGATAGCGTATAGTACTGTGAAGGAAAGGTGAAAAGCACCCCGGGAGGGGAGTGAAAAAAGAACCTGAAACCCTGTGCCTACAAGCACCTAGAGCGCGTCAAAGCGTGATAGGGTACTTTTTGTAGAACGGTCCGGCGAGCGATTGTATGCAGCAAGGTTAAGGACTTAAGGTCTGGAGCCGAAGCGAAAGCGAGTTTGAAAAGGGCGTTAAGTTGCATATAATGGGCCCGAAACCGGGTGACCTACCCATGGTCAGGTTGAAGTGGAGGTAAAGCTCCATGGAGGACCGAACCGACCTCCGTTGAAAAGGCGGCGGATGAACTGTGGGTAGCGGAGAAATTCCAATCGAACCCGGAGATAGCTGGTTCTCCCCGAAATAGTTTTAGGACTAGCCTCAAGTTAGATACCTGGAGGTAAAGCACTGAATAGCCTAGCGGCCGAGAGGTTAGCGAAGCTTATCAAACTCAGAATGCCAGAGTATTGATGCTTGGGAGTCAGACAGTGTCAGATAAATGTCATTGTCAAAAGGGAAACAGCCCAGATCTACAGCTAAGGTCCCAAAGTCAGGTTAAGTGGAAAACGATGTGAAGATACGTAGACAACCAGGATGTTGGCTCAGAAGCAGCCACTCATTCAAAGAGTGCGTAATAGCTCACTGGTCGAGCGTCTTTGCGCGGAGAATTTAACGGGGCTAAACCTGACACCGAAGCTTAGGCAGCATGTTTACATGGGGGGGAGCGTTGTATACGCGGTGAAACAGTAGCGCAAGCGGCTGTGGAGTGTATAGAAGTGAGAATGCCGGAATGAGTAGCGCGAATGCAGTGAGAATCTGCATGGCCGAAAGCCTCAGGTTTCTGGAGGAAGGTTCGTCCGCTCCAGGTTAGTCGGGAGCTAAGGTGAGGCCTAACGGCGTAGCCGATGCACAGACGGTAGAGATTCCGTCACCACCAAAAAGAGTTAAACACAGGGACACATATGAAGTCTCGGAGCCGGGTGTTGGTTCCGGTAGCGATCGAGGGAAATTAGTACCGAAGTCTGAGATGGAAGATGGCGAGAAAAGCTGTGTGTATTTCTGCGGTGCCCGTACCGCAAACCGACACAGGTAGGTAGGAAGAAGATTCTAAGGCCAACGGGAGAAGGGTTGTTAAGGAACTCGGCAAATTGACCCCGTAACTCGGGGGAGAAGGGGTGCTGCAGCAATGCAGCCGCAGAGAATCGGCCCAAGCAACTGTTTAGCAAAAACACAGGTCTGTGCTAAATCGAAAGATGACGTATACGGGCTGACGCCTGCCCGGTGCTGGAAGGTTAAGAGGAGATGTGCAAGCATTGAATCGAAGCCCCAGTGAACGGCGGCCGTAACTATAACGGTCCTAAGGTAGCGAAATTCCTTGTCAGGTAAGTTCTGACCCGCATGAAAGGCGTAATGATTTGGGCACTGTCTCAACAGCCCGCCCGGCGAAATTGTAGTACCGGTGAAGATGCCGGTTACCCGCGACAAGACGGAAAGACCCCATGGAGCTTTACTGTAGCCTAATATTGGGTTTCGATGTTGCATGCACAGGATAGATGGGACACTGGGAAGCAGGTGCTTTGGCGCTTGTGGAGTGGCCGTTGGGATACCATCCTTGCGATATTGGAATTCTAACCTGCGCCTTTGAATCAAGGCGGGGGACATTGTTAGGTGGGCAGTTTGACTGGGGCGGTCGCCTCCTAAAGAGTAACGGAGGCGTTCAAAGGTTCGCTCAGCTTGAACGGAAATCAAGCAAAAGAGTGCAAACGCAGAAGCGAGCCTAACTGCGAGACTGACGGGTCGAGCAGTAACGAAAGTTGGAGTTAGTGATCCGGTGGTATGTGGTGGAAATGCCATCGCTCAACGGATAAAAGTTACCCTGGGGATAACAGGCTGATCTCCCCAAGAGTCCACATCGACGGGGAGGTTTGGCACCTCGATGTCGGCTCATCGCATCCTGGGGCTGTATTCGGTCCCAAGGGTTTGGCTGTTCGCCAATTAAAGCGGTACGCGAGCTGGGTTCAGAACGTCGTGAGACAGTTCGGTCCCTATCTGTCGTGGGCGCAGGATATTTGATGGGAGCTGTTCCTAGTACGAGAGGACCGGAGCGGACGTACCTCTGGCGCACCAGTTGTTCTGCCAAGAGCATAGCTGGGCAACTATGTACGGATCGGATAAACGCTGAAAGCATCTAAGCGTGAAGCCGACCCAAAGATAAGATATCCCATTGTTTCAAACAAGTAAGACCCCTTGAAGACTACAAGGTTGATAGGCACGATGTGTAAGTGGAGTGATCCATTCAGCGAGAGTGTACTAATAGGTCGAGGACTTGACCACAATTCGCTGAGACTCTTAAGAGTCAACGAAAAAATGTAAGCAGTGATTATTCAGTTTTGAAGGCACGTCCTTCTAAGAAACACTGGACAAAGTACGACAAACATGTTATACTGGTTCAGTCAGATCGGTCGGTGTCGATGACGGTGAGGTTCCACCTGTTCCCATTCCGAACACAGAAGTTAAGCTCACTTGTGCCGAAGATAGTTCGCTGGAAACGGCGCGTGAAAATAGGTAGTCGCCGACTTTTATATGGCCCGTTGGTCAAGCGGTTAAGACAGAGGCCTCTCACGCCTTTAACATCGGTTCGATTCCGGTACGGGTCATATTTGCACCTCTAGCTCAGTTGGTAGAGCAACTGACTCTTAATCAGTGGGCCCAGGGTTCGAGTCCCTGGAGGTGCACCAGAAAAGCCACACAGTAGCGTTGAAAAACGTGCTGTGTGGCTTCTTTTTTTGTATCAGATGGCGAGCTTGACTACTTTTTGACTACTTTTCACGGAGTTCTCAGATTTGCCGGAAAGATACTCGTTGAGTTTATCGGCAACATGGAGTGAATCCTCTTGTTCCAGATGAGTATAAATGTCGGCGGTGACCTGAATGCTGCTGTGTCCCATTAGTTTTTGTGCCGTGCGTAAGTCTACCCTTGCACGATAAAGTGTCGTTGCGTAGGTATGCCGCAGCATGTGGGGATGCAGAGGAAAAGGCACAAGGGAAACAACGTGAGAATTCCACATTCGGGTGAATGCGGAGCGGGTCATATCCCCGCCATTGGAGGCAGGGACAATATATCGGCTCAAGTGTGGTGTATCAAGCAAGATGGCTCTGAGCTTGTCCGGGATAGGAATGACCCTGTGCGCAGCTTTTGTTTTGAGATCATCTACGGGATCTTGCTGATTGTTCAGAAAGGTCATAGCACGCCGGACGGTCAGAGAGTTGCTTTGAATGTCCGACCATTGCAACCCAAGCGCTTCTTCCTTGCGAAGCCCGCAGTACAGACAGAGGGCGCAGAATACGCGGGCGCGTGGTTCTACGACTACACTCATCAGAATATCGACCTCATCGGGAAGCAGAGCCTTTTTCTTTTCCGCTTTAGCGTGAGGGGTGATTTTGATACCCTCAGTAGGATTATCAATAATCAGATGATTCAAACGTGCTTCCTCAAAAAGCTGGCGCATAGTCAGAAGAACTTTACGTTGCAGGCTTTCCGATCTGGATGCAACGCTGGCCATAACCTGTCGGATGTGAACTGGTTTTACGTTTCGGAGTTCCATGTATCCGATCTGTTCCATGATGTGGAGATTATAGCTATCCCGGTACATTTTGATGGTAGCGGCCCGTAAATCGGATTTATAGTTTTTCAACCAAATTTTTGCCCACTCGCCCACCAATGTGTGATCTCCAACTTCAAGCCCGGCGGTATCTTGGTTCATTAGTGCATTTGCAGCGGCATTGACTTCAGCAATCGTTTTGCCGTATACAAATTTCTGTTTTCCGTTGGACAATGTCACCTTGCGTTGATAGCGGCCATCTTTTCTTTTTTTGAGTCTTGCCATAATAAAATAACCTCCTTTGGGTACACTTTGACAAGCCTACCCAAAAGAGGTATAATCACAGTGTCGGTTGTGACTGCTCTTTTTGAGTAAGCCAATCTATTTGAACGCTCTCGGTGTTGGTAGCACCGGGGGCGTTTTTTCGTTTTATAAACAATTAAAATCTATGCCTTTGCAATCAGTCCAATAATGTACTGCTTTTTCAACAAATTCTTCTTCAAGGTTGAAATATTCGGCAATCTCCCAATTTTCTGTCATGCCCATCTTGTAGCAATTCAGGATTTCGTTGACAGGGAGATACTTTTCGACAGATGCGGCAAATGCCCGATGCTCTGCCTGTTCTTTGACTTCAAATGGACTATAAGCGCGGTAAAAAGCACCGCTCATGTAATGCCCTGCTTCATGCGCCAGCACAGTGCGTTCCTGTGCGGCGGTCTTGCATTTGCTGCGATCAATGACAAGGAAATTGTCAAAGAACGCGATTGCGAAATTGTTTTTGAGTTTAACATCCACAACGTCTACGTTCAAAGCTTCCAGATCATCATACATACAGCAAACGGCTGTGTTCATGCATTACACACCTGATTTCTTTTTGTTCCGCTCGGCCTTTGCGCGCATAGCGACCATAAGATCGTCAATATCATCGGGGGTAAGATCATCCTTTACATCCCCATAAAAGGCAATCAGTTCATCCTTGACAGCCTGATTCTCATTTTGAGAGTCAGGCTGTTTTTCTTTTGAATCGGCATTCCCTAAGAGGTAATCAACGGAAACACCGTAAAAAGCAGCAATTTCATTCACATAGCGCCGATAGGATTTGTTACGCCCATTCAGCCAGTTTGTGATGACGTTGGGGTGAATCCCAAGATGCTCCGCAAGTTCTTTCTTAGCACCGTGCCGCGGCCCGATGCACTCAATGATTCTTTCTAACAATATATCCATACTACACCGCCTGATTTTGTGCATAAAAGACAAAACCACACAAAACACGCAAAGTGCCGTTGACACCAAACAAAATGCGTGGTATAGTATAGCCATACCACACAAAACACACAACAAACAAAACTGCTTTGTGTGATATGGACAGGTGGTTTTGTGATTTGTTTGATTTGCACTATTATCATATCACAAAACCAAACAAAACACAACTATAAATCTATACAAAGAAAGGAGGACGTTCATGGGGGAACTGTATACCTGCAAGGATGTAGCAGAACGGTACGGTGTTCAGATCATTACCGTATGGGAGTGGATTCGTAAGAAGAAGCTCGGTGCAATCAAAATCGGAAAGGAGTACAGGGTCAGCGCTGAAGACATCAAAGCGTTTGAGCGCTCCCGGCGGACGATTTGATTTTGAAGATGCCACATCAACAAGTGGGGGAGGTGAATTTGGTGGACGAAATGGTTGATAGACTGCTTGACATTCTGGCTGATAAATTAACTGAGCGCCTGAGCGCAGGACACAAAGAGCTGTACACTGCAAAAGAGCTTGCAGAGCGGTACGGGGTATCATGCGCCACGATTCGCAGCAAGATGGCTGCCGGAGAGTTTGGAGAACTCGTTAGTGTCGGCGAGAGAACGCGGCTTGTGCCGTGGGCAGGAGTGCAGGCTTACGAATCTACACACACAGGAATGAGCACAAAAAGGACTTCGGAAAAGCATAAGGCCGTTTCGCATGGCAATCCGGGTCCGATTTGACAAATAAAAAGGCACCGTCCCGTTGCAGCAGGACGATGCCGAAAGGTGCGATGCGCCGAACCGCTTCAAGGAAAGGCTGCATCATCGTTTTTTAGTGTAACTTATTTCCGGCTGGAAATCAAGTACAAGAGAAAGTTTGTAGCTATGACCCATGAGGAACAGATTTCTTTGTTTGAAGCACTTGCGCTGAATGGCGCATGGAGCAACGCGGCCTGTACCGGATACTGCCTGCTGGCTATGCAGAGAGCCGGGCTTGACGAAAAGACCATCGAAAAGGTGCTGCATGAACTGCACTGGGCATTCGATGACACCAGCGTTGAACAGGCCGAGAAGATCTATTGCGGCGGGGAGGAGTAAAGATGCAGGAATTGCTGATGTTCATGTACCACCTCACCCCCGATCAGGCGGCGGCTCGTGTCCCGTTGTTCCAGTTCTGGCTGACCGCTTTTGGGGCGGCGCTGCTGATCTGGTTGGATAGCAAGGGCGTGTTCGATGTTTTTGGAGCATGGCTCGGCCGTGTTCTCCGTGATACCGCGGTAGGTGACCTGATCCGCAAGTTTATGTGATTTCGGGCTTGTCCCGGTTGTTTTTCTGAAAGAAAAGGAGATTTCAATGAAGTACGGAAGAAGTTTGCAGGAGCTTGCGATTGAGCTTGACCGGCAGGCCAAGGTCAAAAAGGACTACGTTGCCACAGCGGGTGCTATGCAGATGACCGCCGTCAACGAGAACTTTGACCTCGTGATCGGCAACACCCCGTTCCAGCTGAACGAAAATGCCCACCGTCAGCTGGGATTGCAGTTGAAGATCCCGGCTCCCTACTACGAGCGGATGCGGGCAGAGAACCCCGGCTTGCTGATGGCAAACGTCAATGGCTGGTTCCAGCAGTCCCCGGACACCCGCCGCATGGTTCGCACCCTTGATGGTACCGCCCGCGCCATCCTCTCCGACCGCTACCGCCGTATCGACAACTACGAGGTTGCACAGACGGTCCTGCCGATTATCTCTGAAATGCAGGGAGCCCGCATTGAAAGCTGTGAACTGACCGATACCCGCATGTACATCAAGGTTGTCAATGAGCGCATCCAGACCGAAGTAGTGCCGGGGGACATCGTTCAGGCCGGCATCCTGATTTCCAATTCTGAGGTCGGCATGGGCAGCGTTTCCGTGAAGCCTCTGATTTACCGTCTTGTCTGTACCAATGGCATGGTGGCGGATGTGGGTGTTGGCAAGCGCCATGTTGGCCGCATCAATGAAAGCGTGGATGGCGATTTCGGGATTTTCCGGGATGAGACCATCGAAGCCGACGACCGGGCATTCCTGATGAAGATTGAGGACACCGTCCGGGCGGCGGTCGATGAAGCCCGGTTCAATGCGCTGGTGCAGAAACTCCGGGATGCCAAGGAAGCACCCATTCTCCCGGCGGCGGCTCCCAAGGTAGTTGAGCTTGCGGCCAAGGAGTTCAACATCCGCCAGAACGAGAGCGAGGGCATTCTGGGACATCTTATCGCGGGCGGTGACCTTTCCCTCTATGGTCTGGCAAACGCTGTCACACGGCACGCGCAGGATGTGCAGAGCTACGACCGCAGCACTGAGCTGGAAGCCACTGGCTACAAGATCATCACCATGCAGCCCTCGTTGCTGAAGCGCTGGAATGAGGAGGTGAGCATCGTATGAGTGGCAGACACATGAATGCCCGGCCCAAAAGGCTGACCCGCAAGCAGAAAGAAGCCCTTTCTGCACATGGCTGGGATTCCCGGCAGTACCTTTTCATTCAGGACAGCCCGGATGCCGGCGGCTGGGTTCTGATGAACAAGACCACCGGCCATTATGAAGTATTCAAAAATTGAAAGGAGAGTGCGATATGGCACAGGATACCGCATTGCAGGTCATTGAACTTCAGCAGTTGCCTATCATTGTCGAGCGGCTTCACAGCGTAAAGGCCGACATTGAGCGGCGCACCGCAGAAGCTACCTCGCTGATCTGCACCGAAGAAACATATAAGAGCGTCAAGGATGCCCGCGCCCAGCTTACCAAAGAATTCAAGGAGTACGAAGCCCAGCGCACGGCCATCAAGAGCAAAATCCTTGAACCCTACAATGCCTTTGAGAAGGTTTACCGGGAGTGCGTGACGGCACCGTTCCAGCAGGCAGATGCCGAGCTGAAGCAGAAAATCACGGATGTGACCTCTGGCATTGTGGCGCAGAAGACGGAAGCGCTCATGGACTACTACGGCGAACTGGTGGAAGCCGCCGACATTGATTGGCTGGATGATCTGACCTACCGTCCGAAAGTCAACATGAGCGACAGCCTGACCTCTTTGAAAAAGCAGGCAAAGGCATTCGTGGACGGCATTGTGGCCGACGTGGCCGCAATCGAGGGCATGGACAACGCCGCCGAGATCATGGTGGAGTACCGTAGCAATTTGGATTTGCCCAACGCCATCAAGACTGTGGGTGACCGGCACAAGGCGCTGGAGGAACAGCGTCGGCGGGAGGAAGAGCGCCGCGCCCGGCAGACAGAGCGGGAAGCCGCTGCCGAAAAAGCCCGCGCCGCAGTTGTGGCAGCTTCGGCGGTTGATCTGCCCGTCCCGGTGCAGGAACCGCCCGAATTGCAGGAAGCCGGCACTCAGCCGGAACCCCAGCCTGAACTTCAGCCCACCCCGGCGGCTGAGCCTATCCTGATGACCCGCTTTTATGCGAAAGGCACCAAAGCCCAGCTGATCGGTTTGAAGCATTATCTGGAAAAGGAAGGTATTGAATATGGCAACTTATAATCCGATGCCGGTACAGCAGAAGCCCAAGTTCTCCGTGGCAATCACCACCAAGGGCTATCAGTCCTTGATCTCCAACACTCTGCGCGACCCGGCCCGCGCCCGCCGGTTCACGGCCAGCATTACCTCGGCGGTGGCCGTCAACCCCGCCCTGCAGGAATGCGATGCCGGCACGATTCTGGCCGGTGCCCTGTTGGGTGAAAGCCTGAACCTCAGCCCGTCCCCTCAGCTGGGGCAGTACTACCTCGTGCCTTTCAAGCAGAAAGCCAAGTATGACCGCAACAACAGGCTGATCCGCCAGGAGAGTGTTACGGCACAGTTTGTTCTGGGCTATAAGGGCTACATCCAGCTGGCCTTACGCAGCGGCCAGTACAAGGATCTGGATGTTATGGTCATCAAGCAGGGCGAGTACCTCGGCAAAGACCCGGAAACCGGAAAAGCCAAATTCCAGTTCGTCGAGGATGACGATCAGCGTGACGCGTTGCCCACGGTCGGGTATATGGCCTACTTTGAGTACCTCAACGGCTTCCGCAAGGTGTTGTATTGGTCGAAAGAGAAAATGATGACCCATGCCGATACCTATTCCAAGGCTTTCAGCCGTAAGAACTACGAAGACCTGATGGCTGGCAAAGTCCCGGAAAGCGAGATGTGGAAGTACTCCTCGTTCTGGTACAAAAACTTTGATGACATGGCCAAAAAGACCCTGCTTCGCCAGCTTATTTCCCGCTGGGGCGTTATGAGCATCGAAATGACGAAAGCCATGGAGAGCGACAACGCCGTGGCAACAGTGTCCGACAACAACGAGATCATCACCGAGCCGGAACCGATGCCTGGTGCATCCGAACAGCCGGAACTGCATACCGGGAAGCCTGAGGTGGGCGATGGGCAGGCATTGCCCCATGTGGACATTGCTCAGAGTGAACCCACGACCGCCGAGCCGGTGGTTGACCTCAGCTCGTTATGATTGACTACAACATCATCGCAACTGGCAGTAAAGGCAATGCGGTGGTGATTGACCAAAAAATCCTGATTGACTGCGGCGTGTCTTTCAAGGCACTGTCAAAAGTATACCGGGCGTTGAAGCTGGTTCTGCTCACTCACATTCACAGTGACCACTTCCAGCCGACAACGCTCCGGCTTTTGGCAGAAAACCGCCCCACGCTCCGTTTTGCGTGCTGTGCATGGCTGTGCAAGCCGCTGGTGGATGCAGGGGTGCCGGTCTCGCAGATTGATGTTCTGGAGCCGGGGCACATGTACGGATACGGCATCTGTAATGTCAGGCCCGATATGGTCAAGCACAATGTTCCGAATTGCGCTTGGAAAGTCTGGCTCCCATCAGGGAAGCTGTTTTACTGCACAGACATGAACAATTTGAACGGCATCACGGCTCCAAACTATGACCTGTACATGGTGGAAGCCAATTACGATGACGCAGAAATCCAAGCCAAAATTGCTGAGAAAAAGCTGAACGGTGAGTACATTTACGAGCTGGGAGTGCTGCACAACCACATGAGCCTTGCCAAGATCAATGACTGGTTATACGCCAACATGGGGCCGAACAGCGCCTATATCTATATGCACTGCCATCAGGACAAGGAGGATGCCACATGACCGGGCGGCTGGTAGACATGGCCTTTACCCTCGGCGGGAAACAGCGGGTCACGCTGGAGATCAACGGCGACTTCCGGGAAATCTGGGACAAGCTCCATCAGGAGCCGGTTCTGGACGTGGAAATCAAAAAGCACCGTGAAAAGCGCAGCCTTTCGGCAAATGCGTATTTCCACGTCCTCTGCAACAAGATTTCTGCGGAGACCGGCGAGAGCGAGGATGCCGTGAAACGGCGGCTCGTGGTTTCGTATGGAGCGCTTGCTCGCGACAAGGACGGCAAGACTGTTGGACTGAAACTTCCGCCGACCGTAGATCCCGGCGACTTTTACCCCTATGTCCGGCTCTATGAAACCCGGCAGGAAAACGGAAAAGATTACTCCTGCTATTTTGTTTACAAGGAAAGTCACAAGATGGATTCAAAGGAATTTGCTCATCTTGTGGATGGTGCAATCGAAGAAGCCAAGGAACTGGGCATTCAGACGGATACCCCGGAACAGCTGGCTCGTTACAAAGAAGAATGGTCGAAATGACCGGAAAGGACAATCACAATGGAAATGGTTTCTATTCCTCTGGAACAGTATCAGGAATTTCTTCAGATGCGGCTGGAACTGCACTTGATCTATACCAAGTGCAGCGAAGAAGTGGCCTATGATACCGGCATCTATGTTGCAGACCTGATGCGGATTCTGCACCCTGACCGTTTTCCCGCACCCCCTGCGCAGCGCCCGGTGATTCCGATGAAAGTACCTGAGGTGATGCCCGATGCTGAACAGCTGTGATTTTCAGGGGCGGCTTGCCGCTGATCCTGAACTGCGGACCACCCAGACAGGAAAGCAGGTGGCAAGTTTCCGCATGGCGGTTGACCGGGACATGGTTGATGCCAACGGCCACCGCCCTACGGACTGGCTCACCTTTACCGCATGGGGCAAGACGGCGGAGTTCGTCAGCAAGTACTTCCGCAAGGGGAGCGCCGCTGTGGTTCATTCCCGCTGCCAGACGCGGCAGTATGAGGATAAGAACGGCAACAACCGCACGGCGATTGAGTTCGTGGTGGACAACATCTATTTTGCTGGGCAGAAGCAGGACAACCAGCAGGGGGCCGTGGATGATGGCGGGACGAACCCGCCACCGGCCACCTATCGGAACCAGCAGCCGCAGCCCCAGCAGATGGGCTTTTCCACCCAGAGCCAGCGCCAGCAGTGGCAGGGGGCGGCCGATCATCCCGGCAATGTTCAGGTCAGCCAGAGCTTTTCTCAGGGCAGTGACGATGATTTCTCGGTTCTGGACGATGCCGATGATCTGCCGTTCTAAGGAGGTTCATTGATGGCAACTGGTAAACGGTATTACTGGATAAAGCTCAAAGATAGTTTCATGTCATCGGATGAAATTGACTATCTTATGAGCCAGCCAGACGGTGCCAACTATGTTGTTCTCTATCAAATGCTGTGTCTCAAGACCATCAATACAAACGGTTGTTTGGTTTCCAAAATCGGAGAAATGCTCATTCCCTACGATGCCGAAAAGATTCAGAGGGAATGCAAATGGTTCCCTCTGTCAACCGTCCGTCTGGCTCTGACTGTTTATAAACAAATCGGCTTGATTTTTGAAAACCCGGACGGAACACTGTCAATCTCTGATTATCAGAACATGATTGGCAGTGAAACCGACTGGGCGGCGAAAAATCGCAGAATTCGTAGTAATGCTGCGAACAAGGAGCTACAAGAGGGACACGACACTGGACACACAAGTGGACACAATGTGTCCAGTGATGGTGGGGAAAATGTCCCTACAGAGAAAGAGATAGAGAAAGATAAAGAGATAGAGAACAGAGAAAGAGTAAGAGATAACGGTAGTACGGCTGTTGATGCTGGGCTGTCTGAGATTATCCGCTCTTTCGAGGACAACATTGGTAGCTTCCCCCCGGCGGCGAGTGATGCCCTGATGGGCTGGCGGGAAATCTTCACGGATGACCTCATCCTGCTGGCTATCAAAAAGGCTGCACTGGCCGGGATTCGTAAGTGGAACTACGTCAACGGCATCCTGAAAGCATGGAAAAATGAGGGCGTGAAAACCATTGGCGATGTGCAGTCCCGTGATGAGCGGCGCAATCCCCCGGCGGGTCAACAGCAAAAGCCCTCCGCCAAGGATGATTATGATGCAATTTTCGGAGGTTTAGGATGACAGTTGAATGTTTGAAGAATGCGCTGGCACTGATTGAAAACTATTTCGGCCGGCCGCTTTCTACCGATGAGCGCACGGCGCGGTCGCAGATTTACGCCGCCGCGCTCAAAGACATCCCGGATGATGTGGCCGCGGCGGCTTTGACAAAAGCGCTGACGGTGTGCCGGTATCAGAACCAGCTGTTGGTTGACTGGTGCGCAGAAATCCGCAAGTTGCAGAGCGCCGGTCAGCCTACAGCAAACGACCTGTGGACGCAGGCCATCGTTGCCGCCCGGAAGATTGAGCGGAACCAGTACTATGCCACCCACGGCGGACTGGTGACGGCCACCGGGAAGCTGACCGCAGAGGACTTCCGGGCAGAGAACAGGAGCATCTTCGGTGCCTTGCCTGCCGCTGTGCGGGAATGGGCTGGCTCCCCGGCGGGGCTGGTGGATGCCCTTGACCGCTCCAATGCGGATCTCTTGCAGTACGTCAAGCCCGGTTTTGTCAAGGCAGTGGATGCTGCCAAGGATGCGGATCGGATGCCCCCGGCACTGCCCAGCGGGGCAAAAGCTCAGATTGGAGGTTGAAATGCAGCTTCGTTCTATCGTGTCGCTGGCCTGTGCAGTCAGCCTTTTTACCGGCAGCGCCCTTGCCAGCGCGGTCTATACCCGCCGGGTAGACGAACTCACCATGGAGCGGGACATTTACGCCAGCCAGAAAGAAAACTGGATGAACAAGGCCGTGGAGCGCAAGGAAACCATTGAGCAGTTGCAGACCGAGGTTGAGCAGCTCACGGACACCATTGCAGCAGATCAGAGCATTGCCCTTACATACGCAGGGGAGTTTCAATGCACAGCCTACTGCTCCGAGGAATATCCGCATATCTGCGGGGAGGGGCAGGGCATCACTTCCAGCGGCGCCAAGGTTCAGCCGGGCGTGACGGTGGCCGCAGACACCAGCATCTTTCCCTATGGCACGGTCATTCTGATTGAGGGCGTAGGGATGAGGGTGGTTCAGGATACCGGCTCGCTTATCAAGGAAAATACCTTAGATGTGGCCGTTGGCACCCATGCGGAAGCGATTTCGTGGTCTGGCTGGGGTTCTCACAAGGTCTGGATTGTGACGGGAGGTGAGACGGATGTCGCTGAATGAGTACGGCGAAAAGCTGGATTCCAACGGTTATGCGCCCAGCATCCTGCATGATAAGCCGGTCTGCCTGATCTGCGGACGGTATGGTACAGCACGGCATGAGGTGTACTTCGGGAGTGCCTACCGGGCAAAGAGCAAGCGTCTGGGCCTGTGGGTGACGCTTTGCCCGTGGTGCCATCAGAACGGCTCGACCGCCATCCACAACAATCGTGATGCTGATCTCCGGCTGAAGCGCTGGGCGCAGAAAAAGGCTATGGAACACTACGGCTGGCCGGAAGCCCGGTTTATTCAGGAATTTGGGAGGTCGTATTTATGAGTGAAAAATGCCCGATTATTGCCATTGATCCGGGCAACAGGCAGAGCGCCTACTGCGTTATCGACTGCAACACATTGAGGCCGCTGGAGTTCGGCAAGGTCGATAACGAAGAATTGCGCAACAAGCTGGTTTTCGCCAATGAACAGGGCTGGCAGTGGGCGGCCATTGAAATGGTGGCTTCTTACGGCATGGCCGTAGGCAGGGAAGTGTTTGATACCGTCCTCTGGATTGGGCGTTTCTATGAAGCACTGTCCATCCAGATGGCGCAGAAGCCGCGGCTTCTCTGCCGCATCGAAGAAAAGCGGCACATCTGCCATGACAGCCGGGCAAATGACCCGGCCATCCGGCGGGCGCTGATTGACCGTTTCGCAACCCACGATTTGAAAAACGGAAAAGGCACCAGCAAGAACCCGGATTTTTTCTACGGTTTCAAAGCGGACATCTGGGCGGCATACGCCGTCGGGCTGACTGCCATTGAAAATCACAATAACGATTACAAAATTTCATCTGATTGCTGAAAGGAGTACATACCATGAGTGAAATTTCCAACTACGAGGCCCAGAAGAAAAAGCTGCAGGGCCTGTGCGATGAGCACAACTTCACGTTCCGCTTCTTCAAGGATCGCTATCCCATCACGCTGGTGATCACCCCCATCAACGACGTTGCCACCCAGATGGATATGCTGGGCAATGTGGAAGAAACCGGCTATTGCAGTCAGGATTCTTCTATGTGCTGGTACTTTGAGAACAGCGAGCTGAAGACCAAGGTCAAGGGTACGTTCAGCATCGACAAGGTTCTCCGCACCAAGATTGAAAACATCCTGCTGAAGATGATCTCTTTCTGGCAGCAGTTCTTCTTCCGTGACCTGATGGAGAACGGCAAACTCCGCAACTTCGGCGTGCCGGTGCCTGATGTGCCGGATTCCAATTCTCAGCGGGACTCTCAGCAGGATACCAAGCAGGATGCCAAGCAGGATGCCCCGCAGGACGACACCAACGATGACGATGAACCGCCCGAGGACTCCGCTGAGGACGATACGGAGGAATAATCCATGGCAAAGGCAGCAGTAACGCGCAGCATCCGGGACGACCACCAGAAGAATTTCCTCAAAATCTTCAATGGCCTGACCGGAAAACATAGCCGCTGGGAGATTTGGGAGGATTTCGTCACCCTGACCGCTATTGAGATCTCAAACAGCACGGACAAGGTAAACGCCACGGAGCGCACCAAGATGTATCAGACCATCATTTCCAAATACTCCGCCAAAGAGCGGGACGGCATGGCCGAAATGCTGGCCGAGGTGGTCATGGGCATGGAACAGAACCCCGACCAAGATTTCCTCGGCTCCTTGTACATGATGTGTGAGCTGGGCAATGACCACGCCGGGCAGTTCTTCACCCCCTACGATGTGTGCCGCTGCATGGCCGAGATCACGTTTGACCCGAAGCTGCACCCGGACATGGAGGGCTTCATCTCGGTATCTGACCCGGCCTGCGGTGCTGGGGCCACGCTGCTTGCCTTTTTGAACGTCTGCAAAAGACGGAATATCTGCTACCACAACAAAGTCCTTGTCATAGCCCAAGACATTGACTTCATCGTTGGGCTGATGTGCTACATCCAGTGCAGCTTTATGGGCTGCGCTGGATATGTAGTCATCGGTGACACCCTCACAGACCCGGCAACTGCTTACGATGACCGAGGGCTTCTCCCGGCCGGACCACAGAATCGCATCTGGTATATGCCGTTCTTCTCCACGGATATGTGGTATATGCGGCGGCAGTGGGCGCAGATAGAACTTCTGATGAAGCCTGTCTGCCGCCAGACCGAGCAAGCAGAGCCGGAACACAAAAAGGATGATGCTGCACCGCCGTTGTGTGAGACCAAGACCGGGCAGCTCACATTTTTCTGAAACCATGGAGGAAAATAAATCATGGCAGAGATCACGAACATTGCGTGCAGGAGACTGCATCCGCACCCTGACAACCCCCGCAAGGAACTGGGGGATTTGACGGAACTTGCCGCCAGCATCAAAGAGAACGGCATCTTCCAGAACCTGACCGTTATCCCCGGCCACTACCTCAACAGCCGGGAGTACATTGCGAAGTGCGTTGACGAGGGCGGGGATGCCGCAGCAGCAGCGGCAGCATGGACACCCAAGGCTGTGTGGTCCAGCGATGACTACACCATCATCATCGGGCATCGCCGGGCCGCGGCCGCACAACAGGCAGGATTGTTTGAAGTGCCCTGCGTGGTCGTGGAAATGGACGAAAGGGAACAGCTGCAAACCATGATGATTGAGAACATGCAGCGTAGTGACCTGACTACCTATGAGCAGGCGCAGGGCTTCCAGCTGATGCTGGATCTGGGCGATACGGTAGAGCAGGTGGCATCCAAGTCTGGCTTCTCCCAGTCCACCATCCGCCGCAGGGTGAAGCTCCTTTCTCTTGACCGGGATGCGTTCCGCCGGGCAGAACTTCGCGGCGCTACTCTTTCGGACTACGCAGAGCTGGATAAGATTGAGAGCGTTGAGGACAAAAATAAGGCGCTGGAAGCTCTTGGCACTCAGAACTTCCGCCGGGTGATGCAGGAAGTTCTGGAAAATCAGAAGTGGGAACACCGCAAGGCTGAATGGATTGCAGACCTCAAGAAATTTGCAATCGAAGACCCGAATGCTACTTATCAGACCCACGAACACGTTACCGGGTACAGCAAGTGGAACATCACCAAAGATGTTGTTGTGCCGGAAGATGCAGATCATGTCCAGTATTTCTACAAGGTGAGCAGTGGGCAGATTGATTTGTACAAGACCCGTGATGTGGCCGCAGAGGATGCCGAAAAGGCAAAGCGGGATGCCGCCCGCGAGGAAGAACGCATGATTGGGGAAAGTTTCCACAACATCACGGAACTTATGTTCAATCTCCGCCGTGAATTCGTGGTGGAGCTGACTCCTACCGATTGCAAAAAGGGCTTCCCGGCTATTGCCCGCTACATGGCCTGTGCCGCAGACGATAATTTTGATTTAGACCTGACGCTGATTGGAAACATCCTCGGTGTGGAGCTGTCGCAGGAATTTGTGGACAGTTCCGGCAAGGACTGGTACAAAATTCTGGATGAAGATGGGGTCTACGGTACAATGCCGGAAAAGGTGCTGCTGGCACTTGCCTATTCTTCGATGGACAGCAGCTATTGCGGTTACTGGAGTAAGGACTGGAATGTTGAGCGCCAGAAATATGTGTACTCTTATCGGGAAAATCCGACACTGGATGCCACCTATGAAATGCTGACGGCGCTGGGGTATGAGATCAGCGACGATGAGCAGGCATTGCGGGACGGCACCCACAAGATTTTCCGGGAGTACGGCCCCGATGAAAAGAAGTGGTCGGATTGTGACTACTGCAAGGCGGCACACCCAAACTGTGATAAGTGCTGCAAAACCTGTGATGAACCTTGCAATGCCGTTCAGGACTGCAAGAAAAATGAAGAAAGGACTGAAAACGATGAATGAGAAAACTATGGGGGCTATCCCTGTTTCTGCACTGGAGCGTCTGGAGCAGAGCGCTGTGAAGCTGAGCCTGATTACTTTTTGCCTGCGCCATGAAGAACTCAAGGCCGCCCCGGATGCGGCAGAAATCCACAGCATCAAGTCTGACCTGAGCCGGGCATTGCAGGAGGTCAGCGCCAATGCTACCGCCTGCGCGCTGAGCGGCGGCATCCCGGAAAAGGCAAAGGCAAGCCCCCCTGCGGGGGCAGAGCCTAAGCGTGTCCAGCGGAAAGAAATCCACAAGGGCACGGCCTACGGTGTCCTGCGCCTGCGTTGCCCGAAATGCGGCGACGTATTTGGCCGCTTCCTGCGGGAACCCAGCGCCAGCGTGACCTGCCGCTGCGGCGGGGAAGTTCAGCTGGACAACCTGACACGGTATGAGTTCACCTGCCCCTGCTGTGACTTTGAAGCCCACGGCCGCACCAATCTGGAAGACCCCGAAATCACGGTGCCCTGCAAGTGCGGCAACCCGGTCACGATGAAGTGGGACCGCAACAAGCGTATGTACCATGAATGAGGGCGGAAGCAATGACACTTGTGGGTGCCGCTGCTGGAGCCGCCGGAGGAAGAAAAGCAATGAAAGAAAAAACCATCACAGTTTCGCATGAAGTGTCACCGGAATATGGAAAATGCAGTTTCGGTGGGGACTTTTGGGGAGAAGAAGTGTGCAAGTACCATGCAATTCGTACCCAGACACACGGAAATAAGGCACCGCCGGAATATAGAAAACCTAAGTGCCTGTTATTCAACTGCTGGCTTGATGAACCGTACAAAAAGTGCGAGATGTGCCGCAAGGCGTGCGCGGAGGTGGACAGGAAGTGAAAGAAGCAATCCGTGCTCGATGCCCTTTGTGCGGCGGGGAAATTATAGTTTCCGAGTATTATCAGACATCACGAGATTACAAAGTTCTGATGAACGGGAAACTGTCCAAACGGTACATCGTCACCGATGCCGGTCCCATAAATTCGATGACAGCATCATGCGGCAGTTTTTGCGGCGCATACTGGGAGCATGAGGAGTTTGACATTTCCGAGGACGGAATGTTTTACGATAAAAAATATTTGGAAGAAGAGGTGAGCACATGAAAGCAGTCCTTATCAGCATCAAGCCCAAGTGGTGTGACCTGATCCGGCGGGGGCGCAAGACGGTTGAGGTCCGCAAGACCTGCCCGAAGCTGGAAGTGCCGTTCAAGGTTTATATCTATGAGACCATGGATGGCGGTCGTGGGAGCGGCCTTGTTTTCGGTGAGTTCACCTGCACCGGCTTTGATGTGTTCAGGCCGATCGGTAAGGGCATCAGCATCAAGCGCTTCCCGGCGCTGTATGAAAGCTGCCTGACCCTTGATGAAATCGTAAAGTATGCGCAGGGTGAGCCGGTATACGGCTGGCAGATCTCTCAGCTGAAGCTCTACGAGGAACCGCTCAAGCTGGAGGACTTCTCTCGGCACGGCTTCTGTGGCATGAACGGGACTGGTGTTTGCGGCAATGCAGACTGCGAGAACTATCAACCGTCCGGCAACTACATGGATCCGCCTACCTGTGCAATCGATGGCTGCATCCTGTATGAAGCGCCGCAGAGTTGGTGCTATGTGGAAGAAAGGGGATGCTCAGAATGATGTGGATTAAGATGGCCGAAGCCGTAAAGTGGATCGCCGTGAGCATCGCAGTATCTGTTGCTATCTATGTGACAGGGAATTGGAAGTTGCTTTGGTTCTTCCTTATTCCCATGTTGTCTTGAGGGAGGGGGAATGCCTGATGTCAAGTTTTCAAAAAGATGTCCAGCTCCTCACTGATTTGCAGGAGCTGATCTCCGATGCAGAGCGCACCGCCAATATGCCGGGGTATGCGGGGGCTGTGTTCAATGCAATCTCCCCGGCGCTGAAAGCGGCCATGCCGGCAGCACAGAAGAAAGCCCGGCGGCAGATCGATGTGCTGACCCGCGCCAAAGAACGGCTGATGGAGCTGATGGAGGAACCGCAGAAATGACCAACGGTGACTTTATCCGTTCGATGTCGGATGCAGACATCCGGGAAAATTTCACCCAGCTGCTCTGTGAATTCGTCCAGCGGAAGCAGACGAGCCGTTGCCGGAGCAGGGAACATTGCTTCCACTGCATCAAGGACTGGCTGAAAGAAGAAAGCGTGGCGCTTAGGAGGGCCGATGATGACACTGAATGAGATTCGCAAGCTCCGGGGGATGACCCTCAGCGAGTTTAGCCGGAAGTCAGGGCTGTCCCCGCATACTGCACGGAACCTGATGGGCTACAGGGAACTCTACGGAAATCCTCGGATGGACACGATGGTGGATGCGGCGCGGGCGCTGAATGCGGTCGTGACGATCACCCCCAAGGGCGTGACGATCCGCGCCAGAAAGGAAAGCGCATGACTCCTATTCCATTCCGTGAGCAGAACATCACCTATAACCCGCCGGAGGGCATGGAAGACAAGTGCGAAGCGCTTCCAGCTTTCCGGGGAGAGGGACAGGTGATCTCCTGCTGGCATCTTACATTATGGGAGCGTATCAAGCTCCTGCTGACCGGGCGGCTGTGGTTCTCGGTGATCGGCAATGGACAGCCGCCTATCTGGCTGGGCGTGGATTGCCCGTTCATCCGTAAATAATCCGACTGCAAGACCTGTATTTTTGCCGTAAAATGTGCTAAAATAATTGGGTAGCACCTCTACAAATTGGAGGCCGCGCACATATTACTGGAGGTCAGGTATGACGGTGCAAGAGCTGTCCAGATACTTAACGCTTCGCAAGCAGATTGATGAGGACAAAGAAATCTACGAGAACATGTGCCAGAAGATGGGGCCAGCATCCCCGTCACTGTCAGGAATGCCCCATACTCCCGGTGTTCGTGACAAGGTTGGTGATCTGGCCGCAGACCTGGCAGATTTGGATGCCGGCATCAAAGAGCTTGAAGCCGAAGCCGAGAGGGTGCTTCCAGCAATAGAAGAATTCTGCGTGTCGATTTCAGACCCGCGGATGCGCCTGATTTTCAGGCTCCGTTTCGTGCGGTGCCGCTCATGGGCAGAGATCGCAGGAACACTCGGACGGTACTATACCGAAGCCGGAGTGTGCAAGATGGCATATAATTACCTCAAAAAGATAGCCTGAACCAAATTCAAAAGGCCGCTGCTTCAGTGTGAAAATGCTGATTCAGCGGCTTTTTCTTTTGCTTGCCTGCCACGGGTGGAAAGCGTAGTTTGTCAGATGACTTCCAATGGTTTCTGATGGGTTCCAATGACTTCCAATCGGTACGAATGCTTTCCAATGCTTTCTGATGACGCAAGGCGCAAGGCATGGTATTATTATGCTACAAAATCCTAAACAAAGCCGGGCGGTGCAGATCATCTGATGTGCGCCGCCATTTTTATGGGAAGGAGGATTTTTTCGCCCCGCGTTGCTCCTTTGCGCGGGAAATCGTGCTTTCAGTCATCCCCGGTTCGCCGCCGGGGCTGTCTGAAAGCAGGTCATCATAAGGAGCAATTCATGGAAATCAGAAAAGTACCTATCAGCCTGCTCAATGCAGCACCCTACAATCCGAGAAAGGATTTGCAGCCCGGCGACCCGGAATATCAGAAGATTGCCCGGTCGATCGAAAAGTACGGCTGTGTTGAGCCTATCATCTGGAACGAGAAGACGGGCAACGTGATTGGTGGCCACCAGCGCTTGAAAGTGCTGGCGGCGACCGGCGCGGTGGAAGTGGATGTCAGTGTGGTGCAGCTGTCCCTTGAGGATGAAAAGGCCCTGAATCTGGCGCTGAACAAAATCAGCGGCCAGTGGGACAATGAAAAGCTGTCTGCCGTCCTGCAGGATCTTTCTGCCGGCTTCGATGTTGAGGTGACAGGCTTCGACCAGCATGAGGTTGACGCACTGGTTGCATCCTTTGCGGAGAGCGGCCACGAGTACGAGCTTCCCGGCTCTGAACCCTATATCAATAATTTCTTTGATTCCGGGGTTCAGGCAAAGCCCAAGGCCGAGGAACCCGCTGCCGCCCCTGCACCGGAAGCCCCGGCACAGGATGCAGAGATGCACCCAAACGCTGCACCCGCACCCAATGAGGTGCAGGCAGTCCAGCCCGGCGGGAAAAAGACCGTCATTGTGCCTAATTTGTCTGAACAGGATGCAACCACCCTCGTGGACGTTCTCAAGGACATGGGCTTTGCGTACCGTCTGGAGGATGCGGCATGACACAGTATGTGATATGCGCACTTCAGATGGAGGGCTTTCACTGCTGGCCGGAGGCTGATGGAGAACTCGCATATCTCAAAAACTCGCACCGTCATATCTTTTTTATTACGGCAGAGTTTCCAGTTCGCAATGCAAACCGTGAAATAGAAATCATCAGCCAACAGAATGCAATCAAGCGCTATCTTCTCTCCAAGTATGGGGATGAGGATGGCGCTTGTCATTTTGGGCGGCGCTCTTGTGAGGACATCGCCGCTGAAATTCTGAACCAGTTTGAAAACTCCACATCCTGCACCGTCCTTGAAGATGGGTTTGGGGGTGCGCGAGTTGTTCGATAACAACATCAAAGTGCATTTTGCCGGGAGCGACGGCGGAGAAATATTCTACGCCGCTCTGCTGGCAGCACAAACCAAATACCGGCTGTTTTCCTGTTACAAGTACATTCTCAAGCGCCGCCCGGATGATGATTTCCGGCTCCCGGCGGACCATGTAATCCGTGTGCAGGATACAGTCAACCGCCATGTGATACAGGATAGCGGCCTGTTTACGCTGATGTTCGGTGCCGGGAAAGGACAGGCACAGACGTTGGAAAGCCTGACCGAGTGGCAGGACAAGCTCATAGCATTCGTGCAGCAGAACAATCTCCGCTGTACCTGCGTCGAGCTGGACTGTCAGAAAGTGCTGGGCGTGAGGGAAGCGTGGTACTTCCGGGAGCGGATGAAGAAACTGCTGGATAACCCCCAAATCAACGTATTCCATTTTGAGGATGGGATGCAGGGGCTGGACAGCCTGATAGATTTCAGCGACTACATAGCCCTGAGCATCCCAGAACTGCGCATCATCAAGCCGAAGACATTCCGGGAGGACACCCGCTATCTGACCCACTACATCAAAAACCGCAAACCTGAGATCGACATCCACCTTTTGGGATGCACCGATGTGAAGATGATCGCGCAGAACAGCTTCTGCACCTCAGCAGATAGCACCAGCTGGCTGTCCGGGGTCAAATACGGCTGGTTCGATGATGGCAACCAAAAGGCGCACATCAACCAGTTCCGAAAAGACCTCATAGAACAGCGGCTATCCGCGGTGAGGACCGTTACAGAGGGGAGAGGGCTGGAGCTGACAGACAAAACGCTTCTCTATGGAGCGAGAGCCAGCCTATGCGCCACCATCTGCAAACAGAAATATATACGAGCCGTAGGCTCACAAGAATAGGAGCAAAAATGAAAAAGACAAACGAGAACTTGGTGATCCTGATTACGTTGTTTGCAATCAGCATCGTCATTGCCAACGTGACCGGCGCACGCACCATTACCACCGGCCTGCATATCGGCCCCATTGAGTTGGCCTTGAGCGGCGGTGCCATCACCTATGCCGTCACATTCCTCTGCACAGACATCATCGGCGAGATTTGGGGCAAGGCAACAGCCCAGCGCGTGGTGAAGTACGGCTTTATCGGCCAGATCTTTGCCACCGCCTGCATTATGATCACCGGCGTTTTCCCTGCAACGGATGCCGTCATGGACAATGCCTATCAAACCCTGCTGGGGCAGAACTGGATTTTTGTCATCGGCAGTCTGTCCGCATACCTCGTTTCCCAGTCGTGGGACGTGGCCGTGTTCCATGCAATCCGCGACCGCTATATTGCCAAGCATGGCAGCACCAAGGGTGGCCGCTGGCTCTGGAATAACGGCAGCACCATCACGAGCCAGATCTGGGACACGGTAATCTATGCGGTCATCAGCTTCGGCTTCGGTCTGGGCTGGGTGCATACCCATGAGGGCCGGATGCAGCTTATCGGTATCATCATCGGGCAGTATCTTCTGAAAGCCTGCCTGGCGCTGTTGGATACTCCTTTTTTCTATTTCTTCACAAGAAATGCAGACCGCCGCTGACGGAATCGTGTAGCGTGCGCTCTGTGTTCCACCTGCCAGTTTGAGCAGAAACAAACAAAGGAGGATGGTGACCATGTAGATGGACAAGCGGGATAAAGGCTACACCCTGTATAAAAAAGGGCTGTCCTGCACCGAGATTTCCAAGAAGTTGGATGTGTCTATCAACACAGTGAAGTCATGGCGCAAGCGCTACTGGACGCAGGGTGCAGATGCACCCGCAAAACGCACCCTGCACCCAGAGGATGCACCCGCCGCACCTGACCCTGAAACAAGGCCAAAACAGGGCGCGCCGCCGGGAAATGTCAATGCCGTTGGAGCGGGTGCGCCCAAGGGCAACCGCAATGCCGTCAAGCATGGCGGGTGGTCTGAATTGATGTTCCGAAGCTGGACAGAGGAACACCGTCAGCTGTTGGACGCCTGTGACGAAGATGTGGATGCAGAAGAACTGCTCATAAACGAGCTGAAGCTGCTGACCGCCCGAGAGGGCTATCTGCTGGAGCGTATCTCCCACTATTCCAAAGAGGGCGCCTATGTTCAGACGCAGACCACATCCAAGAGAAGCAGGAACTTCAAGCGGCTGGATGGTGATGCTGAAAAGGAAGAACGATTTGCAGGCCTATGTGGATGCCATTGATGCCAAAGTAGCCGCCGGGGAGCGTTTGCCGGGCAATGAAACCCTGACAAATTCCACTCTGGAAGCGTCCTACCTCATCATAGAGCGTCTGAACAAGCTCCTGACTGATGTACAGCGGCAGAAAGCCCAGTGTATCAAACAGCTGGCTGAACTGCGTAACATGAGCGGCGGCGGAAAGAGTGAACTGGTTGACGACTGGGTAGCAGCCATTCAGGCCGCAGAGGGGATGGACGATGACACGCCGTGAGTTTTTCCAAAGAAGAATACCGCGGTACCGCAAAGACCCGCTCCTTTTTCAAGGAAGTGACTCACTTTGAGCCGGATCCATGGCAGCGGGAGGCGGCTGTGGCGGTATCACAGCATCGGCGTGTTGCCATCCGTTCCGGGCAGGGCGTGGGCAAAACGGCATTGGAAGCCAATCTTATGTGGTGGTTCATTGCCTGTTTTTCCTACCCGCGCATCGTCTGCACCGCCCCCACGATGCAACAGCTGGATAACGTCCTGTGGGCAGAAATGGCAAAGTGGCTGGACGCAAGCCCAGTGCTTCAAATGATGTTCACATGGACGAAGACCCGCGTGTACATGAACGGCTATGACCGCCGCTGGTTTGCCGTCCCGCGTACCGCCACAAAGCCTGAGTCCCTGCAGGGCTTCCACGAAGACAATATGCTCTTCGTGGTTGACGAAGCATCCGGCGTTGCAGACCCCATCCTTGATGCCATCGGCGGCACCCTGACCGGCGCCAACAACAGGCTTCTCTACTGCGGGAACCCCACAAAGGCGACCGGCGGCTTCGCTGAGAGCTTCCAAGGGGACGGCATGGACTGGTACTGCATGACGGTATCAAGCCGGGACAGCCCCCGCACCAGCAAGGAAAACATAGCCGCTCTTGAGAAGAAGTACGGCAAAAATTCCAACGTGGTGCGTGTCCGTGTGGACGGCCTGCCGCCGGTCGCAGACAGTGATGTGTTCATACCCAGCTACATTGCGGAAAAGGCCACCATGAATGAGCCGCTTCCGCATGACAGCCCGGTGCGGCTCTCCATCGGCTGTGACGTTGCCCGTTTCGGTGATGACTGCACCGTCATTGCTCCAAACATAGATGCTGACGTTCAGGAGTTGAAAGTTCGGAACGGACAAGATCTGTGGGCAACGGCAGAGGACATTATCTTTGAGTATCTTTTCCTGTTGGAGAAGTACCCGCAGTACCCCGGCATGGTCTATGCCATCATTGATGATACCGGTCTGGGCGGCGGCGTGACCGATATTCTGCGCCACGAAAGGGAAGCCAGACGGCTGAACCAGCTTGAGGTTATCCCGGTGAACTTCGGTGCATCCGTGCCGCAGGAGGATGCCGCTGCCAACTATGCCGACATATCCACATGGATGTGGTCACTGGTTCGTGACATGGCACAGAGCGGGCGGCTGCATCTGCCCAATGATACAGAACTGATTGCCCAGCTTTCCACACGAAAGTACGCTTTTGCTGGAACACCGCCGAAGCTGAAGCTGGAGAGCAAGGAAATTATGAAGCGGCGCGGTTTGCCCAGCCCTGACCGAGCGGATGCCGTGGCGCTGTCCCTGTATCAGCCCGTCACCTACACATGGGAAATCGGATAGGAGGAAACAACAGAAACATGGCAGTATTTGGATTCGGACGGCGCAATGCCGTTGGGCGGCAGTACAATGGCGGGAACGTCAGCGTTATGCTGCCCCGGTACACTACGCCGCCTGAGCGCAATACGCGGGACTGGCTGGAAATGTTTGGCCGCAACCCGCGTTTGGCGGTTGTGGATCGCATTGCTTCCGACCTGTCCACCTGCACCGGTAAGCTGTACCGCAAGGATGAGAACGGGGAAGAAGTGGAAATCACGGACCATCCCTTTTTGAATTTCATGGCGCATCCGAACCCCCTCTATGAAATGACTTCGGGTGCGTGCTGGCGGTTGCAGCAGATCTATCTGGAACTCAAGGGCGAGGGCTACTTCGTCTATGAATTTGATGCCCTCGGCCGTCCGGTGGAGCTGTGGCCGCTCCCTACACATTGGGTGCAGCAGACCCCCTATGTGGGCTACCCCTACTATGAAATCAGAACGACCGGCGGACTCATCCGGCAAATCCCGGTGGACGATATTTTCTGCATGAAAGAACTGAACCCGCTTGACCCCTACAAAAGAGGTCTCGGTGCGGCAGAGTCCCTTGCAGATGAAATCGAAACGGATGAGTACGCGGCAAAATTCCAGAAGAAGTTCTTCTACAACGATGCCACTCCGACCACGCTGATCTCGATGCCGGGAAGCAGTAAGGATCAGCGCGACCGTTTCAGATCTGAATGGAATGAACGCTTCCGGGGGCCGTTCAACTCCCACGGCATTGCCACGGTGGACGGAAACGTGACCGTAACGAAGCTGGCCGAGAATATGCGCGACATGGACATGACGGAGGGCCGAAAGTTCCTCCGGGATGCCGTGCTTGAGCATTTTGGTGTTCCCCGTGAGATTATGGGCATCACGGAGAGCAGCAACCGGGCCACGAGTGAAGCGGCTCAGTACATCTACGCCCAGAACGTCATCATGCCACGGCTCAACCGCCGGGAAGAAGCCATCAATACACAGATTTTGCCGTTCTATGGCAATGATCTTGTATGGCATTTTGATGATGTGGTCCCGCGCTCGCAGGAGTTCGACAAGGCCAAAGGCATTGACGGCTGGAATGCCGGGCTTTTGACCAAGGATGAAGCCCGCGAACTGCTGGGCATGGAACCCTGCAAGACCGGCGGCGACTGCTTCAAGATTACCATTTCCGATATGTTCATCGGCTCCAACGATGACCCGGCGGAAGTGACGACCGACCTGATGCAGGAAAGCACAGAGGAAGTTGAGGTCACGGACGATGAAGATACCGGCGGGATGCTGTCTATGAGTGACCGCCGGGAGCATGAAGAAAAATCCCGCACGCAGAACATCGGTAATCTGCTGGCGGCCGCCCAGAAAGCCCAGAGAGCTAAGTTTGAAGTTGCCACGATGAAGTTCTTCCGGCAACAGCAAAAACGGCTCTCCGGCTCTCTGAGCGGCACTGAGAAAGCAGACTGGAGCGTGTGGGATGTCCTGATGCCCTACATCACGGAAAACCATGTGGAAGACAGCGCCGCGTGGTCTGCCCTCGGTGAGCAGGAGCAGAAAAATCTTGTGGAGCAGTTCATTGGTGGCCTTGTCAACTGGCCGTCCGAAGAAACGGCGATGGAAGAAATCTTCAAGCCGCTTTGGAAGCAGACCTATGATGAAGGTACCCGGATTGCAAAACAGGCCTACAATATCCGCGGTGTTGACCGCCCGGAACTGCTCAGTCAGGCAAAGCTCCGCGGCGGGCAGCGTGTCCGTCATGTGACACAGACCACCAAGGAAAATATCTCCCGCATCGTGGCCAACGGCATTGAAGCGGGTATTGGCCGTGAAAAGATGGCGGATGAGATTTTGCAGGAATATGAGATCCAGACCCGGAGCAGGGCGCGGCTCATTGCAGATCAGGAAACCGTGATGACGCTGGAGACCGGCCACTATGACATGATGCAGAAAAGCGGTGCCACCACGAAAACGTGGCATCACCGCCCGCAGAAGAACCCTCGTGATGGTTCCGATGGCGGTCCGAACCATGTCAAGATGGACGGAGAGACCGTGCCGATTGATGCCCGGTTCTCCAATGGCCTGCGGTATCCCTGCGACCCGGAGGGGCCTGCACGCGAAACTATCAAATGCAGGTGCTATGTCACCTACAACAGATAAAGGAGGGCGTGAGAGTGGTATTCACGCGAGAAGATGCAGCTCGTGCTGCACAGAACATCGGCATTGACTTCAAAAAGGAAGCATTCCAGCTGGAAGACCTGCTGAACGGCATGAACACAGAGCTTGCCCGGCACGGTACCAAGGCGGGAACGGCCGATGTTACACACGATGACCCCACTATGACGGCGAAGCTGGCAGTTGCAAATCTGCGGGTATCGCCGTCTTATTATTCCCAGCGCGTGGGGAAAAGCGCATGGGAACGCTCCCTTGCACGGGGAGTAAAGCACAAGGGCGCAAAGACCGAGTATAAAACCGTGGAGTTTGAACTGGAGGGCTTTGACGATAAAGAGGGCACATTCTCCGGCTATGGTGCTGTGTTCTCCAATATCGACAGCGGCGGCGACATTATTGAGCCGGGTGCCTTCACGAAGACCATCGCCGAGGGCATCGGGCGGGTGAAAATCCTGTCCGGGCATAACGATAGTCTGCTGCCGATTGGCATTCCTACCGAACTCCGCGAGGATGCAAAAGGCCTTTTTATGAGCGCCAAAATCAGTGATACCACTCTCGGCAGGGATGTGAAGACGCTGATCCATGACGGCGTTCTGTGCGAACTCTCCATCGGCTATGACCCGGTTGTGTTTGACTACGATGAGAACGGCATCCGCCACCTCCGCGAAGTCAAGCTCTGGGAAATCAGCGTTGTCACATGGGCAATGAACGAACAGGCGGTCATTACGGACCACAAATCGGATGATGCGGCAACCCGCATCGAAGCAGAAGCACAGGCCATCGTTACCGAGGTAAAGGCTGGGCGCAAAATTTCTGCTTCCCGCATGAAGTCCCTCAAGGATGCCTGCACGTCCATGAAAGCCGCCACAAAGCTGCTGGATAAGATCATTTCGGAAGCGCAGGGTGACAACGGCAAGGGGCATCCCCCGGTAAGCGCACACAAGTCCGTGGAACGGAAATCCGCTCCGAAGAAAACTGTAGAAATTATTTTTTGACACAGGAGGAAAAATCAATGCGTCTGAAGAACAGAAAGAAGTCCGCAGCCGCCATCAAGTCTATGAAGGTGGGCACCGATGAGCTGAAAGACCTCATCAAGGGCGCCGTCAAGGAAGCTATGGGCGAGGAGGACGATACCGGCGATGATGGCAGTGATACTGCCGCCGCGCTGGATGGCATTACCGCAGAGGACATGGCCGATATTATCGAACAGGCCGTGGACAATGCCAACGAAAAGCGCAAGTCCCGCAAGGATGCCGGTGAGGAAGTCGGCGACCTGACGGCTGATGAAGTCATTCAGGAAGCCGCTGAGATCATCGATTCCATGACCGCAGATGAGGGTATGGACGATGATGAAGCCGATCCTGAGGGCAAGGATGACGATGAGGCTGACTCTGATGAAAAGGATGACGACGAAGCCGCTTCTGAGGATGATGCCAAGCGCCGCAAGTCCGCTGCGTTCCGCCGTCAGGTGAAGTCCGGCACCGCTCCTGCCCAGCGTAAGTACTCCAGCCTGTTCATGGGCGGCACCGCTTCCGCCAAGAAGCAGCAGAAGAGTGTGCCCCCGCTGGTGAACCTCGCCCGCGCCATCAAGTGTCTGGATGTCTTCGGCCGGCATGACCCGGAACGTGCCGAGTTTTACGCCAAGAAGTACTACAACGATACGTCCATGGCCCACGAGTTCAAGGCCATGTCTGCCACCAACCCGACCGCTGGCGGCTTCCTGATCCCGGAAGTCTATCTGGATGAGGTCATCGAACTGCTGTACAGCAAGACCGTCATCAAGGAGCTGGGCGCACGCACCATTCCGCTGGAAAACGGCAACCTGAACATCCCGCGCATGACCTCCGGCACCCGCGCTATGTGGGGCGGTGAGGGTCGCAAGATCGCTTCCACTCAGCCTGCATTCGGCAACCTGCGCCTGTCTGCAAAGCGTCTGGAAGCCATTGTGCCCCAGACCCGCGAACTGCTGATGAGCACCAAGTACAGCGCCGATGAACTGTTCGCCGCTGATCTGTCCCGCCGTATGCAGCTCGGCCTTGACTGGGGCGCTCTGTACGGCACCGGCGGCGAGTTCCAGCCCACCGGCATTGCCAACACACCCGGCGTTGAGAAAATCGACGCAAAGAAGATGGATGCCCAGTATGCCGCAGACGGCAAGCTGACTGCCGATTTCCCGGTCTATGTGAAGTCGCTGGTTATGAGCAAGAACGTGGACGATCAGGCTCTGGGCTGGGCTTTCAACTCCTTTATGGAGGGCTATCTCAAGAACATCAAGACCACCACCGGCGACTACATCTACCGCGATGAGATGAACGCTGGCAACTTCCTTGGTATGCCGTACAAGGTTTCCAACCAGATCCCGACCGACAGCAAGACCGGCTGCACCGAAATGTTCTTCGGCAACTGGGCAGACCTGATGATCGGCGATCAGATGGGTCTGGAGACCTACACTACTCTGGACGGTACTTGGACGGATGAGAACGGTGTCCAGCACAACGCCTTTGAGGAAAATCTGACCGGCACCCGTGCGCTGATGTACGATGACATTGGCGTGCGCCATGTTGAGAGCTTCGCCTACGTCCACAATATCAAGGTTATCTGAGGAGGAAGACTGCTATGAAAAGAGCACTGTTTGATACTGTCACCGTCCTGCCGTTTGCCAGCGGCAATGTGGTTGACCGCACCGGCTATGAGAGCGCCGTGCTGGCTGTTACTGTGGAAGCATCCCAGACGGCCACCATCAAGGTCGAAACCGCCGACAGCACCGCCGGTCCGTATGAGCCGGTCAAGGACAGCCGCATCTTCGTTGACAACCCGGTCAATGAGGATGGCGAGGCCGTCATCGAGAACGAAGCCGAAGCTCAGGCTGTGGCGAACCTCGACATTGACCTGATTGGCTGCAAGTCCTGCGTCAAGATCACCGCCACCAACGGCACTATCGGTGCGCTGGCGCTGGGTGATGCCACCAACTGCCCGGTCAAGGAAAGTATCTGATGGAGGGCTGCATGATGGCGAGAATGTTCAAACCGCCCAAGTCCGCCCCGCGCCCTGCTGAGAACAAAGCAGTTCATGCAAAGGAGCGGAAGACCGCCGCAACCCCGCCTGCGGCTTCGCAGGAAGCCCCGGAAAAGGGCGCTCAGTAAAGTTTCCCTCTGATGGGGAAAGCCTGTCAGAGGGCTTTTATTTGGAGGTGTCGTGTTGGCCGTAACACTGAGAGAAAATGCCCTCACCACTCTGGATGCCCTGAAAACCTCGCTCGGCATCGACCCGGCGGAAGAAGATGCACAGCGGGATGCAACCCTTGTGCAGCTTATCAATGCGGCATCTGCGTGGCTGGAAACTCAGCTGGGAAGAAAGCTGGGGAAAAGCACCTACCGGCAAAAATATTGCGGTACTGGAACGCAGCAGTTGTCGCTGGAGCAGTATCCCATTGTCAGTGTGGAACGTATCACGGACACATTCACCGGGGAAACCATTACGGACTTCGATTTCAACGAAACCGGAGAGATTGGGGTTCTGTTCCGTGAAGATGGATGGACATACCGCGGGCACATCGGCGGGCTGGCCTATGACTACATTGCCCCCAGAAAATATCTGGAGGTGCAGTATGTGGCCGGGTATATTCTGCCGAAAGATGCCACCGAAGACCATCCGGCCACGCTCCCGGCAGATCTGGAAGCCATTGTTTGGTACATGATCGCTCAGCAGTGGGCCATCATTGAAAATGATGCCGCCGGGCTGTCGGCGTTCTCTATCTCCGATGTGAGCTGGACTTTCGATAAGAATATCAGCGAAACATGGCAGTCCGTGATTTCAAAGTATCAGCGGTGGTAACATGAAAATCCTTAAAGATGGATTTCGCGCAGATATGGAGCGCATCAAGCGGGAACTGACAGCGCTGCAAGGCGTGAGTATTCATGTGGGTATTCTGGGAGACGCGGGAAGCGACATCCTGATGATTGCCGGTGTGCATGAATATGGAGCGACGATCAGTGCGAAGAATGTCAAGCATCTGGCTATTCCGTTAAATATGGAAGCAAAGAATGCTGGCAGTCCCCGCAAATTCAATGACCTGCGGTTTATTCCCATTTCTCCCGGCTATGGCTTTTTGGTACGCGACAGAAAGCATCCCCAGAAAGCCCCCGGCAGGAAGAAGCAGGAAAAACATGATGCAAAAAAGCATCCGAGCGGCGGCGAAGAAGACCCGCGCCCGAATGAGGACTACGAGTGGATGTATATGCTGGTGGACAGTGTGACCATCCCAGAACGCAGTTTCATTCGAGCGAGCTTCGATACCGGCAAGGCCACGCTGGAAAATATCTGCAAAGAAGCTGTTGACGGCATCATTTTGAAAAAATGGACGGCTAAGGAGGCGGCAGACTATATCGGGAAGTGGGCGGTCGAAATGACCCACGACTACTTCAACACGAAGCTGTCACCGCCAAAGTCTGCCACAACGCAGTTGACCAGCACCCAGTATCAGCCCCTGTTTGATACCGGGCGGCTGTACAACAGCATTTCGTACAGCGTGGAGGGTATCTGATTTATGAGAAAATTGAAAGGGCCGCAGATCCCGCGAAGCCTGCTGCACAGTATGTACGAGGTGCATACCGAGGGCGGCGGCTATGATAAGGAGCAGGGCGGACAGTGGAAGCCGGGAACAACGGTCGAAACTGCGTTTCAGGGCGTTGTGATGCCGCTGAACAATGAGGATTTGCAGTACATTGACAGCGGAAGCTATACGCTCAATGCTCAGAAAGTCTATACGAATGGGCATACCCTGCAGGTGGGCGCTCAGTTCCGGGATGGGTTTGACGGCCAGATCTATACGGTCAAGCAGGAGCTGACCCACGGCCCTGTGCATTCGATGAAGCGCTACATGGTTGAGAAGAAAGGGGAGAGCAACCCGAAATGAATTTCAGGGAACTGCGGAACCGTCTGATCTCAAGCCTGTGGGATTACATTGGATGCCCGGTCATTCTGTCAAATCAGGTTCAGCCGGAAGCTGAGCCGCCGTTCTGCATCTATACGGTAACTGCACCGTATATCCCGGACGGCGGCATGGGTGACTATGAGATTGCCGATGTTGCCGAGGGTGTGAAAATCTCTCGGATGGAAATGCCATCGGCTACATTCTCATTCACCTTTTGCAGCCAGAACCGCACTGCGGAGAATGGCTCTGCGGTGAACGGTGAAGATGAAGCGTGGGCGGTCGCTGATAAGGCTATCAGCTATTTTAAGCACGCAGGGCAGGATGATTTCCTTGCACTGGGCGTGGCGGTGGTTGATGTGGGCCAGGCACAGGACCGCACAACGCTTCTTGTGGACGAAGCCGCCCGGCGGGTCGGCTTTGATGTGCAGATTCGGTATACCCGCATCGATGAGCGCGAAACCGCGTCCATCGAAAAAATCAAAATTTAAGGAAAGGACTGAATTGGATGAAAGATATTCAGGTTTTTACCGCGCTTGATGCAAAAACCGTGGCGGCGGAAAAGCTGGACATCCTGCTGCTCTCGACCGAGGGCGCGGCTGACATGGCGATCTACAATGACCTTGAAAAGCTCAAGGCGGCATTTCCGGGGAAAAAGGTCGCGGCCATGGCGGACAAGATGTTCAATCAGGATAACACCCTTGCAGACACGCTTATCCGCAAGGTGCGTGTGGCTGGCATCGAAAATCCTCAGAATGTGGGCGGCACTGCGTCCCGCATTGAAATTGCATTCGGCGAAAATATGCCGACCGAAACGCTGGAAGCAAGCACTGCCTACTATGCCAAAATCGGCGGCAAGACTGTGGTGGAGATCACCACCAGCGAGGAAGTGCCGGTGGACTGCACCGGGCTGGCAAAGCTGTTCGCAGGAACGTCCTTTGAGGAAGATGGTGTGAAGTTCACCGCTGCGGTGGACGACAATACCGTGACCTACACCAGTACCACCCGCACGGCTGTTTCTGGCTATGCGGAGAGCATCAGCCTGTACAAGGATGCAGACTGCTTCGAGGATATGGGCCTGAGCGGCGCTGTCGTGTCGGTTTCCGTAGGTAAGGCGGATACCACTAAGGCCGAAAACCTCATTGCCGCCATCGAAGACCTGCGCGACCACAACGATGACTGGTATTTCATTCTGACCGACGTTACCGACCCGGCCTGCGTGACTGCTCTGTGCAAGTGGGCGGAAAGTACGGAACCCACGGAAGCAGCGCTGGGTGCCGGTGTGGAAGATCACCGCAAGTTCTACTTCGGCCAGACCAACGACAAGGAATATGTCAACGAGTATGGCCGCAGCGTTGTTACCTATGCTGATAATCTGGCCGAGTGGGTGGATGCAGCATGGGTCGGAAGTGTCGGTCCGTTCTGGCCGGAGAGCGTCACATGGAAGTGGAAGGTGCCTGACAACGTGAGCGTTGCAGACCTCCGTGACAGTGAGCGCGACCTGCTGGAGGAGAACCGCGTCAATTTTATGACGGCGGAGTATAAACACGAGTACATGAAGAACGGCATCTGCGGTGATGGGAATTTCATCGACAATGTGCTGGGCGCTGACTACATCACTCATCAGATCCGCGAAAATCTGTATAAGATTTTCATTGCCAACAAGAAGATTGCCTACACGGATGACGGTTTCGCACTGGTTGCGGCCGGCGTGTTCGCGGCACTCAACCGGGCTGTGGAACTGCACATTATCGCAACTGACCCGGAGGATGACACCGGTGTGTACACGGTTGTGATCCCCAAGCGGGCAGATGCGACCGATGAGCAGGCCCGCAACCGCCAGATGCCCGACATCAAGTGGAGTGCCCAGCTGGAGGGCGCTGTTCACAGCGTCAAGGTCAACGGCACCCTGCGCGTCACCCTGAATGGCTAAGAAAGGAGGAATCTGTCATGGCAAGTAATATCGAAGTTGCATCCTATGACCCGAAAAAGGTTAATTTGGTGATGAACGGCAAGATCATTACCGGCTTTGCTTCGGACTCTATGATCACGATTGCCCGCAACGAAGACACGGTTACTACGCAGGTCGGCGTAAAGGGCGATGTGGCATACAACGAAAATGCAAATGAGAGCGGCACCATCACTGTTACGCTGATGGGTACTTCGTCCAGCCTGCCGTATGTCCGCAGCCTTGCGCTCAAGCGTAAGGAAGTCTCTGTGATGATCGTTGATGCCAACGATTCGGCATCGGTCAATGTGGCAGAGGAACGCTGCCGCGTCATCAAACCGCCTGACATCACCCGCGCAAATGAGATCGGTTCTGAGTCGGTCAGTATCTTTGTGCCGTCTCTGAATTATCGTTAAGTTATGGCCGGAACAAACTGGCCAGAGCGTCCAAAAAGTTTATCTGAAAGGGGCTACCGAAAATATATGGCTAAGACTAAGGAAATCACCATTGGTGAGCAGAAGTTCACTCTCCAGAGCGTTTCGCCCTCGTGGTACTACGACTTCAACGATGAGTGCGGCAACACCGGCAACGGCAAGCGCAAGAGCGCAAAGTACATGGACGGCATGTTCAAAAACTGCGTTGTGGCACCTCCTGAGGTCAAGGCAAAGGGCATGGAGTACTTCGATGACAACGAAGACCTGAAGACCGCCGAGAAGCTGATCTCTGCAATCGAGCAGTTTCTTCGCAGCTGAACTGGACATTTCCAACGCTGCCCACAAAGCAAAAGTCAACAAGGGCTTTTGGTGCATGGTCTGGTCTGGCAATGGCGTGACCTACACAGAACTGCGTCAAATGGATCTGGCGGAGTACCAAGAGTGCCGTCAGGCCAAACGCCTGTGGGTAGAACAGTGGCGTGAAGAAGCAAAACCAAAATGAGGGCCGAACTCTTTTCAAGAGCCGGCTTTTATTTTGCGCATCGGGAGGTGAAACCACATGGATGATGCGCGCAACCTGCAATACGGTATCGGTTTTGATACTGCTGATGCTGAAACCTCTGTTGAGAACCTCGGTGAAAAGGTTGAAACCCTCGAAGAAAATATTGGGGCGGTTGAAGTTGGGGCACAGCAGATGGGTGCATCTGCGGTTTCTGCCTGCCAGATGGGGCAGGGAGCGGCCGAGCGCTTCACCGGGGCTGTCGGTGATGCTTCGGGTGGGCTGGATGATATGGCTTCCAGTGCATCCGAAGCAGGCAATGCGGCCCAAAAGGCGGCGGGTCATTGGAACATGACCGCAGAGGGGCTTGAGTGGGTGGAAGAAGCCGCTCAGGCTGCAGAAGCCGCCGCTGAGAGTTTCCGTGATGAAATGGATGACTCCGGCGGTGCCGCCGGGCGCTTTCGGGCGCAGATCAAAAAAACGGCTGAGTCGGCGCAGGACATGGGTCCCGCATTCAAGGGTGCGATGGCCGATGGCCTTGATGCCGGCCAGAGCATTGCGAAGTCTTTTCGAACTGGCGTGACCGGGGCGATGGATTTTACCAAGAAACGGGCAGAAATTTTCGCCAACAACATGGTCCGAAATGCGAAAAACATCAGCAAGGCATTCCAGCACCCCATTAAAATCATCCGCAGTGGGCTGGTGTCCGCACTTCGCCGGGCAAAGAAATCTGAGGATGAAACCGCAGACGGCGCGGACGATGCCGGAGATCATCTTGCGGAAATGGGTGCCACCGGGGAAGATGCCGGCAACCAAATCAAAGAAGCTATATCCGGGGCGGTCAAGGCTTTTGTTGGCTTTGAAGCCATAAAAAGCGGCATCGAACTGCTCAAGCAGTTTGGTGCCGCGGCGGTGAGCGCATTCTCTGATGCCGAAAGCACTTCAAAGAAATTTGGCCGCTCTTTTTCCGAGGAAGCGGCCGCATGGGCGGATAACTACGCTGACGCAGTGCATCGGAGTACTGCCGAAGTCCAGAGTTTCATGGTCTCCAACAAGGCCATGTATAACGAGTTAGGCATTACGGCTGCTGCGGCCGAAAACCTCTCTGAAATGACAACCTCGCTGGCGTATGACTTTGGTAATGCGTTCAGCATGGACGATTCGGAAGCGCTGTCGCTCATCCAGAGCGCGATCGGTGGCAGCACCGATGCTCTGAATGAGTACGGGATTGTCCTCGACAAAACGGCCTTGAAGAACAGCGCCGCAGCTCTTGGGCTTGGCACCAATATTGATGCTCTGGATGATGCCGCAATGGCTCAGGTCAGGCTCAATGCCATACTGGAGCAGAGCGGCGACATTCAGAAAGCCGCGGTCGAGCAGACCGGCGGTTTGACGAACTCCATCAAATCGCTGAAAGGCGAAATGGCTGACTTCATGGCCGATGCCGGAGAAAAATTTTCCCCGGCGCTGGAAGATATGGTCGGCGTTTTTCTGGATGAATGGCCGGAACTGGAGCCGACACTACTTGAATTTGTTGGAATTCTGGCAGATGGGATGAGCGCCGCGGTGCCGGTCATTTCCAATCTGGCACAGAGCATTCTTCCATCCCTGATTTCCACGCTGGGAACTCTGTTTGATGCAGCTGGGCCAGTCCTGAGCATCATCGGAGATCTGGCACAGGAAATTTTGCCGCCGCTGGCTGGAATTATCAGCGAGTTGGCGGCGAATGCGCTTCCGCCTTTAAGAGATATTTTCGATGAGCTGAACTATCGTGTGGTTCAGCCCCTGATGCCTGTGTTGCAAGAACTGGCCGAGGATCTACTCCCTGTCCTCGGTATGGCTCTTGGGTCAGCGGCGGATATGGTTGGCCCTCTCGCAGATGCGTTTATGCCGCTCCTGACGGACATTCTCCCTGTGTTCGGCTCGTTGGTATCGACGCTGGCCGGGTCGATCATCCCGCCGCTGACCGATATTTTGCAAGTTGTGATTCAGGCACTACAGCCGATAATTCGGCTCGGCCTGCAAATCGTAGAAAATATCCTGCCGGTGGTGACCCCGCTCATCGAAGCGGCGGGTTCTGTGCTGTCCGGCGTGGTCGTGCCGGTGCTGGACTACATTTCGCCGGTGCTGGGGGTAATCGCCGATGCACTCGGCGTTGTGGTGGGCTGGGTAAGTGATTTGCTCGGATTTTTCACCAGCGGCGTGAGTGCAGTGGTCGATTGGTTCAGCGGGCTGTTCGGCGGGGCAAAGGACAGCACCGATGCCGTGCAGGAACTAACCGGCGCTGTCAGCGATTTGGACGGTGCTGCTGGCACGGAAACCTCGCTGGCGGTTGACACGTCGGAGTATTCCTCCAGCGTTTCACAGGCTTCCCAGCAAGCGCAGGAAGCTGTTTCTGAGGCAGCAACCGCTGCCCGCGAAATCTCCAACGAGAATTACGGGCAGATGGCAGAGGATGCAGAGACTGCCTATGCGAGCATGACCCTTGATGCAGAAAATGCTTGGGACCGCATGGAAAAGGCGGCATCCGAGGGCGCAGAAAACATCATCGGGTCTATCCAGAAAATTTTGTCTGCGGCTGATGCTGTCAGCGGCATCAATATCAATCTGAGCAGCAGTGCGAACATTCCGCACAATGCTGATGGCACAGATGATTTTGAGGGCGGCTGGACACACATCAATGAGCGCGGCGGCGAAATGGCATATCTGCCGTCCGGCACCGCAATTATCCCGGCCGACAAGACAGATGAAATTATCAACAACTCTACCAGCAGTTCCAGCGTAACCTATGAGGATCATTCTACTTTCTCTCCGACCATCAGCATCACGCTGGGCGGGGAAACCACAAAAGCCGATGCTGAAGAAATCGTCCGCCGGGTAAAACAGGCGATGGAAGATTTCTGGCAGGAGAAGAAAGAGGAAGAATATCACGAGCGCACCCTGCAGGGAGCGTATGCACAGTAGGGGGTGATTTTGTGGCATACACCATTACAGGCGAAAAGTGCGGGACGGTCCGCCTTGACGCTGAAAAGACCGGCGTAGTCGTAACGGAAAGCGTCCAGCGCAGCAGCAAGGTTACGTCAAACCCGGTGGAAAAGGGTTCCGACATCAACGACCATGTTATCAATGATCCGGTGGTCTTTTCCATTACGGGTGTTTTTCTTGACGAAGATCAGTCCGATATTCTGGAAAGAATGTGGAAAGAAAAAGATGTGGTTGAGTATACCGGGCGCACCCGGATCTCTGACTGCGTTATAACCTCGTTCAAATCCGACATAAGCGCTGACAATAAAAACGGCTCAAAGTTCACCGTAAGCCTCAAGGTCATCAACCGGGTATCCGCAGAGTATGTGGCAAGCGGTGAGCAGATGATGTCCGCACAGGATGCCAACGCTTCAAAAAAGGTCAGCAAGTCGCAGACAAAATCGACTACGGCCGATGGTCTGCATACAACGGTGTCCCAGACTATTTCCTCCAGCGCGTATTCCTCTTATGTCAACAGCTATGCGAACAAGGCGGCAAGCAGCAGCGGGCCGTCTGGCCGCACGACAAGGGCCTACAGCGCCGCGTAAAGGGGTGAGAAGCTATGGAGGGGTTGAAACTCATCGACCTCGGAAATGAGGTCAGCTATATTGATGTTGACACGTCAAAGGTGCCTTATACGTTCTCCGTCAAGCTGGGCGACAGGACGTTTGCATTCAGCATCCGCTACAATGAGGTAGGCGGTTTCTTTACGGTAGATCTGTCGATTGCCAGCACAGGTGAAGTGCTGGTGTACGGTGATATTGTGAGATATGGCCGACCGCTGTTCAACAGCGTGGAGGATGAGCGCTTCCCGGTGCCGGTCATTATGCCGTTGTGCCTGACCGGCGACGATATTTCAGAGGTCACATTTGAGAATTTCGGCAAAGAAGTTCGGCTGTACCTCTGGGAAAGGAATGCAGCGTGAAGTTCTGGAAGCGCCAAGCGACCCTGCAAATCGGGTCGAAGCGGTTTGGCATGGATGATCTCTATTTCAAGTTTACGGTGCCCTTTGAGGACAGCGAAAAACTGGGAACAGCGACCATCGAAGCCTATAACCTGTCTCCGGCCACCCGCAACAGCATTAAAAAGGGGATGCCGATTATCCTCAATGCAGGATATGAGGGGGACATAGGTGCTATTTTCACCGGGAAAGTTTCACAGGTTGCGGACAAGCATAGCGGCACAGAGGTCATTACCACCATTGCGGCCGCTGAAGCTCTGGAAGAATGGCTCTCGAAAGAGGTCAACAAAACCTACACCGCCGGGAGCAAAGCCAGCGCCATAGTAAAAGACCTGCTCAATATTTTTGGGCTTGAGGTTGGAACGATGGAACTGGCGGTGGATAAAGAATACCCTCGCGGCAAGGTCTGCAAGGGCAAGGTGAAAAATGTCCTGACGGAGATTGTGACCTCTGACTGTAAGAGCCGCTTCCTCATAAGAAACGGCATTGTTACCATCAATGACCCCAAAACAGGCACGAAAACAGGATACGTCCTCAGTGCTGAGTCGGGGCTGTTACAGGCAGCGGAAGCCACGGACCGCACCGAAACAACAACCCGCCAAACGACCGTCAAGGATGGAAAAGAAAAGCAGGAGGTCACCTATAAGCGGGAATGCCTGCTGAACTACCATCTGGCCCCGGCGGATGTGGTGAAAATAAAGTCGGATACTCTGAATGGAAACCACCTTATCAAAGGCGGTCAGCATACAGGATGCCCGGATGGCGACTGGAAAACAACGATTGAGGTGAAGCCTGTATGAACGGCAAAAGAGAATATGACCTGAGAGATCAGGAGCGCCGTGAACAGGCGGCCAATGTCCGCGTTGGAGCCTTGTGCCGGGTGGAAAAATTTGACCCTGCGGCCATGCGGGTTGATGTGCAGCCGCTTTCCAAAGCACTGGATGCCGGCGTGTATCGTACCCAGCCGCAGATTTTGTCTGTCCCGGTCGCGCTGGTTCGGGGCGGCGGCTTTGTCCTGCGCCCCTGCTACAAAGCGGGGGATGTTGGGGTGCTGCTCTATATCGACCACGATATTGACCGCATTGCGGCATCTGGAGAAGAAAGCGAGCCGAACACGGAACGCAACCACTCTGATGAAGATGCCGTTTTTATCGGTGCATTTGTGCCGGCATCTAACCCGCTGTCTGGACTGCCGGACAACTGCCTTGTGATGGCGACCGAGGGCGGCGGGATCTATGTGGCAGTGAAACAGGACAAGGTGGAAATCAAGGGCGATGTGGAAGTTCAGGGCAAAGTTAAAGTCCGGGATGACGTGATCGCCAAAACGATAAGCCTTGTCAACCACAAACACACGGACAGCAGGAACGGCAACACGTCGGCCCCGCTGCCCTGAGGAGGGGAAGAATGGCAAACATTACTGTTCTGGCATTGGATCCTCAAACAGGAGATTTGTGCTTTGATGCCAATGGTATGCTGATGCTCCGTGAGGATGCAGAAGCGATCGCGCAAAACGTCAGAAACAATCTTCTGACATGGAAAGGCGAATTTCCACTCAATACCGATCATGGAACCGACTGGGAACGTGTTGTGCAGCAGCCCCGCAGTGAAGCGGTGGATGAAGCGGACAGCGTTGTGCGGTCGAGCATTTTTCAGGAACCGTATGTGCAGGAAATCAGTTCTCTTTCCATGACGGCCGATGGCCGGGCGCTCGGTGTGGAATTTTCGGGTGTTCTGTACAATGGCGAAACAATCAGAGTGGAGGTGAACACTGGTGGATGAATACGGATGGGGCCTGACCTCAGCTGGTTTCCGCCGCCCGACATACAATGAACTGCTGGATGCTCTGGAGCATAAAGCGAGGGAATTGTTTGGGGCAACGGCGAACCTGACCGTCAGAAGCCCTCTCGGCCTGTTCCTGCGCATTTTTGCATGGATACTCAATATCCTGTTCTCTGTGCTGGAAGATGTCTACAACAGCCGCTTTGTGGACACAGCGGTTGGCACCTCGCTGCTGAACCTCGGTAGAGCCATCGGCCTACGTGTGCTGTCTGCCCAGAAAGCCAGCGGCTATATCATGGTGACTGGCCCGCCGGGGGTCATAGTACCGGCGGGATGGCTGGTTGAAACTGCGGCCGGCATCCAGTTCTTTGCTGTTTCGGATACTGAAATTGGTGCAGAGGGTACGGTCATGGTGCCGTTCCGCTGCACAAGCACTGGCCCGGATGGTAATGTGGCGGCGGATACGATCACCACCATCACAAACCCCGGCTCGGTAGCCGGTATTACGGCTGTAACAAACCCGGCGGCGTTTACTGGCGGTAGAGAACGGGAAACGGATGAAGAATTCCGCGACCGCTACTATGCCAGCGTGGACTATGCCGGCGGCGTGAATGCGGACAGCATCCGTGCCGCCCTGCTCCAGAATGTTGATGGCATCATGGAAGCAAAGGTGTTTGAAAATGATACTGATGATGTGGATGACTACGGCCTGCCGCCGCACAGCATTGAAGCTGTTGTTTACGGCGGTCTGGACAGCGACATTGCGCAGATCATTTACAAAGAACTGGGTGCCGGCATACAGACGACCGGCCAGAAAGTGATTGAGGTTATCACCGCTTCCGGAGCAACAAAGGCAATTCACTTCAACCGGCCGCACCCGGTACCTGTCTATGTGAAAGTGGTCGGGCTGTCTACCAGCGGGGACTTCCCCCATGATGGAGTAGACCAGCTCAGAGCGGCTATTGTCGCATACATCGGCGACAACGAAAGCGGCGGGGTGAGCATCGGCGAAACTTTGTATCACCAGCGGCTTCCGGCGGTGCTGTACAAGGTTCCCGGTGTTTTGGATTTCGATGTACTGATCGGTACGGATGCGGAAAATCTTCAGGCGGATAACATCCCGGTGGATAGCCGCTCCAAGGTTGTCACGGATGATGGGATGGTGACCATCGATGCGTGAATACGGCTATCTTGAAAAGATGCTGGACATACTGACAGACCCCTATACCCACCGGGATCTACAGAATGTCCGAAAAAACCGTAAGCTGGAAACGAACATCGGAAAACTGTTTTCCCTGCTGGCAGATGGCTTTGAGGTCATCCATAAAAATGCCGAACTGGTTCGGCTGTGGGATGACCTTGAAAATGCTGAGGGCGCAGTCCTTGACCGCTATGGAGCCAACTTTGGTGTACAGCGCGGTGCAGCAAGTGATGCCCTCTACCGAATTTTAATCCGGGTCAAGATGCTGGCACAGCTTTCCGGCGGCGATGGCGATACCGTCATCCGGGCAGCGGGGGAGCTGCTGGGTGTTCAGTTTTCGGATATCGAGTTGCAGGACGTGTACCCTGCAAAGGTCGCACTGTATGTGGATCAGAGCTTGCTTTCTGAGGAACGGCTGGCGCTGATAGATCAGATTGCAGTTGCCCTCAAGCGTATTCTGACCGCCGGTGTTGGCCTACGCCTGTATCTGCGGACCTACCGCACATACCGCTATGACCTGAACATTGGTCACGGCGCGATGGTGTAAATGTGGTTCGCTGGCTTCCTCCCGTTTCACAGGACCGCAGCAGCCGGGCAGATTTCAAAATCGGCCACGGCGGCTTTACCGAAGCTGATTTCTATCCGCCGATTGTTGGAAAAGACCGGCTGTTTGAAAGCCGCTTTGAAACATCAAGAGGAACCTATCTGCCGCCTGTGATCGAGGGCGTATACCCTGACACTGTGCAGACGGCCACCATGGCGCATGAGGGCGTGCGTGGCGCTGTTTACCATACACACCTCAAGCCCAGAAGAATTGATTAAGGAGAGAGCTTATGGCGAAATATGAAGACGGCAGCTATGGGTCTGCCGCCGGCATTGCCCTGATCGCAAAGGTTCTTGCTGGCCGCTGTGCGATGAAATACACGCGGGTGGCCGTGGGCAAGGGCAATATCCCGGACGACAAGACCCCGAAAACCATGACGGAGCCTGCCGGTTATGTCATGGATGCCGTGATTGCGGGCATCACCAACCCGGTGGATGGTGAGTGCCAGGTCACGGTGCAGATCAACTCGGCAAATGTGGACAAGGGCTTCTACTGCACGGCGGTTGTCCTTTATGCAGAAGACCCCGATGAGGGCGAAGTCCCTTATACCTATCTTGTGCTGGAAAATGAACCTGAATGGATCCGCCCGGCAAGTTCGATTGTGGGCAAGCTGGCTACCATTGATCTGATCGCCGCCGTTGGTGATGTTGATACCGTGACGGCGGCAATCGACCCGGAATCCATTGCAACGGTGGCGGCAGTAAATGACCTGCTCCAGCGGCACAATGAAGACCCGGAAGCTCATGCCGGCATCATCATGGATGCAGTGGGTTCCGCCATGAAGAAGCTGGAGGAGTCCGGTCAGATCATGGATCAGAAGACTGTTGAGACTATGATTCGCAAGGAGATTGCGGAACATGGCAGCGGTGGGTACTACGGTACATACTTTCTGACGTTGGCTGCATCGGGCTGGGAACAGGCTGATGAAGAAAGCCCGGACTACAGCTATATCTATACCGCAGAACTTCCCGACAGTACGAGCGCCCTCATTCCGAGCGGCGCACCTCTGCTGGGAAGTTTTCATATTGCCGAAGATGCGGGTGTCGTGAACGGATGCGAAACCGGGGATGGAGTGGTGAAATTCTACTCCAAGGAAGTACCCGCCGCAGACATTTCCACTTGCATCATTCTGTTTGGCAAGGGAGGGGGTGGAGAGAGTGACTTGACCGTTGCGACCCGCGAACAGCTGGGACACGTTAAGATTGGTAACGGAATCGAAGTGACCGAAGACGGCACGATTTCGGCCAATGCAAAGGTGTCCGAAGATCAGATTGCAACTTCGGATGATACTTCCGAAATGCTGAAAGAAATTTATGGTGAGTAAATCACAGAAAATTTAGGAGGAAAACTACTATGGCTTACAATGAGAAACATCTGGTAAAACTGGCTGACCTGAAGGCACTGGGTACCAAGCAGAAAGAGGTCGCCGATGCTCTGGCGGCGCGTGTTGATACTCTGGAGAATGTTGGCTCTCAGGCCAACGTCCTTGAGGGGGTCAAGGTGAACGGTACTGCGCTGGCTATTGCCAATAAGATGGTTGACATCCTGATCGCCACTGGCTCCAAGAATGGCAGCATTTCCGTGAACGGTGCTGATGTCGCCATCAAGGGTCTGGCCGCTCTGGCTTTCAAGGCAAAGGTTTCTCAGTCGGACCTCGATGACGCGCTGGCTGCTGTTCTGGAGGGCAAGGCTGACAAGGCAACTACTCTGGACGGTTACGGCATTACTAATGCCTACACCAAGGATGAGATCAACGCCAAGATCAGCGCTGTCTATAAGCCTGCTGGCTCTGTGGCCTTTGCTGAACTGCCCTCTCTGTCTGAGAGCATTCTGGGCAATGTGTACAATGTCACCGATGCTTTCACTACTACCGCCAACTTTGTTGAGGACGCGGGCAACAAATATCCCAAGGGCACCAATGTCGTGGTGGTCAAGGTCGGCGATGCCTATAAGTACGATGTGCTGGCCGGTTTCGTTGATCTGTCCGGTTATGTTGAAAAGGAAGCAGGCAAGGGCCTGTCTGACGAGAACTTCACTGCGGCCCTCAAGGATAAGCTGGACGGCATTGCGGCTGGCGCAAACAAGTATGTCCATCCCACCCACACCGCTGCTGCCAGCGGCTTGTACAAGACCACCGTGGATGAAGAGGGCCATGTGACCACTACCATTCCTGTGACCAAGGATGACATCACCAAGCTGGGCATCCCGGCGCAGGATACCACCTATGACGAGGCTACCACTGCCAAGGCTGGCCTGATGTCCGCTGCGGATAAGACCAAGCTGGATGGCATGGGCACCACCATCAATAAGGCCATTGCGGACCACACGGCTACCGATGCCGAGGTGTCCGAGATGCTGGCCGAGGTATACGGCGAGTAAGTTCATAAGCATGGATAGCGGCGGGGATGTCCCGCCGCTTCCTTTTTTCGGGAGACTAACTATTAAAAGTCAAGCCCCAAAATGAAAAAATCCGCCAACCGACCGCTGCCCCTGACAAACAGCATTCAAATGCTGGTCTTGGAACAGCGAGGGCGACGGAGAGAACAGCAAAGCAAGCCCGGCCAACCCTCGCAGAAACAGAATAGCATTTGAATGCTTCGGTTCGTCAAGGGTTCGATGCGCCAGCTAAGTTTCTGTTGGAATTAGCTCAGGCTCAGGAGAAAATCATGCAGCTGTAAGATATGTTTTTCCAGACTTCTGCAAAGCGTAGATCAGCCGCACGAGTTTCTTCATGGCATGGGACAGGGCAACATTGTAGTGTTTTCCTTCGGCACGTTTTTTGGCAAGGTATTCAGCAAAGACAGGATTCAGTAGCAGACGTACTTGGTTGCGTTGTAAAGGGCATGTCGCAGGTAGCGGGAGCCACGTTTTTCCATGTGAGCATAGCAGTTCGTGAGTTTTCCGGACTGGTATGTAGATGGAGAGCAGCCAGCGTAAGCAAGAATTTTGTCAGGAGAACTGAAATTGGAGAAATCCCCGATTTCTGCAAGGATTACAGCAGCGGAGTTTACTCCCATGCCGGGAATCGAGAGAATTGGTGGATTGAGCTCATCTATGATTTTCTGAATAGAATCTTCAATTTCGTCGATCTCGGAGGCAAGTTCTTGAATGAGTTTAATGGTATGCTTCAATTCCAAAGATTTGGCAGGCATGACAGAGCCAATAGAAGCTCTGGCTGCCTCTCGAATCTGGATGGCTTTTTCTCTTTTCCGTAGCGTCCTTTGGACGCTGTTGTAAGAAGGTTTGTCAGCTTGGTAAGATGGACTTCTGAAATTTGCTTTGCACCGGGATATTCGCTAAGAAGTGCGTAGATTGAAGTGCCATGGATAGACGAAACAAGCCCTTCCAATTCGGGAAACAGAATCGTAGCCAATCTGGACACCGATTGCTTTAGTTTAGCGCATTCCTGAACTTTATCAAATCGGTATCTTGTTAGTGACTTTAGCTCTTCGTTATGGTATGCTATATCCGTGTAGGACTTGAGGTCTACATCGGACAATAGCATAGTTGCAATCGTTCTTGCATCCACACGATCGGTTTTGGTTTTGCGAAGGCTGAGACTTTTTCGGTACAGGTTGGTGTGTAAAGGGTTAATGACATAAGTTGGCAGACCGTTGTCAAGAAGGAACCCAAGAATATTGTAGCTGTAATGTCCGGTAGCCTCAAGTCCTACTTTTATTTTGTCTGACTTTTTGGTGCAGTTTCGAATCGTTTGAAGCAGCTGCTTAAATCCATCCATGTTGTTGGGGATGGTAAAGCAGTCAGCACGAACCATTCCGTCTGAATCAAGAATACAGCAGTCATGCTTTATCCTTGGCAACATCAATTCCAACACAAACCATTTTGATACCTCCGGTATATTTATTTCGATGCTGTTCAGGACCACAGACTTCTTTGCTCTTGTAACCTCGTTCTAAATAAACCGTCTGGCGGTATCTAACTGATTAACATTTCAACAAAGAAGCTGTGGTTGGAGCCTCCCGAAAAAACCGTCTTTGCGGTAGGTGATGTTCCACCAATCCACAGCATCCTGAACTTATTGTAGCATTCCGCTGGAGAGCGGTCTATAAATACTACTATTTTACATTGCAATCAGCGGCTTAACGGCGGCTGACTATGTGGCGGTGGATGTTGCCCCGGCGAGCAGCGCAGTGGCACGAGCGGCAAATTTTGTTGCGACCGAAAGCCGTGCCGGCATCCTCCGGCTTCGTGCGGCATCGGTGCCAACAGCTACGATTTCGGCGCAGTACCACATCATCACGGCCGCAACAGCGGCAAAGGAGGGTTAATCTTATGGCATGGGGTCCTTTTAATGCTGGCGGTGGCGGCGGTTCGTCCGGCGGCACTGCGGCAGATATTTCCTACGACAACAGCAAGTCCGGCATTTCGGCGGCGAATGTGCAGGAAGCCATTGATGCGCTTTCTGTGCTGACCCTGACGATTCAGGCCGTGCCCGCCCAGAGCGGGAGCTTGACCTATACCGGCTCCACCCAGAGTCCCACATGGAAAGGCTATGACAGCAGCATGATGACGATCGGGGGCGTGACCTCCGGCATCAATGCTGGCACCTATACGGCCACGTTTACGCCCATCGGCAAGTATGTCTGGACGGACGGCACGCAGGAAGCCAAGAGTGTGTCGTGGACGATTGGCCGAGCCGAGGTCAAGAATGTGCCGGCACAGACCGGCAGCGTGACCTATAATGGCTCGGCGCAGTCCCCGTCGTGGAGCAACTATAACAGTTCTCAGCTGACGATCGGCGGCACGAGCAGCGCAACCAACGCTGGCAGCTACAGCGCCACCTTTACCCCGACTTCCAATTATAAGTGGTCGGATGGGACGACTACGGCCAAGAGCGCTTCGTGGACGATCGGCAAGGCGACCGGCAGTATTACGCTGTCCGCAAGCAGTCTGAGCCTGACCTACCCGAAAACCTCTGGCACCATCACTGTTACGCGGCCGGGCAGCGGTACGGTGACCGCATCCTCTGGCAGTACGAACATTGCAACGGTAAGTGTTTCCGGCACCACCATCACGGTGACCGCAAAGGCGACCGGCAGTGCCACTATTACGGTCAATGTGGGTGCAGATACCAACTATACTGCACCGTCCAGCAAGACGTTCACGGTGGCCGTTACGCTGGTGTCCAAAACGCTCAGCAGCAACAGTTGGGCAGTCATCAAGGCCGTCAGCGATGCTGGGCAGGGTGCAAACTACTGGTCTGTTGGTGCCACGAAGTCCGTGACCATCAATGGCAAGGTGGGTGCGACTACGATCTCCAGCTTGAAAGTTGATGCCTTTATCATCGGTTTCAACCACAATTCCGGCAAGGAGGGCAGCAACCGCATCCACTTCCTGTTGGGTAAGATCAGCGGCAAGTTTGTTGGTCTGGTGGATAGCAGCTACGGCAGCACGACTTCTACGTCTGGTGCGTTCACGATGAACACCAGCAACACGAACTCTGGTGGCTGGGGGAGCAGTCAGATGCGGAGCAAGGTACTGGGGAGCGCAAGCTCTCCCACCAGCCCGACCGCCAACACGTTGCTGGCCGCACTCCCCTCTGACCTGCGGGCGGTGATGAAGTCCTGCACGAAGTATACGGATAATAAGGGCGGTGGCAATACCGCCAGCAATGTGTCCTCTACCACGGATTATCTGTTCCTGCTGTCCGAGTATGAGGTCTTTGCAACGCACCAGTATTGCAATGATGCGGAGCCGAACTATCAGGCACAGTACGATTACTTCAAAGCGGGTAACAGCAAAGTTGCCAATAAACATTCCGCCACCGGAACGGCGGCGGTCTGGTGGCTGCGGTCGCCGTACTACCGCTCCGTCGGCTACAACAGCTACTTCTGCGAGGTTTCGTCGTCGGGGTCGTTGGCCTTTCACGGCGCTAACAGTGCGTATGGTGTTGTGCCCGGCTTTGTAGTCTAATCCCCCCGCAGGGGTTCTCGACCTACTCAAGCCCACGGAAGTGGGCGGAAACCAGCAAACTTCCCTCAAAAAATTCAAAGGGCGCGTCAGCGCCCCGCGCGATTTTTTGAAAAAAGATACTGAAAGTGCTATCACTCAACTGTCTTATGAGTGCATACACGGCACGAAAAACGCTATACAATACTTTCAAAACCTGTTTGTTAGGAGGTATTGTATGGCAACTAACAAGCGCGTCTTTACACTGCGCCTGTCCGATGAAGTTTTTGATAAGATCGGTGTTCTAGCAACAAAAGAGCATCGGTCCATCACGAACTACATAGAGTATGTGCTGCTCAAGCATTTGGAAGAAGTTGAGCGAGAGCAAGGGGAAATCGATCTCGATGACCCCAAAGGAGACTAAAGTATCATGTCAGTTTTGAAATCCAAGCGCACAGAAAGCAAAGCGGAGTATGTGAATATCGCCAACGCGATTTACATTGAAACGATAAACTTCCTGACCCGCATTTCCGCAAGGTATTCCAGATTGATTGCAGAGCCGGTCGCAAAGCTGTCAGGCGAGGTGATAGACCACGCTGAAAAGGCAAACAGCATCTATCCCTCAGACGATCAGCGGCGCCAGCTTCGCAAAGCACATCTTCTGGAAGCGCGGGCATCCCTGATGGCGCTGGATGTTCGGTTGACTCACTGCTATCTCATCATGACCCAGAACCCGCAGGGATGTTTCACAACTCCCTCAGGGAAAAGTGTCGATGCGAAGAAAGCAACTGAAAGACTGGACAAAATGGCTCAAAAGTTGGGTGAGCTGATTGACAAGGAAAACGACCTGCTGCAAGGCATGATCGGAACGGTCAATCGGAAAGCCTGATTTTTAAGTGGGTGTATCTCTGTTAATTCCTGCGGCGGCGGTCTGGTGGCTGCGGTCGCCGAACTACAACAACATCAACAACAACAACTACTTCTGCGAGGTTTCGTCGTCGGGGTCGTTGGACTATAACAACGCTAACAATGCGTATGGTGTTGTGCCCGGATTTTGCAATGCTTGGTCACATGGAGTAGCCATAGGTGAAAGACGACCATAGCAAAAGGAGAGGTACTTCCCTGAGGGTCAAACCTCTAAAACTGCTTTTCGATATGCTGACACGGACGCTTCTTGCATGGCGCGGGATGCATCTTACCGCGTTTCATGTGCCGGCATAAAGCAGATTAGACGATGCCCTACAATTCATCTGTACGAGGAGCGAATACTTTTATGACAAGTCAGGAGCGCCATGAAGCACGATACCAGCGCCGCCGGGCAGCACGCCGAGCCAGACAGGAAGCTCGTTGTGCCGCCCTAGGTTCGTTGGAAGAAGTATTCAGTTACCACACGATGTTCAAATATGGCCGGAAATGCTGCAACGGTGTACGCTGGAAGCAGAGCACGCAGAACTTTGAGCGGCATCTGTTTTCCCACACAGCGAAGCAGCGGCGGCTTATTTTGGCAAAAAGGTGGCGGCCTAAGAAATACGTTCATTTCACGGTCTGCGAACGCGGCAAGATTCGTGGGATTGACGCTCCTCATATTACAGACCGACAAATCCACAAGGTCATCAGCAAGGAAGTGTTGGAGCCGCTTTACGACCCCAGCATGATCTATGACAACGGTGCAAGCCGGATTGGTAAGGGACTGCACTGGCAGATCAAGCGCATCAAACAGCAGCTGGCACGGCATTACCGCAAGTATGGCCGTGCGGGCGGGGTGTTGCTGCTCGACCTGAAGAAGTTCTTTCCTTATGCACCCCATTCTATCATCTATCAGCGGCACCAGCGGTATATCCTGAACCCTGATTTTCGGCGGATAGCAGATACCATTATTGATACTGCTCCCGGCGAATTTCCGGGCCGTGGGATGCCGCTGGGCGTTGAGCCGAGCCAACAAGAAATGGCGGCAATGCCCAGTGCTGTGGACAACTGGATCAAATGCCAGATGTCCACGCATAGCGCCGGACACTACATGGATGATTACTGCATCATTCTCCCGGACATCGAAGATTTGAAAAAGCTGGGCCGCGCTATCGTGCGCCAGTTTGAAATCCGCGGCATCCCGGTCAACAAGAAGAAATGCAAGATCATCCCGCTGACGAAGCCGTTCCGCTGGTGCAAGGCTCGTTTTACCTTGACCGAGACCGGAAAAATCAAAGTCAATGGTAGCCGTGATGGTGTGATACGCGCACGGAGAAAACTGAAGCTGTTCCACCGTGAATGGCTGGCCGGGAAACGTACCCTGCAGGAGGTGGCGCAGTATATGAACTGCCAAGAAGCCTACTATAAAAATTTTGATGACCATGGGCGGCTGCTGCGTCTGCGGCGGCTTTGCTATGCAATTTTTGGAGGTAGAGTGCCTTGTTCAAAATCATCAAAGCCAGTGATGGCACCGTCCTTGCCTTGACCGAGGACGTGACCTACATCAAAAAAGCCGACAACGGCTGTTATATCCTCTGCCCGGAGCCTGATGCTTCGGGCATTTCTTATGCCGGCACACCGTATCATCTGCTCGATCGTGACCCTATGGGGGACGATTTGGAAAGCGTTATGCTGGAGCAGACCGATATTGGAAGCTGGGTCACGGAAACCCAAACCGCCATCGAGGATGCTGATGCTCTCAACGTGGATCAGGCGTACCGCCTGACCCTGTTGGAGCTGGGCATCACTGATGATACCGATGCTTCTTGAGAAAGGGGGTGAACTGAATGCTGTATCGTACTTGCAAGCGCATGATTGAAAAGGGCAACACCGCTGGCATGGCAACCAAGCTGGATGTCTTTTACGCTGCCAACAAGCTGACCGAGGACGAGTATAACGAGCTGACCGCTCTGCTCGCCGAGAAGACCGAGAAGAAAGAGCAGGTCTAACCCATGGAGCATGAACGCTTTATCGCCCGCCGCCGGGCGCGCTTCGACGGCATAGATGGAAAAGTGAATATTCCCTATGGAACCGCCCTGACTTGTCAGGACGGTTTTCTTATGCACAAAAACCAGCGCGTGTGTGCTGTAGGGAGCCAGAACGGCATGGACTGCTTTGTGCAGGACGATGACGGTAACGGCACCCTGCGCGGGGAACTGGTAGGGAACATCCAGCGGTGCCTTGAGCGCCGGGATGCGGACTATCAGACCCGCTGGAACCGGGTTTTGGCATCGGCACTCTGCCAAAAGTACCGCCGCCCGGAGTCCGAAGACTACTGGCTGTGGGCGAGAGCGTTTTTTGATGCTCCGATTTTTGATTTGCAGGCAATCGCCGCGCTGGTTCAGTGAGGGGGATGGCTGTGAATCTGAAAGAATTATTCTGGAGCGGTGGCGGGATGGTTTTGGTGCTGCTCTCGCTCATTGAGGTTTCGCCCATCAAGATCAATCCGTGGAGCAGGCTTGCGAAAATCATCGGACACGCCCTGAATGCTGAAGTGCTGGAACAGCAGAAGCAGACCCAGAAAAAGCTGGAGGAGCATATCCAAGTTGATGATGAGCGCAATGCCAATCTTCTGCGTACCCAGATCCTGCGCTTCAATGACGAACTGATTGATGATAAGCACCACACGAGGGAGCATTTTATCGAGATTTTGGCCGTCATTGATGCCTATGAGGACTACTGCCGCAGTCACCCCGACTACAAAAACAACCGCTGCATCTGTGCGGTAGCGAATATCAAACGGGTGTACAATGAGCGGCTTCAAAAGCACGACTTCTTATAAGGAGGCATGAAGCGTGAGTGTTATCACCTATAAGCGCGGCGACAAAACCGCGCTGACGAAGAATTTCAGCCGGTACGAGTTCGACTGCCCGTGCGGCTGCGGAACTCAGATGGTAGACCCGGAGCTGGCCGAGAAGCTCCAGCGTATCCGGGATGTGGTCGGGAAGAAGATCAAGATCACTTCCGGCTACCGCTGTCTGAAGCGCAATCAGGACGCTGGCGGCGGTACGAATAGCCGTCACCGCTACGGTATGGCCGCCGATTGGAGGCTTGAAGATCGGAGCCTGAACCCGGTCGCTCTGGGTATCCTTGCCTCGGCGGTCGGCTTCGGCGGCATTGGCATCTACTGGTACGCCGGGAATATGTTCTGCCATGCCGATACGCGCGGGACAAAGGCGACGTGGCTGTGCGATGCAAAAAAGCACTACCCGTCCACGACCTACCTGAAATTCGTCCTGCCGACCATCCGCCGGGGTTGCACCGGGGATGCAAACCGTGCAGCCACGAAGATGCTCCAGCGGCTGCTGGGGCTGACCCCGGACGGCATTTTCGGCGAGGGCACCGAGAACGCTCTGCTGAAAGCGCAGGAGGCGCACGGACTGGCCGTGGACGGCATCTGCGGCCCTGCCAGTTGGCGGGCAATTTCTGGGGCCAACAAGTATCTGTGACATAGGAGGAAACCATCATGGAAGCTATTCTGAGTTTTATTCCCGTGCCTGTCGCTGTCATTCTGATGGCGGCGGGTTTTATTTCGCTGGCAGTCGGTGGCATCCGGCTGGGCTACAAGGCCACCGTCAAGGATCTGGCGCTGGAGCTGGTCGAAAAAGCTGAACTGTCCATCATGGGCAGCGGGCAGGGCGCCAAAAAGAAGAAGCAGGTGTTCGCGGCTCTCCGCGCCAAGTGCCCGGCGGCTATCCGCTGGGCTATCACCGACGAGGTGCTGGACGCTGTTATCGAACACGCCTTTGATGTTATGACCGCAGCACTTGGCAAAAAGTCTTGACTGCTGCATGAGTGCCGTGTAAAATAGAGGCACTTGAAAAGCTTCGGCTTTTGTAGAGAGTGGCCCGGCATGGTCCACTCTTGATTTTATATTTGGCTGCTCCGGCGGCGCGCAAAAATCCCCCTCTGCTTTGTCGAAGCCCTGCGAACCTCGCGGGGTATGTGTAGGCAAAGTGGAGGGGGATTTTTTGTTTTCTTAGAACTTCATCTGCGCAGCATCTTCAACGCTCACGTCATCGATTACCTCCGAAGATCTCCGTTGTATACGCGAACCAGCACCCAGTCAGACAGGGGTTTGACGTTTCCGATCCAGTCCCGGAGGGCTTCATCGGTGCCGCAAGTCTCGCAGATGTACACGCCCTTGGCGTGGCGGCTCAATGCACCGTGGGTCAGCTTGTCCGGCATCCTCTCGCCGCAGCGGGGACACAGCGGCCAGCCCTGCTCCTGATCGGCCTGCATCCTGGCAATAATCTTTTCGTCTGTCATTGTTTAATCCCTCGTCAATTCATATTTTCACGTTCCCAGTCGACCCAGCGGTAAATTTCTTTGCCGGACATGGATTCCGGCTTGCTGGTCTTGATGTAGTCCTGCTGGCCGAAGATTTCCAGCCGCTCGATGTTGTGCGGGCTCTGGGTGATGATTTTCGCCGGGCGGCCAACCTCGCTGCCGGGGATCTCGATGCGGTACAGATACAGATTGCTGTCAAAATACCAATCGCTCTTGATGTACCGTTCTTCGGCATCCGTGCTCTCGATGGCCTTGATGTACTCGCTCAGCGCACCGAAGACTTCCAGCCGGGTGGGTGCTTTGTCGAAGTCGGTCACATCAAAGAGTTTGATGTAGGAGATTCGGCCACGCTCAACGGCAAACTCTTCGATGGTGCCGGAATATTTGTAAAGTTTCATCGTCATATCCTCCGAACGCCCGTATAGCCAGATAGCACAGCTTTCAAAATCACTTGCTCTGGGTGCTTGCCACGATTCCGCCAAGGCACAGCCAGTGGCGGCCATCGGCGTTGCGTTTCCATTCGCCGCCGAGCGTTTCAAATGCGGCAATCATGCCGTAGTAGCTGATCTCCGGCTCGGTAGGCAGCCTCTCTCCGTCATCGTTGTACTCGGCACGGCCGGCAGCAATGTCCATCTCGGCATCAGACCGGGCGTATGCCCACTGGTTATCCAGCCTTTCGGCCAGACGCTGGAGGGAAGCGCGAATATCGGAAATTTTCATGGTCTACTCCTTTACCATTCATAGGAGCCGCGCCGCTGGCTGGCTTCCATGCGTTCCTTTTCAATCATGGCGGCGATCCGGGACTTCTCTTTGATGCTGAGGCCCCAAGCCTTTTCACAGGGGATGGCAACAATGAAGCCGTCCTCATGGATGCCGTACTCATTGAAATCTTCATCAACGTACCGTTTGCAGTTGTGCGGTCGGTCGTTGAAGTCATATTCGACCTCATCAGGAATGCGGGTCAGCTTGCCCCTGATGGGGAAGTTGTTCAGCTTTGCAAATTCTCGGATGGTCATGGTGCTTCTCCTTACTCAATCGCTTCTTCAATGCTGCTGGTGGCATCTTCCAGACTGCTTACTGCATCGGACAGGCTTTCGCAGATCTCTTCGATATGCTCGTACCGTTCGCCGCTCTGGAAGTTTTCGGGGATGTTGTCCCGGTATTCTTCTTCCTCAGTCTGGATTTCCTCAAGCTGAGTCTGGAGGGTCTCAAGCTGATCAATGATGGCCTGCAGGGCCTTTCTGCGTTCTCTGTTCATATATATTCTCCTTGATTTTTCATCGGTGGGTGGTTATAATTAAAAAGCGAGGGCGGCGGCTCCTACCCGCCGCCCTGCTCTTACGGATTACTTATTATCCGTGGGGGTCTCATTGCTCTGAATGATTCTGTTGGGTTTAATCGTGATCGTTATCCGCTCTGCAAGATCGGGATGTTCGACCAAGATTTCCAGCAGCTCTTTCAGAGCTTTTGCTTTTTCATCCATCGGTCTGTTCTCCTTTCCGGTGAGCTTTCCGCTCCTCCTGACACCTATATTATACAGGATTTCCTTTATAATGTCAAGGCTTTTCTTAAAGAAAAACCTATATTTTTGAAAATATTTCTTGACAAAATACAGGAAATCATTTATACTTTCGGTGAGGTGATGAACATGGATTTCCCAACGAAAATCAAAATGGCCGAAGCTGTTTCCAAAATAAAAGAAGCTGAACTTGCCCGGCGGATGGACACCACCCCGCAGGCATTCAACCAGCGGATGAAAACAGGAAAGTTCAAGTATGAAGAACTGGAGCAGATGGCGCAGGCCATGGGCGCAGAGCTTATTGTGAACTTCCGCTTTCCTGATGGAACAGAGGTATGATAAAAGCCGCCAGTGTTTTGAAGCGCTGGCGGCTTTTTTCATGCCGTGGGTAAGGGCTTTACCTGAGAAGCGCCAAAGAACGATGCGCGGTAGGTCTGGCCGTCACCTTTGCTGCTGTGGATGAGTACCGCCTGAAACAAGGCCTTTGCGCCATGTTCCACCATGTACCCGGCGACTTTCCAGCCTGCCCATGTGTTCACAGGCTCGGCCACCCCGGCGGCCTGCTGGGCTTCCTCAATGCGCTGGGCGTTGATCGGCTCGGCCTTTGCACTGTTCCATGCCCGGTGCAGGCACTCGGAAAAGGCGGCTACGCCCTTGCGATACAGCTTCCATGCCTTGCGCATGATGGCGGACAGATCAAACTTTTTCATAATGCCCTCTCTTTCTTTGGCTGAAAAGATAAAATAAAAAGCAGCAGGGGAGTGGGTTACTGACTTAGCATGCGCTCACGACTTACTGCGCTCCCGGCTCTTACTTCGCCCCTTGCCTTCCGGTCGTACTCCCTTGCTGTGATTATAGTATCTTCCTTTTTGCCTTGAAAGACAACAGCAAAACCGATATTTTATCAAGAAAACAGATGATAAAATAAACAAATATATTTATACAAAAAGCCCGGATTGTGTATCCGGGCATGGGATTTTTGGCAAAAAAAGTCCCCAGACACCGAAGTGTCCGGGGAAAGGGGATAACTTACTTGTCGGACGTTATGTATCTGCACCGTGGCGTTGCAAGCCTGCTTCGGGTCAAATCATCCAAATCTTCTTCTTGAACCAGAAGATCGGAGATTTTGCAGTCCAAGGCTTTGCAAATCAAATCAAGCTGTTCCAAAGATACCCGGTCGGTCATCTCATGGTAAAGATCATTGATTGTGTTTCGCCGGATTCCAGTTGCGTCTGCAAGTTGCTTCTGAGTCCATCGCTTTTCGCCTAAGCGGACGGACAACAAAATCCTTAACATCAGCCATATCTCCTTTGCGGAGAGTGTAGCATAAAAGGATAATCTATATCAGCAAAATGATATTTGGTATCGTATTTTGATATTTTCGATTTGAGGGCGAGTGTGACTACCGATTGACTACCACGGTGCTTTTTCGTATTTGCGCAGTCCTTTGTAGAATAGCGTATATTCGTTGTTTATTTTTGCTTTTGCACCAATGGAGTGCGGGCTGGAATGACTCTTAATCAGTGGGCCCAGGGTTCGAGTCCCTGGAGGTGCACCAGATATTGAACGTCAAATCGTAAGATTTGACGTTCTTTTTTGTTATGTAACCCCGAAAAATCGGGGCTTGTACGGTCAATGCACGGTTGGTGTTTTCATAGGAATCCTCTGTATGGGCTGGAATTACTTTGAAATGCGTGGTAAATTTTGCATCAGGTCAGCAGAGCCAGACGGAGCTGCGCCTTTACTTCGGGGTCTGCGTTCTTCAAAAGTTCCAGCAGAGCAGTCATGGAGATAGTCGGTTCGCCTGCGACGGGTACAGCCTGCGGGCTGGGGCTTTCCTGTTTAGCATAGAACCCTTCCTCAAATTTCCTGCCCAGCTCTACACGGGAGGACTGCTGGATATGGGCGTAGGTGTTCACCAGCATATCTGCCGTAGCGTGTCCTGCGGTGCCCTGAACGGCTTTCACATCGCCGCCGGAGATCATCAGCTGATAGGTTGCACTAGAGTGCCGCAGACCGTGGAACACGATACGCGGGAACTCCGGGTGTGCATCCTGCCATTTCAGGAACTTTTTGCGGATGAGTACCGGCTCCACCGCCAGACCGTTGGGCAGACGGAACAGCATTCCGCTGTCGTGGTAGCGTGTCGGATCTTTCATCTCGTCTGATGCCAGCTGACTTAGCCACTTCTTCAATTCCTCTTTCAGTGCGGAGGTCATGAAGATGGTGCGGCAGGAGGATGCCGTTTTGGTGCTTTTCAGGATAAGGGAAGTGGTACTGCGTTCCAGCTTGTCCGGGAATACCTTGATGATGCAACCATCGTCCACCTGATTCAAGGCTTCTTTTCGCACCCGCTGCATGGACTTGTTGATACGGAACGTTCCGATGCCATCTGCTGCGTCAAAATCGAGATCTTCCGGGGTCAGACCTACGATCTCGCCCTCTCGCAGTGCGCCCACCAGTGTGAGGTGGACTGCCAGATGCAGGATGGGGTCCTCCATGCTGTCCAGAGCCGCTCGCATTTCCTCTACCGTCCAGATGGTGCGCTCCTGCGTGGACTTCTTGGGGCTGTCCGCAGGAACAGGGCTTTTGACAAGGATGCCCCACTCTACGGCATACTGGAAAGCTGTACCAATGCGCAGATCACAGCGGCCTGCCCGGATGCGGAGGTGCTGATCGCAGAGCCGAACAACCGTCTGGATGCGCAGCTGATCGCATCGCTGCCAAAACTGAAGCTGATTCATGGCGTGGGCGTTGGGTATAATCTGTTTGATCTGGAAGCAGCCAGGCAGGCGGGCATCCCAGTGTGCAACTGCCGCGGCTCCAATGCGCGTGCAGTGGCCGAGCACGCGGTCATGCTCATGCTGTGCTGCCTGCGGCAGGTCAAGCTGAATGATACACTGGTAGCCGAGGGCAGGCAGGACGAGCAGCAGAAGCACTGCATCGCCACGGGCTGCATCCGGGAACTGGGCGACTGCACCGTTGGTCTGGTGGGCTTTGGTGCCATTGCCCGCACCGTGGCGCAGATGCTGGCCCCCTTTGGGCCGAAGGTGCTGTATTATGACCCTTTCCGGGCCGACAGCGCCACCGAGGAAGCCTGACATGCGGAATATGCAGCCCTTGAAACGATACAGAAATGCAGCGATATCCTCAGCCTACCGCATGATCGCCGCGGCGATCCGGGCGGTGCAAAGCGGACAGCGGCCGGAAAATATCGTGAACGGGTTATAATAAAAAGCAAAACAAAAACACCCTTACAGCTGAAATGGAAAAGCTGTGAGGGTGTTTTTGCTTGTACGGCAACCGCACATATGGGAGGTTGTTATTGTCTGTTTTTGGCGGGCGGGTCCGGCTTCATGGCTTCCAGTGCAGTGCCCAGCTCCCTCGGCTGAAGAGGGCCGGTGCAGTCCGCGGAAGAGCTTTGCAGCTTTTCCAGCAGGGAAACGGAAGTGAAGCAGTTCAGGCCGCTGCAGTTGATCAGCTGCACGCCCGGTGCGGTAAAAACGGAAAAGACCTCGACCTGAGATGCATTCAGCTGGGGCAGAAGAGACGCAAGAGCTGCCTGCTGCGCGGTCTGATCCGGCAGGGGAGAGTGGATCGCCTTGGTCGTCTTATCCAGCTTCTGTGTCCAGTCGGCGGCTTTTCCGTTATTGGTAAGGGCACCGCCATAACCATAACATTTCAGGCCGATGACACGATGCTGCGTGATGAGCACGAGCGAAAGATTGGTTTTGGTCTTGCCGTCCGAAAGCTGGCCGGGCATGACGATGTACCAGTGATTTTTGCGCACCAGCTTCATCAGAGAGGAAACGAACTGCAGAATGTCCTTCTGGGAGCCATTGCGGGCAGAGGAGGACACCGCTGCACAAGCAGCTTCTTCCGAGGGCAGCTGCCCCAGAATATTGCGTCCATTACCCCACAGGGTCAAATCACCGTTTTTCTTTTTCCGGTACAGAGCCGGCAGGGAAAAAACAACAAGGACAGCCAGAACGATCAGTGTAATTGTATTTTGTGTCATTTGGATACCTCATAAGGGGGATTGAAATAAAAAGATAAACAAAAAGGAGCTGCTGCACAGTGTTTGTGCGGCGGCTCTTTTTTTGCCTGCGGAGGACTTGACAAGAATGATATAAAGTGATATGATTTTGATATCATAAAGAAACGCTTCCACACCTTGTGAAGGAGGGAACTGTTATGGAAGAGAAAATTCTGCAGACCAAAAAGAACGGCATGGTCATGCTGCTGCTCACCCTGCTGGGCTATGCTGTTACCGTCCTGCTGTTTTTCTACAGCATCATTCTGCTGGACGAAAGCCTGTTTCCGGGCATCCTGCTCACGATCTTGTCCATCGCATACTGGGTGGCGGGCATTTTCCTGTTCTGCGGCCTGAAGGTGTTAAAGCCCCAGGAAGCACTGGTGCTTACCCTGTTCGGCGATTACATCGGCACCCTGAAGGGACAGGGGTTTTACTGGGTGAACCCCTTCTGCACCGCGGTGAACCCGGCAGCTGGCACCAAACTGAGCCAGAGCGGCGATGTGAACAGCGGCGAAACCGGCATGGCGGCCCTGCTTAAGGCAGGTAACAGCAGTTCCCAGACCGCAGAATCGACCAGCAAGAAGATCTCGCTCAAAATGATGACCCTCAACAACTCCCGCCAGAAGATCAACGATTGTCTGGGCAACCCGGTGGAGATCGGCATTGCGGTCATCTGGCGCGTGACCGATACCGCAAAGGCCGTATTCAATGTGGACAACTACAAGGAGTACCTCTCCCTGCAGTGCGACAGCGCTCTGCGCAATGTGGTGCGCATTTACCCCTATGATGTGGCTCCCAATGTGGACACCACCGGCGACGGCGTAGCCGATGAGGGCAGTCTGCGCGGCTCCTCGGAGGTGGTAGCCGCCCGCATCCGGGACGAGATCCAGAAGAATGTAGCCGAGGCCGGCATCGAGGTAGTGGAAGCCCGCATCACCTATCTGGCCTATGCGCCGGAGATCGCAGCCGTGATGCTGCAGCGCCAGCAGGCAAGTGCCATCATCGATGCCCGCAAGATGATCGTGGACGGTGCTGTGGGCATGGTGGAAATGGCCCTTGAACGCCTGAATGAGAACAAGGTAGTGGAGCTGGACGACGAGCGCAAGGCGGCAATGGTCTCCAACCTGCTGGTGGTGCTGTGCGGCAACCGTGATGCCCAGCCCATCGTGAACAGCGGCAGCCTGTACTGATGGCAGAACCAAAAAAGCAGGTGCCCCTGCGCCTGAACGCGAAGCTCTACGATGCCCTTGCCGCTTGGGCCGAAGATGACTTCCGCTCGGTGAACGGGCAGATCGAATATCTGCTGACGGAGTGCGTGCGGCAGCGCAAAAAGAACGGCAAGTATGTCTCGGACCAGATCGATGTGCCGCCTGAACTGGATATTAAATAAAATACCAATTGGCCCCGGCTGTGCGGATGAACTCTGCATGGCCGGGGTTTGTGTTTATCTGTGGCTCCCTAAAGGCTGAAAATGCGAAATTTCCTGCCGGAAAATAACGAAAATACATTGACAGTTGCACACCTGTGACGATATAATAGACCAAGGAATATCTTTCTGTGGCAATGGAAAGACCTTCCCGCAGAAAACTATATTCCGAAGAAAAGAGGGAAGCTTACCCGCTTGAACAGACAAAAACAACATCGTGGTGCCGCTGCTGCGCTGGCTGTGCTGGTGCTGGCAGCTGTACTGCTTTTTGTGGGCGGAAGCTGGCTGGAAAAGCGCAGCCAAAAGCCGGAGACCCGGACGGAGCTGCCGCAGGAGACCGCTGAGACCATGGAAGTGGACGGCGTGACCTACCGCAGGCGCACAGATCTGACCACCATCCTTGTTATGGGCATCGACCATGACAGCGAGGTGGAAGCAGAAGGCTCCTATCAGGGCGGTCAGGCGGATTTTCAGCGGCTCATTGTGATAGACAGCAAAGACAAGACGGTCCGTCAGCTCAAGATCGACCGCGACACCATGGCAGAGGTGACGGTGCTTGGCATGCTGGGCAATCCGGTGGGCACCACTCAGATGCAGATCAGCCTTGCCCATGGCTTTGGCGATGGCAAGGAGGAAAGCTGTGGCTATGCCCGTGATGCAGTGTCCCGCCTGCTGCAGGGGGAAAACATTGATTTCTATCTGGCTATGAGTCTGGACGGCATCTCGGTGCTGAACGATCTGGCAGGCGGTGTGACCGTGACGCTGGAGGATGATTTCTCCGCAGCAGACCCGGCCATGACCAAGGGAGCTACCCTGACGCTGCAGGGCGATCAGGCTGAGATTTTTGTGCGCAGGCGCATGGATATTGGCGAAGGCACCAACGAAGCCCGCATGGTGCGGCAGGAAGAGTATCTTGCACAGCTTTCCGCACAGCTGGAAAGCAGGGTGCAGCAGGATCAGCAGTTCACCGCACAGGTGTACGATGCGCTGCAGCCTTATCTGGTCACCGACCTTGCAAAGGGTCAGCTGGTCAATGAGGTGTGGGCCGCAAAGGACGATACTGTGGAACCTGCCATTGCACTGGAGGGCGAGCATAAGGTGGCAGAGGACGGATTCACCGAGTTCTATCCGACCGAAGCTTCCATCCAGAAAGCGGTTCTGACGCTGTTCTGGGAGCCTGTTGAAGAATGATGTAAATGTTGAAAAGCATTTGCGATAGAAAGCAGCATCTTGGGGAGTGCGGCTTGAAGTGAAAGGAGATCTTCATTATGAAGAAAGTTATCAGCGCTGTTCTGACCGCTGCTATGGTCGTGGGCATGGGTGTGTCTGTTCTGGCAGCAACGCCCAGCAAGACTGTGGCAGATGAGGTCAAGGCCAGCGGTTCTGCTACCGTCACCGGTGTTCTGGGCATTGTCAGCGATGTGAAGGTCACTGCCAAGGAGGATACCGCTCAGGTCGAGGAAGTCCTGCAGGACATCACTTCTGATGCAGACCTGCAGAAGGCTGCGGGCGCTTCGAAAGAAAAGAAGACGACGATAGATGTTACTGTAACGCAGGCCTTTGAGATGCAGACCTCTAACCTGCTCGACGCTGCAAATGTTAAGCTGACCATTGAGTCCAAGGTCATTGAGGCTGCTTACGAGGACAACGAGCAAGTTACCGTTCTGGTGGCTGTGCCCAAGACGAAGGCAGACGGCACTGTGACCTATACCTACTATACTGTGCCCGGTAAGGTCGTGAATGGCAAGATCGTGGTGAACCTGAAGGGCCGTCAGGTCAAGCTCTATGGCTCCAACTTCGTTCTGGTGGCCGTGAAGACCATTGAGGGCTAAGAACTAGAAATGTTCTGCGGTGCTCCCTGATGAAAAAGGGAACGCCGCATTTTTGGCGTATAGGATTCAGAAAAATAGAGGAAAGGGCACAACGCCCGGGCCGCATGGGCGGCAGTATTATAAGGTTATAAGGAGTGAAATCGTGCAGCAAGATACTTTTATGAAGGAGCGCACAGCTTTAGCGGTACAGCCGGAACAGGGAGAAGATACCATTGATCTGCTGGAACTGTTCATGGGCCTGCTGGCCCACTGGACGCTCATTGCAGCCACGGCTGTGGTGGGTGCCGTACTGATGGCGCTTTATACGTTTTTTCTGGTAACGCCGATGTACAAGGCAACGGCTACCATCTATGTGGTCAGCCGCAATGATTCGGTGCTGAACTTCTCCGATCTGCAGGTCGGCAGTGAGCTGACCAGCGATTACATCAAGGTTTTTGAAATGTGGGAAGTCCACGAAAAGGTCATCAGCAACCTGGATCTGGATTACACCTACACCGATATGGCCAGTATGCTGTCTGTCACCAACACCAGCGACACCCGTATGCTGGATATCACGGTCACGAACCCGGACCCGGAAGAAGCAGCAGCGATCGCAAACGAGTATGCGGATGTGGGCGCAAAGTACATCTCGGAAAAGATGAAGACGGACGAGCCCACCCTGATGTCTTCTGCGCGTGTGCCGGAGAACCCGTTCAGCCCCAACAAGGCCAAGAACATCCTGCTGGGCTTTGTAGTGGGCTTTGTGCTGGCCTGCGCCGTGGTGGTGCTGCGGACCATGCTGGACGATACCTACAAGTCTGCCGATGATATCCGCAAGTATACCGGCATGGTCGTGCTGGCATCGATCCCGCTGGCCGATGCTGGCGAACAGCCGAAAGAGAAAAGCGAGTTCAAGCGCCGCACCAAGCGGTTTGCCAATGATGTCCGCCGCCGTGTGGGCGGCAGCTCTGGGAGGAAAGCATGAAACAGCTGAAGATCACAAAATTTCCGGCTCTGGATTATGCGGGAAATGAAGCCTTTAATACCCTGAGCACCAACCTCTCCTTTGCAGGTGCGAGTGTCAAAAAGATCATGATCACCAGCTGCCATGCTGCAGAGGGCAAGAGCTATCTGTCCATGAACCTGATGCGCACGCTGGCACAGCGCGGCATCAAGGTGGCGCTGGTGGACGCAGACCTGCGCCGCAGCACGATCAACAGTGACTACGGCCTGAAATATGAGGATGGCCGCAGCGACGGCAAGGGCCTCTCCCATTTTCTGGCCGGTATGGTGGGCATGGATGAGGTCATCTACCAGACCGACATCCCCAACGCGATCATGGTGCCGGTGGGCCGCGATGTGCCCAACCCGCTGGCGCTGCTGACCAACAGCCATTTTGCCGAACTGCTGGATATGCTGGCCAGAATGGCAGATTACGTCATTGTGGACGCACCCCCGGTGGGCGTGGTCATCGATGCGGCGGAGATCGCCAAGGCATGTGACGGCACCCTGATCGCAGTGAACTACAACGATGTGAGCCGTCAGGAGCTGCTGGACGTGAAGCAGCAGATCGAGCAGACCGGCTGCCCCATTCTGGGCACCGTGCTCAATCAGGTGGACTACGACAACTATATGGGCCGCAAGTACTACAAATCCTACTCAAAGTATGGAAAGTACGGTTATTACAGAAAGTATTATAAACGAAGCCACGAAGCGGAAAAGAAATGAGCGGCTTTACGGATTATCATGCGCACTTCGTCTACGGCGTGGACGATGGTGCGCAGACCAGAGAAGAAATGTATGCCATGCTGGATGCAGCGGCAGCAGACGGTGTGCGGCACCTGTTTGCTACCTCGCACAGTACGCCGGGCATGGAACGCTTCCCGCAGGAAGTCTATGACCGGCATCTGGCGCTGGCCCGCGCATACTGCACACAAAAAGGCTACGACCTGAAGCTGGAGCACGGCTCAGAGCTTTTGTATACCCCTGCGACGGGATATGCGGCAGTCCAGCGCCAGCTGCTGACCTTGGGAGATACCGGCTGGGTGCTGCTGGAATTTGTGCCGAACATAACGGCAAAGGAGCTGGAAACGGCTCTGCAGGAGATCACGGGTGCGGGTTACCGCATTCTGGTGGCCCACATTGAGCGGTATCCCTGCCTTGCGCAGCACGGCCTGCTGGCCCGCCTGCATGAGCAGTACCGGCTGCGCTGCCAGATCAACTGTTCGGCTGTGCTGGACAGCGGCTTCTGGCAGTGGATGCGGCTGGAGCACTGGGTCAAGACCGGGCTGGTGGACGCGGTCTCTTCGGATGCGCACAATTGCACCTCCCGCCCGACCCGGATGCGGCAGGCGTATGAGCGGCTCTGCACCCGTGTGGGACAAACGACAGCACAAAAACTGACCGGACTGGATGGCACAGAGTATCTTGTATAGTTGCTTTGACTGCCGGAAATGAAAATGGGAAAGATGCCTCTTTCAGCCAGCTGCTTTATGAGGAAACGGATGGGGAAGGAACGTCCTTTTGTAAAGAAGTGTGGAGCTTCTGGCTTTTTGTGCAAAAAAACTTGCGAATCAAAGGACAAAGTGTTAAACTGAAACAGGGAACATGTATGGTAAACTTGCGGGGGTGTACGAATGAAGATACTGGTCGTCGATGATGGACAGCTTGCAATCAACTCGCTGATCCGCATCCTGTGCCGCGTTGCACCCGACTGTGACTATATCAGCGCCATGACGACCGAGGATGCACTGAGCTGGATGCGTCAGGGGCCGATGGACGCGGCTTTCCTCAATCTGGAAATGCCCGGCATGAACGGGCTTGCTTTGACGCGCATGATCCAGAAGCTGCAGCCGCGCTGCAACATCATTGTGGTAACAGAGCACCCGGAGTATGCGCTGGAAGCGCTGCAGATCTTCGTGAGCGGCTTTTTACTCAAGCCTGCAAACGAGGCAGATGTGCGCAATGTGCTGGAGCATCTGCGCTACCCGCCGGAGAATGCCCCTGTCGGCATCAAGATCCAGTGCTTTGGCAATTTTGAGATCTTCGTGGGCGGGCGCGCTTTGGCCTTCAAGCGCAGCAAGAGCAAGGAGCTGCTGGCCTATCTGGTGGATCGCAATGGTGCCACCTGCACCAACGGCGAAATGCTGGCCGTGCTGTGGGAGGATAAGCCCGACACCGCATCGCTGCACAGCCATCTCCGCAATCTGATCTTTGACCTGAGCCATACGCTGGAGGATGCAGGTGTTACCGGCCTGCTCATCCGCGGCCGCAGCACACTGGCGCTGGACACCAGCAAGGTGGATTGTGATTATTACAATTTCCTGCGGGGCAGCCGCTCGGCCACCAATTCCTATCGCGGCGAGTATATGACCCAGTATTCTTGGGCAGAGGTGACCCGTTCAGCGCTGCGCCAGCAGGCAAATGTGCAGAAAACAGCCTCGATCCCCAGTTACTATGTGCCGCCTACCGGCTTTTAAACCAGAAAAAACAAGAACACCTCAGAAAATCGCTCGATTTTCTGGGGTGTTTTTTCTTGACATGAAAATACCCCAAGAGTACTCAGAGTTTTGTTTTTACTCTGTCTACTCTAGGGGTAGCATGTCAAAAGTAAAGGGGCTTTGTGTGCAATTATTTACTGCTGCGCAAAAATTTTGATCTCATCCTTATCCATAAAGGCGGCACCGGAAAAACCGGAAGCTTCCAGCTGGCCCAACTGTTTGCCCAGCTTCTTGGCCTGCTGCAGAACGGTGACATTGTAGCTGCTGCGCAGGTCTGCAGCCTTGGCAAGAACGGCGGTGAAGTCGGCATCCTTGCCGTACAGCAGGGCGATCTTCTGCTTTGCGCCGGGGATCTGGTAGCCCTGCTCCAGCAGGATGCCACACACCCGCTCGAAGCCGATGGAGAAGCCCACGGCGGGCACCTGAGTGCCCAGGAACTTGCCCACCATGTTGTCGTAGCGGCCGCCGCCGGCCACGGCACCGCTGAACTGCGGGCAGGTGATCTCAAACACCATGCCGGTGTAGTAGCCCTGACCGCGCACCAGACTGGGGCAGTAGGCTACCTGATAGCGGCCTGCAGCCATGGCGTTGGCGGTAGCAAGGACATACTTGAGGTCGTCGGCAATGGCGGGGTCTGCGCAGCGGGCAGCCACGGCATCCAGCGTGACTTCGCCTGCGGCAATGAAGTCGGCCAGTGCGTTGATGGCATTTTCCGGCAGCTGCTTTTCGGTCAGCTCAGCCTTCACACCATCGGCACCGATCTTGTCCATCTTATCAAAGGTGATGCAGACGGAATCCAGCGTATCAGCGGAAAAACCCATGCTCTCCAGCATCCCGCGCAGGATGCGGCGGTCATTGATGTTGACGGTGAAGCCGGTGAAGCCGATGTTCAGCAGGGCACGGGTGGTCACGTCGATCAGTTCCACCTCGGCATTGGGGGAAGAATCGCCCAGAATGTCGATATCGCACTGTACGAACTCGCGCAGACGGCCCTTCTGCGGGCGCTCGGCGCGGAACACACGGTCGGTCTGGATCACCTTGAAGGGGCTGGGCAGCTTATCCTTGTTGGCGGCATAGTAGCGGCTCAGCGGCAGGGTCAGGTCATAGCGCAGGCCCATATCGGACAGCTGCTTGGGGTCGCCGGTGTTCAGGGCAGCGGTGAGCTTATCACCGCGCTTGAGCACCTTGAAGATCAGGTTCAGGTTGTCGCCGCCGTCGGATTTGTCCAGGTTTTCCATATCCTCCAGCATGGGGGTGGAAATGCGCTCGAAGCCGGACGCGCGGTAGGTCTCCAGAATTTTGCCCTGAATGTAATCGCGCAGGGTCTGCTCTGCGGGCAGCAGGTCGCGCATGCCCTTCAATGCCTGTGTTTTCATAAGATGGTTCCTCTCTATATAAATCAATGTAAATACTTTTACCTTATTCATTATAAAGAAATCTGCCGTTTTGTCAATTGAAATGGGCACACTGTAAGGGAAAAAACATTCGGAGGACAGACGATGAAACAGCAATTTGCAGCAAAACATCCGTGGACCATCCTTGCGGCGGGCGCAGCCATTCAGGTGCTCACGGGCATCCCGGCGGCGTGGGGCGTATTCCAGCAGCCGGTCATGGACGAGTACGGCCTGAGCGAGCAGGGGGCAGGCTATGCCTTCGGCATCCTCATTGCGGCGTTCGGCGTGGGGTGCGTCCTCGGCGGCTTTCTGCAGGACAGCCGAGGCCCGCGGTGTGCGGCTCTGTGGGAACAGCACTGCTGTGCGGCGGATTTTTTGCAGCGGCCATGCTGCCGGGCGGCAGTGCGGGCAGCTTTTTTCTGGCATTCAGCATCCCGGCGGGGCTGGGCACGGCGTTTCTGTACCCATCCATCCAGTCCTGCGCACAGAAGTGGTATGCCGGGCGCAAGGGCCTTGCCACCGGCGTGATCGGCGGGGCGGTGGGCCTTTCCGGTGCGTTCCTCACCGTGTTCGTGCGCACGGCGGTCAGCGGCTTTGGGATCGTGCAGGGCATCCGGGGCGCGTTCTGGGCGCTGGGGGCCGTCACGCTGCCCGTCTGCCTTGCGGGCAGTCTGCTGCTGCAGGACCCGCCGCAGGATGCCGAAAAACAGCAGCAAAACGACAAAAATACCATTGACCTTTCCCCGTGGCAGATGCTGAAAACAAAGCAGTACTGGCTGTGCGCAGGCGCGGTGTGCTTTTCCACCCCGGCGGTGCTTCTGTTCAGCCCCATCATCCTGAAGCTGGGCGTGGAGCGGGGGCTGGACGAGAACGCTGCTCTGTGGAGCGTGGTGCTGGGCAGCGTGGGCAGTGCGGCGGGCCGCCTGCTGATGCCCATGCTCAGCGATAAAATTGGCCGCAGGCCCACCGATCTGCTGCTGTTTGCGGTGTCGCTGGGGCTTTCGGCAGGGTTTGCGTTTGCGCAGGGCTGGTGGGTGATCGCCTGTTACGCGGGGCTTACCTTCTGCTATTCCGGCCTTGCAGCAGTGCTGCCCGCCCTTTCCACCGATCTGTTCGGCCTGCCGCACGCAGGGGTGAACTACGGTTTTCTGGCACTGGGGCAGAGCGTGGGCAGTCTGGCCTTTCCGTTTGCAGCAAATCTCTGGGGGTTGGAAGCCGGGCGGCACTGGCTTGCCGTGGGCGGCGCAGCGGCGGGCTTTGCGGCCATGTGGGTACTGAAGCCTGCCGGGCAGACACCGCGCAGGCAGGACACAGGAGCGTGAAATTTGCCCTCTTGACATAGTTGACAAAAACTTGACGAATGAAATGACAAAAGCATCCGAATTGACAGTTAGCGGAAGGCAACTGCAAATAGTTTTGATGTTTTTTACCGGAAATGTATTGCAAAATCCGTCAGCTTTCTCTATAATAAAATCATGCGTGGTAGTACCGGTTAAGGCGCTGAAAGAGAGCGGCGCGCCCGGTCAGATGCAAGCAGCAAAGGGCAGCGGCTGTGCCGGCAGGGCGCGGCGGCGGCTTTGTGCTGCAAAGCAACATTTGTCAAAAGGAGAGTATGATTATGACCTATTCGCAGCAAGTACAGAATATGTGCCCGATCACCAAAGGTCCTAAGCATGGTCCCGCTCCCATCCCCGAAGAGGGCGAATGGGTCAAGGCCTATAAAATTGAGGACATCAGCGGCTATACCCACGGTGTGGGCTGGTGCGCACCCCAGCAGGGTACCTGCAAGCTGTCCCTGAACATCAAGAACGGTGTCATCGAGGAGGCTCTGGTGGAGACCATCGGCTGCTCCGGTATGACCCACTCTGCTGCTATGGCAGGCGAGATCCTGCCCGGCAAGACCATTCTGGAAGCTCTGAACACCGACCTGGTGTGCGATGCCATCAACGTTGCTATGCGCGAGCTGTTCCTGCAGATCGTCTACGGCCGCAGCCAGACCGCTTTCTCTGAGGACGGTCTGCCCATCGGCGCAGGTCTGGATGACTTGGGCAAGGGCCTGCGCTCCATGACCGGTACCATCTTCTCCACCAAGGCAAAGGGCGTCCGTTATCTGGAGCTGACCGAGGGCTACATCAACAAGCTGGCTGTGGATGCCAACGATGAGGTCATCGGCTATCAGTTCGTCAAGCTGGGCAAGATGATGGAGGATATCCGTCACGGCAAGACCCCCAACGAGGCTTATGAGAAGAACGTGGGTACTTACGGCCGCTTCAGCAAGGAGCAGGGTGCTGTGAAGTACATTGACCCGCGTGAGGAATAAGAGAGGAGGAACAACTCATGGCAACTTTTGAATCTATGGATCGCCGCATGCCGAAAATCGAGGCATGCCTGAAGGCTAACGGCCTGGAGTCTCTGGACGCTTGCAACGAGATGCTCCTCGCTAAGGGCATCGACTGCGACAAGATCGTGCGCGGCGTTCAGCCCATCTGCTTTGATAACGCTGTCTGGGCATACACCCTGGGCACCGCTATCGCCGTCAAGCGCGGCCTGACCGATGCTGCCGAGTGCGCTGCTGCCATCGGCGAAGGTCTGGAAGCTTTCACCATCCCCGGCTCTGTCGCTGAGCAGCGTCAGGTCGGTCTGGGTCACGGCAATCTGGGCGCTCGTCTGCTGAGCGAGGACACCACCTGCTTCGCTTTCCTGGCAGGCCACGAGTCCTTTGCGGCTGCTGAGGGTGCTATCGGCATCGCCCGCACTGCAAACAAGGTCCGCAAGACCCCCCTGCGCGTCATCCTGAACGGCCTGGGCAAGGATGCAGCTTACATCATTTCCCGTATCAACGGCTTCACCTATGTTCAGACTGAGTACGACATCCCCACTCAGACCCTGACCGTCGTCAAGGAGATCCCCTTCTCCGAGGGCGAGCGTGCAGCCGTCAAGTGCTACGGTGCAAACGACGTTATGGAAGGCGTTGCCATCATGAAGAAGGAGGACGTTCAGTGCTCCATCACCGGCAACTCCACCAACCCCGTCCGCTTCCAGCATCTGGTTGCCGGCACCTACAAGAAGTGGGCCATCGAGAACGGCAAGAAGTACTTCTCCGTCGCTTCTGGCGGCGGCACGGGCCGTACTCTGCACCCCGATAACGTGGCCGCAGGCCCCGCAAGCTACGGCCTGACCGACTCTCTGGGCCGTGTGCACGGTGATGCTCAGTTCGCTGGTTCTTCCTCCGTGCCTGCACACGTTGAGATGATGGGCCTGATCGGCATGGGCAACAACCCGATGGTTGGTGCTACCGTCGCATGCGCTGTTGCTGCAGCTCAGGCTAACGCCTAAGTCTTTTCTAAGTTTCAGCGAGGGGAAGCTGCTTTCCGAATGAGCAGCTCCCCCTTTTTTGCTGATAGATGTCCGAACACAAGCAACCCGAATATGAGAAGGAAGAAACAATGAAAAAGAATCAGATCCGCAAGAGCGTGGCTGCGCTGGCTATGGCGGTTGTTGTGGGTGTCAGTCTGCTGGGCTACGGCTGCGGCAGCAAGTCCGCTTCCACCGCAGGCGGCGTGTCCGGCGATTTCACCGGCACTGCCAAGGGTATGGGCGGCGACGTTACCGTTACCCTGACGCTGGAAGACGGCAAGATCACCGGCTGCACCGCTGAGGGCAAGGACGAGACCCCCGGCATCGGTACGCTGGCACTGGAGCAGCTGCCCGCTCAGATCGCTGAGACCGGCAGCATCGCCGTGGACGGCGTGTCCACCGCGACCATCACCTCCAACGCCATCAAGGAGGCAGCAGCCGCTGCCCTGACTGCCGCCGGCCTGAACGCCGACGACTATAAGATCGAGGTCAAGGCCGACGCGACCAAGGCCGAGGATTCCACCGTTGACGCTGACGTTGTCATCGTGGGTGCAGGCGGCGCAGGCATGACCGCTGCCATCACCGCTGCTGCCGAGGGCAAGAGCGTTGTGATCGTGGAGAGCCAGGCCATGGTGGGCGGCAACTCTGTGCGCGCTACCGGCGGCATGAACGCCGGCAAGACCGTGTATCAGGATGAGAACGAGTTCGGCGAGTCTGCCGGTGTCGAAAAGACCCTGAAGACCGCTGCTGAAAAGTACGCTGACAACGAGACCATCACCGCTCTGGCAAAGACCGTCTCCGAGCAGTGGGCAGAGTACCAGAAGAACCCCACCGGCTACTTCGACTCGGTCGAGCTGATGGAGCTGGACACCATGATCGGCGGCAAGGGCATCAACGACCCTGCTCTGGTGGAGACCCTGTGCTCCAACTCTGCTGATGCCATCGACTGGCTGGACGAGCACGGCATCACCCTGCACAGCGTTTCCAGCTTTGGCGGCGCATCCGTTAAGCGCATCCATCGCCCTGTGGACGCAGAGGGCAAGACCGTTTCTGTCGGTTCCTACATGATCCCCCTGCTGGAGGAGAACTGTGAGAAGGCTGGCGTTCAGATCCTGCTGAACACCACCGCCAACGAGATCCTGACCGATGCGAGCGGCGCTGCCGTGGGCATCAAGGCCACCGGTTCTACCGGCGAGACCGTCACTGTGAACGCCAAGGCTGTGGTGCTGACCACCGGCGGCTTCGGCGCAAATCTGGACATGGTTGTCGAGTACAAGCCTGAGCTGAAGGGCTTCATGACCACCAACGCCGCGGGCGCGCAGGGTCAGGGCATTGAGATGGCCACCGCCATCGGTGGGCGCTGGCACTGTGGATATGGACCAGATCCAGATCCACCCCACCGTTGAGGCCAACACCGCGGCGCTGATTACCGAAGGTCTGCGCGGCGACGGCGCTGTGCTGATCAACGCCGATGGCAAGCGTTTCATCGACGAAGTCGGCACGCGTGACGTGGTCTCTGCTGCTGAGATCGCTCAGACCGGCAGCTACAGCTGGCTGGTGGTCGATCAGGCCATGGTCGATGCTTCCAGCGTCATTCAGGGCTACATCAAGAAGGGCTATACCGTGACCGGCGAGACCTACGAGGAGCTGGGCAAGGCAATGGGCGTTGATGAGGCTGCTTTTGCCGAGACCATGAAGACTTGGAACGGCTATGTTGAGGCCAAGAATGACCCCGACTTTGGCCGCACCAGCTTTGCAAACCCGCTGGATACTGCTCCGTACTATGCAATCAAGGTCACTGCTGGTGTGCACCACACCATGGGCGGCCTGACCATCAATACCAACACCGAAGTCCTCAAGGAGGACGGCACTGTGATCCCCGGCCTGTTTGCAGCAGGTGAGGTCACTGGCGGTGTGCACGGTGCAAACCGTCTGGGCGGCAACGCTGTTGCAGACTTCACCGTGTTTGGCCGCATTGCAGGTAAGGCTGCCAGCGACTACGCTGCATGAGTACCCGCAAAGCACCTGAAAACGCTTCCGGCTCCAAAGGCCTGAAGCCATGGATGAAGAACCTGATCTTTGCTGCAGTGATCCTTGTGCTGGCAGCAGCGCTGTATTTCGGCGTGCGCGCAGCACACAGCAGCAAGGGCAGCGGCCTGCAGGCCACCGTCGATTTTGGCGATGGCATCACCGAGACTCTGCCGCTGGATACAGACCACGATTACCTGTATGATGTGGGCAATTATGTCGTGCATCTGCAGGTAAAGGATGGTGCCATCGCGTTCTTGGACAGTCAGTGCCCGGACCATGTGTGCGAGCAATTCGGCTGGCTGGACAAGGACGGCGCATGGGGCTGCATGCGTCCCTGCCGGGGTGTATGTGGTAGTGGAAACTACAGCTGAATAAAGATCGTGCTTCAAAAAAGAGGCAGTACCCTGCAAGAGCGGGGCACTGTCTCTTTTGTTTTGTCTGGAAGGCAAAAGAGGGCACGGTGTGAAAGTTGGATAAAACTTTGACATAAATGCGTCAAAACAAAATTTAGACGCTTGTGTAATAGACGAAAATGCGATAAACTAACAATAAACTCTTTATCGCGCGCTTTTGCAAAGCCTGCGCCCGATACCGAAACCAGGGCATGCCCTGAAAGATACAGGAGGAAACAGCAAGCATGATCTTTAAAAAGAAGCAGGATGCTGCGGTACAGCAGACGGCTGCGGGTGAGGCAAAGCCCGCAGCGAAGGGCGGCAAAGCAGCAGCCTTTTTCCGCAAGAACTGGAAATGGATGGTGCCGGTGGTGTGCGTGGCCGTGCTGGGCGGATGGTTCATCCTGCGCCCGGACAAGAGAATGCCAATAAGGACATCAACTATGTGCAGGTCTCGCCGTCCAAGCGGGATGTGTCCAACACCCTCAGCGGAACCGGCACTCTGAACCCTGCCAATACGTATAATGTTAAGTCGCTGGTAGCGGGCAAGGTGTTGACCAGCAGCTTTGAGGAAGGGGACATCGTGGAGGAAGGCACCGTGCTGTACACGGTGGACTCCTCCGATGCCACCACCAAGGCAGAGCAGGCATCCATCACCCTGCAGCAGGCACAGCGCAGCTACGATAAGACCGCAGACCGCCAGTATGTCCGCGCCGAGGTGGCAGGTGTTGTGAGTGCCCTCAAGGTGGCCAAGGGTGACGAAGTGACCAGCGGTCAGGAAGTGGCGGTCATCCGTGACAGCTCCAAAATGGTGCTGCGGCTGGAGTTCCCGGCTGCGGATGCTGCCAACTTCTCGGTGGGCCAGAGCGCAGAGGTGACGCTGGACGGCACCTTTGAGATGCTGACCGGCACCGTGACCGCTGTGACCGGCACCGATGCCCTGAGCACCGGCAACCTGCTCACCCGCACCGTGACCATTGCTGTGCGCAATGCAGGAGGCCTGACCACTGCGCAGGCAGCAACGGCCACCATCAACGGTGTCAGCTGCATTGCAGCCAAGTGCTTTGAATATCAGGCGGAGCGCACCCTGACTGCCCTTGCCGCCGGTACCGTGACGGCCATCAATGTGCCGGAGGGCGGAGCCGTGAACAAGGACGATATCGTCATCGAGCTGATCAGCGGCGAGGACCTGACCGAGGCCATCCAGTCTGCCGCCGTCCCTGCGCAGCAGCGAGAGCTGAACATGGATAACCTGCAGGAGGCCATGAACAACTACACCGTTACCTCGCCCATCAGCGGCACCATCATTGAGAAGGACGCCAAGCAGGGCGACGCCTGACCTCCGGCAGCGGACCTCTGCGTCATCTATGACCTGAACTATCTGGAAATGGTCATCAATGTGGATGAACTGCAGATCAGCTCCCTCTCTGTGGGCCAGAAGCGTGCAGGTCACCGGCGGATGCCGTGCCGGACAAGACCTATGTCGGCACAGTCACCCGTGTGTCCATGAAGGGCAGCTCCAGCGGCGGCACCACGACTTATCCCATCACCATCCGCATCGACAACACCGACGGCCTGCGCCCCGGCATGAACGCCAACGCTGAGATCGTCGTGGCCGAGGCCGGCAACGCTCTCGTCGTGCCGAATGCTGCCGTTATCCGCGGCGGCTATGTGCTGGTGAGCGCAGTCAAAGACCCGGGCATGATCGCCCGGACGGCTATGTGTATGTGCCGGTCAAGACCGGCGTGCGATGACATGGACGCAGATCGTCCGGAGGGCTATGTCTACGTCAAGGTGGAGACCGGTGTCAGCGACGACAGCTACACCGAGATCAAGAGCGGTCTGCAGGAGGACGATACGGTGGCCTACGATACCAGCTCTGTGTCGGATGACTATTACAGCGACAGTTAGACAGCAGCGACAGTATCTGGTAAGGAGGTGCCCCATGAGCGCTCTTATCGAATTTGACCAGGTCTGTAAGTATTATCAGATGGGCGATACGCTGGTAGAAGGCTGCAGACCATATCTCGATGAAGATAGAGAAGGGGGAGTTCGTGGCCATCGTGGGCCAGTCCGGCTCGGGCAAGTCCACCTGCATGAACATCATCGGCTGTCTGGACGTGCCGACGGCGGGCGTCTATCGGCTCAATGGCAGGGACGTGGGCAAGATGAACCGGGACGAGCTGGCTGATATGCGTAACGAAATGCTGGGCTTCATCTTCCAGCAGTATAATCTTTTGCCGAGCCTGAACCTTCTGGAAAACGTGGAGGTGCCGCTGATCTACGCCAATATCTCCCGCGCCGAACGCCACAGATGGCGCAGGAAGTGCTGGAAAAGGTGGGTCTGGGGGATAAGCTCAAAAACCTGCCAAACCAGCTCTCCGGCGGCCAGCAGCAGCGCGTTTCCATCGCGCGTGCTCTGGTGCGCAACCCGGCGATCATCCTCGCCGACGAACCCACCGGCGCTCTGGACTCCCACACCGGCCGCGAGGTCTCGGGATGCTTCAGCAGCTCCATCAGAGAGGGGCATACCGTGGTGCTCATCACCCACGACAATTCCATCGCCGTGCAGGCGGAGCGTATCATCCGTCTGGAAGACGGTCAGGTGGTGTATGACGGCGACGCCCACGCGCCTGAGGCCATCGTGCAGCCCACCCTTCTGCCGGCGAAGCCGGAACAGAGGAGGAAAGCAGATGATATTTGAGACCTTCCGTCAGGCATCCAGAACGTCTGGAGCAATAAGCTGCGCACCTTCCTGACCATGCTGGGCATCATCATCGGCGTTATGGCGGTCATCGTCATCGTCGGCTTGGGCAACGGCATGACCAGGAGCATGCGGGACAGCTTTTCCGCAATGGGAACCAACACCCTCTCCATCCAGGTCTGGGGCTACGGCTCCCGCACCGTCTCGGTGGACGATATGTACAAGATCGTGGATAAGAACCCCGAACTCTTTCCGTCCATCTCACCGGAGCTGGATTTCAGCAGACAACACCCCCAAGGTGGGCACTACGACCTACCGCTACGGACCAGCGTCTACGGTGTGGACGAGGGCTATACCCAGATGAAGAGCTACACCCTCGCAAAGGGCCGGAACATCCAGTATATGGACATCGCAGACAACAAGCAGATCTGCGTCATCGGCGATTACATCAACCGTACGGCCTACGGCGGCAATGCCGTGGGGCAGACCATCAAGCTCGGCGCGTACAAGTTCCGCATCGTGGGTGTGCTGGCCCCCAAGCTCCAATCAGCGACCAGCAGGAGGGCTCGGACGATGACAGCATCTACCTGCCCTACACCACGGCCATGCGGCTCTCCAACACCGGCTCGCCGGAAACTTCGTGGCTGTCATGAAGGACGAGAGCAAGGCCAACGAGGCCAAAGCTGCCGTGGAGAGCGGCCTGTACAACCTGCTTCAAGAGCGACAGTGCCTACTATGTTTACAGTGCCAGCGAGTGGCTGGAAGAGATGAACAAGATGATCAATATGGTCATCGTCATCCTCACCGGCATCGCCAGCATCTCGCTGCTGGTGGGCGGCATCGGCATCATGAACATCATGCTGGTGTCCGTCACCGAGCGCACCCGCGAGATCGGCATCCGCAAGGCGCTGGGTGCCAAGGAGCGGGTCATTCTGGCGCAGTTCGTGATGGAAGCCGCCACCACCTCGGCACTGGGCGGTGTGCTGGGCATCGTGCTGGGCTACATCGTTTCCATGGCGGCCAACCGCATCCTGCCCATGATCTCCAGCGGCATCGATGTCACGGTCAGCCCCTCGTTCAACTCCATTGCAGTGGCCTTCTGCATCTCGGTGGGCATCGGTGTGCTGTTTCGGCTATCTGCCCGCAAAACGCGCCGCGCGCGCCGCCCGCCTGAATCCCATCCCTGCGTTACGATTAAAGGAGGTCCCCTTATGAAAAAACGTCTTCTCGCATTTCTGCTGGCGGTCAGCATCGCGGTGTCGATGCTGGTGATGCCGGCATCGGCGGGGCAACGCCAACACGGCGGTCCATGAAAAAACGTCGGTCGACGCTGGGCGCGATGGATTCCATGCCAGATCGGCTGCCCTGAACGCCGTGGTGCCATCACGCTGGGGCCCTCCGAGCCAGGCGCCTGGATGCTGCCTGACCCGTGGCGCATTTGCCAAGAATGCTGGTCTCCTCCACCTACCGGGAGAGCGTGGGCTCTCAGGGCACGGTGGGCACCCTGTTCTCCGACCTGCCCGGCAGCTCGGCATGGGCGCCCTATGTCCGCATCGCCGTGCAGAACGGCTGGATGAACGGCTACACCGACGGCAGCTTCCGTCCGAACAACGCCGTGACGCTGGAAGAGGCCTGCACCGCAGTGCTGAAACTGATGGGCTATAAGATGACCGACCTGAGCGGCGCGTTCCCCAACGCCCAGCTCAATAAGGCCGGCGAGCTCGGCCTGCGGGACCAGATCGACCGCAGCCGGGGCGAGGCGCTGAACTATGAGAGTGCGCCCTGCTGTTCTACAATGCCCTGACGGCCAGCACGGCCTCCGGCAGCGCCTACGGCACCTCGCTGGGCTTCACCGTCTCCAACGGACAGGTGGATACGTCCAGCGTCCTGCTCTCCAGCCTGAAGGGACCCTTTGTGGCGGACAGCAGCACCCAGCTGCCCTTTACGCCCGCCAGCGTCTACCGCAACGACAAGGCTTCGGATTCGGCCGAGCTGAACAAGTACGACGTCTATTACTACAGCGAAAGCCTGCAGACGGTGTGGATCTACACCTGCCGCGCCGCAGGCCGGATCACGGCCGTATCGCCCAGCGCCAGTGCCCCCACTGCGGTGACGGTGGCCGGTGTCAGCTACTCGCTGGGGTCCTCGGCCATTGCTTCCCAGGTGTCTTCCCTCAACGGCGGCGGCGTGGGCCAGGTGGTCACCCTGCTGCTGGGCATGAACAATGTGGCCGCAGGCATCATCACCGGTGAGGAAGCCGACGAGGTCTTTTACGGCGTGGTGCAGTCGTCCGCCCGCAACCTCATCGACGAGGAGAACAGCGCCGATGTGCTTCAGAAGATCACGGTGGCCTGCACTGACGGCATTACCCGGCAGGTGAATGTGGACAAGAGCCTGAACATCCCGCAAGGCTGGCTGGTGGAAGTCCGCGTGACCCCCGAAGGGGAGACCGTGGAGCATATCGATGACCGCAGCCTGAGCGGAACGATCAACGCGGAAGGCACGGCTCTGGGCGACACGGCCCTGGCCGATGATGTGGAGATCCTGGATACGACTTCGGAGGGGGGTGTGGCTGGGACGGTTCGTCCCAGCCGCCTATCGGGGGTAAACTTAAAGAAATCCGATGTCCGCTACTAACCCTCAATGAGGCCGGTCAGATCGACCGCCTGATCCTGAACGACGTTACCGGTGACCTGTGGTATTACGGTGTGCTGGACGATGTGAAGAATCTGGCCATGAACTACTCGGACCTGAAGAGTCTGGTCGACAGCTTCAAAAAAGAGCGATTCCTCCGGTTCCTCCTCCGGCAGCACCGGCTCGGACACCACGGATACCACCGGCACGGTGATCAATCAGGGTCAGCAATCTGCTGATGCCCACCACCAGCGAGATCCTGTGGGGCATCATCTCCGGCGACATCCTCAGCACCGCGTGGCAGAACCTGACCAGCAACACCGGCGCACTTCTGGGCCTCGGCTTCCAGCAGATCGCCAAGATCACCGGCACTCCCTTCAGCCAGATCTTCAACTTCATCGGCAGCGGTGCGACCTACATCGGCTACGTCAACGGCTTCCCCGCCAGCTACACCACCTCCATCAAGTATCCGGTATTGGCGGCGGCATGCGCCGTGCGGCAGGAGTCCACCGGCTCCGTCAAGGCCATGATGCAGCTGATGCCCATGAAGATCGACCGGGTGGGCGCGGCGTCGGTGCTGTCGGGCGGCGACCGCTACGAGACCGCCGACGACCTGCAGGTCTACCTGTGGTACAAGGGTCAGTATTACCCCACAAAGCTGACCTCGGTGAACACGGACGGCTACCAGCTGACCGGCTGGTATGACAATTTCGGCTGCGCTGCCGGAAAAAAGGTCCGCGTCATCATCGCCGTCAAGAACGATTGAGGAACTATTACAGCGGCGTTCGCCGCATCCTGCGGCAGCTGCGCTGGGTGTTCTACCCGCGCCGCTGCCCTTTTTTTTGCGACCGGGTACTGGGCAGCCTGTCCCGCTGCCCCGACTGTGCCTCTGCACTGGAACAGCACCGCCGGACGCCCACCATGCGTCTGAGCGGGGCACAGCATTATCTGGGGCGGCTGGATGGGGCAGCCGCCCCTACCGGTATCAGGGCTGCGTCCGGCAGGCCGTCCTCCGGGCAAAGTATCAGGGTACACCCTGGGCGGCTGTGGAGCTGGGCGTGGAGATGGCCCGCCAGCTTTTCGGCAGCATGGTCACCATGCAGGGGTCGGAGCCGCTTCCGGCCCTGGTGCCGGGCCTGGACCCGCAGCTACGACTGCATCCTTCCGGTGCCGGCTTCCAGCCGGGCCCGGGGCTACAATGTGCCGGAGCTGATGGCGCAGCCCCTCGCCCGGGCCGTGGGGGTCCCGGTGGTGACGGATGCCCTTGTCCGTGCCCGGTCTGACCGGCGGCAGGAGGGGCTTTCGCTGGAAGAGCGGCTGGTCAACGTGGCCGGTGCCTTCCGGGTGGCGCACCCGGAGGCCGTGGAGGGCAGGCGAATCCTTCTGGTGGACGATGTCCTGACCACCGGTGCCACCGCCGCGGCCTGCGCCCAGGCGCTTCTGGACGCCGGGGCCCAGAGCGTGTTCGCCGTGGCGCTGGCGACCGTGGAGTTCCCGTACCCGCTCCCGCGGACAACGCCCATCACCGAAAACGCGGAAGAAATTTGAAAAAAAGTGCTTGACAAAATGCCCTCTCTCGGGTATACTAAATGAGCTGTGAGTGACAAATGCTGACAGATATCCGGGTGTAGCGCAGTTTTGGTAGCGCGCTTGAATGGGGTTCAAGAGGCCGTGAGTTCGATTCTCGCCACTCGGACCAGATGATTCCCAGTCGAACAGGGGTTCGGCTGGGAATTTTTTTTGTCAAAAACACTGCTGAATGCGCTGATAAAAAGCAGCCCATGCACACCCTTACAAAAGGGGAGACACGGGCTGCTTTTGATGTATGAGTTATTCCTCCGGTTCAGCTTTGGCGCGGGCCAGAAAATCGCGGATCTTATCGACCTGGATCTGGGCTACGGCGCGGCCGGTCTCGTAGACCCGGCGGAGCTGGGCAGGGTCGCGCTCCATGGCACCGATCTCCAGCGGGATGGGCGGGCGGATGACGTAATCCTTGCCGGACTGTTCCAGCACGGAGATGTACTCCAGCGTCTCATTGTAGCGCTCGTGGCGGTCGGCCACGGCCTCCACAAAGGCGGGATACCGGAGATAGCGTGCCCGGATGGCGGGCAGCATGGGGTTCTTTTCTTTTTGACAAAGCCTTTGGGCTGGGTCAGGATGATGAGGTTCCGCCGGTAGCCGATGGACTCGAAGAAGCGGATGGGGATGGAATCGGCCACACCGCCATCCAGCAGGCCGTAGTGGCCGATCCGGACGATCTTTGCTGCCAGCGGCATGGAAGCGGAAGCCTCCATCCAGCGCACGTCCTCGGCGTCGCCGGTGCGGCACTTGTGGTAAACAGGGTCGCCGGTGCGCACGTTGGTGCAGACGACAAAGAAATCCATGGGGAGACTCCCGGAAGGCTTTCTCGTCAAAGGGGTCCAGCTTTTCGGGGACATCGTGGTAACAGAACTGCTCACTGTACAGGTTGCCGGTGCGCAGCAGATTTCGGAAGCTGGCATACCGCTTGTCGTTGCAGTAGGTGGTGTTGTAGCGGATGGTGCGGCCGATCTGGTGGGACTTATAGTTGCAGCCGAACACTGCACCCGCAGACGCCGATGGCACCGTCCAGCATGATGCCGTGCTCCATCAACACATCCAGAACACCGGCGGTGAACATTCCGCGCATGGCGCCGCCTTCCAGGATCAATCCGGTTTTCATAATGGTGATACTCCTTCTTTTGCGGTGCGCGGCAGTTTTTCACAGGCGGCTGCAGCGCACGGACAGAGGGCACAGCTTTCCGTGCCCGGAACGTCCCGGGCCTCCACGGGGCTGTTGCTTTCAGTATACTCAGATTTTGCCGAAAAACAAGAGAGAAAATGCCGAAAAGACCTTGCAAACAGGGATATGAATCCGGTATACTAGGTAAAATCAAAATGCTGTGCATCAGCTTGGAGGAAGAGACGGATATGAAACTGCTGGAAGATCGGATTCGTAAGGATGGTATCGTCCGTGAGGGCGATGTGCTGAAGGTGGACAGCTTCATCAACCACCAGATGGATATCCCGCTGTTCCGCGAGATGGCAAAGGAGTGGAAGCGCCTGTTTGCGGGCAAGCCCATCAACAAGGTGCTCACCATCGAGGCCAGCGGCATCGGCATCGCCGCCGTGGTGGCCAGCGAGTTCAATGTGCCGGTGGTCTTTGCCAAGAAGTCCATGAGCATCAATCTGGACTACGACAACTACGAGACCAAGATCCAGTCCTTCACCCACAAAAAGATCTACAACGTCATCGTCTCTAAAAAGTTCCTCACCCCGGAGGATCATGTGCTGATCATCGATGACTTTCTGGCCAACGGCTGCGCCCTGATGGGTCTGCTGGATCTGGCAAAGGAGGCCGGCGCTACGGTGGAGGGCATCGGCATTGCCGTGGAAAAAGGGCTTCCAGCAGGGCGGCGAGCTGATCCGCAGCAAGGGCATCCAGCTGGAGAGCCTTGCCATCGTGGACGCCATGGACAGCACCACCGGTGAGATCAAGTTCCGCGAGCAGCCCCACCAGAACTGAAAAGAATATGGTTTCCGTCCGGGCTTTTTTTGAGGACCGCTCCGGCTCTTTTTTTTTTATGCCCCGTTTCGGCTGTCGCCGTCGGCAGGGAGGTCGGCGGCGGTCTCGGCAGGGAGGGCTTCGCTCCCGGCGATGCGGGGGATGCCCTTTGTACACCAGCGTCTGCTCCAGCACTTCGGCGCAGACCGGTGCTGAAAGACTGCCGCCGGCGGTGGTCCAGCTGTGTGGCTCATCCAGACAGACCAGACACAAAAACTGCGGGTCATCGATGGGGGCCACGGCCACAAAGCTGGCGATGCGGGCCTTTTCGTCGGCGGAGTCCAGCTTCTGGCTGGTGCCGCTCTTGCCGCCTACCCGGTATCCCGGGATCTGTGCGTTCCGCCCGCCGCCGCGGAGGACGACCGATTCCATCATCTCCCGCATGGTCCGGCTGGTCTCCACCTTCAGCACCTGCCGTTTGCAAACGGGGTCGATGTGTTCGATGACGCTGCCGTCCGGGGCCAGGATGTCCGACACGATGTAGGGCTGCATCAGCTTTCCGCCGTTGACCACTGCGCACACGGCGGCGGCCATTTCGAGATAGGAGATCCTTGCTGCTCTGCCCGAAGGCGCAGGAGGCCAGCTCCACCGGCCCCATACGGTCGGCGGTGTAGTACAGGCTCTTCTTTCGGCTCGGCGGGCAGGTCGATGCCGGTGGGTTCCCGCAGACCGAAGGCCGCAAAGTAGTCGCAGAAGGCTTCCTTGCCCAGCCGCGCACCGATCTGGATGAAGCTCTGGTTGCAGGAATTTTCCAGCGCCTGCGTCACGCTCTGGGTCCCGTGGCGCTTGTGGTTGGCGCAGTGGAACCGGGTGCCCGCCACCGAAATGGACTCCCCGCAATAAAAGCTGGACCGGGGCGTGACGGCTCCGGTGTCCAGTGCGGCGCGCAGGTGATGAGCTTGAACACGCTGCCCGGGTTCGTACAGGTCGCTGACGGCCTTGTTGCGCCACTGGGTCTGCTGGGCCAGCTGCAGGGCGGCCGCCCGCTCGCGTCCCCAGAGAGGCATCTACGGCGGCGCCCGGGCAGCCTCGTCGTAGAGGACCCGTGGCTGGTTGGGGTCGTAGGCCGGGGTGGTGGACATGGCCAGCACGGCCCCGGTGTTCACGTCCAGCACGATGCCCACGGCACGGGCGGCCACATGGTGTTCCTGTACGGCGTAATTCAGGGCATTTTCGAGATAGTGTTGAATGTTGGCATCGATGGTCAGGCGCAGGCCGTCGCCCTCGGTGGGGAAGCGCTCGGTCTCATAGCTTTGTTCCAGCGTGTAGCCCCAGGCGTTCACGGCGGTGAGCACCACGCCGTTCTGCCCGGTGAGCTGCTCGTTGTATTCCAGCTCCAGCCCGCTGACTCCGGCGTTGTCCACATTGGTGAACCCAAGCACCGAGGCCAGCAGCTCCCCCCTGCGGGTACCAGCGCCTGGAGTCCTGATTGATCCGCACGCCGGTAATGTCGTTCTCCGCGCAGAAATCCCGCACCCGCGTCGGCCGTGTCCCGCTCCACCCGGTAGCGGAGCAGGCAGTCGTTGGAGCGGCGCTGGCTGAACTTTTCCAGCAGGGCAGTTTCGTCCAGTTCCAGTATTTCGGCCAGGCCCTTCGGCTGCAAGGCTGAGTTTTTCCTCCGGCATCTCCCGGGGCGAGGCCCGCAGGGTCCAGCAGCTGCTGTTGGCCGCCAGCAGAACGCCGTCCGCACTGTAGATGCGGCCCCGGTCGCCGGGCACCATGGTGTCCCGCAATTGTTGCCCCAGTGCCCGCCGGTGTACCAGTCCCCGGCGCCAATTGCAGCCAGAACAGCCGCGCCGCCAGCCCCAGACAGAGCGCGCACAGAACAGGGCCGCAACGATTCGGGCACGCTGCCGGAAAGTCCGCTCGGGCAGAGTGCGCGGAACCGGACATGGCACCACCTCCATTGCCGGGGCATGCGGGGCCCATGCGGGCAGGGCCATTCCTGCGTACAACGCCCCGGGAGAAAACTGCCTGCGTACAATGAAACGAAACGCCCGAGGTGGGGGCCACAGGCTGCCTGCCTGGCCCGGCGCGGACTCTGCGCCGCTGCCTGCCATGGACCTGCCGTTTCTGATCCTGGTGCTCACGCTGGTGGGCTTTGGGCTGGTGATGCTGGCAGTGCCTCGGCAGGGCGGTGGCTCCCTGTACCGGCGGGGCGATGCCTTTGCCTACCTGCGGCCCGCAGCTGCTCTACGCGGCGCTGGGGCATCGGGGCTGTGGATGGCCAGCCGGGTGGATTACCACATTTATCACAAGCTGGCCTGGCCGCTGCTGGCCCTCTCGCTGGTGCTGCTGGCCGCGGTGCTGTTCATGCCGGAATACAACGGCTGCAAACGTTGGATCGTGCTTCCGGGGCTGGGAACTCTACAGCCCAGCGAGATCGCAAAGTTTTCGGTGGTGCTGGTGTTTACCCACATCATCTCCCTGAACCATGACCGGATGGGCGGCTTTGCCGTGGGGGGGTGCTTCCCTTTGCGCTGGTACTGGGCGCGGTGGCGGCTCATGCTGCTGGAGCCGCACCTGTCCGGCACGGTGCTGATCCTGGGCATCGGGGCAGTGCTCATGTTCGTGGGCGGCACCGGGCTGCGTTGGTTCATGCTGGCAGGCGGAGCGGGGTGGCAGCCATCGGGGCGGCAGTACTCATCATGCCCGAACTTGTCCCCTACGCCGCCGACCGTCTCCACTCCTGGCTGGACCCCTTTGCCGACCCGCTGGGCGACGGACACCAGACCATCCAAAGCCTGTACGCCATCGGCTCCGGCGGGCCGTGGGGCTGGGCCTGGGCAACAGCCGTCAGAAGCACCTGTTTGTGCCCGAACCCCAGAACGATTTTCATTTTTTCCATCGTTCTGCGAGGAGCTGGGGTTCGTGGGGGCCTGCGCGGTGATGCCTGCTGTTCAGTCTGCTGCTGCTGCGGGGCGTCACGCTGGCGGCTCACGCGCCGGACCGCTTCGGGGCACTGCTGGTGGTGGGGTTGTGGTGCAGGTGGCCTTGCAGGCGGTGCTGAACGTCGCGGTGGTCACCAACACCATCCCGAACACCGGCATCAGCCTGCCCTTCTTCTCCTCCGGCGGCACCAGCCTGATGATGCTGCTGGGCGAGATGGGCATCGTGCTGTCCGTCTCCCGCGGGGAAACGTGAAAATTCGGCCATTTTCCCCGAAAATGGGATGTCTGCCGGAGGGAAATGTCGAAAAAGCGACAAACGACCGGACAAATGCCAGAGCGCGGCCTGAGAGGTTTCATTTTAAATAAACTGGAACAAATGACGCACCAAAGCCCTTGTGGAATCAGACGGATTGACATTCCGGGGTATCTTTTGCGGAATGGGGGCTGCGGATATGGCACAGAGCGGGAACAGATCGTGGTAACGGGCGGGCGGCCTTTGAACGGAACGGTCCGCGTCCGGCGGCAGCAAAAACAGTGTGCTGCCGCTGCTGGCAGCATCACTGCTGTGCCAGCGGGCCAGTGCGGCTGCGCGGGGTGCCAAGGCTCTGCGGACGTGGAGTGAGCCTTGCGCTGCTGCGGGGCGCAGGGCTGCACGGCCCGGTGGCAGGGCAGCGATGTGGCGCTCTCCGGCAGCCCGGCAGAGCACCCTGCCGGGGCAAACAGCGGCACAAATGCGGGCATCCATCCTCTTCTGCGCCCCACTGCTGGCCCGGCTGGGGCGGGTGAACACTGTACTGCCCGGGGGCTGCCGCATCGGGGCTCCCGCCCCATTGACCTGCATCTGACGGGTCTGGCGAGATGGGGTGCAGGAGCTGGACGCCGGGCCGGGGCGGCTGGTGCTGCTGGCTCCGGCGGGGCTGCATGGGCGGACATCACCCTGCGGTTCCCCAGCGTGGGGGCAACCGAGACCCTGCTGCTGGCGGCGGCCTGCGCCAGAGGGCGCACCGTGCTGCGGGGTGCTGCGCGGGAGCCGGAGGTCGCAGATCTGGCCGCCTTCCTCAACCGGTGCGGCGGCAGTGTGGAGGGGGCGGGAAGCTCCACGCTCATCATTGAGGGGCGGAGGGCGCTGGGCGGGTGCGTGTTTTCGCCCCTGCCGGACCGTATTTTTGCCTCCACGCTGGCCTGTGCCGGCGGCCGCCGCCGGAGGCCGGGTGGAACTGACCGGATGCAGCCCGGGCTCTATGCCCCGGTGCTGGAAATTCTGGCACAAATGGGCTGCCGGGTGGAGCGCGGCGGGGGAGAGCGATGCTGCAGGTGGCCCGGTTCGGGCGGCTGTACGGGCCGGGGCGGGTGTTCACCGGGGCATACCCGGCGCTGGCCACCGACGCGGCCCCGCCGCTGGCGGCCGTGCTGCTCTGTGCGGAGGGCGAAAGCAGCATCGAGGATGTGATCTTTGAGCGGCGGTTCGGCTGCGCGGAGGGCTTTGCGGCCTGGGCGGGCGGTCCGGGTACGGCGGGCCGGGTGCTGCACATCCGGCCGGGTGGTGCACCTGCTGGGGCACACGCCTTTCCGCACCCGACCTGCGGGGCGGGGCCGCGCTGGTGCTGGCAGCCCTGGCGGCACAGGGCAGGAGCCAAATCGGCGGGGTTGCGTATCTCGACCGTGGATATGCGGATTTTTTACAGAGATTTTGGCCTCTCTTGGGGCACGAATTACCGAGAAACGAAGCCCGCATGACCCCGGTGAAAAAAAACACCCCAAAAACCCAAATTTGTCTTGCAATCGGAGCCAAAAGATGATACGATACTGTTATATAGTAGCAGTAATATGAGATAATCCTGCCCTTGTACACGGCGGGTGTACGATAAAATCCGATGGAGGACAAAGTTATGGCATTGATGCTCGATGAAGAAATGGACGAAAACGTTACGACGATTAAGGTAATTGGCGTCGGTGGCGGCGGCGGAAACGCGGTCAACCGGATGGTCAGCGACGGCCTGCAGGGGGTTGAATTCATCGAGATGAACACCGACCAGCAGGCACTGGCCAAGAACCATGCTGCCACCAAAGTGCAGCTGGGTTCCAAGCTCACCAAGGGCCGCGGCGCGGGTGCCGACCCTGAGATCGGCCAGCGGGCCGCCGAGGAGAGCAAGGACGAGATCGCAAACGCGCTCAAGGGCTCTCAGATGGTCTTTATCACCGCCGGTATGGGCGGCGGCACCGGCACCGGGCGCGGCCCCTGTGTGGCCGAGGTCGCCCATGACCTGGGCATCCTGACCGTTGGCATCGTGACCAAGCCGTTCTCTTTTGAGGGCAAGCGGAAGATGGGCCTGGCCGAGCAGGGCATTGCAAACCTGCTGATGCATGTGGACAGCCTGATCGTGATCCCCAATGAGCGCCTGAAGATGATCAGCCAGGAGAAGATCACGCTGCTGAACGCTTTCCAGGCTGCGGATAACGTGCTGCGCCAGGGCGTGGAGTCCATCTCCGCTCTGATCAATGTGCCCGCGTTCATCAACCTGGACTTCGCCGACGTGCGCTCCATCATGAAAGACGCGGGCTACGCACCCATGGGCGTGGGCAGTGCCAAGGGTGCCGGGAAAGCAGAGAACGCCGCCAAGGCTGCGATCTCCTCTCCGCTGCTGGAAACCAGCATTGCCGGTGCACACGGCGTTATCATCAACATCACTTCCAGCCCGGACATCGGCCTGGAGGATGTCGAGACCGCCGCCGGCCTCATCACCCAGAGCGCTCATCCGGATGCGAACATCATCTGGGGTACTGCGTTTGACGAGAACCTCTCCGACGAGATGCGCGTGACCGTGGTCGCCACCGGTTTTGACAACAAGGTGCCCGATGCCTGCGTGCCAGCCTGAGCAACAACGCCGGTGCGGCAGCTTCCCCCCCGTCGGCTGTCTTCAGCTCTGACGTGGCAGCCGCCAACAATGCCGCAAAGCAGCAGCCTGCTGCCAACACCGCCAAAGGTGGAAGAGGAAAGCAGCGACAACCGTTACTACGATGAGCTGCTGGCCATCCTGAACAAGCGGAAGTAAGCGGGATCTTCTTTTCAGAACAACAGGGACGGAATGCTGCCCACCGCATGGTTGAGCAGCCGCAAAAACAGCGTACTGCGCTGCATTGAGCGTCTTTGTGCCGAAACTGCGTCCGAGCACCGCCGCGCGCAGCGCAGACTGCAGGAAGTGGAGGAAGCCATGGCTACCCAGAACCAGCCGGGATCGATCCTGCCGGGGCGGACGATGCAGACCGCTGTTCCGGTGTCCGGGGGCAGTCTGCGCCTGTGGCTTCTGAAACAGAGCTGCTGCGCCGGAAACTGGCGGAGGCCAATGCGGAGATCCGCCGGTATGAGACCCGCCTGTTCGCCTACGAGCGTGCCATGCTGGATCTGCGCCGGGAGAACGCCGAGTTACAGGCGCTGTGTGAGCAGGCCCGGGCGGGCGAGACCCTGCCGGAGCCGACGCCTCAGCCCACCGTTCCGGTGCTGGAAAAGCCGGAGCTCCCGGTCATCCATTTCCCGGCCCCCGCGCGGGATGCCGGGGTGGCTCAGGGACCGCTTCCCGGCGAGATCGAGGCCCTGCTGGACACCGGCACCCCGGAGTGGGAGCCGAAGACAAAGCTCGATCACCTTTCGGTGGATATCCTCTCCCAGCTGGAACAGCTGATGGGTACTTAAAAAGAAAAAGACCGATGCATTTGTCTCACGACAGTGCATCGGTTTTTTGATGCTTATTTTACCGCGCTGGTGCGGTGCTCCCTGAGGTACGTTGCTTCCAGGTCAGCAATGTGGAGCGTGACGGCCAGAGGGTATTTATCGTAGGCCTCCGAGATGGCAAAGCAGCCGCCCCGGGCCGCGTCGTCAAAGCCGCCCATGTGCCAGCGGATGGCCACCGCTTCCTCGACTTTCAGCTTCATGAACCGCTCAATGAGGAACACGCTCTTCTCGCCGTGGCCGTAGGGGAAAAGATCCTCCACGCTGTAGCTGGGCACTTTTTCCCACTGGCCGGTGGCGTCGTTCTTCACGTTGCGGGTGCCGCGCTTGTAGTAGTTGGCCTTGCACAGGTCGTGCAGCAAGGCGCAGATGGCAAAGCTCTCCTCGCTGTCGCCCTCGGTGAAGAACGTGTCATGGAGGGCGTGATAGACGTTGAGGCTGTGCATACACAGCGCGCCCTCACAGGCACCGTGGAACCGGGTGGACGCCGGAGCCGAAAAGAAATCGGTCTTGTGGTCCAGCCAGTCCAGCAGCTTTTCGCTGCCGGGGCGGGTGACATGCTGCTGGAAGATCTGCAAAAACTCCTCGCGGTCGGTCATCTCACAGCTCCATATCTTCCAGGATGCCCTTGAGGATGGCCAGCTCGTCGTGGCTCAGGGAGATGCCCTTGCCCATGCGGGTGCCGTCCGGGGACCAGTCGCGGATATCATACTTGGGCTCGCCGTCGTTCCAGCTGATGAGGTTGAGCTGGCGCTCCCAGCCGCGGGGCCGCTGGGAGAGGACTGCCAGCTTCTGGACCACTTCGTATTTGATTTCTGCCATGGTAACATTACCTGCCTTTGTCTTTGTTTGCTACCATAATAAAAGAAGCGGCCGAAGATTTCAACTACTAAATTAAAAATAATTTGAAAATTGTTTCAGAACTTAGCCGTAGGGGGCGTCCTCCCGCCACTCCACCAGTGCTTCCACGCCGCTCTCGTCCTCTTCCGGGGCCGGGTGGGCGGCTGTCCAGGGTGTGCTGGGCCGTGCCGAACAGCTGCTGGCCGTACTGGGCCATCACGCTGGTGGAAACATCGCCTTGTAAATAATCCTCAGCGTTTTTCTGGTAGCAGGCGGCAGGGGTGCCGTCCGTTACCTCGATGGAGCCCCGTTGGGGGGGGGCTGTCCGCGCCAGAGCGCGGACTGAGAGGTTTTATTTCAAAATCAGGCAGATGCCCCAGCGGAGGGCTCACCCTGCTCGACGTGTTTCCAACGGAATGCTTGTGCTTCGACATAAAAACACCTCCGCGCATAGGTTTGCGCAGAGGTGCCGCGATTATACGATGAGCTCTACCGTGCTCCCGCCGCTGCGGGCCTTGCGGACGACCACCTGATGGTCAACGCGATCCTTGAGGGCTCCACATGGGAGATGATGCCCACCAGCCGGTCGCCCTCGGTCAGACCGGCCAGCACCCGGATGGCCTGTTCCAGCGATTCTTCGTCCAGGGAGCCGAAGCCTTCGTCGAGGAAGAGGGTGTCCAGCCGGATGCCGCCGGCCGCGCTCTGTACCTCGTCCGAAAGGCCCAGCGCCAGCGCCAGCGAGGCCTTGAAGCTCTCGCCGCCGGAGAGGGTCTTGACGCTGCGGCGGGTGCCGTTGTAGTGGTCGATGACACCAAGGTCCAGCCCCGACTGGCTTTTCTGGTTTTCGGCCCCGATCCGCTCCAGCTCGTACTGGCCCGCCGTCATCTGCATCAGCCGGGTGTTGGCGTGGATCAGGATGCGGTCGAGGTAGTTCATCTGGATGTAGGTCTCCAGCCGGATCTTCTGGCGGCTGCTCAGGGTGCCGCCTGCAGTGGAGGACAAGGCGTTCACCCACTGCCAGCGGGCGTCCAGCGTCTCCCGCCGGGCCGAAAGCTCCTGATATTCCTTCTGTGCCTTCCGGTTGGGGAGCAGCCGGGCATTCAGGGCTTTTTCCTGCCCGTCCAGAGCCCTGCGGCGGGTCTGCAGGGCCGTCTGCTCGGCCTTGAGGGCAGCGGTGTCCACGGCGGGGAAGTCTCCTGCCCGGCCTGCTGGGTTTTCAAGGTGCTGACCTTGGCCTGCGCGCCGCGGCGGCTTCCTGCTCAGCCTGTGCGGCCGCTGCGTCCAGATCCGTGCGCTTCTGGGTCAGGGTCTTGCGCAGAGTCTCCAACGTCTGCTTCCGCTTGCAGTCGGCGGAGTTCTGCGTCTGCCGGGTGTGCAGCCCGGTCTGCGAAGTGCGCAGAAGGGCGGACTCCTCAGTCAGTGCAGTTTTGAGAAGGGCAACGCTCAGGGGGACCTCGGTGCCGTCCGGGGAGGTGAAGCGGTCGGGCAGCAGCTTTTCCGCATCCCGGCGCAGCTGCTTCCGGCCCTCGGACTCCCGGGCCACGGCAGAGCCTGCGGTGCGGCTGGCCTCCTGAGCCGTTCGGTCGGCCGCGGAGGCCGCCTTTTTGGCCCGGTCTACCTCGGCCTGGGTTGGGGCGGTATGGGGCAGCAGGGCCCGGGCGGGGTGGTGTGTGCTGCCGCAGACCGGGCAGGGCTGGCCCTCTTCCAGCGACTGGGCCAGCAGGCCCGCCTGCGCGTCCAGAAAGGCCCGCTCCAGCTGTTCGTGGATCTGGCGGGCGGCGGCCTGTGCGGCGGAAGCGGTCTTGTACGCATCCTGCGCCGCAACAGCATCGGCCCGGATGTCCTGATATTCCTTCAGGCGGTCAGCCAGCGCCGTCAGGGCTCTGGCCCGGTCGGAAAGCTGCCGGGCTTCGGCTTCCAGCTCCACCCGGCGGGTGTCGGCCCCGGCCAGCGTTTCCAGCTCGGTCTCGGTTCGGGTCAGCTGGTCGGTCAGTTCGGTCAGTTGCCTGCGCTTCTGCACCGCCTGCCCGGCCTTGTCCAGAGCCGTTTTCCGGGCTTTGGTCAGATGTGCGGCCAGCTCCCGGCGGGCTTTCTCGGCCTGCTCGGCGGCCCCCAGAGCGGCCTGCAGGGTGCTGAGCTGCTTGTCCAGCCCGGCCAGCGCCTTGGCGGCTTCGGCGGTTTCCTGCTCCTGCCGGGCGATCAGCCCGGTCAGCAGGCCGGTGACCATCTGAGGCGGGGTCTGTGCCGTGAGGGCGCGGAGAGCCTCCGCATCCGGGTCCTCCGAGCTGCAGGCGATGCTGCGGAGGATGGCATCCAGTTGGATGTTCAGGGCGTTGTGCTCCGACGACAGCCGGGAGTTTTCCTCGGCCAGCGCCTCCTGCAGTTTCTGGTACTGCTGGGTGCGGAACAGCTTCCGCAGGATCTTGCTCCGGTCCTCGGTGGAGGTGTTCAGCAGACGGGTGAACTGCCCCTGTGCGATCATGGCGATTTGGGAGAACTGGTTGTAGTCCAGCCCGATGATGTCGGTGACGGCGGCGGTGACTTCTTTGGCTTTGGTCACCGGCGGGCGGCCGTCGGCATAGGTGAGGGTGGCGTCTGCTTTTTCGGTGGTAAAGCCCTCGCCCCGCGCCTTGGGGCGGGGGTATTCCGGGTTGCGCCGGACGGTGTACCGCTGGCCGCGCACCTCGAATTCCAGCTCCACGAAGGTGGGGGTGCCGGGGTCCGCATACTGGCTGCGCAGCATGGCACCGTCCCGGATGCCGCTGCTGGAATGATCGTACAACGCGTAGGTGATGGCGTCAAAAATAGTGGTCTTGCCCGCACCGGTGTCGCCGGTAACAAGGTACAGCCCGCCCCGGCCCAGCTGTTCCAGCGGGAGGGTGGTGCAGCCTGCATAGGGCCCGAAGGCCGAAAGGGTCAGTTTCAGAGGTCTCATTGTTCCTCCTCCTTCCAGAGCTGCTCGATGAGCTGCTGGCAGAATGCGGCCTGTTCTTCGCTCAGGGGCTGATCGTTCTGCAGCCGGTAAAAGTCCGAGAACAGCTCCAGCGGCGTTTTCTGCTCGGTGCGGCAGGCAGCGTCCGGGGTCTGCAGGGCGCGGGTGCGGCGGTTGTCGTAGTCCAGCCGCATCAGGTTGGGGTAGACCACCCGCAGCCGGGCCAGCGCCTCGGGGATGTCCTGCTCGTCGGTGAGGGTGATGTGGAGGTAGTCGTCGGTGGCGGTGCCCTCGTAGCTGCGGCGGTCGGTGAGTTCCATGTAGCTTCCCTTCAGCTCCCGCAGGTCGTGCCGGGGCGTCAGGGACTCGGTGGTGACGGTCACGGTGCCCTTCGGCCCCAGCTCCACAAAGGAGGCGCTCTTTTTCTGGTTCGCCTCGGAAAAAAAAGAATATTTCAGGGGTGTGCCGCAGTAGCGCAGGGCCTCCCGCCCTACCTTCTGGGGGCTGTGGAGGTGGCCCAGGGCCACATAGTCGAACCGGTCAAAGAGGGAAGCGTCCACCCAGTCGATGCCGCCCACACTGGGCTCCTCACTCGCAGGAGGCCGCCCCGGCCACGAACTGATGAGCTACCAGCACACTGCGGCGGCCAGGGTCCGGCTGCATCCGGTCCAGCACGTAGGCCAGGGCATCGTTGTAGCTCTCAATGGGCTCGTCCGGGAAAACGTGGTGTACCGCAGCCGGTTTCAGGAAGGGCAGTAAGTACAGGTCCACCGGGCCGTAGGCGTCGGTGAGGGTGACCGGTGCGGGGATGCCGGAAAAGACCGGGGAGACGTAGACCCGGCTCTCGGCCAGCAGGGCAGACCCGAAGGCCACCCGGTCGGCGGAGTCGTGGTTGCCGGAGACGGCAAAGACCGGCAGCCCCCGGCGGGACAGCTCGGTGAGAAACCAGTCCAGCAGGCGGACCGCTTCGGCAGGCGGCACGGGCTTGTCGTAGAGGTCGCCTGCCAGCAGAACGGCATCCACGGGATGGCTGTCCAGTAAGGCAAGGATCTGCTCCAGAATGAACTGCTGGTCTTCCAGCATGGAGAACTCGCAGACCCGCTTGCCCAGATGCAGGTCGGAGAGGTGAAGAAAACGCATGGGGAGTGCCCCCTTTCTGTAAGGTGGTTTTATTATAACACAGAATGAGGGGAATGTCTTTGGTTCAACGGCAGCGTCATGGCTTCCCGATAGCGGCATGCCCTCTCCGTCAGTGCTGTCGCACTGCCACCTCTCCCAAAGGGAGAGGCTATTGCGGCGCTGTCTTCAGCACCAGTTGAATCGGAAGCTGCCAACAGCCTGATCGTCAACTCTATCTGCCCTCATAGATGCGTTGGCTCCCCCTTTGGGGGAGCTGCTGAGCGAAGCGAAGCTGAGAGGGCATGCCATTAACGGGGAGCGAACCCGAGAAAGCATGATGTTGACAAAAAGGCGAGCGGCTTCGTTCCTTCCTGTAACCACAAACTTGGCGAACTTCGAAAATTATGACGTAATATCGACTGGAATTGAACTTCGCTACCAAATCCACCGCGTCCGGAGGCAGCAGAAAGGCTGCCGCACGATCTCCATGCGGCAGCCTTTGGTCAGAGGTCAGCGCTCAGCCGGAGGAAACAGCTTTTCCCAGGTGGCTTTGCCTACGGCACCGTCGGCCGACAGGCCGTTGCGGCGCTGGAAGCGCTGGACGGCGGCTGCGGTCTTTGCCCCGAAGCGGCCGTCGGTGGTGATCCGCTCGCCCAGAGAATTCAGCTTCTGCTGGACCAGCCGGATGGTGCCGCCTGCCGCGCCGGTGCGCATCACGATGCCGGGGTAGGGCACCGTCAGGCCGTGCTTTGCGGCGTACTTTGCGTAGAGAACGTTCCAGGTGTTGGTCCCGACTTTGCCGTCCATGTTCATATTGTTCTTCAGCTGGAACTCCTTCACGGCATTTTCGCTCCTGGTGCCGAACCGGCCGTCTGCGGTCAGCTCGCCGTACCAGGTGCAGGCATCACGGACACCGTTGAGCCAGGTCTGCACCAGCGCAGCATCCGGCCCGGATGAGCCTTTCTGGATCAGGGAATAATAAGCAGGGATCGCCATGGTGTGGTCACACTCCTTCCGTGACCAGCTTATGACGCGGCCCGGCAGGGTGTGCAGGGGGCAGTTTCAGCGGCCGGACAGAAGGACGGTATCGGTGCGGTCGGCGGTGAGGGACTGCCACCACTCCACGCAGCGGAACCGCAGCAGGTAGTCCCCGCAGACCAGATCGTTTTCCTCCGGGCGGGCGTAGCCGCCGCAGGCGGTGCGGCACAGGCCCGGGTAGAGGACGCACCACCAGTTCCGGCCGTGGCGGGCGGCGTCTCCCAGGTCGATGCGCAGGGCCTGATACCGCCCGGCAGGCAGGGCACGGCTGCCGTAGCGGGTGGTGTCGAAGTACATCTCCACCAGTTTTACCGTCACGTCCGCCCGGCTGCCCCGCAGAGCCAGTGTCCGGCGGGCGGTCCACTCCAGCTCCGGCAGATGGGCAGCCGCCCAGCGCAGGGCCTCCGGCTGGGTCGCGGCGCGGCAGCAGGTGTCCATATAAGCCAGAACGGCGTCCCGGACGGCCAGCTTGTCGGTCTGGTCCTGCAGGGTGTCGCTGTCGGCCCGGATGTGGAGCCGCAGGGTGTCGGCGCACAGGGCGGTGCCGGTGTCCAGCTGAGCCCGGCCCCAGCCTGCCGCCGCGGGCAGGGCGCTGAGGAAAAGCAGCAGCATCAGCCCGAGGCACCAGAACTGCATCCGGCGGCGGGAAAGTGTGCGGGAAAACGATTCTGACATAAAAAAACAGGCCCTTCCTTCTGGAAATGATATCCAGAGGATGGGCCTGTCGGGCGGAAAATATACCGCTTAATTCTTCAGCGACTGCATGGGTGCGGGAAGGCGGCCGCCGCGGTTGATGAAGACGGAGGGGTCTTTCTGGTTGACGGGCATGATGGGGCCGTAGCCCAGCAGGCCGCCGAAGTCCAGCACCTCGCCTGCCTTGCGGCCGATGGCCGGGATGACGCGGACGGCGGTGGTCTTGGTGTTCACCATGCCGATGGCCGCTTCGTCGGCGATGAGGGCGCTGATGACGGCGGGGGTGGTGTCGCCGGGGATGATGACCATGTCGATGCCCACCGAGCAGACAGCCGTCATGGCCTCCAGCTTCTCGATGGTCAGACAGCCGCACTCGGCGGCGTGGATCATGCCGTCGTCCTCGCTGACGGGGATGAACGCACCGGACAGGCCGCCCACATGGTTGGAGGCCATGACGCCGCCCTTCTTGACGGCATCGTTCAGCAGGGCCAGGCAGGCCGTGGTGCCGCAGCAGCCGCAGGTCTCAAGGCCCATCTCCTCCAGAATGTTGGCCACGCTGTCACCCACGGCGGGGTGGGGGGCCAGCGACAGGTCGATGATGCCGGCCGGGACGCTCAGCGCCTGGGAGGCGAGGTTGGCCACCAGCTGGCCCACCCGGGTGATCTTGAAGGCGGTGCGCTTGACCAGCTCCGCCACCTGGTCGATGGGGGCATCCTTGGGCAGGCGGGCCAGGGCGGCACGGACAGCACCGGGGCCGGAAACGCCTACATGGATCTCGCAATCCGGCTCACCGGGACCGTGGAACGCGCCAGCCATAAAGGGGTTGTCCTCCGGTGCGTTGCAGAACACCACCAGCTTGGCAGCACCGATGCACTGACGGTCGGCAGTCAGCTCGCTGGCCTTCTTGACGGCCTCGCCCATCAGCTTGACGGCGTCCATGTTCAGACCCGCCTTGGTGGCACCGATGTTCACCGAGCTGCAGACGATGTCCGTCTCGGCCAGCGCCGGGGGATGGACTCGATGAGACGCAGGTCCCCGGCGGAGAAGCCCTTGTGTACCAGAGCCGTGTAGCCGCCCACGAAGTTGACGCCGACTTTCTTGCCGGCAGCGTCCAGGGTCTTGGCAAACTCCACGGGGTCGGCGTCGGGGCAGGCCCCCAGCAGCATGGCGATGGGGGTGACGCTGATCCGCTTGTTGATGATGGGGATGCCGTACTCGGCACTGATATGCTCCACGGCAGGCACCAGATTGGCCGCCTTGGTGGTGATTTTGTTGTAAATCTTCTCGCAGGCTTTCTTCGGGTCCGGGTCGATGCAGTCCAGCAGGCTGATGCCCATGGTCACGGTGCGCACGTCCAGATTGTCCTGGGTGAACATCTCGATGGTCTCGAGGATGTCGCCGGTATTGATCATGCTCATTGGGGTGCCTCCTTAAATCTTGTGCATCGCGTCAAAGACTTCCTGACGGGTCAGGGTGATCTGCATCCCCATCTCCTTTGCCAGTGCATCGGTGCGCTTGTGCAGCTCCTCATGGCTGACGCTGCACCCGGAGATGTCCACCAGCATGATCATGGCAAACATCCCCTGCAGGATGCTCTGGGTCACGTCCTCGATGTTGATGTTCAGCTCGCTGCACAGGGCAGCCACTTTGGCGACCACGCCGACGGTATCGTGTCCGACAACGGTGATAAAAGCTTTCATAATTCCATCCCTCGTTTTCCTATGGTGCAAAGCCGCCTGCGGGGCGGCATCTTACCGTTCCAGTATAGCAGATTTGCCGATTTTTGAACACACTTTTTGGAAAAAAAAGAACAGTTTCCGAGCCGAAAAGACATTCTATCGCCCCCGGCAGGAAAAAACAGGATGCAAAGCGACGGTTCTTGTGCTATACTGAATTATAATGATCTGCCGTGGGCGCTGCGCCGGGCAGGCAAGACAAAAGGAGTAAACGACGATGGAACAGCTTTTGAAGATTCTGGAAGACAACGCGCGGCTGCCCATCGAGGACATTGCCACGATGCTGAATAAATCCCCCGCCGAGGTGGCGGCCATGATCGATCTGGCCCGGGCACAGGGCATCATCAAGGGCTACAAGACCCTTGTGGACTGGGAAAAGGCCGGGGTCAACCGGGTGGAAGCCGTCATCGAGCTGAACGTCAGCCCCAAGAAGAGCCGCGGCTTTGACGAGATCGCGGCCACCATCGCGGCCTTTGACGAGGTGGAGAGTGTGCTGCTGATGAGCGGCGGCTACGACCTGCAGCTGGTCATCAAGGGGCAGACCTTCCAGGAGATCGCCCTGTTCGTGGCAAAGCGCCTGAGCCCGCTGGATGACGTGCTGTCCACCGCCACCCACTTTGTGCTGCGCACCTAAAAAAGGAGGGCCGTCTGTATCAGGACGATGAAATTGACGAAAGAGAGTGTACTGTTCTGTGATGGACTATGAGAAACTGATCGCGCCTGCCGCCAAGGCCATGCGCCCCTCCGGCATCCGCAAATTCTTCGACCTCGCGGCGGACATGCCCGAGTGCATCAGTCTGGGCGTGGGCGAGCCGGACTTCAAGACCCCCTGGGCCGTGCGGGAAGCAGGCATCGAGAGCCTGGAGCACGGCCGTACCCGGTACACCTCCAACGCTGGCTTAAAGGAGCTGCGGGCCGAGATCTGCAAATATCTCGACCGCCGCATGGGCCTGCACTACGACCCTTTGAGCCAGATCCTGATCACCGTGGGCGGCAGTGAGGCCATCGATATGTGCATCCGGGCACTGGTGCAGCCGGGGGACGAGGTGGTCATCCCAGAGCCCTGCTTTGTGTGCTACGAGCCCATCACCACCCTCTCCGGCGGCGTTCCGGTCCATGTGGCCTGCCGTCAGGAGGACGAGTTCCGCCTGCGCGCCGACGCCCTGAAGGCGGCCATCACCCCCCGGACCAAGCTGGTGATCATGCCCTTCCCGAATAACCCCACCGGCGCGGTGATGGAGCGGGAAGATCTGGAAGCCGTGGCCGAGGTGCTGCGGGACACCAATGTGATGGTGCTGTCGGATGAGATCTACGCCGAGCTGAACTATGGCCTGCGGCCCCATGTGTCCATTGCCTCCCTGCCGGGCATGGCAGAGCGCACCGTGGTGGTGAACGGCTTCTCCAAGGGCTACGCTATGACCGGCTGGCGGCTGGGCTACGCCTGCGGACCGGACCCGATCATTAAGATCATGACCAAGATCCACCAGAGCGCCATTATGAGCGCTCCCACCACCAGCCAGTATGCCGCCATCACCGCCCTGCGAGACTGTGACGGCGAGATCGACCGCATGCGGGACGAGTACAATATGCGCCGCCGCCTTGTGGTGAGGGGCTTCAACGCCCTGGGCCTGACCTGCTTCGAGCCCCGGGGTGCGTTCTACGTGTTCCCCTGCATCCGCTCCACCGGCATGACCAGTCAGGAGTTCTGCACAAAACTGCTGGAACAGAAGCATGTGGCGCTGGTGCCCGGCGACGCCTTCGGTGCCTCCGGCGAGGGCTACTGCCGCGTTTCCTACGCGTACAGCGTGGAGCACCTGACCGAAGCGCTGAAGCGCATCCGGGCGTTCCTGCAGGAAAACGGGATCCTCAGCGGCGAACAGTAAGGAGGAACTGCCATGGCAAAACTGAATTGTGTGACGGTGCTGGCCCCCGCCAAGCTGAATCTTGCGCTGGACGTGGTGGGGCTGCTGCCCAACGGATACCATGCGCTGGATATGACCATGCAGACCATCACCCTGTACGAGCGGGTGGTGCTGCGGCGCAGCCACACCCTGCGCCTGACGCTGCCGGGCAGCCCGGTGGCGGCCAACGACTCCAACACGGCCATCAAGGCCGCGGTGGCCTTCTTCCGGTATACGGGCCTGCTGGCGGGGGTGGACATCACCATTGATAAGAATGTCCCGGTGCGGGCCGGCATGGCCGGCGGCAGCGCCGATGCCGCCGCCGTGCTGGTGGGCCTGAACGCCCTGTACGGGGCAAAGCTTTCCATGAGCGAGCTGTGCGCCCTCGGTGCAAAGATCGGTGCCGATGTGCCCTTCGCCCTGATGGGCGGCACCTGCCGGGTGCAAGGCGTGGGCGATGTGATGAAAGCCCTGCCGCCCTGCCCGGACTGCTGGTTCACGGTGGTGATGCCGGACTACGGCGTCTCTACCCCGGAAGCCTTTGCGGCCTATGACACGGTGGGCAGCAGCGCCCACCCCGACTGCGAAGCGCAGGAAAAGGCCATCCGTGCCGAGGATCTGGCCGGAGTCTGCGCTGCGGCAGGCAACGCACTGGAAGAGTGCAGCGGCGCAAAGGACAACGAGGCCATCAAGACTGCCCTGAAGGAGCAGGGAGCCGTGACCGCCCTGATGACCGGCAGCGGTGCGGCGGTGTTCGGCATTTACGAAACCGAAACCGCTGCCCGGAATGCCGCCGAAGCCCTGAAGGCCCGCTGGCCCCAGGTCTATGTGGCACAGCCCGACCGCGGCGGTGCCCGGGTCATCCGCCCCAGTGGATGCTGTAAAGAATAGTACAGGAGGGACCGCTGTATGCGCAGCGGTCCCTCATTTTGTTTCTCAATTCATGGCCCCGGCTTTGTCGAACATCTGTTCCACCTGTGCGGCCAGAAGGGCGTGATCCGGTTGCTCCAGCAGGGGGTCTGCGGCCAGCAGGGCGGCGGCTTCGGTCTGTGCGGCGTGAAGGGTGCGGGTGTCGTTCATAGGTCGGCGATCTGCAGGGTGGGCAGACCGTGCTGGCGGCTGCCGAAGAAGTCGCCGGGCCCCCGGGTCTCCAGATCGAACTGGGCCACGGCAAAGCCGTCAGAGGTGGAGCAGAGAAAGTGCAGCCGCTTCTGGACCGACTCGGCGGTGTTGTCGCTGACCAGAAAGCACCAGCTCTCGGCAGCACCCCGGCCCACCCGGCCCCGGAGTTGGTGCAGCTGGCTTAGGCCGAAGCGCTCGGCGTTCTCAATGACCATCACGGTAGCATTGGGCACATCTACGCCCACCTCGATGACGGTGGTGGAGACCAGCGCATCCAGCCGCCCGGCCTTGAAGTCCTCCATGACGGCGGCCTTCTCCTTAGGCTTGAGCTTGCCGTGCATCAGCCCCACCCGGCGGTCCGGCAGCAGGGCCTTGGCGGTCTCTTCGTAGTAGCGCTTCACGGCGTTCAGCCCGCCGTCCGGGGTGTCCTCGATGGCGGGGCAGACGATGTAGACCTGCCGTCCGGCACCGATCTCCCGGTCCAGAAAGCCGTAGAGATCCTGCCGCTTCTTCCCGGTGATGCACCGGGTCTTGACGGGCTTTCGGCCCGGCGGCAGCTCGTCAAGGATGGAGATGTCCAGATCGCCGTAGATCAGCAGCCCCAGTGTCCGGGGGATGGGGGTGGCGCTCATGACCAGAAGATGAGGGTTGAAAGCTTTTTTTCGGCCAGCATCCCCGCTGCCGCACCCCGAACCGGTGCTGCTCGTCCACGACGGCCAGCCCCAGCCGGGCAAACTCCACCCCTTCGCTGAGGATGGCATGGGTGCCCACCACAAGGTCGGCCTCGTCGTTCCGGATGGCGGCCAATGTGGTGCGCCGGGCGGCGGCCTTCATCCCGCCGGTCAGCAAGGCCACCCGCATCCCGAAGGGGCCAGCATCCGGTTCAGGTTCTCGGCGTGCTGGGCCGCCAGGATCTCGGTGGGGGCCAGAAGAGCGGCCTGATATCCGCTGCGGATGCAGGCTCAGATGGCCGCAGCGGCCACCAGCGTCTTGCCGCTGCCCACGTCGCCCTGCAGGAGGCGGTTCATGGAAGTGTTCTCCGCCATGTCGGTCAGAATCTCCTCCACGGCCCGCCGCTGGGCTCCGGTGGGGGCAAAGGGCAGCGCCGCCCAGAAAGGCTCCGGGTCCAGCTTCTGCATGGGGGCGCCGGTGGCGGCGCTGCCCCGGTTCTTCATCCGTCCGATGCCCAGCTGCAAGACCAGCACTTCTTCGTAGATGAGCCGTCGCCGGGCGGCGTGGGCTTCCTCCTCGGTGGCGGGACAGTGGATGGCCCGGACGGCCTCGGCCTTGGAGAGCAGACGGTATTTCTTCCGCATCTCCTCCGGCAGAGGATCGGGCAGAAGCTCCGCATGGGGCAGCAGCTGCCGGATGCATTTTGCGATGACGGTGCTGGAAAGCCCCTCGGTCTGGGGATACACCGCCTCGAAGGGGCTGCGGTGATCTGCGCCTCGGTGCGCACCTGAGGGTTGACCATCTGGCGGCGGAGCATTCCGCCGGTCACGATGCCCTGAAAATAGTATTCCTGCCCGATCTGCAGCTTCTGGGCGGCGTAGGGGTTGTTGAACCATGTGATCTCCAGCCCGGAAACATCGTCCCCGGCGGTGATCCGCTCCATCCGCCGCCCGCCCGGCAGGATGCGCCCGGCGGGCTTGGCAAAGACCTCGGCCTTCACCACACATTCGGTATCGACGGGGGCCTGCGCGATCGGGTAGGGGTGAGAGAAATCGATGTACCGCCGCGGGTAGTGGCAGAGCAGGTCCGCCAGGGTCACGATCCCCAGCTTCTCAAAGCGCTCGGCGGTCTTGGGGCCTACGCCTTTCAGGTAGCGCACCGGCGTGTCCGGTGTCAGGGTGGTATGAGATTCATCCGGCATGACAGCCCCTCCTTTCGCAGTTGTTGCCCTCTCAGCGATGAAAGAAACCTTTGAACCCCTCCCACAGGGCCACCACCCGGCGGCGGGGGAGCAGGTAGTTGACCAGCAGCGCGGCGATGACGCCCACCGCCGTGTCGAGGATGCGGTTCAGCGCGTAGGAAACGTAGGTCTCCACCGGGGTGCCGAACAGTCGGTTGCCGCCGTTCTGGATGGAGTCCGGCATGTCCGTCCCCATGCCGAAGATGACGCCGATGCAGGCAAAGGCCGGGTTTCGCCCGATCAGGCTGTAGACAAGGGCCACCAGCATGGCCGTGACCGCGGTTTTGATGGTCCGCCAGCCGACGTGCAGCCGGAAGTCCGGGTGCGGGTGTTGCAGCATGATCGTGTTCCTTTCTGTTCTGGGGTATAAAGTTCATTTCATCATACCACAGAGCGGGGAGATAATACAAGGCATCTGCTGTTATTTCAGAAAGAAAAAAGCAGGCTTTCCTCTTTTTTTCCCCGATTGCACTTCCGGGGAAAGAAGGTATACTTATTCTGGAACAACTCCACGAAAGGCGGGTGCGCCATGGGCGGACAGGCGGATGCGATCAAGGCCGAGACCCGGGCCTTTGCCCGCTATGTGCGGGAGGGCAGTCAGGACAGTCTGGCGGATTATCAGGCGGCCTGCAGCGAGACCGAGGCGAGCCTTTCGGCGCTGCCCTTTGACTACGCGCAGCTGGGGGCCGACCGGTACGCCCGCACCTGGAACCTGCTGCAGGGCTATATCGGGCTACCGGGCCCAGCGGGACGCCTTTTGGCCCGGGAGGCCGGGGCGGGACCTATGTCGACCAGATGTACGAGATCATGGCCTGGCAGGACTATCTGGCTGAGTATGCCCCTGCGGCTGACCCAGGCGACGCTGGAACAGGGAGACCGCGGATTACAGTCGGCGGGCCCGCCAGCTGGACCGTCTGCCCTGGCTGTATCTGGCCATGCTGGCGGTGGCGGCGCCGGGGGCTGCTGATCCTGCGGCAGCTGTCGGTGACGGTGGCCGGGCCGTGGCCGGCCCCTGCTGCTGCAGTTGGCCCGGGCCTCCCGGAGCATCGCGGCCGGGAATTGGACGGGCAGGACCTGCCGGTGACCAGCACCAGGACGAAGTGGGGCCAGCTGACCGGGACCTTCAACCAGATGAAACACGCCATGCGGCCTTGCAGACGGCTACCGGGAGGCCCTCCACCGGGAGGAAGTGCGGAATCTGGCCCTGGAAAAAGACCTGGATCACACCCGAATGGAGATGCTCAAGAGCCAGGTGAACCCGCATTTCCTCTTCAATACCCTGAACATGATCTCCTGCATGGCCCGGCTGGAAGACGCCGAGACCACCGACAAGATGATCGTCAGTCTGGGCAGCCTGTTCCGGCACAACCTGCGCACCAAGCAGCAGGAGGTGACGCTGGAAGAGGAGCTGGACGGGCTGGAAGATTACATCTACCTCCAGCAGATGCGGTTTGATGGACGCATTACCGTGGAAAAGCAGATCTTGGTAGACCCGGCGGCGCGGCGCGGCTGCCGTCGTTTACATTGCAGCCCGTCATTGAGAACGCGTTCTCCCACGGGCTGAAAGCCTGCGAGGAGGGCGGGCGCATCCTGCTGCGGGTCTGGCGGCAGGGGAGAATGCTGTACGTTACCGTGGCCGACAATGGCAAAGGAATGACGGAAGAGGAACTTGCCGCTCTGAGCGAAAAAATGCGGCAGAGCGAACAGACCGGAAAGAGCATCGGACTGGGAAATATCTTCCGGCGGGTGTCCATGCTCTACCCGGATACCGGAAAAATGCAGGTGTTCAGCCGGGCGGGGCATGGCACCGTCATCCGGTTTGAGATCCCTCAGGGAGAAGAGGAGGAACGGGCATGAAGTGTAAGCTGCTGGTGGCCGAGGATGAGATGATCGAGCGGAAAGTCCTCTGCAGGACGCTGCAGAAATATCTGGGCGACCTGATTGTCCTGTACGAGGCTCGCAACGGGCGGGAGGCGCTGGAGCTGTTTGCCCGGGAGGCCCCACAGGTGGTCATCCTGGACATTGAGATGCCCGGCTACACCGGGCTGGAAGTGGCCCGCAAGATCCGGGAGACGGACAAGAACTGCGGCATCCTCTTCCTGACCGGATATGATAAATTTGCTTACGCCAAGCAGGCCATTGCGGTGCGGGCGCTGGACTACCTGCTCAAGCCCTACAAGGAGCAGGAGCTGGTGTTTGCGGTAGAGGACGCCATCCGGCAGATGTCGGCCCGGAGCATGCCGCTGCCGCCCCGGGTACAGCCTACGGCCCCGGCTGCCCCGCCCACACCGAGGAAGAGGACGAGGATGTCCGCACCTCCATCATCCGGGCGGAGATGCTCTCGTTTATTGAAGCCCACTACCGGGAGGATATCTCGATGCAAGACGCGGCAACAGCCCTGCGCTACTCGGATGCCTATTTCTGCAAGAGGTTCAAGCAGTGCTTCAAGGTCAACTTTTCGGCCTACCTCAATGAGTACCGGGTGGGGAAAGCACGGCAGCTGGTGCTGGACCCCCGCCTCAGCCTGAAAGACGTGAGCACCGCCTGCGGCTATGCCGATGCCAACTATTTTACCCGGGTGTTCAAGCGGATCACCGGCAAGACCCCCTCGGAATACCGGCTAGAAAATTTAAACAACTAAAGTGTAGCAAAGAACCGGAAGCACGCCTGATTTAGACGTGTTTCCGGTTCTTTTTTGCCAGTTTCTTTCTCCTCGGAGACGAAAAAAATTGTACTTGGATACAAGAATGACAAAATAGTCCTGCGGTTCACAAAAAATTCCCGTTTCGCGGCAAAGAACCCTTTGTTACAATAAATTTACAAACCGTGAATCGAAAAAGGGAGGATACAACGCATGAAGAGAAGAAGATTCCTGTCGCTGATGGGCACGGCTGCATTGGCAAGCGGCCTGCTGCTGACCGGATGCGGCGGGGGAGAGGCTGCGGATGACCGCCGGATCATCCGCATTGGCCATGTGCAGTCGGCCAACCACCCCGACCACCTGGGCCTGACCGCGTTTGCGGATTTTATCAATGAGAAACTGGGGGACAAGTACCGCGTGGAGGTCTACCCCAGCGAGCTGCTGGGCAGCCAGACCGAGATGGTGCAGCTGACCCAGACGGGCGCCATCGACTTTGTGGTGGCCTCCAACGCCATCATGGAGACGTTCAGCTCCCAGTACCAGATCTTCAACCTGCCGTATCTGTTCTCCAGCGAGGAGGCTTACCACGCCGCCATGGAGGACAATGAGGTCACCGACCCGATCTTCCTGACCACCCAGAAAGCTGGTCTGGAGACCGTTACCTGGCTGGACGCGGGCACCCGCAACTTCTACACCGTCAAGACCCCCGTCAACCAGCCCTCTGACCTGAAAGGCCTCAAAATTCGCGTCCAGCAGTCTCCCCACCAATGTGGAGATGATGCGTTTGCTGGGCGGTACCGCCACCCCCATGGGCTTTGGTGATGTGTACACCGCCCTGCAGGCCGGCATTCTGGACGGCGCGGAGAACAACGAGCTGGCCCTGACCGACAACGGCCACGGCGATATCTGCAAGTATTACTCCTACGACATGCACCAGATGGTCCCCGACCTGCTGGTGGCGAACTACGAGTTCCTCTCCAACCTCTCGCCCGACGAGCGGGCCATCTTTGAGGAGGGCTTCCAGCTCATCAATCAGGTGGAGCGGGATGCCTGGGCCGCTGCCGTGGAAGAGGCGAAGAACAAGGCCGAGAACGAGCAGCACGTCAACTTCCTCTACCCGGACACGGCTCCGTTCCAGGAGGCCATGGCACCCCTGCACACCTCGGTGCTGGCTGCCAACCCCGAGCTGCAGTCGATCTATGACCGTATTCAGGAATACAACGCCGAATACGCGTCCGCAAACTAAGGAGAGGCCAATATGGAAAAATTTCGTACCGCGCTGAACAAGGCGCTTGAGCTTCTGGCTGGCCTGAGCATGGCGGTCATGGTCATCCTGACCACCTATCAGGTCATCACCCGCTACATCTTCAAGTCTCCCTCCACCTGGTCGGAGGAGCTGGTCGGCTACCTGTTCGGCTGGAGTACCCTGTTCGGTGCCACTATCGTTTCCGGTGAGCGCGGCCACATGAACATCCCTATTCTGGTGGACCGGATGAACCCCGGGATGCGCAAGGCGTTCCACATCCTGTGGGAGGTCGTGGCGTTCCTCTTCTCCGCCGCCATCCTGGTGTTCGGCGGCATCCAGGTGTCCCGTCTGGCCATGGGCCAGCAGACCTCCTCGCTGGGCGTGGCAGTCGGCGTATTCTACTGGGTCATGCCCATCTGCGGCGTGGTCATCCTGCTGTATTCCATCCTGAACATCATCGGCATTGCCAACGGCACCATCTCGCTGGAGGTCGCCGATGAGGCTTCCGAGGCCATCGCCAAGGTCGAGGCCGAGAAAGCCGCTGCAAACGAAAAGAAGGAGGGCTAAACCGTGGCAATTCAAGCATTGTTGGTCATTCTGGCAGTCCTGCTGGTGCTGCTGTTCCTGGGTGTGCCCATTTCCTACTCCATCGCAATTTCTTCCCTGACCGCCATCCTCTCGTCCATTGACCTGAACGTTGCCGTGCTGACGGCTGCCCAGCGCACGTTCGTGGGCATGAGCAAATTCAGCCTGACGGCCATCCCGTTCTTCATCCTGGCGGGCAACATCATGAACCAGGGCGGCATTGCCAAGCGCCTGGTGGATTTCGTCATGTCCATCCTGGGCAAGCTGCCCGGCGCGCTGCTTATCACCAACATCGGCACCAACGCCCTGTTCGGTGCCATCTCCGGCTCCGCTTCCGCCGCCGCTGCTGCCGTTGGCTCCATGATCCGCGACGGTGCCGAGGAGCAGGGTTATGACCCCGCTGTCACCGCTGCCACCAATGCAGCGTCCTCCTGCTCCGGCCTTCTGATCCCCCCGTCCAACGCACTGATCACCTACTCCCTGGCCTCCGGCGGCACCTCCGTGGCTGCCCTGTTCATGGCCGGTTATATCCCCGGCATCATCTGGGCGCTGGTCTGCGCCGTGGTCGGCGTCATCCTGGCCAAGAAGTTGGGCTACAAGGGCACTCCGGGCAAGTTCGACTGGAAGAATCTCGGCGTCTGCACCCTGCGCGCCCTGCCCAGCCTGACGTTGATCATCGTGGTCATCGGCGGCATCGTGGGCGGCGTCTTCTCCGCCACCGAGGGTTCTGCCATCGCCGTTGTGTACGCTCTGGTTCTGGCCTTCTGCTACCGCTCCATCGACCTGAAGGGCCTGTGGAAGATCATCGTGGACTCTGCCAAGATGTCCGGTATGGTCGTCTTCCTGGTTGGCGTGTCCAACATTCTGGGCTGGGTCATGGCGTTCCTGCAGATCCCCGATGCCGTGGCGGCTCTGCTGCTGGGCCTGACCAACAACAAGTACATCATCCTCCTGATCATGAACGTCATCCTGCTGGTGTCCGGCACCTTCATGGATGCACCATCGTGGCCGACTGCGCCCGGGAGTCCGCTGCCTACGAGCGGGAACTCTGGACCCGGCGGGAGGAGGAAGCCCGCGCGGCGGTGAAGGAAGCAGGCTGCACCTTCATCGACTTCCCGGAAGAGGAGCAGGAGGCGTTCCGCAGTCTGGTCCGGCCGCTGTACCAGAAGTACTGCGGGGATTACCTCGACGTGGTGAAGCAGATCCAGCAGGCGTGACCCCTGCGGAAAAAGAGAGAATTTTCAACGGAAAAGAGAAAAAAGGAGAAAAACAAATGCCGATCGGTGTGCTGACTCCCACCATGTTCGCGGACCTGTCGGCCTGCGGCGGCATCCTGACCATGGCCGCCGGTTTCCGGGTGTCCAAGATCAAGTCGGTGCCGCTGGTGGATCTGATGCCGGCGCTGATTTTAGTGATGCCCTTCAGTATGCTCTGGTCCACGCTGATGGGCTGATCCGGAAAAAGAACTTTACACAACAAAAATACCGCCTGCCGGTTTGCATCGGCAGGCGGTATTTCTTTCTTTTATGCGGAAGAGTTCAGCGCTCAACGGGCGTCGCGGTTGGCCTCGTACTCGTCCATAGAGATGTAGTGATCCAGGACGTGGATGCCCTTCAGGCGCTTGTTGGAGAAGCCGGTGGAGGCGTACTGGCCTTCCCAGTAGTTCAGGCGGGTAGCCAGATAGGCGGGCACACTCATGCCGCGGGGGATGACCAGTGCGTTCTCGATGAGCAGAGCCTAGGCATCGGCAAAGGCCTTGTAACGGGCGTCGATGTCATCGGTGATCTTCTTGGCGTCCTCAACGGCGGTCATGTACTTCATGACGGCATCGGCGGTGTCGCCGGTGATGAAGCCGTCCTCCACACCGGTGCGCAGGTAAGCATAGCGCATACCGCGGCCGCCCTCGGGCTGATAGAAGGGGTCGGTCTCGCTCTCGGGGTCGGGTAGTCGGCACCCCAGTTGCAGAGCAGGAACTCGAACTTGCCGTTGCGGCGGACCGCAGACAGGAAGCTGTCGGAGGGACCCTCGGTGATGACGATATCGATGAAGTCGGTGCCGTCGTTCAGTACGCCTTCCAGCTGCTGCTTGAACACCTGGCACTGCTTGTCCCAGTCGGTAGAGGAGGGGTTGTAGGGCAGCTGCACCTTGATGGGGAAGGTGACGCCCTGAGCGGTCAGCTCCTCGATGGCAGCATCGCGGCACTCCTTGGCCTTGGCCTCGTCGAAGAACTCGGAGAAGTTGGCCAGATCGCCGCACTTGGTGTAGTCCACACCCTCGGAGTTGGCGCAGAAGTTCGGGGGCGTGATGGTGTTCAGCTTGTAGCCGTCGTAGCCCAGAGGTGCGCTGACGGCCAGGGTGACGGCGTTGTTGATGCCGTACAGGAAGCTCTTGCGGAAGTTGGTGTTGTTGATGGCCTTGGCCCAGTTCTCGGCTCATACTCGGCATCCACGCCCTCCACGCTCCAGTTGGAGAACTCGTGGGCAAAGGGCATGAAGTTGAACATGTAGAAGTAGGTGTAGTTGGTGTTGGGACGGTCCATGGACACCATGTCCTTGGTGGTGTCGTCGGCCAGCCAGCTGTCCAGAATGTCGGAGCCGATGGTGGCCTCGTCGATCTCGCCGCGCTTGATCATCTCGGGGCCGTTGACCGAAGCCTCGGCGTTGTAGATGCGGCTGATGGTGTCGATGTAGACGTTGTCGGCGTCGTAGTTTTCCGGGTTCTTCTTCATGATCCAGGTCTCCAGAGACTCGTACTCGGCCAGATAGAAGGCACCGCAGCTATACAGGGTCTCGGCGCTGGTGGCGTACTGGTCGCCCATCTCCTCCAGCAGGGGGCCGTAGGCGGGCTCATAGGGCAGGTAGCACAGCAGGCTCAGGAAGCCGGGGAAATCGTAGGTCAGGGTGTAGGTCAGGGTATGGTCGTCCACAGCCTTGACGCCCACGGTGTCGAAGTCCACGGGGGCGTAGGTGGAAGCGGTGCCGTCCGGGGCGGTGACCGTGACCGTACCGGCATCGTCTGCGGTGTAGGTGGTGCCGTCATCGTCCACCACGCCGGTGTTGGCGTTGTTCAGGTAGACGTAGTAATCGTAGTAGTCCTCGGCACCGGCCACATAGGCGGTGACCAGACCCACGTTGGAGGAAGCATAATCCGGGGTCAGCACGTACTTCAGGGCATCCACGAAGTCCTGTGCGGTGACGGGGGCAACGACCTCGCCGTTGTTGTCCACCCAGTTCTCTTCCCGCAGGGTGAAGGTCCAGGTCAGGCTGTCGGCATCCCAGTCCCACTGGGTGGCCAGACCTTCCCGCATGACGCCCTTGTTGTCGTACTCCACCAGGGTGTCCACGCAGTTGGCGCCCACGACCATTTCCAGATCGGTGGCGGTGGTCAGGTAGTTCAGGGTGGCGGGCTGGCTGGAATAGAGGATGGTGTATTTGGAGGTATCCATACCGCCTGCGGATGCACCGGAATCACTCTTGGAGCTGCCGCAGCTGGTCAGCAGACCGGCTGCACATGCGCCTGCGGCTGCCAGACCGCTGGCCTTGAGGAACTGACGGCGAGAAATCGATCGACTCATAACAAATTCCCTCTTTTCTTCATGTTGCAAAAAATGCGTCCCGCCCGGCTGCGCAGACCCGCTGCTTTCCCCTGCAGCGGGGACAAAAAAAGGCGTAACGGAAAACATCCGTTACGCCTTTTGTAACAGTCCTCCCGACCACAGCCGGGTGGTTAAGAGAAGTATAGCATCGTTTTGCGGCGGCGTCAATTGTTTTCAGGCAAAGAAGTCTGCGCCGCGGGGGCAGCTGTCTGCGGTGCAGGGGCAGTTTCCGCTGCCACTTCCTCGGCCAGCTGCTTGGCGGCCTCCTCGGCGGCGCGTTTTGCTTCCCGCTCGGCCTGACGCTCCTTGGCGCGGGCCACGGCCTCCTCCTGCCGCTTTTTGGTGCGGATCTTGATCCGGCATACCGAGCAGATGCCGTCGGCGCAGTTGGGGGCGATGGGTTTGCCGCACTCCTTGCAGAGGGTCTTGGTACACTTGTACACGCTGACAGGGCCAAGGCCGGTGAGCTGGCGCAGCTTCAGCCCGGCCAGCCCGCCGTTGGAGCAGCTGGCCACGCAGACGCCGCACTCGCTGCACTTCCACGGGGTGATGACGGCGCGGGTCTGCCCGTCGGGCAGGTCCTCGAACCGGATGGCCCCGGCCCGGCAGCTCTTCTCGCACCGGCCGCAGGCAAAGCACTTCTGGGTGAAGTCGGGCAGGTGGTAGCCGTAGTGCAGGGGCGTCTCGGGAGACCGCCTTCAGCTGCTTGGTGTACTGGTGGAGCAGCAGCCGGAAATCCTGGCTGGTCTCCCCCCCGTCGTCCCGCAGGCCGGGCAGCATCCGCAGCAGCTGCTTGGTGCCCTTCTTGGAGCCGGAGGTCACCTGCTCCATCATCTCCCGGCGGGAGTATTCCTTGACCCGGAAGGGGGCATCGTCCGGCTCATAGGCCAGCGTGAAGCGGGCCTCGAACAGGGGCTGGCCGAAGAACTCCACCAGCCGGGTCAGCACCTTGCGCAGATGCTCGGCGCAGACGTCGTTCTCGCACTCGCCGCAGGGGGTCAGGTCCAGCACGATCTTCTTGTTCAGGGCCAGATAGGCCAGCGCCTCCCACGAATAGGCAGAGACGCAGGCCCGCACCACGGTGTTCTTGCGGGCGGAGCGCTCGCAGCCAATCCAGATGGTGTCGTCATCGGTGTCGGCAGGGGAGATATCCCGCTGCACCTGCTCCGGGGAGGGGGCGATGCAGCCGGACCGGCAGGCGGAGACACAGAGCCCGCAGTCGGTGCAGGGTTCCCAGTCCTTGACCAGATTGGGCCGGGTGAAGATCTCATCGCCGTAGGGGCAGATGTCCTTGCAGGCCGTGCAGGGGGTCCGGTGAGGGTGCAGGTTCCAGCACTGGCGGCGGTTGATCTCGGGGTGGGAAGTCTTCATCAGGGCGTCCATCGCATAGCGCGTAAAAAATACCCATGGTATCACTCCTTTTCCGGGTCGGTCACCGAGGTGACCTCGGCGTTCTCCAGCAGGAAGCGCTGCACCTTCTGGGCCACCAGAGCGGCGGCCACGGCCTCCTCGTTCAGGGTGCGGCGGAGGTCGGCCTCAGAGGTCTCCTGCATCTGGGACAGGCGGCGGTACTCGTTGTTCACTTCCAGCTTGCTGACGGTGATGCCCTCGGCCTGGGCAATGGCCCGGGAAGCCAGCATGGTGCGCAGCTTCCGCTCGGCATCGGCCCGGTAACCGGCCCGCAGGGCCTCGGCGGTGGTATGGCTGTTCTTGCAGTGGGTCTCCAGAGAGATGCAGCTGCGGGACAGACGCTGCTCCAGCATCCGCATCTCGTTGTCGGCGGTGCGGTCCAGCATGGCGTCGGGCAGCTGGACGGTCAGGTTCTGCCCGGCCAGCTCCAGCAGCTTCTGCCCGGCGGCCCGGTCGGCAATCTCCTCGTGCATCTTCTGCTTCCGGGCGCGGACGGCCTCCCGCATGGCGGCCAGGTCCGCATAGCCCAGCGACTTGGCAAACGCATCGGTCAGCTCCGGGGTGGTCTTGAACGAGACGCCGCGCAGGTTAATCTCGAACCGGGCCGTCTTGCCGGAAAGCTCCGGCACCCGGAACCCATCGGGGTAGGTGAAGTCGAACCGGAAGGTCTCACCGGCCTTGTGGCCGCAGATGGCATCCTCGGCGGCGGGCATCAGCTTGCCGTCGCCCAGCACCACCATCACCTTTTCCATCCGGCTGTTGGGGATCTCCTCGCCGTTCATGAACCCGGCAAAGTCCAGCAGCACCCGGTCGCCGCGTCTGGCAGGCTCGGCCGAGTCGTGGTAGACAGCCCGGCAGCGGGCCTGATGGGCCATTTCTTCGTTCAGGACCTTCTCCGAGACCGGCCGCACATGGCGGGTGACGGCCAGACCCTTGTACTGGCCCAGCGTGACATCGGGCATCTTGTTTTTCTGATTTTTCATTTTCGGACTCTCCTTCTTACAGACCATGTGTTGTCAGCCACTCCTCGGCGACAGCAGAGAACATCTCGGGATACTGGGCATTCTCGGCATCGAACTCGTGGAGATAGGTCTCCACCTCTTCCCGGGTGACGGGGGCTGTGCGCTCCCAGATCGTGAACACCGTGCCGTTGCCCATATCAAACGTGGCCACCTGCTGGTGGGTGGAATCCCGCAGTTCCAGGAACTTTGCGTTCAGGCGGTGGCCCAGCTCGGTGGGGAAGCATAGGAAAGGGGGAACGGGTCAGCGGTGAGGACATACTTTGCCTCAAAGAACGCCATGGGGAAATTGTGGGTGCCGGGCACCGAGAAGCTGTCCGGAAGTTTGCCTTCCAGCGGGTGCTGGGGCAGCAGACAGTTCCGCAGGTGACCGGGGTTGTAGAGCATGTCATCGGGGATCATGTAGGCGGTCTCGCCGTCCCCAGACGGTCGGCCAGCCACTGGGTCATGGCCTGCAGCTGGGGGGTATCCTTCCGGTCATAGGTCAGCTGGTCCAGCTCCATGTACTCGGCAAGGCTGGCCGGGCGGAAGGCGTGGATCACGACCTCCGGCAGGGCCATCAGGGTCAGGGGCGAGCACCGCACCGAGACCGCGAACACCAGCGTAAAGGCCCAGAAGCAGAGCTTCGGGACCCGGAACCGGTCCAGACCGTCGGCAAGGCCCGCGCTGCCGCAGAAGAACAGCAGCAGGTATGCCGGGACGAAGAGCAGCATCTGGTGGGAGCCGGAGTTCTGCACCCGGGTGAACAGCACCAGACTGAGCGCCAGCTCGCACAGGGCCAGCACCGGCAGGGCGGGCAGCTTTTTCCGGAAGCAGTACCACAGCCCCAGCAGGATCAGGATCAGGTTCAGCCCGCCGGTGCGCAGGGCGTGATAGTAAAGCTCGGTGGCCATGCCGCCGACGTTGTAGTAGGAGTAGCGGCCGGAGTAGTCAAAGGCAAGGATCTTGCTGACCATGGGCCAAAGCAGCACCACCATGGCGATCAGGGCGCAGAGGCCGAAGATCACCAGATCCTTTACCCGGCGCAGGGCCCGGTCCTTTTCGCCCTGCCGTGCCAGCCGGACACTGCCCGTCAGCACCAGCAGCGCATAGGGGAAGTAGTAGCCCACCACGAAGTACAGGTACCACCGCCGGGTCAGGATGATGGCCGCCGTCGCCAGAAAGAGCAGGAGATAGCGCTCCCGGTCCGGCTGCTCGAAGCGGTAGTCCAGTGTCAGCAGCAGGATGGCAAACGCAAAGATGAGGCCGAACCAGTCCGGCTGGGCCAGCACCGCGCTCATCCGCAGGAAGGGATAGGTCAGCGTCCAGCTGAAGCCGATCAGGAAATACCAGAACTTGTTCTTCACCCGCAGGACCTGACCGATCTTGACCGTAACACCCGCCAGAAGGGTCATCAGGGCGGGCAGGATGCAGAACACCACAGATGATGAAGTTGGTATAATCATCGGCAAAGGAGCCCGGAACCCTGCGGCAGGCCCCAGCGCAAAAGCGGCCTCGGCCCGGAACTGCTTCTCGATGTAGTTGGCATAGTCCCAGGCGTAGACGAACTGCCGCCGCCCCAGCGCCCAGTAGAAGTAGAGTGCGGCCCCGGCCCAGGCAATGACCAGAACAGCCCGGTGGAAGAAGT
>VOFC01003230.1_pt1 | contig 212890 bp, 191 predicted proteins | sample 5384161 | NCBI WGS metagenome assembly VOFC01 (sample SAMN12384722, study PRJNA508395) | human gut metagenome | isolation source: healthy gut B | host: Homo sapiens
ACAAACTTTTTTTCAAACTTTTTGCATCCCAAACAGCAATTATCTGAAAACAGATATATACATTATATAAAAAGATGAAAAGAAAAAAAAGAGTAAAAAGAGAAGGCCTTATACATATAATAATATACTTCAAACATTTATTCAGAAGAAAAACTGTTTGACCCCAATATTTTTTAGCAGGCCTGCAGTAAAAAAACAAACTTTTTCGGAAAAATCCATATCTCCAACCTCAAGATGCAAATCTCCAGCCCAAAAATATATATCTCCAGGCTAAAGATAGACATCTTTAACCTAAGATTCTATTTAATTTTTCCAATTAATCATCTTATCAGCTTTCCCTTACGTTTAAATCCTTGAGAACAATCCACAAATTAAAGCCGGAGAAAACTAAAAACAAACCCTAAGTTTGCAACCAGAGAATAATCATTTTCATGGAAATAAGAAACACCATTTCAATATCAAACCTTAAAATTCAAACAGTCTCCAAGGAATAATGGTTTCCATAAGGAAAATATAGCACAAAAAAAAAATACAGAACACATTCTTGTACAAAAGGAGAAAGAAACGAAAGGACATAAAAAAAGGAGTACCGCTGTACTCCAACCTTTGTTAACCTTTAAAATCTAATACTATGAAAAACACATTGCAAAGATACGGACTTTTGGGTTATCTGCAAATATTCAGCCCCAAAGTCCATGCTTTATAACATCTTTTCAGCAATTAGAATCCGGCATTAATAGTCTTTATCAATTAAATACTGGCTAGAACTGCAGGACATCAATCCTTAACCATTCAATTCCTTTCTGGCCACATCCAATGCTTCGTTAATGTTGCTGCAAATGTTTTCTTTTCCCAGCATCTCATAAAATCCGGCCTTTTCCAATACGGCATGCACTTGAGGATTCACTCCCGAAAGAATCAGATGGATATTCTCTTTTTGCGACATTTCGCAGAAAGTTGTCAAGTTGTGGATGCCGGTGGAATCGATGAAAGGCACCTTCCGCATACGGATGATACGAATTTTAGGACGGTCACCCAAACGCGCCATGATTTCTTCGAATTTCGTAGCTATTCCAAAGAAATAAGGACCGTTGATTTCATACACCTCCACTCCGTCGGGCACAGCCAAATGCTCTTCGTGCATTTCCATATCCGATTCCTTATTCGGATCTATCTCATCCGTAATGACAGATATTTCAGTCGTTTCCATCACACGCTTCATAAACAACACGCAAGCAATCACCAAGCCTACCTCAATAGCCACGGTCAGATCAAAGATGACAGTAAGAAAGAATGTCATAAGCAACACCACCACGTCAGACTTCGGATTTCTGAGCAGTCCCTTAAAAACCCGCCAGCCACTCATATTATAAGAAACCACGACAAGAACCCCCGCCAGACAAGCCATCGGAATATACTGGGCCAAAGGCATCAAAAAAAGCAATATCAGCAACAGCACCACCGCATGAACAATGCCGGCTACCGGCGAACGCCCGCCATTGTTTATATTAGTCATCGTACGTGCAATAGCTCCGGTTGCAGGGATTCCGCCCAACACAGGAGAGGCAATGTTGGCTATGCCTTGCGCAATCAGCTCTGTATTCGAATCGTGCCGGTCACCAATCACACCGTCTGCAACTGTAGCTGAGAGCAGCGACTCGATAGCCCCCAAGACAGCGATGGTAATGGCCACAGGAAACAGGTTTTTAACGGCTTCCCAATTGAGTGAAGGGACAGCCGCTTCAGGAAGCTGCGACTTGATGCTGAAACGGTCGCCTATCGTATCGATGCAGTCAACTCCGCCATACATCTTCAGGAAATACACACCGGCCGTCACCAAAACGATAGCAACCAGCGAACCAGGCATCTTCCTTGAAAGCCTCGGAGTAAGAGCGATAACCACTATGCTTACAATGCTAACCGCCACATTCCACCAATTGACCGTATCAAAATGGCGGGCATAAAGCATCCATTTCCCTATAAAGTCACCCGGCACTTTCTCATCTCCGAACCGCAGCCCGAACACATCCGCAATCTGAGTCGTAAAGATAGTCAATGCTATACCGCTCGTAAAGCCGACAATGATAGGATAGGGAATAAACTTGATGATTGTTCCCAGCTTAAATACGCCCAACAATACGAGCAGCACCCCCGCCATCATTGTAGCGACCATCAGACCTTCGATTCCATATTGCTGAATAATTCCATAAATAATCACGATAAAGGCACGCCGTCGGCCCGCCTATCTGCACCTTGCTTCCTCCAAAAAAGAAACAATGAATCCGGCAACGATTGCTGTGATAATTCCCTTTTCCGGACTCACTCCAGATGCAATGCCAAAAGCGATGGCCAAAGGCAAAGCCACGATTCCCACAATAACTCCAGCCATTACATCCGTCATCAGATTGGCCCTCGAATAGTTTTTTAATGTTTCAAATAGTTTCGGTTTAAATTCAACCCCTTTCATAAAATATTCTGTTTAGTGTTATAATTCTCAAAAGAAGTGCAAAAGTAGGTAATTATTTGAACATTAACTCCAAATAATGCGTATTTTAGATAAATAAAAATTGCAATATCCATCCAGCACACAAGGAATAGTCTTAATAAAAACTAAATAAACATTGTAATTATTACAAATTTGAATAAAACAGTTACCTTTGTCAAAGAAAACAGATCACTAACCAATTAAAAACAGAAAATTATGGAAAAGAGCATTAAAGGAACAAGAACAGAAAAAAACCTTGGCATTTCGTTTGCAGGAGAATCACAGGCAAGAATGCGTTATACATATTTTGCAAGTGCAGCCAAAAAAGAAGGATATGAACAAATCGCAGCCATCTTCACCGAAACGGCTGACCAGGAAAAAGAACATGCGAAACGGATGTTCAAATGGCTGGAAGGCGGAATGGTGGAAATCACCGCCAGCTATCCTTCGGGCGTAATAGGCACGACTCTCGAAAACCTGAAGGCAGCAGCAGCAGGAGAAAACGAAGAGTGGAGCCTTGACTATCCGAAATTCGCCGACATCGCAGATGAAGAAGGATTCCCGGCCATCGCCAAAATGTATCGTGAAATTGCCGTAGCTGAAAAGGGCCACGAAGAAAGATACCTGGCTTTGGCAAAAAATGTAGAAAAAGGAAAGGTATTCAAGAAAGATGCCGAAGTAATATGGCAATGCCGTAACTGCGGCTACCTGTTCGTCGGCAAAGAAGCTCCCGAAATCTGCCCGGCATGTTTGCATCCGCAGGCTTACTTTGAAGTAAAGAAAAATAATTATTGATTTTTCAACATATAAACAAGAGGATGGGAATTCGATTTTCAGAATTGAGGGCTCCATCCTCTTTTTTAATCCTGCAAAATACCTAATTCAAGGTATTGCCTTCTTTGAAAGAAGTTCTCAATTTTGTAGCTGGAATATTGTATAATCTCAAAAACATAAAGCATCATGAAAATCAAAGCTATTGTCGGAAGAGAAATTCTTGACTCACGCGGTAACCCTACCGTAGAAGTGGAAGTAAAACTGGAATCAGGCGTTATCGGACGCGCTTCTGTTCCTTCCGGTGCATCCACCGGCGAAAATGAAGCATTAGAGCTAAGAGATAACGACCCTAAACGGTATGGAGGAAAAGGCGTGCTGAAAGCTGTCGAAAATATAAACAGAATCATTGCCCCGGCATTGTCCGGATGGTCATCGCTCGAACAGCGCGCCATCGACAAGAAAATGCTGGAACTTGACGGCACAAAGACCAAATCGAATCTGGGAGCCAATGCCATCCTCGGCGTGTCGCTGGCTGTAGCTAAAGCAGCGGCAAATTATCTGAACATCCCGCTTTACCGTTATATCGGCGGTGTAAACACATACGTGATGCCTGTCCCGATGATGAACATCATCAATGGCGGCTCACACAGCGATGCTCCCATTGCTTTCCAGGAGTTCATGATTCGCCCGGTGGGCGCCTCTTCATTCCGCGAAGGCCTCCGAATGGGTGCAGAAGTATTCCACGCACTGAAAAAAGTGCTCCATAACCGCGGACTAAGCACGGCCGTAGGCGATGAAGGCGGATTTGCTCCTTCGCTGGCAGGCACAGAAGACGCTTTGGAATCCATCATCACAGCCATCAAAACAGCAGGCTATGAACCGGGAAAGGATATCATGATCGGCATGGACTGCGCTTCTTCTGAATTCTACAAAGACGGAATCTATGACTATACCGTATTTGAAGGCGAACACGGAAAGAAACGCACTTCTGACGAACAGATAGCTTATCTGGAAGAACTTATCAACAAATATCCTATTGATTCGATCGAAGACGGAATGAGCGAAAACGACTGGGAAGGCTGGAAGAAACTGACTGCACGCATCGGAAACCGTTGCCAGCTGGTAGGTGACGACCTGTTTGTGACAAATGTAGAATTCCTGTCGAAAGGCATTGCCATGGGATGCGCCAACTCCATTCTGATAAAAGTAAATCAGATAGGCTCATTAAGTGAAACACTCGACGCTATTGAAATGGCTCACCGCCACGGATACACTACCGTCACTTCTCATCGTTCAGGCGAAACGGAAGATGCAACCATTGCTGACATTGCCGTAGCTACCAACAGCGGACAGATCAAGACCGGCTCATTAAGCCGTTCAGACCGTATGGCTAAATACAACCAGCTGCTCCGCATCGAAGAAGAGCTGGGCGATCTGGCCGTTTATGGGTATAAACGCATCAAATAATCTTTAGCTAAATACTTTAATCCGCAGATTCCACTGATTCATAAATCGATGGAATCTGCGATTATTTTTTATATCAGCTTCAATAAGAAACACTCACCGGGATTCCAGCTTTCTTCACCAACGCAGCGATCCGGTCAAGTTCCTCATGCGAAGCTTTCATCAAGAAATGGTCGGGCGTTTCGCGATCAATGGTATAAATCATCACCTGACGGGGAGAAACCTCCTTCATCACTTCCAACCAAGGCAATACATACTTGTCAGAAGTATTATCCACATCTTCTCCTCCATCCGTTTTTCCCTTCATAAACATAGTCTGGATTATGAGATTTCCTTTAAATGCTTTCAACCCCTCGATAATTTCATCCAAATCATAATGCCCGACAGGACGGTCAACTTTCCGAATATAGTCAATATCCACCGTATCCAGTTTCAATATATTATTGTCCACCTTATTCAACGCCGCAAACACTTCGGGCTTGCGGATAAAAGTAGAATTGCTTAAAACACTCACTTTCGCATCTGGAAAATATTTATCTCGCAAGGCTAACGTATCATCGATAATCTCTGGAAAATAAGGATTGGCCGTAGGCTCTCCGTTACCGGCAAAAGTCAGCACATCAGGAAATGGACCGTTTGCCTTCATTTCAATAAGCCGCTCCTCAAGTGATTCACGCACTGCCTCACGCGTCTGAACCTTCAATTTAGGACGATGCTGGCCGTTATACCCGCATTCACAATAGATACAATCGAAAGTACACACTTTACCGTCAGCAGGAAGCAGGTTGATACCTAACGATACTCCCAAGCGCCGACTATGAACAGGACCGAATATAGGAGCTGAATAAATGACTGTAGACATAACTGTATTTTTTTATTGATTACAAAAATAACAAATTATTCAATCCCGTACGCATAATACCTTTGCTCTTCACCATTTTATTCGCAATTGCAATTGCAGGTCAAATTTATTGTTGCCTTGTATCTTTTCCATACCCGAACCAATCGAGCTGCGGTCGCCATAATGTGTCCATCCCCATTTCGCTTGAATTGTCAACAGTTTTTTCCACCGCCAGTTCATATTTAATGCCAGCCTGGTTCCTTTTCCATAGAACGATATCATTGAAAAAGCATAAAGCAGTCCTGGTTCATAAAGATAGATGCGCGAAGCATAATCATCCGTAAAAAAACAAGAAGCCGAAACGGAGCCTCGCAAAGGAAACTTTTCAGTTCCCAACTTAAATGTTGCACTCCCCGCATACCCGTTAGAAGGCCGCTGTTTCCAATACGATGAACGGACATATTCTGCCACACCTTTCATATGCATCCAGTCCGTACATTGATATGAAACCTGCCCATGAAAACGCTGCCGGATATTCGGCAAAATATATTTCTCCTCTTCTTTCCATATAAAGTTTTTCGCCTTGTTTTTGCAGCTATACTTTATCAACATATTCAGTGAATTTGAATGTGAATAACTTAACTGAAAAACACCTTCCAATCCTATTGTTTTCCGTCTGTCCACCTGATACCGATACCACGGAAAGTAAAAGAAATCTACGTATGAAACCAATTTGCATTTAGACAATGCATTTGTTTCCAGTCCTATATAGAACCCAAGTTCATTTTGAGTCTTGGTATTTTCACCGAAACCGTTCGCATAAAGACTTTGATAACGCTTGTCATAATATCTGTTCATAAATATGAATGTAGTATTAACAGATGGTGAATAACTCAATGTATGAAGCATGGCCAAAGCTCCCGACTTGTCAAAAGCCAGCTCGCCAGACAAAATCAGTTTTTGAAGAAAAAATTTATAATTTGCCCCGATATTGAAAAAACATTGCCCCCTCGGATAATACCGATTATACAAACGAGGGGCAGGATTCAACAGCTTGTTGAAAACATTATAAACAGTAGTTAATCCATATTCCATATATTTACCATTATAAGATAAATTACAACCAATCAAGTGATTATTGACTGTATTTTTCTTTTCCATATCTTTCTTCAAACGATGATATCCATCCGTTTTCATCGTTCTTATAAACATGTCCTCCACACGTGCATCCTGCATGCGGAAAGAATAGAAAACCGATCCTGTCCACCTTCTTGCCAGCTCCACAGTTATTCCAGCTCCCTGAAGGTAGTCCGACTCATTGGTAGAAGCATATTTCATAAGCCCTCTTCCGACACGGTTCATGCTTCCCAAAGAAGATGACTTCCCCATATTGAATCCCATGTTCATCACAAGCCCGTATCCGAAACTTGCCCGGTAGTTTCCAAGAACCAATGCCTTGATCTTTCCAAAGTTGTTAAGAAACAGACTGGCCGAATAAAAATCATATCCCTTCCGGTTATACAAAGCAAAGAACGGTTCGCCCGCATCTTTTTCAGCAGCAAATCCAAAGAATATCCGATCTTTATATTGAAACTTGTACCGCACATTATGATAAAACGGATCACCTATATATTTTTTGTCAGGATTTTCAGAAAGCGTTTTTTCTGAATACTCAGCGTATCCAGCTTTCTTATTCACAGGGAAGTCAACACGAGCCATCAGTTCCTGCTTGCCATATTTCCATATTTTCCGGAACCCCATATCTTTTCTGTCATCTTCTGCAGGCCCTATATATATAAAATCTTCAAGAAACCGCCTCGTCTGCACATCCATTCCCTCTACACCGAGAAGTTCATTCTTTGTCAGCATCGGACCATACTTATACAGATAATACAAAATATTTTCAATCATCTTATCAGAAAGAAAAGGCAACTGCTCTAACTGCTCTTTTGTGATGGTGTTGATATTGAAAGGATGCTCCGCAAGTTCGCTGAGCTCTTCATACTGCTCCTGCATAAACGACACGCCTTCGTCAGTATCCATATGCTCCCACCATTCCATCCACTCAGACTGTGCACAGAGATTTGAACAGATGCAACAACTTAATATACAGACCAAATAAAACTTTTTCAACATAGAAATAAACAGGGTTAACAACTCACATAAATACGTTAATAACGGCATAAAATCAAATTATTATTTTTATTTTTGCCAATATGAAACGATGGCTATACATATTATTTTTTCTGCCGTTCGCTTTGGCATTCAAAGCTTACGGACAAGAACAGCTTCACACCGAAATCAAAGGGTATAAAGTCCCTGCCATCATATACAACGGTGACACTATACCTCATATAACGCTCAGACTTGTCTACGTTTACCCTGAACTGAAATTCAAGAACAAACGTCAGGAAAGATATTATTACAAACTGGTGAGAGATGTGAAGAAGACACTCCCTCTTGCCAAGGAAGTGCGGAATGCCGTCATAGAAACATACGAATACCTGGAAACTCTTCCCGATGAAGAGGCCAAACAGAAACACATCAAAGCTGTTGAAAAAGGCTTGAAAAAGCAATACACACCAAGAATGAAGAAATTAACATTCTCGCAAGGCAAGCTGTTGATAAAACTGGTTGACCGGGAATGCAACCAGTCTTCGTTCCAACTGGTGCGTGCCTTCATGGGGCCCTTCAAGGCCGGATTCTACCAGACTTTCGCTGCTCTGTTTGGAGCAAGCCTGAAAAAGGAATATCGTCCGGATGATGAAGACAAAATGATTGAAAGAGTCGCTACTCTTGTAGAAAACGGCCAACTGTAACTATTGTCGTTCAAATAATTAACATGTTATAAACCGACTAATAAACATAGCGGTTAATATCCGAAAAGTTCCTTCATTTTATACGCAAATTCCCATAAAACGATACCTGCCGTAACAGAAACATTCAGGGAGTGTTTAGTTCCGTATTGCGGAATCTCGATACATCCGTCGCACATATTCACAACTTCCTGCTTTACCCCTTTCACTTCATTTCCCAATACAACGGCATATTTCTTCCCTGGCTCAAGCTGAAATTTGTCGAGCATGGTGCTGCCTTCACACTGCTCAACAGCCAATACCGTATATCCCAACGCATGAAGTTCATCTACAGCCTCTTGCGTTGTATCAAAATACTTCCATCCAACCGTAAGCTCTGCCCCCAAAGCCGTTTTGTGCATTTCCGGATGAGGAGGAGTGGCAGTTATTCCGCAAAGACAAATCCGATTGATAAGAAACGCGTCCGAAGTACGGAACACAGCTCCGATGTTATGCAAACTTCTAACATCATCAAGCACCACCTCCAACGGCAACTTGCTGGCTTCCTTAAATTCATCTGCCGTCAGGCGGTTCATTTCCGTAATTTTCAGTTTTCTCATTTCAGACATAGAGTAAAAGTGTTTTTAGATGTGTACAAAGATACAAACTATATTCATAACCCTGTTGAAAACATGTAAATAGTATGGGAAAAGAAAATGAAAAAAAGTTCTTGCACATTCCGCATAAATTCCTATAAATGCCGGAAAGCGAACAATGCAAAGAAAGAAACTTATTTTTTGTATCTGCAATTTAAACACATTCTTACCCGATTTCAGCAAGCGGATAAATGAAAAGTTTTTAACTTTGCAACAAATGAACAATTTGTTAATAGAACATATAAAAAGAACAATATCAGGGATTAAAGATGTGAATGAAGCACTCATATCTCGTTTCCTTGCTTTAATAACGGAAAAAACAAATCAACAGATGTTTTTTTTCTAACACAATTAACCGGATATTATCACTATCATACATTTCTTTTAAAAAGAAGAAAAAATAATAAGATTATGATGAATAAAGAAAATTGGTTGAAAAAGGGTTATGCCGATGAAGCCGTTGACAAAGGCATTGATTTGAGAAAGGAGATAAAGAAACTCTGCAAGGAAAAGAACGCTGTCATTTTAGGGCACTTCTACCAGGCTGACGAAATCCAGGAGATAGCCGACTTTATAGGAGATAGCCTGGCACTTGCACAATGGGCAGCAAAGACTTCTGCAGATATCATTGTCGTGTGCGGCGTACATTTTATGGGAGAAACAGCTAAAATTCTTTGTCCCGACAAGAAGGTGCTTATACCCGATCTGAATGCAGGATGTTCGCTGGCTGACAGTTGTCCGGCCGATGAGTTTGCACGTTTTGTGAATGAACATCCCGGATACAAGGTGATTTCGTATGTAAATACAAGCGCAGCCGTAAAAGCTGTGACTGACGTTGTGGTCACATCTACCAATGCGCGCCAGATTGTAGAAAGCTTTCCGAAAGATCAGAAGCTGATATTCGGTCCCGACAAAAATCTGGGAAACTACATCAACTCGATTACAGGACGCGACATGCTTCTTTGGAACGGAGCCTGCCATGTGCATGAGAAGTTTTCGGTGGAGAAGATTCTGGAACTGAAGAAACAGTATCCCGATGCGCAGGTGCTTGTGCATCCTGAATGCAAGGGAGCCGTTGCCAAACTGGCCGATAAAGTAGCGTCTACGGCCGGCTTGCTGAAGTTTGCCATGCAGAGCGACAACAAAAACTTCATTGTAGCTACAGAAAGCGGAATCCTGTATGAGATGAAAAAGAAGTGTCCGGGAAAAAATTTCATACCAGCTCCTCCGGAAGACAGTACTTGCACATGCAACGAGTGCAATTTCATGCGCCTGAATACGCTTGAAAAACTGTATAACACCTTGAAGTTTGAATGGCCTGAAGTGCAGGTGGACCAGGAAATCGCAGAAAAAGCCATAAAGCCGATTGAAAAGATGCTGGAGATCTCTGCAAAGCTAGGTTTATGACATTTATTTGTTAACAGCCTCTAAGCTGAAACATCTTCTTGTTAAAACATGTTGTAAAACATGGATTTTTGGGCTGAACATTTGCAGATAACCCAAAAGTCCGTATCTTTGCAATGTGTTTTTCATAGTATTAGATTTTAAGGTTAACAAAGGTTGGAGTACAGCGGTACTCCTTTTTTTATGCCTGCATGTTTGGTTCAAATAGAGACAACCAGTTTTGGTCGAGCAATGGAGAATGCAGTCTATTTAAGATGGTTTCAATAGATTCTGATATCCAGATGGTTAAAAAAATAATGAAAAAAATATTCTGAAAATATTGCAGATAAGAAAAATAGTTGTACCTTTGCAACCGCAATCGAGAGAGAAAGCAGCAAAATCAAAACTTAATGGTGCGTTAGTTCAGTTGGTTAGAATACATGCCTGTCACGCATGGGGTCACGGGTTCGAGTCCCGTACGCACCGCAACAAACATCCGGCTTTGCATTCTTTGATGCAAAGCCGGATGTTTGTTTTCTATTATAATGCAATGGGGCTTTTCTGAACAAACTGGCAAATAAATCAATATTGAAGAATTGATTTTGTCTAACGGCGATGATATTAATTAAGAATTTCCTATGTTTGCAATCGAATAGAGGTAATTCTAAGATTATAGAAATTGCATATTGAATTTATCATAAGATGAAAAAGATTCTTATACTATTATGTGTTTGTTTATTTGTAAAAAATACTTTTGCATATGGACAAACTGGGGAAACCGAACTAAATGCACCTACGAAAGCTTATATATTGTCGCGTTTTTGCACAGAAGTAAAATACAATTTTGCTTTTTATGATAAACTAAAATTCGATTGGGATAGTTTGTGCGTAGCTTCGATGCCGTCTTTGATAGCAACTTCATCCGATGAAGATTTCTTGAAAGGGATGCAAATTCTTTGTAATCAGCTTCATGATGGACATACATATATTTTCCCGATGAATAATCCCAAGAATCCGTCTGATTGGACTCGGCCGTTTCCGATGAAAACTAAAAGAATCGGTGATAGAGTATTTGTAACGGATGTATATAGTTCAAATCTGCAACAGTCGGGAGTACGTCCCGGGTGTGAGATTGTAGAAATAGATGGCGAAAATGTACTGGATTATGGAAATAGACATATTCGACCTTATTTAGCTTCTTCAACTCCCCAATGGTCAAAATATAGACCATTTGCAGAGTTTGAATTGACCAAGGATAAAGGCTCTAAATCAAGTAAAATTTTATTCAAGAATGAAAAAGGGAAGGAGTTTGTAGTAGAGAGTAATAGAAATCTTTCATGGGACTTACAAAAAGATACTCCTTCGATGAGCTTTAGGGTAAAGGAAGATAATATAGGCTTGTTGACTGTGGGTAGTTTTCAAAATTCCGATTTCAATCGTGCATATTTCGATGAACTGTATGATGAAATATTAAAAACAGATGCTTTAATTATTGATATTCGTAATAATAGCGGTGGAAATTCATTAAATGCAGATTACCTTGTCAGCCATTTTATCCATCTGCCCATTCCACAAGGAACATGGAGTTCGCCAATGTATATAGCAGCCCATGCTTCTTGGAATTATCCGCGGGAATGGTATATGCAAACTCCAGCCCCCATTTTACCTATTAATGAAAAGGAAATTTATCAGAAACCTATTGTGTTATTGGTAAATGCTACCACTTTTTCTTCCGCTGAAAATTTTTGCGTACTGTTCAGAGGTGCTAAAAGAGGAAAAATTATCGGGACTCCTACCGGAGGAAGTACAGGAAATCCAATCTTTATTGATCTTGGATTTGGATTGGGTTGTTGTATTTGCACCAAACATGAATTAGATACCGATGGAAATGAATTTATAGGTGTTGGAATTCAACCAGATATTGTAGCTGAAGAAGATATTGACACGTTTTTAAATAATGGAGATAGTGTAATAGAAAAAGCCCTTGATCTTTTGAGAAATAAGTAAGATATCAATTGAAATAAGAATTAAGGCTGAATAATGTGGAAAAATGAACGGACTGCACTTATTTTGAAGCGTGGAAAAGAAGTAATTCCTGCCATGCTTTTTGGCATACCCTCGCTCGATTATTTTCTTTCTGTTTTTCGTCAGCAGATAAATCTGAATTCCGTATATTTGTTGCTTTCCAAACTATTGTTGCTATGAATATCTCTTGTTTTGTCAATGATTATAGGGAAGCGTTCGGAGAATGTGTTCCTTTGCCTGTTCTGTTCTTTTATTCAGACACTCCTTTGGCTAACACTGAGAAAACCGGAGGCTGCTTTTTTAAGGTGCTGCAACGTGTGCGTCAGGGCACTCCGGTGAGTCTGAACGGAGAAGTAATCGGTTGTGGCGGAGGTAAGTTTTATACCGGATTTGCGTCGATGCCTGAATATGTTCCCGATTTTGTTTCGCAGAAAGAACATTACAAGCAGACACCCGGAATGGTGGCGGATTATATAGAGCAGCTCGGACTTGAAGCGGCCGGCAAGAAATTTCTGAATTTCGTGCGGGCTGATCAGGTAGACGACGGTTTTGAAGATGCCGAAGGACTTTTGTTTTTTGCCACTCCCGATATACTTTCCGGTCTGTGTGCCTGGGCATTCTATGACAACAATTCGCCTGATGCCGTGACTTCCATGTTCGGTTCGGGATGTTCTTCTGTGGTATCGCTTGCCGTGAAGGAAAACAGGGATAAGGGAAGCCGCACCTTTCTTGGCCTGTTTGATCCTTCGGTGCGGCCGCATGTAGGGGAGAATGAATTGAGTTTTGTCATTCCTTTTCATCGGTTTAAAACCATGTGCGTAACTATGCGGCAATGTTGTCTGTTCGGCACACGTGCCTGGGGTAAAAAGTAAAAAGAAAGGATAAACGGGCATTGCAGCGGCATTTGAGTTTTTTGGCAATTTCCTTGATTCTCCTCTTAATATTCAGTACATTTGTTTTTTTTAAACAGGGGTACTATGGGGTTGCACAAAATATCGTTTGCTGTTGTTTTCGTTTTGCTTATGTTGCCGGGCGCCGTTCCTGCCGTTGCAGCGAACTCGGGGAACTTCGCCACATGGAGTCTGATAAAGGTGGATTACAGAATGACGCATAAGCTGGGATTTGTCGGTTATGCGGAATTTCGTTCCAAAGACAATCTGAAGCACACCGACCGTTGGACTTTGAGCGCGATGCTGAATTACAGGCTGAATTCTTATTTGAAGGTTGAAGGAGGGTACGCTTTCCATTATCGGTATAAAGGCGAAGGTGTCTGGGGTGTCCGTAACCGCTATAAATTGGGCTTGACGGGCACTTTAGGCTGGAGCAATATAAAGCTGTCTCTTCGTGAAAGATTGCAGCGTACAACGGCTGACGGCGTGTCGGAAGACAGGTTGCGCTCGCGGCTTAAGCTGAGCTATTCTTCCGGCAAGAGTGTGTTGTCCCCTTATTTCTCGGCGGAACTTTTTCAGCCTTTGGGTGACGACGCTTTTTTTACTGTCAGCAGAATGCGTTACCGTCCGGGAATTGTGTTCAAGCTTTCAAGGGTCTGTTCATTGGACTTGTTTTATTGCCGGCAATATGAACCGAAAGAATGCCGCAATATCATGGGGGTAGAGTTGGGGCTGAAATTCTGAAACTCTGCAGGTCGGTCCGGGTAATCAAGGCAAGGCTATGCGTGCTAAGATGTGGCGGTGCAGGACAGGGAGGGCCATGCAAGCCGCATGGAAATCTGCCATTCCCATGAAAATCTGTATCTCTAGCCTAGAGATATGAATCTCCAGCTTAGAGATACATGTCTTCAGGCTGAAAATATATATATCCAGCCTGGATATGAATTTTCTGTAAAGTCCGGCGGTTTTTTTATGGTCAGAATACGCCTTTGCCGGATGTAGACTGTTTGAGTTCGGAGATGGTTTTTCGGAATACGGGATGAAGCAGGCCACCCGCTATTTCGCTCAGCGGAGTCATGACAAACGCTCGTTCCGTCATCAGCGGATGCGGAAGTACAAGTTCCGGAGAGTTAAAAACAATGTTGTCATACAGAAGCAGATCAATGTCTATCACCCGGTCGGAATAAACGCCCTTCACGGACTTTTTGCTGCGTCCCATCGCTTTTTCTATGTCTTGTGTGAGGTGCAGTACTTCCAGCGGGGGGAAAGCCGTTTCTACGCATGCCGCTGCGTTCAGAAAGCTGTTTTCCGAGTCGAATCCCCAGGGGGCGGTTTCATAAAAAGAAGAAAGGGAAACAACTTTCCCTATCTTCTCTTTTATTGCTTCTATGGCTCTGAGCATGTTTTGCTTTTTGTCGCCCAGATTGGTGCCTAATCCTAAATAAACTTTTGACACGTCACCGTCATTTATCGAGAATCAACATAGCGTCCCCATACGTGCCGAAGCGATAGTCTTCCTTGAGTGCCACATCGTAGGCATGCATGACAAGTTCGTATCCTCCGTATGCACATACCAGCATCAGCATGGTGGAAAGCGGCATGTGGAAGTTTGTAACCATGGCGTTAGCTACAGAGAATTCGTAAGGAGGGAAGATGAACTTGTTGGTCCACCCTTCGAACTCTTTCAGATGGCCGTCTGTACCCACCGCCGTTTCGATTGTACGCATAACTGTTGTACCTACGGCACATACCTTGTTGCCGCGGTCTTTGGCTTCGTTGACAATACGGCAGGCTTCTGCATTGACAAACATCTGCTCTGAGTCCATCTTGTGTTTGGTAAGATCTTCCACATCGATGTCGCGGAAATTGCCGAGCCCGGCGTGCATGGTGATGAAGGCAAAATCTATTCCTTTGATTTCCATGCGCTTCATCAGCTCGCGGCTGAAATGGAGTCCGGCTGCAGGAACGGTTACTGCCCCTTCATTTCTGGCGAATATGGTCTGGAAACGTTCTTCGTCGAGCGGTTCTGCCGGACGGTGTATGAATGGAGGCAATGGCGGTTCTCCCAAGGCATAGAGTGCTTTCTTGAATTCGTCGTGCGGCCCGTCATAAAGGAAACGGAGCGTGCGTCCGCGCGAAGTGGTATTATCGATAACTTCGGCTACCATCGAGTCGTCGTCGCCGAAATAAAGCTTGTTTCCGATACGGATTTTCCGTGCGGGGTCTACCAGTACGTCCCACAAGCGGAGTTCTTCGTTCAGTTCGCGGAGCAGAAATACCTCGATTCTGGCTCCCGTCTTTTCCTTGTTTCCGTATAAACGTGCAGGAAATACTTTTGTGTCATTAAAGATAAAAGCATCCTTGTCATCAAAGTAGTTCAGAATATCCTTAAAAATGACATGTTCTATTTCGCCTGTTGACTTGTGTACAACCATCAGGCGGGATTCATCTCTGTACTTTGCCGGATGAAGCGCGATCTTCTCTTCCGGTAACTTGAATTTGAATTGTGACAGTTTCATCTTCTTCCTTTCTTTCCTTATTCGTTAATAACTTCTATTTCTTGTTGGTTGAGCCATTGCTCGAAGTCGTCCACCTTCATGCAGTTTTCCAGCTTCACATCACCCACACGTGTGCGTATCAGTCCGGTCAGGTGCGCTCCGCTTTCAAGCGCTTCGCCGATGTCGCGCGCCAGTGCCCGTATGTAGGTTCCTTTGCTGCATACCACGCGTATCTTTATTTCGGGCAGGTTGCATTCCAGCAGTTCAATTTCGTCGATGACAAGAATTTTAGGTTTCAGTTCCACTTCATCACCTTTTCTTGCCAGGTCGTAGGCACGCTTCCCGTCGATCTTGCATGCTGAGAATGCCGGCGGAATCTGCTCGATTGTGCCGACAAATTTTTTCAGCGCTTCTTCCACCGCTTCTCTTGTGATGTGCTCTGTAGGGTATACAGCGTCTATTTCTTTCTCAAGATCAAACGACGGTGTGGTGGCACCTAGCTGAAGGGTGGCGATATATTCTTTGGTATGATGCTGAAACTCTTCGATGCGCTTCGTTGCTTTTCCGGTACAGATTATCATCACTCCGGTTGCCAGCGGGTCGAGCGTTCCTGCATGACCGACCTTTATCTTTTTTACTCCCAGCTTTCTGCTGATATGGTATCTTATTTTATTGACAACCGCGAACGATGTCCATCGGTACGGCTTGTCGAAATACAGCACTTCTCCTTCCTTGAAATTCATCAAACCAATTCTAAATTATAACCCATTAATATCATGGCAAGTATTATTCCTCCTACGATAATCCGGTACCATCCGAAAGCTTTGAATCCGTATCTGGTGACAAAGCTGATGAAGAATTTGATGGCCAGCATCGCCACGATGAAAGCTACTACGTTTCCTACTATCAGCGCAGTGAGGTTGGTGGTTATGATTTCAATGCCTCCGTCCATGAAAAGTTTGGCCATTTTATATACGGTGGCCGCAAACATGGTAGGAACTGCCAGGAAGAATGAAAATTCTGCCGCGGCTTTCCGTGTGAGCTTCTGTGCCATACCTCCTACGATGGTGGCCATGGAGCGTGACACGCCCGGTATCATTGAGATACATTGGAAAAGTCCGATGATGAAGGCGCGCTTTTCGGTCATTTGGGTATTTTCTTTTCCGTTTCCGAATATTTTGTCGCAGAACAGCATGAATACGCCTCCCACGATCAGCATGACTGCTACTACCGTTACGCTTTCAAGCATTTCGTCGATGAAGTCGCTGAAAAGCAGACCAAGAACGGCCGCCGGAATGAAAGCTACCAGAAGTTTCCAGTAAAAGTCATACTTGTGGAGAAAACGTTGCAATGCGCCGCTTCCTTCGGGAACCGGTGTGTGGTTCAGCCGGAAAAAGCGTTTCCAGTAAAGCACTACAACCGACAGGATGGCACCGAACTGGATGATAAAGGTAAATGCCTTTATGAACTCGGTGCTTTTTACTCCCAGCATGTTCTGTGCTATAATCATGTGTCCGGTTGAAGATACCGGAAGAAACTCGGTCAGTCCCTCAACAATCGCAATGATGATTGTCTGCAATAAATTCAAATCCCCTTCCATCATTTATCTGTTTTATTCGTTGTGTCTATATTGTCTGTTGTTTTGTCCGACGGTTTGCGCAGGATTCCGTAGATCATCGAGATAAATCCGATGAAGCATACGGCTGGCGCTACTTTGATGCGGCGTGCACTGAATATGTCCGGCTGAAAAGTAGTTTCTGTTGATCCGGGACCTGACATCAGCAGAAAGCCGATGATAATGACAATCATCCCTGCCGCAAGCAGGATGAAGTTTGTCTTGTCGAAGGCAAATTTTTTTCTGTCCATATTGTTTCTTGTTTTTATTGTTTTCTTTTGGAGTGCGTCTTGAATTTATAAGTTGTAAAGGTCGCCCACTTTCATCCTGAGGTATTTGTTGATGGAAAAGTAGGCGCAGAGCGAAGTGATGGCGATTCCGAACACGAACACCGCACCCATAACGGTCAGCATTACCGCAGGGGTGATGATTTCCAGCAGTCCCCTTTCGTATTTCACTAGAAAATAAGCCATGCCTATCAGCAGCGCGTCAGCCATGGCCGAGGCCAAAACTCCTATCCATATGTGTCTTGTCATGAAAGGCCTGCGGATGAACGACCAGCTTGCTCCCACCAGTTTCATGGTATGGATGAGAAAACGTTTGGAATAAATGCCCAGTCGTATCGTATTGTTGATGAGCGCAAACGAGATGAAGGTCAGCAGCGCGGCCAGTCCGAGAAGAAAGAAACTGATTTTCTTGATGTTCCGGTTCACCGAATCCATCAGTTCTTCGGGATAGTTCACTTCCATCACCTTCTTGTTTGCAAGCAGTTCTTCCTGAATCCATTTCAGGCTGTCGGTGTTGGCATAAGCTGAGTTCAGCTTGATTTCGATGGATGCCGTGAACGGATTGTATCCCAGAAACTCGGCCGGATCGGTTCCCATCGCTTCCGTCTGTTCCTTCAGAGCCTGCGCCTTGGATATGTATGTGGTCTGTTTGACGAAAGGCTTCTGTTCGAGTTTCTTCTGGAAGCTGATGATTTCCGGTTCTTTCATGTCGTCGCTGAGCACAACAGAGCAGGAAATGTTTTCGCGCACGTATACAGAAAGGTTGTTTGCGGTCATTACAAAGAAGACCACCATTCCGAGCAGCATCAGCACCAGCATCGTGCTGATGCATGAAGTGATGAACTGCATGTCGAAAAAATGTTCCGTTTTTTCTGCTCATACTTATTTCTTTCTAAATACATAAATGATAGAGCTGCTGCGTTCTTTCGTTGCCAGCGAGCTGAACAATCCTTCTGTTCCGCTTGCCATTCCTTTCAGGAAAGGCAATGCACTTTTCTTGTATTTTTCACTCAGCATGGACACATAGAATGCGTCGAGCGGCATCGGGAGGAATTTGGTAAGAATAAAACTATGTTTGGCTCCGAATTGTTGCATAACGGCCGGAGAAAAATGCCATAAATGCCGCGGCACATCGTATGCTGCCCACATTTCTTTGTATTTTTTTGCGTCGAACGAGGTCGGGTTCGGAACAGCCACCACCAGTATGCCTCTGTCTTTCAGAATGCGGTTCAATGTTTCCCATGTTTCGTTGAGGTGTTCCAGATGTTCCATGACGTGCCAGAGCGTAATGACGTCAAACGACTTGTCCTCTTTCTGCTCCAGCGTTTCAGGAGGATCTATGTCGAGGCCGAAATGTTCTTTGGCGAATGCCCGTGCCTGGGGGCTTTTCTCGATGGCTGAAACCCGCCAGCCTTTTTTCTTCATATAATGAGGGAAGTAGCCCGTGCCTGTGCCTATGTCGAGCAGGATTCCGCGGCTCAGCCCGCTGTGCCGCTTGATGAGGCGTGCCTTGCGTGCGAGCATAAAGCGGCGCACCCAGTGATAGATACGGTTTGTGAGGCCCTTGTTCGTGTCACTGTGTGAAATATAGTCGGGTGATTCGTAGTAGCGTCCGATTTCGTTTTCGGCAGGAAATGATTGCGTGAACAGAAAACCGCACTTCTTGCATCGCCAAATGTCGAATGATTCCCCCGTGGCATAATGATCTATGCACGTCATTTCCTTTTCAAAATGATTCTCTCCGCAGAGCGGACATTTGTCTATATTTCGTAGATTCACTTTAATCCCTAATTTCTTGCAAAGAAACAAATAAAATGAGCATGGGTCGTTTTTCTTTAAAAGTTTTTAAGAGATTCGGTGGTTTTCAGCAGGTTTTTATTATCTTCGCCCTCATTATTGAAACAGATATTGATGTGATATGGGAAATAAAAAACTGACACGCTCGAACAACCGCATGATTGCGGGAGTTTGTGCAGGAATAGCGGATTACTTTAACTGGGACATAACGCTGGTGCGTATCGTATATGTGCTGCTTACTTTCTTCACGGTATTTTCCGGAGGCATTGTCTACCTCGTTTTGTGGCTGATCATGCCGGAAGCCCCTCGGAGCGTGGAGTAAGAAGTTGACCCGGGAAGTCTTCCGGCCTGGCCGCACAAGTCGGTTGACTTGCCGGCACAAATTGAAAAGCTTCCCGGGTCAGAATATTTGGTCATTCGGTTATCTCCACGCCTTTCAGTGTAGCCGAACTTGCTTCGGTAATGCGTACCTTCACGAAGTCGCCGATACGGTGTGTGCCGCGGTCGAATACAACAACCTTGTTTTGTTCGGTACGTCCGAAGAGCTGTTCTTTCGAGCGTTTCGACACTCCTTCGGCAAGCACTTCGAATGTCTTGCCTACATCTTTTGCGTTGCTTTCTGCCGAAAGTCTGTTCTGAAGTTCGATGAGTTCGTTCAGCCGGCGGATTTTCACATCCTCCGGAACATCGTCCGGCAGGTGTTTAGATGCGTATGTGCCCGGACGTTCAGAATATTTGAACATGAAAGCGGAGTCGTATGCACACTCGCGCATGAGCGAGAGCGACATCTGGTGGTCTTCTTCCGTTTCCGAGTGGAATCCGGAGAAGATGTCTGTGCTCAGACCGCAGTCGGGAATGATGCGCCGGATGGCTTCCACCCGTTCCAGATACCACTCACGGGTATATTTGCGGTTCATCAGTTTCAGAATGCGCGAGCTTCCGCTCTGTACGGGCAGGTGGATGTGCTTGCATACGTTGGGCACTTCGGCAATCACGTGCAGGGTTTCATCGCTCATGTCTTTAGGATGTGAGGTGGTGAAACGGATTCGCATTCCGGGCACTGCCATGGCCACGGTTTGCAGCAGAGTAGGGAAGTCCACCGTTTTTCCGTCCTTCTCGAAATGATAGGAGTTTACGTTTTGTCCGAGCAGCGTCACTTCCTTGTAGCCTTTCCGCTCCAGATCATGCACCTCGTTGAGGATACTTTCCACATCACGGCTCCGTTCGCGCCCCCTTGTATAAGGAACGATGCAGTAGTGGCAGAAGTTGTTGCATCCACGCATAATCGAAACGAAGCCTGAAATATGGTTCCCGCAGATGCGTGAAGGGATGACGTCGCGGTAGGTTTCGCTTGTCGACAGCTCTACGTTGATGGCTTTTTCTCCGTGTTCTACCGATGCGATAAGGTCGGGGAGAGTGAGATAAGCGTCGGGGCCGGCCACAAGATCTACATGATAGTTGTCGATCAGGTTGTTTTTCACGCGTTCGGCCATACATCCCAATACTCCCACAATCAGATTCTTGCGCTTTTTCCGGAGCGAATGGAAAAATTCCAGGCGGTTCAGAATTTTCTGTTCCGCATTGTCCCGGATGGAGCAGGTATTCAGAAATACGGCGTCGGCTTCATCAAGCGAATCGCATGGAGAATATCCCGCCATCTGCATGATGGAGGCAACTACCTCGCTGTCAGCCACATTCATCTGACATCCGTAAGTTTCGATAAACAGTTTCTTGTTTTCGTTTTCAGTCGCAGATTTAAAGTCTGTTCCTGTAGTTTCTTTTGTCATACTGTATTTATATTAAATGATTCGGCCGCAAAGATACCTGTTTCTTGGTTAACTTCCATGAAAACGGTAGGAGATAATGGATTTTATTCGTATCTTTGACCGGAACCTCATATGATTGGCCTTATGGATTTTATAACGATATTGGTATTCATGCTGGTCATGGCGGCTGTTTTTTATCAGCGTGTGACCGACAACATCCAGAAGAAAGCTGCGAAGAAAAAAACAGCCTCTCCGCATCAGACCTTTCAGCCTGTTCAGGAAAAGCCGTTTGTGCAGACCGAAGGGGAATATTCTGTACCATCATACATATCTGTGGAAGAAGGGCTGAAAAATACTTCTGTACGGAAAAAGAAAGAACGTAAGAAACGGAATGAAATGCCGGCGGAAAGAAAGGAACAGGGCAAAGAGGACGGCAACGAAATACATCCGTTGCCGTCCTTGAAAAATGCTTCCGAAGCGCGCCGCGCGTTTATCTATTCCGAAATATTCAATCGCAAATATGATTGAAGATCCCTTACCTGAATAACTTTGACTGATAACACTAAAAACACATTAATACCATGAATTTCAATTTTATTTCGGCGGTTGAGGCCGCCCATGTGATAAAGAACGGGGATATTGTCGGACTTAGCGGGTTTACTCCTGCGGGAAGTCCGAAAGCTGTGATGGCAGAGGTGGCGAAAATGGCGGAAGAAAAGCATGCGAAGGGCGAGGAGTTTCAGATAGGATTGATAACTGGAGCCTCGACGGGCGATTCGTGTGACGGGACGCTTACACGCGCCCATGCCCTTAAGTTTCGCGCTCCTTATACAACTAACGCAGATTTCCGCAAAGCGGTAAACAACGGAGAAATCAATTATACTGACATTCATCTTTCGCAAGTGGCTCAGCGTTTGCGCTCCGGTTTTCTGGGTCATGTGAACGTTGCGGTGATCGAGGCCTGCGAAATAACAGAAGACGGACGGGTATATCTGACCGCCGGTGTGGGCATCACGCCAACCATTGCGCGTTTGGCCGATAAGGTGATTATCGAACTGAACGCGGCTCATAGCAAGAAACTTATCGGCATTCACGACCTGTATGAAATGGAGCGTCCGCCTTACCGCCGTCCGATTCCCATCGTGCGTCCGAGCGACCGTATCGGTCTGCCTTATGTCCAGTTGGATTTGAGCAAGCTGGTAGGCATCGTTGAAACGAACATGCCTGACGAGGCGCGCGGATTTCATGAGCCGGATGCCGTTACTGAAAAGATTGGCCAGAACGTGGCCGAATTTCTGTCGGCAGACATGAAGAGAGGAATCATCCCTTCTACTTTCCTTCCTTTGCAGTCGGGAGTAGGAAATATAGCCAATGCCGTGCTGAGCGCATTGGGAAAAGACCAAAGCATTCCGCCTTTTGAAATGTATACGGAAGTGATTCAGAATTCTGTTATCAAGCTGATAAAAGAAGGCCGGGTGAAGTTCGGAAGCACCTGCTCGCTGAGTGTGACGAATGATTGTCTGGAAGATATCTACGATAATATGGATTTCTTCCGCCATAAGCTGGTTCTCCGCCCGTCCGAAATATCCAATTGCCCGGAAGTTGTACGCCGCATCGGTGTAATAACCATGAATACGGCTATTGAGGCCGATATTTATGGCAATGTCAACTCTACGCACATCTGCGGGACGAAAATGATGAACGGTATCGGAGGCTCGGGTGATTTCACACGCAGTGCCTACATATCTATTTTTTCTTGTCCCTCAACGGCGAAAGGCGGGTGTATCAGCTCGATTGTTCCGATGGTTTCTCATCTTGACCATAGCGAGCACTCGGTCAATGTAATCATAACCGAGCAGGGGGTGGCTGATTTGCGCGGAAAGAGTCCGATGGAACGTGCAAAAGCCATTATTGAGAATTGTGCGCATCCCGACTACAAGCAGTTGCTTTGGGATTACCTAAAGATTTCCACCAAGGGACAGACCAGCCATTGCCTGTCGGCTGCGCTGGGCATGCACCAGGTATTCCTTGAAAAAGGCGATATGCGTCTGACTGACTGGGCAGACTTCCCTGCATGATTTTTTGTTTGAACGCAGAAAGGCAAAGAATCCCGGATTCCCGTCTTTCTGCGTTCAAACAGTTTTCAGTTCTCTTTAAATGCTTCCATGATGGCTGTAGGACGGCCGTTTTCTGTAAAGGCTCCCAATACATACGGAGTAGGCTTGCATTCGGGTTCCCAATAAAATACGCCCTTGCAATGTCCGTCCGTATTGTTTTTTGCCTCCCGGATAATACGGCTCAGTATTTCTTTCCCTTCTTCCGGTTTGGCCGATTCCATTCCGGTTTCCACTATCATTACGTCACATCCATATTTTCGGCTCACTTTGCGGATATTGTCCATGCACCGGACAATTGCTTCATCGGCCGACTTTACATGTTTGTACATGATCGACCAGTATGGATAAAGCGACATGCCGATCATATCCCATTTTCCTCCGTTGGCCTTCAGACCGTCGAAGATGTAATTGTACAGATCGTTGTTGAAGCCGTTGTCCAGATGGACAATGGCAATGACATCAGGAAAAACAGACTTGGCGGCATCGTATCCGGCTGTAGTCAGTCCTGCATATTGTGCCATCTGTTTGCTTGCACGTCCCATTTCCCAAAGAAACCCGTCGCTGGTTTCGTTTCCTATCTGCACCCATTTGGGAGTGATGCCATTGTCTTTCAATAATTGCAGCACTTCTTTCGTATGAGAGGCGAGCGCTTTCTTCATGTCTTCGTATGAAAGTCCTTTCCATGCTTCGGGTACATTCTGTTTGGCAGGGTCGGCCCACCAGTCGCTGTAATGAAAGTCGACCATCAGATCCATTCCGTTTGCCTTGGCGCGTTTGGCCAGAACAAGCATGTCTTCTTTGCTGCTCCATCCGTCTTTCGGATTCACCCATACGCGCAGACGGATGGCATTCAATCCCAGTTCTTTCATCAATGCTGTACATTCGCGTTCTTCTCCCTTTGAATTATAGAAACGATGTCCTTCTGATTCAAGTTGTGTAGTCCAGCTTATGTCAGCTCCTTTATAGAAAGTGTCCTCCACAATTTTCCCTGAAGAAGAGGAGGTCGTTGCGGTTGCTTGCGGGTATTCTGTCTTTATTTGGATCTTCCCGGCTTTAATGCCTTTGGCGGTTGCCTGTAGTTCCATTATACCGGCTTCCTCTTCGGCCTGCACGATGATTGTCAGCATCCCGTTGAATGCGTGCATTTGCGGGAGATGGAAAAGGTCGAGGCAAGCCGGATCACCATTGGCAGAAGCCCGGTATTTTCCCTTGCCTTTTACCTTGAAACTAACCAGCCTTCCGTCGGTAGGGCAGAGATTGCCGTTCTTGTCCACAATCCGCAATGTGACATATGCCAGATCTTTTCCGTCGGCTTTCAAAGTACTCCGGCTGCTTGTCAGTTCGATGTGATGAGGTTTTCCGGCCGTGCGGACTATTTTTTCGGCTACAGCCTTTCCTTTATCGTCGTAAGCCACCACTTTTACTTCTCCCGGAGTATAGGGAACGTCCATCCACATCAGGCGGTACCGGCGTTGCAGCCAGAGTGAATCTTTTCCCTGCAAAGCCTTGCTTTCCTCACGGGTGAGTTTGTGCTGTTTGCCGTAGCTTTTTCCATTGACGAAGAGTTCAGCTTCAGGATAGCTGGTGTATACAAATACAGGCGTATTTTCTCCTTCTCTTCCATGCCAGTTCCAGTGAGGCAAGACATGCAGGGTGGGCGATTCTTTATTCCAAAGACTGCGGTAAAGATAGTAGCGGTCTTTGGGCAGACTTGCCAAATCGATGATTCCGAAAAGTGAACTGTGGCTGGGCCAGGCATCGGTATCATAGGGAGAAGGCTCGCCCAGATAGTCGAATCCTGTCCATACAAATTGGCCGATGGTCCAGGGATAGTCGTCTGCCAAGGCGAGGTCTTCATCCGGGACATTGCTCCATGAACAATGTTCCAGGTCATATCCCGTTGACTGGTGGTCGTCGTATATGGCTGTATGTTGTTTGATAACCGGAAATTTGTATACGCCCCGTGAACTGACCGTCGAGGAAGTTTCGGATCCCAGCACCAGATTTTGGGGCAGACGGTTATAGGCTTCCTGATAGCGGTGTGCGCGGTAATTGAATCCGGGGATATCTATCATGGCAGCAAATCCATTGTCAAGCACACAGCTCACCTGATCCATTCCGCAAGTGACAGGGCGTGTGGGATCTTCCCGATGACAGATGTCCTGCAAGAATTTGGCTACTTTGTAGCCTTCCGGACTGCATTGGGTGGGCACTTCGTTTCCGATGCTCCACATCACTACACACGGGTTATTGCGGTAATGATGCAACATGTTGATCATGTCTTTTTCCGCCCATTCGTTGAAATAGCGGTGATAGCCATTCTCGCATTTGGCGATGTCCCATTCATCAAAAGGTTCAATCATCATCATGAATCCCATTTCGTCGCAAAGCTCAACCAGTTCGGGGGCAGGCATGTTGTGAGATGTGCGGATAGCGTCGCATCCCATATCCTTCAGCATGACAAGCTGGTGGCGTAAGGCAGAAACATTGATTGCCGCTCCCAGCGGACCCAAGTCGTGGTGATTGCATACCCCTTGAAACTTGCGGTGCTTTCCGTTGAGGTAGAATCCCTTGTCGGCAATAAATTCGATGGAGCGGATTCCGAAACGGGTGGCATAGCTGTCGAGCAATGTTTCTCCTTTATAGATTTTTGAAACAGCACGATAAAGTGCAGGTGATTCGGGCGACCAGAGTTTCGGCTTTTCTACAATGAAATTCTGTGTGAAAGGTTGTCCGTGGTTGATATACCCTTTATTTTTCTTGGTGGCAACCGTTTTTCCTTCAGGAGAAATGATGTCCGTTATAACCGTCAGCTCCATGCCTTCCGCGTTTTCGATGGAAGTTTTCAGGCAAACCGAGGCGTAGTCTTCTGCAACATGAGGAGTTGTAAGCTGCGTTCCCCATACCGGCACATGGATTTTCCCGGTTGTTATAACGTGTACATTGCGGTAAAGTCCGGCTCCCGGGTACCAGCGTGATGATTGCGGACGGTTCTCCAGTCGGACAGCAAGCACGTTGTCTTTTCCATTCCCGTTGAGCAGAGAAGTGACATTGCAATGGAATGAGTTGTATCCCAACGGCCAGAAACAAGCCTCTTTTCCGTTTACATAGACACGCGCCTCACTCATGGCTCCGTCGAACACCAATGTGGTCTGTTTCCCTGGTTCTGAATTGAACGTTGTGCGATACCATCCCACGCCTACATACGGCAGTCCTCCCGTGCGTCCGGTTTTGACAGAAGCCTGCGTTTCGAAGTTTTGTGTTACGGCTACGTTCTGCAAGTCGTTGTTCCTGTCGAAAGGGCCGTAGATGGCCCAATCGTGAGGAACAGTAACTTCTTCCCATTTATCATCGTTGAATCCAACGGTCTGCGCGTTCTCTATATCTCCTTTCGTGAATTTCCAGCCTTTTTCCAAAGTCTGTTCCGAGCGCTGTGCGAATGTTGTACAGACGCATCCCAGAAAAAAAGCTGTCGCAAGCAGAAGTTTTTTGTGCTTCATGGTTTTAAAGTTTGAGTTGGTATAAAATTACGGAAAAACGTTCAGTTTTTCAATCCCTTTTAAATGCGTTCAATGAAGTCATCGGACGCCCGTCATCATCAAACATTCCTTTGTGATAGCTTTTCCATCCTCCATAGCATTGGGGTTCCCATGCGAATACGCCCAGACAACCTTCTACTTGTTTTGCTTTGGTGATGAAGTCAGTGTAGAATGCTTCGGCTTCTTCGTAGTTCCATGGAATGCCGATTTCGCACATCATGACTTTTGTGCTGTATTTTTCGATGAGCGCTTTCATGTTGGCGATACAGACATCGTTCTGTTGCATCCAGGTGTTTCCGTTTTCATCAATGGGATCCCACTCCGTCAGGCCGTTTGTATCGCTTGGGTCTTCGCCCGGATAGAGCGACATGCCGATGATATCCCATTTGGCATTTGCTGCTTTCAAGGCATCAAACAGCCCGTTGTAATATTGTGGCCGGTTGCCTTTGTCAATATGGATGATAACCTGTGCATCGGGGTATACTGTCTTTACCGCATCATACCCCGCATTGATGAGTTGGGCGAAGTTGGCGGCGTTGCTATAGTCGTATTCTGTGAATCCGTCGTTCCAAAGCATACCGTAACGGGTTTCATTGCCTACCTGTACCCATTCTACATCAATGTTCTGGGCTTTCAGTGCAGACAGGACATCTGTTGTATGGTCTGCTACAGCCTGTTCCAGTTCGGTAAGCGAATAGTTTTCCCATGCCACCGGTTTCTTTTGGTCACCCGGATCCGCCCATTCGTCGCTGTAATGGAAGTCAATCATCAGGCGGTAGCCTAACTGACTTGCTCTCCACGCCTTTACCAGTACGTCCTGTTTGTTGCACCATCCGTCGGTTGGATTTACCCACACGCGCAGGCGGACGGAATTCATGCCAAGTTCGCGGAGCAGTTCCATGCATTCGCGTTCCACTCCCGTAGAGTCGTAGAATCTGCGTCCGCTGGCTTCCATCTCGGTAAGCCAGCTTACGTCAGCTCCGCGTGCGAAGCCTGTCATGTCATAACCTCCCGTCGGGTCCGTGTTTTCCGGCTGTTCCGGGAAGGTCGGGTTATCATCATCGTTGCAAGAAACGGTTGTCAAGCCGCAAAGGAGGATGAAACTCATCCACCAGGTTTTTATCTTTTTCATAATGTAATTCTGTTTTTAGTTGTTTTCAGTATAACTCCATGTCATAGTGGTAAAATCAACGATTATAGTGAGATTTACTTCACTGTTCCATTTGCTTCCATTTTCATCTTCAATCCACAATCCTCCGGCATCAGAAGCATTTACAAGTTCCCTTCCGTATGGATCGCTGTCATCCCAATAGTCGCCATAAGATACACCATTATTATCTACAAATTTGAAGTTGTAATTGTATAGTTCTTGGAGAACACCTGTAAATACTCCTTCTTGATCGGTTGAAGATAAATCTATTACTTTATCTCCCAATGTGTTATCTTCAAATTTATATATGGATAAGCTACTTGGATAAGTAGCAGAAGTGTAATACCACGTCATTTCGCTTAGGTTCACTGTGATGGAAACGGCTCCAGATCCGTCAAACCAGATATTCCATTTGTCATCGGCAGAAGAAAGTTTCGAGTTGTCGGTCGGATCGCATCCGTACCATACCCCGTTCGTTCTGTCCACTATGTTGATTTCACTGCGATATTCGCCGGAATATGTTCCGGTATAAATACCATTCGCACTATCAGTAAGGCGAAGAGTTGTCATGAAGGTTTCGCTTCCATCATTAGAATAACATACAACATCCAAGGTTTCCGGATATGTCACAGGGATCTCTGCTCCACCTGCTTCAACCGTCACTGTCCAGTTTGTCGGGTCGGACAGATTCAGACGAATTGTACATTCTCCTGCCTGAGGAACTTCCACGTTGATGCTTCCTGCCGTTTCTGCAAGCGACAAACTTTCACCGTTCATAGCGAAAGCAATAGATGTTGATTGTCCTGAATCTGTTCCGGTAGTAGCATTGAACTGTTCCCCTTGTCCGGAAATAGTTATTGTCCGGCTTTCAGCTCCATCTGCTGTGAAGGTTGCTAGCCATTCATTGCTGCTTTCATTCAACGTCATGGCTACGTCCTCACCCGCAAGGCCGCTGACCATGAGCGAAGAAACATGAAGCGCACTCCATTCTTCATCTTGTGTGTTGACTGTTACATAGTAACATCCGCTTGCATTTGGGTACCACATATTCCATTGGGTAGATTCATTTGAAAGAACGAAGGGCTTTCCATCTTCACCGATGTTTCCCCAAACCATTCCGTTTCCTTCGCGCATATAGAAGTTCTCCCAAGCATTAGCCATAATAAATCCTGAGTAAATGCCGTCTGCATTTGCCGAATAAAGAGTTTCGCCAGTAGCATTTTTGCTTGCGTCCAATATGATTCCTGTATTCATATCCATTTCATACGGAGTGACATTCACTTTCACCACATTGCTGTATGCAGAAGGTATATTGGTTCCCGTTGCACTTCCCAAACGGAAATAGATGGCATTGGACTGGCCGATTGTTGCACCTACCGTATTTGCGATTGTATTCAATTCTGCTCCTGTAAAGGCGTGTGACAAGGAAGTGGTTTCTGTTTCAGACACAGTACCGGAAAAATCTTCCGACAAAGACGCTTCAAGGCTGGCTACTACTTTGGCAGCCGTTCCTACATTTTCATCGCTGATTACGATTGTTTGGTCTGTCCATGCGAACGAGAGAACGATTTGCTGCGCAACGTCTGCGTTTAATGTCACATCGGTTGTGGATGCGATCAGTTCGTTGCCGCTCAAACTCTGCAAATAGATCTTGTCGCCGTCCTCCTCACACGATGTAAAGGAGAGCAAAGTTGCGATTACGGCAAACAGGTATTTTATCGTTTTCATTGTAACTTTGATTTATACGGTTAATAATTTTCGTTATACAGATTCGGATTTGCCGTAAGTTCAGTCGACGGGATGGGGTAGATGTTGAATTTGCTGTCCACTGAAGTCCCGCTTGACGAGCCTCCTTTCCATTCCCAAAGCTTGTCGGCTGTAGTGAATCGGTTGAAGCGTATCAGGTCTGTACGGCGTGTGCTTTCCCAATAAAGCTCGCGGCAACGCTCATCAAGATAGAAGTCGGTATTAAGGTCGGCTTCTGTCACGTTCTCGCTGGTGTTGCCGAACGCACGTTCACGCAATTCGTTCACATATCCCATTGCTGTTGTGGCGTTTCCTCCTTGTCCGCCTCTGGCAACGGCTTCACCATACATTAAATATACGTCTGCCAGACGGAAGAGCGGATAATCAGTGTTTGCACCGTTTTCTGCCGTATTTGATGCGGATTGGCCGTCATCGGTCAGGTTGGTCCATTTCGTTACCAGCCATCCGGTTGACTGGTCGTCCATGGCCGTTACTTCCTGCGTCTGTCCTTCCTTGAAAAACATGCCTCTTCGGTCGTCGGGGTCAAACACCTCTGATGCCGTCTGACGGATTCTCATGTTTCCCCAGCCGTTGGCAGCACCATAGTCAGCCGGCTGCTGTGCGGTAGAAGTATTGCTGATTGCTCCGCACACCATATAAGTTCCCGCTCCCCATGAAACCGTAGTTGTAGCGTCAATCGGGAGTGTGAAGATGATTTCGTTGGTGCGCAAGTGATTGTCTGCATTGAAAAGCTTGCTGTAGTCTGTTTCCAGCGAGTATCCTTGAGCTATGGCATTGTTGCAGGCCGTGATGCATTCCGTGTATTTGGCTTCGTTGATATACACTTCTGCATTCAGATACATCTTTGCCAGCAAGGTATAGGCAGCACCTTTCGATGCACGTCCGTAGGGGCAGTCGGCTCTGTCGAGCAACAAGTTCGAACCTTCAGTGAGGTCGGTAAGTTCATCCTCAATGAAGTCGAAGATCTGCTGCGCCGTATAGCGTGGAGGAATATAGCTTCCCACCGGATCATTTTCCGTAACGAAAGGAATGTTGCGGAAGAAGTCCATTGCGTGATAATAGAACAGAGCGCGGAGGAAACGGGCTTCCGCACGGTATTGGCGGATTGTGTTCTGGTCTTCCGCGCTGAACGAAGCGATGCTTTCTTCCGTAGCGTTGCGCAGGAATTCATTGCAAAGCGCGATGTTGTAATAGATGCGGTAATACATGTCCGACACCCATGAGTCGTTTGCATCCCACGAAAGGTTGTTGATGTCAGTCAGGTTCTCGCCGCTCAGCCACGTATAAGCCACTTCGTCGGTGCAGACTTCCTGTAGGTTGAAGAAGCAGCGCGAATAGTCCTGGCCGTTATTGGTAGACAAGTCTGCACTTCCGTTTTTTTCTTGTCCGTTGGTCACCATGGCCGTATAAATTTTCGCCAATACCTGGAAATAGCTTTCCGGAGTGTGGTAGATGCTTTCGGAAGTGGTTTCCGTATGCGGATACTGGTTCAAGTCGTCTACGCAAGAAGGGGTCAGTACCGCTGTGCAGCAGATCAGTGCTGTGTATAATATCCTTTTCATTTTAGTATCGTTTGCTATTGTTGATATTTGACCGTTGACGGCTAACAGCGGGTTGTCAGCAGCCGGTTATCAATTGTTGATTATCGGTTAGTTTAAAAATTGAGTCCCAGATTCAATGAATAAGTCCTTGGGCGCGGATAGAACGAGTTGTCCATTCCGTTGGGCACTTCCGGGTCTACGCCGCTGTATTTGGTAATGCAGAACACATTCTGGATCATTGCGCTGACATTAAGGCTGCATCCTTTGAATATTTCTCCGAAGTTATATCCCAAAGTCAGGTTGTCCATTTTCAGGAACGAAGCGTTTTCTACATAATAGTCCGACAAATACTGGCGTATCTGGAATCCCGTTTCAAGATAACTTGTCGAGAGGTTGTTCAGCTGGTAGCTGTTATAGCTCATTGTTTCAAACGCTCCCGTGTTCATAGCCATGCCGTTGTATACGTAGTTGCCGATATTGGCGCGGAAGCTCATGCCCAGATTCCACTGTTTCCAGCGGAGCGAAGTGCTGAGTCCCATGATATAGTCGGAGCCGGCGAATGGTAGCGGTATAAGTCGTCCGAATTAATCGTGCCGTTATTGTTGAGGTCGGCATACGCGCCTTCAATTGGCTTTCCGGTTTTTTCGTCATAGAGCTGCTTGTAGACGTAGAACATGTAAGGTTCGTAACCTTCGGTTAATGTCTGGAACTGGTAGCCGTCGATAGAAGGTCCTACCGGTGTGTTGGTTGCTTCGCCGCCCTGTACAAGCGAGAGGTTCTTTACTTTCATTTTCTGCCAGGTCATGTTGAAGCTGATGTCCCAGGTCAGGTCATCGGTCTGTATGGGAGTAGCGTTCAAGGAGAATTCGATACCTTGGCTATCCACATTTCCTACGTTGGTGGTAATGGTTTTGTTGAAGGTAGATCCTGCGGCCGCGGGAACTGTGGCGATCAGATCTTTTGTCTGGCGGGTATAATAATCGAAGCTACCGGTCAGACGGTCATCCAGAAATCCGAAATCAAATCCGACATTCCATGAAGTAGTCGTTTCCCATTTCAAGTCTGAAACGTATGCTTCCGGACGGTAAGTGTAGACAGGTGTTCCGCCTACTATTCCCTGCGCTCCGTCCTGGCTCAGCGTATAGAGCGGAAGATAGTTGTAGTTCCCGATTCCGTCTTGTTGTCCGGTGACACCGTAGCTGGCACGGAGTTTCAGGTTGCTCAACACCTTCTGGTCTTTCATGAACTCCTCTTCGGTCAATCTCCATCCCAGGGCGACAGAGGGGAAAGTACCCCAACGTTGGTCGGGTGCGAAACGGGAAGTGGCATCACGGCGCACGGTAGCGGTCAGCATATAGCGCGAGCCGTATGAATAGTTGATACGTCCGTAGTACGAAAGCAGGACATGACGGTAATCCGTAGCTCTGTAAGCGGCCTGAACATCTCCTGCCGCATTCATGGATGCCGTGGCAGGAGAGCTTGACTTCCAGTATTGGTAATCGTAACCTGCCGTAATGTCGAAGCTGCTGTTTATCGAGTCGAAGAACTTGTTGTAGTTGGCATAGAGGGTCAGCAGCCGGTTGATGTTTTTCTGCGGCCCGTAAGGATAATAATATCCGCCCGTTGTGTAATATTGTGCGGCTTCCGGACTGACGTATTCAGAGCCTTTTCCTTCGGCATAGTCGTAGCCCAGTGTGGCGTGAAGCTTCAGTTCGGGAAGAAAATGCACCCGGTAGTCAATATCGAAGTTCCCGATAAAGCGCACTACCTTGCTGTGTGCGTCGCGCTGTTCCAGCAGTCCGACCGGGTTCACCAGTGCGCCGTTTACCGGATTTCCGTCGCTTCCTATCGCTTCGTTGAACCCTCCGAAGGCATCATTGCCCGAATAGACGGGGATGGTGGGGTTCATGGTGGCTCCTCCCCAAATGGCTGAAGTGTTGGCAAACTGGTTTTTGTTGAGCGCTCCCTTTGCGTTGAGTGTCAGTTTCAGATGGTCATCGAAGAACGAGGGCGAGAGCGAAACGCTTCCCGTGAAACGTTCTGCGTTGTCGGTTTTCAGCAGACCGTCCTGGTTGTAGTAGCCGATGGAAACTCGGATGGGCCAGTTGGGAGCGATGCGTCCCGAAAGGCTCAGGTTGTTGTCGGTTCCGTATGCGTTGTGATAAATCTGGTCGTTCCAGTCGGTGCGTGCTGTTCCGAGTAGAGCTTGCTGGGCTGCAGAACCTTGTGTGTTGACTACGTTGATAAACTGGTCGTAGTCGAGCATGTCGGCCAGTTTGGTTCTTGTCTGAATGGAATGGGTCGTGCTGAGCGAAATCTTCAGCTTGTCGGAGTTTCCTTTCTTGGTAGTGATGATGATGACACCGTTCGACGCGCGCGATCCGTAGATGGCGGTTGATGAAGCATCCTTCAGGATGGTCATGCTTTCGATGTCATTCGGGTTGATGAGGCTGAGGAAGTTTCCGTCGTTGCCGCTGATTCCTCCTTGTTCCAGGGGAACTCCGTCAAGCACGATGAGCGGGTCGTTGCTGGCATTAAGCGAAGCTCCGCCACGTACGCGGATGGTGCTTCCCGATGTAGGAGAACCGCTGTTCGTCATAATCTGTACGCCTGAAATTTTTCCGTTGATAAGCTGTTCGGGCGAACTGACAAGTCCTGTATTGAAGTCTTCGCTCGATACGTTGGTTACGGCACCGGTGAGGTCGCTTTTCCGTTGCGTTCCGTAGCCAATAACCACAACGTCGCTCAGCACCTGGCTGTCGGGCTGCAGCTGCACGTTCAATACGTTGCCTTTGATGGCAATTGTTTGCGAGGCATAGCCGATATAAGAGAACTGCAGTTCTTTCGCTCCGTCGGGTACGGTGAGCGAATAATTTCCGTCGAAGTCCGTAATGGTTCCTACGGCTGTTCCTGCTACAAGTACGTTTACGCCGATAAGCGGCTCGTTGGTGTCATCGGTTACTTTGCCTGTAATCGTTCTGCCTCCCGACTGGGCGAAGGCGGCTGACACGCAGACCTGCCAGAGGATGCAGAAAAGCAGGAGCATCTTGGCTTTGGTCACGGTTAAAAGGTTTGTTTTCATAAAGCGGTAATTAGATTAAATTTTGGTTTAATGTTTTCCATCAGAGTTTCAGGTCCTTGAAACTCAATTACAAAAGTAGAGAATGGAAATATGGAACAACGACAAATATTGGACATATCAAGACAATTTTTGGACAAAAGCCTGTGGAGGGTGTCCGAAAGGCTTTTCGGGCTTGTGCAGCCTGGTCTGATTTGTGTGCAGGGAAGGTTCAAGCGCTTCGGATTGCCTTGCGGAAACCCGGCAAGAAAAATAGCGAAGCATTCGGGAGATACATTGTCTTCAGTCTAGAGATATGCATCTCCTGTCTGAGGATATGTATCTTTAGTCTGAAGATTTATATCTCCAGTCTGAAGATAAAGATTGGTTTGCGGTGCCCGGCTTTTGCCTTCCTGTGTCTGCTATGTTAAAAATAGAGTAAGGCTGCATTTATTCCGATAATAAATTCTATCTTTGCAGGCGAAATAAAAAAGTGGAAAGATTTGAGTAGCTTGCAACCACGGAAAAAAATGCTAAAACACAGACTTGTTTCCCCGATGATTACTTTCCTACTCTGTCCGTACACGGATAAACAAACAATCATTTTTTTAATTTATTCAGTAAAATGGGATACTTATTCACATCCGAATCGGTGTCTGAAGGACACCCCGACAAAGTGGCCGATCAAATATCGGACGCTGTGCTTGATAAACTGCTGGCGTTTGACCCCAGTTCGAAAGTAGCTTGCGAAACCCTGGTGACTACCGGACAGGTAGTACTGGCGGGAGAAGTGAAAACCAAGGCGTATATCGATTTGCAGCGTGTGGCGCGCGAAGTGATCAATAGAATCGGATATACCAAGAGTGACTACATGTTTGAAGGAAATTCGTGCGGCGTGCTTTCTGCCATCCACGAGCAAAGCCCCGACATCAACCGAGGCGTGGAACGCGAAGACCCGATGAATCAGGGAGCCGGCGACCAGGGCATGATGTTTGGCTATGCCACCAACGAAACCGACAACTACATGCCGCTTTCGCTCGATCTTGCGCACAAGCTGCTGATGGTGCTGGCTGAAATCCGCCGCGAAGGAAAGTATGACTTATCTCCGTCCGGACTCGAAGAGCCAGGTTACCATCGAATACGATGATGACCGCCGTCCGGTGCGCATCGATACCATTGTGGTTTCTACTCAGCACGATGAATTTATCCGTCCTGCCGACGAATCTGCAGAAGCGCAGCTGAAGGCAGACGAGGAGATGCTTGAACAGATCCGCAAGGATGTGATCGAAGTGCTGATGCCTCGCGTGGTAGCTGAAATCCATAATCCGGAAGTGTTGAAGCTCTTTAACGACAAAATCAAATATTATGTCAACCCGACCGGAAAATTCGTTATCGGCGGCCCGCACGGAGATACGGGTCTTACGGGACGTAAAATCATCGTAGACACATACGGGGGTGCCGGCGCGCACGGCGGAGGAGCTTTCTCGGGGAAAGACCCCAGCAAGGTTGACCGCAGCGCGGCATACGCGGCGCGTCATATCGCGAAGAATCTGGTGGCCGCCGGTGTAGCCGACGAAGTGCTTGTGCAGGTTTCATACGCTATCGGCGTGGCACGGCCCATCAATATCTTTGTAAATACTTACGGCCGCAGCCATGTGTCTATGAGCGACGGAGAGATAGCAAAGAAGGTGGACGAACTGTTTGACATGCGTCCGCGTGCCATTGAAGAGCGTCTGAAATTGCGCTATCCGATTTATAGCGAAACCGCGGCTTACGGACATATGGGACGTGAACCGAAAATGGTGACCAAGCATTTTGAATCGGCTTACGAGGGCAACAAGGATATCGAAGTGGAGCTCTTCACTTGGGAAAAGCTTGATTATGTGGACAAAGTGAAGGAAGCATTCGGGCTGAAATAAGAAAGGCTCCCCAAAGGATGTGTCAAAACGGAAAATGACAGTCAAAAATCAAGGTCATTCTGGCATAGCGGAGAATCTCGTGTAAATCATTTGTCTTTTCGAGATCCTTCACTGCATTCAGGATGACGAAATGAAGGCTGGTTTTCGTTTTGACACAGCCTCTTGAATAAATGGTCATAATCTTCCTCTAGGAGGGGGTTGGTTAGACTTTAAACCACAATTCCTATGAATGAAATCAAGAACGTATGCGTTTATTGCGCTTCGAGCACGCAGGTTGCGCCTGTCTATTTTGATGCCGCTTCCAGACTGGGGGAGATTCTTGCTTCTCAAGGCATCAACCTGATTAACGGGGCGGGATGCCAGGGGCTGATGCGCAGCGTGTCAGACGCGGTGTTGGCCGGAGGGGGAACCGTGACGGGAGTTATTCCCCGGTTCATGGTAGAACGCGGATGGCACCACAGCGGGCTTACCCGGCTTGTACAGACAGAAACCATGCACGAGCGCAAGCGGCTGATGATTGACATGGCCGACGGCATCATAGCCTTGCCGGGCGGATGCGGTACGCTGGAGGAGCTGCTTGAGGCAATTACATGGAAACAGCTCGGGCTGCACCCGAAGCCTATCGTTGTGCTCAACACCAATCGTTTTTACGACCCCTTGCTTGAACTTCTGAGGCAGGCCGCTGATCAGAAATTCATGCGCGAGCAGCACATGAATCTTTGGCAGATGGCTTATACTCCCGAAGAAGCGGTAGATTTATTGTATACAATACCTTATTGGAGCAAAGAAATTTGTAAATTTGCGGCAATATGAATGAATATTGCCATACAGGTTTTTCACAGGTCAGGGTGCTTTATCAGCAGCATAAGGCAGAAACAGACAGCGCGTTGGTCCGGAGCATGGAAGCGAAGGACGCTTCGGGGATGCAGGGCGAGCCTTTGCCCTATTCGCTTTATGCCGACTGGTCTGTAACCTGTGTGATATTCTGCTGCTTCTTTTTGATCTTTTATGCCATAAGGAACGGAAAGAAATACCTGTACCAGCACTTTAAGGGCTTTTTCAAGCAGAAAGACCGCGCCAGTCTGTTTGATGATGATTCCGGCTACAATTTCAGATATGCGCTGGCTTTGTCGGCTTCATGCTGTGTGCTGTATGGCCTGTTCCTTTACGGTTATTTCACGGAAACCGCTCCTTCCCTCCTGCATGTCATGCCTCATATTCTTCTGCTGGGCATTTATATAGCCAGCGTTCTTTTGCTTGTCTGCATCAAGTGGGGGGCTTATCTTTTTTTTGTCAACTGGGTCTTCTTCGAAAAAGAGCAGAACGCGCGCTGGATAACCTCTTATTTCGACCCTTTTTGGGAGGCTGCGGACTCATGCTTTTCCCGGTTTCTCTGCTGGCTGTTTATTTCGGTCTGTCTGCCGGATTTTCGTGCGGCATTGTTCTTTTTATATTAATTTGTGGCAAAATATTGTTATTTTATAAGTGCATTAGGAACTTTTTCAGCCGATTTCATGGCATTTTACATTTAATTCTGTACTTTTGTGCCCTCGAAATAGGACCTCTTCTTTTTCTTTGGAAAGGATTGGCGTATATAAACAACTTATTAATTCTAAATTTTTAGGACATTGAAGATAAAGAAAGTTCTAGTTTCTCAGCCTAAACCAACATCAGAAAAGTCACCCTATTATGACATCGCTGAGAAGTACGGAGTGAAGATAGATTTTCGTCCGTTCATAAAGGTAGAGAGTTTGTCGGCTAAAGAATTTAGACAACAGAAAATTTCTATTTTGGACCACACAGCTGTTGTGTTTACTTCACGTCATGCAATAGACCATTTCTTTAGTCTTTGTACAGAGTTGCGTGTGACCATTCCTGAAACGATGAAATATTTCTGTACGTCAGAAACAATTGCACTTTATATCCAGAAGTATGTGCAGTATCGCAAGCGCAAGGTGTTTTTCGGGTCTACAGGCAAGTTTGCCGACCTGGTTCCGCTGATGGTGAAGCACGGTGGAGAGAAATACCTGATTCCGATGTCCGACGTACATAATGATGAGGTGAAGAACCTGCTCGACAAAAATAAAATCCAGCATACAGAAGCGGTGATGTACCGGACTGTCAGCAACGACTTCACTCCGGAAGAGGAATTCAACTATGACATGCTGATTTTTTTCAGCCCGGCGGGAATCCAGTCGCTAATGAAGAACTTTCCGGACTTCGAGCAGAAGGATATCGCTATAGGCAGTTTCGGTCCGACAACGGCTAAGGCGGTGAAAGATGCAGGCTTGCGTCTGGATCTGGAAGCTCCGACAAGCGCCGCTCCTTCCATGCCTGCGGCATTGGATATGTTTATCCGCGAGCATAACAAATAAATAAAAGAATAGCATTCCCAAAACCGGGGTTTGCAGAGGCGCACAAAGCTTTCATCTTTCTGATTGAAACTCTGCGGCCTCTGTGGTGTATTGACAAGATATGAAAACATATGCGTTGCCAAAGAAAGAACGGCTGAACAGCCGGATACTTATCGAAAAGCTCTTTTCCGGAGGGAGCAGAGTCGCTTCCTGCTTTTCCGCTACGTGTTGTATACATGCAGGTGGAAGGGGAGAATCTTTGCGGCAGCTTATTATGGTAAGTGTGCCTAAGAAGCGGTTTCAAACGTGCGGTAAAGCGTAATTTGGTGAAACGTCAGGTACGTGAGGCTTATCGGAAGAACAAGCATTTGTTGCTGGATGCGCTGGCTTCCCGGAACAAAAGACTGATTATCGCCTTTATATGGCTGGATAACCATATTCATTCTTCTGCCGAAGTGGAGGAGAAAGTGAAGAAACTGCTGTTTCATATAGTGGAAAGGCTGGAATGAAAAATCTTTATTTTTCTGCTTCTGCTTCCCATTTATTTTTACAGGAACTGCATTTCTCCGTTTACGCCTCCTTCCTGCCGTTTCACTCCGACCTGCTCGCAATATGCTGTTGAGGCGATAAAGAAGCACGGGCCTGTCAAAGGTTTGTATCTGGCCATACGCCGCATTCTGCGCTGTCATCCGTGGGGCGGTTCGGGATATGACCCCGTTCCATAACTTTTTCTTTTCCCCGATTATGTTGCTTGATGTCCATACCCATCATTTGCCGCCCTTGCCGCGAAACCTTTTCAATGGAGCTGCTGCATGCAGGACAGGGATCTGCCGGCGTTTGAGCAGGCCCGGTGGATTTCGCCGGGAATTCATCCGTGGTATCTTTCTTCCGGTACGCTTGACAGGCAGGCAGAATGGCTGGAGTCGCTTCTTGCCGGCGATGCGCGTGTGCTTGCGGTGGGCGAATCGGGCCTTGACCGGCTGTGCGGCACTCCTTTTGATGTTCAGCAGGAAGCGTTCAGGATATCTGTTTCCCTTTCCGAGCGTTACCGGATTCCGCTTGTTATCCATGCGGTGAAGAGTTTCAATGAACTTGTTGCGTGTAAAAAAGAAGCGAATCCTTCCCAGCCATGGATCATTCATGGATTCCGCGGGAAAAAGGAGCTGGCCGCAAGTCTGCTCCGTCACGGTTTTTATCTGTCGGTGGGGGATAAGTTCAATGCCGAAGCGGTGAAGATTGTTCCTTCGGGACGTTTGCTGGCGGAAACAGACGATAAAGACTGCAATATCTCAGAGGTAGTGCGTAAATTGGCTGAAGTGCGGGGCGAAACATGTCAGGCATTGCGCATAGGATCAGATGAAAATGCTGCGAAAATCTTTTTAAGCGATAAAAATTGGTTATTCAGATAAAGTGTCGTATTTTTGCTTCCCACAATATATCTATAAAATCATAATATGTTAAATTAAGAAACTCATTCGATGAACTTTGTAGAAGAATTAACATGGCGTGGAATGGTGCACACACATGATGCCGGGTACCGAAGAGTTATTGGAAAGAAGAAGTGACAGCTTATCTGGGTATTGACCCTACTGCTGATTCTCTGCATATCGGCCACTTGTGCGGAGTCATGATGCTCCGTCATTTTCAGCGGTGCGGCCATAAGCCGTTGGCATTGGTGGGCGGAGCGACCGGTATGATCGGTGACCCTTCCGGCAAATCGCAGGAGCGCAATTTGCTGACCGAGGAAACATTGCGTCATAATGTGGCTTGTATCAAGAAACAGCTGGCTAAGTTCCTTGACTTTGAGAGCGGATGCACCTAACAAGGCCGAATTGGTGAATAACTATGACTGGATGAAAGACTTTACTTTCCTGGACTTTGCCCGTGAGGTAGGAAGCACATTACAGTGAATTATATGATGGCGAAGGAATCGGTACAGAAACGTCTGAACGGTGAGGCGCGTGACGGCCTTTCGTTTACGGAATTTACTTACCAGCTTGTTGCAGGGATATGACTTCTTGCATCTATATGAAACAAAGGGCTGCAAACTTCAGATGGGTGGTTCGGATCAATGGGGTAATATTACTACCGGGGCCGAGCTGATCGCCGTACTAATGGCGGTGAAGTGTTTGCATTGACTTGCCCGTTGATTACAAAGGCCGATGGTGGTAAGTTCGGTAAGACTGAGTCTGGTAATATTTGGTTGGACCCCCGTTATACTTCTCCTTACAAGTTCTATCAGTTCTGGTTGAATGTAAGTGACGAGGATGCCGCACGTTATATAAAGATTTTCACTTCGCTGAGTCAGGAAGAAGTGGAAGCATTGACAGCAGAACATGCTGAAGCTCCGCACTTGCGTGTATTGCAGAAGCGTCTGGCTAAAGAAGTGACTGTGATGGTTCATTCGGAAGAAGATTACAATGCTGCTGTTGAGGCATCGGGCATCCTGTTTGGTAACGCCACTTCCGAAGCGTTGAAAAAGCTGGATGAAGACACGTTGCTGGCAGTGTTCGAAGGTGTTCCTCAGTTTGAGGTGTCACGAGATGCATTGGCCGAAGGTGTGAAGGCAGTAGACTTGTTCGTTGATAATGCCGCTGTTTTCGCTTCTAAAGGTGAGATGCGTAAGCTTGTACAGGGCGGTGGCGTTTCATTGAACAAGGAGAAATTAAGTGCCTTTGACCAGGTGATTACGACTGCTGACCTGCTGGATGAAAAATACCTGCTGGTTCAGCGCGGAAAGAAGAACTATTATCTGGTGATTGCCAAATAAGAAAAAAGAGAACTTCTTTTATAAATAAAAAGGGGATATTCAGTAAATGTCCCTACAAACAAAAACCGGAAGAAGAAAACCTGTTGTTTCTCCTTCCGGTTTTGTTTGTATCTTTTCTTTCGTCTTATTTTCCGTCTATCTCTTTCAACAGCTCGTCTACCGCAGCTTTCAATTGTGTGTCTTCACCTTTCACTACTGTTTCCGGTGAATTGGCCACTTTGATATCCGGCTCTAATTGTGAATTTTCCAGATAACTTCCATCCGGCAAGCGATAGCCGATAACAGGAATGCCGAATACCAGTGTCGGATCCTGCAATGTTTCCCAAGATACGCTGGTCATGGTTCCCGGTACAGGCATACCTACCAGCTTGCCTATTTTTTGATGGCTGTACACCCAGGGAGTGCCGTGTGCGTTACTGTAGTTGGCTTCACACTGCACCATGATACTCGGCTTGTTCCACGGCGGCTCGGCATGTCGCAAGCTTCCCGTCCGCGAACCACCTGTGTAAAGTACTTCTTTCCGCTGAACAGGATCTCAATATCCTCGTGCAGACGGCCTCCGCCATTGAAACGGGTATCGATCACAATTCCTTCGCAGTTATTGTACTTGCCCAGAATGTCCGAATAAATGGTACGGAAACTGTCATCTCCCATTGATTCAATGTGCACATAACCCAGACGGCCCTTCGACCATTTGTCTACATCGGCAGCCCGCTGTTTTACCCAGCGTCATACAGCAGATCGCTCATTACACCGTTGCTGACAGGAACAACTACTTCTTCCCAACGTTCTTTGGTCTGCGGGTTCACGGAACGAAACCAGAATTTTCCGGCCCTGACAGCCGTTGAGCAAAGCTGCATAATCCATGTCCGGAGTAAGAGCCTGTCCGTCGATCTTTTCAAGAATGACGCCCGCCTTCACTTCGGAAGTCTTGCGGTCGAAGGGGCCTTTTTCCACTACTTCTGCCACACGCAGACCGTTACCCGTATAACTCCAGTCGTAAAGCAATCCCAGGTTAGCGGTTGACTCGCCTCCCAGAGACGGATAGAAACGTCCGCCCGTATGCGAAACATTCAGTTCGCCCAGCCATTCGCTCAGTAATTCCGCAAAGTCATAGTTGTTGTTGATATGCGGCAGGAACTTGCGATAGGCAGCTGCCATGGCATCCCAGTCTATTCCGTGCATGTTCAGGTTGTAGAAGCGTTTCTGTTCCTGCTTGTATACATGCTCAAACATATAAGCACGTTCGGCTGCCAGATCCATCTTCATCTCGGCTCTGAAAGAAACCGGTTTCAGTGTTTCCGAAGAGGCATCCATTTTCTGCATGCTGCTTCCCAGAATGAAAATATTCTTTCCATCCTTGTCCATTTCCATGGAACCGCGTCCCCATCCATCTTGTGCAGCAGTTTCACGTCGCGCTTGCGCAGATCATTCTTCCACAAGTCATAGCCGCCTTCGAATGCAGCCAGATAATACAGTTTTCACCGTCCTTGGAAAGAATGGCAGAGCCCAGGTCAGATGAATTGGGAGTCAGACGCACGATACGATCCTGGATACCATCCAGTTCAACGACCACATCCTTGACTTTGTCCGACTCTTTCTTGTCGCCGTCCTCCTTTTTCTTCTTGTCTTTCGAGTCAGCATCCTTTTCACTCTCCTTCTTCTGCTCTTTTTCCAGTTCCTTCTGCAATTCGTAATCTTCTTTGCTCAGGCGGAATTTATCGTATGCATCCTGATTCATAAATACCAGCATCACATCCTCCTGTGATCCCCAGGAAGCGTGGCTGCGCATACCGTAACGCTCGGTTGAACAGAATGGCATTACCATCCAGTACCCAGCGCGGGAGCCACTGTATAGCCGCTGTTGGTCAGATTGATAATTTTTCCTCCTTGTGCACTTACCATACCTATATCGGAATACGGATCATGGCGGTTACCAATAAACTCCAATGTGAACCATTTGCCGTCCGGCGACCATGAATAATTAAATCCGCCGCCGGTACTGTACCAGGTAGAACCGTCAGTGATCCGACGTACCTTTTTGGTTTCCAGATTGAGCACCATCAAGCGGTTGCGGTCTTCAATAAAGGCAAGTTCCTTCCCATCCGGTGAGAATTGCGGATAGGTACGTTCTGTCTTGTCCGAAGGCAGGAGTACTTCTTCTTCAATGGCAGTCGCATTGGGGAAGTTGGCTTCCTCCTTACGTGCAATCTTGGCCATGTAAAGTTCCCAGTTTCCGTTGCGTTCACTGGGCGTACGCCAAAGTACGGTTGTTGTCCGGTGAGAAAGTAAGTCCCTTCTACGGGCAGGGGTATGTGTGATTTGCTTGGTGGTATTATAATCGGCGGAAGTGACGAATACTTCACCTCGTACAATGAAAGCAACTTGTTTGCCGTCCGGTGATACGGTAGCTGAGGTTGCTCCGTTACTGAAATTCAGATCCGCTATTGTATTTTGGTCATCACGGATGATATCGATTTTGACTTTCTGCGGTTTATCTCCTTGTTTTTGAGTGTATATTTCTCCATCATACGTATAACAGAGAGTGCCGTTGCTGCCCATTGACAGGAAGCGGACCGGATGGGTCTTGAAATGGGTGACCGTTTTCAATGATTGAGGACTACTTATCGGAAAGGAATATACGTTGAATGTACCTCCGTCTCGTTCGCTCAGGAAATAAACGGTTTGCCCGTCGGGCGCAAATACAGGGTTACGGTCTTCGCCTGCATGGGCGGTCAGGTTGGTATGCTTGCCGTTTTCCGAATCATATAACCATACGTCACGGGTGATGGACGAGGTGTGGTGTTTGCGCCATTCGTCTTCAAAACCTTTGCGGTCTTGGTAGAGAAATGTGCTTCCTGCCTTGTCAAAGCAGACAAGTTCGGCTGGAGTTCCAAGAATCTGTTCTGTCTTTCCTCCCTCTGCCGGCACTTTATACAGTTCGGTCATGGCAGAAGTCGGGAAGAGGGCGCTGTTGGCCGGATCCTGTATGCTGGCTGAGAACACCACGTACTTTCCGTCGGGAGTGAAAGCCGAAGGAGTTTCTGCGGCCGAATTCATTGTCAGCCGTTTAGCCGACCCTCCTTCTGCCGGCATTACGAAGATGTCGGCGTTTCCGTAGCGGTCGCTTGCAAAGGCGATTTGTTTTAGCCGTCACCACATCGGGAGAGGATTCATACGAATCTTGCGTTGTGAGCCGCACGGCTTCTCCGCCCGTTGCGGCTACCTTATAAATATCCCCTTTGTAACAAAACACAATATTCTTTCCGTCGGGCGAGATTCGCACGTCGCGCATCCAAAAGGGGTGGCTGCCGTAACTGCCGTAACGGCTGCAACAAGGCTTAGCAATAGTTTCTTCATTTTGTCTGATAAATTTAAATTTCCGTTTACAGCGCGGAAAGTTATCAAAAATAACCGAATCGGCAAAATCAGTTTTTGAATGTTGTGCAATTTGCCAGCTCAGGGGCAGACCGACGGGCATTGGCTGGTGACCTGCGGGCGGAAAGGAAGGTTGCGCAACAAAAAAAGTGAAGATTTATTTGGAGCATATTCTAAAAAACATGTATCTTTGCACCGTTTTCTGAGGAAAACGCATGAAGATTGGACTATGGTGTAATGGTAGCACAACAGGTTTTGGTTCTGTTTGTCCAGGTTCGAATCCTGGTAGTCCAACAGAGATTCTCCGAAAAGCTTTGCTCTTCGGAGAATCTTATTTTGAGGGCACTCTTGATATGCCTTGTCCGCCGCTGGAAGATAACAGGCAACTTAAAAAAATGAGCCGTCATCTTCATGAAGATAAGCCGTCATCTTGTCCAACCTGTCCCATCATCTTAATCGGTTTTTCCCATCATATTTTTTCAGGTTGGTTTTATTTTCCGAATACGCATGGCAAGAAACTTGTACCTGTAAAAGATTGTTACATAATTCATGCAAAAGTAATCCGAAAGAAACCGTTCTGTAACATAAAACAGCGACTTTTGTGCAAACTAAAATCAAGAGGAGGACACAGACAATGGAAACTATCGGAAACAAATACGTAGTGGAATGCACTTCGGGCGGAGAGTATTATGCTTATCTGTTGAATCACGAACAATGCTGCGCTTTCGGGGAAACGGCAGAAGAGGCCATTGAAAACCTTGAAGAGGCCGCCGAAGAGTTCTTCAGCGAAATCAATTCGGTCTTCTACATCGAAGACATCGCGTGAGAGGAAAGCTCTAACACACCAAATAGATAATTGCCAATATTTTTTAGTCATTCGGCCATCTCTGTGCGAACAGCGATGGCTTGTTTTTTGAAATGCCATATTAACTCGGCAGACATATCTCTGTAATATTATCGGGCTATTTTTGTATGTCGTTAAGAGAAAAACATAGATATGGAAGGAAGACCTTATTACCGGACCATTGTAGTTTCGGACATTCATCTGGGTACATCCCACTCGAAGGTAAACCAAATCAGCGATTTCTTAAGAAGGGTTGACTGTGACCGGCTCATCCTGAACGGGGACATCATCGACGGCTGGCATCTGCAGAAGTCGGGCATCGGCAAATGGAAACAGGAGCATACGCACTTCTTCAAGATCATCATGAAGATGATGGAGAAGCACGGGACGGAAATCATTTATGTGAGAGGGAACCACGATGACTTTCTCGACAATCTGGCTCCGCTGCGCCTTGCCAATCTCCATATTGTAAAAGATTATATGCTGGAGAGCAACGGGAAGCATTACTTCGTGACGCATGGGGATGTTTTCGACAAGGTGACGACCGAAATGAAATGGCTCGCCAAGTTGGGCGATATAGGCTACACCCTGCTGCTCTGGCTCAACAGCCTGTATAACAGGTATCGCGTGAAGCGGGGAAAGCCTTACTATTCGCTTTCGCAGGCCATCAAGCAGAAAGTGAAGTCTGCCGTATCTTATATTTCTGACTTTGAGAATGTGCTGGTTGATTTTGCGCGTGCGCGCCAGTGCGAGGGAGTGATTTGCGGACATATCCATCACCCTGAGAACCGGATGATAAACGGCATCCATTACCTTAATTCGGGCGACTGGGTAGAAACCATGTCGGCTCTGACGGAAGACGTGGACGGAGAATGGAGGGTTGTCTATTATTCAGACCTTGCCGGAGCGGTTTCGCCGGAAGAGGAGAGCGAACAAGAAAATGTATTACCTTTAATATCTATAGCTTCATGAAAGTACTGTTTGTTGTTCAGGGTGAGGGCAGAGGACATCTTACTCAGGCTATAACAATGGAAAAGTTGCTGAAAGGCAACGGGCACGAGGTGGTTGAAGTGCTGGTCGGAAAAAGCGAGTCGAGGCGTCTGCCTGGATTCTTCATCCGTTCCATGCATGCTCCCATCAGGCAGTTTACGAGTCCGAACTTTTTGCCTACGCATGCCAACAAGCGGGCGAATCTCTCCCGGAGTGTGGCGTATAATCTGCTGAAGCTTCCTGAATACTTCGAGAGCATGTGCTATATCCGGCAGCGCATAGAAGAAACCGGTGCGGAGCTGGTCATTAACTTTTATGAGCTGCTGACGGGGCTGACTTATTTCTTTCTCCGTCCCAATGTGCCGCAAATCTGCATCGGCCATCAGTATCTTTTCTTACATAAGGATTTCAAGTTTCCCAAGGCCAACCGTTTCAGCCTTTTTTTCCTGAACCTTTTTACGAAGATGACTTCGCTGAGAGCATCCCACAGGCTGGCTCTTTCGTTCCGTCCGATGGACGAAGACGCAGAAAGGCATATCACGGTTGTTCCCCCTCTGCTGCGTTCGGATGTGTTCCGTCAGGAAAGCAGGCAAGGCGACTATATTCACGGGTATATGGTCAATTCGGGCTTTTCGGAAAGCATTATGAAGTGGCACAAGATTCATCCAGAGATGCCTCTCCGCTTCTTTTGGGATCATTGGGAAGAAGAACCGGTGAAGAAAATAGACGGCACGCTTTCGTTTTACCAGCTTGATGACGTGGAGTTCTTGCGTCAGATGGCAGGATGCAAGGCTTATGCCAGCACGGCGGGGTTCGAGTCGATCTGCGAGGCCATGTATTTGGGGAAGCCGATCATGATGGTTCCGGCCCATATCGAACAGGAATGCAATGCCTTCGATGCAGAACAGAACGGAGCCGGCATCATTGACGGGAACTTCAATCTGGACAATCTGGTTGACTTTGCCGGCAGATTCCGGCCCAACAGAGAGTTCCGCAGATGGGTTGAATCGGCCGAATACATCATCTTGAATGAAATCGAGCGTTTTGCTCCGCAAAATTCTTTGCATCAGATGTATATGGTAGAAGAATTTGTGTAAAAAAGTCTAAAATCCTCTGTTGAAATCATCTTGTAACATAAAATCGTTTATTTTGCAAAAAAAGTGATTTTATGGCACAGAAGAAGAAAGAAAACCCTTATCTGGAAAGGGATATCAGTTGGATGTATTTTAACAGACGTATTTTGCAGGAGGCGTGTCGCCCGCATGTTCCTATTCTGGAACGTATGGCTTTTCTGGGGATCTACTCGAACAATCTTGATGAATTTTTCCGCGTGCGTGTCGCCACACAAAGCCGTATTGCCGAGTGTATGGACCGCTCGGCTGCGGCTGAGAGGGAAAAGGCGAAAAAGCTGCTCAAGCAGATCGGAAAAATAAACTCTCATTACGTAAAGGACTATGAAGAAGCTGTGCATAATGTAACTGCCGACCTGCGCAAAGACAACATTTATCTGGTTTCAGACGCGGAAGTGACTTCCGAGCAGTTGGAATTCATACGCTCGTTCTATAAAGCTAAAATTTACGGATTTCTGATTCCCGTATTGTTCTCGGCAATCAAGCTGCTTGATTATGAAAACGACGAGAATATCTATCTTGCGGTGAAGGCAACGAAAACAGGGGAAAAAGCTGTGTCGGACTATGCCTTCTTGGAGCTTCCGGTAAATATCTGCGGACGCTTTGTGCGTCTTCCGGACAGCGGCGACAAGAGTTATCTGATGTATCTTGATGACGCAATCCGCTGCTGCCTGCCTCTGGTGTTTGAGGGGCTGGGCCGACAAGTTCGAAGCGTATGCTTTCAAGTTTACGCGTGACGCAGAAATGGAAATAGACAACGACCTGCGTACGGGTACGCTGCAGAAAATCTCGAAGGGTGTGAAAAGCCGTAAGCGCGGTGAGCCGCTGCGTGTGATTTATGACTCGAATATGCCGAAAGACTTGCTGAAACGGGTATTGAAGAAGCTTGATCTCGACAGCATGGACACGGTAATCAGCAGCGGACGCTATCAGAACCATAAAGACCTGATGAAATTCCCTGACTGCGGACGTCCGCATCTGAAATATCCTTCCTGGCAGCCCATTCTGAAGAAAGAGCTTGACGGGTCGGACAGCCTGCTGCACAAGATTCAGGAGAAAGACCGCTTTATCCATGTGCCTTATCACAGCTTTGATTCATTTATCCGTGTGCTTCAGGAGGCGGCTGTGAGCAAGGAGGTAGAAAGCATCAAGATTACCCTCTACCGCCTGGCCAAGGAGTCGAAGGTGGTGAAGGCTCTTATCGGTGCAGCTCGGAACGGAAAAAAAGTGACCGTATGCATTGAACTGCTGGCACGGTTTGACGAAGCGTCAAACATCAACTGGTCGAAAAAGATGCAGGATGCGGGAATTAAGGTGATTTTTGGTGTGGAAGGCTTGAAAGTGCATTCCAAGATCACGCATATCGGCATGAAGAAGGGGCCGGATATAGCCTGCATCAGCACCGGCAACTTCCATGAGGGCAATGCGCGCATGTATACCGACTGCATGCTGATGACCGCTTATCCGCGGCTGGTAAGGGACGTTGACCATGTATTTGATTTCATCGAACGCCCGTATACTCCCATTAGATTCAAGGAGCTGCTGGTTTCTCCCAACGAGATGAAGAACAAGTTTGTGGCGCTCATCAATAATGAAATCAAGAACAAGAAGGCGGGAAAACCGGCTTACATCAAGATAAAGATCAACCATATCACCGACCCGATTATGGTGAACAAGCTGTATGAAGCGTCGCAGGCCGGTGTCGACATTGATCTGGTGCTCCGTGGCAACTGCTCGCTGGTGACTGGAATTCCCGGAATCAGCTCCAACATCAGAATTCACGGAATTATTGACCGTTATTTGGAACATTCACGTATCTTTGTATTTGCCAACGGCGGTGAGGAGAAGGTGTTTATCGGTTCTGCCGACTGGATGCCGCGCAACCTCGACAACCGCATTGAAGTGATCACTCCTGTCTATAATCCGGAAATCAAGGAGGAGATGAAGCTCATCGTTGAATACGGGCTGAAAGACACGATGCAGGGACGCATCGTCGACGGGCACGGAGAAAACAAGTTCTGGGGAGAGGAAGAAGAAGGCGCCCAGCCTTTCCGCTCTCAAGAAGCACTTTACAACCATTATGTGGCAGAGAACATGAATGACTAAATAATTATGGATTTGAAAGACAAATTTGAAAGCTACGGCTTCAACTATGCTGCAATTGACATCGGTTCGAACGCAGTCCGTCTGCTCATCAAGCATGTGGAGGAAGACCGGAACGGAAAGGCGACTTTCTCGAAAGTGCTTCTTTTGCGCGTGCCTCTCCGTTTGGGATTTGATGTGTTTGCCATGGGGAAGCTCTCCGAACGGAAAGAGAAAGACATGATCCGGCTGATGGACGCTTTCCAGAATCTTATGAAAATTTACGATGTGGAGGATTATCGTGCCTGCGCCACTTCGGCCATGCGTGATGCCAAGAACGGAAAGGCAATCATCAAGCGCATCAAGAAGAAAACGGGCATCAACATCGAAATCATTGACGGACAGGAAGAAGCGAAGATGGTCTACAATAACCACATCGAATGCATGGAAGACCGGAACGGAAACTATATGTATGTGGATGTGGGCGGCGGAAGCACCGAGATCAACTTGCTTTCTCAGGGAGAACTGGTGTGCAGCCGTTCGTATAACATCGGCACGGTAAGAATCCTGAACAAGGCGGTGAAATCCAGCGAATGGGAACGCCTGAAAACCGACATGGCTGATATTGCCAAATCATATCCCGGAACAAACATTATCGGTTCGGGAGGAAATATCAACAAGATTTACCGTCTGGTTGAAAAGAAAGACAAGAAAGAGCAGAAAATGCCGGTTGAGGCGCTCCACGAGCTGCACGACAGTCTGAAGGTGCTCTCGGTGGAAGAACGTATGGAGAAATACCAGTTGAAGCCCGACCGTGCGGATGTTATCGTGCCGGCAGGGGAAATATTCACGACCATTGCCGACATTATCCATGCCAACTATGTATACGTGCCGGTAATCGGTTTGTCTGACGGCATCATCGACGGACTGTATGCGCACCATCTGGAAGAGGAAAAGGCTGCGTTGGGCGGCAACTGAATGCGTGTGGGGCTTCCCACATCAAACCTTTTCTGAAAGGATAAAATCTCTTTCTCCAGGTTAAAGATATGTATCTCCAGCCTGGAGATACATATCTTTAACCTGAAGATGCATATCTTTAGGCTGAAGACAGAAATGTGGCTGGCATTTCTGTCTTTTTGTATCCGGAACTTCCGGAGTGTTCTGCCCGGCGCATCCTCCTTTTTCGTATGCCCGAGAATTTCGCCGTATCATAAAATCACGTATCTTTGCAGGAGTTTTTCATTTACGTCGAACACAACAAAAAGAAAGGGAAACATTGTGGCTAAAGATAATGAAGTGGTATTGACCCCGATGATGAAGCAGTACTTTGAACTGAAGGCGAAGCACCCTGACGCAATCATGCTGTTCCGGTGTGGAGACTTTTATGAAACTTATTCGGAGGATGCTGTGACTGCTGCCGATATTTTGGGAATCACGCTGACCCGGCGCGCCAACGGACAAAGCAAGACTGTAGAAATGGCGGGTTTTCCTTACCATGCGCTCGACACTTACCTGCCCAAGCTGATACGTGCAGGCAGGCGTGTGGCTATCTGTGACCAGCTGGAGGATCCGAAAACGACGAAAAAGCTGGTGAAGCGGGGCATCACGGAGCTGGTGACACCGGGAGTAGCCATCAATGACAATGTGCTTTCTTATAAAGAGAACAACTTTCTGGCAGCCATACACTTCGGGAAAACCGCTTGTGGTGTGGCTTTTCTAGACATCTCGACCGGAGAGTTTCTCACGGCGGAAGGTCCTGCGGACCATATAGACAAGCTGCTGAACAATTTCGCTCCGAAGGAAGTGCTTTTTGAACGCGGAAAGAAGCCGATGTTCGAAGTAAACTTCGGCAACAAATTCTTCACTTTCGAGCTTGAAGACTGGGTGTTTACCGAAAACTTCGGGAGAGAAAAGCTGCTGAAGCATTTCGACACCAAGAATCTCAAAGGGTTCGGTATCGAGAATCTTCATAACGGCATCGTGGCTTCGGGAGCTATCCTTCAGTATCTGGAGATGACGCAGCATTTCCAGATTGACCATATCACTTCGATCACGCGCATCGAAGAGGAGCGGTACGTGCGTCTTGACAAGTTTACGGTGAGAAGCTTGGAGCTTGTAGGAAGCATGAATGACGAAGGAACCAGCCTGCTCGACATTATTGACCGTACGGTCAGTCCGATGGGTGCGCGTATGCTGAAGCGCTGGGTGCTGTTCCCTTTGAAGGAGATACGGCCGATAAACGAGAGGCTGGATGTGGTGGAGTATTTTTTCCGGGAACCGGATTTCAAGGATTTTGTTGAGGAAAAGCTGCATCTGATCGGCGATCTGGAACGCATCATCTCGAAGGCGGCGGTAGGACGCATTTCGCCGAGGGAGGTGGTGCAGTTGAAAGTGGCTTTGCAGGCAATCGAACCGATTAAGAATGCATGTCTGAATGCGGACAACGAGAGCTTGCGGCGCATCGGCGAACAGCTGCAGCCCTGCGCTGAGCTTCGCGACCGGATTGCCAGAGAGATAAAGAACGATCCGCCGCTGCTCATCAATAAAGGCGGAGTGATTGCGGATAACGTGAACGGAGAGCTTGATGAACTGCGCAAGATTGCTTATTCGGGAAAAGACTATCTGCTTCAGATACAGCAGCGGGAGATCGAACAGACAGGCATTCCCAGCCTGAAGATCGCCTATAACAATGTGTTCGGCTATTATATTGAAGTAAGGAATACCCACAAGGATAAGGTCCCTTCCGACTGGATCCGCAAGCAGACGCTGGTCAATGCGGAGCGTTACATCACGCAGGAACTGAAGGAGTATGAAGAAAAGATTCTGACAGCGGAAGAAAAGATTCTGATTCTGGAAACCCGCCTGTATAATGAACTGGTGGCCGGACTGACCGAATACATTCCTTCCATCAAGGTCGACGCATCGCATATTGCGCGGCTGGATTGCCTGCTTGCATTTGCCGGCGTGGCGAAGGAGAACAGATACATCCGCCCGGTAGTGGCTGACGATGACATTCTTGATATCAGACAGGGACGCCATCCGGTCATTGAGAAGCAGTTGCCTTTGGGAGAGAAATACATAGCCAATGATGTTTATCTGGATACGGAGAAACAGCAGATCATCATTATTACCGGACCGAATATGGCCGGAAAGTCGGCTTTGCTCCGGCAGACCGCATTGATCACGCTGATGGCTCAGATCGGATGCTTTGTGCCGGCGGAAAGCGCGCATGTGGGGCTGGTCGACAAGGTCTTTACACGTGTGGGAGCAAGCGACAACATCTCTGTCGGCGAGTCAACCTTTATGGTTGAGATGAACGAGGCTGCCAATATCCTGAACAACCTTTCTCCCCGCAGCCTGGTGCTTTTTGACGAACTGGGGCGAGGAACTTCCACTTATGACGGCATCTCGATCGCGTGGGCGATTGTGGAGCATATCCACGAGCACAAGCGCGCCCGTGCCCGCACGCTTTTCGCTACGCACTATCATGAGCTGAACGATATGGAGGCTAAGTTCTCGCGTATAAAGAACTACAATGTTTCGGTGAAGGAAGTGGACAACAAGGTAATTTTTCTCCGCAAACTGGAACGGGGAGGCAGCGAGCATTCCTTTGGTATTCATGTGGCGAAGATGGCCGGCATGCCCAAGTCTATCGTGAAGCGGGCGGAAGAGATTCTGTGCCAGTTGGAAAAAGAGAACCGTCAGGAGGGTATTGCTTCCAGATCGGTTGCAGCGGCGGCGGCATCACGTCCGAAACCTGGAGAAGGAGTGCAGTTGAACTTTTTCCAGCTTGATGACCCTGTATTGTGCCAGATACGTGACGAGATTCTGAATCTGGACGTCGACAATCTGACTCCGCTGGAGGCTCTGAACAAGCTGAACGACATAAAGAAAATCGTGAGGGGAAAATAGTTCTTCGCAACTCTTCCTGCGGCAGCCGTTTGTCTATGATTCTGCGGTGTATTGTCTGGGTGTTTTGCCGAAAGCAGCCTGGAAACATTTCGAGAAGTAAGACGGGTTGGAGTATCCTACCATATACATGACTTCCGCGATGCTGAACTTCTTTTGTTTGAGCAGCATGGCAGCTTTTTTCATCCGGATGGACTTGATGTATTCTACGGGACTCATGCCTGTGAGCTGTTTCAGTTTGCGGTAAATCTGTTTGCTTCCCATCCCGGACAGTTCGCAGAGCGAGTTTACGTTCAGGTCTGAATCCGAAATATGGTCTTCAATGAGCTGGGTGATGCCGGCCAGAAATTTTTCGTCCTGCGAAGCGATGTTGTCCGGTTCCTTGGGAGTGGACAGGCTGTCAACTCTCGCTTTGGTTTCATAGGCCGCTTTGTTGTCAAGAAGCTGTGCCACCTTGTATAAGAGCAGCTCAGCGTCAAAGGGTTTGGAGATGAAGGCATCTATTTTTGATTGCAGGCTTTCCCGCCGCGTTTCCCTGTCGTCTTTGGCCGTAAGCAGAATGATGGGGATGGTGGACGTGTTTATGTTCTTTTTCAGGATGTCGCTCATTTCGATTCCGTCCATAACCGGCATCATAAAGTCTGAGATAATGAGGTCGGGCATGTGGCTTCCAACGCTCGACAACGCTTCTTTTCCGTCCGATGCGTACAGGCAGTTGTAGTGCCCTGTCAGGATATTTCCTATCATATCCCTCATCTCGGCATTGTCGTCAACGACCAGAACGGTTTGTTTGTCCTCATCTTCCGTATTCTCAACTTCTGCCGGCTGAAGGTTGATTGTCCGGTCGGCGGGAAAAGACAGGGTAAACGACGTTCCTTTGCCGTCATCAGAAGTCACGGAAACAGCTCCATGGTGCATTTCTGTATAGGTCTTGACCAGATATAGCCCGATGCCTGTGCCTTCCTTGACGTGCTTGGTGCGTGACGACTGGAAGAATCGCTGGAAGATGTAAGGGAGTTCGTTTTGTGGAATGCCGATTCCGGTATCTGAAATGGTTATGGATACTGTTTCCCGTTCTTCGTCATAATGGATGGCGACTGATACGCTTCCTTCTTCCGGCGTGTATTTGTTTGCGTTTGACAGCAGGTTATTGATGATCGAGTCAAACTTGACAGCATCCATGTCCATATAAAGTTTGTCCGTGTCGCTGGTGAATTTCCATTCGTGCTTGTGCGTTACGTCAGCTTCGGCAAATCCCATGTATATGCTTCTGACGCGTGATACCAGTTCGATTCGTGAAGTTATCAGAAACGAATCCTCCTTGCTGTCAATGCGGTTGAAGTCAAGCAGCTTATGAATCATTGCATTGAGTGACATGGCGTTCCGGTATACGCTTTCCAGCATGGCCTTTTGCCTGGAGTCTTTGGTGTCTATGATCAGCTTGCTTACCGGTGCGATAATCATGCTTACCGGATTTTTCAGATCATGCGAGATGTTTGAAAGAAAGTTGATTTTTCTTCGCGACTGCTCCAGTATCTGTCTTTTTTCGATGCGTTCCAGCCGAAGCCGGTTCTTGACAACGAAAAAATTGATGATCCATGCAATAAGCGCGCTTGCCAGCATAAAGTAGCATATTTTTGCCCAAAGAGTATAGTACCATGGCGGGAGGATGTTGACAGTCAGAAGATTGTCTGTTTCTTTTCCGCTTTCCATGTCTTTCACCGACAGTTGGTATTTTCCGTATGGCAGGTTGTTGTATACGATTCGGTTTGAATGTCCGTTTTCCAGGTGCCATTTGCTGTCGAGCCCTTTCAGTCTGTATGCAAACATTTTTCTTTCCGTTTGCGAATAGGGAAGGTCGGAAAACTCCAGAATCAGGTTGTTTTCCGTATGTTTCAGGCTGACTGTTTCACTGTAGCGGATGCTCTTTTCTGTCTTGAACGGATGGTTGTTTACGTAAATGCCGGTCAGGCGCACGGTTGTGGGCATCTGTTCGGGTTCGTTGACTATCGACTGGCTGCAAATGCCTATTCCGTCGTTTCCTCCGAGAATCACCCGGCGGTTGGTCTTGTCATAGTAAAGACAGGAAAACGGGCGGTCGGCAATGCGCAGCCGGGTAGCCTTGCACTCGCTTTTGCATATAGTCCAGAGCCCTTTGGAGGTTGAAATCCAGATAGCGTTTTCCACCTCTGTCATCGACAGTATTCCGCAGTCGTGTGATTCTTCAAGAGGGATGAGGTCTGTGTGCTCCGTGGCCGGGTCGATACGGAGTATCTGATTGTGGCATCCTATCCATACCAAGCCCTCTGAATCGGTCATGAGAAAGTCTGGCTGTGTCCCTGAAAGCGAGTCGGGGAGGTTGAATGTAGAGATGGCATTTGTTTCAGGGTTCAGTTTCTGGATTCCGTTATTGTAGAGCATGAGCCAGATATTTCCGGTTTTGTCTTGCACGATCTGGTTCACGAACATGCTTTTCAGTCCGTCGGCCGATGTATAGTTCTTGTCTGCGATAAGATAGTTGGAGCGCGATTCTTTCAGTTTCTTCATGCTGATGCGGAAGATTCCCCCGAGGCAGGTACTTATCCAAAGGTTTTTCTGCTTGTCTTCAAACAGATAGTATGCCCAGTTTGCGTTGTAGGTATGGGTGCTGTCGGTTATGAAATAATGCACGAACTGTCTGGTCTGTTTGTCGTATCTTTCAATGCTTCCGTCCGTAGCTATCCACACATCTCCGTCGTTGTCTTCATAGATATGCCGGATGCGGTTGTGCGCCAGAGGGAGTGAGGTGTTTACCTTGAACCAACGGACTTGCGGTTTCTCTTCGTCCAGGCTTGTCAGTTGCAGCAGTCCGTCTGTGCCTCCTATCCAGTAGGTTCCTTTTGAGTCGTGCAGAATTGAATAAAACTGGTTTCCCTCTCCGCTGTCGGTCAGTTGCCAGATCGGCATGAAGCGGTAGTGTCTGGAGTTTTTTGCCAGCGATACTCCATTGTCGGTCCCGATCCATACGTTGGCGTTTGCATCAGCAAACAGACTCCATACGATGTTGTTTGGCAGGGAGGCTGTATTTCTGGAATCATGGCGGAGGTGGGTGATTTGCCGTGTGGATTTGTCGAAAATATACATTCCATTGTCTGTTCCGAGCAAAAGATTCTTTTCCGTGTCGAAGGCCAGCGATTTGATAGAGTTACGGTGAAACGATTCGATCCGTTCCGTTTTTCCGTCCGGCTTATACTTCATCAGTTCGCCTTCGGTTCCTATCCAGATACACCGCTCTTCCTTGTCTTCCAGCAGAGCGTTGATGAAAAGGTTCTTGTGTTCGTTGGGATTTTGGATGTTTATCTGTTTGAAGTCATTCTTTTCTTCGTCGAAGCTGCACAACCCGTTGTAGGTGCCTACATAGAGCGTACTGTCTGATGATAGCAGCAGTGAATAGATGGTGGGGTGCGGAAGATTGCTGTTGCGGGGAGTGAACTGGCGGAGGCGTTTTGTGTTCAGGTCATAAAGAAACAAGCCGCTGAACGTGCCTATCCAAAGCCGGTCTTCCTGGCGGGCAATGCTGCGCACATCGGGAGGAAAAGAAACCGGTGCGGGCAGATAATGGTCTGTTTTATAATTGTATATCAAGATGCCGTTGTCTGTTCCGAGATAGAAGCAGTCGCCGATGTATATGCCGCAGTAGATGCGCACGTTGTTTTCCGTTCCGTACTCAAAATGGGCGTGGGCGGTGTATCCGTCGTAGCTGAGCAGGCCTGCGTTTGAGCCAAACCATATCAGACCGCTGGGATCTTGCAGGAAGCAGCTGGTGATGGACGATTCGGTATCGTTGTGAATCCTTTCAAGTTGCAGGTAAGAAATCTGCTGTCCGAAAGCAGAAAAAAGGCTTTGCAGAATCAGGGTCAGGAGCAGCAGAATATGTTTTTTCATGCGGAGTGATTTTGGGTAAATGATACATTAGCAAAGGTAACAAGATTTTTTAATTTGTAAATGCCTATAAACCTGTTAACTTTCATTATCTTTGCACGTCTGATGGGAAATAAATAAAAATCAAATATATAATTACTCGCTATGGAATATAATTTCAGAGAGATTGAGAAGAAATGGCGGCAGAAGTGGGTGGAAAATAAAACCTACAAGGTTGCTGAAGATGAAACAAAGAAAAAATACTATGTGTTGAATATGTTTCCTTACCCTTCGGGTGCAGGACTGCATGTGGGACATCCCTTGGGATATATCGCCAGTGACATTTATGCGCGCTATAAAAGGCTGCAAGGGTTCAATGTGCTGAATCCGATGGGCTATGACGCTTACGGCCTGCCTGCCGAACAGTATGCCATCCAGACCGGACAGCATCCGGCGATCACTACTGTCAACAACATCAACCGCTATCGGGAGCAGCTTGACAAGATCGGCTTTTCGTTCGACTGGGACCGGGAGGTTCGCACATGTGATCCGGAATATTACCACTGGACGCAATGGGCGTTCCAGAAGATGTTCAACAGCTATTACTGCAACCAGGAACGGCAGGCGCGTCCTATAAGCGAACTGGTCAAAGCTTTTGAAACAAGCGGTACCCAAGGGCTGGATGTGGCTTGCAGCGAAGAGCTGGACTTCACGGCAGAAGAATGGAAGGCCAAGTCGGATAAGGAAAAGCAGGAAACGCTGATGAACTATCGCATTGCTTATTTGGGTGAAACGATGGTGAACTGGTGTCCGGCCTTAGGCACGGTGCTTGCCAATGACGAGGTTGTTGACGGTGTGTCGGAACGTGGCGGCCATCCGGTGGTGCAGAAGAAAATGCGCCAGTGGTGCCTGAGAGTTTCGGCGTATGCCCAGCGTTTGCTTGACGGTCTGGACACAATTGACTGGACTGATTCGCTGAAAGAAACGCAGCGCAACTGGATCGGTCGTTCGGAAGGTGCGGAAGTGCGCTTCAAGGTGAAGGACAGTGACATGGAGTTTACCATCTTCACCACTCGTGCCGATACGATGTTTGGCGTAACATTCATGGTGCTGGCACCCGAAAGTGAGCTGGTTTCTCAACTGACTACCGACGGGCAGCGTGCTGAAGTGGAGGCTTACCTTGACCGCACGAAGAAACGTACAGAGCGTGAACGCATTTCTGACCGCCGTGTGACGGGTGTATTCAGCGGTTCGTATGCTGTCAATCCGTTTACGGGTGAGGCTGTTCCTGTCTGGATCAGCGATTACGTATTGGCGGGATACGGTACGGGAGCCATTATGGCGGTTCCGGCTCACGACAGCCGTGACTATGCGTTTGCAAAGCATTTTGGCCTGTCGATTGTTCCTTTGGTGGAAGGATGCGATGTAAGCGAAGAAAGTTTCGATGCGAAAGAAGGCATCGTATGCAATTCTCCGAAAGAAGGCGTTACGCCATATTGTGATCTGAACCTGAACGGACTGACCATCAAGGAAGCTATTGCAGCGACCAAGAAATATGTGAAGGAACATAACCTGGGGCGTGTAAAGGTAAACTACCGTCTGCGTGACGCCATCTTTTCGCGCCAGCGTTATTGGGGCGAACCGTTCCCTGTGTATTATAAGGACGGGATGCCTTATATGATTGACGAAAGCAAGCTGCCGCTGGAACTTCCCGAAGTAGACAAGTTCCTTCCGACAGAAAGAGGCGAGCCGCCGTTGGGGCATGCAGCTAAGTGGGCGTGGGATGTAGAAGGGCGAAGTGGTGGAGAACTCAAAGATTGACAATGTGAATGTGTTCCCGCTCGAACTGAATACCATGCCGGGCTTTGCCGGATCAAGCGCTTATTATCTGCGCTACATGGATCCGCACAACAGCAGGCGCTGGTTTCTGAAAAGGCTGACCGCTATTGGCAGAACGTGGATTTGTATGTCGGCGGAACAGAACATGCGACGGGACATCTGATTTATTCCCGTTTCTGGAACAAGTTCTTGTATGATTTGGGTGTAAGTGTCAAGGAAGAGCCCTTCCAGAAACTTGTGAACCAGGGCATGATTCAGGGACGAAGCAATTTTGTTTACCGCATCAAGGATACCAATACTTTTGTTTCGCTGGGACTGAAAGATCAGTATGATGTGACTCCGCTGCACGTGGATGTAAACATTGTATCGAACGACGTTCTTGACATTGAAGCCTTCAAAAACTGGCGTCCGGAATACAATACGGCGGAATTCATCCTGGAAGACGGAAAATACATCTGCGGATGGGCCGTTGAGAAGATGAGCAAATCAATGTATAATGTCGTGAATCCGGATATGATTGTAGAAAGATACGGTGCCGATACGTTGCGCATGTATGAAATGTTCCTGGGTCCGGTAGAGCAGTCCAAACCGTGGGATACGAACGGTATCGACGGTGTTCACCGCTTCCTGAAGAAGCTTTGGAACATGTTCTACGACCGTCAGGGCAATTTCATGCCGGCAGAGGGAGAGGCTTCCAAAGAAGAACTGAAATCACTTCATAAGCTGATCAAGAAGGTGACAGGCAGACATTGAGGTCTTCTCTTACAATACGTCAGTCAGTGCCTTTATGATCTGTGTGAACGAACTGACTTCACTGAAATGCCGCAACAAAGCCGTGTTGAGCGACTTGATTGTGCTTCTGGCTCCGTTTGCTCCTCATCTTGCGGAAGAGTTATGGGAAGCGCTCGGACACGACACAACCGTGTGTGACGCAACGTGGCCGCTGTGCAATGAAGAATATCTGAAGGAAGATACTGTGAAATATACGGTATCGTTCAACGGAAAGGCACGTTTCACGATGGAGTTCCCGGCAGATGCCGACAACGATACAATCCAGGCTGCAGTTATGGCCGAAGAACAGTCGCAGAAGTGGATTGACGGCAAGACACTGAAGAAGGTGATTATCGTGCCGAAGAAGATTATAAACATCGTATTGTAATTTTTTCATTCACCGCAGAGGGCGCAGAGGGACACAGAGAAGGGTGACTGATCTTTGTGCTCTTTGTGCCCTCTGCGGTGATTTTTTTATATCGGTTTTTATGGAATCATCATTGTTAATCAAGAAATTGGGCCGTGAGTCGAAAGACTATCTGGCCATTACGTTCGGTCTGATCTGCTATTCGCTTGGTTGGGCGGCTTTCCTTCTGCCTTATCAGATTACTACCGGGGGAGTGACAGGTATTGCAGCTATCATCTATTATGCCACAGGGATAGAGATCCAGATTTCTTATTTCATCATCAACGCCGTCTTTCTGGGATTTGCCTTGAAGATTCTGGGCCCGAGATTCAGCGTGAAGACTGTGTATGCCATCTTTATGCTGACTTTTCTGCTTTGGTTTTTCCAGATGCTGCTGAAGGACGAAAACGGACATTTGCCGCAACTGCTCGGCCCGAATCAGGACTTCATGGCCTGTGTTATCGGGGCAGGTCTTTTGGGGTTCGGCATAGGCATCGTGTTCTGCAACAACGGTAGCACGGGCGGAACGGATATCATCGCATGGATTATCAACAAGTATAAGGACGTGACGCTGTGCCGGATGATGATGTACTGTGACATTGTCATCATTTCTTCCTGCTATTTCATTTTTCATGACTGGCGGAGGGTGCTTTTTGGCTTCTGCGTGCTGTTTATCATGAGCATTGTGATCGACTACGTCATCAACAGTGCCCGCCAGTCGGTGCAGTTCCTGATCTTTTCGCGCAAATACGAAGAAATCGCTGAAGGAATAGCCACGAAGATTGACCGCGGCGTGACGCTGCTCGACGGGAAAGGATGGTACAGCAAGCAGGAGATCAAGGTTGTTGTCGTGCTGGCCAAGAAGAGTGAGTCGATAGATATTTTCCGTCTGGTGAAGGATATAGACCCGAATGCTTTCGTTTCCCAGAGCAACGTGGTGGGCGTGTACGGCGAAGGGTTTGACAAGCTGAAAGTGAAATAGGGGAGTGTGCCGTGAGCGGAGAGGCTCTTATACGAGTGTCCTATCCTCACGGACCGGACACAGGCAATGTATATGATAATGAAAAGAAAAGTGTGTCCCTAGCTGTTTCCTCCGCCTAAGGCATGATAGAGGCTGATGACGCTTTGTATCTCATCGTAGCGGTCGGCTATCAGTGTCAGGCGGGCTGACAGCAGCGACTGGCGCGCGGTAAGAACTTCCAGGAAGTTTGTTGTTCCGTGTTCCATCAAGAGCTGCGTGTCGTGTACCGTGTTTTGCAGGTGTTTAACCTGTTCGTCGTTCAGGCGTATCCGTTCGCGGGCCGTCTGCCATTGCGACAGGGCGTTGTTCACTTCTTCGCCGGCATCAAGCAGCGACTGCCGGAAGCTGAGCAAGGCTTCTTCTTGCTGAGCCTTTGCTATTTTCAGGTTAGCAATGTTTTCTCCGCGGTTGAAAAGAGGCTGTATCAATGATCCGATGGCCTGCAGAAGCCATCCGCCCGGATTGGTTATGGTTGTCCCTCCATTGTTTGTCCATCCTGCCGCACCGTTTAGCATGATGCTCGGATAGAAGGCCGCCCGTGCGCTGTTGGTTGTATAGAATGCCTGTTTTAATGCGGCTTCAGCCTGCCGGATGTCCGGACGGTTTGCGAGCAGGTCGAGCGGAACTCCCGTGCTGAGGTTTTGCGGAAACGACTGGCGGCTGAGGCTTCCCCGTTCGATATGCCTTGCTGTTTGTCCCAAGAGGGAAGACAGCGAGTTTTCCGTTTCTTTTATGCTTTGCTGAAGGCTGAGCAGCGAGGCGGTTGCATCGGCGCGGCTGGCTTCTGCCTGACTTACGGTCGAGCGGTCGGCCTGTCCGGCTTTCATCAAGGAATAGAGCGTTTGCACGTATTCCTTCCAGTTTTCCACGGTTTCGGCAGTGACATTTGCTTGTTCGTCAAGCATCAGGAGTGTATAGTAGCTTTCGGCTACGGTGGCGATGAGCTGTGTTTGTACGGCTTGCCGGTAGGCATCGCTTTCTTCCAGTGCAGCGCGTGCGTTTCGCTTTGCGTTTGTCAGTTTGCCGAAAAGGTCGGCTTCCCAGCTTGCCGATGCTCCCAGCGTATAGGTTTTGGCCGGTTTGCTTCCCTCAAAACTGCTCAGGCTTCCTTCCGGATCAAGTTGCAAGGAAGGGAGATAGGCGAGTTTGGAAGACATCAGCGAAGCTTGTGCTTCCTTGACTTTCAGGCGGGCTATGCGGAGATCCGTATTCGTCCGGAGTGCCTGGCTTATCAGATCCTGCAGTTGAGGGTCGGCAAAGAGTTCTTTCCATGAGAGTTCTGCCAGCGACGAAGCGGTGTCGGCAGCCAGTTCTTCACGGAACAGGCTGTCGGTTGTGGCTGTAAGATCGGGTTGCTTGTATTTGTTGTAGATGCCGCATCCTTCAAGCAGGCATGTGGCAAATAGGGCAAACAATATCTTTTTCATATGCTTGGTCATTTTTGTCCGGATTTTCTGCTTTTGCCGGTGTTTATTGCTTATTTGTATGATGGTCAATGTCTTCTTTATATATACGTTTGGGCATCAGCCGTTCCTGCATTGCCTGGAACACGATGAAGAGGGCCGGAACGGTGAAGAGCAGGGCGATGGTTCCTATAATCACGCCGCCCACCACGCCTGTGCCGAGCGAGATGTTGCCGTTGGCCCCTGCTCCTGACGCGAATACCAGGGGAAGCATGCCGATAGCCATGCAGAGCACGGTCATCAGAATCGGACGCAGGCGGACGGATGCGGCAGAAACGGCAGCTTGGGCGAGGCTCATTCCCTGGCGGCGGCGTTCGGCGGTGTATTCGGTTACCAGAATCGCAGTCTTGGCCAGCAGTCCGATAAGCATGATCAGTCCCGTCTGCATGTAAATGTTGTTTTCCAGTCCGCACAGATTGCTCAGGGCGAAGCTGCCCAACAATCCGAAAGGTACGCTGAGCATTACCGCCAGTGGGACGAACAGGCTTTCATAGAGAGCGCAGAGAATGAGGTAGACGAATACAATGCAAATGGCAAACACGATGACCGTGTTCGAGCTGCTTCCTGCTTCTTCGCGGGTGATACCTCCGTACTCGTAGCCGTAGCCCACGGGCAATGTGCTCTGCGCCACCTCTTCTACAGCCTTTATGACATCGCCCGAACTGTATCCGTCGTTCATCATGGCATTGATCTGGATGCTGTTGTAGAGGTTGAAGCGGGTCAGCGTTTCCGGCCCGTATGTCTTGGTAAGGGTGACGAATTGTCCGATGGGAGCCATTTCTCCGGCATCTGTGCGTACGAACATGTTGTCAAGCGCACCGGTGTTCAGACGGAAGTCTTTGCCGGCCTGCACATAAACGCGGTAGAGCTTGGAGAACCGGTTGAAGTTGGACGAATAGCTTCCTCCTATGTATCCGGACATGACGTCCAGCACGTCGGTGGGTGATACGCCCATCCGTTTGCATCGCGCGGCATCCACCTCCACACGGTATTGCGGATAGTTTATGTCAAAGGTAGAATAGGCTGTCTGTATTTCGGGGCGTTTGTTCAGTGCCGCGATGAACTTGTCTGTATATTCCTTCAGTGTCGAGATGTCGCCTCCTGCGCGGTCCTGCACATAGAGCTCCACGCCGCTTCCTGTGCTGTATCCCATGATGGTGGGTTGTGCGAAGGCGAAGAGCTTGGCACTGTGTATATTGGCCGTACGGCGGTATATTTCTCCGATGACAGCAGTGATGTAGTCTTCTTCCTTTTGCCGTTCTTCCCAGTTCTTCAGTTTGATGATGAGCATTCCGCCGCTGGCAACTTGTCCGCCCAGCATGCTGTATCCGGCTACGTTGGAGTAGCGCATGATTTGCGGTATGTCTTTGATGCTGGCTTCCACTTCGGCCATGGCCTTGATGGTTTGTGAAAGGCTGCTTCCGGGAGGCGTGGTGACGTTGACGAATACAGTGCCCATGTCTTCGTCGGGCACAAGTCCTGTTTTAGTGGACTTCATCAGTACGGCAAGCAGGACGATGGATGCCGCAACACCGGCTTCCGATCAGCCACTTGCGGCGGAAGAACCATTTCACCCCACTTTTATAACGTAGCAGGAGGCGGTTGAACGAAGCCTCGAACGCCTGATGGAAACGCGAAGAAAAGCTTAGCTTCTGGCCGGTGGATGCATCGGTGTGCGGCGTCATGATCAGTGCGCAGAGTGCAGGACAGAGTGTCAGCGCATTGATGGCGGATATGCCTACCGCCACTGCCATTGTCAGTCCGAACTGCATATAGAACGTTCCGCTGGTTCCTCCCATAAACGAGGTGGGTACAAACACAGCCATAAATACCAGCGAAGTGGTGACGATGGCCGTGGCGATGCCGTCCATTGCCCGTGTTGTGGCCTGATAGGGCGAGCGGATTCCTTCATCGAACTGCGCCTGCACCGCTTCTACCACTACAATGGCGTCGTCTACCACCGTACCGATGACCAGCACGAGAGCGAACAATGTCAGCAGGTTCAGTGAAAATCCGGCTACATAGAGGAATGCAAAGGTTCCTACCAGCGATACGATGACCGATATGGCAGGAATGACGGTCGACCGTATGCTTTGCAGAAAGACGTAAACCACGAGAATGACGAGAATGATTGCTTCGACCAATGTTTTCACAACCTCGTGGATGGAAGCGTCGAGAAACTCTTTTGTGCTCATCAGGTCCGCCAGCACCAGTCCTTTGGGAAGTTCTTTGTTCACTTCTTCCATCAGTTTGTCTATTTCGCTGATAATTTCGTTTGCGTTCGAGCCGGCTGTTTGTGAGATCATAGCCGTGGCTCCCGGGTGTCCGTTTACCTCACTGTTGTGCGAATAGCTTTGCGTGCCCAGTTCAATGGTAGCGATGTCTTTCAGGCGCAGCACTTCTCCGCCTTCCAGGGAGGTGATGACCAGATTTCCGAATTCTTCGGGTTTCTCATAGCGTCCGCGGTATTTTAAAGTGTACTGGAATGTGTTGTCCGAGTCCTCGCCTAACGTACCGGTGGCAGTTTCTATGTTTTGCTCGTCAAGAACGGCGGTAATGTCTGCAGGGACCAGTCCGTATTGCGCCATCTTTTGCGGATTGAGCCAGATGCGCATGGCATAGTCGTCCCCCATCACGTTTACGTTTCCCACGCCGCTGATGCGTGACAGCCGCGGCTCGATGTTTATCTTGAAATAATTGTTGATGAATGTTTGGTCGTAGCTGTCGTCGGGCGAATAGAGTGCGATGATTTTCAGCATGCTGTTCTGCCGCTTTTCTACGGTGACTCCGATTTGGGTCACTTCGGCCGGCAGCAGTCCCTCGGCCTCGCTCACGCGGTTTTTTGTATTGATAGTCGCCATATCCGGGTCGGTGCCTTGCTTGAAATAGACGGTAATGTCGCCTGCACCGGTATTGGTGGAAGTGGATGTCATATAGATCATGTCTTCTACGCCATTGATGGCCTCTTCCAGCGGTACGACAACCGATTTCTGTACGGTTTCGGCATTGGCTCCCGTATAAGTGGTCGATACCATGACAGTAGGCGGTGCTATGTCAGGATATTGTTCCATCGGAAGGTTGCTTAGTCCGATAAGTCCTACCAGCAGGATCAACACCGATATTACGCCTGCCAGGATGGGACGGTTTATAAAGGTCTGTAATTTCATAATGCTTTAGTTGATATTGTTTGTTGTAAGAATAGTCCAATCATACTTGTTTGTCGTTTTTGCTTTCATGGCTCTTTCAGGTCTTTTCGTGTCCGCTTTCAATCAGTGTCCCCTCTTGCAGCAGGCCTGCTCCTTCGGCCACGATCACGTCACCGGCCTTCAGTCCTTGCTCTATAATGTATTCTTTTCCGTTGTCAACCGGAAAGACGGTTACGGGAGTGGATGTCGCTTTGCCGTCTGTCACGCGATAGACAAAGATTTTGTCCTGTATTTCGTAGGTAGCCTCTTGCGGTACGACAAGCACATTGTCCATCTGATACGGAAAGACCACCGTTCCGCTTCCTCCGTTGCGCAGCATCCGTTCGGGGTTGGGAAAGGTGGCCCGCAGGCTGACGCTTCCCGTTCCGGTATCGATTGTGCCGCTCATTGCATCTATTTTCCCTTTGTGCGCATACATCAGTCCGTCGCTCAGCCGTAATTCTACTTCAGGCATCTGCTTCATGGCTTCTTCCAGCGTTCCGTTTTCTCGTATCAGCGACAATACCTGATTCTCGGTCATCGAGAAGTAAACATACATTTCCCCGTCGTCCGAAACCGTGGCAAGCGGTGTGGTTATGGAAGCATCGACCAGTGCGCCGACACGGTATGGAATCATGCTTGCCACTCCGTTGACCGGACTTTTCACTTCTGTGTACGAGAGGTCATTCCGCGCGCTGATTTCGGCTGCTTGTGCCTGCTCCAGCGCGGCTTCCGCCTCAAGCAGCTGGTTGCGTGCCGTTTGCAGGTCAAAAGCCGATACGACATGCTCGTTGAACAGCTCTTCTTTGCTGCTTGCAGTCATCCGTGCAGTTGCCACAGCAGCCTCTGCGCTTTTTACGTTGGCCACAGCCGTCTGCAAGGCAGCTTTGTATGGCACCTGGTCGATGATGAAGAGTGTTTGTCCTTTAGTGACTTTTGCTCCTTCTTCGATGCATACTTCTGTTATCGTGCCGCTGACTTGCGGCCGTATTTCCACGCATTGCCTTCCGGTGATGACCGCAGTATAGTTTTGGTTGAGCGTGCGGCTTTCGGCGGTCATGGTCATCGTGTTGTATCTGCCCGTTTCGGCAGTATGCGGTGTGTTGCTGCAGGATGTTGCCAGCAGCAGACATCCGATTTCTGTGTATAAAAACAACTTCTTCATTTCTTTAATTTGATTTTGTTTTTAAGTTAATTCTGACAGCAAAAGTAGGAAGTGCGCTTCTCAGAGTTCGGGTTTCATTCCGTTTTTTGTTGGTTTGAATTTGCTGCTTAATGTTTTTAAACGCTAGTTGCAGAATGTTTTGATTTTTGCAGGCAGGATGGAACGCAAAGAGGCGTATGGCAGAAAAATTGTCAGAATCCGAAAAGAAATAGTTTCAAACCGATGATTATATCTTTTTTCAGTTTACAAACTATAAAACATTGAAAATGATTTCTGCCGTTGGACCGATCTGTCTATTTTTATGGGCAAAATGTCAGATAAGCATGAAATGTAAAGTTTTTTCAGAGTGGATTTCGCCTGAGGCCGTGACTAACGGACAGGTGACAGAGAAGGCCTCCAACAGCAGGATGAGCATACTGGAACTTTCAGGCGAGCATGTGTTTCTTTTGGGGGCGTGTCGGAGAAATCGTGTGAAACTTCTTTGCTGCTCATGGAGGGGGAGATTAGCTTTTCGATACGCGGAGAACGCGTTGCGGTTCTTGCTCCGGCGTACATCGATTTTATCCTTGTCAGCAACAGGTGGAGCGACATAAAGACGAATGCAGCATTTAAAGGCCGCCTGATTCTGTCAGACAAGATTTTCTTTAAGAAAACGATAGACAATATCCGCTTTAATTTTTCGGAAGTCATCTATTGGTGTGCGCAAAAGCCTTTTGTTTCGTTCGGCGACGAGGAGAGCAAGCGCATGATTTTGCTTACAGATCTGCTGATTGACATCATCAATAAGCCGGACCATCATTTCTGCGAGGAAATTCAGAAAGACTTCTTGCAGACCTTGCTGTTGGATTTGTGGAACATCGTTTTCAAGCTATACAAGACAGGTTCTGGCAGCGAAAGGTATGTGTGGGCCGATATGCTCGGCCGTTTTCTCCATCTGGTGCGGACTCATTGCCGTGAACACCATGAGGTGAAATGGTATGCCGAGTAGCTTTGTGTTTCGCCGGATGTGCTTTCGACCAGGTTGCGCAAATTCTACGGGAAGAACGCCAGCCAACTGATTGAGGAAGAGCTGCTGCTGGATGCCAAAGGCTGTCTGCTCGACCCGGAAAAGTCGGTTCAGGATGTGGCGGAGCTTCTCAATTTTTCCGACCAGTCTGCTTTCTGCAAATTTTTTAGACGGTGCTGCGGAGTTTCTCCCGGTGCGTACAGAAAAAATGAATGCATCGAGAAAGAGTGACGTATCCTTATTGCTCTGCAGACTCCGATTCTTTTGTGTATTCTTCGATGCGGAACTGGTTGACGGTTATGTTGATCGAGTCGTAGTTTGTGCGGTATACGACGGTGCGGATAGCCATGCCATCGTTCGCCTCAAGAATATACTCGTTGGCATAATTGCTGTTCATGCGGTACCACATGCCGTTCTGGCCGTATAGAAAGCGGACTACATTCTTTTCCGATTCATAGTCCCAGCTGATTCTGTATGTCATTGTTTCTCCTTTGTTGAACGAAAAAGTGCAGGACTGCTCGTCATAGTCGATGTAGTCGAGATCCGTGACCTCTTCTTTGTAGAAGTTCAATACAGCTGCGCTTCCGAGCGAGTCGTATGCCATCTGGATGTAGTTTTCCGGCACGCAGAGGTATCTGAACGTTTCTCCCAGGTGGATTTTCGGAAGTGGAGTGTATTCGCCTGTTTCGTATTTGTCGCAAGCCTGGGCGATGAAGGGAAGCAATATGGTGAATGCGATTCTTTTAAGTCCCGTTCTATTCATCACGAACCGGACGGGCATATATGATAATGAAAAGATGTTTTGATGCAGAAATATAGTTGTCATGGCTTCTGTCGTAGTTTGTATAAGTTGAAGCAGAGTCTGGAGCATGGTCAGTGGATGCTGATTGTTCCGTCTTCTGCTGTATCCGTATTGTTTTCTGTTTCTTCTTCCTGGTTCTCTTCAGCAATGTAGTAATCTCCTTCTGTGACATACGTTCGTTCTTTGCCGTGTCGGTCATACCATGGATATTCCACAATCACATGCGTCTTCTCCTTTGTTGCGAGTGTGTCGATGTGGAACGAAGCCGTGGCCCTGCCTGTACGGGTTTTTAGGGTATCCCCGTATGCATTGTGGCGCAGACTGAACCGGAGGGTGTCGTTTGTGCTCAGCGTGTCGTTGTAGACAAGATTCAGCAGGTGAGAGATGCCTGATGAAGGATTGTAGTACATTTCAGCCTGCAGGTTCAGACATTCTCCTCCGAACCATGCCCTGAGGATATTGAAGGCATCGTGTCCCAAGGTGTCGGTATCGGAAGGCATGGTGATATAGCTTTTTTCCAAGAGCTGGTGGTATTTGTTCACTTTCACCAGATACCGTGTTTCGCTTTCCCTGTCCAGTATTTCTCCGCTGATGAACACCCTTTTTCCTTCTTCAAGTTCGTGTTCGACCGACGTTTCGTCTATGATAAGCGTATTTCCCTTGTCGGTCAGGATTTTGCCGTCTTTTACCGTACCCATGCTTATGCATCCGGTGCTGTGCGCCGGATAGTAGATTTTCCGGCAGTTGTCGTCGTCATCGCAGGCGGCCAGTCCGGAAAATGCCCATATAAGCGCGACGACATGTTTCCAAGAAATCAGATTCGTTTTCATAACCTCATTGTTTTGTGTTGTACAATTTTTCTGGAACTTGTCTTCGTAGCAATGGTTTTCTTTATGGTGCAAAGAAAAGCAATGCCGGCGGAAATTTGTTTGTCTGAAAGCCGAATAGATTTGTCTGAATCCGATGGGAAAGAAGAAAAAGCTCCGGCATATTCTTCAAACGGCGATGTGGTTTATACAAACGACACTGTGGTTTATACATTCAACATCGTGGTTTATACAAACCACATTGTTGCCTGAAGTTTTAATCCCGGAATTTTATGGCTTCCGCCATGCCGTTTCCGGAAATTATCCGTACCTTTATCCCGATTAAAAACGGTTGACGATATGAAGAAGAAACTGGTCTTTGCAACGAACAATGCGCACAAGCTGGACGAGGTGCGTCAGATATTGGGTGAAAAGGTAGAAGTGCTGAGTCTGAATGATATCAACTGCCATGCAGATATTCCGGAAACCGCCGATACGCTGGAGGGGAATGCGAGGCAGAAAGCGGAATATATCTATAAGAATTATGCGATGGACTGTTTTGCAGATGATACAGGCCTGGAAGTGGAGGCTCTGAACGGCGCACCGGGAGTTTATTCGGCACGCTATGCCGGTGGAGAGGGGCACGATTCTGAGGCGAACATGAAGAAGCTTCTTGCTGAACTGAGCGGGGAAACGAACCGCAAGGCTCAATTCCGCACCGCCATCTGCCTGATTGAAGGCGGCACAGAACATCTCTTTGAAGGCATTGTGAAAGGCCGTATAATCGAAGAAAAACGCGGAGGCTCGGGCTTTGGCTACGATCCGGTGTTCGTGCCCGAAGGCTATGACGAAACTTTTGCCGAAATGGGCAACGAGGAAAAGAATAAGATCAGTCACCGTGCCCGCGCGGTGCAGAAGTTGTGCGAGTATTTAAGATAAGTAAATTGTATACATGAAAACATACATTCTAAGTGTTTTTGATGATTTACAGCGGTTTGGTGATTCGTTAGATGTAAAAGCCGCTTTGTGTAATAAATCATGGCTTGTATTTAATGACCTAGGGGTGAAGGAGGTTTATGTTTTTCAAAAAGACGGAACCTTGTTTGATTCCATCAATGGCAAAGTGACAAAAGGTTCGTGGCAATACATAAAAGCCAATAAAACCTTGCTTATAACTGTAGAAGAAGATGCTTATATGTTTCATCCATTGTTCATGGACGGTACTGTTCTCGTTTTACAAATGGATGGAACAGAAGACTGTTGTTTTATGATAGATGAAAATAATCAGAAGTTTTTTCTTCCTAAAACGGTGGAAGCTTTGTGTCTTTATTTCAAGCAAAACGAATCTGTCGCACCGGATGAAAAATATAACCAATTGTCATCGGATAAGGAATTGCAGGAAGAAAGAATAAGGCAAGACGAAGCAGCCATAGCTGAAATCTTGGAGAAAAATGTAACTTATCAGGCGTTGGTGGCGAGAGGTAGCCGCAATATAAAACTAGCGGGAGCCTTTCTTTTTGCAACATTTATTATTCCTTTAATTTTGAGTTCGTTGTTTGTAGGTGATATAATTTCGCTAATTGCACTTTTCATTGGAGCGGTTTGTTTTGTTTTAGCTGTTGTTTATTGGCGTTATTTCAATCTTGCAGAAGAGAGTGCAAAAAAAATCAGCAAGGAAGTCAGTCAAGAGTATTATAAGAATAATCGTCCTTAATATTAGTTGACTTTGCTGAGAGAGAGCTCTCTCAGAATCCGTTCCACCTTTTCGAAAAAGAGCGAGATGTGCGCTCCGTCCACAAAAGCATGGCTTACGGTCAGTGCGATAGGCATGTAGAGCCGTCCGGCACGGGTGATGGCCTTGCCTGCATTCATCAGCGGATAGTCTAGCGGGTGGCCTACAGACTGCTGGGTGTAGGTGATAGACGTGAAGTAGAGTTTCGGTGTGGCACTCAGCAAGAATACATCAAAATCCCCTTGGGAGGCTATCTGTTTGTCGGTTCCGTAAGGATCGCCGTCTTCCGGAATGGAGGTTACTATCTGTCTGGCTTTCTCATAGAACGTGCAGAAATCCTTGTGATAGGGGATGCGTACCGTATAGAAAGTCTTTCCCGGCACAGCGATGGGGGAGATGACATCTACAGTGTCGTGATAGACCACCTGCCCGTTCTTGTCCCAGCGGTAACGCAGTTCCTTGATTTCGTTTACAGACCGAAGAATGGCATACAGGTAATAAAGGAAAAAGGACTTTCCCTTTGTCTTGGCGGAAGCATACGCTTCGGTGCAGTCCGCTTCGCCGGTAACGGCAATCCATGAGTTGGCGAATCCGCGGAAGAAATTGTAGTTGTCCTTCCGCTCCCACGTATCGATGTCAATGATATGTTTCATGCTTTTCCGAATTTTTGTGCTACTTTATGATAGGTCGGCAGATTGACATGCAGGCGTTCTCCCAGTTCGATCATGTCAAACAGCAAGCCTTGTATTTCTGATTCGTGTCCGCGCGCAATGTCCTTCTGCATGGAGGCCGTGCTGTGCGGGTCGAGCTTGTCGATTACTTTCAGGTTGTATGCGACCGGGTCTTCAGGGAAAGCTATGCCCAGCCTGTGCCCGATTTCGGCGCTTTCGCGCGACAGGCCGACGAAGGTGTCGCGCACTTCTCCCTCGCGCTGTACTTCACCCATCGGAACGTCGTGATATGCGCCCGTACATGCCATGGCTGAGATGAACGCCCACTTGATGAAGGTGTCGCGGTTTATATCGTCGGAAACATCTGCTTTAATGCCGCATCCGCGCAGTTCTCCGGCTATTTCTTCCAGCCGTTTCCGGGCAATCCCCTGTTCGGGGCGTGCTCCGAATACCATGCGGAATATGCTTCCCATCTGGGTGATCTCTCCTTCGCCCGAAACAAAGCCCACGATATAGATGCATCCGTCGAGCACATCCACTGAAGGCACGAGCCGTCCGATACGCGGACCTGTGCCGTATACGTTGAGGATAGGAATCACCAGTGTGCCGGGAGCTGAGGCACGTTCCAGCACATCCTTGATTGAATCGATGGAATATCCTTTTACGCACACGAAGATCACGTCTGCTTTCCCTTCGAACTCTTCAGATGTGCAAGCTGTGACCGGGAGATAATGCTCTCCTTTCAGGTCTGACTTCAGGTGAAGTCCGTTGCGGCGTATGGCTTCAAGGTGTCTGCCTCGTGCGATGCAGGTTACATCTTTGCCTGCCAGGGCCAGGAATCCGGCTATGGAACCTCCCACGCCCCCTGTTCCTACTATCAAATATTTCATGCGAATGAGTTTTTATGTTCTTGTGTCTGCAAACTTATAGATAAACTGAAAAACAAGCAAACCTGAAGGCTTAAAAACATATTTGAATCCGATGGGGTTTGCGTGGTTTGGCTTCTGATTGCATGGAATTCCTGCCGGATAAGGATTGTTGTTAATGAAAGATGTTTGTATCGGAGTACACAGGTCTGTTATTCGTGTACTCCGAGGCGGTCCTTATACGTTGAAGCGGAAGTGCATGATGTCGCCGTCCTGCACTACGTAGTCTTTGCCTTCCACGTTCAGCTTGCCGGCTTCCCGTACGGCAGCTTCGCTTCCATAATGGAGATAGTCGTCATATTTGATGACCTCAGCGCGGATGAATCCTTTCTCAAAGTCTGTGTGGATAACGCCTGCACATTGCGGAGCCTTCCAGCCTTTGTGGTATGTCCATGCCTTGACTTCCATTTCGCCTGCGGTGAAGAATGTTTCCAGGTTCAGCAGCTTGTAGGCCGACTTGATGAGGCGGTTTACTCCGGATTCTTCGAGTCCCACTTCTTGCAGGAACATCTGGCGGTCCTCGTAGGTTTCCAGTTCGGCGATGTCTGCTTCTGTTTTGGCGGCAACGATCAGTATCTGTGCGTTTTCATCCTTTACGGCTTCGCGCACCTGCTCTACGTATTTGTTTCCCGTAACGGCGCTTCCTTCGTCAACGTTGCATACATACATCACCGGTTTCGAGGTCAGCAGGAAGAGGTCGTGTGCAATCTTCTGCTCGTCTTTCGATTCAAACTGCACGGTGCGTGCGGATTTGCCTTGCTCCAGCGCCTCCTTATAGCGCACCAGCACTTCATAAGTCTGCTTGGCAACTTTATCTCCTCCGGTTTGCGCCTGTTTCTGTACGCGCTGGATGCGGCTTTCGATGGTTTCAAGGTCTTTCAGCTGAAGCTCTGTATCGATAATTTCTTTGTCGCGTACGGGGTTGACCGTACCGTCTACATGCGTTACGTTTTCATCGTCGAAACAACGCAGCACATGAATGATTGCGTCGGTTTCGCGGATGTTGGCCAGAAACTTGTTTCCGAGTCCCTCGCCCTTGCTTGCTCCTTTCACAAGTCCGGCGATGTCGACTATTTCTACCGTTGTAGGGACAATGCGGCCCGGATGTACCAGTTCGGCAAGTTTGTTCAACCGTTCGTCGGGAACTGTAATCACTCCCACGTTCGGTTCGATGGTGCAGAAAGGAAAATTGGCCGCTTGGGCCTTTGCGTTTGATAAGCAGTTGAAAAGCGTAGATTTGCCCACATTCGGCAAACCGACGATACCACATTGTAATGCCATAAAGTTTATTTTGTTTTTAATATTATCCGTTGATATTCAAACGATGTGCAAAGGTACTTAATTTTTATCATATATTTGTGCGTGCAGAAATTGTAATTGCATGGTGGCAGACTTTTCCGCTCATCTGCTTTCAGTTTATAAGTGAAACCGGTGCTTTTGTGCGGTTAACTTTAGAAATCCGGGCGCAGAGAACAATAAAAAAGAGGCACTTCCTCACGAGGTGCCTCTTTCAAAAGATGAGAGAGTTTATGAATTTTGTTTTCTGCTATCAGGTGGTTTATTTATCCATTGTAACGGTCATTTCCGGAATCAGAATGAAATCTTTCTTTTTGTTGTTCCATTTATAGTATTCCGTTGTAACGCTCTTGTCATCATAAATATAACGGATGCACAGGTCATTCTCCCAGCGGTTTCTTCCACTGTTCCATCTTTGTGACATGTTTTCAGTCATTTGGTTGTTCGCGTCATATTTATAGTTATACTTCATATAGTTGGTCAGCATGCGCTTCCAGCCAATTCTTTCCCCAACCGCAGTCTGCGCGTAAAGGTACTTGCATACGGTAGGCAGTTTCCATCTCTTCAATCACGATCTGCTTTACTTTTTCCTTTTCTTCGGGTAGAACGCTGAAATTTAACTCATCATGTACCTGAAGTATCATTTTGGACTTTATATTTTCAGATTGAAAGCGCTGATATATGCGTACCATAGCTACCTTGATAATATCGGCTGCACTTCCTTGGATAGGAGCATTGATGGCATTCCGTTCGGCATATCCGCGCACAACCGAATTTCTGGAATTGATATCCGGAAGATATCGTTTACGGCCGAATATGGTTTCAATATATCCTTGCCCGCGGGCAAGGTCGATGCTTTTGTCCATATATTCCTTTATTTGGGGATAAGTTTCGAAGTAGCCGTCTATTAGTTCTTTTGCCTCTTTGCGGTCTACATTCATACGTTCTGCCAGTCCGAATACGCTGATGCCGTAGATGATACCGAAATTAGCTGTTTTTGCTTTACTGCGTTGTTCGCGGGTAACTTTGTCTATACTTATCTTATATACTTTTGCTGCGGTGGCGGCATGAATGTCATCTCCTTCCTTGAAAGCCTCTATCATATTGGCATCTCCGCTAAGGTGTGCCATAATGCGTAGCTCAATCTGTGAATAGTCGGCGGAGAAAAATTCGCAACCATCATCGGGAATGAAGGCCTTACGGATTTCCTTGCCGTCTTCGTTGCGGACGGGGATGTTCTGAAGGTTCGGGTTGCTGGAACTGAGTCGGCCGGTAGCAGTGACCGTTTGATTGAACGAAGTATGAATTTTACCTGTTTCTTTATTAATCAATAGGGGCAGAGCATCAATATAAGTACCGAGAAGCTTCTTCAGACCGCGGTGTTCCAATATCTTGCCTACTATTTCGTGTTTTCCTCGCAGACTTTCCAATACTTCTTCACTGGTGACATATTGTCCGGTTTTGGTTTTCTTGGCCTTCTCCACGATGCGCAGTTTGTCAAAAAGCACTTCACCTACCTGTTTGGGTGAAGCTATGTTGAAATCCGTACCTGCCAGTTGGTGCACTTCTTCTTCTATTTGGTTCATGCGGGCGGTGAAATGTTCCGAGGTCTGTTTTAAGGCTTCAGTGTCTACACGTACACCGTTGCGTTCCATATAAGCAAGTACGGGTACCAGGGGCATTTCTATTTCGTAGAAGAGTTTTTCCGCATCGTTGGTTTTCAATTCCTGTTCCAAGATGTTTTTCAATTTCAGTGTGACATCAGCATCCTCGCATGCGTACTTATAGATAGCTTCGGGGGAGAGGTCGCGCATATTCTTTTGACCTTTGCCTTTAGGACCAATCAGTTCTTCGATGTGGATAGTCTGATAATGCAGGTAGATTTCGGCAAGGTAGTCCATGTTGTGACGCAATTCCGGTTGTAGTACATAATGTGCCACCATGGTATCGAACAGGGGACCGCGCACTTCGGTTCCGTAGTTGCCCAGTACCAGCATATCGTATTTTATATTTTGCCCTACTTTCAATACTCCTTCTTTTTCGAAAGCCGGCCGGAACTCATTAACTATTTTTTGCGCTTCAGCCCGATCGGCAGGTACAGGAACATAAAATGCTTGATTTTCGGCATAGCTGAAGCTCATTCCCACGAGTTCTGCGGTGATGGGATCGGTTCCTGTTGTTTCTGTGTCTAGACTGAAAATTTCTTTTGTAAGTAAGTTTTGTAATAATTCAGTTCTTTTCTCTTCTGTATCAACGAGTTGATAGTCGTATTTTAAATTATCTAAACATGCTAGATTCGAATATTTCTCACTTTCCGTCCCTCCGTCGGTAAATTCTGCAAAGAGATTGCCTTGAGGAGAAGATGGGGAAGCGGGTGATTCACCGTTCGAAGCTGGTTCGCCGAAAAGGGAGAGTTGTCCCGAACCGTTCGGCGTATTTCCCTGCCGGGCGCTTCCTCCCGGTGTACGGTTTCGTCCTTGCGGGTCGTTTCCGGTCGCATCGGGGTATGTTCCGGCGAAGGCGGATTTCTTATCTCGGTTGAAAACGCGGTCGATGAGGGTACGGAACTCCATCTCTTCAAAAATCTTCCGTAGTTCCTCTTCATTCGGTTCTTCTCTTTTCAGTTCGTCCATGTTCAAAGCGATGGGGACATCAATCTTGATAGTTGCCAGAAACTTGGAGAATTCAATCATTTTCCGGTTAGTTTCCACTTTGGTCTTCAAGGCTCCTTTCAGTTCGGCAGAGTGGGAGAGGAGGTTCTCGATGCTGCCATATTGCGCGATTAACTTTTGTGCTGTTTTCTCGCCCACGCCCGGACAACCGGGAATGTTGTCGGAACTATCGCCCATCAGTCCCAGCATATCAATGACTTGTGCGGGTGACTGGATATCGAACTTTGCCTTTACCTCTTCTATTCCCATCACTTCAAAACCGCCTGTATGCTTGGGACGGTACATGAAAACATTTCCGCCCACCAGTTGGCCATAGTCTTTGTCCGGTGTCATCATATAAGTAGTGATCCCCCGTTTGCCGGCTTCGGTGGCCAGTGTACCGATCACGTCGTCGGCCTCGTATCCCGGTACTTCCAGAATAGGAATACGGTAGGCCCGTATAATATCCTTTATAATGGGTACGGACAAACGGATTACTTCGGGTGTTTCTTCACGTTGTGCCTTATACTGTTCATAGGCTTCGTGCCGGAAGGTGGGACCGGCGGGATCAAATGCCACACCGATGTGCGTAGGATTTTCTTTCTTCAAGACTTCTTCCAGTGTATTGACAAATCCCAGTACGGCTGAAGTGTTGAAACCCTTGGAGTTAATACGCGGGCTTTTGATGAAAGCGTAATACGCACGGTATATTAATGCATAAGCATCTAATAGAAAAAGTTTGTCCATTCTTAAAAATCTTTAGTTTTTTCATTGTAAAAGTACAAAAAAATACCGTATTCCGTCTTTTATTACTACTTTTGTGCACAAATTAACCTGCATGGACAAATTACAGCAAATCAAATTGCCTATTGACAAGGAGTTTGAGGAATTTAGAAGGTTGTTTGACTCTTCGCTCCAAAGTTCCAATTCTTTACTTAGTGAGGTGTTATCCTATATTAAGCAGAGAAATGGCAAGATGATGCGTCCCATATTGGCGTTGTTGATTGCTAAATTATTCGGTGAAATCAATGATTCTACGCTTCATGCGGCTCTTTCATTGGAGTTGCTCCATACGGCCAGCCTGGTGCACGATGATGTGGTGGATGAGAGTGACAAGCGCCGTGGGCAGTCTTCGGTAAATGCTATCTATAATAATAAGGTGTCGGTTCTGGTAGGCGACTATATGCTGGCAACCAGCCTGAAGCATTCTGCCATGACCCGCGAGATTACAATTGTAGATTTGGTGGCTTGTTTGGGACAGAACTTATCTGAAGGCGAGATTATTCAATTGGCGAATATTAATGCTTCTGAGTTCTCGGAAGAAGTTATTATGATGTCATTCGTAAAAAGACGGCTGCATTGTTTACTGCCAGTGCGGAAGCGGGGGCTATTTCGGTGCATGCATCCGATGAAATGGTGAAAAATGCTCGTCTGTTTGGCGAAATGATTGGTATTGCTTTCCAGATAAAGGATGATATCTTTGACTATTATTCTTCTGATGAGATAGGTAAACCTACCGGAAACGATATGCGTGAAGGGAAGCTGACATTGCCGGCTTTGTATGTGTTGAATATGTTTGATGATGAGGAGATGAACTGGCGCTACGTATCCGGGCATTAGACGCTTCGGATGAAGATATTGCCCGTTTCATCGAATATACTAAGGTGAAGGAGGGATAGAGATATGCCAGGCAGGCAATGGTGGATTATCGTAATAAAGCGTTGGCTTTACTTCCACAATCAGCCGGTCAAGCTGTAAAAGATGCTTTGACTGCTTATATTGATTATGTGATTGAAAGAGATAAAAGTACGATTGTTGAAGATAGTAAAAAAGTTCGGGCGTAGTCCTTTATACAATAAGGATCACGCCTCGAACTTTTTGAGGTACGCCGTTTCTTTGGTAGAAGGTTTACCTTTAAAATAACCGGAATAGATAAGGCTCATTCCGGTCACTTTAAATGTGGTTGTTATTTAAATAGTGAAACAGTTCTTTGTTTAGAAGAACTTGGTTTCTTGACCTACAATTTCTGAGAGAAGCAGATTGGCCAAGCGGCTTGTTCCTAAGCGGAATAACTCGTTTGTCAGCCATTCTTCACCTAACACTTCTTTTACAATGGTATAGTAAACCAAAGCATCGTGTACGGTATTAATTCCTCCGGCGGGTTTGAATCCTACTTTGCGGCCTGTTGTCATATAGTATTCTTTGATAGCCTCGCACATCACCAAGGCAGCTTCAGGAGTAGCGGCGGGGTTTTCCTTTCCGGTAGAGGTTTTGATGAAATCGGCTCCGGAATACATCGATAGAATGGACGCTTTTTTGATGTTGGATGCGCTTCCCAGTGCTCCGGTTTCCAAGATCACTTTCAGGTGATGCTCACCACATACAGCTTTTAATTCTTCTATTTCATCACACATTCCTTCGTAATCCCCACTCAGGAACTTGCCTACCGGGATAACGATATCTATCTCATCAGCTCCGGTATGGAGAGCCATGGCTGTTTCGGCTACCTTTACTTCGGTAAAGGTTTGCGAGGAGGGGAAACCGCCCGATACACAGGCTATGTTTACATGATCTGCTTCCAAGGTGTCGTTGACTACTTCTGCCATATTAGGATATACACAGATTGCGGCTACATTGTCCAGATCGGGGTACTTGTCAACAAATTCATTTACTTTTCCGGTGAATTTCATTACACTTTCATCTGAATCAGTACACTTTAAAGTGGTTAGGTCAATGCAATGGAACAGGAATTTCTTTACGTCCGGTGTATTGTTTTCTGCTACATGTTTTTCGATGAGTAGGGCAGTTTTCGCTTTTACATCCTCATCGTGCAAACGGATGTTATACTTGGCAAGTGCTTCTTCGTACTTGCTGTGCTCAGGTCCATGATCGTGGTCATGACGATGTTCATGTCCACCTTCGAATTCGTGATTATGTTCCATAATTCTTTATAATTTGGGATTGTTTTTATGTCTGTCTTTATCTCTATTTGTTTTCTTCTCCAAGTTTTGACGGAAGGCTTCGGTCAGGTTTACTCCGGTCTGGTTGGCTAGACAGATAAGGACCCACAGTACATCTGCCATTTCATCGGCAAGGTTGTCTTTCTCTCCTTGCTTGAAAGACTGATCTCCGTAGGTGCGTGAGATCACACGGGCCAGTTCGCCTACTTCTTCGGTCAGTACAGCCATATTGGTCAGTTCGCTGAAGTAGCGGACACCATACGTCTTAATCCAGCGGTCCACTTCTTTTTGTGCTTCTTCCAGAGTCATTATTCCTTGTTTTTAGTGTCCATACATATGGTAACGGGGCCATTATTCAGAAGCTCGACCTTCATGTCTGCACCGAATTCACCGGTTCCTACTTCTTTTCCCAGACCAATGCTCAGTTCATTGGCAGAAATATTCATAAAGAGGAATAGCCGTTTCATGTCTGGCTGCCCGTATGTATGACGGGCGATTGCCTTTTCTTGGTGGAAGCGTGTAGTGTGAACTGGCTGATGACCAGTATGTTGCCTCCTACCTCAAGGATAGACTTATTCATTACTCCATTTTCATCGTCGAAGACACGCAGTCCTATTATTCTTTTTACAGAACCAGTCGGCATCTTCTTGTGTATCAGCCTCTTCAATGCCAACCAATATCATGAAGCCCTCCTTAATGGCAGACTTGCATACCCCGTCAATTGTAACCGAAGCATGACTGACTCGTTGTATTACTACTCTCATTCTGTTCTTGTTACAAAAATACGAAATTAATATTTTGATTTTCTATGCAGGCATTCCCTTCGACGGTTTTCTTGCACTTTTATTTTCGCTGCAATTCACCGATAACAGCCGCATTTCTTCAAGGCTTGCCTGGCGGATACGGGCCACGCTCTTGAATTTTTTCAGCAGGGCGGTCTTTCCTTTTTTCTCCGATGCCTTGATGTTGTCGAGCGCCGAGGCTATCTGACTCTTGCTCCGCTTGTCCCTGTGAAAGTTATGGCAAACGGTGCACTTCATCCTGGATATGTTCCAGCAGATGGAAGAGGGGCGTACCCTGTTTTATGCCTACCGTTTGTGGAGGGAATCCGAACAGAATTTCCGAGGTCCGGTGCTTGTTGTTCTTGGCCAGTCCGACGATTGGAATTGACAAGTGCAGCTCGTCTTCGATGACTTGCCGTACGACCTCCATTTGTCCCTTTCCTCCATCGGTTAAGATGAGGTCGGGGAGTTCTCCCTGCTCGTCAAGGATTCGCGTGTATCGGCGCCACTTCCTGCATGGAAGCATAATCGTCGGGCCCCGTCACAGTCTTGATGTTGTATTTCCGGTATTCCTTCTTGCTGGGCTTCGTCTTCCGGAATACTACGCATGCAGCTACGGCATCAGCACCCCTGGATGTTCGAGTTGTCGAAGCATTCGATATGGTTCGGCATATGGCTTAGGTTCAGCTGTTCTTGTATCTCTTTCATCAGGCGGACGCTTCTCTGTTCCGGATTCAGCTTTTCCGCCTGTTTCAAGCGGTCGACTTTGTACTGCTTTCACGTTCATTACGGAAAGATCCAGCAAGTGCTTCTTTTCCCCCCGTTGCGGGATGGTAAACGTCACTCCGTTCATTTCCATGTCCAGTTCAAACGGTACGATGATCTCTTTCGACTGGCTTTGGTAACTTTCCCGCATTTCCACAATACCGAGCTGGAGAAGCTCCTCCTTGCTTTCGTTAACCCACACCTTATACTCGAAGGTGAAGGCCTGGTTAACGCATCCGTTTGTAATATGCAGGTAATTGATATATGCAGAACTTTCGTCCTTCTCGATCGAAAATACGTCGATGTTGTGCAGGACGGAACTGACAACCTCGCTTTTTGAACGGTAGTTTTCAATCAGCAGGTATTTCTCTTTTACCTTTTGAGCTTCTTCAAATCGCATTTCGTCTGCAAGCCCTTTCATCTTTTCCATGAGAAGAGCACTTATGGACTGCGTGTTTCCTTTCAGTATCTCTTTTATCTGACCGACATTCTCCATGTATTCTTCGTGTGAAATCAGCCCGATGCAAGGCCCTTTGCAGTTCTTTATATGATATTCCAGGCAGACTTTGAATTTTCCTTGGCTGATGTTTTCGGGAGTCAGCGCAAGCCGGCAGGTGCGTAGCGGATACAGTTTCTTGATGAGTTCAAGCAATGCCATCATTGAAGGAATGTGGCTGTATGGTCCGTAGTAAGTGGAGCCATCGCGGATAAGCTTCCGTGTCTTGAAGACCCGCGGAAAGTACTCATTGCTGACGCAGATTGACGGATAGCTCTTGTCGTCTTTCAGCAAGACGTTATATCGCGGCGGTATTTCTTGATGAGGTTATTTTCCAGCAGCAGCGCGTCTTCTTCCGTATTCACCACGATATATCGTATGTCGGCAATTTTCGTTACAAGAATCTTTGTCTTTGCAGACTGATGCTCTTTTGAAAAATAAGAATAGACGCGCCTTTTCAGGTTTTTGGCTTTCCCTACATAGATGATTGTTCCTTCTGCGTTCAGGTATTGGTAGATGCCTGGCCCTCCGGCAGATTGAGTACGATTCTGTGCAGGTACTCAGCCGTTGTCAACCCGTTTGTCTTTTCGAACTTTGAATCAATCTTCCATTGCTGGATATTATAGCTGCAGCAGGGTAGTAACCTCCGTACCTTCTTCGAAGGCTTTTCTTCCGTTGAGTCCCTTCAGCTCGATGACAAAGTTTACATAAGCTTTCTCCACGCCAAAGCGTTTGGTCAGTCTGTATGCGGCAGCCATGGTTCCTCCTGTGGCCAGAAGGTCGTCGTGCAGCAAGACAACATCATCCTTTGATATGGCGTCTTTGTGTATCTGTATGGTGTCCGTCCCGTACTCTTTGTCGTAGGTTTCTTCTAGCCTCTGCCGGCAAGTTTCCCCGGCTTGCGTGCCATGACGAAGCCGGCTCCGAGGCGGGCAGCCAAGGCTCCTCCCAGAATGAAGCCTCGTGATTCGATTCCTACTACTTTTGTAATACCCTTATCCTTATACATCTCGTAAAGCTCTTCTATAAGTCCTTGAAGGCACTCGGCGTTTTTGAAGAGCGTCGTTACATCATAGAACAGGATTCCCGGTTTGGGGAAATCCTGGATTTCGCTCAGGTTCTTTCTTAATGTTTCTTTATTCATATCCAATGTTTATATGTTTTCCTTAAATAAATTGTTTCACGTGAAACACTCCGTCCGTTACCGGCCCATCAGGACAAGAAGCACGTTGATGTCGCTTGGAGATATCCCCGGAATGCGGCTTGCCTGCGCAAGGGTTTCCGGATCGATCTTTATCAGCTTTTGTCTGGCTTCGGTTGACAGGGACTGGAGGTTGGCGTAGTCGAACTTGCCTTTGATGCGGATTGACTCCAGGCGATGTATCTTGTCGGCAATCGTCCGTTCGCGGTCGATATATCCCTTATATTTGATGAGGACTTCTGCCGCTTCTACGATTTCATCTTTCCGCTCCTTTACTTGGTCAATGGCTTCTTGAAGTGCGGGGATATGCGGCGCGATGTTTTCGACGGTGATTTGCGGCCGGCTGATAAGGTCGATCAGTTTGCACCCATGGGAGAGGCGTGCTGTTCCGAGAGCCTCCAGCGTGTCATTTATCTTGTCGGCCTTGATGGAGTAGGTCGTGGCAAATTTTGTCAGCCGTTCTATCTCTTCTTTCTTCTTGCAGAAGATGTCATAGCGATCCTGCTTTGCCAGCCCGATCCGGTAAGCCCGTTCCGTGAGTCGCATGTCAGCATCGTCCTGACGCAGAAGGATGCGGTATTCGGCCCGCGAGGTAAACATGCGGTAAGGCTCGTCTACGCCTTTGGTCACCAAGTCGTCGATAAGCACGCCGATATACGCTTCGTCGCGTCCCAGTACGAACGGTTCTCCGCCATGGCAGTTGATGTGCGCATTGATTCCGGCAACGATTCCCTGTCCTCCTGCTTCTTCGTATCCGGTGGTTCCGTTTACCTGTCCGGCGAAGAACAGGTTCTTGACGATTTTCGATTCCAGCGTATGCTTGAGCTGTGTCGGGTCGAAATAGTCGTATTCGATAGCGTATCCCGGCCGGTATACTACAATATCCTTGAAGCACGGAATCTTTTTCAGGGCTTCGAGCTGGATCTCCATCGGGAGCGAAGAAGAAAATCCGTTCAGGTAAAGTTCGTGTGTCGTTTCACCTTCCGGTTCCAGAAAGAGCTGGTGCTGGGGCTTGTCGGGGAACGTTACGATTTTCGTTTCGATGCTCGGACAATAGCGCGGGCCGATGCTCTGAATCTGTCCGTTGAAGAGAGGAGAGTCCTTCAATCCGCTGCGCAGCACCTCATGCGCTTCTTCGTTGGTGAAGCAAGTCCAGCACTGGAGCTGCTTGAGTTTGCGAGGCTCGCTGATGAAGGAGAAGCGGTGAAAATCATTTTCTCCGTCCTGCGTATCCATTAATTCGAAGTGTACGCTTTTCGCGTCAATCCGCACAGGTGTTCCTGTTTTCATTCTCCCCGCAGTTATGCCATGCCGGGTGATTGACTCGGTCAGGTGATAGGATGCAGGTTCTGCACACCGTCCTCCGGCAAGCATTTTACGGCCGATATGCATCAATCCGTTCAGGAATGTACCTGCAGTCAGAACTACGCATTTGGCATGAAAGGTAACGCCCCAGCATGTTATGAGTCCCGTCACTTCGCCGTTCTCTACAATCAGCTCTTCCACCGTATCCTGCCAAATATGAAGATTTGGAATGTTGTCCAGCACTCGCGCCATGCCCAGATGAATTTGCCGCGGTCGCATTGCGCGCGCGGGCTCCACATGGCAGGACCTTTCGAGCGGTTCAGCATTCGGAACTGAATGGCGGTCTTGTCGGTTACCAGACCCATATATCCTCCAAGGGCATCGATTTCTCTCACGATTTGCCCTTTTGCGATGCCGCCCACGGCCGGGTTGCAGCTCATCTGCGCAATCTTGTTCATGTCCATTGTGATAAGACATGTTTTTGAGCCGAGGTTGGCGGCCGCGGCCGCGGCTTCACATCCCGCATGTCCGGCACCGATTACAATCACATCGTAGTTGAAGTTCATTCTTCTTTTTATAGTTTTGATTCGGGGGCAAAAATACGAAAAAATGGTGGCATGGTCAACACCAAACGTTCCGTTTAAAGCGGTTGCCTGATGTGATGAAAACTGCAGCCTGTTTCCCTGGTACGTTTAAGAGCCTGATATAATATTTTATTGGAAAATCAAAACGCTCTAAGGCTTTCGGAAGTCCGGGCCAAGCCGCATGTCTTTTGTGCATGAGCCGAAAAAACTGCGGCTTGGCGTCTTTTTTCTTTTTGTGTGGAAGAGGTGTTCCGGCGGGACGGGTTCATTGCATTTGGTCCAGCATCGCCAGCGCCCGGTTTTCCGCCGCTTCCATAATCTCGCGTTCTCCCGGTCCTTTGTCGTTGATTCCGCAGAGATGAAGGATTCCGTGGATGATGACGCGGTGCAGTTCGGTGTCGTACGGCGCATTGAATTGTTCGGCGTTGGTGCGTACGGTGTCAAGACTGATGAAAAGGTCGCCGGAGATCCGGTTTCCTTCCGTGTAGTCGAATGTGATGATATCCGTATAGTAGTCATGTTGCAGGTACTGGCGGTTTACCTCCAGTATTTTCTCGTCCGAACAGAAAACGTAGGCTATTTCGCCTGTGCGTTTTCCGTAAGTTTCGGCTACGGCTTTTATCCATGCCGTGATTTTTGATTTCTTGATGTCGGGCATTTCTACCCCTTCGGTCTGATAACTAATCATGGGTTGCGTAATATTTTAAAAGAACAGATAGCAGATGAAAATCGAAGCGATAACTCCGGCAAGGTCGGCCAGCAGTCCGCAGGGAATCGAATGCCTCATGCGGGAGATGCCGACGCTTCCGAAGTATACGGCAAGGATATAGAATGTAGTGTCTGTAGAGCCCTGGAAAATGCACGACAGGCGGCCGACGAAAGAGTCGGCTCCGTATGTGCTCATGGCATCTACCATCAGGCCGCGCGCCCCGCTTCCGCTCAGCGGTTTCATGAGGGCGGTGGGGAGAGCTCCTACGAACTGACTGTCTATGCCGCAAAGTTCTGCCAGCCGTGCGATTCCCTGGATCAGATAGTCCATGCATCCCGAAGCGCGGAACACCCCGATCGCTACCAGTATCGCCACGAGGTAGGGAATGATGCGGATGGCGGTTGTGAATCCTTCTTTCGCTCCTTCCACAAAAGCGTCGTACACGTTGACCTTCTTTCGCGCACCGGCCCATATAAAGCTGATGATGATGGTGAAGAGAAGCACGTTGGCGATGGTCGTCGACCAGGTGTTTATCTGTTCTCTCGACAATGTGCTGAAGAAGAATATCAGGCAGGCGATGAACAGGCTGGCTCCTCCGAGAAAGAGGAGGATGGTGCGGTTGAGCAGGTTGATTTTCTGGTAAATGCTGACCGCAATGATGCCGGCCAGTGTAGAGAAGAATGTCGCAAGCAGAATCGGGACGAACACATCGGTGGGCTGGGCGGCTCCGAGCTGGGCGCGGTAGACCATGATGCTGATAGGTATCAGTGTGAGCCCCGACGTGTTGAGCACCAGAAACATGATCATCGGGTTGCTTGCCGTGTCTTTTTTCGGATTCAGTTCCTGCAAGCCTTCCATCGCTTTCAGTCCGAGCGGCGTGGCCGCATTGTCGAGCCCCAGCATGTTTGCGGCAAGGTTCATGAAGATGCTTCCGGTCACGGGATGGCCTTTGGGAATATCCGGAAAAAGTTTGCAGAACAGCGGACTCAGAACGCGCGAGAGCACGTTGACCACACCTCCCTTTTCGCCGATCTTCATGATGCCCAGCCAGAGCGAAAGCACTCCTGTCAAGCCGATGGAAATCTCGAAGGCCGTCTTCGATGATTCGAAGGTAGAGTTGATGACGGCAGGGAAGATTTCCGTGTCGCCGAAAAAGATCAGACGTACCGCCGCCACGATGAAGGCAAGGGCGAAGAAAGCAATCCAGATGTAGTTTAATACCATGTCCGTGTTTTTTGATTCGGATGTCAAAGGTAATGAAAAAAGTCGGAAAACAAAAAGCGATGCCGCAAACGCTGCATTGGAAAACTTTTTGTAAATTCGTGGGCATGAAAACGATGAAGCAGAAATATGTCCGCTGGACGGTTGAGGGGATTTTGGCTGCCTTTGTGCTGGTGTGCCGTTTTGTGCCGGATTGCGGAGAATGGTATGCCCGCACGGTTTATCCTTCGATTTCGTTCGTGCTTTCGGCCTGTACGAGCTGGATTCCGTTTTCGCTCGAAGAGTGGGTGGTGGCGGGATGCGTTGTGGCACTTGTGCTCATCCCTTGGGCCGGGCGGAAAAAGAAGGCATCCTGGCGCACGGTCCTCCGGCGCGAGGCCGAACTTCTGGTCATTGTCTGGTGCTGGTTCTATGTGGGATGGGGAGCCAATTATTTCCGTCATGATTTCTTCACGCGTTCCGGAACAGAGCGGGCCGAATATCGTGCGGATGCTTTCGGCCGCTTCCTCCGCGCCTATACCGATAGCCTGAACAAGTCTTATACGATTGCCCCCATGCCTTCCCGAGAGAAGCTGGAAAGCGAGCTGAAAGCCGTGTTCGCTTCGGTCCGCCCGCACTTCGGACTTGCCCGGCCCCGTCCGTTCCATCATCCCAAGCGGGTTGTCTTCAACGGCCTTTATTCGGGCGTGGGCGTGCTTGGCTTCATGGGCCTTTCTTCTCCGAATCGCAGTTGAACCGCGACCTGCTTCCCGTAGAATACCCGTTCACTTACGCCCACGAATATTCTCATCTGTTGGGCGTGAGCAGTGAAGCCGAGGCCAACTTCTGGGCTTACCAGATCTGCATCCGTTCAGATAGTCCGGCGGTACGCTATTCCGGTTATTTCGGCTTGCTTCCGTACGTGTTGTCGAATGCCCGTTCGCTGCTTCCGGAAGAAGCATACGCCCGGCTGGTTTCCTCCGTCCGTCCCGAAGTGCTGGACGATTTGCGGGAAAAGCAGGCGCATTGGGCTTCGTTGTACAGCCCTTTTGTCGGGAGCATTCAGGAAACCGTCTATTCATGGTATCTGAAAGGAAACCGGATACCTTCGGCCCAAAAGAACTATGCCGAGGTGATCGGGATGATTCTTTCGTTGCCGGATTCGCTCGCCTTGACGGATTGAGCGATTGCGCACATTGTCGTGAAATCCGGCCTCCGGCCGTCATAACGTTGTGAAAATCCGGTTTGCGCTGACGGGCGAGGGCGTCGTTGGGAGTGAAACAGAATGCATCTTCAGGCAGGCTTCCATGCATACCCCGCTCAGGGGTCTTATGGAAGGGGCGGAATGTCGGGACATCTTTGTCTGAACACCGCGGTGTTTGCCGGAATCTGACGGGACATTCCGGTAAAAGTGTCCCGACAGATTGGGAGAAGTTTTCCGGATTTGTGCGTATCGTTTCAGAAAAACGTAGACCGTGTGGCGGAAGAGGCATTTTTATTCTGGAAGCATTCGGGACGGATACAGTTTTGAAAAGACAAAAAGACAACAGAATGTCCGATTATGTTGTCTTGTTACCTGTTTTAAGGCCTATGTTTCGGTCTTATTGTTGGCGATAGGGATGAATCTGTTTTTATCTGACAATCTCTAGGGCGATTTCCTTGCGATTTTTCCGGATTTCCCGTCCGTTGGCCGGAAATGAGCGATTCTCGTGCGTCCGGTTTGTCATTATGTCAAAATGATAAAAACGAAAAATGTGTGCGGACAATGTGATTCCCGATAAAAATCCTTATCTTTACAGCCTGAATTTTTCTATGCAGTAACGAAAGAAAAAGACCGATGACCATTACAATCAAGAAAGTAACGACAAAGAAAGAGCTCAAGAAATTTATCCGTTTCAATTACGAGCTTTATAAAAACAATCCTTATTCGGTTCCTGATTTGCTGGATGACATGCTGAACACGTTCTCTCCGCAGAAGAACGCAGCGTTCGAATTTTGTGAGGCTGACTATTTTCTGGCTTACCGCGGCGGTGAGATTGTTGGCAGGGTAGCTGCCATCATCAATCATCGGGCCAATGAAACCTGGAACAAGAAAGAGGTCCGTTTCGGCTGGATTGACTTCATCGACGAAGAAGAGGTGTCGGCGGCTCTGCTCAAGACCGTTGAAGAATGGGGGAAGGCCCGCGGCATGGAAGCGATGGTGGGTCCGCTCGGATTTACCGACATGGATGCCGAAGGAATGCTGGTGGAAGGATTCGACCAGCTCAGCACGATGTCTACCATCTATAACTATTCTTATTATCCGGAGCATATGGAGCAGCTGGGCTTCCAGAAGGAAATCGACTGGGTGGAGTATAAGCTCACCGTTCCCGACAAGCTGCCTGAAAAGTTTGTCCGCATCTCAGAACTTATTCTTCAGAAATACAAGCTCAGGATCAAAAAGCTCAAGCGGGGCGAGATCAAGAAGTATAACTACGGCCAGCGCATCTTCGATCTGATAAACGAGGCGTATGCTCCGTTGTACGGATATTCGAAGATGACTCAGGGGCAGATCAACCAATATATAAAGATGTATCTTCCGCTCATCGACCTCCGCATGGTGTCGCTGGTAGAAAACGAAGAAGGCGAACTGGTGGCCGTAGGCATTTCGATGCCTTCGCTTTCGGAAGCTTTGCAGAAGGCGAAAGGCAAGATGCTTCCTTTCGGATGGTATTATCTGCTGAAGGCATTGTTCGTAAAACGTCCGAAGATTCTCGATCTGCTGCTGGTGGGAGTGAAGCCCGAATACCAGAGCAAGGGCGTGAACGCGCTTCTGTTTTATGACCTGGTGCCCGTTTACCAGCAGATGGGATTTGCGTATGGCGAAAGCAATCCCGAACTGGAGCTGAACAAGAAAGTGCAGTCGCAGTGGAGCGCCTTCGAATCGGTTCAGCACAAACGCCGCAGAGCTTACAAGAAAGTATTTTGAATGTCCCTCCGGCCTTTTCCGAAGAAAGGGCCGGCGAGGCTAAATGTATAAGTTATGGAAGACAATCGTATTCAGCAGGAAAATCCGGTTTCATATACAGAGGAAAATATCCGCCATCTGAGCGATATGGAGCATGTGCGCACCCGTCCGGGCATGTATATCGGTCGGCTGGGCGACGGTTCGCAGGCGGAAGACGGCATTTATGTTCTCCTCAAGGAAGTGATAGACAACAGTATCGACGAATTCAAGATGGGTGCGGGAAAACGTATCGACATCACGATGGAGGACAACCTTCGGGTTTCGGTGCGCGACTACGGACGGGGCATTCCGCTGGGAAGTCTGGTAGATGCCGTTTCCATGCTGAACACGGGAGGAAAATATGATACGAAGGCTTTCAAGAAAAGCGTCGGGCTGAACGGAGTGGGAGCGAAGGCGGTGAATGCGTTGAGCTCCCGGTTTGTGGCGCGGAGCGTGCGCGACGGGCAGATGCGTGAAGCCGTGTTCGAACGCGGCGATCTGGTGAGCGACACGTCGGGACCCACGGATGAAGAGAACGGAACCTATATCTTTTTCGAGCCGGACAATACGCTTTTCACGGGCTATCATTTCCGCATCGAATACATCGAAACGATGCTCCGCAACTATACTTATCTGAATACGGGGCTTTCCATCTATTATAACGGCCACCGCATCGTGAGCCGGAACGGTTTGGAGGATCTGCTCAACGACAACATGACGGCTCCGGGACTTTATCCGATCATTCATCTGGTGGGTGAAGACATCGAGATAGCCTTTACCCACAGCTCGCAGTATGGAGAAGAATACTATTCGTTTGTCAACGGGCAGCATACAACGCAGGGAGGAACGCACCAAAGTGCCTTCAAGAACACATCGCCCGCACCATCAAGGAGTTTTACGGGAAAAGCCTGGAGTATCAGGACATACGCAACGGACTGGTGGCGGCCATTGCCGTCAATGTGATTGAGCCGACGTTTGAGAGTCAGACAAAAATCAAGTTAGGCTCGCTGGTGATGGCTCCCGAAAAAGACTCCGAGGGAAATCCTTATCCGTTGTCCGGAGTGAGCGTCAACAAGTTTGTGGGGGATTTCGTGAAGGAAAATGTAGACAATTACCTCCATAAGCATCCCGATGTGGCAGAGGTGATGCTTAAAAAGATACAAGAGTCGGAAAAGGAACGCAAGGCGATTGCCGGAGTCACCAAGATTGCCCGCGAACGTGCGAAGAAGGCAAATCTTCACAACCGCAAGCTGCGCGACTGCCGTGTGCATCTGAACGACCTGAAGGGGCCGAAGGACGGGGAAGACGACCCTCGCCTGGAAAGCTCTATCTTTATAACCGAGGGGGATTCGGCAAGCGGCTCCATCACCAAAAGCCGTGACGTGAATACGCAGGCCGTGTTCAGCTTGCGGGGAAAACCGCTGAATTCTTTCGGCCTTACAAAGAAGGTGGTTTACGAGAACGAGGAATTCAATCTGCTTCAGGCAGCCCTGAACATCGAGGACGGCCTTGACGGACTTCGGTATAATAAGGTGATAGTGGCTACCGATGCGGATGTCGACGGCATGCATATCCGCCTGCTGATGATCACTTTCTTTCTGCAGTTCTTTCCGGATCTGATAAAGAAAGGGCATGTGTATATCTTGCAGACTCCTTTGTTCCGTGTGCGAAACAGAAAGAAAGGGGTATACGAAACCATCTACTGCTATTCGGAAGAAGACCGGCTGGCAGCTATTGAGAAGCTCAGCCCGAATCCGGAAATCACCCGCTTCAAGGGGTTGGGCGAGATTTCTCCGGACGAGTTCCGTAATTTCATAGGAAAAGACATGCGTCTGGAGCAGGTTACGCTCCGAAAGACGGATGCGGTGAAGGAAATGCTGGAGTTTTATATGGGAAAGAATACGATGGAGCGTCAGAACTTTATTATCAACAACCTGGTGATAGAAGAAGACTTGATTAGTTAACAGTTGGCAATTGACGGCTGGTGATTTGCATGAAGATTCCGGTTATCAGCTGCCAAGTGTCGATAATCAATTATTTAGAGGTGAAAAGGGCTATATTTCCGGGCACGTTCGACCCGTTTACAATCGGACATTATTCGGTGGTGCGCCGTGCGCTCACGTTCATGGATGAGATAATAATCGGTATCGGGATAAACGAGAGCAAACGCACTTGGTTCCCTACCGAGAAGCGTGTGGAAATGATCCAGAAACTTTATGCGGACGAACTCCGTATCAAGGTGGAGGCTTATGACGGGCTTACGGTCGACTTTGCCCAATCGCGCGGGGCGCAGTTTATCATTCGCGGAATCCGGACGGTCCGTGACTTTGAGTACGAGGAAACCATAGCGGACATCAACCGCAAACTGGCCGGTGTAGAAACGATTCTGCTGTTTACCGAGCCGGAACTGACTTCGGTCAGCTCGACGATTGTACGCGAGCTGCTTCAGTTCGGCAAGGATGTTAGCGACTTCCTGCCGGAAGGTATGGAAATTGATTGACATTCTGACCCGATAGAGAAGAAGAACTCCGGTTTATGTAATGAAAAACAGTCTTTAATATAGAATATAGAGATGAAAAGGAATATCATGCTGGCAGCATTCTGCTGCCTTTTTGGGGGAGGGGTGTTCGCTCAAAACAGCAAGTTCAATTCTCCGTCGCGCAAGCTTCAGTTGGCTGAGTTTGCCATCGCAAATTTGTATGTGGACAATGTAGATGAAAACAAGCTGGTGGAAACGGCTATTGTCAAAATGCTGGAGGAACTGGATCCGCATTCCACTTACTCGGATCCCGAAGAAGTGAAACGTCTGAACGAGCCTCTGCAAGGCAATTTCGATGGGATAGGCATTCAGTTCAATATGGTGACAGATACCTTGTTTGTTATCCAGCCCGTGTCGGGAGGTCCGTCGGAGAAGGTCGGAATACTGGCTGGCGACCGGATTGTGGAGGTGAATGATACCGTGATAGCTGGAGTGAAAATGAATACGGATGAGGTGATGCGGCGCTTGCGGGGACCTAAAGGGTCGAAAGTGAATGTAAAAGTGCTTCGTGGAGGTGTAAAGGAACTTCTGTCGTTTACTATCAGGCGAGATAAGATTCCGGTGTATAGTTTGGACGCTTCTTATATGGTGGACGGACATATCGGCTATATCCGTGTAAACCGGTTTGCGGCTACGACGGGAAAAGAATTTGCCGATGCGCTGCATAACTTGCAGAAACAGGGCATGAAGGACTTGATTCTTGACTTGCAGGGAAACGGAGGCGGCTACCTGAATGCGGCTATCGACCTTTGTGACCAGGTGCTCGGATCCAAGGAGCTGATCGTTTATACGGAAGGACGCCGCAATCCGCGTACGGAGTTTAAGGCGAAAGGGGACGGGGATTTTCAGAACGGACGGCTCGTTGTGCTGGTGGATGAATTTTCAGCTTCTGCAAGCGAGATTGTGACGGGTGCCATCCAGGACTGGGACCGTGGAATTGTGGTAGGACGGCGTACTTTCGGGAAGGGGCTGGTTCAGCGTCCCATTGATCTGCCCGACGGTTCGATGATCCGACTTACCGTGGCGCGTTATTATACGCCTTCGGGCCGTTGCATCCAGAAGCCCTATGAGAGTGTGGAACAATACAACCGTGATCTGATCGAACGCTATAACCGGGGTGAGATGATGAGCGCCGACAGTATTCATTTTCCGGACTCATTGAAAGCCAAAACGTTGAAGCTCGGGCGTACGGTGTATGGCGGAGGCGGCATCATGCCTGACTATTTCGTGCCCATCGATACGGCAATGTATACCGATTATTATATGAATCTGCGTGATAAAGGTGCCATTGTCCAGTTCAACATCAAGATGATTGACCGCCATCGGCAGGAATGGCTGAAGAAATACAAGACGTTCAGCCGTTTTAACCGTGACTTTGAGGTGGATGACGCGATGCTGAAGGAGCTTGTGGCGTTGGGCGAAACGATGAAGATACCTTATAATGAAACGCAATACCAGACAGCGCTTCCGCTTATCAAGACGCAGGTAAAAGCGTTGATAGCTCGTGACATGTGGGATATGAGCGAGTATTTTCAAGTGATCAATACGCTCAGCGACAGCATGAAGAAGGCGGTTGAACTACTCTCGGAACCGGGAATGAATTTTCCGAGGCACAAGTGAATTGTCTGCAAATAACCGAAAAACTGATTATGAAAACAAAAAGATTGCCATCAAGTGTATTTTTCGTCCTGCTGGCCCTTTTCTATTTTGCGGGCGACGGAAACGCACAAGTCCGCTTCTCAACGGCAGGGTTTCATGTCCTTTCCGATTCTCCGCGCCAGGTCTTCGACATGAATCCCGGATGGAGATTCTGCAAAGGCAGAGCGGAAGGGGCAGAGCGGGTGGATTTCAACGATTCGGAATGGCAGGTCGTATCATTGCCGAACGGACTGGAAACATTGCCTTTGGAAGCCAGCGGGAGCATCAATTACCGTGGTGAGGCCTGGTATAGAAAACATTTTACGCTTCCTTCCGGCCTGCAAGGCGAACGGTGTGTCCTCTATTTTGAAGGGATTATGGGGAAGAGTAAGATCTGGGTGAACGGAACTCTTGTCGGAGAACATTTTGGAGGCTATTTGCCTGTAAGCCTGGATATCACAGAGCAATGCCGTTTCGGGGAAAAGAATCTTGTATCTGTCTGGGCTGACAATTCGGATGATCCGAACTATCCTCCTGGAAAACCGCAGACAATGCTGGACTTCTGCTATTTCGGAGGAATTTATCGTGATTGCTGGCTGTATACTACCTCGGAAACTTACATTACAGATGCCAACATGCGCAATGCAAATAAGACAGGCAATGGGGGCGTTGCTGTATATTATGAGCATGTGAGCGACAAATCGGCGGATGTTTGCATACAGGTGAATCTGCAGAATGATGCCGTTTCGCCGGTCAGGGGTGAGGTGGAGTTCGTTTTGCGTAATGATTCCGGTGAAGAGGTGGCGAAATCCCGTGAGAACTGCAGGCTGAAGGGAAATACGATGCTGAAGAAGCGGATGACCTTGAGCAGTCCTGTGCTGTGGTCGCCGGATACTCCTTATCTATATACGCTGGAAGTGAGGGTGAAGGACGGAAAGGGAAATGTGCTTGACGGATATGGAATCCGGACGGGTATCCGGACTATCGGATTTGATCCCAAACGGGGACTGATCCTGAACGGGAAGGTTTTCTCAAGAAAGCTTATCGGCGCTAACCGCCATCAGGACTATGCGCTGATAGGGAACGCGCTTTCAAACTCGTTGCACTGGCGTGACGCGAAAAAGCTGAAGGATGCGGGCATGGATATCATACGGAATGCGCATTATCCGCAAGATCCCGCATTTATGGAGGCCTGTGACGCCTTGGGCCTTTTCGTCATTGTAAACACTCCGGGCTGGCAGTTCTGGAGCGACGAGCCGGTATTCAGAGAACGTATTTATTCTGATATCAGGAATATGGTGCGCCGTGACCGGAATCACCCTTGTGTCATTATGTGGGAGCCTATCCTGAACGAAACCAACTATCCGGATTATTTTGCGAAGGAAGTGCACGGCATTGTGAAGGAAGAGGCTCTTCCGGGAAACAATTATACCGCGGCCGATCTTCGGGCTACGGGCTCACGGTATTTTGATATAAGCTTCACCGCTCCTCTGTCGGAAACAGATCCCGGTTACGATGAGAATAAAATTTATTTTACGCGTGAGTGGGGAGATAATGTGGATGACTGGAATGCGCACAATTCTCCCAGCCGGGTGGCCCGGCAATGGGGAGAGCACGCACAGCTGATTCAGGCAAGAGATTATGGCAGATCTCCTGTGGGATGGGCAAGCATAGATGTGTTGTATGAAACGAAGCCCAACCATCTCGGAGGATGCCTTTGGCATTCGTTCGACCATCAGCGCGGCTATCATCCGGATCCTTTCTACGGAGGAATCATGGATGCTTTCCGTCGTCCGAAATATTCATATTATATGTTCCAGGCCAAAAGCCATCAAACCCGTCCCATGGTATATGTTGCGAACCTTATGACTCCTTTTTCGCCTGAGGACGTAACGGTGTACAGCAATTGTGATGAAGTAAGGCTGACTACCCAAACCGGGGAAAAGCAGCGCGTATACAGAGTGCCTCAGGAATTGGGCAACAAACCTTTTCCTATTGTCAGGTTTGAAAAGGCTTTTGACTTTATGGTTGACAAGAAATTTGCACGGGGAGGCAAGCATTCTGAATCTTATTTGTTGGCTGAAGGTCTGATTGACGGGAAAGTAGTGGCTTCGCACAAAGTTTGTCCGGCTCGTCAAAGCGCCGAAATCCGTTTGTCTGCTGATACGGAGAATATGCAGCCGGTGGCCAATGGCGGGGATTTGGTGACTGTTGTAGCGCAGGTGACCGACCGTAATGGTGTGGTCAAGCGTCTGAACAACACTTCCATCGTGTTTGAGATAGAAGGAGAGGGGCGGTTGATTGGCGCAGACAAGGCAGTGCCCGTGCTTTGGGGAGAAGCCTGCGTGTTGGTTCAAACCACTTCCAAGGCTGGAAAGGTCAGAATCAAGGCACGGATGGAGTATGCCGGTGAGGTCAAGCCGTCGGCCGGCGAACTGGAGTTTGCCACCTTGCCTTCGCCAGTGCCCCAGCTCTTCGATGCAGATGAAGAAAAGCAGGCCACGGTTGCTCTCCCGACACAAGGAAGCGGCGCATTGAGCGAAGAGCAGAAACAGGAGCTGATGAAAGCAAGCAAGATTGTAGAGGCTCAGCAGGAGCAGTTTGGAGAGAAAGACGGAAAGCGGTAGAATCTGACAGGTCGGCTGGAGGATTCTGTGCGGTGCAGACGGAGAACTTGTGCGGCAAAAATCTTCCTTTTCTCCGCACAAGTTTGGAAATATGCCAAAGTATTTGGTCAGATTAAAGAATTATTTCCTTAATCTTTTGTGTTATCTCGATAAAACTTCTAATTTTGCAACGTATTACGAATCATCGAGTAGGATATTTTAGTTCTAACAATTAAATAATTTAAATTCAATCATTTATGTGGTTAAGTAATTCATCTATTGGAAGGAAAGTGGTGATGAGCGTAACTGGTATCGCCCTTGTCCTGTTTCTTACATTTCACATGTTGATGAACCTGGTCGCATTATTTTCGGCGGAGGGTTATAACACGGTGTGTGAATTTTTGGGAACTAACTGGTATGCCCTTATCGGTACACTGGCATTAGCTGCTCTGTTTGTAATTCACATTATCTATGCCTTCTGGCTGACAATGTTGAACCGTGCGGCTCGTGGCAGCGAGCGCTATGCTGTTAGCGTGAAGCCTAAAACAGTGGAATGGGCATCTCAGAACATGCTGGCTTTGGGCGTTATCGTGATTTTGGGCTTGGCATTGCATTTGTTCAACTTCTGGTACAACATGATGTTCGCCGAACTGATCGGAAATCCCATGATGGGCGGTTTGAGCGCAACAGATGGTTACGGCTACATTATGGAAACGTTCTCAAATCCTGTATTCTTTGTGCTGTACATTGTTTGGCTGTGCGCCTTGTGGTTCCATCTGACTCATGGATTCTGGAGCTCAATGCAGACTTTGGGTTGGAACAACACGACCTGGATCAGTCGTTGGAAATGCATTTCTAACATCTATTCTACTATCATCGTGCTGGGATTCATGCTGGTAGCAGTTGTATTTTTCGTGAAGAATTTATAATACGTTGACAAAACAGGTTCAATGCCTTATCAACTAAAAAAGAAAACAATTATGACTAAGATACTTGATTCTAAAATACCTGAAGGTCCGATAGCTGAAAAATGGACCAACTATAAAGCTCATCAGAAACTGGTGAATCCGGCCAACAAACGCCGTCTGGATATCATTGTTGTAGGAACAGGTCTGGCAGGTGCTTCTGCCGCTGCTTCTTTGGGCGAAATGGGATTCCGCGTGTTTAATTTCTGCATTCAGGATTCTCCGCGCCGTGCGCACTCTATTGCAGCTCAGGGAGGTATCAATGCAGCCAAGAACTATCAGAACGACGGTGACTCGGTATATCGTCTGTTCTATGATACAGTGAAAGGCGGTGACTACCGCGCCCGTGAAGCTAACGTTTACCGTCTGGCTGAAGTTTCAAACAATATCATCGACCAGTGTGTTGCACAGGGTGTTCCTTTTGCCCGTGAATACGGAGGCTTGCTGGCTAACCGTTCGTTCGGTGGCGCACAGGTTTCACGTACATTCTATGCGAAGGGTCAGACGGGCCAGCAGCTCTTGCTGGGCGCATATTCTGCATTGAGCCGCCAGGTAGGTGCCGGAACTGTAAAGCTGTATACCCGTTATGAAATGGAAGATGTCGTCATCATCGACGGCCGTGCGCGCGGTATCATCGCCAAGAATCTTGTAACAGGTAAGCTGGAACGCTTTGCCGCTCATGCCGTTGTAATCGCAACAGGCGGTTATGGAAATACTTACTTCTTGTCTACCAACGCGATGGCATGTAACTGCTCTGCAGCAATGGCTTGTTATCGTAAGGGTGCGTTCTTCGCAAACCCGGCTTACGTGCAGATTCATCCGACTTGTATCCCGGTACACGGCGACAAGCAGTCTAAGCTGACTTTGATGTCTGAATCTTTGCGTAACGACGGCCGTATCTGGGTTCCGAAGAAGCTGGAAGACGCGAAGGCATTGCAGGCTGGCACCAAGAAAGGAAGTGACATTCCCGAAGAAGACCGCGACTATTACCTGGAACGCCGTTATCCGGCATTCGGTAACCTGGTTCCGCGTGACGTGGCTTCGCGTGCAGCAAAAGAACGCTGCGACCATGGTTTCGGCGTGAACAACACCGGTCTTGCTGTCTTCCTGGATTTCTCTGAAAGTATCGAACGTCTGGGCCTTGATGTTGTCCGCCAGCGTTACGGCAACCTCTTTGATATGTATGAAGAGATCACAGACGTAAATCCGGGTGAACTGGCCAATGAAATCAACGGCGCAAAATACTATAATCCGATGATGATTTATCCGGCTATCCACTACACAATGGGCGGTATCTGGGTTGACTATGAATTGCAGACAACCATTAAGGGATTGTTTGCTATCGGCGAATGTAATTTCTCTGACCACGGCGCTAACCGTCTGGGAGCTTCTGCTTTGATGCAGGGACTGGCTGACGGATACTTCGTATTGCCTTATACTATCCAGAACTATCTGGCAGATCAGATTACAGTTCCTCGCTTCTCTACGGACCTCCCGGAATTTGAAGAAGCAGAAAAGGCTGTTCAGGCTAAGATCGATCACCTGATGGGCATTCAGGGCAAGCGTTCGGTTGACTCTATCCACAAGGAACTCGGACACATCATGTGGGAATATGTCGGCATGGGACGTACAGAGGCAGGCTTGAAGACAGCATTGGCCAAACTGAAAGAAATCCGCAAGGAATTTGAAACAAATCTGTTCATCCCGGGCAAGAAAGAAGGCATGAACGTTGAGCTGGATAAGGCTATCCGTCTGAATGACTTTATCACAATGGGTGAACTGATTGCTTATGATGCATTGAACCGTAACGAATCATGTGGCGGCCACTTCCGTGAAGAATACCAGACAGAAGAAGGCGAGGCAAAACGTGATGACGAACACTACTTCTATGTGTCTTGCTGGGAATATCAAGGCTCAGACGATAAGGCTCCGGTTCTCTACAAAGAGCCGCTGGTTTACGAAGCAATCAAAGTTCAGACTCGTAACTATAAGAGCTGATCAGTGAAGTTAAACAATTAAAAGCATCTAAGTAAAATGGATAAAAATATATCATTTACGCTGAAAATTTGGCGTCAGAACGGACCGAAGGAACAAGGTCATTTCGATACATTCCAGATGAAAGATATCCCGGGCGATACCTCATTCCTGGAGATGTTGGATATCTTGAATGAGCAGCTGATTGAAGAAGGAAAAGAACCGGTTGTATTTGATCATGACTGCCGTGAAGGTATCTGCGGTATGTGCTCTTTGTATATCAACGGACATCCGCATGGACCGGCTACAGGTGCAACGACTTGTCAGTTGTATATGCGCCGTTTCCATGACGGTGATGTGATTACTGTAGAACCGTGGCGTTCTGCCGGTTTCCCGGTTATTAAGGACTTGATGGTAGACCGTTCGGCCTATGACAAGATTATGCAGGCTGGAGGTTATATCAGCGTGCGTACAGGCGCTCCTCAGGATGCGAATGCTATCCTGATTCCGAAGGACGTTGCTGATGAGGCTATGGATGCCGCTACTTGTATCGGTTGCGGCGCTTGTGTAGCAGCCTGCAAGAATGGTTCGGCTATGCTGTTTGTTTCTGCAAAAGTGAGCCAGCTGAATCTGCTTCCGCAAGGCAAGCCTGAGGCACTCCGCCGTGCAAAAGCCATGATTGCCAAAATGGATGAACTGGGATTCGGTAACTGCACGAACACCCGTGCGTGTGAAGCAGAATGTCCGAAGAACGTTTCAATCAGCAATATTGCCCGCTTGAACCGCGACTTTATCAAGGCCAAATTGAAAGATTGATTTAGTCTGTAGCTTTTATTTGATAAATAATTTGCCGTCTTATGGAAGCAGCTTCTGTCTGTTCCATAAGACGGTTTTTTGTGGTGGATCTGGCTGTGTATGGCACAGTATGTTTCTTTCCGGTTTCGCTTGTCAGTCTGTCTTAAGTGTGAAATAAGACTAAAACATGGGCGGGAAAGGTAGACGGTGTTGCTTTTTTTAGATAGTATTCTTATATTTGTGTCGTGATTTTTTTCATAGTATTAGATTCAAGGTTAACAAGGGAGGGAGAAGGCGTTCTCCCTTTTTTATTTTCAGCCTTACAGTCCAAGCTCACTGTGTATTTGCTCGTAGGTAGCGTCCTTCAATATCACATTCTTATTTCCGTCCAGCAGGTAAAGGGAAGGCATGGACTTTATATTGTAGAGTGCGCGCATTCTGATGATTTCCTTGTCGGTGCCTATAATCCAGTTTGCCGGCATGTCTTTCAGCGAATTGCGCCAGGCCTCCATGTTTTCTTCAGTGTAGACAGCCAGTATGGAAAGTTTGTTTGCGTCGACAGCTCTTTTCAATGACTCGTCATTGATCATTTCCTGCAGGAGATGGTGGCAGGTGGGACATTCGGGGTCATAGAAGACGAGCAAAAGCCGGTTGTTGTGCACTTGCGTATTCTTGAGCGTGTTTGTCTTTCCTGAAGGCAGATAGTAAGTGAAATCGGAAGCCTGTTTCCCTGGCTGGTTTCTGCTTATCAGATCCAGTCTGAACTTGAAGTCTTCTCTTACGGCTTCATCCGTTTTATACTTCCCGATCATCTGTTTCAGGTAAGCAGCATACAGTCGTTCGTTGTAGAACGGCGAGTTAGGATCGGACAGATAATCGTCAAACAGTTTCATGAATACTTGCCTTGCGTGCGGATGCGGGTACATGAGCCTGCATAGATTCCCGATGCTGGGTTCTGCTTCATCCGGATTCGTCTGCGTATCGGCAAGCAGGGCGATGTGGTCGACAAACCCTTGTTCGGTGACATTGCTGTTATTGACCAGGGCTGTATCTGCAAAGTTGAATTCATCCCAGTAATGCGCAAGAAGAAACGTCTTTCTCGATTCCGGATCCTTCAGCGATTCGGGAATCTTGGGGTAAGGGAACTGCGGTTCCTGCTGCACGGACTTTTCCGTTTGCGGGCTTTGCTGTGCTGCGTTTCCGATTTTTTGCCTGTTACTGTTCTTGCATGAAAGCGTAGAGATTGAAAATGTCGCAAGAAAGAGGCAATACATATATTTTTTCATGTTGCTGTATGCTGTTTTCATAAAATAGAAATGTTTGATATTGCTTTCGGGAGATTATAGAAGGCGGTATACTCCACCGGCCAATGCCTTTATAACCCCTTTCATTTCGAGTTCGAAAAGAATGCCTGCCATCCGGTTGATAGCGATGTTGCATTCCACCACCAGCGTGTTTATCTGTTTTCCTTCCGGCTGTTTCTTGAGCAGGTTTACAATCCGTTCTTCTTCTTCAGACAAGTCCGGGAAAAGCTGGCGCTGGATGGCCCTGGGCACCTTGTTTTCTACGTCCCAGCACATCGCTTTGACGAAATCTTCCGCATTTTGCACGAGCGTCGCCTTGTTTTGTCTGATCAGTTCGTTGCACCCTGCGGAGTATTCATCGTTGATTCTGCCCGGGAAGGCAAAGCAGTCGCGCTGATAGCTGTCTGCAATTTCTGCCGTGATGAGCGACCCTCCTTTTACGGCTGATTCGATGACAATTGTTGCATCGCTGATGCCGGCCACAATGCGGTTTCGCTTGACAAAATTCTGTTTGTCGGGATTTGTTCCGCTGGGGAATTCGGTGAGCAGTCCGCCGCACGAAAGCATTTCGGCAGCCGTATGTTTATGGACGGCTGGGTAAATCCGGTCAAGCCCGTGAGCCAGCACTCCTACGGTGGGAATGCCGTGATTGAGGGCCGCCCGGTGAGCATGGATATCGATGCCATAAGCAAGTCCGCTTACCACCAGCACGTCCGGGAGCATTTCTTTCAGGTCGTGCAGAAAAGTTCTGCAAATCTCTTTCCCGTAATCGGTTGCATTCCGTGTGCCGACAACGCTGACGATGTGCAGACTGTTCAGGTCGGCGTTTCCTTTATAAAACAGAGCCAGAGGCGCATCGTCGCATTCTCTCAGGCGTGAAGGATATGCTTCGTCAGACGGTATCAGGCAGCGGATTCCGTTTTTCTCGGCAAACTGCAATTCCGCTTCACAGATGCGCAGAATGTCTGGCTTTCCCAAAGCCCCGGCAAGCTTCGGCGAAAGTCCGGGAATCTCCTCGGCCAGTTCTTTGGCGTGGAGTATGATTTCAGCGGCGCTTCCCGCCGTTTTCAGCAGATTGTGGGCACCGGCCAGTCCCAGCCCCGGCGTGCGGGTAAGTGCTAGCGTATATAGGCGTTCTTCGTCTTTCATTCGTTCAGGTAGGGGGCCAGAGTTTGATTCAACAGTTCGCTCTCTCCCAAACGTCCGTTGACGAGGCATACGGTTTCTACGCTCGACTTGACGACAGCCTTCATGTCCGGAAGCCGGAAGATGTCCTGGTAAAACACATATTTGATGCCTTCCTTTTTGATGTACAGTTTGGAAACAAATTCGTCCTGGCTGGTGAGCGGAGTCTTGAATGCCATGTTCAGCCGGGCGACAACAGGGTCTATTCCTTTCCGGTGCAGTTCGGCGAAGCTGATTCCCGTGGAAGACAGAAATTCATGGCGGGTATGTTCGATATAATGCTGGTAATTTGCGTTGTTGACAATGCCTTGCAGGTCGCATTCGTAATCGCGGACCTTCATCTTCAGTTCAAAAATGTATTTCTCCATAAATTCTATGTTTTTGTACAAAAGTAATGATTTTGTCGGAAGTAATGTGGGGTTCCTTGTGCGGATTCGGGAAAGGCCATCAAATTTCCGTCAAACCTTGGGCAGAGGGCATGCATCCGTTTGCTTTCCTTGTCCGGTTGAAACTGGCGATCTGGCGGCAGGTTTTATAGTCCAGCATTTGGTCCGTACGTCCAGCGACTGGACTATACGGACCACATACGTGGACCGTACGGTTCACGGGCTGGACCATAGAATTTGTTCCGATGTCTGGCAGACTTTCTACTGCCCGCCGCATTGAGGCTTTTTGAGATATTCATATCCTATCCGGCAATAAAGGCATTTCTTTATGTCGCAGTAGTTCTTTTTCAGCTGGATCAGTGCCTGACTGTCACCTGCGTGTGCAGCTTCGAGCCCGCATTCTTTCCAGATGCGTACGATGAAATTGTTTTCCGGCCTCATTTCTTCCAGCAAGCCGTTGGCCCGTTGTATCAGTATATTGTCGGTCTTGTATTTGCCGTAGGCATATAAAAAAGGGATGACCGTGTTTATCACCAGCAGATCGATAGTCTGGTTGCTCAGTGTTTTCGGGTGCGGCGGTGAAGCTTCGCCGAACACATAATGCGTCAGCCAATACTCCGATGTGCCGCATCGCAGCATGTCGCGCAGGCTTTTCAGGCTTTGCGCCTCCATCAGGGCAGACAACAGCCCCTGCGAGCGGTAGTAGAATGAGGCAAGTTGGGCGATTCGTACATGCGGAAAATTGTCCGGACGCATCCTCAGCAGCTTCCAGCGGCTGTTTGCCGAAGGCCTCAGTCCGAATTTGTGGCTCAGATAGGTATATTCCTTCATGAGCCTGTCCGTGTACTCGTCGGCCGGCACTTCCTGGAGCAGCCCCGCCTGTCCGAAGAAGAAGGCTTCTATCTGAAACAGGCTGTCGCGGTGTTTGTTTACCGCCTGCAGGGGGATGGTTTCGGCCCAGAACTCAAAGGCGTCGCTGTTTGTTCCGAATCCGAAGTTGCGAGCCAGGATGATGAAGAATACATGTTCCCAGTCTTTCCGGTGGCGTCCGAGGAGCTGCATGATTTTATCGGTCTTCTGCTCGAAGCGTTCGAATGACCGAATCGTAAGTTCGGTCAAGATGGTGTGATGATGGCGTTCCCATTCGGACGATTGTTGATGGATTTCCATGTTTCCCACCCAGATCACTCCGCCGAGTTTGATTTTGGCATTGAAGAAGTCAGGACCGGCATCCGGATTGGAGAGTCCGGGATCAATAATTTCCACTTTCTGTCCTGTGGTCGTGTGCAGAGGTTTTAGCGGGAAAAGCTTGTGTTTCCATACGTAATGTAAGAGTTGTTCCATGTTAACGAGGTGTAAATGTTGCCTAAATGTAATGATTAATACTGAAAAACACTATCTTTGCGTTGAAAATTATCAGAGAATTATGAAAATAGCATTGATTGGATATGGAAAGATGGGTAAAGAGATTGAGAAAATTGCTCTTTCCCGCGGACATGAGATTGTGAGCATCATCGATATCAATAATCGTCAGGATTTTTCTTCCGAAGCTTTTCGCTCGGCAGATGTTGCCATTGAGTTTACGGCACCTTCTGTAGCTTACGGCAATTGCCTGGAAGCTTTCAAGAATGGTGTAAAGGTGGTTTCCGGAAGTACAGGATGGATGGGAGAACACGGTGACGAAATGCGCCGTCTGTGTCAGGAAGAAGGAAAGACATTGTTCTGGTCGTCAAACTTCAGTCTGGGAGTTGCCATTTTCTCGGCTGTCAACAAATACCTGGCCAAGATTATGAATAATTTCCCCAACTATGATGTTTCGATGGTGGAAACCCATCATATTCATAAACTGGATGCACCGAGCGGTACAGCCATCACACTGGCCGAAGGCATTCTGGAAAATCTTGACCGTAAGCAGAAGTGGGTATCCGGAACATTGACCGCTCCTGACGGTACGGTCAGCGGAACAACCGACTGTGCTCCCGATGAGTTGCCGGTCAGTGCTGTCCGCAGAGGAGAGGTTCCGGGCATTCATACCATCAAATATGAGTCGGATGCCGATTCTATCATCATTACACACGATGCCAAGAACCGCAGCGGTTTCGCGCTGGGTGCCGTACTGGCGGCTGAATATACAGCCGGACATACAGGTTTTCTGGGTATGAACGATTTATTTCCTTTCTGATTATGATACAGGCCTCACGTAGACAATGGATAAAGTTTGCCGTCGTTCTGGTGCTTTATCTGATTTTCCTGCTTTGGTTGCAGAGCTGGCTGGGACTGATTGTGGTTCCGTTTATCTTTGATGCTTATATCTCGAAGAAGATTCCATGGACCTGGTGGAAAAAGTCGAAAAACAAGACGGTGGTAACAGTCATGGGATGGGTAGACGCGATTGTATTTGCCCTGGTTGCCGTTTATTTTGTCAATCTGTATTTTTTCCAGAACTACGTCATCCCGTCTTCTTCACTGGAGAAATCTTTGCTGGTAGGCGATTATCTGTTTGTCAGCAAGATGAGTTACGGTGCCCGTATTCCGCAGACTCCGCTCCATATGCCCTTGACTCAGCATACCCTGCCCATATTCGGATGCAAATCTTATCTGGAATGGCCCGAATGGGATTACAAGCGTGTCAGCGGACTGGGTAAGGTACAGCTGAACGACATCGTGGTGTTCAACTTCCCTGCAGGCGACAGCGTAGCGACCGGTGTACCGGCAGAAGATCTTTACCGCTTGAGTTATCAGGCAGGAAAGGGCTTGTCACAACCGGTTGATATGTCCCGGCTGACTCTGGAACAGGAACGTGAGGTATATGACTATTATTATGCCGCAGGGCGGAAATACATTGATGAGAATCCGCAGATATATGGCAAGATCGTTTCCCGTCCGGTAGACCGGAGAGAAAATTACGTGAAGCGCTGTGTCGGGCTTCCCGGACAGACCTTGCAGATCAAGAACCGCATCGTTTACCTTGACGGCAAGCCCAATAAGGAGCCGGACAATGTCCAGTACCGTTATCTGGTTTATACAAAGGGCATGCTGCCTGATGATCTCTGCCATGAGTTGGGTATCAGCGTAGAAGACCGTGAAATTTATTATTCCGAAGAATCTGCCTATAATATGCCGCTGACGGAAAAGGCAAAGGCTGCTTTGCTGGCGCGGAAAGATCTGGTGACTGCCATTCATGACGTGCCTGATGACGATGCCGGCGGACTGTATCCCGTCAACAAGAATACGGGATGGACTGTAGACAACTACGGTCCGGTATGGATTCCGAAGAAAGGAGCCACCATCGATCTGACGCTGGACAACCTGCCGGTCTATGAACGGCCGATCCGGGTGTATGAAGGCAATCAGCTGCTATGGGCTGCAGCCTTTCCTTCAGTGTTCGGCTATCACCGGATTGCTGATGTGAAAGACGGACGCATTTATATCAACGGACAGGAAACACTTTTACGAAAGATTATTATTGGATGGCCTCGAATGATCCGGTGAACTTGTGTGATTCGCGTCTGTTCGGATTCGTTCCCGATGACCATTTGATAGGCAAAGCCTGGCGCATCTGGTACTCATCCCGCGAAAACCGGTTTATGAGGAGAATAGAATGATGGAGGCACACGAACAAGGATATGAGCGAATGAAACAGAAAGTGGTTTTGGGTTCCGCTTATTTGGGCCCTGTTGAATATTATACAAAACTTTTTGCCTACGGCGATGTACGGATTGAGCGTTTTGATCATTACATGAAGCAGACCTACCGAAACCGTTGTGTGATTGCTTCTGCCGAAGGGCCGCTGGCACTTGCTGTACCCACAGAAAAGGGTGATGCCCTGAAGTGTCTGATGAAGGATGTGCGCATTTCCGACCACGGCAACTGGAGGCATGTGCATTGGAATGCCTTTGTAGCAGCCTATCGGCACAGTCCGTTTTTTGACTATTATGCCGACGAGTTTCAGGCTTTTTTTGTCAAGAAATATGCGTTTCTGTATGACTTCAATATGGAACTCTGCCGCTGGGTCTGTGAACAGATTGATTTGTGTCCGGTTTTATCTCCGACTGACGATTTTGCGGCCGAGATTCCGGATGCAGATGATTTCCGGGAGCTGATTCATCCGAAAAGGAACTATAAAGAGTCGGATCCGGACTTTGTAGCAGCTCCTTATTATCAGGTTTTTGAGCGTAAGTTCGGTTTCCTTCCCAATTTGAGCGTTGCCGATCTGCTGTTCAATATGGGGCCTGAAAGTTTGCTCGTGCTGCGCGACAGCATGGCCAAAAAAACGGCAGACTCCTTGCCGTAAAAGAATAATGTAGTACATTTGCAACAAAATCAATGATTTAACGATATATGAACAATTTACCGACAGTAACGAAAAATCTGCTGATTATAAATGTGCTCTGCTTTTTGGGCATGTTTGTGGCTGAAAGATATGGAATTGACATCAACCATCTGTTAGGACTTCACTTCTTTCTGGCGTCCGATTTCAATATAGGACAGTTGGTTTCCTATATGTTTATGCACGCCAATTTTTCGCATATTTTTTTCAACATGTTTGCCTTGTGGATGTTTGGCCGTGTGTTGGAGCAGGTGTGGGGGCCAAAGCGTTTTCTTACTTATTATAGCGTGTGCGGAATAGGTCGCCGGACTGGTTCAGGAACTGGTGTGGGGTATGGAGTATGTGTTTGTATGGTCAAACTTTGCTTCAGTTGACACGGGCGTCGGCATCATCTCCATGGAAGGCTTTTTGAATGAACTGACAACGGTGGGAGCATCCGGTGCTGTTTACGGTATCCTGCTGGCATTCGGAATGCTTTTCCCGAACAGTCAGATGTTTGTCTTTCCTATTCCGATGCCGATTAAGGCGAAATATTTTGTAATCGGTTATGCTGTGCTTGAACTGTTTTTGGGGCTGGGCGGCAGTGACGGAGTTGCTCATTTCGCCCATCTTGGCGGTATGCTTTTTGGTCTGATACTGATTTTATATTGGAGAAAGAAAAATGGCGGAGGGAAGATTTATTACTGATTTGCGGAGAAAATTCGTACAGGGCGACATCGTGACGCAGCTTCTGTATGTGAATGTGGCTGTATTTATAGTGGTGGCTGTATTTAATGTTATAGCCACGCTGTTCAATCTTTCGCTCGTTTCATGGATAAAATGGCTTGAACTGCCTGCATGGCCCGAAACTTTTATCCGTCAGCCATGGTCGCTCTTCACTTACATGTTTATGCATGCCGATGTGTTTCATATTCTTTTCAATATGCTTTGGCTGTACTGGTTCGGACGGCTGTTTCTGAACTTCTTTTCGTCGAAGCATCTGCGCGGCCTGTATGTGCTGGGTGGAATTTGCGGTGGTCTGCTTTATATCCTTTCGTATAATGTCTTTCCCTATTTTGAGGATAAGGTATATTTTTCCTATTTGTTGGGTGCTTCCGCTTCGGTTTTGGCCATTGTGGTGGCGGCGGGTGTTCGTGAGCCGAACTATCCGGTGCAGTTGATGTTTTTCGGTACAGTGCGTCTGAAATATGTAGCGATTTTTATGGTCGTTCTGGATCTGCTGTTCATGACATCTTCCAACGCAGGAGGACATATCGCGCATTTGGGAGGAGCCTTGTCCGGCTGGTGGTTTGCAGCGGGATTGTCGAAGGGACACGATGCGACCAAATGGATAAACGGCATTTTGGACTGGTTTTCCGGTCTGTCCGGGCCGCGCCGGGTGAAGAAGCCTAAAATGGAAGTGCATTATGGCGACAAGCAGAAAGATTACGATTATAATGCGATGAAAAAGGAAAGGGAGGCTGAGGTGGACCGCATTCTCGACAAGCTCCGCAAGTCTGGATATGGCAGTCTGTCTGAAGAAGAGAAGAGGAAGCTGTTTGATGCCAGCAAGAAATGAAGTGAGGTAGTGAAATGAATATAATCGGTCATACATTGCAGGGCCTGGCGTTGCTTGCCAATTTGCTGGCAGGGGCTGGCTTTCTGTTTTGTTCTTATAGCCAGTATTTATCTCCTGTAGCACATCCTGTGTTGTCGTGTGCGGGACTGTTTTTTCCTTTCTTTCTCTTTCTGAACGCTTTGTTCCTGCTGTTCTGGCTCTTTGTGCAGTGGAAATTTAGTCTGGTTCCATTCTTGTTCCTGTTGGCGGGATGGGGAAGCATCAGATCTTATGCTCCATGGGGGCACAAGGAAGAAGCAGAAGGAAAGGAAACCTTGAAATTCCTGACATACAATGTGATGGGAATGCCTGTAGAAAAGGGGGATTCTGTAAATCCGATTGTCGAGTATATCCGCAAGTCGGATGCCGATGTGGTTTGTTTGCAGGAGTATCCGGTTCATGACGAGAAAATCCGGAAAGCTCTTTCGTTCTATCCTTATGTCGAAACTTTTGCAGTCGCCGGATGGAACGGGATGGCGTGTCTTTCACGGTATCCGATTCTTTCGGTCGAACGTATCGGCTACAAAAGCGTAAGCAACGGCAGCTTCTTGCTGCGTTTGAAACTGGATAAAGATACGATGGCAGTGGTTTGCAATCATCTGGAGTCGAACAAGCTGGATGCTCATGACAAACAGGTTTATGAAGAAATTCTGAAATCTCCGGGCGAAAAGAATGTGAAGAGCGGGGGCAAATATTTGTTGGGGAAGCTGGCTGAAGCTGCGGCGCTCCGCGCTCCTCAGGCGGATTCCGTTGCCCAGGCTATTGCTGGGAACAAGTGCCGGTATATGCTTGTATGCGGCGACTTTAATGATTCTCCTTGTCGTATGCCCACCGGATCATCGGACGAGGCCTGCATGATGCGTATATAGAGGCCGGAAGGGGACCCGGCTTTTCATATAACCGGAATTTTCTTTATTTCCGGATCGATCATCTGATGGTGGGCGAGGGATTCAGGGTGCTGGAAGCAGATGTTGACAATTCGATATCTGCATCAGATCATTATCCTTTGTGGTGTGTGGTAGAGAAATTATAACCTTAATAAAATTGAGTATTGATAATGAAACAACTTGTAATTGCTGCAGCTATGACGTGTTTGGTATGTGCGTGCGGACAGAAGACGAACGAGAGCGAGAATCCGTTCCTGGCGGAATTTCAGACTCCTTATGGCACTCCTGATTTCAGCCGCATCAAGGTGGAACATTATGAACCGGCTTTCCTGGCCGGCATTGGCCAACAGAATGAAGAGATTAGGACGATTGTGGAAAATGCGGATGAACCAACTTTTGAGAATACAATTGTCGCGCTTGACAAGAGTGGGGAGATTCTTGATCGTGTCAGCGGTGTGTTTTTTGCCTTGACAGAAGCTGATACCAATGATCAGCTGATGGAGCTGGAAACGAAATTCGCTTCAATGCTTTCAGAACACAGCGACAATATTTATTTGAATCTGGATTTGTATAAGCGCGTTGCGGCTGTGCATGATAAAGAAGCTGAAGGGAAAATCCAGCTGACAACCGAACAGCATTATCTTTTGGATAAATATTACAAGGGGTTTGTACGTGCAGGGGCTGCACTGGATTCAGCCAAACAGGCCCGTTTGCGCGAAATCAACAAAGAGCTTGCTACGCTTACCATCGAGTTCGGCAATCATGTGCTTGCCGACAACAACGCATATTTGTTGGTGGTTGACGATAAGAAGGATCTGGAAGGGCTTCCTGAAACGGTGGTTGAAGGGGCATCCCAGGAGGCAAAAGCCCACGGAAAAGAAGGCAAATGGGTGTTCACCCTGCAAGAATCCAGTCGTCTGCCGTTGTTGCAGTATGCAAAAAACAGAGAGCTGCGCAAGGATATTTATCAGGCTTATATCAATTTGGGAAACCACGGTGACGCAAATGACAACAAAGAACTCCTGAAACGGATTCTGACGCTTCGTCTGGAAAAGGCCAGGCTGATGGGATACAGCAATTATGCTGAATATCAGTTGGCGGAAAACATGGCGAAGACTCCTGAAAATGCACTTGACCTTCTGTATAAGCTGTGGGGATATGCTATCGGGAAAGCCAAGTCGGAGGCTGCACAGTTGCAGGCAATCATGGACCGCGAGGGAAAAGGCGAAAAGCTGGAGGCATGGGACTGGTGGTATTATGCAGAGAAACTTCGCAAAGAGAAATATAATCTGAATGAGGATGAAATCAAGCCTTATTTCAGCCAGGAAGATGTGCATAATGGACTTTGCTATGTGGTGAACAAGCTTTATGGCGTGACATTGACTCCGACGGACAGCATTTCTGTGTATAATCCGGATGTAAAGACGTATATTGTGAATGATGGTGACGGGTCTTTGCTGGGGATATTCTACAGCGATTATATGCCCCGTTCCAACAAACGGAGCGGTGCATGGATGAGCAATTTCCGTGAGGCTTCGGCTGATGTGCGCCCGCTTATTTACAATGTGGCAAGTTTTACCAAACCCGCAGGCGATCTTCCTTCCTTGCTTACATTGGATGAGGCTCGGACCATGTTTCACGAATTCGGGCATGCGCTTCACGGATTCCTGACAAATTGCCAATATAAGGGCGTTTCGGGAACTGCCGTTGCACAGGACTTTGTGGAACTTCCTTCCCAGATTATGGAACACTGGGCTATGGCTCCTGAGGTGCTTAAGGTCTATGCGAAGCATTATAAAACACGCGAAGCTCTTCCTGACGATCTTATAAAGAAAATTGAAAACCAGTCGCATTTCAATCAGGGTTTCATGACTACAGAACTGCTGGCTGCGGCCATTCTGGACATGGAACTGCATTGCCTGACCTCTACGGACAGTCTGGATGTCATGGGCTTTGAAAAACAGCTGATGGATAAAATCGGTCTGATTCCTCAAATCGCGCCGCGTTACCGTGCTACATATTTCAATCATATCATGGGCGGATACGATGCCGGATACTACAGTTATCTGTGGGCGGAACGCCTGGATACGGATGCTTTTGAAGCCTTTAAGGAGCATGGGCTGTTTGATCAGGAAACGGCCGCTTCCTTCCGCAAGAATATCCTTGAGAAAGGAGGATCTGACGATCCGATGAAGATGTATGTGGCTTTCCGCGGCGCTGAGCCGAGCCTTGAGCCGTTGCTGGAATCCCGCGGATTGAAGTAAACGGTTTGATTGCATAATCAAGCTTTTTGTAATCAAAAGTTTAAATATTTGCAATCGTTTCGGCTTATCTGATGAAAAAAAACTATATTTGCAACCTTGAATAAACGTATCAAATTAAAAATTAATATAATAAACTAAAGTAACATGCAAAACAAAGGATTTGTAAAGGTTTTTGCGGTATTACTGACACTTGCCTGCATCTTCTACCTTTCGTTCTCGTTTGTCACTCGCTATCAGATGAACAAGGCGGAAAAGGATCCCAGAGGTGCTGCCCATTATCTGGATTCCATGCAGAACCAGAAGGTATGGCTCGGTGTCTATACGCTGAAACAATGCCGTGAAATGGAAATCGGGTTGGGATTGGACCTGAAAGGTGGTATGAACGTGATTCTGGAGGTGTCTGTGCCTGATGTTGTAAAGGCATTGGCTGACAACAAACCGGATGCAGCCTTCAATAAGGCTGTTGAAGAAGCTGCCAAACAGCAGGTGACAAGCCAGGAGGATTTCATCACTTTATTTGTGAGAGAGTACAAGAAACAGGCTCCTGACGGAACGTTGGCCGAACTTTTTGCGACACAACAGTTGAAGGACAAGGTCAACACCCGCAGTACAGACGCTGAGGTAGAACGCGTATTGCGTCAGGAAGTACAGGCCGCTATCGACAACTCATACAATGTGTTGCGTACCCGTATCGACCGTTTCGGCGTTGTTCAGCCTAATATCCAGGCACTGGAAGGAACAATGGGCCGTATCATGGTTGAACTTCCGGGCATCAAGGAGCCTGAACGTGTCAGAAATCTGTTGCAGGGATCGGCAAATCTTGAGTTCTGGGAAACTTATGAAGCGAAAGACATTGTGCCTGTTCTCGTTTCGGCTGACGAACGCGCGCGTTTGCTGCTGGGTTCAACAACCGACTCTGTAAAGGTGGATTCGGCTGCGGTTGAAAAGGAAAAGGCTTCGGCTGCCATCTCTTCCAAGGACAGTCTTGCTGCTGTGTTGAAAGGTGAAACGGTAGACAACTCTGCAGCAAATGTAGAACAGTACAAGAAAGATCATCCCTTGCTGTCTGTGTTCCAGCCCAACCAAAGCGGAATGGGATCTATCGTGGGATATGCAGACTATAAGGATACAGCTGCTGTAAATGCAATTCTGAATATGCCGGGCGTTAAAGAAATCATGCCCCGCGACCTGAAACTGATGTGGGGAGTCAAGGCTTCCGACATGGATAAGACCGGACGCATCTTTGAACTTTATGCTATCCGCTCTACAGAACGTAACGGACGCGCTCCGCTGGAAGGAGATGTGATTACTGACGCTAGAGATTCTTACGACCAGTTTAACAAGCCGTGTGTAACGATGTCGATGAACAACGACGGATCCCGCCGTTGGGCCGCGCTGACTAAAAAGAACATCGGCAAGGAAATCGCTATCGTGCTCGACGGTTATGTATACAGTGCGCCGAATGTAAGAAATGAAATTACCGGAGGAAATTCTGAAATCACCGGTAACTTTACTCCGGAAGTGACCAAGGACTTGGCGAATGTGCTGAAGTCTGGTAAAATGCCGGCTCCTGCGCGTATCGTGCAGGAAGATATCGTAGGTCCGTCGTTGGGACAACAGTCCATTAATCAGGGCCTTGTTTCGTTTGTCGTGGCTTTGATCGCGCTGATGGCTTATCTTTGTGTGATGTACGGTTTCATTCCGGGTATGGTGGCCAACGGTGCCTTGATCTTCAACTTTTTCTTCACGCTTGGTATTCTGACTTCATTCCAGGCGGCGCTGACATTGTCGGGGATCGCCGGTATGGTGCTTTCTCTGGCTATGGCTGTCGATGCGAACGTGTTGATTTACGAGCGTACAAAAGAAGAGCTGCGGCTTGGAAAAACAATGAAAGATGCGGTTTCTGCCGGTTATTCGGGCGCATTCTCTGCAATCTTCGACTCTAACCTGACATCAATCATCACGGGTGTTATCTTGTTCTATTTCGGTACAGGACCAATCCGCGGATTTGCTACGACATTGATTATCGGTATTCTCTGTTCGTTCTTTACAGCCGTTTTCATGACTCGTCTGGTTTACGAACACTACATGAAGAAAGACAAATGGCAGCATCTTACATTTTCTACGGGAGTGTCAAAGAATCTGTTCCAGAACGTACATTATAATTTCATGGGCATTATCAAACGCTCGTTCACGATATGGGGCGTTTTGCTGTTGATCTGCATTGTTTCGTTCTTTACTCGTGGCTTGTCGCAAAGTATCGACTTTACCGGAGGACGTAACTTTGTGGTTCAGTTCGACAGAGTGGTTCAGCCGGAAACAGTCCGCGATCTGCTTGACGCGAAGGTAGGTGACGCAAATGTGCAGGCCATCGCTTTGGGAACAGACGGAAAAAGAATCCGCGTGATGACCAACTATCGTATTGAAGAAAATGATCCGAAAGTCGATTCTGAAATCGAGTCTGCTGTATACATCCCTGAAGGAAGGCAATCTGGTTCTGAAGGCGTTACTCTCGAACACTTTGTCGACCGTGATACGCAGGACGGATGTTCGATCATCAGTTCGCAGAAAGTTGGTCCGAGTGTCGCAGATGACATGAAAACTTCTGCTGTGTGGGCGGTTGTGTTTGCGCTGATTGCGATCGGTCTGTATATTTTGATTCGGTTCAACAATATCGCCTACAGTATCGGTGCTACGGTAGCATTGGCTGTTGATGCTGTATTGGTTATCGGTGCTTATTCATTGTTCTATGGTATCATGCCATTCTCGTTGGATGTTGACCAGACATTTATCGGTGCCGTGCTGACAATCATCGGTTATTCTATCAATGATAAGGTGGTTATTTTTCGACCGTGTGCGTGAATTCAGCCATCTGTATCCGACACGTGAACGTGCGAAGATGTTCAATGATGCGCTGAATACAACATTGGCCCGTACGTTGAACACAGGTCAGAGTACGTTGATTGTGCTTCTCATCATCATCATTCTTGGAGGTGACAGCATTCGCAGCTTCTCGTTTGCGATGATTCTGGGTGTTGTCATTGGAACATTCTCTTCTCTGTTTGTTGCAGCTCCTGTTGCCTATTTGCTGTTGGGCAACAAGATGCCGGCACAGGTAGGAGAAGGCGAGGTGAAGAAAGCATAAGGTTTGCTGACAAATGGCAGGTTGTACGCATGTGCACTGCCGGATAAAATAAAGGGGCTGCGCCAAAGTAGAGATACTGGTGCAGCCCTTCTTATGTCGGCAGGTTTCTGTTGCGTGATGGATTTGTATTCTTTGTTCCTTTGTGGAAGTCAGGAAGTAAACAAAGGAATGTCAGCCTTCCTTGATTTTCTTTAGATAGTCGGATGGAGTGAGTCCGAACTCTTCCTTGAAGCATTGGCGGAAATAAACTGTACTGTTTATTCCGACTTTAAAGGCAATCTCCGATATGTTATATTTGCCTTCGAGAAGCATTTTTTCAGCCAGCTGCATCTTGATTTTTCGGATATACTCGTTGGTAGACATTCCTGTCAATGCTTTCGTTTTTCTGTAGAGTGTGGAGGAACTCATGCAGAGGGTGCTTGCAAGGTAGTTGATGTCAATGGCTTCTGTCGCCGATAAGTTTTCAATAATGATATGTTTCATTTTATCAAGAAACTCTTTGTCTATCTTGTTCAGCGAATCCGTAATTATCGAATGTTTCTCTTCAAGTTCCTTGGTGGTAATCTTTTCTGAAACGATTTTCTCAGAATAGTGTTCTGCAAGGTGTCTGCGCTGTGTCAAAAGGTTATTGATCCTGCTGTGAAGGAGGCTTGCGCTGAAGGGCTTGGTCAGATAAGAGTCAGCCCCCGACAGATATCCTTCTTCTTTGTCTGTCAGTGTGTCCTTGGCAGTAAGTAAAATGATAGGGATATGGCTGGTCCGTATGTCTTTTTTCAATTTCCGGCACATGGTGATTCCGTCCATTATCGGCATCATTATATCGCTGACAATCAGGTCTGGTATACTTTCTAGTGCGATTTCCATTCCTTCTTTTCCGTTTCTTGCGGTTTTTACTTCATATAAGTCGGTAAACGAATCAACGATGTAGGTCATAATGTCTTCATTATCCTCTACTATTAAAACAACAGGATGCTGATTGTCCGAAAGCGTGTTTTGTTTCATTTCTTCCGGATCGTTTTTATCCGGTGTCTTGGAAGAAGATGTTTCTTCTTCATCCTTGTGCAAGGCATTAGGATAGGTGTTTGCTGCAATAAGTCGTATCCTGAAAACCGTTCCTACATTCAGTTGGCTTTCAGCCTGGATTGTGCCTTCGTGCAGGTTTACCAGATTCTTTACTAGAGCCAGCCCGATACCTGTTCCTGAAGCCTGGTGGTGACTGCCTTCCTGGTAATATCTTTCAAAAATATGAGAGAGCGCTTCCGGACTGATGCCATATCCTGTATCTCGGATACTTAGCTCCAGATAGCGTACATTTTGTTCTTCTACCCATTGCGCACCAATGCTTATTTGTCCCTTCTCAGTATATTTCAGTGCGTTTGAAACCAGATTGTCTAAAATAATGGTTATGGCCTCTTTATCAAAGAAAAGTTCCATATTCTCTTCTTCTGTATGGATAGATATGGCAATATGCGGATTTCTGTTGAGCTCCTTGTATTTCAATCCTGTTTCATAGACGACAGAAACGATGTTGCTTTTGCATACACACAGTTTCTTGTTTTGAGTTTCAGTTTTTCTGAATTCCAATATTTGGTTGACCAGGTTGAGCAGCCTGACAGCGCTTTGATGGATTACAGAGATGCGCCGTTTGTCTTTTCCAGTGAGTGTAGTGCTTTCCTGCATGTCCTCCAGCGGACCGATGATGAGTGTCAGGGGTGTACGCAGTTCGTGCGTAATGTTTGTAAAGAATCGCAAGCGTTCATCATTAAGCTTTTGCTCTTGTTCATGACTCCATTTTTCGGACTCATACAGGTATTTCAGGTTAATTCTCTGTTTGTAAGCGTGCAGGATGATAAACAGTATGACTATACCCAGAATTGCATAACACAATTTCGCCCACCATGAAAGCCAGAACGGAGGCATGACGGTGATGCGGAGCGATGCCGAGTCTTTCGACCATTCTTGGTTGCGGATGTGGGTTTTTACAATGAACTCATAGGAACCGTAGGGGAGGTTGCGGAATGTGATATTACTGAGGTTGCCGGTTGTGTACCATGAGTCTTCAACTCCTTTCAGCATATAGGCGTATTCCACTTGGTCGGTTAGTGCAAAGTTCAAGACACAGTATGAAATGTTGAAATTGTTCTGTCGGTATTCTAACTTGACACTTCGTTCTCCGGTAAGTTGTATTTCTGTTTCGCGGTTTTTCGGAAACGAAAGGGGGGCTATTATCCGTATTTGGGATATGACAGCTTCGGGAGACTCCCGACGAGTCAGCACAAATGCGGGATTGAAGTAGCACAGTCCGTCAATGGAACCGAAATACAAGTTTCCGTTGCGGTCTTTATATACGCTCCGTGGGGTGAAGCTTGCCAGCGGGATATTGTCTTTTTCATTATAGTTATAAAACAGCTCTTTATCTTTCATCAGGCATGAGATCCCTTTGTTTGAACTTAGCCATATGTTTCCCATATTGTCTTCGGCCATTGCCTGAATGTGGGTGTTGGGGAGTCCTTCTGTCCGTCGGTAAACCTTGTAGTCCGGTTCCGGTTGGCAAGCGAATTTCACCAGTCCGTCTCCAGTAGCGATCCATATGTTCTGTCTGGAATCTTCGATGATATGGTTGATGGTATTTGAAGGGAATCCGTTGAATCTGTCGAATGTTCTGAGCGGTTTCATGTCGGGAGAATAAAGTAGCAGTCCTCCTCCGAAAGTACCTATCCACATTCTTCCTTCCCGGTCTTTGAGTAGGGAACGGACCAAGTTGTTGGGCAAGTCGAAGTGTTCCGTTATTGTCTGCGTATGTTTTTCTATCCGGTATATTCCATTGCTAGTACCTGCCCATATTTGTCCGTCGGAGTCTTCGACGAGTGTTCTGACATCTGTGTCGCGCAACTTGTCCGGAAAAATTTGTCGGAAGGAGCCTTTGCCCGTTTCATAGAACATGATACCTCCTTCATAGATGCCGAACCACAGGTTTCCTTCTGAGTCACAGAGTGAGGTCTGTATGGAATTGCCGCTGATTTGTCCGCCGTGCGCAGTGTAGGTAGCGGTTCTTTGTCCGTTTTCAAAGTACATTGATTCCCCCTCCGTCTGTTCCTATCCATAATCTGTCCTTTCTGTCCATACATACGGTGCTTGCGATTCTCGTACTTAGGTCGCTTCCCGGACTGTTCGGCGAGTAGCGGTAGGAGTTGAAGAGGGTAGCGTCGTTGTTGAGAAAATTGATTCCTGAGCCCCATAGTCCTGTCCAGATATTTCCATAGCTGTCCTGAAAGATACAACGCACGCTGGAACCGCTCAGACTATATTCGTTGTCTCCCTCTCCGATGGACCGTATCTTCATGTCCTTTGAAGAGGAGAAGAAACGTTGTGAAAGGTCGATGACGGTGATCCCTTCTCTTTCTGTGGCTATCCACAGTTGGTTGTCGTCTGTCTGGAGAATGTCGTGGATGCGTCCGGACAAGGGGGATTCTTCCGTGCCGACCCGGATAAAGGCGTGTTTTTCCGGATCGAAGAATGCCAGTCCCTTGTTAGTTCCTATCCAGATGCTTCCGGAACGGTCCTGATAGATGCACAAGACTTCGTTGCCCGGAATCGAGCGGGGATTCACCGGATTGTTTTTGTAGTTTGTGACCCGTTTGTCTTTAAGTGACAGAATACTGAGCCCTTGATTCTGATGTCCTATGTACAGGTTTCCTTTGCCGTCGTCCATGGTAGTCCATACCGTGTTCTCGGGGAGTTGCGGAAGTGTCTTCTGGTTGTAGTGTGTGAATTGTCCCGTCTGTTTGTCCAGATAGTCTACCCCTCTCCAGTAGGTACCGATCCAGAGATTTCCGTCCGATGCAGGACTGATATCTGTGATGTCGTCGGTAATCAGGCTTGTGAAGTCCTCTTCGTGGTGGCGGTATGCGGTGAATGTGTTGGTTTTGTAGTTGTATGCATTCAGTCCTTCGCGCTGTGTTCCTATCCATAGGATGGGCTCTTCCGGATCGTCAAGCAGACAGTTCAGTTCGTTGCCTGTGATTCCTGGTTCTCCGTTTTCTCCCTTGTAGTAGTTGAAGAACGAGCTTCCCTCAAGTCTGTTCAGGCCCTCTTCCGTAGCGAACCACAGGAATCCGTTCTTGTCTTCCGCGATGTCCCGGACAAAATTGTTTGACAGTCCTTTTTCCAATCCGAGCCGTTTTACCGTGTAGGTTTGTGCTACGGAAACGGTAGTACTCAGCAGGCAGATTATAAAGAAAACATGTTTCATGGTTTTTTCTGTTGTTCTTCTGCCAAATATAAAGAAAATAGTTGAGTGTAGGATGTGGAATCATGTGTGTTGACGGATTTGGCATCGTTTTGTGCATGATTTGTAGATGATGCCGGATTCCCATGTAGCAGTTGTACCGGATAATCTAAAGGTGGCTGCTTGTTTGAACCAGAACAACCGCTTGCCAGCAAACAGACAAGCGGTTGTTCTGATGAGTGTATGTGAATATAAATATGAATGATTTAGACAAGGTCATTTCACTATGATTACGCCTCCTTCGGGCTGAATGACTATCTCCACCCGTGCCGGGTTTTTGATTTCCTTCTGCTCCACCGTCAGGCTGCGCCCCTTGCCGTCCGCATAGCAAGCCACTTTGTCCCCCTTCCGGCACATCGGGAGGTCCAGCTCCAGCTTCAAGGGCTCTTCCCCGGCGTTTATCCCGGCAATGTACCATCGCTTCCCGTTCCGACGTGCCAATACGCAGTATTTCCCGGGGTAGCCGTCAATGAATACTGTTTCGTCCCACGTGGTGGGAACCTCCCTCAGGAAGTCCAGCGCCTGCCGGGGAGCGTCGGTCAGGTTGTTCGGCGTGAGAGCGAAGTTCTGCACGGGATTCTGGAAGAGCACGGCCGTTGCGAGCTGGAAGGCGTCCGTTGTCCTGCGTGTCGTTCCCCCGTCGTTCGTGCGGTTGTAGCGCCTGTTCAGGAAGGTCCCTCCGAATTCCATGCAGCCCACTGCATTGCGGATGAACGGGTGCAGACAGGCGTTGAACGCTTCCATGTCATCGAAGTGCTGGTTAAATATCAGATTCTCGGAAGCAAGCACCGCCTCACTCCCCACGTAGTTGGGATACATGCGCTCCCATCCACGGGGCAGCGTACACCCGTGGAAGATGACCATCAGGCCGTAGTCGTCCGCATCACTCAGGATGGCCTCGTAGAGCCTCATCGTTTCCTGCTTGTCGCCTCCGAAAAAAAGTCCACCTTGATCCCCTTTACGCCGATTTCTTTCAGCCACTTCATTTCCTGTTTGCGCGGAATCGGGCTGTCCATCCGGTTGGTAGGGCTCTGCACGATGTCGTTCCAGTAGCCGCTCGAGCTGTACCACAGGAACAGGTCCACATTTTTGGAGCGCGCATACTCCGCAAGCTTCTTCATCCGTTCTCTGCCGATGTTCACGTCCCATCCGCAGTCTATCAGCGTGTACTTGAATCCCATTTCCGAGGCCAGGTCAACGAACTTCACCTGGTCTTCGTAGTTGATGCTCGCGTCCTGCCATACGATCCAGCTCCATGTTCCCTTACCATATTTATACAGATGTTCCGAAGCGAAGCGCGGTTCGACCACATCCCAGGGTACGGTGGTCTCGACTATCGGCTTGAGATTGTCGCCGACCGTCACGGTACGCCACGGGGTTGCGCCGGGCAGGGCAAGGCCGGGCGCGACGGTCGTTCCCGTTGTTCTCTTCCGGCATGGGGAAAGCTACGGTGAAGAGCCCCTCCGGCGTTGCGTCGCTCAGGTGCGAGGCGCAGTACTTCGAGTCAACCCCGTTTCGCTCACCAGCGCCCAGCCGTCATCGCCGATGCGGAACAGGCCGGGAAGGTGAATCCCGCGCCCGTACTGCGAGCGGGTCGTGAGCGGGGCGTCCGTGATGTACTCCTCTTCATAGCTTGGCTTGGTGCGCTTCCACCCGATCATCGGGTCGCTCTGGGGAGTGAGGAAGACGGTGGTCTGCTGCGGGAAGTCGAAGCCCGTCGCCTCCCTCTCGATGACGATGCTTCCGGTATCGCCGTAGCGAGGCATCTCGTAGCGGAAGGCAAGGTCATTGTCGCTCACGCGGAAGACCACGTCGAGCGGCTTCTTCCCGGCGTTCTCGAGCGTGACCGTCAGCTCGTTCGCGCGGTACTCCACTTCCGAGCGCTTGATGCGGTCCATCCGGTAGTCTCCTCTATCTTCCGGGTCTTCTCACCGGCGTAGGCCATCCCCTGCTGAAGTCGCCCGCGTTCGAAACGAATCCCAGAGGCGACTTCTCCAGAATGGTCTTTCCCCTGTAGGTTACCGAATAGGACGGGATCCCCGCCTCAACCGATACCTCCACTCTCAGCTGGCCGTCGGGACGGAAACGCTTGCCTGCTGTCCCCACACGGAAGATGAGCCCAACGCCAGAACGAATAAAAATGCATGTCTTTTCATGGTATAATATTTAAATTAATGTAATACAAAGATATTGAGTTGCTTGGAATGCGTCATATAGAAATAAAGCATTGAATAGAGTCAAATAATGAAAAATCTGCCTGTAAAGTGGATAAATCAGATTTGATTGTTTTGTGGATCATCTTTGCATTTTTTGCTATCGGTTGAAAAAATTTAAAATCTTACATTTGCTGTTGCCTATTTAAATAAAAGTATTTTAATTAAACCTTATTATCGAGATGAAACTAAGATTATTGAAAAACAGCAAAGGAGTTTTGACACAACTTCTTTTATGTACGGGTTTCATTAGCAGTTTTCCTTTGACTGCGTTTGGGGTGCCAGACATCTCTTCCGTACAGGGTGTTACACAGGCCACGAAACGTACGCTTATTGGTACAGTTGTAGATGCTAGTGACAATCAACCGTTGATAGGTGTCAATATTATGGTTCAAGGAACCACTAATGGTACGATTACCGATCTTGACGGTAAGTTTTCAATTGAAGTGACTAGTGATTCGCAGCTTGAGGTTTCTTACATTGGTTATAAGAAACAAGTGTTGATGGTTGGTGACTTAGGTGTGATGACGATTAAACTTGCTTCTGATAATGAAGTGCTGGATGAAGTGGTCGTTGTTGGCCAAGGTACTCAGAAAAAGGTGTCGGTGACCGGCGCCATCACTACGGTAAAGGGGTCGTCTTTAAAGGTTCCTTCTTCATCGTTGACGAGCTCGCTTGCTGGGAAATTGGCAGGTATCATGTCGATGACTACTACTGGAGAACCCGGCTCATCATCTGAATTTTATATTCGTGGTATCAATACTTTTGGTGGACGTGCCACTCCTTTGATCCTGTTGGATGGGGTTGAGATCTCTTCTGCCGATTTGAATAGAATCCCGGCAGAATCTATTGAAAGTTTTTTCACTTCTTAAGGATGCATCTGCAACAGCTATTTATGGTAACCGTGGCGCAAACGGTGTTATGCTGGTAACTACAAAAAGCGGCTCTGAAAATACGAAAGCTAAAATCAATGTTTCAGTGGAAGCTTCTTATTTCCGCCCGACAAATGTGGTTGAATTTGTAGACGGTCCTACATTTATGCGTACTTATAACGAGGCTCAGCAGGCTAGAAGCCTGACTCCGATTACAAATCCTCGTTACTCGGAAGAACAGATTCTGAATACAGAAAAAGGAGTGAATCCTTACGTGTATCCTAATGTAGACTGGTATGATCTGATTTTCAAATCGGGAAACTATAATCAGCGTGCGAATGTCAACCTTCAAGGCGGTGGTTCTCGTGTTACGTATTACATGAGTTTGCAGGCAAATCATGATACCGGTTTGCTGGATGCTCCCAAAAACTATTTTTATAATACCAACATAGATAATTGGGAGTATAATTTCCAGAATAATATCTCTTATAAAGTAACGAACACTACGACGATTGATTTGCGTATGATGGCACAGATTGGTAACCGTCAGGGTCCGGGTTACAGCGTTTCTGATATGTATCAGACAGTTATGCGGACCAATCCGGTTGCTTTCCCTGCTTATTTCCCTTCACAAGAAGGGGATGGAGGATTTATCCGTTTCGGTAATGGAGAGATCAAACCGAATGTGCTTGGAAGCCAACCCTTATGCCAATATGCTGGGTTCGTTCAAGGAAACAAATTATAATACGTTGAATACGTCTATCAATCTGACTCAGAAACTGGACTTCATCACCGAAGGATTGAGCCTTAAGGCGTTGGTAAACTTCAAGAACTGGTCTGAATCATATTATACCCAGTCTATCAAGCCTTATTATTATCAGGTACAAGATGGAACCTATTCGCCGGAGGCTGATACTTATGATCTGCGGTTGTTGCAGACAGGTGATGAGTATCTGTCTGAATCGGATGTTACACGAAGCAGTGACCAGACATTCTATTTTGACGCACGTTTGGACTGGAAGCGCAGTTTCAATCTTCACAATGTGTCTGCTATGATGATGTATATGATGCGCGAGTATCGTAATGGTGTTCGTCCGAACCGTAACCAAGGATATTCCGGACGTTTTACCTATGACTATGCCAACAAATATCTGGTTGAGTTTAACTTTGGTTATAACGGTTCTGAGCGTCTGGCTTCAGGACAACGGTTTGAATTCTTTCCTGCCGCTTCCGTTGGTTGGGTGATGAGTGCCGAAAAGTTTTGGGAGCCGATCAGCAAATATGTCAATCACTTCAAGATCAGAACATCTTACGGTCTGGTAGGTAGTGACGAATTTAATTCAGGTGCTCCCCACTTCTTGTATCAGAATAATATCAGTATGGGTGCAGGGCATGATTTCTGGACAGGACTTCCATCAAATGAAATTAATCGTAAAGGACCTGCTTTCTATGTGTTGGCAGTATCTGATGCGGGATGGGAACATGTGAAGAAGTTTGATATCGGTTTCGATATGTCTGTGTTCAATCAGTTGAATATTACATTCGATTACTTCCATGACCATCGTGACCGCATTCTGATGTCACGTGCTTCATGGCCTTCTATGTTAGGATACTGGGGCTCTCTTCCTTGGAGTAATATTGGTGAAGTGATAAATCATGGTGTTGAATTGAGTGTCAACTGGTCTAAGCAGTTTGGTAATGACTGGTTTGTTGATTTTAGAGGGAACTTTACTTTCAACCAAAATGAATATAAATATGTTGATGAGCCGAACTATCCGTATGTATGGCAGACTAAAACTGGGAAACCGTTGAATACTTTGACAGGATATGTGGCAGAAGGGTTGTTCGCCAGCCAGGAAGAAATTGACAACTGGGCGGATCAGTCACAGTTGGGTTCTAACATCATGCCGGGTGATATCAAATACCGTGACATTGACGGAGATGGATTGATTACGACTGACGATCAGGTCATGCTGTCGCCTTATAACAACATTCCGCGCATTCAGTATGGATTCGGATTGAACGTAACCTACAAAAATTTCGATTTTGGGGTCTTCTTCAATGGATCTGCAAAACGTAAAATCATGATCAATAGCGGTTACACTCCGTTCCTTGCTGGAGGTGGAGATGGCATTACGGTGGAAACACTGGAAAGAAACCTGATGCAATGGATAGCTGACGACCACTGGTCGGTAGATAACCCGAACCCCAATGCTTCATATCCGCGTTTGGGTATTGTTGAGGCCGATATTGCAAACAATGTACAGCCCAGTTCTTATTGGGTTCGTAACGGCAATTTCTTGCGTTTCAAGACGCTTGAGATAGGTTATCGTTTCCCGTATTGTCGTGTTTACTTCAGCGGAGATAATCTGGCCGTATTCAGTCCGTTTAAATTGTGGGATCCGGAACTTTCATGGAATGCTTATCCGTTGCAGCGTACATTTAATTTAGGAGTTCAACTTACTTTCTAACCTTATAATAGACAGAACTTATGAAATTTATTTCAAAAATATCAAGAATAGCACAGGCATTGGTCATTCCTTGCTGCTTGTTGACATCATGTAATTATTTGGATGTGATACCTCCGGAACAGGCCGATTTTGATGATACGATGAAGGACCAGGAGGCTGTGGAGAATTTTCTTTATACGTGTTACGGTTATGTGCCTCGTTGCCAGCCTTACGATTTCAATGCATTCGAGCAGTCTGCCGATGAATTGGTAGCTCCAAGAGATTGGAATGATTTTCCGCAGCAGATTGCGTGGGGAACTGTTTCTCCGTCTACTTATCTGACTTGGGGTAACGGAAAGAACTTTGATGATTTCGGGTTCTGGATTCCGGGCTATAATTGGCTTGGTTATGTGCATCATTTCTTGGCAGAATTGGATGTGTTGAATCCGGTCGGCGTGACGGAAGAGGATAAAGCTCAATATAGGGCTGAATGCTGGTTTCTGGAAGCTTATTATCATTTCCGTATCTTGCAGGCAATGGGTCCGTGTCCGATTATTGATGGGCGTGTGGATCCGAATATTACGACTGACGAAATCCCGGGCCGTTCTCATTTTGACTATTGCATCGATTATATTGTGAATAAGTTGGATACTGCGGCTACTATTCTTCCAGCAGTCCGTGAAACTGCAGAATTGGGACGTGCTACTTCAACTATCTGTAAGGCCCTGAAGGCAAGAGTGTTGCTGTGTGCCGCATCTCCGTTGTGGAATGGTTCGTTCCCGCATCCGGGATGGAGGAATACCAATTTTGAAACTCCGGGTTATGGTACCGAACTGGTCAGCCCAACGTATAGTGAAGAAAAATGGAGGCGTGCTTTAACTGCTGCGCAAGAAGCGTTGGCTGCTGCAGAAGCTGCCGGTTATCATCTTTTTACCATTGATGAGGCTTTATTGTGCGCGCAGAATGACGGAATAGATGTCAACAGTATTTATATTCCTGGAAGAGATGCTGAAACAGTGGACAATGAAGAGTTTAAGGCTCGTGTCCTGCTGTTCCAATATCTTGTGACCGCTAACGAAGGACAAGGTAACAGAGAGCTTATTTGGGCTAACCGCATTGATTCGGACGGCAACAATGGAGGAGAGGCGATGGATGCACGTCTGCCGTGTGTTGTGGTGAGAAGAACTAACGGAACGAATGTGGGAGGATGGGGCGGATTTGCTCCGACGCTCAATGCCGTTGAACGTTTCTATACGGATATGGGCAAACTTCCAAGTCAGGATCCTGCCTTCTATCCGCAAAATGAATGGTACACCCGTTTTAACAGCGGAGCTTCAAGTCCCGAACTGCCTACAGATCATTTGGACGGTGAGGATGTGAAGAATGACATCATCAAGTTTCATGTGCGTCGTGAACCTCGTTTTTATTCATGGATCGTATTTGACGGCAGCCAGTATATGCCGAAGATTAATGACGGCAATCCCTTGTGGATAAACTTCAAGAATACGAATACCAACGGATGGAGTCAGAGTAATACACGTAACTGTGCCGGTACGGGTTATCTGTCGAAAAAGTTTGTTGATCCGGCTATTCAGTTCAGAGCCAATGATGGTGGCAGAACTTCCCGCGCAGCAAGGCGTCCGTATATCCGTATGGCTGAATTGTATCTGAATCTGGCCGAGTGTTATGCGGCTCTCGGAGAAACACAAAGCGCGCTGGACAATCTGAACATCATTCGTGAAAGAGCAGGAATTCCTGATCTGACAACAGCTGACATTACCGGTACTATGACACTGACAGACTGGGTACGCAACGAGCGCTTTGTGGAGTTGTATGAAGAAGGTTTCCGCTATTATGATGTGCGTCGTTGGATGATTGCTCCAGATGTGCTGAAGGCTGGTGTTCGTTATGGACTGAATGGGATAGAGCTGAATCCAAGCTTTGAAGACTTCAATCAGAGAACACTGATTAACCAGCCTTTCACATGGGATGAAAGACTTTATCTGATGCCGATTTGGTCACGTCAGGGAATGGACGAGCTGTACAGCAATCCGCAACTGGTACAGGCTCCCGGATATTAATCATTATAAAAAGAAATGCACTTATGAAAAGAAATATAATTTGGCTGACAGGTGCTTTAGTCTTATTGAGTGCCTGCGACGAGTCTGAGTATGAACTTCAGAATCTTGTGCCGGAAGAATACCATAAAATATTGTATGTGAACCATAGCGGGAAGCAGGAGATGACATTGTATGATACGGATGAAGACTATACATATACTTTGTCGGTGATTAAGGCAGGGAGCGATCCCTCGCAGACTGCTAATGTGAATGTCGGCGTATTGTCTCAGGAGCAGGTAGATGTAGAATACAGTCAGCCTGAAGCCGTGAACTATAAAGTGCTTACGGCTGACAGTTATTCGTTGAGTACAGATTCGTTAAACTTTACGGCAGAGGATCATTTTCGTTCGGTGACCATTTCGGTCAATTCAACGAAAGTAAAGGCTCTTATGGATAATGATCCGAGTGCAGAATGGGTGTTGCCGCTGATTGTGACCAGTGAAACCGACTCCATCAACAGTGAGAAAAACCAGCTTTTCTTGCAGATTACAGATGTACTGGTTCCTTTCGGTCGGATTCGTTGTTCCGCCTGAACAGACGTTTGATGTGTATGACATTGCTTCTGTTCCGGCTTCTATCTCTAAGGTTATAGAGTTTGGTTTGGATGCGGAGAACAGATGGGAAATCACTTGTGGACTGACAGTGGACAATAGTTATATAGATGACTACAATGAAGCGAACGGCACAGTGTTCCAGGCTCTCCCGGAAGGAAGTTATACGTTGCCGGAATCGGTAGTGCTTCCGAGCGACGCAACAGTTTCTTCTTTGGAAGTATCTATTGATGGAACCAAGCTTGTAGCTGCCGGTGATTACATGTTGCCTGTACGGATGTCTGATGTGTCGGAGTTTGTTGTTTCCGCAGATGGTGCCGTATATCCGATTATGATTCGTGTCATGGCTGAAGAACTGGACAGAACAAACTGGACAGCTACGGCTGATTCAGAGGAGGAAACTGGTGAAGGTAGCAATGGACCGGCGCAATTGATTCTTGATGGAAATATCGATACGTATTGGCATTCCATCTGGCAAAGCGGTTCGGGAAAGAGAAGTGTTCCTTATGAAATCATTATTGATATGAAATCTGTTCATACATTCGCTCATATTGGTATGATTCAGAGAAATAGCGATCAATACAATGATACGGGAACAGGAGAATTCTATGTAAGTTCGGATGGAACGAACTGGGGTGATCCGATCGGAACATTTAGCATGGCCAGAAATGTTGAACTGCAGATATTCCCGGTTAAGCCTGCGTCAGGACAGTATATAAAGATTAAGATTCTTTCCAGTCATAGAGATCAGAACTGTTCTTTGTCTGAGGTTTATGTTTACGGTGAATAGACTGTAATACTTTAGGTATAATAGAACGTTATTTTGGATGAAGATGCCATCTTTTTTGAAGTGGCATCTTCATTTTTTAGCAATACAATTTTCATTTATAATAAGCTTAAGGTTTGAATTCATGCGAACTATGAATGTGAATATTCTTATATCATTTGCAATTGTGGCATCTTTAGCTGTTGAGGCCTTCGCCGAAAAACAAGTTCCGCTTCATTTTACGGTTAGCCCCGACAGTGTCTGTCAGACGATTGACAACTTTGGTGCGTCTGACGCGTGGAGCATGCGTTTCTTGGGAAAATGGTCTGAAGAGCAGCAGAAGCAGGCGGCTGACTGGCTGTTCAGTTGTGAGATGGATGAACAAGGCAAGCCGAAAGGCATTGGACTGAGCCTGTGGCGGTTTAATCTCGGCGCGGGAAGTGTGGAGCAGGGTGACAGCAGCCAGATCAATTATGGGACGCGGACAGAATGTTTTCTTGCTCCGGACGGCTCATACGATTGGAACAAGCAGCAGGGGCAGCGCAATTTTCTCCGTCTGGCAAAAGAAAGGGGAGTGGACCAGTTTCTGGCTTTTTTAAACTCTCCACCGGTCTATTTTACCCAAAACGGGCTTGCAACCAATACGGGCCGGGGCGGAACGTTGAATCTGAAGGAAAACTGTTATGATGATTATGCTTGTTTCCTGGCTGATGCAGTGGAAGGAGTGAAGAAGCACGACGGTATCGCTTTTGATTATTTGTGTGTTGTCAATGAACCTGACGGGCATTGGAACTGGATAGGACCAAAGCAGGAGGGGACACCTGCCACCAATCGTGAGATAGCCCGTGTGGTGCGCGAAACAAGCAAGGAGTTTCAGCGGAGAGGGATAAGCACGAAATTGCTGGTAAACGAATCATCCGATTACCGCTGCATGTTGGGCGACTATATGAGCGGATGGGAGAGAGGCTACTCTATCAGCAGCTTTTTCGCGCCTGACAGTGCCGATACGTATATTGGAAATCTTCCCAATGTTCCTCGCCTGATGGCAGGACATAGCTACTGGACAAATACGCCGCTTGATAACTTGCGCGGTTTCCGTGTGCAGCTGCGCAATTCATTGGATAAGTTCGGCTTGAGGTTCTGGCAAACCGAAACCTGTATCATGTCGAATGATGAGGAAATCGGCGGGGGGCACGGCTTCGACTTCTCCATGAAGACCGCACTTTATGTGGCGCGTATTATTCATTGTGATCTGGTATATGCAAATGCCTCTGCATGGCAATGGTGGCGATCTGTAGGAGGCGACTATAAAGACGGGCTATTGAGGGCTTATCCCCAGCCTGAGGCGGATGACGGATATGTGGCGGATTCAAAACTGTTGTGGGCTTTGGGAAATTTCAGCCGCTTTATCCGTCCGGGAGCTGTAAGGCTTGCGGTTATGGCTTGCGACGGGAACGGCCGTAATGTGCCGGAAGGAGAAACCGACTTGACAGGAGTTATGGTTTCCGCTTATCGGAATGCCGATGGGGGGTATGTTGTTGTTGCCATAAACTATTCGTCAGAAAGCAGGAACTTTGACTTTCAGGTGCCGGATAAAAGTATATCCGGATGGAAGCTGTATCGTACGTCGGATGCAGAAGGCGAGGACCTTGCTCCCGTAGACACCTTTGACGGAATGCTTTCTCCACGCTCGATAACGACATTCGTTTCGTTTTAAAGAGCGTGCGTTCAATGCGTTCCCCGATACGGGAACCGTTGTCTTATTTCAGGTATTAGGGGAAGAATAAAGCTGAGGCTTCCCGCAAGAAAGTTCGTCTTCAGGCTAAGGATATATATCTTCAAGTTGGAGATATATGTCTTTAGCCTGGAGATTTGTATCTCTAGGCTGGAGATGCAGATTTCTTGCGCGAAGTCTTGTCTTTTCATGGATCTGATGGAAAAATATGTTTTTTTCCTTTTTATGCAGCCGTTGGTTCTGTTTCTTATCCTGCCCAGTTTGCGCGGTCAAGGCTGCGGTAACTGATTGCTTCGGCAAGGTGGTGCGGCTGTATGCTTTCGGATAACTCCAGGTCTGCTATGGTCCGCGATACTTTCAGAATGCGGTCGTATGCGCGTGCTGAAAGGTTCAGACGCTCCATTGCATTCCGCAGCAGGTTAAGGCCCCGCTCATCGGGGCAGGCGTATTTGTGCAGAAGAGCCGGCGTCATCTGTGCATTGCTGTATATGCCGGGGGTATCAGCAAACCGTTCCGATTGCACTTTTCTTGCCTGGATGACGCGTTTCCTTATCTCTGCGCTGCTTTCTCCCGATTCTCTTTCAGCCATTTTCTCAAAAGGTACAGGGACGATTTCTACTTGTATGTCGATGCGGTCTAGCAAGGGCCCTGAAATCCTGTTCAGATAACGTTGCACCTGCCCCGGTGAACATACGCAGTGGCGTGTGGGATGGTTGTAATAGCCGCATGGGCAAGGGTTCATTGAAGCTACGAGCTGGAAATTGGCCGGATAGTCGAGCGTGTATTTTGCTCTGGAAATAGTGATATGTCTGTCCTCAAGCGGTTGTCTGAGCACTTCCAGTACGCTTCGGTTGAACTCCGGGAGTTCGTCGAGGAATAGCACTCCATTGTGTGCCAGACTTATCTCGCCGGGTTGCGGGTTGCTTCCTCCGCCTACCATGGCTACCTGGGATATGGTGTGATGGGGACTTCTGAAGGGGCGTGTGGCAATCAGTGATACATTCTTGCCTAATTTCCCTGCTACGGAATGAATCTTTGTCGTTTCCAGGCTTTCTCCTAATGAGAGAGGCGGGAGTATTCCGGGCAAACGCTTGGCCATCATGGACTTGCCGCTTCCTGGCGCACCTATCAGAATGATATTGTGCCCTCCGGCAGCGGCAACCTCAAGGGCACGCTTCACGTTTTCTTGTCCTTTGACGTCAGAAAAGTCATATTGGAATGTGGACTGGTGCTGGTAGAACTCTTCACGTGTGTTTACAACTGTTGGTTTCAGTTCGTGCGTCCCATTGAAGAAGTTGATTACCTCAGCGATATTTTCTGCGCCGTATACAGCCAGATTGTTTACAACAGCTGCTTCACGTGCGTTTTGTTTCGGCAGGATGAATCCTTCAAATCCCTGTTGGCGTGCGGCGATGGCAATGGGCAACGCGCCTTTTATCGGCTGCAGGCTTCCGTCAAGCCCCAGTTCTCCGATGATCAGGTATTTCGCCAGTTTGTCGGCAGCAACCATTCCTGTGGCTGCCAGGATGCCGACAGCCAGCGGGAGGTCATATGACGAGCCTTCTTTCTTGATGTCGGCAGGTGCCATGTTTACCACAATCTGGCATGTCGGAAACTTGTATCCGTTTACTTGTATGGCGGATACGATTCGTTCATGACTTTCTTTTACGGCAGAATCGGGCAGTCCGACGAGAAAAAACTTGATTCCGCGCGAAGTGTTTACTTCGATGGTGACAATGGTGGCGTCGATCCCCTGGACGGCGGCACCGAATAATTTGATTAGCATTTAAGGTCAGTTTTTTAGGTTTCTATTTTTTCTTGTCCTTTGTAAGTTCTTTGATCTTGTTTCGCAGATCATCGCCATACAGGTCTGTTGCCAGCACTTTCCGACTTGAGTTGACAAGGATGTTTGCCGGAATCTCTTGTATGTTCATTTGTTCTATGATTTGATTTCCCCATCCTCTTCTGTCGCAAATTTCTATCCATTGTTCTGTATCCTCCTTGCATGACTTTTCCCATTGATCCTTGTCATAATCGAGCGATATGTTCAGAACTTTCAATTCTTTGTTTTTGAATTCTTTTGCCGTTGCATAGAGTGAGTCGCTTGCTGCTTTGCTTTTTTGTCCCATGACGCCCAGAAGTTGATCAATATATACTGGTCTTTGGAACTGTTCCATGAGATGTATTTCCCGCTTCTTGCTTTGGCTGAAAAGTAATTCACGTATTCTTTGTTCCTATTCCTTTGTTTGCTGTTGTCTGTCAGCGATTTCAGTGCTACGCTTAAAATCCGGCAATCTTTTACATTTCCGCTGAGCGGTTCGGTCAGTGATTTTATTTTTGCTTCATCCGGATGGGGTATCTGTACGAAATATTGGTTTATCAGATAAGCGGAAACGAGTGACTGGGGGTGTGATTTGACAAATGCTTCTGCTGCCTGCTGTATTTCTGTTTGGCTTGTCCTATTCGCAATCTGCGCCCGGAATTCTTGCAGTTCCTTGTTGGGTCCCTCTCCTTCTATTGTGAAAGTGTCGAAGTTTCCTTTCAAGGTCACTTGCCATCCTTTATTGGCAAATACGGGTATGGATTTGCCGGAGTCGTTCACCAGCCGGAATATGCTGAGTGTATCGGCGGGGACGCTGTAAGTGAATTTTCCGTCTTTGGGATATATCGTATCCGTTTTTGATTTTGGGTCATCATATATTGCTAGAATCATGTCAGAAGAGAGGCTGTTCAGTTCGCCTTTCAGTTCAAAACCTGATTTTTTGCTGCATGCTGTCAGAAAAAATATCAGACAGAAGGTTATTGCCGGTAAAGAATATCTTTTCATGCCATATAATGTTTGTTGCGAAAATACATAATATAATTGTAATTGGGTATTGTTTCGCTGGAAAATCTTCTTCTGGCAGTGAAAATGGCATCTCTATAATAGAAAAGCCGGAGGAATTTTCCTCCGGCTTTTGATTTTGATTCTGAATTCAATTATTGAATTTCATTGGCGTATTTTGCAAATTCGCGGTCGTTAACAGCTTTAGCTGCTAAAGTAGCGTCTTGCTGTTTAACTTTGTTCATGCTGCTCTTAACAAGGTCTGCATTGTTGGTTCTTGCTCCTACGATTGCCATCAGGTAGTTGGTGTAAGCGTCAGGATTCTTAACAGCAGTCAAAGTAGATTTAGCCTTGTTGTAGTCCTTTGCCAGAATCTGAGCCAAAGCAGCAGAGTTGGATTTGGTGTCGCCGAATGCTTCTACAGCACGGTCATACTGTCCTTGTTTGATGTACAGGTTACCAAGAGCTTCGTTAGCAGTGTCGGCACCGCTTGATTTGCTCAGGTAAGTTTCAGCCTCAGCAACATTTCCTTTTGCTAATGCGCAAAGTCCCAAGTTGGTGTTCACTTCAGGAGCGTTTGCGTTTTTGCGTGCAGCCTGCTTGAAGTAGTTTTCTGCAGCTTCGCGGTCACCGGCAGCGTAAGCCAGCATACCCAGATCGTTGTAAGCGCGATAGTCGTTCGGATACAGTTCTACTGTTTTCTTGTAGATAGCTTCCTTGCGTGCGTTGTCGTTGGTCAGAGTTGCGGCATAAAGCAGTTCGTCAACCTTTAATGAATCCGGATGAGAATCGAATGTTGCGTTGATTTCTTCATCGCTGCGTCCAATTACATCGTAGTTTACAGTCAAGCGTGCACGGCGCAGCTGCGGCAGAATTTCGTCAGCCAAAGTCTTGTAAACTGAAGAAATGTTCTTGATTTCAGTTTCACGCTGTTCCGGATCAGAATACATTGAAAGAACACGAAGGATCAGATCTTTGTCCTGAATGTTTGACTTAGAAACGAGTTCCTGGAATCCTTCCCAGTCCTGAGCAGTATATTTGGTGTCGACCTGAGTTTCGATTTCTCCTTTCTTCAGTTCTTTGTTGATATACTTTTCAGTGTTGTTCTGACGGTTTGCAGCCAGCTTGTCGTTCAGTTCAAAACCACCGTCAGGAGAAGCGTATGCTGAAATTTCAATGTTGTTCAGCTTGTAGTTCTTCGTATCGTTGGCTACGTTTACAACCTGCTTGTTGAATGCCTTCAGGCTGTCTGACTTCAATTCGCTTGCGCGGATATTTGCCTGCTGGATGAGGAACATGATCTGAGCCTGCTTAGCCTGCTTGATGATGCGTTCGTAAGCATCTGCAGAATAAGCTGCATTAGCAGAGTTTACAGTCGGAAGTTCAGATGTTGCGATTACACCGTCAGCAATCTTTACGGAAGGAATAGTGTATTGTTTCTTCTTGTAAGTTACCTTGAAGTCCAGATACAATTCAGATTTAGCCATTTCGGGAACATAGTCGAACACGGCTTTCATTGTATAAGTACCTCCAGCCTTGTAGCTGATAGTTTGGTCGTTGCCCTCTACTTTTTCTCCTTGGAATGTTGCGGGCTGACCTTTAGCTTCTCCGCCATCCCATCTCAAAACCGGAGTAACTTCAACGATGGCGTTTTTCTTGAAGTATTTTTCCGGGAATTTGCCTGTAATAGTTACAGGGACTTTACCTGCTACTGCCTCCAAAACTTCAGGGTCAGTGGTGAAATAGTCCGGAGATAATTCTCCCATCTTCTTACATGAAGAGAGAGCCAGGACAATCAATGCCACGAGTGGCAAATACAACTTTTTAATCATGACTTTAAATATTTAGTTTGTTATAATGAATAATCTAGTCGTTTTGCTTGATTATTTGGGGCAAAGATAAGAAAAACTCCCATAAGCGTTAATCTTTTCGCCTTTTTTTTTGAACAAATATTTAAAAAAAGATTAAAGACTGCACATTCTGTCACTTTTTGAGTAGATTTCTGGGGTGGTGTGTAATTATTTCTTCTCTCAGCCTGTTTCGGTCGATATGGGTGTATATCTCTGTGGTGCCTATGCTTTCGTGTCCCAGCATGCACTGGATGGCTCTTAGGTTGGCTCCTCCTTCGAGCAGATGTGTCGCAAACGAGTGTCTGAAAGTGTGCGGGCTGACCGTTTTTTGTATGCCAGTCTGTGCGGCCAGCTCCTTGATTATATGAAAAACCATTATGCGTGAAATGTTTTTTCCGAAGCGGCTTATGAATACGTAGTCTTCGTATCCCGGTTTTATAAGTCCGGCATTCCGGTCCGGGAAATAATTGTTCAGTTCGTTGATGGCTCGGGGCGAGATTGGTACGAGCCGCTGCTTGTTGCCCTTTCCTTCCACTTTGATGAATCCTTCGTCCAGGTAGAGGTCGGATATTTTCAGGTTACAGAGTTCGCTGACTCTGAGTCCGCAACTGTACAATGTTTCCAGAATGGCGCGGTTGCGCTGTCCTTCGCGCGTAGTCCGGTCAATGCTTCTTATCAGTGCGTCGATTTCTTCCAGGGTCATCACATCCGGCAGATGTTTTCCTGTCTGCGGCGATTCAAGCAGTTCGGTGGGGTCCTGTTCGATGTAGTCTTCCATGACGAGGAAATGATAGAACGAGCGGATGCCGGACAATATGCGTGCCTGCGAGCGTGCGTGGATGCCGATGTCATTCAGCCCTGCCGAGAAGTTTTCCAGATTATCGAGCGTTGCTTCCCTAAAGTCTATACCTTCGATTGTCAGGTACGACAAAAGTTTGTCCAGGTCAGTCAGGTAAGCTTCAACCGTATTGTCTGACAGGGATTTTTCAAGCTTTAAGTATTGTTTATACCTTATTATTATTTTGTTTTTATCGGCTGTTATGGCTGTTGTCATTTCTTTTTCGTATCTTTGTCCCATATTTTCTACAAATGTATAAAATATTCAGGAAGTAGGCTTATATGAAAATACAAATTATCAATGGTCCGAATATCAATTTGCTTGGTAAGCGAGAACCTTCTATTTATGGCGCGGAAACGTTTGAAAGTTGCTTGGAAGATCTGAAGAAACGATATCCGTCGGTCGTATTTGAATATTTCCAGTCGAATGTAGAGGGAAGGATGATTGACAGAATTCAGGAAACAGGATTCGAGAGCGACGGCATTGTGCTTAATGCGGGCGCATACACTCATACTTCTATCGCTTTGCAGGATGCAATTCGTTCTATAGCTGCTCCGGTCATCGAAGTGCATATATCCAATGTTCACAAGCGGGAAGAGTTCCGTCATAAATCAATGATTTCGTGTGCTTGTGTAGGGGTGATTTGTGGTTTTGGGCTTGACTCCTACCGTCTTGCCGTAGAAGCCTTGCTGAATATGAAGAAATAACTAACAGTTTTAGATAAGATCGTTATGATGCTCAAACAAACAAAAATCGTTGCGTCCATTTCGGACTTGCGTTGTGAAGTAGATTTCATCAGAGACCTGTTTGAAGCAGGTATGAATGTGGTGCGTATGAATACGGCTCATGCCAGCCGTGAGGGCTTTGAGAAGCTGATCAACAATGTGCGGACAGTTTCTAACCGCATCGGTATTCTGATGGATACGAAAGGTCCTGAGGTGCGCACAACTCCCATTGCTGACGGTACCATTGATTTCAAAACAGGCGACAAGGTCTGCATCGTTGGTAATCCGAACCAAGAAACCACCCGTGAATGCATTGCGGTGACTTATTCGGGTTTTGTAAACGACCTGTCGGTTGGTGCTCATGTCCTGATTGATGACGGAGAGCTTGAGCTGGAAGTAATGGATAAGAAAGACAATACGCTGTTTTGTGAGGTGCGTAATGATGCGACATTGGGAAGCCGTAAAAGTGTGAATGTCCCCGGCGTGCGTATCAATCTTCCTTCCTTGACAGAAAAAGACCGCAATAACATCCTTTACGCTATTGAAAAAGACATAGATTTCATCGCTCATTCATTTGTGCGCAATCGTCAGGATGTACTTGACATTCGTGAGATTCTGGATGCGCATGACAGTGACATCAAGATTATCGCCAAGATTGAAAACCAGGAAGGGGTGGATAATATTGATGAAATATTGGAGGTTGCCGACGGCGTTATGGTTGCGCGTGGTGATTTGGGTATTGAGGTGCCGCAGGAACGGATTCCCGGCATTCAGCGTGTGCTGATTAAAAAATGTATTCTTGCTCGCAAGCCTGTGATTGTCGCTACGCAAATGCTGCACACCATGATTAACAATCCGCGTCCGACCCGTGCAGAAGTGACAGATATCGCCAATGCGATCTATTACCGCACTGACGCGCTTATGTTGAGCGGGGAAACAGCTTATGGGAAATATCCTGTTGAAGCAGTGAGAACCATGGCTAAGATTGCAGCACAGGCAGAGAAGGATAAAATGGAAGAGAATGACATTCCTATACCTCTGACACCGGAAAATACAGACGTAACAAGTTTTCTGGCAAAACAAGCTGTGCGTGCTACAAGTCTGATGCCTATCCGTGCCATTATAACAGACAGCTTCAGCGGATTGACGGCCCGTAATCTTGCAGCATTCCGTGGAAAATATCCGGTTTTGGCTATCTGCTATAAAGAGAAGACCATGCGCCATCTGGCTCTTTCATACGGCGTTGAAGCCATTTATATGCCTGAAAAAGCCAACGGTCAGGAGTATTACTTTACTGCATTGCGCAAACTGCTCGACGACGGCGTCTTGTCAAAAAACGAGATGGTGGCTTATCTGAGCGGCGGAAAGAAAGGTACTCATACATCATTCCTTGAGATCAATCAAGTGGGAGATGTATTGGACGATGCGGACGATTATGTATTGCCTAACCGCAACCGTTATCTTTAATTGCCGGAAATGAAAGAAACTGAGGCTCTTGATGAATACATTCTTCAGCATATCGATCCTGAAGGTGAATATCTTGAGAAGTTATATCGGGCGACGCATGTCAAGCTTCTGCGTCCCCGTATGGCTTCGGGGCATCTTCAGGGGAGAATGTTGAAAATGTTTGTGCGTATGATCCGCCCGAAGCAGGTGCTTGAGATTGGCACATACAGCGGATATTCGGCTCTTTGTCTTGCAGAAGGGCTTGAAGAAGGAGCCGTGCTTCATACTTTTGAGATAAACGACGAGCAGGAAGATTTTACCCGTCCGTGGCTTGAGAATTCCCCCCTATGCTGATAAAATCAGGTTTTATATCGGGGATGCGTTGGAAATGGTGCCGAAAATGGATGTGGTGTTTGATTTGGCATTTGTGGACGGAAACAAGCGGTTTTATGTGGAATATTATGAAATGATTCTGCAGAAAATGAATCCCGGCGGATATATTATCGCAGATAATACTTTATGGGATGGGCATGTTCTGGAAGAAACTACACGTCATGCAGATGCACAGACCATTGGAATTAAAAGATTTAATGATTTGGTGGCAGCCGATTCGAGGGTGGAGAAGGTTATTCTTCCTTTACGCGACGGGCTGACCATTATACGAAAAAAATAATATTTATGGAAACAACCAGACAAAATAAGATAGCCCGCCTGATACAGAAGGAGTTGAGCGATATGTTCTTGTTGCAGACCAAAGCAATGCACGGGGTGCTGGTTTCGGTCAGTGTCGTGCGTATAAGTCCGGACTTAAGTTATGCAAAGGCTTATTTGAGCGTTTTCCCTTCAGAACGGAGTGAAGAAATTGTGAAGAACATCAATGCGAATGTGAAAACGATACGTTATGAGCTGGGACAGCGTGTGCGTTTTCAGTTGCGTATCATTCCGGAACTGAAATTCTTTGTCGATGATTCATTGGATTATGCAGCGCGTATTGACGAACTGCTGAAGAAATAGTCATGAATTTTCCCTTCTATATCGCACGCAGATACCTGTTCTCCAAGAAGTCGCACAATGCGATTAACGTGATTTCGGCCATTTCGGTTTGTGGGGTTGCTTTGGCTACGCTGGCTCTTGTCTGCACGTTGTCCGTTTTCAATGGATTTCAGGATCTGGTATCTACGTTTTTTACGGCTTTTGATCCGCAATTGAAGATTGTTCCAGCCTCAGGCAAAGTTTTTGACGGGAAGGACAAGCGGATTCAGTTGCTGAAAAATATTCCTGAAGTGGCCTTGATGTGTGAGTCTGTTGAGGACAATGCACTGGTGCAGTATCAGGGAAAGCAGGCGATGGCGGTAGTGAAGGGAATGGAGGATAATTTTGATGAACTGACACCCATTGACACAATCCTTTTTGGGCGGGGAGAGCTTTTGCTGCATGATGAAGTGGTTGACTATGCCATTCCTGGGGTGCAGTTGCTGGCTTCGTTGGGTACGGGAGTCCGCTTCCTTGATCCGCTTGAGATTTATGCGCCCAAGCGCGGAGCGAAAGTGAACATGGCTAATCCTGCCGCTTCTTTCAATTCCGGCAATTTGTTTTCGTCGGGGCTTGTATTTGCCGTCAATCAGGAAAAATATGACGGCTCTTATATTATCACTTCATTGCAGTTTGCCCGGAAACTGTTTCAATATACAGATGAAGTAAGTGCCGTCAATCTTAAACTGGTTGCTGGAGCGGACGTGGATGCCGTAAAGCGCAAGATAGAGAATGTGTTGGGGAATGATTTCCGTGTGCTTGACCGTTATGAACAGCAGGCAGATACTTTCCGTATCATGGAAATCGAGAAGCTGATTTCCTATTTGTTCCTTACTTTTATTCTGATGATAGCCTGTTTCAATGTTATCGGTTCGCTTTCGATGCTGATTATAGACAAACGTGACGATGCGGCAACGCTGCGCAATCTGGGTGCCGATGAAAGGCAGATTCTCCGCATCTTCCTTTTTGAAGGGCGCATGATTACGTTTATCGGGGCAGTGTCCGGAATTGTACTGGGGGTGCTTCTCTGCTGGCTGCAACAACGGTTCGGCTTGATCTCATTGGGAAGTTCCGGAAGCTTTATCGTTGACGCGTATCCGGTAAGCGTCCATTGGGAAGATATCGTATTGATTTTTGTGACCGTTGTTGCAGTGGGCTTCCTTTCGGTATGGTATCCTGTGCGCTATTTATTCAAGAAATGTTTTTATAGATAAGAATGTCACTTTTTCTGGACGATGCGTGCTCCTGCCGGTACGCTTTCCGTGACCCAAATGTTGCCTCCTATGGTTGCACCTTTTCCAATAGTTATGCGTCCAAGGATTGTGGCGTTTGAATAAACGATGACATTGTCCTCCAGAATGGGATGGCGTGGGATACCTTTGATCGGATTGCCCTGTTCGTCAAGCGGGAAACTTTTTGCTCCCAGCGTAACACCCTGATAAAGCTTGACATTGTTCCCGATGATGCAGGTTGCCCCGATGACAACGCCTGTGCCGTGGTCGATTGTGAAGTGATCACCGATCTGTGCTCCCGGATGAATGTCTATTCCTGTTTCAGAATGTGCCATTTCAGTAATGATTCTTGGAATCAGAGGGATATTCAGGCGATAAAGTTCGTGGGCGATCCGATAGTTTGTGACCGCCCGGATAACCGGATAACAGCAAATGATTTCACCGAAACAGGTTGCGGCCGGATCTCCGTAATAGGCAGCTTCAACGTCTGTGGCAAGTATGCGGCGTATTTCAGGTAGCCGGCTTATGAACTGTGACGCCAGTGCCGCCGCCGTTTCACGGCAGGGCGTATTTTCTATCGCTTCATGATTCTCTTTTCCGAAGCAGAGCCCGGCTTGTATTTGTTCTGTCAGCAGGTAGAACAGTTCTTCTACATTTACTCCAATATGGTAGTTGATAGTCTGGCTGTGGATGGTGGAATTCCCGAAATAGCCGGGGAAAAGGATGGCACGTGCCAGTTCAACAATCCGGCGGAGTTCTTTGCCGGAAGGGAGCGGTTCGCCGTCTTTGTGCTGGTGGAAAAGCCCTTGGTAAGATTTGCTGTCGGAAAGTTCGCTGACAGCTTTGGTCAGCGTATCGGTGTGTTTGGTTAGTGTCATGACAATATCATTCTGTTTGTTGGCAAATGTAATGATTATTTGCTATCATTGTTTGTTTTCAGAATAAAAACTTAATTTTGTATTGAATATGAGAAAAGCTAAGACTATAAACAAGAAAAATCCTTGCTTATAAGGCAAAGCAGAAAAGGAAAAAGAGCTGCGGGAAGCGAATAGGGAAATCACGTCCGGAGAAGGCTGACAATCAATTGAACAGGAGGATCCGTTAATCGCGGTTATTGACGGCTGTTATTCAAACACCTTGAACGCATATCCCTGTTCAATCAGCCATTCGATAGAGCGTGGAAGAGCATATTTCATATTCTTCTCTGATTTCAGCGAATCATGGAAGGTGATGATGGAGCCGTTGCGCACATAACGTTTGACGTTCTCAAACACTTGCTGGCCGTTGAGCCGTTTGCTGTAGTCGCGTGTTACCAGATCCCACATGACTATTTGATATTTTTTCTTCAATACATAGTATTGCGCCCATCGCATGTGACCGTGCGGAGGGCGGAACAGATTCGTGTGCAGGTATTCGTTTGCCTTGTCCGTGTTGTACAGGTAGTTCCGGCTTAAGTATTCGAATCCTCTGATGTGGTTGAATGTATGGTTGCCTATGCGGTGGCCTCGTTCGACAACCATTTTGAACTCCTCCGGATGTTTGCGCACATTATCTCCCACCATGAAAAAAGTAGCCTTTATCTGATACTTGTCAAGCAAGTCAAGAACCCATGGTGTTATTTCCGGTATTGGTCCGTCGTCAAAAGTCAGGTAGACAGCTTTTTCTTTCTTGTCCATGCGCCAAAGAGCACGGGGATAAAGCAGACGCAGTATTTTCGGCGGTTGTTCGATTAGCATGTTTTTCTGTTTGTTGAAAGGTATATTCGTGCACAAAGTGGCGAAGACACAAAACCCTCTGTGTTTGGATTCCAAGGAATCCATCTGTGGCTTTGTGTCTTCGTCCTTTAAAATCTACATATTATTGAGCGCTTCCCACACGGCTTTCCAGTTGTTTGTATAGCTGTTCAAATGTTTGTCGGTAGTGCTTGCCGCGCGTTGAAGTTTCGTTTGTTCCCGGCTCCTGTATTTTGTTCATGCTCTTGCAAACATCATCCAGAATATAGAAATAGCGCATACAGCTTTCATACGAGTTTGCAAAGCGAGCATCGTCCAGACTCAGATACCATGAAGCATATTCTGTGGCATCCTTAGCTAATGCTTCCAAAATGGCTTCAGCTTTGTCGTAAGCACCGAGAGTGATGTAGTCATCAGCCATTTCCTTTGAACTGCTGTAGATGTAGTCATGGCGTACCGTTGTGCTCGGAATGACCTTTTCGCAGTAGTCCAGTACTTCGCGGGCTTTGTCTTTCTTGCCTTCTTTGATAAGCTGGCTTGCCAGTTGCACGAACATGCGGCGGTGAGTATCGCACATTCTCAGTACGGTTTCATCGAGATAGATGTCCGGGTTGTCTATTCCGCCGAACTTGAATTTGTGCATCAGGTTGTCATACATCTTGTCCGAATCGATGCGCGCTCCCAACTGTTCGTGTGTGAACGGGGTGATGCGATAAGCCAGTCCTTCCTGCAGGAAGTTGTTTGTCAGGTTGAGCTGGTTTTCCGATCCTACCGTGATGGCCATATAGAGCGGGCGTTCCCAATTGGTGTTCGCCAGCATCTCCAGCATCATCAGTTCGCTCTTGTAGAGCAGGTGCTTTCCTTTGAGCGAGATGCTCATGTAGTCTGGAATAGAATCCGGAACCATCATGCCCGAACGTTTGATAGCCTCCTTGTCCAGCTTGATGACGATGCTGTCTGTCGGAATCATCTGCAGGTCAGCTTTCGGCGAGCGTACCCAATGTTCGAGAATGTTCTTCAGCTCGTAGGGATTCTCTCCGAACTCTTTCTTGGCCTCTTCCGGGTTCTGCTTGTAGAAATCATCGATTGTTTTCATCACTTCCGGGCGTACATATACAGCCTCGTTGTGTCCTGAAACGTAGTCGATGCGCTCCCAATTGATAGGTACAGAAGGCGAGTCGTATGCCGGTCGGCGCATCTGGTCGATATACCAGTCGGTTTGCAGGTAGCTCAGGTTGCATACACGTACATCTGTGCGGAATCCTTCCGTTTCCTGATTATACCACAGCGGGAATGTGTCGTTGTCGCCGTTGGTGAAGATAATCGGATTGCCTTCGTCCTGAACGCTGCTGAGGTAGTTCTGTCCGAAGTCGCGGCAAGTGTATCGCCCGCTTCGGTCGTGATCGTCCCATGTCTGGCTGACCATCTGGATGGGAACCAATATACATACTACCGATGCAATGACAGCGGCTGTGCTTTCCTTTATCTTCTTTTTGTTCAGCCATTCGGTGATGGCCGCTACTCCCAGGCCAATCCAGATGGTAAACGCATAGAATGAAGCGGCGTAAGCATAGTCACGTTCACGCGGCTGTTGCGGTGTCTGGTTCAGGTACAGAACAATGGCAAGGCCTGTCATGAAAAAGAGGAAGAATACGATCCAGAACTGCTGGATGCCTTTCTCTCCTTTATACGCCTGCCAGAACAGTCCGATGATGCCGAGAATGAGCGGCAGACAGTAGAATACGTTGTGTCCCTTGTTGTTCTTCAGGTCACTCGGCAGCAGGGTCTGGTCGCCTACCAGGGCATTGTCAATGAACGGAATTCCCGTGATCCAATTTCCGTGCTCGATTTCTCCCTGCCCTTGGATATCGTTCTGGCGTCCTGCGAAGTTCCACATGAAGTAGCGCCAGTACATGTAGTTGAGCTGATAGATGAAGAAGAACTTGATGTTATCCCATTGCGTGGGAACTTTTACCATAACGGTTTCGCCACACTGGTCGTAGGGAACTTGCCGCCCTTCTACCCCTCCCAGCCAGCTTTCGTAAGCTGCGGCATGCGCATCACTGTACATGCGCGGGAATATCATGTTCTGTGCGTATTTGTACTCAGTTTTGTGCCGTACGATTTCGTAACTGTCTTTTTCGTCCGGACTTTCTTTCTCCTTGCGCTGATAAACAGGCGCTCCTTCTTCCACGTCGTAAACGCAGCCGTTGTCAACCACTTTCAAGGCGGGTTTTGAAGCGTATGTCTGTCCGTAGAACAGCGGGCGTGTGCCGTATTGTTCGCGTCCCAGATATTCTCCCAGCGTAAAGATGTCTTCCGGAGAGTTCTGGTCCATCGGGGTGTTTGCTGATGAACGGATCACAATAACCGCATACGAAGAGTAGCCTACCACAATCATCATCATGGCCAGCAGGGTGGTATTCAGTGTGCGTGCGCTTACGCGGTATTTCTCTCCGAGGTTAGCGAAGAGATAGATTGCAAGAACGGCAAGCACGATGATGCCAATCAGCACGCTGCTCCATCCGTGTCCGTAGAAGGGGATACCCAGCAGTCCCACGGTGGTCAGAAATGAGATGTTCATGCGTTTGCGGCTCTTCACTGTGTAGCTTTCGTATACGCCCCAGATGATGCTTGCCGCCAGAATTATCATATAGACGATTACGCCTGTATTGAACGGGCAGCCGAAATCGTTGACAAACAGCAGTTCGAACCAGCCGCCGATTTTCACGATACCCGGCACGATTCCATACAATACAACAGCTACCAGCACCATCGATCCTATCAGCGCCAGCAGACTGCCTTTCAGGTTGGCGTGAGGATTCTTCTTGTAATAGTATACCAAGGTGATGGCAGGGATGCACAACAGGTTCAGCAGGTGTACGCCCACCGACAATCCGGTCAGGTAAGCGATAAGAATCAGCCAGCGGTCGCTGTGGGGTTCGTCTGCCCGGTTCTCCCATTTCAGGATGAGCCAAAAGACAAGTGCTGTGAACAGGCTTGAATAGGCATAAACCTCACCTTCTACGGCACTGAACCAGAATGTGTCGCTCCATGTATAGGCTAAGGCTCCCACTACGCCTGATGCCATGATGGCGATCAGTTTCCCGGAAGTAAGATCTTCATCTTTCGGACATACCAGTTTTTTTGCAAGGCATGTGATGCTCCAGAACAGAAACAGGATGCAGGCTGCGCTCATCAGTGCGCTCATGATGTTCACCATCTTTGCCACTTGCGAGGGGTCGCTTGCAAACTGGCTGAAAAGATTGGCCGTAAGCATGAAGAACGGTGCGCCGGGAGGATGTCCGACTTCCAGTTTGTAACCTGTAGTGATGAATTCAGGGCAATCCCAGAAACTTGCGGTAGGTTCGATGGTCATGCAGTAAGTAAACGCTGCAACGGCAAACACAAGCCAGCCCACCGCGTTGTTAATCTTGTCGTAGTGTTTCATGAATTATTCAGTTTCTCTTTAGTATTCAATGGGGGCAAAGATAGCAAACATTTGTCAATGAGCACACCGCATTTACTATGAATCTTCTCAAACACTCGTTAAATGTTCTTCCAGCCACTCCTGTGAGACTTGGGTGTCGGGGTGGTAGTGGAGAGTTCCGTTCACGCAAGCGATGCTTTTGGCATGATGCAGCACGGTGGCGATGTCGTGGCTTACGAGGATGATGGCGCATTCGCGGTTGATTTCCTCCAGCAGGGCGTAAAGTTTTTGGGCGAACTGTTTGTCGATATAGGTGTCGGGTTCGTCCAGTATGATGGCCTGCGGGTTGGATACTAAGGCGCGTCCCAGCAGTGCACGTTGCATCTGTCCTCCGCTCAACTGTCCGATGGCGCGTTTCTCCAGTCCTTGCAGCCCCATGCGGGCAATGGTTCGTTGCACCTGTGCGTGCTGTTCCGTTGTAAACGGGCGGAACAGTGACTTTTGTTTGTTGAGTCCCGACAGAACCACTTCGTAGACGGAAATGGGAAATTTCTTGTCGATGGTGTTGTATTGAGGCAGATAGCCTATGCTGATTTCGTTTGTCCTTTTCCCCTGCAGGCTGTATGCTATGTCGCCTGATGCGGGTTTCAGCAGCCCCAGTATCATTTTGATCAGTGTCGTTTTTCCGCCTCCGTTAGGCCCGATGATTCCTAAAAAGTCATTCGGATAGATTTCGAGGTTCACATTCCGGAGTACGATTTTGCCTTCGTACCCGCCGGATATCCGAGAGAGTTTAATCAGTGGCTGTCGGTCCATTCTCGGAAGCGTTTGATGGGTTTCTGTTCAATGTTTCGGCAATGCGCAGCATTTCTTCATTCCAGCGGTAGCTGAGCGGGTTGATTTCCACCAGCCTCAGTCCGAGTTCTTTTGCGATCAGTTCTGCATTGCGCCGGTCGAATTCTTTTTGGATAAAAACGGTGCGTACCTGCTTTTCCTTGCAGGTTCGGATCAGTTGTTGCAGATAAGCCGGCGACGGTTCTTTCCCTTCGGTTTCGATGCAGATTTGCGTGAGTCCGTAGTCCCGGGCAAAATAGGTCAGTGACGGGTGGTAGATGAGGAACGCTGAGTCCGCTTCCTCCATTCTTTCCGTGATTTTCCGTTCCGTGCCGCCAATGACTTCCATCAGGCTGTCCTTCCGGTTTTCGTAGTAAACCGTGTTGGTGGTGTCTATCTTGCAGAGTGCTCTGCATATGTTGGCGGCTATCAGCCGGGCATTCGCCGGGGAGTTCCAGATGTGTGGGTCGGCATGGGCAAGTTCGTGCTGATCTTTGTGAGCATATTCGTTGATTGGCATTATGCCTTCCGACATGTCGTAGAAAGGCATATCGGGAGCATTGCTTTTCAGCTTTTCAATCCAGGCTCGCTCGAAACCGATTCTGCCTATGCAGAAGTAAGCCTTGCTTTTTGCGAGCTGTACCATCTGTTGTGGGGTCGGGTCGTATGTTTCCGGATTGCTTCCTTCGGGAACCATGCTTATTACGCGGTATTTTTCTCCTGCGATAGCTTCTGTAAAGTAACGCAGCGGTTCAATGCTCACGGTGATGGTTGGGCCGTTTCCGTTTCCTTTGTTCGTTGTGCAGGCCGCAAGCGACCATATCATAAAAAGAAGCAGTGCCAGGCTTTTGTATTTTCTCATGCAAGTTCTTGTTTTATGTGATGTCTGCAAAGCTACAAAAACTTTGCGAAAACAGGCGGATGACTTGACGTTTTCTTTATCTCCAGGCTGGAGATATAAATATTCAGGCTAAAGATACATATCTCCAGCTTGGATATCTCTGTCTTCAGACTGGAGATAAGGATTGTTTTTTGTGCACATATCTTTTGCGCCCGTTTTTCCGGAAATTCTGGCGCGTTTCTGCATGTGTGTCATGAAGATTGTTCTTTTTGCCTTTTCTCCGCGGCTGAAAAAACTGTATATTTGCGGCCGGATTGATTTGGCAATCCATAGATAGAAGCAGGAGGTTGTAATGGGATATAAGATAACGGACAAACTGAAAGGAAGCCAGCATGTGGCGGAAGGAACTGCCTATGCGATTTTGTTTACAATAGGCCTTTGCCATCTGTTGAATGATATGATTCAGTCGGTTATTCCCGCCCTTTATCCCTTGCTGAAAGATAAGTTCGGATTCACTTTCGCCCAGATAGGTGTAATAACGTTGGTGTTTCAGATCACCTCGTCGGTGTTGCAGCCGTTTGTGGGGCAATATGCCGACCGCCATCCCCAGCCTTATTCTTTGTCTTTGGGAATGGGATTCACGCTTGTGGGACTCGTGTCGCTGGCCTTTGCTCCCAGTTTTCTGCTTATACTGCTGTCTGTCGCGCTGATAGGCTGCGGTACGGCTGTGTTCCATCCGGAAGCATCGCGTGTGGCGCAGATGGCGTCGGGCGGGAGAAAGAGTCTGGCGCAGTCAATATTTCAGGTTGGAGGCAACGGAGGAAGTGCTGTTGGTCCGTTGCTGACGGCTTTGATTGTTATACCCTACGGCCAGCACGCTGTGGGGTGGTTTGCTCTTGCGGCTTTGTTGGCTTCACTGCTGCTTGCCCGTGTGGGAAACTGGTACAGCATGATGCTGGCAGAGATAAAGACCCGTTGCCTCAGGCAGAAGGCGATGTGCGCTTTGCCTAAAAGAACGGTACGCATGGCGCTATGGATTCTGGTATTGATGATATTTTCAAAGTATTTCTTCAACGCCTGCATGACGAGTTATTTTACCTTTTATCTGATCGACAAGTTTGGCATCAGCGTGCAGCAGTCACAATATTGCCTGTTTGCCTATCTGGCCGCTTTTGCTATAGGCACGCTACTTGGCGGCTTTATCGGTGACCGCTATGGGCGCAAGTATGTCATCTTGTTCTCTATATTGGGCGCTGCTCCTTTTACGTTGGCGCTGCCTTATCTTAATCTGGGGTGGACCATTGTGATGTCTGTCATGTCCGGACTCATCATCGCTTCCGCCTTTGCGGCTATTGTAGTATATGCAACCGATCTGATGCCTGATAAGGTGGGCATGATTGCAGGCATCTTTTTCGGCCTTATGTTCGGCTTAGGAGGTATCGGCTCCGCATTTTTCGGTTGGCTGGCTGATCTTACCAGCATTGAGTATATATTTCGGGTAAGTACATGGCTGCCTCTTTTCGGTGTCATTGCCGTGTTTTTGCCAGATGTCCGTTCGGGCAAGAAGGTTAGCTGACTGTATCCTCGTCGGGCCGGATCTTCTGTTGGTTTGCTTATGGAGGGTCGGTGGGAGAAAGTATTTCTGAAGGCGTGGATACATGGACGTTCATATAAAGTCATGTATTCACGCCTTTTATACGGCATTGTCAGATAATTTCCTGTTCTGCTCCTTTCTTTCCAACAATCCAAATGATGTCACCGGCCTGGAAAAGGGTGTCGGGTCCGGGATTCATTGTGATTTGCTTGTCGCGTTCCAGACCGAGGACGATGAAAGCTTTGGTCTTGATGTCGCTTAGCCGTTTGTTGTTCAGTTTTGAGGTCGTTTCAAGACAAATGTTGCGGATACCCATCGGCAGGCGTTTGTCGGGATTCTTTCCCGTTTCCCTTCTGGTGTCCAGCTCCTGGCCGAATCTTTTCAGATCCTCATCGGTGCCGACAGCAGTTATTTTATCGTATGGATAAATGCTTTCATTTCCTTCCGGGAGGTCGATCTGATTTTCTCCCCGGGTGATGGAAATGATGTTTATCCGGAATCGGGTGCGCGGAGCTATTTTTTTCAGCATGCTTCCAGCACTGCACGAATCAGGAGAAACGGTGAAATCTGCTGTGTGTAAGTTGGCAAGCTGGTCGGCCCCGTCGAATAAAGACTTTGTCTGATTCATCTTTTCTTGGGTATCTTCTTGTCCCATAAAATTCTGGTTGAACCGTTCCTCAATCATCAGCGACTGTTTGCGAAGGCGTTTTGAGAAGTAGAAGCTGATGACAATGGCTGCGGCAACGATTAAGGCGGCTCCGGAGGCAACATTGAACAGCCGTACTACGAGGCTCATCAGGATTGCAATACAAAACAGCACCTTGACCAGTATCAGTGATACCAGCGCTCCCCGGTTGAAGCGGTTGTCATTCCATAGTTTCTGGAACTCGGGAGAGTGGTTCTTTTTGGTGATGATAGCCCATAGCAGTGGCGACACTACTGAAAATATAATGGCTGTACCTAAGGCTGTTCCATATATTCCCGGCAACCTTTCCTGGATAAACGGATAGATCTGCGAGAAGAACAGAGCAATGAATACGATACAAATTGTCAGGTAGACAGTCACGCCGATAAACATACTTTTCAGCAGCTTCTTCCAGTCGTTCTGGTGACGGTCGGACATGGTTCCGGCCGCATATTTGGCCAGCAGCTGGTCTAATCCCTGCGGAATATGTTTTTCTAGCAGATTGTATGCCGGTCCTGAAAGTCTGATCATGTAGGGAGTGAAGAAAGTCGTTATGACAGAAACGGCGACAATAATCGGATACAGGTTGCTGTCGGTGACTTTCAGACTTACACCGAGTGAGGCGATAATGAATGAGAATTCGCCTACTTGAGTCAAAGAGAATCCGGACTGTACGGCTACCTTCAGCGATTGTCCGGAAAGCAGGATGCCGATTGTCCCGAAGAATGTCTGTCCGGCCAGTACCAGCAAAGTCAGAATGATGATGGGGATGATGTATTCTGCAATAACATGCGGATCAATCATCATGCCTACTGAAACGAAGAAGATTGCAGCGAACAGGTCTTTAACAGGCTGTACAACCCGGCTGATCTTTTCGCTTTCTATCGTTTCAGCGAGGAGTGAACCCATGACAAATGCTCCCAGTGCCGACGAGAATCCGGCCTACTGCTATTCTTACCATCAGAAGGCAGAGGCCGAGTGAAACAATCAGCAGAATTTCGTCGCTGATGTATTGGCGTATTTTTTTCATGAAAGTAGGGAGCAGGTAGATGCCCAGTGCAGACCAGAAGATAAGGAAGCCTATCAGCTTGAACAGGCTGCCCAACAGGGCTGTTCCTTCAAAATGCTGACTGGCAGCGAGTGTAGACAATACAACCAGCATGACAACTCCCACCAGATCTTCTACGACCAGTATGCCAAGCACGATGCCTGTGAACTTCTGTTGCAGAAGGTTCATGTCGTTGAATGCCTTGAAAACGATGGCTGTGGACGACATGGAGAGCATGCCTCCAAGAAAGAGGCTGGTGATGTGGGTGAATCCCATTGCGTTTCCTGCCGTGTAGCCCAAAAACATCATTCCTGCCACAATGGTGAGTGTGGCGATAACGGCACTTAATCCTACATTCAGCAGTTTCCGGAATGAAAATTCCAGTCCCATGGCAAAAAGGAGGAAGATAACGCCTATATCTGCCCAGATCTTGATGTTGGCGGTATCTGTTACGTTGGGCAGGAAGCTGACGGACGGCCCTGTAATGAATCCGGCCACTATATAGCCGAGGATGACAGGCTGTTTGAGCCATTTGAACAGAATTGTGACACATCCCGCTACAATCAGGATGGTCCCTAAGTCTGAAATGAGTGGTGCAAGTTCTGACATGGTTATTTCGTTTTTGAGTTGAGTTTTGTTGCTCTTAGTATTTCACGTTTTCCTCCCGGGGGCCCTGGAAGCCGTTCTACTGTTAATCCTGCTGATTGCAGCATCCGGCGTACAGCTCCTTTGGCGCAATAGGTAGTGAGGATGCCTTCCGGATTCATTTTGCTGTAAAGGTAATCAAAAAGTTTCTGATTCCACATTTCAGGCTGCTTCTCAGGGGCGAATGCGTCAAAATAAATTAAATCATAGCATTCGTCAAATAGGTGTTGCGTGAAATCTCCTTTTATCTTCAGCAAGGTGAAGTATGGTGTTATACGTTGTGGAGAACCCCATTCGGCTTCGTGCAGTTTGTAGAATGTGCCTGCTTGATCAGGAGCTATCGTTTCCGGATAGTGGAGAGAGCTTGCGGTCGTTTTATCCAGCGGATACCGTTCGATGGTTGTGTAATATATATGTTTATGCGTTTCTTCTGCTTTCAGAAGCGTCAGAAAAGCGTTTAGTCCGGTGCCGAATCCGACTTCCAGAAGTTTGACTTCCTGTTTCCGGCAATGTTCCAGCCCCATTTTTATAAAAATGTGATCCGATTCTGTAAGTGCGCCTTTTATGGAATGATAGTGTTCGTCAAGTTCCGGGACGAACAGTGTGTTGCTTCCGTCTGCTGTCTTTTCAATCTGTATCATAATTATTGGCATTTAACTGATAAGTTGTGCTGTCCCGATAGCTGTCATGACAATGACAGCATACCGTATTAGTTTTCCGATGCTCATGGCGGCAGAAACGATCCATACATTGGCTTTCATGAGTCCAAGTGCGATGAGAAGTGCATCGCCGATAACCGGGAGGAAAGAAAACAGAGCCATCCAGGACCCCTTTCCGTGTATGAACCGTGCGGCTTTGTCCAGTTGTTTCCGGCTCACGCGAAAATATTTTTCTATCCATTCCATTTTGCCCAGTCTTCCTATCCAATAGCAAGTCAGGCCGCCAAGCACGTTGCCCAGTGTCGTGGACAGAGTGGAGAGCAGCGGGTCAAGCCCTAAGGCAACGCACGCGAGCAAAACAACCTCGGAACTGAACGGAAGAATAGTGCCTGCCAGAAAAGCAGAGATGAACATGCCTCCGTATCCCCAGTCGATCAAGAATTGGATAAAGTTGTCCATAGATTGAATATTGTAAGAAGAATCCATGCTCCTGCCGTTATCCATAACAGGATGCCGGTGAACCGGCTGAAGGTCAGCGCGAACAGATGTCCGCTTGTTATGGCATAGATTACGAGCAGCAGGAGAAAGAATGCATTGAAATAGGAAGGTATGCAAGCTGTCAATGCCAGCACTGCGATGCCGCTCCAGATAATGATTCGGAGCATGATTCGCGTTTGTACCCTGTCCTGGTATCCTTTGTCCATTGTCTGTACGCAACTGATGGCGGTCAGTACCAGCAATAATCCTCCTGCAACCAGTTGTTGCAGAGAGAGTGCGGTATAGTCTATTGGCGGTATTTCAGCTAGCTGCATGAACAGTTCTGCCATGGCAGCCGGATTGTCATTGTATAAGTAGTAGCAGAATAACAGTACGTAAGGAGTGCTTACGCCGATTAAGCCGGCAAAGAAACTTCTCGGGTTCAGTGAGCGGAGGGCTATCATGAAGCAGTATATCAGCGGTGTCAGATAGAGCAAATGGGGCAGAATCAGGCTGGCTATGCCAAGAAGCAGAAAAGAATGGAATATCTGCGTAGAAGAATGCGAGGATTCGTAACTTCTGAACAAGCATGATATGCTTCCCACATAAAGAAGCGGAATCCATGTTTCGGGCGAATATTCGTGGAGAAACAGACAGCTTGAGTAGAAGTACAGAAACAGAGAGGCATGCAGCGTTGTACGCGTGCGTATGAGTGAGAATGTGGTGTTCAGCTCGATCAGCAGATAAGTTGTGATGCCGCATGCAATGAGCGGAATCAGATTTTCCGGCTTGTTGAGTCCCAACGCAGACGAGATCAGGCAGAAAACAACAGCAACGGGAAAAATTATCTTTCCCGTTGCCAGATGGTATTGGAATCTGTTTCTTTCGAGCATGAATCAATTATTATAGGTCGAATCCGATATCAGACCGGAAATATTTTTTCTCAAAGAGTATCTTTCCGGCATTCTCGAATGATTTCTTAAGAGCTTCGTCTTTGTCTTTTCCATACGAGCTGACTGCTATGACGCGTCCTCCGGAAGTGACGGTTTGTCCGTCCTTTGCGGCGGTGCCAGCATGGAATACGATGCTTCCTCCCGCTTTGGCTTCTTCGATTCCGCTGATGGGAAATCCTTTTTCATAAGCTTCCGGATAGCCTCCTGATACGAGCATGACGCATACGGCCGAGCGCGGGTCTATTTCGAGCGTCTTTTCTGCCAGATTTCCGTTGGCCACCCCTTCGAACAGATCTACCAGATCGCTCTTGATGCGCAGCATGACACTTTCCGTTTCGGGATCACCCATGCGTACGTTGTACTCAATCACCATCGGATCGCCTTTTACGTTTATGAGTCCGAAGAAGATGAAGCCTTTGTATTCGATTCCCTCTTCTGCCAGTCCTTCTACGGTCGGGCGGATTATACGGTCTTCTACCTTTTGCATCCATTCTTTGTCGGCAAACGGGACAGGAGATACAGATCCCATGCCGCCGGTGTTCAGCCCTTTGTCGCCTTCTCCTATTCGTTTGTAATCTTTAGCTTCGGGCAGAATCTTGTAGCTTTTCCCGTCGGTCAGGACAAATACGGAGCATTCGATGCCGCTCAGGAACTCTTCGATGACAACTGTTGCAGATGCATCTCCAAACATTCCGCCCAGCATCTCTTTCAGCTCTTTCTTGGCTTCTTCAAGTGTCGGCAGAATCAGTACGCCCTTTCCGGCGCAAAGACCATCCGCCTTCAATACGTATGGAGCCTGCAGTGTTTCCAGAAAAGCCAGCCCTTCTTCCAGATTGCCGGCGGTTATGCTTTTGTAGCCGGCGGTAGGTATATGGTGCCGCTGCATGAATCCTTTGGCAAACTCTTTGCTTCCTTCAAGTACGGCACCGGTTTTTGACGGACCGATGACAGGAATGCTTTTCAAGGCACTGTCATTCTTGAAATAGTCGTATATACCTTTTACCAGTGGATCTTCGGGGCCTACGACTACCATGTTGATGCCGTTGTTGAGAACGAAAGCGCGTATGGCATCGAAATCGTTGGCTTTGATGTCCACGTTTTCGCCAACTTCACTTGTTCCGGCATTTCCCGGAGCGATAAACAGTTTCTCAATTTTGGGACTTTGAGCAATTTTCCATGCCAGCGCATGCTCGCGTCCGCCTGAACCTAAAAGCAAAAGTTTCATAATATCTTTTTTTAGCTTCCATTGCCGCAGACTGTACGGATCGCTGTTGTGTGCGGTCTGCGGCTTTGAATGTTTTATTTCAAATGATCTTCAAAGTAACGCGTGATATGTTCGTGCAGGTGCACCCGGTCGCGTCCCACCATGTTGTGTCCGTCCTCGGGATAGATGAACAGATCGGGATGAGTGCCGGCATTGATACATGCACGTAAGAATGTATAGGTATGTTGCGGTACACAAGTCGGGTCTGTTCCGCCGATGATGATTTCCAGCCGCCCTTTCAGGTTGCCGGCTTTTTGTTTCAGGTCAGAACCTTTATATCCTTCCGGATTGGTTTCCGGCGTGTCCATGTACCGTTCGCCATACATCACTTCATAATATTTCCAGTCGATGACCGGACCTCCGGCAACGCCTGTTTTGAAAATATCCGGATAGGTCAGCATCAGATTGGTTGTCATGAATCCTCCGAAGCTCCATCCGTGTACTCCGATGCGGTTGCTGTCAACGTATGGCAGCGATTTCAAGAATTCAGCCCCTTTTACCTGGTCTTTCATCTCTTCTACACCAAGGTGGCGGAACGTCACATTCTCAAATCTGATACCCCGATTGTCACTTCCTCTGCTGTCTACCGTAAGCATCACATATCCTTTCTGCGCCATATAAAGATCCCATCCGCGTGCATCGTAGAAACGCGTGTCGTGAATCATTTGTGCATGAGGGCCTCCATATACATAGATGACGGCCGGATATTTCTTGCTCGGGTCGAAGTCTACTGGTTTGATGAGGCGGTAATACAGATCGGTCACCCCATCGGCAGCCTTGATTGTTCCCACACTGATTTCGGGCATGTTGAACTGTTCTTCCATCGGGTCGGAAGCTGTAAGCAGGTTGGTTCCTTTCTTTCCGTTTGCCGGAAGAATGCTGATGCTTCGTCCCACCTTGGAAGATGTAAAGCTGTCGATGATGTAATTGCCGGAAGCAGAAACTTGAGCAGCATGGACACCTTCGCCGCTTCCTATCAAGGCGCGTTTCCCGTTCTTTGTGCTCAGTGCAAACACATTGGTCTGGAGGGGAGAGAGTTCGGTGGAAGTGATGATGATTTCTTTCCGTGCCCCGTTGAATCCCAATACAGACTTGACGAGCCATTCGCCTTGTGTCAATGGAACGGTTTTCAGGTATTCGCAGTACTGTGCCTCCTGATCCTTTCCGCTTTTCCATTCGCCTTGTTGTGCGGCCTTTGTATCCATGATATACAGATGGTTGAATCCGTCACGCTGACTCTGATAGATGAACTTTGTTTCGTCCCAGGGCAAGAAGATAAGCGGATGCTGGGGCTCTACGTAGCGTGTATGCTTTTCTTCGTAGAGAATGGTTTCTTTTTCTCCTGTCACCGCATTGTAGCTGACCAGCTGCGCATGGCTCTGGTCGCGGTTCAGCTCGATGATGTAGACATGTTTTTCGTCGGGCGACCAGCTTACGTTAGTGAAATAACGGTTGGTCGGATCGCCGGTCTGCAGATAGATGGTGCGTTTGCTTTTCACGTCATAAATGCCTACCGTTACTTTGTGGCTTGTCATTCCAGCCATCGGATATTTGTCCGGTTCGAGCGTAGCGATACGTGTGGAAGTGTTGACCTGCGGATAGTCGGTCACCATACTTTGATCCATGCGGTAGAATGCCAGATAAGACCCTTTAGGGCTCCAGAACGTACCTTTATAAATGCCAAACTCGTTGCGGTGTACGGCCTGTCCGTAAATTACGTCTTTTTCCGGGTCTTCCTTGCATCCGGTGCAAACGGAATTTATTTGTGCAGGGAAATCTCCTTCTTTTGCTACAAACAAATGGCGGCCGACGGTATAGGCCATGCATCCGTTTTCTTTGCAGAAGTCAAGGTTGGCTCCGTTTCCTTGGATGCGGAACATGTTCGTGATCTTTTTCTGAGCGAAATCATACCAGAACATGTAGATTTCGTTCCCTTCGCCCATTTCCACTCTGCCTAAGAATGCAATCGTTTTGCGGTCTTTCCAAGGCATGGAGGCAGAGTCCAGCGTGCGGAGCGGCTTGATCTTAAAATCAAACTTGTAAGGCTTCTCACCGCTCTGCAAAGCTTCGTTCACTTCGTCAAGCGTGACCAGTACGGTTTCTTTTCCTGTCTTGATGTTTACCTCATTGATGGTTTCCACATCAGCGCGTATGCATACATCGCCCCACCACTGGAGTCCTGTAATATTTTTCGGGCGGAGATTTGCGTAATTGTTTCCTCCCGGGATTACATCTTCCAGCGTGTAGGATTTCTTTTCCTGGGCATGTACGGCTGCAATTGACATGATAAACAAGAATATAAATAGAATATTTCGTTTCATTTCATTAATCCTGTTCGTTGTTTTCATCTTTTTGTCTGTCCAGCTCGTGGCGCTTGTGCATATATATGAAGCGTTTGGCCGGGATGCGTTTCTGCTCTTTTTCTGCGTCAGGGCGCTGGCGGTCGTTCGGAAACTCGTCCCTGTTTCTGAAGCCGGACCTGCGTTCGCGTGTGAATTCTTTGCCATCTCCAGCTTTGCGTGTGCGCAGCGAAGGCCTCTCGTCATTATTGCGTCTGAAGTCTTCATCTCTCCATTTCGGGCGTTCGTCATATTTCCTTGGTCCGTTGTCGTTCCATCTTGGGCGTTCGTCGTCGCGTCTTGGCCTTCTTTCTCTTTTCCCGTATTCAACTTTCTCTCCGTGGTGGCGGTTGCGGACTGGCCTTTCAGCATTCTCCTTCTTCAATCCTTTTTCAGGATTTTCAGCGCGGAATTCCTTGTATTTTCCATTGAAGATCTGATACTCCCGAAGCTGGCATTCCAGCGCGCCGTTGAAGAGCGGGATCTTTACCGATGCTTTCAGGCCGATCTGTTCGAAACATTCTTCACGATAGCTCAGCACCCATGCGTCATTGCCTGTGAACGCGTGCTTCAGACGTTCTCCGATCATTTCATAAAGTCCTAACAGGTCATCTGAGGAAATACGCTCTCCGTAAGGAGGATTCATGATGATGATGCTTTTCTCTGCGGGCTGTTCAAACTGCTGGAAAGGCTGTATTTTCAATACGATATCTTTGCTCACGCCTGCCGCCTTTACGTTGCGCTGAGCAATTGCGTTGCTTGAGGATTATTGTCGTATCCGTAAATCTTGTGTGTGAACTCCCTTTCCTGCGAGTCATCATTGTAGATTTCATCAAACAGTTCCTGATTGAAGTCTTTCCATTTCTCGAATCCGAATTCTTTGCGGAACACTCCGGGAGCGATGTTGCGCGCAATCAAGGCAGCTTCGATAGGAATTGTTCCTGAACCGCACATGGGGTCAATCAGGTCACATTCCCCTCTCCAGCCTGTAAGCAGGATAATACCTGCCGCCAGCACCTCATTAAGCGGAGCTTCCACTTGTTCTTGCCTGTATCCCCGGCGGTGGAGCGATTCACCCGAACTGTCAAGCGAGAGCGTGCAGTTGTTCTCTGCTATATGTATGTTGATCTGGATATCCGGATTGTTGATGCGGACAGAAGGACGGTTTCCTGTTTTTTCACGGAAATAGTCAGCTATCGCATCCTTTACCTTATATGCTACAAACTTTGAATGGCGGAAATCCTCGGAAAAGATAACCGAGTCGACGGCAAAAGTGTTTGTGGCGTCAAGATACTCTTCCCATGCTATATCTTTAACGGCGTTGTATACCTCATCTGCAGTTGTTGCGGTAAAATGCTTGATGGGTTTCAAAATGCGTATGGCTGTGCGCAGATAGAAATTCGCCTTGTACATCATGGCTTTGTCCCCGGAAAATGAAACCATGCGGTTGCCGATCTGTATGTCTTCGGCTCCGAGTTCAGTGAGTTCCTGTGCCAGTACCTCTTCCAGTCCCTGGAATGTTTTGGCAATAAGCTCAAATTTTTGATTCATTGTGATAAAATTACGTAATTTCAATTGATGGTGCAAAAGTATGAATTTTCAGTCAGTCGGTCAACTGTTTATAGGGGTTTCTTTGGAGGATGGGCAAGATTTTCTGGTGTTGGAGGATGCTTTCATTTTTCAAGATTATGCCTTTCTGTCGTTTCTTGGTTTGTCAGTCCCACTTCATGAGAATTGGTCAGATCGAAAGAGAGATGGAGTAAGAACTTGTTTAAGTTTGCCAATAAAATACTATTCGATCAGGTTCTTTTGCGTTTGTTTCCTGTCTGTTGTTCCGATTCTATTCGTCAGATAGCCCGCTATCTTCCTCATCACACAAACGGAAATGCCTCAAAAACTCATCCCAAATCAGCACACGATAAATTCAAAACAGTTTCTGAAACGAACAGACTCCAAGTGGGGATAATTGCTTATGGAAGATTTGCTGGCGGTCGCAGCGGACACCATCTTGATGAAAAGGCAGGTTCAGCCCTCAATGACCTATGGCAAGTTGAAGAAGGTTGCTTGGATTAAAAGTTTTGGACGTTACTCCTTCAACAACTTCATCTCCCATTCTGTTGCATGCTGCTTCTTTGAAAAGAAAGCCCGTCCTTGATCTGCTCTATCAGGGACGGGCTGCTTGCAAACTTTGAATGATTTTCAGAATAAGAACATCTGGTGTTAATCTGTTTCATTCAAGCCATATTTTTCTAACTCGGTCTGCTCCCATTGTTCTTGTTGCTTCTTTATTTTGCTCCGTTGGCTATAATATGTGTCCTCTGTAACGAATATCAGGCGTTCGCATGCGTTCAGATATGAGGTCGGGACATCGGGAGCATTGATTGTGGTTTTCACAGAAATGACATCTCCTTGTTTTTTGCCGGCACAGTATATGGACTGTTTGTCATAGCCGATATTGCCTTTGTCGCCTGCCATGAGAAAATAGATATAAAAGGAGGACTTTTTTGCGTCTTTTTTCAGTTTGATGTCGAATGTCACTTCGAGTTTTACCCCTTCGCTTCCGAGATTACGGATCCTAGGCAGGAGCACTTCTTTTATGGTAATGTCCGATATGACTGTATACTGTAAGCTGTCAGTCTGTTCATAAGGAATAGTCTTTCCAGCCATTTCATCGGCATAAGGACGTGCTTTTTTTTCCGTTTCTTTGAGTGCATCTTCCATTTTCTGGAAAGCCTCTTTTAATTTTTCGAGATTGTTGTCTGCCTTTTCTTTGTTTTTTGTCTTCTTTTTATCGCTTTGTTTATGTCGCTGAGATCCTGAAGCATGTCTGTTGTCGTTTTCTCATACATGGACGGAATTTTACCGAACATGCTGTCTGCGGAGCCGTTTCCTCCACAGGAAATTATGGCGAATGCAACTGTACAGATGAATATAAGATGTTTACATTTCATATGATTGAAGTTTTTCAGAGTTATTTTCCTTCCCAGTTGACAGGTATATTTTTTTATTTCAAATCCTTTAAACTGATATGTGTCAAATTTGATCAGTTTGATGATTTTGGCGTTTTTGCTGACTCCTTTCAGTAGGATTTCACATTTTACGGGTATTTCTCCGGGCACAGGGACACCTGTCGGGCCTACGGCTTTTCCACCGACCGTGAATTCATCGCCTCCGAATTCGTACATGTTCCCTTGATCGTCCCATGCACGGCCTCCACCCCAGTTCAGATAGGTTTCCTCCGATTGGGTGTTGGTCATCAGGAAATTGATTAATACATTGTTGCTTCCTTCTATGAGATTATCTTTGTATTCCAGTTTCAGTTGTCGGGTAGGAGAAAGCACACTGGTAGCATCGCTGGCATCACTTCCGGATGAAATGTTTTGTCCTGTTTCTTGCCCGCGTGTGATGGGAATGTTTCTGACTTCGAATCCTTTATACTGATAGGTGTTGATTTCTATCTTTTTGATGGATGTAGCTTCTGCATTGACATCTTTCAGACGTATCAATGCCTTTAATGGGATATCTGACGGAATTCCTACACCGGATGGAGATACTTGTTCCCCTCCTATGGTAAAAAAGTTATAGTCGAATTCATAGGTGTTTCCCAGGTTGTCATACCCTTTTCCTCCTCCCCAGTTCAGACCGATTTCCTTATCTGTAGTGTTGGTTATTTTCAGTACGACTACTACGTCGTGTCCTTCGTCATAGCATTCCACGAATTCCAGTTGCAGATCGTGAGACGGTGACAAAGTTTTGGTTTTCCCATTTGATGCGGTGGATAGCACCTTTCCATCTAAGGTATTGTTGACATCTTCCAGCTTCTGGTTGGTTTCTTCCAATGCTTTGTTCACTTTTTTTAGGAAGTTTCCAAATTTGCTTTGGGCTTGTGCGTTTGTGCTTGCCATAAGCAGGCAAGCACAAAACATAAAGAATATGTTTCTTTTCATTTTTTATGTTTTTCTTAGTGAGTAAATTCCACGTCGGTGTAAATCATTTCAGCCTGGTAGTCGCCGTTTTCAGACTTGATGACAATCCGAACCGTGTGTTTTCCTGTCAGCATATCGGTCGTGACGTTCATGCGTATGATATATGAGTTGGTGATCGCCCCGGTCACTTTCAGATCATCAAGCGAAACGTCTTTAAACGTTTGGGGAACATCCATCCATGTGCCTCCGGTATATTTGGCGAAGTTGCGGGGGTTCTCTTTTGTCAGTGTGCTCCATGAGTATGTTTCGTCTTTATAGCTGCTCGTATTGCTGAAAACGACGTGTATGGTACCGCGGGTGCTTCCCCAGTCATAGTGTTCATAGCCTTTGTGTACAGATTCTACAGACCATTCCGGGCGTTTGTTTGGATAGTTCGGTTCGTCCGTGAAGTGGATATAGATCCGGTTGGCTCCCGGGCGGAACGTGAAGTTTTCGTCTGCGAAATGCAGCATAATTCCTCCGCATTCGTCATAGCTGCTGCCTCCGGTGCCATAGTTCGGTACCAGATCTTCCAGCCATTTCTCGGCGAATCCTTGTGTCCGTGATGTTCCGGATACCCCGCGGTCATTCAGATAGGAATGCAGGTTTTCAACAGTGGTGATGTCTATCGCGCCGTTTACGAACAGTGTGGAACTTCCAACGCATCCGAACTGTACATCCATCGTTTGGGACAGCGTTTCAGACCATTCCGTGATTTCTTCTGCTATGGCATTAGCTTCCTCACTCATGCTTGATGAATTGTCCACCAGAAATACGATGTCAGCTTTTGCCCGTGAGCTTGTATTTGTGCTGCGGCGTGAAGGCTGTGCCATGTCTTCTCCGTTGATTACGGTGATGGCTTTCGGTTCTCCGTCCACTTCCAGCCAAATGTTTTGTCCGGCTTCTCCGGTCCCGTAGAGTTTCATCCATTCGTCCGTTTCCGGTATCTGGATTCCTGTAAGGCTCATGCACAGTACATCGTTCTCAGAACCTTCCTCAAAGTAGAAGGCAGGTTGCGGTATGTTCAGGTTGCCTTCTTCGGTGAGGGATGGGGTTTCTCCCGCATCCTTGTCTGAGATTCCTATGACAGCATGAGCGTCATAAGGGATTTCTATTTTTTCTCCGTTTGAGGCCAGTGTCAGTATGATATGCTCGTCTTCTGTCTTTGCCGAGGTTAGGAATGGAGCTTTTTGGTTTTTGTTGTCTTCCGTCAGACTGATCGGATTGCCCGATGCGTCCAGCACTTTGGTGTAGGTATTGCCGTTGTCATAGCTTACCGTCCAGACGTTGCTTTCGTCGATTTTTATTTGGGGATAACCGGTTGCGCCTGACACGGCTGCTTTATTACCCGATGCGTCGAGCAGCCATGTGGATTCTCCGCTGATCGTTTGTGTCCAGTAGTATTTGTTGTCGGAATCTTTGTCGACTCCAACCAGCAGTGCGCTTTCTTTGTTGTCAAGCCTAACCGAAGTGGCGTCCAAAAAATCTATCGTATATGCATTGTCTGTTGCGGCTGCCATGTTTGTGGCATAGACTCCGTCCTCCATTTTTGTAATTATCGTCTGCAGAGAGGGGATGGCATGGTTCAAATTGTCGATGCTTTCTTTCATATCCAGAGCCACCGCCTGAAGATTGGCTTCTTCATCGCCGTTACTGCAGGAAACGGCAGATACTGCGAGTGATAGTATCACCCAAATGTTTTTAGCTTTCATAAAAGATTTATTTATGTAAATTCGTTATTTAAGGAATACATGTAATGCTTTTCCATTGATGGTTTTTCCATTGATATGTAAATCCATGCGGGCCGTCTATCGACTGTATCTGATATTTGTTGCTGATGTTGAGCGTAAGGTCTATGTTTTTTGTTTGCGAGTTGACCGGTCCGAATGTGCTGCTATCTACCGTGATGGAGCCAGGATATGTCAGTTTGAGGGTTGTGAGCGCAGGACAGTTTGTGAATACATCCTGGCTGAAGAAGTTTGCTTTGGGCAATGCAATTTCAGTAAGAGCGTTGCAATATGAGAATACGGCTATCCCGAAATTTGTGGCTTCGGGAAGATTGACTTCTTTCAGGGTTTTGCAGCCATTGAATGCTTCATCTCCTATGGTGACGGCTTTGGGCAATGAAATGTTTTCAAGTGAGGTGCATCCGTAGAACATTGCGGCTTCCGGTACGCTTTGTCTGGTCGCCTTTTGTAGCTTCTCCCAGTGTTACCAGTTCAGGCATGTTCACGCTGATGAGCGATGTGCAATGATAGAAACTCATGGCACCTATGATAGTGGTTTGAGGGAAATTTGCTTCTTTCAGAGCTGTTTCGAAGAATACGCATTTTTCTATATTCTTTACTTGAGTCATATCAACGGATTCCAGTGCTGTACAATATTGGAATGCGTAGTTTGTGAGTGTTTCTATTCCTGGTGCAGTTACTTTTTTCAGGGCTGTACATTTGTAGAAAGCATACTCACCGACTGTCTTCACTTCTTCGGGGAGGATGATTTCTTGTATCAGTTCGTGCTTGTAGAATGCTTTTTCAGGCATCCCGGGTTGTCCGCCCACCGATGGCCATCCGCTTACTCCGCTCAAATCAAGCATTTCAATGGCTATGCCGTCAAAAGGATTTGCGTTGGCAAAATCTAGTGCAGCATAGTTCCCGATGATGACAAAGTGTGTCACGCCGGCAGCAGAAGCTTCTGATACAGATTGGATTACCTGTTCGGAAGTAGCGTCAGTCAGGTCGATTGTAGCTTTGTTTCCTTCAATTTCTGCGATGGAAATGCTTACCGTTACTTCACAGGAAGCAGTTTTCTCTCCGGCAGTAGCTGTAATCGTGGCTTTTCCTTCGGCTACGGCGGTTACCAGTCCTTCTGATGTTACCGTAGCTACCATTTCGTCTGACGAAGCCCATATAACTTGTGGGTCGGTGGCATTTTCCGGCGTGATTTCTGCAGTCAGTTGGACTGTTTCTCCTCTTTCTGTCATTGTAAGTGCAGAAGGAGATATTTCGATGCTTTCCACCTCAATGGTTTCAGTGGCGATGGTTACCTGACAGGTTGCGCTTTTTCCTCCAGCCGAGGCAGTTATTACCGCATTTCCTTCCGATACGCCTGTCACCGTTCCATTTTGTGATACGGCAGCTACCTTGTCATCGGATGAACTCCAGGTAACACTTACGTGGGAAGCCTCTTCCGGGAGTATGGTTGCTTCCAGATCTTCTGTTTCCCCCACATTTAGAACGAGGCTTGCAGGAGATACTGTTATTTGTGTCACGGCAACAACATTTTCTTCGTCTTCGGAAGAACAGGCGATGAACGTCATTGAAAGGATGACCGTCATCAGTTTGAACAGATTGTGGAATTTACTATTCATAAGACATATTATTTTAAGTTTCTGCAAATAAATAAAATTTAAACGTGGCGAAATATCACCCAAAAGGATGATTTTGGTTGCATTATTGGGAAAACAGTATAGAAATTGTTCATTGGCACGTCGGAATGAATGATAATTTTTTGTGTGGAAAAATAAATAGTGTTTACTTTGCCTGTACGATAGTATTGGATGGGGAATTAAGGTTCCGGCGAAGGAGATAGACTGTTTCATGCGTAGCGTGAAGAGGCTGATGTTTTCCCGGATCCGGACCGGATCGGAGATATGAAAATAGAAATGATTCAATGATTACACATATGCAGACTTTGATATTTAGGCGCGTTGTTTTTCTGTTCTGCTGCTTTGTTTCGGCTGGTGCACTGGAGGCGGAAGAATGTCCGGTTGATACATTGCTGGTGCGTTTTTATGAAAAGGCCGCTACGTTGATGGGGGAAGGTGAATACGATTCAGCCCAATATTATTTTGACAGGGTCTTCTCGATTCCGGAAGTGGAGAGATCCTCCGTTTATCCTGTTTTGCTGAATGAGCAGGCTACTCTTTTCATCTATGTGGGGAGGAGGAAAAGAGCTTTGAGATGAAAAAGCGGGTATTGCCCTATCTTCCCCGTGTGGACGATTTGGAGAAACACATCAGCGTTTACAATGATTTGGGTATTCTCTACCGCAGGAAACACATGCAAGACTCGGCTGTTTATTATTATAATAAGGCGCTTGATGTTGCCTTACGTTATGATGACGAGAGTTGGCTGGCCCATCTGAACATGAATCTTAGTGTCTTTTATTTTAACCTCAAACGGTATGATGATGCGGAAATCTGTATTGACCGTGCGCTGGCGCATGCATTGAAGACTGACGACAAATACGTGACGTTTTGTGTCTGGCAGGTAAGAGCAAGCATTAAGATGGAAGCGGGTAAGACAGATGAGGCCGGACACTCTATTCGGGAGGCATGGAGGCTGGCTTCCGAGGGGGAGGGGAACCCGGAATGGCAGATAAGATGCACCCCCGGGCTTTTTCGTTTTTTCGGCCAGGAGAAACAGAATGATTCGATAGATTATTATCTCCGTCTTGGAAACAGCTTGCTGGAGAAGCTGCCTGAAACTTCTATTCCGGTAATCGGCTTTATCCAGGCTAGGGCGAAGGTGTATCTGGAACAAGGCCGGTATACCGAAGCATTGAATGATTTCCTATGGCTCAGAGGAAGGTCGACGGGTACGGATTTCCACACATTGTTTGATGCCATGGCGCATTGCTATCATGGGTTGGGGATGCATCAAAAGGCATTCGTTTATATGGACAGTGCACGTATGTGGACCGATTCGCTAGTGGTGAAGAACCTGGCGGAGCAGATGGCTCAGTTTGAGGCCAGATATCATGCGCAGGAGCAGGAGTTGAAAATCAGCCGCCTCCAGGAGCAGGTGCTGGAGAAAGAAACGGAGGTCTTGAAGGTTGCCGTGTCGCTGACGGTGGTGCTGGCTTTGGTTATTGTGGTCTTGCTGGCGGTGCGCCAAAAGCAGAAGACAGCTGAGCGGAGAGTGGAACGGCTGAAGCAGGAAAAAGAACTGGAATCCGCGCGGCGTTATATTGAAGGTCTGGAGGTGGAATGCAGGCGCTTTGCATGTGAACTGCATGATGGCATAGCCAACGAGCTGTTGGGGCTGCAGCTGAAGATTGAAGGAGCTTCTTCCGGCGTATCTCCGCTGGAACTGTCTGGAGAAATCGGAAAGTTGCGCGAAGAAGTAAGGACGATTTCGCATGAGTTGATGCCTCCGGAGTTTGAACTGACTGGACTTGATGAGATTCTTTCCCGATATGCTGAGGCGGTGAGCCGTAATGTGGGATGTAAAGTTGTCTATCATTCTGAAATGGAATATGGAGGGGACGAGATTCCTTCCCGGACGGCATATGAATTGTACCGTATCGTGCAGGAACTTACCATGAATTCCGTGAAGCATTCCAATGCGACAACGATTGAGATTTCCCTGCATTCCGAGGCTTCCGGCCGTTGTCGGCTGCAAGTAGCTGACGACGGACAAGGCATGACCGGGAATTCTGAGGAAGATCACCAAGGTATCGGATTGCGTACGGTCAGTGAGAGGGTGAAAGCCATCCAGGGTCATTTGGATTTTGAAACATCAGTAGGGGGAAGTGTTTTTATCCTTACATTTAATTTGTGCGGAGATGAGTGAGCAAGGATGGCAAGTGCTGGTGGTGGATGATCATCCTATCGTATGTGAGGGGGTGAAGAGGATTGTCCTGCAGCGGAAGAATGTTTCTTGTACGGGGGTTTCCGATGCAGAAACTCTTGAGAAATTGCTTGACAAGGTGTTCGACATGTATATCATCGACCTTGAATTCCCGGGGATAGACAGTCGGAAGCTCGTTTCTTGTCTGCGGAAATGCGCTCCCCGATGCCGCATCCTGATTTATTCTATGCATGACGAGCCTTGGGTGGCATCCAGATTGTCGGATTTGTGTATAGATGGAGCTGTTTCCAAGAATTCCGATGTAAGCGAATTGTGCAGGGCGGTTGACATTCTGCTGGAGGGGGGGACTTATTTTGATCGGGTTTTTTTGCCGGCCAGGCAAAAGAAGAATTGTCTTGCAGATGAAACGCACGTTGTAGTGCCTGAGCTGTCTTCTCGTGAAAAGGAGGTTCTGGTCTGCCTGTCACAGGGAATGAGCACATCTGAAACGGCGGAATGGCTTTTTATAAGTCCGAATACAGTGAAGACGCATCGGAAACATCTCATGGAAAAACTGGAGGCGAAGAATGTAGCGGAACTGATAGCCAAATGGAAGAGATGGCCGCTGTAGTGCGAATGGAAGCGGCGTGCCGGTTCGGCGGAATTTTTATAAAAACAGAAGAAAGAATAACAGTGCTATTCTATTTTCCAACATTTCGCAGAAAAAACTGCAAACCGCAGTGTGGCTTGTATGTTTGACACTGTGGTTTTTGTATTCCACATCGTGGTTTGTATAGACCACGATGCGGATTAAACTTTTTTCGCCGGAATCCAACCGTTCAAAACGGCATTTCTCCGGATTTGAATGCTTGTCATTGCGGGTAGTTGAGATTGTCTTCCGTAAGCTTTTCCAGCACTTCGTGCAGAAACTTGTCCGCTTCCCACTTAGCCATGGGCAGATTCATCATCAGATAGTTTCCGCAGTCTTTTGCGCTGGCTCCGGGAATCTCTCCTTCAAAGCTGGCGATAAAGCGGAACGTTTCTTTCATCAGATCCACAATATCTTCGGAGCGCAGGTCGCCTTTCATCACCAGGTAATTCCCGGTAAGGCATCCCATCGGGCCCCAATAAATAACCTTGTCAGCCCACACGGGATGGTTGCGCAGGAATGTTGCGGCCAGATGCTCGATGGTGTGGATGGCTGCCGGACTCAATGCCGGCTCTCTGTTCGGCTCTTTCATGCGGATGTCGAATGTGGTGACGGTTTCGTTGCCCACTTCGTCTTTGCGCGACACATAGATTCCCCGCAGCAGCCGGATATGGTCGATTGTAAAGCTTGGTATTTTTTTCATGACGGTTATAGTTTGTTCGGTAATGCTTTTAAGAAAGTTTCGGTTACATGGAACGAGCGGTCGGCCATTTCGCCCCAGAAGTTCAGGTACTGCTCGAAGTGCTTGTCTGCTCCCGGCGTGTCGCTGATGATGCGGAAGCTGATGAACGGAACTTTATAGAGATAACATATCTGGGCGATGGCAGCCGATTCCATGTCTACGGCCAGCCCTTCGGGAAAGTTTTTCTTTATCTCGTTCAGTTCGCTGCGGTCGGTGATAAACTTGTCGCCCGTGCAGACCAGCCCTCCGTGTATCGGAGTTTCGGTATCAAGCGAGAGCGCGCACTCGTATAGCGTTTCGTTGCCCTGGAAGAAAGCGGGAAGTCCCTGTATTTGTCCGTAGGCGTTGCCTTCTCCGCACCATACATCGTGGTAGACTATTTGCCGGCTTGCCACCACATCCATGATGTTCAGGCACGAGTCGATTCCTCCGGCCACTCCGGTGCTGATGATGCAGTCGGGCTGGAAGTTCCGTATCAGTTCCACGGTTCCTGCCGCGGCGTTTACTTTTCCGATTCCGCATTGCGTGAGGATTACATCGTTTCGTCTGATAGTTCCTTCGATGTACGAGAACGGACCCTTCTTGCTTTCTGTCTTGTCCTCAAGTTGGTTGGCCAGCTGTTTCTGTTCGGAAGACATGGCCGTAATGATTCCTATTTTCATGTATTCAAATGATTTTCGGGGCAAAGTTACTATTTTTCATGGACTATTGTGTTATCTTTGCCGATTGAAAATATAAACCTAATAAACAGTTGTTCTTATGAAAGGATTAAAGAGAATTCTTCCGGATATTGCGGCGATTGTGCTCTTTGCGCTTATTTCGTTTGCATACTTCTGTCCGGCAGTATTTGAGGGGCGGATCCTTGCCCAGCATGACGCGGTGGCCGGCATCGGCTCGGGGCGTGAAATGCAGGAATATCTTGAACATACAGGGGAGCGTACACGCTGGACAAATGCAATCTTCGGAGGAATGCCGACGTATCAGATGGCGCCCAGCTATGACTCGACTGATACGCTGAATGTTGTGCAGAAGCTGTATCATCTGTATTTGCCCACCTACGTGTGGTATGTTTTTGTGATGCTGCTCGGATTCTATATACTGCTGCGTGCCTTTGACTTCAAGGTGTGGATGTCGGCACTGGGGGCTATCGTATGGGCTTTCTCGTCTTATTTCTTCATAATCATAGCAGCCGGACACATCTGGAAGTTTGTCACATTGGCCTATATACCGCCTACCATAGCCGGTATGGTGCTGGTTTACCGGGGGAAATATCTTGCAGGAGGAATCGTTACGGCATTGTTTGCGGCTTTGCAGATTGTGTCGAACCATCTGCAGATGACCTACTACTTTTTGTTCGTAATGCTTTTTATGGCCGTAGCCTACGGAGTGATTGCCTGGAAGGAGAAGCGTTTCGCCTCTTTTGTCAAAGGTACGGGCATTCTTGCTCTTGCGGGTGTGCTGGCGGTATGTGTCAATCTTTCCAATCTGTACCATACCTATCAGTACAGTAAGGAGAGTATGCGCGGCAAGAGCGAACTGGTGAAGGAACAGTCTTCCAATCAGACCGGGAGCGGACTGGAGCGGGATTACATTACTCAATGGAGCTACGGGATCGGTGAAACGTTTTCACTGCTTGTGCCCAACGTGAAGGGCGGAGCCTCTGTGCCGCTGGCTCAGAACGAAAAAGCGATGAAAAAGGCCGACCCTGCCTATATCGGTCTTTACGGCCAATTGGGACAGTACTGGGGGGAGCAGCCCGGAACGTCCGGTCCGGTTTATGCGGGAGCGTTTGTCATGTTCCTGTTTGTGCTTGGCCTGTTTGTCGTGAAGGGGCCGATGAAGTGGGCCTTGCTGGCAGGTACGGTCTTTTCGATTCTCCTGTCTTGGGGCAAGAACTTCATGGGGCTGACCGATTTCTTCATCGACTACGTGCCGATGTATAACAAATTCCGTGCTGTATCTTCTATCCTGGTTATCGCTGAGTTCACGATTCCTCTGCTTGCCATGATGGCCCTGAAGGAAGTGGTTCAGCGTCCGCAGCTGTTGAAAGAACGTCCGAATGTGTTTTACGGGAGCTTTGTACTGACTGGCGGCATTGCCTTGCTGTTTGCTCTGGCTCCTGCTTTCTTCTTCCCTTCGTATGTGTCTTCGGCTGAGATGAGCGCGCTTCAAAGCGCAATCCCTTCTGACCAGCTGGCTCCGCTTCTGCTGAATCTGGAAGAGGTGCGTAAGTCAATCTTTACTTCTGACGCATGGAGAAGCTTCTTTATCGTTTTGATTGGCGCCGTTTGCCTGTGGTCGTATTGTGCCGGAAAACTGAAGGCGAAACCTCTTATCGGTCTGCTGGCGCTGTTGTGTCTGATAGACATGTGGAATGTGAACAAGCGTTACCTGTATGACGGGCAGTTTGTGGCAAAAGGCACAGAGATGCAGCCTTTCCTCCAGCCTTCGGAAACGGACAAGCTGATTCTGCAGGACAAGTCGCTTGACTACCGTGTGCTGAATCTGTCGACAAATACCTTCAACGAAAACAACACGTCGTATTGGCATAAAAGTATAGGCGGTTATCACGCGGCAAAACTGCGCCGTTATCAGGAAGTGATTGATGAGCATATCCAGGGAGAGATGGCTTCTTTGTACAAGGCGATTCAGGCAACGAACGGCAATCTGGCGTTGTCCGGCGATTCGTTGACACCGGTTCTGAACATGCTCAACACCCGTTACATCATTGTCCCTCTGCAGGGAGGAGCCACGGCTCCGTTGTCTAATCCTTATGCTTTGGGGAACGCATGGTTTGTTGATGAGGTGAATTATGTGGATAATGCCAATGAGGAAATCGAAGCCCTGCATCATGTCAATCCGGGAAAGGTGGCTGTGGTAGACAAGAAGTTTGCTGCAGAGGTCAGGCAGGAAACGAATGCCGGCGACAGTCTGCGTAGCGTGAAGCTGGTCAGCTATGAACCGAATCTGTTGAAATATGAGGTCAATTCAGAAAAAGGCGGGACGCTTGTGTTCGCAGAAATCTATTATCCCGGCTGGCGTTCGTATATCGACGGCGAGCCAGCCGTTCACGGGAGAGCCGATTACATCTTGCGTGCGATGAATGTTCCGGCAGGCAAGCATTCGGTAGAGTTTGTATTCGATCCCGTATCCTTGCACGCAACCGAAACTGTTGCTTTCATAGCGCTGGGACTTCTGGCTATAGGGCTGCTTGCTGTTATTCTCCTGCAAGTGCGCAAGTGCAAACGGCAGCAGAGCTGACCGGGCTATTTCTTGGTGATTGCCCGGACGGCAAATCCCAGATGGCGCAATACGGTCGGGATGTATCCGTAGTATTTGCACATGATGCGGAACCGTTCCTTTAATGATGCCTTGTGGTTGCGTGTCGTCATTCCTTCGTTGAGATAGTCTATAAGAGTCAGATGTGTATTATGAAGCGTCTGGCTCTTTTTCATGATGCGGATGCACCAGTCAAAATCTGCGGAGAACCGGTATCTTAGATCGAAAGGTTCTGCCAGGTCACGCCGTGCGAAAAAGGCCTGATGGCATACCAGCATGCCGCTTTTGAAGCTTTTCCATGTGAGGTGCTCCGGAGCCGACAGGCGGCGCATGCGCACGAAGTGCCCTTCTTCGTCTACAATGGCTGTTTCGCCGTACAGCACGTCAGGCAAGGTGCTTTCTGTAATGGAATGCACCATCAGCAGCAAGGTGTCATCCTCATGCAGTTCATCCCCCGCATTCAGAAAACAGATGTAGTCGCCCGTCGCCTGTTTGATTCCCTTGTTCATTGCATCATACAGCCCTTTGTCCGGTTCGCAGACGACCTTGTGTATATGAGGCCTGTACTGTTCGATGATTTCCAGTGTCCGGTCTTTTGATCCTCCGTCAATGATGATGTACTCCAGATTCCTGTATGTCTGGGTGATGACACTTTGTATGGTATCTTCCAGCGTTGCTCCGGCATTGTATGTAACTGTGATGATAGAGAACTTGGGATGAAGACGGGTGTTATGCATTGTTCGCTGTAATGTGGTTATATATTTTTATGTATTGGTTGGCAATGGTTGCTTCCGAATAGGTTGTGGCCGCTTTTCGCCGTGCCTCCGAGCTGAGCGTTTCGTAATTGCCTTCAGTGAGTGTCCAGCTGATGCCATTGGCCAGATCCTTTGCCGATTTATACTGGGCAACATATCCGTTGTGCAGGTGGTCGATCATCTGCGGTATTCCGCCGACGTTAAAGCCGATGCAGGGTACTCCGCAGGCCATTGCTTCTACGATGGTGTTGGGCAGGTTGTCTTGAAGCGACGGAGTTACATACAGATCTGCTGCATTGTAGATGTTCGCCAGCTCCTTTTCATTGCTGACATAGTTCATGTTGTAGATAGGGAAAGGGAATAAGGATGTGTATTGTTCGGCATGGCTTCCCAGCACGATAACGGCCAGCCGGCCGCTTAGTTCCTGTTCGTCCCTTGCCAATATTCTGCATGCTTCAATCAGGTAGTCTATTCCTTTTCGCTTGTCGGAGATTTTCATGGATCCGAATAGCAGGAGCGTTTTGTCGGCGGGAAGACGCAGCTTTTCCCGTATGGCTCTTTTGTGCGGCAGCGGGCGGAAGATGTTTGTATTTATGGCATTGGGAATATTGGTGACTGTCTGTTTCTGAAGGAGTGTGGCCTGTTTGGCAAGCGATTCCAGCCAGCGGCTGCACGCAACGAACGTGATGGAAGCCTGTTCAAATAATTGCTGCTTTTTTCTGAAAATAACGTGTGACAGGTCGTGCTTGTGCGGCTTCAGCAATAAGGGGCAGTTTCCGCAATGGGTCTTGTATTTGTCGCATTCAGACGAATAGTGGCATATTCCGGTAAACGGCCACATGTCATGCAGTGTCCATACGATGGGCTTTCCCGATTTTGTTATTCTTTTGATGTCCTCCAATGAAAGCATGCCTTGGTTTATCCAATGGAGATGGATGACATCCGCTTGGCGGAACTCGGGCAGGGAAGTGATGTCTGTACCGGTGTTGGCGATGTCGACGGCAAACAGGTTTTTCCGATGAAACCCGTTTGAAGCCCAAATGACGATGCGTTCCCACAGGAATTGCCAGATGCGTCTCCATGATTTCTTCAGCGCTACCACGGTAACCTGGTTTGTCTGTTTGTCGCGGACCAGCATTTTTTGCTTTGATGCCATTGTTCTTTAAAGCCTCCATAAGGCGGCTTGCTGCAATGGCTGCTCCCCCGATTCGCTCTGAAGTATTGATAATAAGTACTCTCATAGGTTGTGTTTTCTTTCTGCTTGCAAAGTTAGAATTTTTTTGAGGATTATTTTTAGCTCCAAGGTGCATTTATGCTCCGAAATCCCCTTTTAGTGTGCGCTTGATGCGTCTGATGGCTTTGGCAAGGAAAGAGTTGGTCCGTGCATAGTAGCTGACATACGCTTGCCGGGCCTGCATGTTTTCTTCAATGGGCCGGATGGCTTTTACGGGCAATTCGTGCATATATAAGTTTGATGCATAAAGGCCTCCTCCTCCGCAATTGGTTCCGCTGCCGTCAAATCCGTTGTTCTGCACCAATGACTTTCCGACATTCAGCGACAATATGTCGTCCAGGAAAAGGGATGCATTCCAGCGGATAGCCCATGAATTGTTTTTTCCTTCGGTTTGTCTGCGCAGCATGCGGGTGTATCCGTATTTCCCGTTGAAATCGAAAGTATAGGTCAGTTTCCTTCTTTCCAGTTCAGCGAGCAGTGCTTTTCCGTCAGGGTTGAAGTGCTTCCATGCGCGTTTCCATGTTGCCCACCCCAGCTGCCTGTCCACTTGATGAGGAACGTGTCTGGCAGGCCGGCAGCCTGCGTAAAGTCGCAAGCCTGTATGTGTCCGACTTTAGGCTCATTCTGATAAACCGTCAGAGCATCGTTCATGAATTTGAGAAAAAACGGAGCGACAATCAGATCGTCTTCCAGAACAATGACTTTCTCATATGTTTCTATTATTTCGCTTACTCCTGCAATGATGCTTTTGGCAAGGCCCCAGTTCTCATTTCTTTCCGTGATGTGAATTTCTTTGAAGCCTTTTATCTGGCGGATATATTTGCGCACTTCGTCAACGGCACTACGGCTGTTTTCATCTTTTGCTTCATCGGAAAAGATGAACAGTTCACTCTGGCCTGCAAGGCTGTTTGCCAGCAGTGATTCGACTATATTGCGTGTGTGTGCCGGGCGGTTATATACGAAGAGTAATATCGGAGCGTAATTCTTGTCCATGGGTTTCATTTGATTTTGAAGAAACATAAACGGTCTGACAGTCTGTCGAACCATCCATACTTGCATGTCTTTCTGTTGTTTCTTTTTTCTGTCAGGCAATTGAAAGAGATTGCAGCGGCGCTTCAAAGAAGTATCTGTCTACGACAGCACGCTGCTTGTCCAGCAGTTTTCTATATAACTCCGGGTTCCTTTCAATCTTGTCGATGAGGCTGACCGCCTCATCCATTGATTTTACGTTGCATTCGTCAATGATCAGTTCTTTGTGGATCACTTCATTGCGGTTCATTATGGCGAGTGAGCCTAACGATATGGCTTCTGCGACAGAATTTCCCCTGATGCTTCGCCCTCCCATTTTCACAAAATACTTCGAGTCGTAGATGCATGTCAGGTTTTCGGCTATTCTTTGTCTGTGGAGTATTATCTGAAAGCCTTTGTCCTGCAATGGCTTGAAATGGGCGGGCACTTGGGTTACAGGCCGTTCTTTTGTCGAATTTATTTCCATGAATATTCCCTTTTTCTGCGATGGACGGTTCAATGCCCCTTTCATGATACGCTCCAGGGTGTTTCCGGCTACAAACGTATAGGGAAAATCCACTACTCCGCAATGTGCGGCGACAATGCCTCTTGCCATCTGGTTGAGCGTGATGTCATATCCGAAGCGTGCTTTTCTTGTAGCCATGTTCGCTTCTCCGATCATGTATCCGAAGAGTGTGTTCGGGTAACTCAAGACAAGATGAGTGGGAAGGCTTACGTTGATGGAAATGACAATGTCGTATTTTCCCCAGTCGATGTCATAGCAGCTGACGGCAAATTCCCCGTTTGCGTGAGAGCTTCCCGGCTGTTTGAACTCTTGTCCCGGAATCTTGTCCAATGTCTGGGTTTTCAGAAGATGCAGGTAAGGGGCGATGTGCGGGATGACCTTCCTGTAGATCTGCGTTTCCCGTTCCGGCTCTTCCTTTACGATATAGAAATCGGCTCCCAGCTCTGCCATTAGTCCGATTGGGCCTACTCTTCCTTGTGACGAGAATAAAATGCGTGCCGGATCATGTTCTTCATGAGAACATACGTATAAGTCCTGATAGACTTCCTGCTTTACGAGGGCTATTTTCAGTTTGTTCATAGTTGTTCCTTATTGGAGAAGTCAGTAATTGCTCTTTTTAAAGCCTCAAGATACCCTTTCCCGTATTTGAGGTCAGGTTCCATGTAATTCCCTTCCGCCCATTCATTCCACGATTTCAGGAATACGATCCGATGTTCTTCCGGTTTGTCCTTTACATGCGCGAAAGCTGTCCGGACATGTTTTTCGAATTTCTCCGGCGTTGAGTTGATAAGGATGTGCGCTTTTCTCCCTGAACGTGGCGAGTGGTCCCAGTTGGGTATAATCGTAGGATAGCAGTCTTCTCTGAAGTCTTCTTTGCCGGAGAAGTATTTTGCGGCACGGCTGTACTCTACAGCCTGCCCCCGTTTGAAGAACAGCTTCATGATTTTCAGCCGCACCCTTTCCGCCAGCGAATAGTCGCGTTTGAAGAAGTGAAAGAGCCGGACCAGGTTGACTGCATCGAACCCCATCTCTTTCATCGGCTCAATGTCTTCTATATTTGCCGTATGCCCGATGAAATGAATCCCCTTCAGTCCGTTTTCAGCGGCCAACTTTTGCCATAGAGCAATAAAATGAGGAGCGTCGGGCAATTCGAAAGCCGAATAGACCAGAAAGACCGGCTTTCCTTCCACGCGGATATAGCGGTGGTCTTTAAATGCAGGCAATACCGAATGAAAATGCCGGATGTAGTCTTCATCTCCCGGATACAGTTGCTCCATCAGCATTCTGTGTGTTCCGTCCTTGCTGAACTGCTTGTCTTCCCAGCTGTGGTTCGCCCATCCCAGACAGAACGGGAAATCTGGCTTTCCGCTTTTCAGCACTTCTTCAAACGGACGCTTCAGCAGTTCCCTTCCGTTGCCGAACCAATAGTGCCAGTAGCAGAATCCCTCGATGCCATAGGCTTTGGCCATCTCAGCCTGTTCGATTCGGGTTTCCGGAACTCTCAGGTCATAATATCCCAGGTCGGCAGGAACTTTAGGCTGATAGTGTCCCTTGAACAGAGGCTTGGCTTTTCCTACATTGGTCCATTCCGTGAACCCCTTTCCCCACCACCGGTCGTTTTCGGGTGTGGGATGAAACTGAGGCAGATAAAAAGCGATGACACGTATTTTGTTTGTATCCATATCATTTACCGTTTAGTGCGAAGTTTTTCATTTGTTTTCTTGAGGAAACGTTTCAGGCTGTATTTGCGCAGTCTGCGGATTGCAAAGATAGGCAACATTTGCATAAAGTGCGAAACGCATCCGGATTCATTCAGATATTCAAACCATATCCGCTGCTTCATTACTCCCTGGCTGTTCCAAGGTTTCTTTTCACCTACATAGTGAAGCTGGACCGGATGCTCCAATGCATGGGTGAACACTTTCCTTGCCTGTTCCTTATCTTTAGGAAAGCCGTCGTTGTCCTTATAGAATGCAGCTCCTTGTGCATACATTTTATAGTAGCTGTTGCATACGACATATTCAAGCGGCAGGTAGCGTATATCCGGCCAGCAGCACAATATGATCGTGTCCTGTTCCGGCAGGCAGAGGCGCGGATAGTTTTTCCTGTAGAAATCCGTCAGCCGTCTTTGCATGTCGTTTTCCCGGATTGCCTTCAGGTTCATCAGCAAATAGCCGGCGGCTATTTCTTTCTTCAGCACTTCTGTTTCCGCGGCATTGAACTTGCCCTGATAGTTTTTCATCCGGTTGCTTTCCAAAACCTGTCCGACTCCTGCGAAGTAGAAGTTTTCGTCCGGAAACATGAAAAAGGAGGGAGAGATGTCATCCATGAACACCACATCAACATCCGAGCAAATAATACGGTCGTATTGGGGAAAGATCTCTGCGGCAATCAGCTTATAGTAGATTTCTTTGGAAAAATGCCCTTTTGCCTGTCGGATTTCCTCGCTGTCAAAGGCAGATGTGTCGATGAACTCAACCGAGGCATGGGGAAACCTGCCGACAACCTTTTCAATATTCCTCATGGATGACTCTGTTACGTCTGTGTGCAGCACATAAAGTCTGTAGCTGTATGCGCGGGAGGCGTGTTTCAAGAGAGAATGAAAGGCAACCTCCGCGGGCACGGCGTAATAGTTGTTGAATGTAAAGAATATAGGTATGATGTCCATGCTGTCAGTCTTTTAAAATATAGCATCCGTAATCGCGGATAAAATAGAGGGGGATAAAGAAAGCCCGGAGGCATTGTATGATTCCGGATTTGTCAGTAACCAGCTCCTTTCTGTGCCGCAGGCAAAGATAACATGTTTTGAGGATATTCCAAAGGCTGCCCCGGCTCATGAATAGGGCGGCCTTGTGCGTGTCTTTGTCGGCAAAATGGAGTCGGACACATAGCGTGAAGTATTTCCTTGTCGTTTCTCTGTTCTTCTTGAGAGATAAAGCTTTGACTGCGCGGATATATCCGTCCAGTTTGCTTTCCTGCCTTTTCTTTCCGGAGAAAGTTGCCGCATTGTCGTGCCTGCGCCACCTGACCAGCGGTTCGTTGATATATCTGATGCGCCCGAGGCTTCTGCTTGCGGTATAGATGAAGTAGTCGTATGACAGGTTCAGTGTAAGGAACGGCTTGATCAGGCCGAGCACTTCTTTCCGGAACATGATCTGATGTCCGAAGCTTTGCGGCATCAGGAGGGCGGAAAGCGAGCTTGGATAGGCTGGCAGTTGTCTGGTGTGCAACTTTCCCAATGTTCCCTGCGAGTTGAACAGAACCGAGTTGTGGAATACCAGTGCATTCTCTTCCATCGCCCTTGCCAGAATCTCTATTTTTCTTTCACTCCAGATATCATCCTGATCGCAGCAGGCTATCAGTTCTCCGGATGCTTTGCTGCAGGCGTCGAAGAAATTGCGGTTGAACCCCAGTTGGCGGGAGTTCCGGAAAACCGTTATGTTCGCTTCGGGATACCGCTGCCGGTATTCTTCGGCAATGGCAACCGTTCCGTCTGTCGATCCGTCATCCTGTACTATCAGCTCATGCAGCGGATAGGTCTGGCTCATCAGTGAATCCAGTTGCTCACGGAGGTATCTGCTTCCGTTGTAAGTGCACATGACCACAGAAACCGTTTTCATTTCTTTTTCTTGATTAAATATTGGATGCTTTCCTTGAATGTCACCGAGCCGCTTGCCCACATGACCGACGTGTAGATGGCGGCGGCAAACAGAATCTTGAGGAGGAGCGTGAGATAAATGTTTTCGGTGCATAAGCCGACCAGAAAGCCGGTCAGCAGCATGGTTCCTCCTGCGGTGAGGCAGAAAGGCAGGATGTCGGCTAGAGCCTCGAACAGGTTCAGGCGGATTTCTTTCCATACGAAATACTGCCACACGAACAGCCAGAGGATGTTTATCCCTATATAGCAGCGTATCATTACGGGAATGCCGTAAGGATGGCAGGCAATCATGGCCGCAACCTGTACCATTCCCTGGATGATGGTGTTCCACATGAAGATGTGTGACTTTCCCTTGCTTATGATCAGATTTGAATAGAGGCCTACAAGACTGGTAAAGGCGCTTCCGATGCACAGCATCTGCAGAATATGGGAACTTTCCGCCCATTTCGACGTGATGGCGATGGTTATCAGTTCTGTTGCAATCAGCGAGAGGCCGAACAGTGAAGGGAAGGCGAGAAAAGAGGTGAAGCGGAGCATCTTCCGGAATACGCGTTTCTGGCGTTCCTTTTCGTCGGCTACCTTAGCGAGAATCGGCTGTGCCACACCGTTTATCATCCCTGTGATGACCGAATATCCCATGTAGTTCCATTTGTTGGCCTGGTTGAAGTCGCCGACTTCTTTCTCTGAGTAGAATTTTCCGAGCACGACCGACAGTATGTTGTAGTTGATGTGGCCGAAAATGTTGGTGATGAGCAGGCGGCTGCTGAAGGACAGCATTCCCTTCAAGGGGCTGAAGTCGATGCGGAAAGAAGGCCTCCAGGGAGAAAAATGCCAATAGAGCGCAGTGACGGAAGCGACATATACGATGTTTTGTGTGGCGATGCCCCAGTAGGCAAACCCGTTGAGCGCAAGAACGACTCCCACAGTGCCGGAGATGACGAGGCCTGCGAACATGGAAACGGCACGCTGTTTGACCATCAGATTCCGGAACATGTAGGCACTTTGGGCTGTCCCCAGGCTTGAGATGAAGAAGCCGAGAAACGAGTAGCGCGACAAAGCCTCAAGTTCGGGCGTGTTGTAGAACCTTGCGATCAGGGGAGCGGACAGCGACAGAAGCAGATAGAGGGTGAGGCCGGCCAGCGAACTGAACCAGAATACGGCATTGTAGTCTTCGTGCCGGATTGCCTTCTTGTTGGCCAGTGCAGCCGTAAACCCGCTTTCCTGAATCGAACTGGCGATAAGCGAGAAGATGCTCAGCATGCCGACCATTCCATAGTCTGCGCGCGAAAGGATGCGCGCAAGAAAAATTCCGAAGAAAAGGTTGAGCAGCTGCTGGGCTCCGTTGCTTAATCCTCCCCACAACAGGCCTTTCGCGGTCTTTTCCTTTAATGATTGTTCGGGCATATTGCAAGATTAAAAGATGAAACACAGATTAACGCAGATTGGCGCGGATTTTGTATGTTTAGAATCTGCGGAAATCTGCGTTAATCTGCGTTTCAGGATAAAAAGATTACTTCACTTCGCTGCCCGGCTTCACCTCACGCAAGACGGAAGTGACCGCCAGCGAGCCGTTGAAGTTTTCGGCGCTGAGAATCATGCCTTCGCTCACCAGGCCGTTCTTGAACTGGCGCGGAGCGAGGTTGGCGATGAACAGCACCTGCTTGCCTACCAGCTCTTCGGGCTTGTAGTGCTGGGCGATGCCGCTCACGATGGTGCGGTTCTCCAGTCCGTCGGCAATCTTGAATTTCAGCAGTTTCTTCATCTTGGGCACATTTTCGCACTCCAGCACCGTGCCCACGCGGATGTCCAGCTTGTCGAAGTCTTCGATGGATACGGTCGGCTTTATCGGGTTGGCCTTGTAGTTGGCGGCTTCGTTCGCTTTCTTGATTTCCTCTAACCTGTCCATTTGCTTTTGGATGGCATCATCTTCTATCTTCTCGAACAGCAGTTCCGCCTTGTTCAGCGCATGTCCTGCCTCCAGCAGGTCGGTGCGTCCCAACTGTTCCCAGCTGAAGCTTTCCATGTTCAGCATCTTGCGGAGCTTTTCGGAGCTGAACGGAAGGAAGGGTTCGAAGGCGATGGAGAGGTTTGCCACCAGCTGCAGGGCAATGTGCAGGATGGTTGCCACACGGTTCATGTCGGTCTTCGCCAGCTTCCACGGTTCGGTGTCGGCCAGGTATTTGTTGCCGATGCGCGCCAGATTCATGGCCTCCTTCTGCGCGTCGCGGAACTTGAATGCATCGAGCAGCTTTTCCACTTGAATCTTCACGTCGGCAAACTCCCGGAGAGTTTCCTTGTCGTAGTCGGTCAGTTCGCCGCAGGCAGGAACCTTTCCTTCAAAATATTTGTGGGTGAGCACCAGCGCACGGTTCACGAAGTTGCCGTATACGGCTACCAGTTCATTGTTGTTGCGTGCCTGGAAGTCCTTCCATGTAAAGTCGTTGTCTTTCGTTTCCGGCGCGTTGGCGGTGAGCACATAGCGCAGCACGTCCTGCTTTCCGGGGAAATCCTGAAGGTATTCGTGCAGCCATACCGCCCAGTTGCGTGAGGTGGATATCTTGTCGCCTTCCAGATTGAGGAACTCGTTTGCCGGCACGTTGTCGGGCAGGATGTAGCTTCCTTCCGCCTTCAGCATGGCGGGGAACACGATGCAGTGGAACACGATGTTGTCTTTTCCGATGAAATGGACGAGGCGTGTTTCGGGATCCTTCCACCATTTCTCCCACGAGTCCGGAAGCAGTTCTTTTGTGTTCGAGATGTAGCCGATGGGTGCGTCAAACCATACGTAGAGCACCTTTCCTTCGGCTCCCTCTACCGGAACGGGGATTCCCCAGTCGAGGTCGCGGCTCACGGCGCGCGGCTGAAGTCCCATGTCGAGCCAGCTCTTGCACTGGCCGTACACGTTGGGCCGCCATTCCTTGTGGTCTTCCAGAATCCATTGGCGCAGCCATGCCTCGTGCTTGTCGAGCGGCAGATACCAGTGGGTGGTTTCCTTCATCACCGGCTGGCTTCCGCTGATGGCGCTCTTCGGATTGATAAGTTCCGTGGGCGAAAGCGTGGAGCCGCACTTCTCGCATTGGTCGCCGTATGCGCCCTGCGCATGGCAGCGCGGACATTCTCCCGTGATATAGCGGTCGGCAAGGAAAGTCTTGGCCTCTTCATCGTAGTACTGCATGGAGGTCTTTTCGATGAACTCTCCTTTGTCATAAAGCTTGCGGAAGAAGTCGGAAGCCGTGTCGTGGTGCACTTTTGATGAGGTGCGTCCGTACACGTCGAACGAGATGCCGAACTCCTTGAACGAGTCGCGGATAAGCGTGTGGTAGCGGTCTACGATGTCCTGCGGCGTGCAGCCTTCCTTTTTTGCCCGGATGGTGATGGGCACTCCGTGTTCGTCGGAGCCGCCGATAAAGAGCACGTCCTCCTTCTTCAGGCGGAGGTAGCGCACGTAAATGTCTGCAGGCACATAAACGCCTGCCAGGTGTCCGATATGAACCGGTCCGTTGGCATACGGCAGAGCCGAGGTGACGGTTGTCCGTTTGAATTTCTTTTCCATATATTTCTGTTTTTTCCTGATACGATATTAGCTCTGCAAAGATACAGATTATTAATGAATAAATGCGGGGTAGGGAAGCAGAATTTGCGCTTTGCCCCGTCTTTGGCGTTCCGCTTCCCGAAGCGCGGAATCATAAATCTTCCGGAAATGGGGATTTGCTGTCGGGATGTCGGAATATCGCTGTTTTTCCTGATAGGGCTTGCTGCGGTTTCCGCCCGTTCAGGAATGAATTGTTAATTAAATTCGGCATTTGTCCCTTTTATAGGGCTTGCAAGTAGGGGCGAAATTGCATCTGCCGGTAAAAAAGAAGTGTTTTTATGCGGAAAATGACGGGACATTTCATGTCAGATTCCCCGTCATTCCTTGCAGGATGTTGGGATATGTCAGAAAAATGTCCCGTCATCTTTTTGAATCAGTCTGTTCTGCCCCGTTTCTTTTTCTGAAATCCTTGTGAAAAATGATACTTTTGAAATGATAAAATGTTCGGATTATGCCGTATTCTTGGCTTTCTGCCGGTTTTGTTTGTCGGATTCTTTTCCTATGTCATGGAAATGCGGTTTATGGTGGAAAAGTGATTCCGCTTGGACAGTTCTCCCTGCGTAATTTCTGCCATGTTCTGCCGAAGCTCGGAAATGACGGAATCTCGGTCCTTCGGATTGTCATTGTGTCAATTTGTCAAATGATGGAAGTACCTTTGTGAAAGGTGAAGAAATGTTACATTTCTGTGCCTTAATGTCTGTTATTTTGTTTGTTTTGTGTTAATATGGCTGTTTGAAGTTTTATTTATTATGACATTTGTTTGCATAATTGTGAAAATATCTATTCGTTTGCATAAGTCATAATAAATACTAAAATGAAAAGCATAAGTTTTATCATGGTGCTTGCATTGTTCGTGTGCGGCTGTACATCGAACAGATACGAGGACGGAGCATGGGAGGTTGCCGAGACCTCCGCAACCAATGGGGAAGAACTTTCCCGTTTTCTGGAACATTACAAGGACAGCGGTGACAGGGAGAAGTACGAAGCCGCCTGCTTTCTTGTCTGCAACATGCCAGGCAAGTATTCCGTAACGGATGGCAGGCCCATCTATGACGTGGACGTGGTGAAGGCCGATTCGCTTGTCCGCTCGCTTGAAGCCTCATTTGCCTTGCGCGAATCATCGCCCTATCTGAAGGACTACAGCTTCGGGCAGTTTCTGGAATACATACTTCCCTACCGTGTGGCGAACGAGCCGCTGGAATACGGGTGGAAGGAGGATTGCCCGAACCGTTTTGTCCCGGAAAAGGGCATGGGAGTTGCATAAAGGAAGCTGCCGATGCTGTCAATGCGCAGATAAAGCTCGACCTCTCTCCGGCAAGTTACGGCGACCTTCCCCAGTCGTATTCCTCGCTCATGAAGAATGGCTTCGGCAAGTGCGATGACCGCACCGCCCTGCTTGTCATGGCATTGCGTGCTATCGGCATTCCGTCTGCTTATGAGTTCGTCCCTCAATGGGGAAGCAGCAACAACGGGCATTCGTTCGTGTCGGTTATCTTGCCTGACGGTTCCGTCTATCCGCTCCAGAATACGGACAAGGCGACGGGCGATGGCTACCTCTCGCGCAAGCCCACCAAGATTTACCGTAAGATGTATGAGCTGCAAGGCAGCGGACCGTCCGGCAATGATTCTTCCGTTCCGGAACTGTTCCGTTACGGGGACCTGCTGGACGTGACATCCCTCCATCGGGTCGGTTTTCGTGACGTGGAAATCAATGTGAAGGGGAACGGGCGGAAAGGCGGCCTTTATCTTGCCGCGTTCCTTCCGGGCGGATGGAATCCGGTTGCCGAATCCCATACCGGCTTGTTTAAAGATGTAAGTACCGGTACACGCCTTGACATGCCGGAAGAGAGCGAGGCGGAAGGTTTGGGCAACGGGGTGGTGTATCTTCCTGTCCGCTGGAACAATGGCAGGGCGGAGGCTGTGGGGAATCCCGTAATCGTTTCCGACAGCGCCGTCCGTGAAATCATTCCGGACACAGCGGTCCGTGAAACGGTGCGTCTGCTCCGGAAATATCCGCTGAACGCCCGTATCGTCAACTTTGCGAAACTGATGGTCATGGGGCGGTTCGAGGGGGCGAATCGGGCGGACTTCTCGGATGCGGAAACCATTTGCCGCATTTTGGACACGCCGGAGTGCCGGATGCAGCGTGTCGTTCCGAACACGGACAAGGCATTCCGCTATGTCCGCTACATCCGCCCGAAAGGCACGTTCAGCATTGCGGAACTTTCTTTGTATGGCTCTGACGGAAGTCCGGTACCGTTCCGTCCGATGGTCTGCGAAGCCCTTTCGGAAGATAGTTTGGCAAACAATGTGTTCGATTCCGATCCGCTCACCTATTATCAGACGGGCGGAGGCATTGAGTTGTGGGTGGGTGCCGACATGGGCAGGCCGACGGCTGTCGGCTCGATCGGCTTTGCTCCCCGCAACGACGACAACGCGGTCAACTCCCGCGACTCGTATGAGCTGTTCTGGTGGGACGGGGGATGGAAGAGCCTGGGCGTGCGCACCGCCTCTTCCGACACGCTGGTCTATGAGCATGTGCCGGAACATGCGCTGCTCTGGCTGCGCGACCTGACACGGGGCAGGGAGGAACGTCCGTTCACATACGAGAACGGGCGGCAAGTGTGGTGGTAAAGAAAAGAAGAACCTTTAAAATAAAGTTTATGAGAACAATTCTATTTTTGTCCGCGCTTCTGATTGGAAGCGTGGGCTATGCGCAGCAGATGCAGGATGCGACCAACAAAGACCGCAGGCCGTACATGACCGCGACCTACCATATCCACAGCATCAAGACACGCGACTACGAGCAGCTGCGCAAGCGTATGCTCAAGGCCAACGACAGGCTGAAAGACAAGGTGATGAGCGCGGAGCGTTTCAGGGCGGAGCAGAAGAAGCTTTATCATCTGTACGGCGACACCATCAGCCAGCTTTTCGACAAGGGACGCTCGCGCACGTGGAGCCGGATTACGCAGGAGCTGGAACGCTACCAGATGCTGAGCGAGGTGAAACTGACTCCGCGTGACAAGATGCTTGCCCTGCACAAGCTGGAGGGCGAATGGGAGGAGAAGCGTGAAGCGATGTGGAAGGGCAGCGATACGGAAGCCCGGAAGCAGGCGAAGGAGGCGGACATGATTGCCGGACTGAACGGAGAAATCCGCAAGCTGCTCGGCACGGACGTGGGCAACTGGTACATCGGGTACAAGACGCTGGACTTCATGGCGCTGATGAACATGGACAAATACAAGACTTCGTACAAGAACGGGCACACTATTGCGGAGATAGAGCTGAAATACAGGAAGAAGCGTGCCGACATCCTGAAGACGAAGAAGAAGTATGCTGAGAAGGAAGTGGAGTCCATGAAGAACGACGAGAAGAAGGAGCAGGAAATCTTCGCTTCCGTTCCGGCGGACGTGGCGAACCGATGGAAGAAGGTGAATGCCGCCGTGCTGGACTATACCTTGCAGAACCGTTATGGTCTGAACCAGTTGCAGACAACCAAGTTCAAGGCGGAATACAACAAGTATGCCATTGAGGAATACAAGATACTGAACGCAAAGAAACTCTCAGCGGCTGACCGCTATGCGCGGTTAGACAAATTGGGTGACAGCTTTTGCCAGAAAGTCAAGCCGCTGTTCTCTACGGAGAATTACGTGAAGTGGCAGGGCTGGTGGAAGTATGATTTTGAGCGTCGGATGAAACGGAAAGGATTGATGTAATTTTATTGAAAGCTATATGACAATGGAAAGAATTGTTTATTTTTGCAGGCGGCATATGATGCCGCTTCTTCTGCTTCCCCTGCTGCTGTCGGGATGCGTGGACGAGTTTCCGGTGACGAGGGAAGTCCCTTATGGCGGCGACGGCAAGGGGCTTTCTGTGGAGGAGGCGAAGACGTTCTTTGAAAGCTATGTGTCCGGAAAGGCTTCCCGTTCGGCTGGACCGGATGAGCATGACAACGGGTTCTATATCCGCCGTCTGATGCTTCCGGTAGGCGAGTTTGTTCCGGGCTGGGCGGAGGGCCTTTCCACGGATGCCCCGTCCCTTTACAGCGTGGACGTTCCTGTACAGTCGGATTTCAGCTTCCGTGTGCTGCGTGTGGACAAGGGCAGCGGGAAGGTTTATCAGACGAAGTGCTGGCACAAGCTGGTGGTCGTGAAGGATCCGGAGAGCGGCAATATGGGCTGCTTCATCGCCTTCTTCATTCCCGACAGGGCGTATGCGCTTTCCCACGGCGGCGACATCGGCCGTGTTTTGACGAACGGTGAGGAGATGGGCGACTATTCCGGGGTGAAGATCTATACGGCTCTGGATGGCCGCCGTGTGCGCGTGAACCGTTACGAGAACGGCAAGAAGGTTGAAGGCATCTACATTGACGGTGCTTCAGACAGGGAGGACTATATCTTCCGTATGCTCCATTCGGAGAAGATACTCGGCAAGGTGTGGTTTCAGCGTTCCCGTCCGAAAACACCCGTGAGCCGTGGCGAGGACGACTGGGTTGATGACTTTTGGGACGACTGGTGGAACGACACATTTGAGGATGATTCTTGGTATGATGACAGCTGGTCTGACGACAGCAACAATGACAGCGATAATCCTCTTGACACGAGCAATGACAATTTTGTTCAGGTCGGTACTGACGGTTGGGGCGATGATGTCTATTACAATTCGAATGATGATACCTATTACATCGACATAGACGGTGACGGCTTTGTTGATTCGGCCTATGTCAATGACGGTTATGGCGAATCTGATTCCGGTGACGACTGGAGTTCGGGCGATGAAACCACGACTCCGCCGGACCCTGACCCTCTTCCTGATCCGGGAGATGCTCCGACTGATTCCGGTGAGGGAGGAGGTGGAGGAAGCAATAGCGGAGAAACGAATAATAATCCTCCGGAAGAAGCCTCTTCCAAGAAAACTCCTGAAGAGATAAAGAGCGCAGTAAAGCAGGCTGTGAAGGATGTGATTGCTAAAAGAGGGCTCCATGTGAAAAGTTGCAATATGGGGGTTCAGAATGTTCTCAACATATTGTATGGAAATACCGAATTAAATGATAAAAACGCCAATGATATAGTTAGATATTGGCAGAGTCATCCAAATAGTTGGGAGAAAATTTCTATGAGCCAGGCTCAGAGTTTAGCTAATCAAGGTTACCTTGTAGTTGCCGGATGGATTAATACTACAGGTGGTAGTGGTCATGTTGTGGTTATTGTACCAGGTGAAGAGCAATATAGTGGTATATGGCAATGCAAGGTACCTAATAGTATGGATACAGGAGAGAATATGAGAACTTCTTCTCAAAAAAATTAAGTTATAGCTTTAGGTCGTGGATGAAAGATGGAATTGAATTTTTTAAATACAAATAATTATGAAAAGATTAGTTGTCTTATTTTTTATACTATGTTCATTTGAGCTTTATGCTAAGGCTCAGACAATGGTTTTCACTTATGATGAAAAAGGTAATATCGTTTCCTGTTCTAAATTTATAGAACCGTTTGATCAGGGACTTGGATTGGACAAGTATACGAACTTGACTTATAGGAAAGCTTTTTCAGCGGATGTTTCTACTGTATCAGGAGCAATGTATAAGGTGGAAGGATTTCGTTTGGACGGATATGGATGGGAAGGAGAACCGGGAGACTACCATTTGATAAGAATAGAGAAAGATGGGAATGAGATTTTTGAGCAAATATGTATTCTTGGATGGATTTATTTTCCGGACGATTTACCTTCCTCCAATGTGGCGGATAGACGATTTTTTGTTTATCCTTTAAAAGATAATTCTTTAGCCTTGTTTTTTTGTGGGACAATCATGTCAAGTCAATCGCCCCAGTTGACTATTGTGTGTGTGCAAGAAAACAAAGGGACATTGGTTTTTAACAAGCCTTCCTATGTAAATAAGATAGAGAAAGACGGCGATGAAATAAACTTTATATTGCAGTCAAATACCTTGGAGTATTTGGATATAAATAGCAGTGAGCCGATAAATCCGCCGGAACTGCATACGCTGACGTTGAAGGATGGTATGATCTATTACAAGTGACAATGTCCAAGAAAGTAAATGCTTTTAATCTCATTATGATTCGGAGCATACTTTTGGTGATTCCAGTGGCATGATGAAACACATACAATACTCAAAAATGAACATACAAACGAAGATGATTAGATTTTATTTTATGCTGTTTGTTTTTGCACTCAGCAGAGTAGGCGTTAACGCTCAATCTTCAATAAGAGAAGTTTTGAAGATTGTTAATGATTGTTCGTTTCCTTATAAAGAGGGTAAGTTGGCAAAGAGAGGGCCAGGTTGCATGCTGGATAATAAGAATGTGATTGTTCCAAACAGATTGTATACGGATGTTCAGTGTGCGGAATATATCCTTGCGGATGATTATGATACGATGCCTATAGGGTATGCCAAATTTAAGTTGCCAGATTCATTCTATATGTTGGTCGTTAATTTAGGGAATAATATCGATTATCAAACCGATGAACTTGTGTTAGTTGATAAGAACTACAACGTGACGGACGCTCTGGTAGCGAAAGTATATGCCTTTCCCGGTACGATTGTAAAACAGTATTATATCAATGAGGATGGAAGTATAGTGGTAATCACACTGAAGCCTGTATCTTCGGCTTCCTTGTCCATGCTGGAATTTACGCAGTTTACGGGGCAGCGTATAGACGAAACTTATAAAGTGGTGAACGGCAAGTTTGCACTTGTTTCCACACGCAAGTATAAGGAGAAGGTTTATACTTATTCGCAATTGTCTTCAAAGACTTACAATTTATGGGATGGTAACGAGCAGCCTGTAGATTGATTATGGGAAAATATAGAACAGACGATTGTTTTGTTTTGCGGAGCGGTGAAATGCCGCTCCTGCTTCTCTGTTTGCCGGCATGTTTCCATCAGGATGTTCCGGCGGACATGTTTTCGTTGTGGCGGACGGGAGCGGCTGTATCTGGAGAAACTGGATTGCTGAAGCACTGGAATCGGTGAAAATATGACTTTGGGTATCAGATGCAACGGCAATAATTGTTTATTTTTGCAGACGGCATATGATGCCGCTTCTTCTGCTTCCCCTGCTGCTGTCGGGGTGCGTGGACGAGTTCCCGGTGACGACGGAAGTTCCTTATGGCGGCGACGGTAAGGGTCTTTCCGTGGAGGAGGCGAAGACGTTCTTTGAAAGCTATGTATCCGGAAAGGCTTCCCGTTCGGTTGAACCGGAGGAGCATGACAACGGGTTCTATATCAGCCGCTTGATGCTTCCGGTAGGCGAATTTGTTCCAAGCTGGGAGGAGGGCCTTTCCACGGACGCACCGTCCCTTTACAGCGTGGATGTTCCCGTGCGTTCTGACTTCAGCTTCCGTGTGCTGCGTGTAGACAAGGGCAGTGGGAAGGTTTATCAGACGAAGTGCTGGCACAAGCTGTTGGTCGTGGAGGATCCGAAGAGCGGCAATATGGGGTGCTTCATCGCCTTCTTCATTCCCGACAGGGCGTATGCGCTTTCCCACGGTGGCGACATCGGCCGTGTCCTGACGAACGGCGAGGAGATGGGCGACTATTCCGGGGTGAAGATCTATACGACTCTGGAGGGCCGCCGTGTGCGCGTGAACCGTTACGAGAACGGCAAGAAGGTTGAAGGCATCTACATTGACGGTGCTTCAGACAGGGAGGACTATATCTTCCGCATGCTCCATTCGGAGAAGATAATCGGCAAGGTGTGGTTGACAAACAACAACTTACAAAAACCAGAATCTATGATTACCCAAGACAAAATTACGGATATTTTCTGTATGGTAGATGAATTCAGCAAGAAATTTGATATGGAAATTGCTAAAGGCGAACTTATTTCTTCAAACGGAATCCGCCGTCGGCACCGTAATGCCTCCCTTTCCGATGGTGAGATTATGACCATCCTGATTGTATTTCATTTTGGCACGTTCGCCAACTTCAAGCACTACTATTTGCATTATATCAGGGTACATCTGCATCAGGATTTTCCGGATGCGGTATCCTATAACAGGTTTGTGGAACTTGAAAGTCGTGTATTCTTCAAGCTGATGTTTTTTCTTAAGCTCTATGCCTTTGGCCGCTGTTCGGGTATCAGCTTCGTAGACAGTACGATGATTCCGGTCTGTCATAACCTCAGGCGCTATGCCAACAAGGTTTTCAAGGGCATGGCTACAGACGGAAAGGGGACAATGGGGTGGTGCCATGGATTCAAGCTGCACTTCACCTGCAATGACCGGGGGGAAATCATCACCTTCTGTCTTACCGGAGCCAATGTGGATGACAGGAATCCCAAAGTCTGGAACGTACTTGCCAAAGAGCTGTACGGCAGGCTTTTTGCTGACAGGGGGTACATCTCTCAAGACTTTTTGAGGACCTTTTTAAAGATGGCATACATCTTGTTACAGGAATCAAAGTGAACATGAAAAACAGACTGATGCCATTTTGAGATAAAATCATGTTGCGTAAGCGTTTTGTCATCGAGTGCATTAATGACATGCTCAAGAATACAGCAAAATTAGTACATTCAAGACACAGGTCCATCAATAACATTCTTAATGAATTTGGTTGCACGTAAAGCGTTGGCAGCATATTGATTGAATTTTATGACAATAAGCCTATTGAATATAATCAGAATGAAGCATTGCAGGGATATACCATTGAACATACAAGACAATTGGTTTTGTTTTAAGATTATCCCGAACGTGATTCGATGCATACCCCATTCAGTTTGTTCGAGTATGATATGATGAATAGGAAACCTGTTGTTTTAAAGGTTCTTCCTCCTTATGGGAAGCTGGAGCGTACTTTTGATTTCTCATTAACATTCGTGCATGTTCTTAAAAAAGCAAATGTTTGTTTGACGATGCTCTGTAAGAAGGAAGGTAAAATTGAACACCTGTTTCAGGAAAAAGAGTTTGTGTTTTGATGAGCAGTCTTGTTTTGCGGAGCGGCGGAATGCCGCTCCTGCTTCTCTGTCTGCTGGCATGTTTCCATCGGGATGTCCCGGCGGATGTGTGGAAGTATGACTTTGAGCGTCGGATGAAACGGAAAGGACTTAAATAGTTTGTGTTATGAAGAAAAAGTATTGTTATTATGGCACCTTTCTCCTGCCTGCCTTTGTCTTCTGGCTGGCAGGATGTACGGACGAGTTCCTTCCTTCTCCTGCTGTGCAGATTGAACTGAAGGAGTTTGCGCTGGAGGAGGCTCAGGAGTTTTTCCGCAGCGAGGCGGAAAAGGAGGGCGCGCGTTCGCGTGGGGAGTCGGAGGTGAAGGCTCTTTCTCCCGGTGACTTCGTGCCTGACTGGGACGGTGCGGTAGGTTCTTCCAGCAACGGGCTGGCCTGTTATGACGTTCCCATCGAGGCGGATTACAGGTACAAGGCTGTCTATGCGGAGGAAAGGCACGGCACGGTGTCTGCCGAACGGGTGAGCGTATACCAGAAGCTGATAATCGTGAAGGACGTGAAGTCGGAGCGTATGTCGCACGCTACGGCAGTTCCGTCTGCGGCCGCTTCATCACCCGTTCGGACAAGGGAGGCTTCAGCGGCATCGCCGTCTATTCGTGCGTTTACTCTGCCTATACGGCCCGTGTGGACACCTATAAGGACGGCGTGAAGCGGGAGGGCGTGTTTCTTCTGAATCATACGGACAGGAGCGTGTCGGATACAAAAGCGGATTATGCGCGTTCGCTTGTTTCCTCCCTGCAGATATTGAGGGGCAGGCGTCCTTTGAGCCGCGGGGAATATGACGGTGACTATTATGTGGACTACACTTATGATGACACTTACGATGAGATATATGACGGCGGCTGGTTTGATGAGATTGTCGTTACTCCTGACCCTATATGGGACGGTGTGGGTGCAGACGGCCTTACGAATGACGAATGGATGAGCAGCACGAATCCTGGTGGCACTGTTGACCCTTCTCCTGAAGATGGCACATCGAATGAGACGGATGACGTTACCACTTCTGATGACGGAGGAAATCAGCCGCAGGCTCCTGAAGAGCCTGACGTGCAGCTTTCAGGATTCAATGCGAGTGAGATCTTTACCGTCAAGAATGTGATAAGCTCTTTGCAGCAGCGTTTCCCGAATCTGAATCTTAACGGATTGAATATTCAAAAAGGGGATAGAAATGCGAGTGTTAATTATGGAATTATTATTTTGGGTGATAAATACTTTAGTTGGCCTCTTATATCAGATAAAGCAAGTATATTATGGCATGAGATTTATCATTTACAGAATAATCACAATGCAAACAAAGATCTCTTATCTGTGGATGAGAAATATAAGAATATTCCGTTATATATTGAAGATTATCTGAGATATCAGATAAGGAATGAGTATGTTGGGATTGAAACAGAACTGTCTGATGAAAAATTAGAAGAGTATTATCTAAATTCTTTAGGCTGTAATCAAGTGCGTCATTCAGAATTTTATGAGAATGAACTTGAAACTTATAAGGCGGAGAAAGAGGCGTTTCCGGACAATATGGTATCGGATAAATATATAGAAAATCGTCAATATGCAGAATGGCAGTATGAAGAAGGGCTTCGAATAGCAAGAGAACATGGTTTCTAAATTTAATGTATGCAATTATGAAAAAGTTAAAATTAATATGTATCTGTATGTTTTGTTTCTTTCCTTTTTTGTGCCTTAAAGCTCAGGATGTGGATTTCAGTCTTACACGGGAGGGGAATAAGGTGATTTACAAAGTTTCAAATCGTATGAAACAGTTTGTGGTGTTATACGAAACTTTTGTAGATATAGGCACAGGTTCTCATCTTTTAGTAAGGTATAAAAATGCAGAAGGAGAGATTAACGCTGAAATCCTGTCAGTGCAGGATAAACATTTTATAAGGGTGGATCCAGGTGAAAGTTATGTTCGTTCCATTGATATTTCTCGTTATGTTCAAAATGGAATTGTTGCTATCAGTGCTGTTGCTAATGTGTCCTTTGATGATGAACGGGGCAAACTGAAGATTGTCAGAATGGAAAAAGAGATTCCATGAACCTGCGGTGTGTAGGTATCATGCGGAGCGGCACAATGCCGCTCCTGCTTTTCTGTTTGCTGGCATATTTCCATCGGGATGTTCCGGTAGACATGTCTTCGTTGTGGCGGATGGGAGCGGCTGTATCTGTCTATCTTGTTCTCCGGCTGTTCCCGGAGAAGCATCGCCGCCTGTTGCTTTATGGCTTTGTTCTTTGGGGACTGGTTGAAAGCGTGGTGGCGGTGTTTCAGCAGACCGGTCTGCTGGAGAGCAACCACCGTGCGTTTGACGTGACGGGCACGTTCGGCAATCCCGGTCCGCTGGGCGGCTTGTTGGGGATGGCGGGTGTGCTGGCTTTGGGCATGGCTTGCGGACGATGGAAGTGGAGTGGAAGGTCGGCTATGTGGGCTGTGCTGCCGCTGGCCGTTATCTTTTGCGGCCTGTCGCTTTCCGGTTCGCGTGCCGGATGGATGGGCATGCTGGCGGGAGTTGGTGTGCTGTGCGGCAGTGCCTTTCATTTCAGTAGGAGAACATATATTATAGGGGTGCCAGTTCTGTGTCTGTGTGCGGTCGGTCTGTATTTCCTGAAGCCTGCTTCTGCGGATGGCCGTCTGCTGATATGGTATAACACTTTAGTGATGTGGGCGGACAACCCTCTCTTCGGGACGGGCACGGGCGGATGGCTGGCGAACTACATGCACTTTCAGGCGGATTTCTTTGCGCTCCATCCCTTGTCATCCTGGGGGATGCTGGCCGACAATGCGGTCTGTCCGTACAACGAGTTTCTGCACATCGCTGCGGAACAGGGGCTGCTGGGGCTGGTCCTGGTCGGATGGATGCTTTGCGAATGGCTCCGTTATCCGTCCGTCACGTGGGAGGACACTTGCCTGAAAGGGATGCTGGCGGCATTCCTTACGTTCGCCTTCTTCTCCTATCCGCTGGATGTCTTTCCCCTGACGCTGGCATTCGCTGCAATGTCCGGAATGATGAGAAGCCGTCCGCTGAAGGTGTTCCGGCTGCCTTCGCGCGTGAAGTATGCTTTGGGGGGAGTCGGTCTTTTTGCTGTCCTGTCAGTTTCGTTGTGGTCGTACCGGATATATAAGGATGCGCTGTCCGACTGGAACCTGTTTCCTTTCTTCCGTTACAATCCGGAAGTCATGGACATCTGCGCACAGACCGGAAGGTTCAGGGAACATGCGCCGCAAAGGGAACTGGAGTTGCTGGAGGAAACGGCACGGATAATCCCGACGGTGGAAACCTATTGCGCTATGGGACGTATTCATGAAAGGAAAGGCGACTATGGAAGAGCGGAGGCCTGCTACCGTGAAGCTGCCGAGATGATTCCCTCACGGATAACGGCCAAGTATCATCTGTTCAATCTGTATCTGGCACGGAAGGATACGGCTTCCGCCGTCCGTATCGGAAAGGAATTGTTAAACCGGCCGGTAAAGGTGGAGGGTACAAAAACATTGCGGATGAAAGGGGAGGTCAGGAGAAAATTGAAGAAACTGAATTGATAATATCAAATGTATGGGAATACACGGTTCGTGTATTCCTACATTGAAAACTGACAAAGTTCCGCCAGTTTCTTCACTCCTTGCTGAAAGGCGATGAACCCTCCGCCGAGCACACGGTTGTTCTCGTAGAAAACAGCCGACTGCCCCGGTGTGATTGCTGAGGCTTCTCCCAAAAACTTTACCAGCAGGTGCGAATCGTCAACCCGCGCAATCCGGCAGGGGATGGGACGGCTGCGGTAGCGGATGCGCACGGAAAGGTTCCGGCACGAGAGCAGTTCGTCCATATCAACGGCATTCACGTCTTCTACCAGCATGTACTCGGTTTTCAGTTGCTCGGCATCTCCGAGCATGACTGTATTCTTGTTCGGATTGATTTTCAATACATACATCGGTTTTCCGAGCGCGATTTCGAGTCCTTTCCGCTGGCCGACGGTATAGTAGGCAAATCCTTTATGCTGCCCGAGCTTGAGTCCCTTGCTGTCTACGAACCATCCCGGGCCGATGCGCTCGTCAATGTCCGGACAATGTTCTTTCAGAAATTCCCTATAATCCTTGTCGATGAAGCAGATTTCCATGCTTTCTCCGCCTTTTGCTTTCGCTTCAAATCCTTTAGAAGCGAGATATTGCCGCACTTCCGCTTTGGTCATGCCCCCCAGCGGAAAGAGCATCCTTTTCAGAATTTCCTGCGGAAGCTTCCATAAAAAATACGACTGGTCTTTGGCCGGATCATCTCCGGTCACGATATAACGGTTTCCGTTGATGTCCTCCAGCCTGCAATAATGGCCGGTTGCAATCCATGCGCAACCGGTGCGGTCTGCCCATTCGCAGAGAATGCGTTCCTTGAAAAGCGGATTGCACATGACGCACGGGTTGGGAGTGCGTCCGCGCATGTATTCGTCGATGAAATAACGCACGATTACATCCTTGAATTCCTTGCGCACATCGGCCACGTGGTGTTCGATTCCCAGCCGTGCGGCAAGAGCCTGCGCTTCCAGCACGTCATCGGGCTGCTCCTGGCCGGGAACGGAGAAATGCGAAGGGATGTCCCATGTGCGCATGGTTACGCCCACCACTTCATAGCCCTGTTCTTGAAGCATGATGCACACGGAAGAGCTGTCTATGCCTCCGCTCATGCCTACCAATATTCGTTTTTCTTTTTCTGCCATACCTCAATATCTGTTTTTCAAACATCAGAAGAAGACTTCCGGTTCACGGCGGGTATTGAATTTTTCATGCAGTATGGCGGCAAACGGGCTGAAGAAAGTGCGTGCGCGGTTGGGGCACGCTTTTACGCAGGCGCAGCATTTGATGCAGAGGTTCATGTCTGTTTCAATCCGGCTGCCGTCGTCTGCTATGCGGATGGCATGAGTCGGACATGCATCTACGCATTCCCCGCATACAAAGCAGTTGTCTGTACAAGTGGGACAAGCCGGCCTGAAGGGAGGCAGTTCCTTGTAGGGAATGTTTCCTTTTACCTTTAGCGGAGCAACAGCGGCAATCCGTTCCCATTTTTGCAGGCTTTCTTTCCCGAAGTCGCGTGCTTTCTGAAGATCCGTTTCATCGGGCCTGCCTTCCGCTATCGGGAGTTCAGGCGTGCTGTAGCTGTGTTCTCCAACGAAAGCTCCGGCAGAAAGAGGGGTGAAGCCCAGGCTGACAGCCGCATCATGCAGTTCGATCAACGCATCTTCGTAATCGCGGTTTCCGTATACGGCAAGCAGAATGGCGGGCGAACCGTTCCCCTTCAGACGTTTCATGCGTTTCAATGCGGCGGGAGCGACTCTTCCTCCGTAAACAGGAGCGGCCAGTATGGTCAGTTCGTTTTTGATTTCGATGGGAGAGGGGCTTTCATCGAATGTAAGGTCTGTTTCAATTCTTCGCGGCATACCGATTCCTTCTCCTACGGCACGCGCTATCTTCTCTGACGTGTGAGTCGGCGAGAAGTAAACGATTCGGGTTGTTGTCAATGGATTCATGATGTCAGCTATTAGTTGTCTTCGGAAAACAAATATACGACAATCCTTCTGTTTTCTTCGCAGATATTCTTAATTTTGCATTGTTTATCTGAAAATGAATGGAAGAAGAGTTTGATATACGAGATTATAAGCCGACCGGAAATGAAAGAGACTTTGAGAATGCGCTCCGTCCTCTCCGGTTTGAAGATTTCAGCGGTCAGGACAAGGTGGTCGATAACTTGCGCATTTTCGTGAAGGCCGCCCGGCTTCGTGCGGAGGCGCTTGACCATGTGCTGCTTCACGGCCCTCCCGGTCTGGGAAAAACCACGTTGAGCAATATCATAGCAAACGAGCTGGGCGTCGGCTTTAAGGTGACTTCAGGCCCGGTGCTCGACAAGCCCGGCGATCTGGCCGGTGTGCTGACCAGCCTGGAACCCAATGATGTGCTTTTTATTGATGAAATACATCGCCTGAGCCCCGTCGTAGAAGAATATCTGTATTCTGCCATGGAGGATTATCGTATCGATATCATGATTGATAAAGGTCCGTCGGCTCGCAGTATCCAGATTGACCTGAATCCCTTCACGCTGGTAGGAGCCACTACGCGGAGCGGGTTGCTTACGGCCCCCCTCCGTGCTCGTTTTGGTATTAATCTCCATCTGGAGTATTATGACGATTCGGTGCTGTCGCGGATTGTGCTTCGTTCGGCCGGCATCCTGGGAGTTCCTTGCGATACGGACGCTGCCGGAGAAATAGCATCCCGCAGCCGCGGAACGCCCCGTATAGCAAATGCGCTGCTGAGGCGTGTCCGTGATTTTGCCCAGGTGAAAGGCTCCGGAAGGATTGACCTGAAGATTGCACGCTATGCGTTGGAGGCGCTTAACATCGACCGGTATGGCTTGGATCAGATTGATAACAAGCTGCTCTGTACCATTATAGACAAGTTCAAGGCGGGCCTGTGGGACTGACTACCATTGCCACGGCCTTGGGGAGGATCCGGGCACGCTGGAAGAAGTGTATGAACCGTTTCTCATCAAGGAAGGTTTCTTGAAACGTACTCCCCGCGGACGTGAAGTGACCGATCTTGCCTACAAGCACTTGGGAAAGAACAAATATACGATAGAACGAACTTTTTTTGACTGAATAAGCCTATGGCCGGAATGAAATCATTGGTTAAGGATACTGCCATCTATGGAGTAAGCAGTATTCTGGGGCGATTCTTGAATTACCTGCTTGTCCCTCTGTATACGTCGGTTCTGCCGGCAGCATCGGGAGGGTATGGCGTTGTGTCGAATGTATATGCCTATACGGCACTGATACTGGTGCTGCTGACGTTCGGGATGGAAACCGGATTCTTCCGTTTTGCCAACAAGAGCGATGAGCAGCCGGAAAAGGTCTATGCCAATTCATTGCTGTTTGTCGGCGGATTGTCTTTGCTGTTTGTGACGGTTCTGCATGATATTTCTTGGATCCCATCTCGGCTCTGCTGGAGTATCCGGATCATCCGGACTATGTGGCCATGATGGTTGTGGTAGTGGCACTTGACGCGTTCCAGTGTATTCCGTTCGCTTATCTGCGCTACAGGAAGCGTCCCGTGAAGTTTGCTGCAATCAAACTGTTCAATATCGTAGGGCTGATTCTGCTGAATCTGTTCTTCCTTTTGCTTTGTCCCTGGCTGGACGTACATGCCCATTCACTGGTTTCATGGTTTTATGATCCTGAATATCTGGTAGGGTATATCTTTGTAGCTAATCTGATTATGTCGGGTGTGCAGATGTTCTTCTTTATTCCTGAACTGAGAGGACTTCTCTTACCGACCGGATAAGGCGTTGCTGAAGCGTATGGTTAACTATTCGTTTCCATCCTGATATTCGGACTGGTCGGTATTCTGAACCAGACTGTAGACAAGATGATTTATCCTTTCCTGTTTGAGGACCGCCAGGAAGGACTGGTGCAGCTCGGCATTTACAGTGCCGCGAGCAAGGTCGCGTTGATTATGGCGGTTTTCACCCAGGCTTTCCGCTATGCTTACGAGCCTTTTGTGTTCGGAAAAAACAAGGAGGGCGACAACCGGATGATGTATGCTTCGGCAATGAAGTATTTCTTCATCTTTTCGCTGCTTGCTTTTCTTGCCGTAATGGGGTATATGGACCTGCTGAAATATATGGTGGCCCGTGACTACTGGGAGGGCCTGAGCGTGGTGGCAATTGTGATGGGTGCCGAAATCTTCAAGGGCATCTATTTCAATCTTTCGTTCTGGTATAAGCTGACTGACGAAACGCAGTGGGGAGCCTACTTCTCGCTGATAGGCTGTGCGGTGATATTGGCTCTGAACGTGTGGCTTGTCCCAAGGTTCGGGTATGTCGCTTCGGCCTGGGCTTCTGTAGCCGGGTATGGAATCATCACTTTGCTTTCCTTCCTTATCGGCCAGAAGAAATATCCGGTGGATTATCCGTTGAAGGACATGGCGGCTTATTTGATTTTGGCGGCAGTGCTTTTTGTCCTTTCAGAAAAAGTGGCGATAGCCAATGTGCCGTTGCGTCTGGCGTTCCATACGTTGCTGATTCTGGTATTTGTTGCCTATATTGTCAGAAAGGATTTGCCTTTGCGCGCGATTCCCTTCATCAACCGTTTCATCAAATAAAACATTAAATCCTATACAGTTATGAAATTAGACAGCAAGCGGAACTTTCTGGTCCGTAAATTTCTGAAAGAGTATCTTGATCTGCACCGCAGCAAGGAGGACGAGCAGGTTACCGTTGAGTACATCCGCAATGGAGTTGAGTTTAAGGGAACGAACCTGTGGATTCTGATATTTGCCACAGTTATCGCTTCGTTGGGATTGAATGTCAACTCAACGGCGGTAATCATTGGAGCGATGCTGATTTCTCCGCTCATGGGCCCTACGATGGGAATCGGTCTTTCAATCGGTCTGAATGATTTTGAGCTGATGAAGCGGTCGTTGAAGAGCTATGCGGTGACTACCTTGTTCAGTGTGGTTACGGCCACCCTCTATTTTTTGTTCACTCCGCTTGATGAGGTGCAGTCGGAACTGCTTGCCCGTACTTCTCCTTCTATTTATGATGTGTTCATCGCCTTGATGGGCGGTTTGGCAGGGATAGTGGCTCTAGCGACAAAAGAGAAGGGGAATGTGATTCCGGGTGTTGCCATCGCTACGGCATTGATGCCTCCGCTCTGTACGGCGGGTTTCGGTCTGGCTACGGGCAATCTGCTGTATTTCTTGGGTGCTTTCTATCTGTATTTCATCAATTCTGTGTTCATCAGTCTGGCCACTTACATCGGAGTCCGGCTGATGCGTTTCGAACGCAAGCAGTTTGTGGATAAGGAGCGCGAAAGGATTGTCAAACGGTATATCGTATGGATTACGATCGCCACGATGTGCCCCGCTGTATACCTTACTTATAATATCGTGCGTGAAACCTTTTATCAGACCTCGGCGAACCGTTTCATCACCCAGGAACTTCAGTTTCCCGATTCGCAGATTCTAAGTCGTGACATTTCTTATGAGAAGCGTGAGATTCGGGTTGTATTGGTTGGAAAGGAGATCCCGGAAAATCAGATCGTTGAGGCTCGCAACCGTTTGGATAAATACAGCCTGGACAATACAAAACTTGTGGTCTTCCAAGGTCTGGGAAACAATAATGCGGTGGACATCAGCAATATCAAGTCGATGGTGATGGAGGATTTCTACCATAACAGCGAGAGGCAGCTTTCGGAACAGCGTGTGGAACTGGACTCGATAAAGCGGGCCTTGGATGCCTTTAGCGGATCCCAGGTGGATTTAAGAATGGGGAAGGAGATGAAAGTGCTTTTTCCCGATGGTTAAGACGCTGTCTGTGTCAAAAAGTCTTCAGATGCTTATCGACAGTGCGCGGATGGACACCGTTACGTTTGCGATTGTAGGCTGCACGCATGCGCCTTCGGCTCCGGAAAAACGCAAGATGAACGATTGGCTGAAAGCACGTACCGGAGCAGACAAAGTGCATTTGATTGTAGAATGAGGCCTGTAAAAAAGAACGTGCCGCGAAATAAATACATTCGCGGCACGTTCTTTTTATTGTATAATCTGTTGAACTTGTAGCTTATTTTTTTCTTTTCTTCTTGCTTGGCTTTTCCCACCAGTCGCCTTCTTCATTGTCTGATCCGCCGTTGAAGAACTGCATCCAGTCGTCTTTTTTCATTTTGTGCTGTGCCGGAGCTTGTTCGGGTTTGGCTTTCCTTGAAGAAGATTCCCTTTTTCCACCTTTTTCTCCGCGGCTGCGTTTCTTTCCGCTGCTGTCGCTGTTCCCGGTGTTTTCACTGGCTACTTCCAACACTACCTTGCGTCCGTTCTTCAACGTAACTTTGTTCAGCGCTTTCAGCAGTACGGAAGCCTGTGACTCGATTACTTCAACGAATGAGAAGTTCTGCATCAGATCAATGCGTCCGATCTGGATGCGTTCGTTCTTTACATTGTGGTTGATCAGGTCAATAATCTGGTTGGCATAGAATCCGTCTGTCTTGCCCACGTTAAGGAAAAGACGTGTATAGCCTTTTTCCGCTTTGCGGCTTCTTTCACCTCGTTCCTTGCGGTCTTTACGTTCTTTCCGGTCTTTGCGGCCTTTTTCTTTTTCTCCTTTTTCTGATGCGCTGGGCTGATCTATCTCAGGAGCGTTCTTGTAATAGTCCAGGAAACGGTTGAATTCCATAGACACCACGCGTTTTATCAGGTCTTCTTTGCTGAGCCATTCAAACTTGCGGTAAATTCCCGGCAGGAATGTTTCGATTTCTTCTTCGTCTACTTTGACTTTCTCGATTTCATCGATTACTTTCACAAGCTGCTGTTCGCATATTTCTTGTCCTGTCGGCAGCGGACTTACCTCAAATTTCTTGTTGATGATGCGTTCGATCTCGCGCATTTTACCTTTTTCTCTCAGGTTGATGATGGCTATTGAGATACCTGTTTTCCCGGCGCGTCCGGTACGTCCGCTTCGGTGGGTATAGCTTTCCGTGTCTTCCGGGAGTCCGTAGTTGATGACATGAGTCAAGTCGTTTACGTCAAGTCCGCGTGCAGCCACATCGGTTGCCACCAGCAGCTGGAGATGGCGTTGGCGGAACTTCTGCATTACAAGGTCACGCTGGGCCTGACTCAGTTCGCCGTGGAGCGAATCGGCATCGTATCCATCTTGAATCAGTTTGTCGGCAATTTCCTGGGTCTCTTTGCGGGTGCGGCAGAAAATGATGCCATAGATTTGCGGATAGTAATCCACAACGCGTTTCAGTGCAAGATATTTGTCCTTTGCATGTACGATATATGCAACGTGATGCACGTTTTTGGTGCTCTCGTTCTTGACTCCGATTGTAATTTCTTTTGCATCATGCAGATAAGTTTTTGCAATCTTTGAGATTTCCGGGCTCATGGTTGCAGAGAACATCAACGTGTTTCTGTCCTGCGGCACATGTTCCAGTATGGCATTGATGCTTTCAGTAAATCCCATGTTCAGCATCTCGTCTGCTTCGTCCATAACCACATCCTTGATGGTTTCAAGCTTGGCAACCTTGCGCTCCATCAAGTCAATCAGACGGCCCGGTGTAGCTACAATGATATGTACGCCTTTTTTCAGGCTGCGTATTTGGCTTTCGATGGATGAACCTCCATATACGGGCAGAATCTTCAAGTCTGTAATGTACTTGGAATAATCGGTCAAATCACCGGCTATCTGCAGGCAAAGTTCGCGAGTAGGGCAGAGTATCAACGCTTGCGGTTCGCGGCGTGTCACATCAGTCTTTTGAATCAGCGGCAGACCAAATGCGGCTGTTTTTCCCGTTCCGGTTTGAGCCAGAGCTACTACATCATTACCGTTTCCCAACAGGTAAGGAATCACTTCTTCTTGTACAGGCATGGGGCTCACATACCCCATTTCTTCAATCGCTTTGCGTATCTCAGGGGAAACGCCAAGTTCTTCAAATGTCTTCATTCGTTTTTTTAATATCAAATTCGGCGCAAAGTTACTGATAATTCTTGATATATCAGATATTTTGTTTGCCGTTTTATCCTTATTTATTAGTATTTTATGTGACAGTATACCAATAAGTAGGTATTGACGGACTGCTTTCTCCGGAGTAGCTTTGTTCAAATTCTGGAAATATGGTAAAATTGGTGCATAAGACAGCAGTAGCAGGCCGAGGCTGCAGGCTGTGGCTTTCATGGGGAATCGTTGTTTTGCTTGTTGTGACTGCATGGATGCTTGTGGTTTATTTTTCACATGCAGGAAATGACTGTTCGTGCATATTCTGTAGGTTTTACGGAAATGATGGCGGCAAGATGCTGGTGCGCTGTCTGGCAGTGCTTAGCGGATTGTGGCTGGCCGTTTTATTGTTCTTTTTTCATTTTGTCCGCATTGGCCGAAAACATAAAAAACGATAAATAAGCAGACGTTTGCTGGTCGGGATGTAGTGTAATATGCTTTTGAACTGTTCTATAGATAGAGGCTGTCTTGAAGCTTGCTTTGTTTCGGCTTGAAGAATTGAACAGGCTAATGTTAATCATAAAATCATTTACACAGATGAAACGTTTTGTATCAGTATGTATCTTGTTATGCTTCGCTGTCTGGGGAACCATAAAGGCGCAGGTTTTGACTTCTCCGGATGGTAATGTGTCGTTGGATTTTCGTCTTTTGTCTGACGGAACTCCTGTCTATTCTCTTCAATATAAAGGACGGGAGGTTATTAAAGAGAGCCGAATGGGCTTCCTCGTCAGTCCTGAATTTGTGTTTTGCAAAGACTTTGAGCAAATTGAAGAGCGGACGGGCGAGGCAGATACGGTCTGGCATCCGGTATTGGGGCAATACCGTGATATCCGGGATCATCATAAGGAGCTGTTTGTTGCTTTGCGCCAGAAAGATACCGGCTGGCTGCTGAATATCCGTTTCCGTCTTTTTGATGACGGACTGGGTTTCCGTTATGAATTTCCTGTGCAAGAGGATTTGCGCAACTTTACGTTGAAAGAGGAGGTTACGGAGTTTCGCTTGACCGGTGACCATAAGGCATTCTGGCTTCCGGGTGACTATGATACGAACGAATATCCTACTACAACTTCTCTTTTATCGGAAGTTGCCTTTTTGACAGACAGCGTAAGGCAGGAGCCTTTGGCGGTCAAAAGTTTTACGCCTGATCTGGCTGTGCAGACACCGCTTATGCTGAAATCTGCGGACGGACTGTATATTAATATACACGAGGCGGCGCTAGTTGATTATCCGGCGATGCAATTGAATTTGGATGACAAGTCATTTTGCCTAAGTGCCCATCTTACTCCCGACAAGAACGGAGCCAAAGGATTCATGCAAACCGGCAATGTTACTCCGTGGCGGACAATCGTCGTGAGTGATGATGCACGAGATATTTTGGCATCCAACCTGATTTTGAATCTGAATGAACCCTGCAAACTGGAAGACACTTCCTGGATACATCCCGTTAAATACGTAGGCGTGTGGTGGGAGTATTTTACAGGGCAAGGCTCGACGTGGGCCTATACGAAGAATCAGGACATAGTTATCGGAAAGACCGATTATACCAAAGAAATGCCTAATGGAACACATGCCGCCAATACAGCGCATGTAAAAGAATATATTGACTTCGCATCCCGAAACGGGTTTGATGCCGTGCTGGTAGAGGGATGGAATGAAGGATGGGAAGCGAATTTTGCTTATGTGAAAGAGCATATATACAGTTTTACCCGGCCGTATCCGGATTTTGATGTAAGTGAGCTGCAGCGTTATGCGGCGGAAAAGAAGGTGAAAATCATTATGCACCATGAAACGACTTCATCTGTCTGTGATTATGAGCGGCAGATGGAAGATGCGTTCCGGTTTATGTCTGAACACGGATATGATGCGGTTAAAACAGGATATGTGGGCCCTATTATCCCCCGCAGTGAACATCACGACGGGCAGTGGATGGTAAACCATTATCTGAGGGTTGTCAAGATGGCCGCAAAATATAAAGCGATGGTTAATTCGCATGAGGCTGTACGCCCAACCGGATTATGCCGTACTTATCCGAACTGGATAGCGCAGGAGTCGGCACGCGGTACAGAGTTTGAATCATTTAAAGGCAATCGTCCGGACCATACGACAATCTTGCCTTTTACACGGCTGATGGGTGGCCCGATGGACTATACGCCGGGAATTTTTGAAGGAGATTTGTCGGTTTATGGTTCGAATAAGGCAAAGCTTAGTACAACGCTTGTGAAACAGCTTGCTCTTTATGTAACGATGTACAGTCCGCTCCAGATGGCAGCAGACTTATATACAAATTATGAGAAATATCCGGATGCTTTTCAGTTTATAAAAGATGTAGCGGTTGATTGGGATGATACGTATATTCTGGAAGCGGAGCCCGGTGACTATATAACCATTGCGCGGAAGGCTAAAGGGAAAGATGAATGGTATGTCGGGGGAATCACTGATGAAAACAGCAGAGAAGCTACAATTGATTTGAGCTTTTTGCCCCGGGGAAAGAATTATCGGGCCGTTATTTATGCAGATGGGGAGAAAGCGGACTGGAGGACAACCCCTAAAGATTATGTAATCTTCTCGAAGAAAGTGAATAGCAAGACGGTGCTGAAACAGCGCCTTGCTCCAAGCGGTGGAGTGGCTGTTTCTATCAAGCCAATGTGAGTAGGGAAGGAAGGTTGCTAGCCCATGAATATGGATTGACAATGGCCGGAATTGTTGTGAAAGTAGGGCAGTTCCGGCTTTTGTATTTCATCGGGAAGCGAGCAGCCGGGCAATGGCTGCTTTGTCTTTGTTCAATTGTGCAGTCAATGCGTTGATGTCTTCAAACTTCATTTCCGGTCGTATGCGGCTCACAAATTCGATTTTCATTTCTTTGTAATAAATGTCATCGTTGAAGTCTATGAGATGTACCTCGATGCTCATGTCTTTTCCGTTGTTGAGTGTCGGACGGTAGCCGATGTTCAGCATGCCGGGGTATGTGTCATTGCCTATATATGCGTAGACAGCATATACTCCGGTTTCAGGAATCAGCTTTTCTGCGCATGAAGGCTTCAGATTGGCCGTTGGGAATCCCAGCTTGCGCCCAACTTTATATCCGTCGATGACAGTCCCGCTTATATAATAGGAATATCCTAAATATTGGTTAGCCTTTTTAACATCCCCTTTTTTCAGCAGTTCCCGTATCAGGGTAGAGCTGATGCTTTGTCCGTCCTCAGTCAATGCTTTTGCCTGTACGACTTCCATGCCAAGTTCTTTGCCGTATTTGCAATAATTCTCGAATCCTTCGCTCCGGTTGTGTCCGAAGCGATGATCATATCCGATGATCAATGTTTGCACATGATATTCTTCATGGAGCAGCCGCATGAATTCATAGGCTGTCAGTTGGGAAAGTGCTTCTGTGAATGGAAGCATCAGGCAATAGTCGGCACTTGTAAAAGACAGCAGCTCTTCTTTTTGTTTCAGGCAAGATAAAAGCTGGGGCTGATAGTCTGCATGCATAACCTGTCTTGGGTGTACAGGAAATGTAATCAGTGCCGAACATAAACCTTCTCTTTTGGCTGTTTCGGAAACCTGACGGATCAGATAGCGATGTCCTCGGTGAACTCCGTCAAAGCATCCGATCGTGGCGACGCATGGTGGAAGTTTGTGGTTGGTACTGTCTGTCAGAATCATTTTTCCGTTTGATAATTATCGGTGGTTTAGGATGCTCGGCTCAAAAGAATACTGCACGGAGGTCACCGCCCGGGATATAATGAAAAGTATGGAGGCCGGCTGAAGATGCTGCCTGGCAGTTTGCCTCAGAATCATCGATGAAGAGAGTTTCATCGGCTTTTAGTCCGGCTTCCTTGAGCGCTGCGATGAATATCTGAGGATCCGGTTTGGCCAAATGCATCCGGAAAGACAGAAATATGTGTTTAAAGTAGTCTTCCACTTTGTATCCATTGTAGTTGAAGGCTTTTGCCCCGCAGAGCCAGTGCAGTTCGTTCGTGTTGCTCAGCAGGTATAGGTTATAATGCGAACCAAGTTCCAGCAGCAGTTCTAACTTTTCAGGGGGAATAGACTTTAATTGGGTATTCCATGCTTTGTCGATGTCTTCGTCTGCTACTTCCTTCCCGATGATCCGGCGGATTTCCTGATGGAAGCCGGCGGTATCCAGCGCACCGGATTCGTATGCGCTGAATACTCCCAGCTCGTTTGTGCCCGTGAGCAGTGTCTTGACATCGGCTCCCAGCCGTTCGAAAGCTTGGATGCAACCTTCTGTGTTGAGGTCAATCAGTACGCCTCCCCAGTCAAAGATGATGTTATGAATTTGTGGATTCACGGTGTCTTCAGTTTTTTTTCAGTCGTTTGATACCTCTTGCTATTTCTCCAATCCATAAAACAAATGATGTGCCGCCTATGATATACAGCCATTCGTTCAGCGAAAGCGGTTCGGTTCGGAACACTTTTCCGCCGAAAGTGACGATGATGAACTGTCCGATCAGGATAATCAGCGCAACGCCGAGCATTCCTAAAGCATGGCTTGCATCGCGGAATATCGAGTGGCTTGTTCCGAATACACTTGCATTAAACAGGTTCCAGAATTGCAGCATGACGAAGATCGTGAAGAAGATGGTCAAGTAATGAACGTCCATTTCTCCATTCGGCAGAACTCCTCCCGGCAGTGTCTTGAAGTAATAGAGAATGCCCATCAGAATGACGAGGAATCCCAGGCCGACGCCGAAAATGTTGTTCCGCATGACAGGGGTGATGATGAAGTCTGTACGCTTGCGCGGCTTTTCGTTCATAACATCCATGCTTGGCGAGATTGATGCTAAAGCCATGGCCGCAAATGTGTCCATAATCAAGTTTACCCAAAGCATTTGAGTGACAGTCAGCGGGAGTGATGTTCCGAAGAAGGCTCCCAAACAGTACGCTCAGCAAGGCTACCACATTGATGGTCAGCTGGAAGACGATAAAGCGCTGGATATTCTTGTAGAGCGAACGTCCCCACATGACAGCCGTTGCAATGCTGTGGAAGGAATCATCAAGCAGGGTAATATCGCTGGCTTCTTTGGCTACGGAAGTACCTGTACCCATAGACAAACCTACCTGGGCATGGTTCAGAGCCGGAGCATCGTTTGTTCCGTCACCGGTTACGGCAACTACGGCCCCTTTCTGCTGGAGCAGTTGAACCAGTCTCTGCTTGTCCATCGGGCGGGCACGGCTCATAACTTTCAGGTCGAGTACGCGCTCGAGAGCTTCTTCATCAGTCAGCGCTTCAAATTCTACTCCTGTGATTCGGTTGCGTTCGGTATCTTCCGGTTTCCACAGGCCGATCTGGCGTGCAATCTCTGTCGCTGTTCCCGGAGTGTCACCGGTAACGATCTTGATACCTATTCCGGCTGACTGGCAGCGTTTGACTGCGTCAGGAACGTCCGGACGGATAGGATCGCTGATGGCAAAAATTCCCAAGAAAGTCATTCCTCCCTGATTAACCAGTTCGGCACAGTCGTTTGACTCATTATTCCCTACATATTTATATGCAAGTCCCAATGTACGCATAGCCTTGTTTTGGTAGGCAAGCAGCTGTTCGTTGTTTTTTGCTATATCTTCTTTGCTAAGGCTGCATTTCCCCATTACGATTTCGGGCGCACCTTTTATATATAATATGCGCTTTCCCTGGATTGGGGAGTCAACTAAGGTTGCCATGTATTTGCGTTCGGTGGAGAATGTCAACTGGTTGACAACTTTTGCGTTTTCACGTAACTTCACATAGTCCTTTCCTTTTCCGTTCAGCCAAAGCAGCAAAGCTACTTCTGTGGGATTTCCTACACCTGACGGCTTTTCTCCTTCGCCTTTTTCCTCAAGGAAGGCCGTAGAGTTGGCGGCAATACCTTCGGCTATCAGGTCCGGGTTGCTTTCGTCAAGTTTGGCTTCGTATACTTGCATCAGATTTTGTGTCAGTGTGCCGGTCTTGTCTGTGCAGATGACGGTAATGGCACCCATTGTTTCGCAAGCGTGCATTTTACGCACCAGATTGTTTGTTTTCAGCATGCGGCGCATGTTCAAAGCCAGACTCAGTGTAACGCTCATCGGGAGTCCTTCGGGCACGGCTACAACAATCAGTGTAACTGCCATCATGAAATATTTCAGTACGATGCGCGCAATATCCAGCCATTGGTGCCAGTCGCTTACAACATTTGCGTTGAGGTAGGCATAGAGATCTTTTCCTGTAAATATAATAAATGTAAGGGCAGCGATCGTGAATCCTACTTTGCCGATGAGGTTGGCCAGCTTGCTCAACTGGATGTTCAGCGGAGTCTGTTCCTGGCTCTGTTCGGTTGCCTGACGAGCGACTTTTCCGATTTCTGTAGCATCGCCTACACGGTCTACCCGCATGGTTCCATGCCCGTCCGTTATTGTTGTACCGCGCATGACCGTATTGGAAGGATAAGTAGCTTCTTCATCGAAATGGGCTTTGTCGGTAGTTTTGTTTACCATCAGCTCTCCTGTCAGACTAGATTCGTTGACCTGGAGAGAAACCGCCTCTATAAGCGTTCCGTCGGCAGGCACTTCTTCTCCCGTGTTTAGGATAACGATATCTCCCACCACTACATCTTTGCGTGGTATTTCATGGACTTTCCCGTTCCGGATGACCGTTACTGGAGTTTCTTCTCCTACGGCATTCAGCAGATCAAATTTTTTATTGGCATCATATTCAAAATAGAATCCGATTCCGGTTGCCAGGAAGATGGCAAAAAAGATGCCGATTGTTTCAGCGTATTCGTTTTCAATGATAGAAATGATCAGAGAGAAAACAGCGGCCACAAGCAGCACCCGAATGACAGGGTCCTGAAATTTTTCGAGGTAAAGTTTCCAGATAGAAGGACGTTTGGGGAGGAGTCAGCAGATTCACTCCATGCTGTTCGCGGCTTTTGAGAACTTCCTGATCAGTAAGTCCCGTAAGATGCGGTTCGTTAGATTTTGATGACATATATCTGAAAATTAAACATTAGTGGCGCAAATTTACAATATATCTTGAAAGAAGAATGATTAAAATGCTTTTTTATTATTTTTTTTTGCGCAAACTATTGCAGTTTTCAGATGAAAGGCTTACTTTTGCAGCAGTTTTGAAACACATTCAAAATGTCGGACTTGTAGCTCAGTTGGTTAGAGCAACAGACTCATAATCTGGAGGTCCCAGGTTCAAGCCCTGGCTGGTCCATCACCTCCATCTTCATAGCTCCAATGGCTTTTACATCTGCCAATCGTACATGATTCAAGTAATCCACAGGCTTATCAACAGGAGAATACTTCGGACAGGCATAAAAGGAGAATTTCACTCCAGACACTAAATACCCCACATGGTTCTGATACCATGCCACTTCCATTTTCTCTGTTTTAGAGGTACGCCATTTCATAAAGTCCAAGTCCTCACTTTGGCGAGTTCCCATTTGCAATGACAAAGCTGTGCCACCTACCAAAGATAGGGCTTGATGCAGTCTAATTTAGAAACGGCTTCAAAAACTTGCAGCGTGTGTGGAGCTAAACCTTTCATGCAAACATTTAGTTTTCATTGGCTATACTGACACATTCTACATCAGAGTTCATCATTGATTTTGTGGCCATTATGCCCGGTCTGCCTAAAGCCAGCGTGCAGTCGCGAATCGTCATGACGCCCGAACATGCCAAGCGCCTTCTCTTTGCCTTGCAGGACAATGTGGCGAAATATGAAAAGACTTTCGGAACGATCCGCATGCCCGAACAGCAGCAGGGCGGCAAAACTTTTGTTCCGCCGTTGAGCGATTTCAAGGGAGAGGCTTAAAAAAGTATAAAATAATCAGCTTGAGGTCCGATTGCCGTCTTTTTTCGGCGGGTCGGACCTTTTTTATTATAAAACAGTTTGTCTATTAAAAAGTTATTTGTAATTTTGCAGCCCGAAATGCGTAGTTTCGCTTGGATTGGAAAAACAATAAACAAAATATATAACAATTAAAAATCAAACAAAATGCCTACTATTCAACAGTTAGTAAGAAAAGGAAGAAAGGTTTTGGTTGAGAAGAGTAAATCGCCGGCACTCGATTCATGTCCGCAAAGACGTGGCGTTTGCGTGCGTGTTTACACTACAACTCCGAAGAAACCGAATTCAGCAATGCGTAAAGTTGCCCGTGTGCGTCTGACAAACTCTAAGGAAGTGAACTCTTACATCCCGGGTGAAGGACACAACCTGCAGGAACACTCAATCGTATTGGTTCGCGGCGGTCGTGTGAAAGACCTTCCGGGTGTGCGCTATCACATTGTTCGCGGTACATTGGATACAGCGGGTGTGGCTGGCCGTACACAAAGACGTTCCAAATACGGCGCTAAGCGTCCGAAACCAGGACAGGCTCCGGCAGGAAAAGGCAAGAAGTAATTGTTTGCTGAGTACAATCCTAGACAAAACTTTTTATTAATCCGTTTTGGTTTGTTGGAAAAAAGCTTTAAGGTTGAGTAAATGTCTCGGAGGAGATGTTGAAGTAAACATGATGCAGCCCCAAACTGAACATTATTATCAAACAAAATGAGAAAAGCAAAACCAAAGAAACGCGTGATCCTTCCGGATCCGGTTTACAGTGACGTAAGAGTTTCCAAGTTCGTTAACCATCTGATGTATGATGGAAAGAAGAACAAGTCGTATGAAATCTTTTACGGAGCGATGAAAACGATTGAGAACAAGCTTCCGGGTGAAGAAAAATCAGCATTGGAAGTGTGGAAAAAGGCTTTGGAAAACGTAACTCCGCAAATCGAAGTTAAGTCCCGCCGCATCGGTGGAGCGACTTTCCAGGTTCCTACTGAAATCCGTCCCGAACGTAAAGAGTCAATCTCCATGAAGAACTTGATTTCTTTCGCGCGCAAGCGTGGAGGCAAGTCGATGGCTGACAAGCTGGCAGCAGAAATCCTTGACGCTTACAATGAACAGGGAGGTGCTTTCAAACGTAAAGAGGATATGCACCGTATGGCCGAAGCTAACCGTGCATTCGCTCATTTCAGATTCTAATTAACACTTTAATAAGGATTTAAGATGGCTAAACATGATTTGCATTTGACCCGTAATATCGGTATCATGGCTCACATCGATGCCGGTAAGACGACAACTTCAGAACGTATTCTGTTCTACACCGGTTTGACCCACAAGATTGGTGAAGTTCACGACGGTGCGGCTACTATGGACTGGATGGAGCAGGAGCAGGAACGTGGTATCACTATCACTTCTGCAGCTACTACTACGTACTGGACTTATGCGGGCAACAAATATAAAATTAACTTGATTGACACTCCGGGACACGTTGACTTTACTGCTGAGGCGGTCAGGAGTAAAGAATTACGCCGAAGGCTCCAGCCGGCGGCGCATATCGAACTCCTGTCCATCCGCATAGCCCATGGCTGCGTATTGATGGTTCATGCTGCTTGTGGACGAGATCTTATAACTGCTCCGCTTCATTTTGGAAACGGCATCCTCGACCGCCTGCGGCACGACCATGACCAATCCCCATTCCTGGTGTTCTGCCTCCTGCTTTTGGAAAGCGGCAGACAGCCCGCGGCAGAAGCCCCATCCGTAGGAATTGCACATCTCCCGAAGTGTCTTTGCGGGATATCCCTTTTGGGTACGGATCTGTCTGCATCGGCTTGCGATGCAATCATAGGCGTAGAGAAACGCCAGCTTGCAGAGCTTGAAGTCGTCCTCCATGCCGATAAACCCGATCTCCGAAACCTTGCTGCCGTGTACGGAGCTCCGATAGGGCCTGCAGCAGTAATGTGCGGCAATGAGCGTGGAGAGGTAAACCGTCCACGGCGAAGAGAGCTTCGTGCAGGTGACGCCCACACACTCCTGAACCACCTTCTTGTTCTCCTGCGGCTCAATATCCTCCGGCATGAGCTTATGCTCCGCCATCAG